>Ga0247676_1000004_pt1 | contig 284104 bp, 241 predicted proteins | sample CNK17_metaG_FD_182802 | JGI IMG/M metagenome (GOLD analysis project Ga0247676, IMG submission 182802) | Soil microbial communities from Purdue University Martell Research Forest, Indiana, United States - CNK17 | ecosystem: Environmental > Terrestrial > Soil > Temperate forest > Bulk soil...
GCGTCGGCGGTTGACCTTGCAACCGACGGCCGTTCACCTTGAAGGCGTCGGCGGTTGACCTTGCGAACGACGGCCGTTCACCTTGAAGGCGTCGGCGGTTGACCTTGCAAACGACGACCGTTCACCTTGAAGGCGTCGGCCGTTGACCTTGCAAACGACGACCGTTCACCTTGAAGGCGTCGGCGGTTGACCTTGCAAACGACGGCCGTCCACCTTGAAGGCGTCGGCGGTTGACCTTGCAAACGACGGCCGTCCACCTTGAAGGCGTCGGCGGTTGACCTTGCAAACGACGGCCGTTCACCTTGAAGGCCGTCTGCGAGTGACCTTGCAGATGACTGGAGTTCACCTTGAAGGTGTCGGCGGTGACTTTGTAGACGACGGCCGGTCACGTTTAAGGCGTGGACGGATCACCTTGCACATCAACCAGTTGGACGTGAATGCCTACGATGCCGGCTACGAAATCCGACGCGACGGCGCACCTCGCCGGGTCCATCGTTTCGCTGAGTCGTTTCATCCAGGAGCACGGTTTTGCTGGCTGGCTGGCGACGAGCGCAAAGACGGGCGAGAACTGCTCGGACGCGGCGAATGGCGGAATACCGTCGAAGCTGAAGCAGCTCATCGCAGACCACATCCCCTGGGACAAACTGCCGTGGACCGCCACGCCGCGGATGCTGGCGGAACTGAAGAGCGCCGTGGTGACGATGCGCGGCAAGACCGATATCCGGCTGCTTCGGTTCGGGGAGCTAGCGCAGCGCCTGGAGCAGACATTTCCGGGCCAGCGGTTCGGCGAGTCCGACGGTTCGGACGGCCGTGACGCTGCTCGGCAATCACGGACTGGCGCGGCCACTCAAGTTTGGCGACCTGGTGTTGCTGCAGCCGGAATTGCTGAACGGCTACGCGGCGGCGATCATCCGCTCCGCCCGTGCCCACCGGGATGAGATCGGCTCCGTGTTGGAGGCGGACATCTACAAACCCGACTTCGACTTCACCGGCGTCGACCGGCTTCCGCGGCCCGACGAGGAGCTGCTGCTGTGAGCGATGGTGCAGACGTTCCTGGATCACTCGCTCTGCATCGCCGAAGAGACGCCGGAGGGCCGGCAACTTGTCCCGCCCCCGCCCGGCAAGACTCCAAACTTTCGCTGGTAACCCGGCGGCGAGACCCTTCGGCTCCGCTCAGGGCAGGCTCCCGCCGGGCCAGCCGGCGAGACGCCAGCGCTCCGTCGCGCCGAGGCCGCTGCCTCACAAATGCGAGAACAGCCCCTTCGTGTACTGCTCGGGATTGGCTACGAAGGCGCGTTTGTGGTCCTCGTTGGCGAAGTAGTAGAGCTTGTTCTTGTATTCGACGGTCGGGATCGAGGCCCGAATGGAGATCTTGCTGCCGTCGACCGGGTCCATGGCGATGGCCGGCGAGAACGGGAGCGATGCGCGCAGCGCCTCGTCCTGCGGCGTCGGCGGTGGGGGGGCGTCGGCCTGGGCCAGGCCGGTGACGGTTTTCACCGGCGGCGCTTCGTCGGTCAGCATCGGCGGGGCATCGATCGGTGCCGGACGCACATCGGCCGAGTCGATCGTCCGCATCTCCGCGTTCGGCTTCGGCCGGGTGCCGCCGCTCGGCGCTTTTCCGCTGCAGCCGGCGGCGAGAACGGCCAGCATCGCGGCGATGCTGAACAGGGTACGAGACATCGCCGTTGCGCTCTGCAAGGTGGTCGCCACTACATCTCTCCGAGCAATCGGTCGCGGCAACGCTCCAGCTCATGCCAGACCACACCCTCGACCGTCCCGGCATCGACGACGAGCACGAGGTAGTAGCCATCCCTCAGAACGCAGCAGAAGATCCTGCTGGCCTCGAAATCGATCTTGTACCGGCGCGCGGTGCCCGCATCGGTCGGCTCGGCGACCCGCCGGAGCTGGGAGAGGAAAATGCCGGCGTAGGCTCCGATGATGCGAAGGGCGTGGTCGTCGGTATCGAACGGCCGCGCCGAGACGACTTCGACGCTCTCCCCCTCGGAATCGAGGAAGAGGGCGCCGATGGCACCGCCCGTCGACTGCAGCACGCCGGCCAGGATGTCGCGGAATTCCACCTACGCGGCGCCTCGCACTTGCTCGTCGATGGTGATGTCGCCGCGCTTGACGGCGTTCACGAAGGCGTCGACCACGCGCGGATCGAAGCGCGTGCCGGCGAAGCTCTTGATCTTCTCGACGACGTAGTTGAGCTCCATCGCTTTCTGATAGGGCCGGTTCGTGGTCATGGCGTCGAACGTGTCAGCAATGGCCACGATGCGGGCCTGCATCGGGATCTCCTCGGCGGTGAGGCCGTCGGGATAGCCGCCGCCGCCCCATTTCTCGTGGTGGTATTTCATGCCCGGGATGATGTCGATGAGCTGGGCCACGCCGCTCATGATGGCCGCCCCTTTGACGGGATGTCCTTTCATCACCTCGAACTCGTCCTCGCTCAGCGCGCCGGGCTTGCGGAGGATCCGGTCGTCGATGCCGATCTTGCCGACGTCGTGGAGCAGGGCGCTGATGCGGAGATTGCGCATCTCCTGTTCGCTCAGGCCGACGTTCTTGCCGATGCCGATCGAATAGCGCGCCACGCGCTCCGAGTGGCCGCGCGTGTAGGGATCCTTGGCGTCGATGGCCGCGGCCAGCATGCGCACGGAGTTGATGAAGAGCAGGTGGTTCTCGTGCGCCGCCTTGCGGAGCTGCTCGATGGCGGTCTCGATCGCTCCCGACATGGAGTTGAAGTTCTCGGCCAGCTCGCCGATCTCGTTGTGTGTCTTGAGCTCGATGCGCTGGTGGTAGTTGCCGTTGGCGATCTCGCGCGTCCGCTCGGCCAGCGCGCGCACCGGGCCGGCGATCCCGGAGGCGAAGACGATCGCGGCCAGAATGGCCACGATCAGAGCGATGGAGATCCACGTGATCGTGGCCCGCACCATCTTCGACACCGAGGCGTAGGCCATCGCTTCGGGCTTCTGCACGACCACGCCCCAATCCGGCCGGCCTACCGGGGCGACGGTTCCGAGCATCATCACCCGTTCGCCGCCGCGGTTGTCGCCGTAGGAGATGGTCAGATGAACGGGCGCTTTGGAGAACTCCTGCACGATCTTCAGATAGGAGAAGTCGGGATGCTGCACCTCGACCGCGGCCTCGCTGTGGAGCAGCAGTCTGCCGTTGCGGTCGACGAGAAAGGCCGTCACATCGCCTTTCCCTTCGTCGCGAATCCGTTCGCTGATCCGGCGCAGGCTGACGATGGCCTCGACGCTTCCGATGACGGTGCCGTCGTCGATGACCGGCACGGCGATGACGACGGCGGGCTGGTTCGCCGCGGTGACGAACGCGAACGTGCCGGTGTAGACCTGTCCTTTGAGCGCGGCCTGCAGCGCCAGGTCGAGCTCCTGCTTGACCGGGGCATCGAGGTTTGCGGGTGTGGCCTCGGAACCCTTCCCTTCGCGGTTGAGGATGCGCAGGCCGAGGAGATCGCTGTCGGGGGTGATGTAGTCGGCGAGGATGCCGCTTTGTGTTGCGTTGGCGAACGGATCGGTGGCCGGCAGCGCGCGCTTCATGGCCCGCACGCTGCCGCCGATCTTCGTCAACTGCTGCGTGTTGTTCGCCAGCAGGTTCTGGATGTCGGTGGCGATGTTGATGGCCGAGCGCGTCAGATACTTTTTCTCGAGCGTCTCAAGCGAATCGCGGTTGATGCGGATGAGGAAATAGTGCGAGACCACCAGCGGCACCAACCCCACGATGACCATCGCGCCGAGCAGCGTCCACAACAGGCGCGGTCGCCGGGCGGGCGGGGTGGGAGGTTCCTCGGGTTCCTCGGACATTCAGGGGCGATTATAGCGAGGGGCGGTGAACTGATCGGAAACGCCTGTGTTTGCGCGGTGCCTGCATTGCCTAATGATTGACGAGGAATCAATCGTGCGATATCATTGCTATCAACATTGGAGGAACGAGCAATGGCCCAACTAATCGTGCGAAATATCGATGGCGAGCTCGTGCAGGAACTGAAAGTCCGAGCCGCGCGGAACGGGCAGTCCGCTGAGGAAGAGCACCGCCAGATTTTGCGGCGCGCTCTCGGAGCGAAGAATTCCGGCTTGTCGCTGAAGGAGATGCTGGAGCAGATGCCGGACGTCGGCGACGACGAAGACTTCGAACGGAGTCAGGATCGTGGTCGAGCGGTTGAGCTGTGAAGTATCTGGTCGATACGAATGTGATCTCCGAGCTCCGCAAAGGACAGAGGTGCCATGAGTCTGTCGCGGCGTGGTGGTCTACGGTTGCGCCCGAGGATATCTTTCTGAGCGTCCTGACGATCGGCGAGATACGAAAAGGGGTTGAGAGTGTCCGCCGCCGTGATGCTCGATCCGCCGGCACGCTCGAGGCCTGGTTGCTGCGGCTCATCAGCCATTACCGTGATCAGATTCTCGCGATCGAGCTGGACATCGTTGAAGAATGGGGCTGGATGAGCGTTCCCGATCCGCTCCCGGTGGTCGATGGTCTGCTCGCAGCGACAGCGAAGGTGCGTGGTCTGACTCTGGTGACCAGAAACATTGCTGACATCGCGCGGACCGGTGTCGACTCCTTCAACCCCTGGCGGAGCTGATCGATAAGCTCTCGGCAATGCCCATCGGCCTCTACATCCACCTCCCTTTCTGCCGCGTTCACTGCACCTACTGCCCGTTTGCGGTGTCGACGGACATCGGGCTGCAGGATCGGTATACCGAGGCGCTGCTGGCCGAGGTCGAGGCGAGGGCGGACGGGGAGCGGGTGGACAGCATCTTCTTCGGCGGTGGTACGCCCTCGCGCACTTCGCGCGAGAACCTCGCATACATCGTGGCACGGCTGCGCGAGCGATTCGCGATCGATGACGATGCCGAGTTTTCGCTCGAGGCGAATCCGGAAGACGTGACTGATGACGCGGTCATATTCTGGCGATCGCTCGGCGTCAATCGACTCAGCATCGGCGTTCAGTCGTTTCACGATGACGAGCTCCGTCCCCTCGGGCGTGTGCATGGCCGCGTGCAGGCGCTCGAAGCCGTCCGCATCGCCGTGGCGTCGGGAATCCGCACCAGTCTCGATCTGATCCTGGGATTGCCGCGCCAGACGGAGGCAAGTTTTCGGGAGACGCTGGAGACCGCCATCAGTACAGGTGCGAGTCATGTCTCGCTCTACATGCTCGACCTCGAAGAGGGAACGGCGCTGGTGCGACAGGTCGAGGGAGGACGGGTGTCGTTGCCGGACGACGATCTGGTGGCGTCGCTCTATACGCTGGCCATCGATCGATTCGCCGAGGCTGGTTTCGCGCAGTACGAGATCAGCAATTTCGCGCGGCCCGGCCAGGAGTGCCGTCACAATCTTCACTACTGGCGGCGCGAGCAGTACCTCGCTTTCGGGATCGGTGCGCATTCGTTCGTCGGGGACCGGAGATTTGCCAACACGCGCGACATTCATCAATACATCGCCGGGGAGCGCGAGCCGGTGTTCGCCGAGGTCCTGGGAGAAGGGGAAGTGAGGCGCGAGACGATCTTCCTCCAGCTCCGCCAGGCGGCAGGCATACACTATGACGACGTCGTACGACTTTGTGGTGAGGAGGGAATCGAATGGATGGAACGAGGCTTGATCGACGGGTGGCTGCGGCGGGTGGGCAATCGAGTGGCGTTCACCCCTTCCGGTTTCCTGCTCAGCAACGACTACATCTCGCGGCTCTTCTGATCGTATTCGCCGCGCTGCCGCTCTGCGCGCAGGACGTGAAGTTCGATCCGAACCTGGTCACGCAGGCGAATTTCAGCCAGTTCTCACGGATCGTCGGCCAGGCCATCTTCGCCACACCCGTGCAGCCGGCCCGCGCCAGCGGCTTCTTCGGATTCGACGTCGGAGTGGCGGCAACGGTCGTTCCCGTCGACGAAAACTCCGCGTATTGGCGCGCCGCCGTCCCCGCCGGCAGCAGCTTCACGACGCACGGCTACGTCGGCGTGCCGCGCCTGGTGGCGTCGAAGGGTTTCGGTTTCGGTACGGTCTCGGGGACGTACGCGAAGATCTCCAACAGCGGGATCGCCACGTGGGGCGGAGCGTTTGATACGCCTCTCGTGCGCGGTGGCATTCTGAAGCCCGAGCTGGCGCTGCGGCTGTCGTACTCCACGCTCACCGGCGTGGACGTCTTCCGCGAGAAAACCTACGGTGCGGAGGTCTTCCTCAGCAAGGGATTCGGCCCGGTCATGCCGTATGCCGCCATCGGCCGCATGCGCATCAACGCGCAGGGCGACGTCCCGGCGACGTTGCACTCATCGGCATTCACGCTGACGGACAGGAGCAACGTGAATCGTTACACCGTCGGCGTCCGCCTCTCGCTGCTCGTACCGAAGCTCGTCCTCGAAGCGACGCAGGCGGAAGTGCGGAGCTACGCGGCGAAGGTGTCGTTCGGGTTCTAGCTGCGCTCCGCGCGTTGTCTGCGGCTATCGCCGCGTTATCTGCGCCTGCTTCGCGGCGCGTTGTCTGCGCGCGGCGCGTGGTCTGTTGTGTTTCGCGCAGCGTTGTTGATTTCCGTCCTGTCGTTTTCGCGGTGATCCCGGCTAACGTCCACGCGCGGCGCGCAGACAACGCGCGCCAGCGCAGACAACGCGGCGGAGCCGCAGACAACGCGCGTCAGCGCCGTTACTTCACCCCGATCGCCTTCTTGATCGCGTCGATCGTGAATGTGCCCTCGGGGCCGAAGCCGAGGATCTGACCGTTGATGATGTAGGTCGGCGTCGAGAGGATGCCGTTGTCGAAGGCGCGGCTGACCTGATCGACCAGGGCCTTCTTCTCGGCTTGCGAGCGATAGATCTTCTCCGCCGCTTTCCAGTTCACGTCGTTGTCCTCGCAGAAATTCTGGAAGACCTTGTCGAACGATTGCTTGCCGATCGTTTCCTGATTCTCGAAGATGAAGTTTCCGTAGGTCCAGTACTTCGCCGGGGCCACTTTGGCCAGCGCCCGCGCGCCGAGGGCCGCGGCCAGAGCCCATTCGTGGTGCTCGAAAAGCGGGAGATCGAGGCGGTAGTAGTCGACCTTGTCGAGGTTCCTGGCGATGATCGGCTCGACCTTCTTGTGGGCCTTGGCGCAGGTCGGGCACTCGAAGTCCGAGAGCTCGATGATCTGGACGTGCGCCTTCGGATTGCCGCGGTGCATGGCTCCGCCGAGGCCGATGGCCTGGATGATCATCTTGCTCGGGTCATCGCTCAGATTCCCGCGTGTCCCGACGATCAGGAAGTTGTTCGAGGCGTCGACGAAGGCGTGATACGTGAAGCCGACCGTCCCCTTCGCCTGCTTCACGATGGAGACGGCGTGGATTCCGTCGGGGAGCGGGAAGGGGGCGACGGTGGCGACGACCGGTTCCTTGAGCGCGGTGGTAGCCACGTCGGCGATGCGCGCCGGAAGCTGCTTCCCGTTCGGTTCCAGTTGGAGGATCGACCCGATCAGAACCTGCCCGGTCCTCGGCGAATGCAGCATGTAGGTCTGATGCTGGCAACTCTGGTCAACGGAGTCCTGAATCATCTTGTAAGCCATGAAGCCGGAGGGTCCTTCCCCCACGGGGGTTACCGTGACCCTCGAGTCCGGACACTTAGCCAGCGACCTTGTCGCGTAGTCGGTCAGGGCGGCGTTGAGGGTGGGGGCGCGCTGCGCCAGGGCACAGAGCGGGAGAAAGGCCAGGACGATGGCCGGCAGAGCTCGTTTCATAGTCAAAATGTCTTTCCTGCGGACCGAATTTGAAGTCACTGCGCATGAACAGTGCGATAGCCGCGTTCAATCCATTCCTTGATGCCGCCGCTGACGTGCACCACGTTCCGGAAACCGGCAACTGAGAGGAGCTGCGCGGCCACCGCGCCGTCGGTCGACGTCTCGCCGTAGACGAGAACGGTCTGGTTCTGGTAGGGCAGCAGTTCCGGCAGATGCATCTCGATCGTGTCGAAGGGTGCGCTGATGGCGCCCGCGATGTGCCCCTCCGGTCCGCGATAGGAATCGGAGGATCGGATGTCGATGACCACGACCTGCTGGCTGTCGAGAATCATCTCCGCCGCGACGGTGGGGGCGATCTCGGCATACCCGCCGGTCGTCTTCGAGATGCCGACGGTGCGGCACGAAGGCAGAAGGCAGAAGGCAGAAAGCAGAAGTGCTCCGCCGATCCGCGCTTTGTTTCTCGTCGTTACTTCTGCCTTCTGCCTTCTGCCTTCTGCCTTCATAACATCTCCAGTTCGAAGTCCGCCCGGACCTCGCCGACGACGGTCCCGACCACGTTGGTCACCGGAATCCGGCGGAACGGTTGCAGTTCCGGGGAATCGTCAATGCCGGCGCCGAGGATCTCGAGTGTTTTCAGAATCACGGGATTGCGGCCGCGCCCCATCGATCCATCGTGGATCTTGAGGGCAATGCCGACGGCGACATCATCAGCGACGCGCATGCGCCCGGTCAACGCCGCCACGAGCGACGGCGCCAGGGCCATGGCGTAGAGGCCCTCCGCCCCTTCCTTGGCCAGCAACTCCCCGCCGAAGGCCTGCATCAGCGGCGTTGTCATGCTCCAGGCTCCGGCCACGTAATTCGGAAAGGAGGTCATCGACTGGACGATCTGGGCCGCGCTGGCGGCGTAACGCTCCAGCGAGCCGGCCACGCCGGCCCCTTCGCTGGTGGCCATGAGCCGCGCGTAGGCGAAGGCCGTGCGTTGCAGCGAAAGGAAGAACGCCGGCACGCCGCAGCCGTCGACGGCGATCGGGATCTCCTCCGGCTCGAGGCCGGCGAAGTCGCCGAGCGTGGCGCGCATCGTCTCCTGCAGCGGATGTTCCGCGTCGATGTACCGCGCCGAAGGAACGTCCATCACCTGTGTCGCCAACAGCATGCCTGCATGTTTGCCGGAGCAATTGTTGTGCAGAGGCGACGGCTCTTCGCCGGAGGCGCGCAACTCGGCGGCGGCCTTCTCATCGTAGGGCATGTGCGCTCCGCAGAGCAGGTCGCTCTCGTCGAACTCGCCTTTGCGCAGCAGTGCCGCCGCCGTCGACACATGAACCGGTTCGCCGCCGTGCGACCCGCAGGTCAGCGCCAGCTCCTCGCCGGAGAGCTCGTATTCGTCGAGGCCGCCGTATTCGAGAAGCGGGATGGCCTGAAACGGTTTCGCCGCCGAGCGCAGGCAGGTGCGCAGCCCCGGTTCCCCCGCGTACGCCAACAGCCGTCCAAGCGAATCGACGACGACGATCGATCCGGTATGGAACGACTCGAGCTGATCGCCGCGGAAGACGCGCGCGAGGGTTTGCATGTATTCGGAAGTCTATCCTGACGGTGTCGCGCAGCGGCACCCGTCAGGATCTCCAGTGAGGCCGCGCAGCTTGTGGTTAGCAACGATCTCTGGTAGTTCCGCTCGCCCCTGCTCCTGCTATCTCGCGGTGCCACCGGAGATCCCGACAGGCTCGCTTCGCTTACCGTCAGGATGACAAATTGCTCTCCGCCGAGATCGCTTCCTCCTCGGTGTTGTAGATCTTGAACACCGCGTCGAGCTTGGCGAGCTTGAGAAGCTTGAGGATGCGCTCCGAGGGGTTGACCAGGATCAGGGTCCGGTTCTGGCTGGTGAACTTGCCAAGGTAGCCGACCAGTTCACCGATGCCGGTGGAGTCGATGTAGTCGATCTTCGTGAAATCGATGATGACGTTCGTGCTCTCGTTCTTCAGCACGTTCTCCAGCGCGGCCGAGAAAAACTCCGCGCTCTCACCGAGCTTGATGAGTCCTTCGACGTAAAGAATCGTGAAGTTCTCGGTGTGCTTTTTTTCGACGATCAAGAATGCCTCCCCCGTATCGGACGCGAGAGTAGCAAATCCGGGACCATGGGGGTGAGGTCGCGCGGTTGCGCGGTTACGCGGTCTCGGGGTTTCGAACGCGAACGGTTGCCGATACGATGGCGTACAACCGCGAGACCGCGCAACCCCGAGACCGCCCAACCTCTACGAAACCAGCATCTCGATGCTGTCGACCATGTCCCCGAAGGTCTTCATCGAACGGGCCCGGTCATCCGGAATCGAGATGTGAAACTCCTCTTCGATGGCGAAGAGGATCGTCAGTGCATCGAGTGAATCGATGCCGGCGTCCGCGAGCGGCGTCTCCAGCGACAGCTTGTCATCGGGAACGTCTTTCTCGTTGCGGACGATGGCTACGAGTTTCTCTTCGATCTCAGCGCGCGTCATGGGCCCGTTATGATAACCGCGATGCGGCGCCGCTACTGGCTGTTCTACCCCGCGTGGATTGTGCTTTGCGCCATCCTCTTTCTGGCGCTGCGCCACCGCGATGATCCATCGCGCCGCCCGGGCCGCATCCTGAGCGACGATGCCGGCATCCGGGCGCTGGCGATCCTCCGGCGGAACGATCCCGTGCGCTTTCGCAACTACGAAGCCGTGCACGTTGCCTTTGCCGGTAAGGGAGAGGGCGGCGACGCGAATCGCTGGGTCGTGTTGTGTGACCGCGTGCCGCACAGCGCGTTGCGCGAGGCGGTCGTAGTGGAGGTCGATGCCGTCGATGGACATCTCCTGATGGTTCGAAGGCCGGGGTGATGTTTAGAAAAGCGAAATGTTGAATGTTGAATGTTCAATGTTCAATGTTGAATGTTGAATGTTGAATGAAAAGGCAGCGTGACGAGTGGCCTGACTCTCCCATTCAACATTCAACATTGAACATTCAACATTCGCCTTTCAGCACCTCCGCATCCCCGAGGCATAATCCCCGCCAATGTCCCGACCCTTGAAGCTCACGCCCATGCTCGAGCAGTACTTCGAGATCAAGCGCCAGGCCCCTGACGCCATCCTCTTCTTTCGGATGGGCGATTTCTACGAGATGTTCTTCGAGGATGCCGAGAAGGCGGCGCCGCTGCTCGACCTCGTGCTGACCTCGCGCAACAAGGGACAGGAGAATGAGTCGCCGATGTGCGGCGTGCCGTACCACGCCGCCGACGGCTACATCGCCAAACTGATCCGCCACGGCCTCCGCGTGGCCATCTGCGACCAGACCGAGGATCCGGCCGTGGCGAAAGGGCTGGTCAAGCGCGAGATTGTGCGCATCGTCACGCCGGGGACGGCCACCGAGAGCTTCATCGTGGAGAGAGAAAGCTGTTACCTGGTGGCGATTGCCGTCCCGATAACCGACAACCGAGAACCGACAATCGGAACGATCGGTGCCGCCTACCTCGACGTCTCCACCGGCGATTTCTTCGTCACCGCGTATGCCGGTGCTGACGATCCGCGGCTGGCCGACGACATCGCCCGCTTCGCACCGCGCGAGGGCATCTATCCGAAAGAGACGCCGTTCCGGCTGGAGATTCCGTCGACGGCGGTCGAGCCGTCGCTCTTCGAAACCGCCGGGGCGAACGACTATCTGACGCGGCATTTCGGGACGCAGTCGCTTCGCGGCTTCGGGCTGGAGGGCGATGATCCGCGCATCGGCGCTGCCGGCGCGGCGCTCCGTTACGCCGCCGCCAGCCACAAGAGGCCGCTCGATCATGTGTTGTCGCTGCGCGTCGACAACGAGTCCGATTTTCTTCAGCTCGACGCGGCCACGCTCGCCAATCTCGAGATCCTCGACTCCCGCGACGCCACCCGCCCGCGCGCGTCGCTCTGGAGCGTCGTCAACGCCACCCGCTCCGCCATGGGCGGGAGGATGCTGCGGAAGTGGCTCACCCGTCCGCTGAAAGTGCGCGATGCGATCTTCGATCGCCACGACGCCGTCGACGAGCTGACCCGCTCGCGGGCCATCCTCGAGCCGATGGCGCAGCACCTCTCCCGGATCGCCGACCTCGAGCGCCTGGCCTCGCGCGTCACGCTCCGCAGCGCCACGCCGCGGGAATGCCTGGCCCTGGCCGACTCGCTGCTGGTGGTCGGCGATCTGCGGATCTCGATGACGGCGCTGAACGGCCCGTTGCTCCAGCGCCTGCGCGATGCCCTCGATCCGGTTCCGGAGGTGATCGACCGGATCGCCGCGACGCTCGCCGACAATCCGCCGCTCAATCTCCGCGACGGCGGCGCCATCAAGGCCGGCGTCGACGGTGAGCTCGATGAGCTCCGGGCCATCGCCCGCGATTCGAAATCGATCCTGGTCGAGATCGAAGGGCGCGAGCGGGAGCGGACCGGCATCGGGTCGTTGAAGGTGCGCTTCAACTCCGTTTTCGGCTACTACATCGAAGTGTCGAAGTCGAACCTGGCCCGGGTGCCGGACGACTACATCCGCAAACAGACCCTCGTCAACGCCGAGCGCTTCATCACCCCCGATCTGAAGGTGCTGGAAGAGAAGATCGTCGGTGCCGAGGGGAAGGCCATCATCATCGAGGAGAAGTTGTACGGCGAGCTGCTCGATGCCGTGGCCCGGATGAGCGGCGCCATTCTTTCCACTGCCCGCGCCGCCGGCGAGGTCGATGCCATCGCCTCGCTGGCCACGATCGCGGTGCGCAACCGGTACGTCCGGGCCACGCTCTCCGAGGGGGCGGAGATCTGTATCGAGGAGGGGAGGCATCCCGTCATCGAGGTGATCGCCGGCGAGCGCTTCATCCCCAATCACACCGACATCGACCGCGACCGGAACGGGATCCAGATCATCACCGGCCCGAACATGGGCGGCAAGTCCACCTACCTGCGCCAGGTGGCGCTGATCGTTTTATTGAATCAAGTTGGCAGCTTCGTTCCCGCCTCCAAGGCCCGGCTGGGCATCTGCGACCGGATCTTCACCCGCGTCGGCGCCTCCGACCAGCTCGCGCGCGGCGAGTCGACGTTCATGGTGGAGATGCACGAGACGGCCAATATCCTCAACAACGCCACCGACCGTTCGCTCATCATCCTCGACGAGGTGGGGCGCGGGACCGCCACGTTCGACGGGTTGTCGCTGGCGTGGGCCATCATCGAATACCTCCACGACAACCCTTCCCGCGGCGGCATCACGCTCTTCGCCACGCACTATCACGAGGTCACCGATCTGGCCAAGACGAAGGCGCGCGTGGCCAATTACAGCGTGGCCGTGAAGGAGTGGAACGACCAGATCATCTTCCTGCGCAAGGTCGTGGAAGGGGCGGCCGACAAGAGCTACGGCATCCAGGTAGCCAAGCTGGCCGGCATTCCGCGCACGATCATCGAGCGCGCCCGCGAGATCCTGGTGACGCTGGAACGGAAGGAGCGCGACGTCGTCGCCGAGACGCAGCGGCGCACCGGTAGTCCCGTGCGGCAACTCGGCCTGTTCGGCGGCGACCCGCGCGAGCAGGATGCGCTGGCCGCACTTCGTGCCATCGATGTCGAGGCCCTCACGCCGATCCAGGCGTTGAATGAATTGGCGAAATTGAAGGACAAGTTGAATGAATAAAACCTTTTGAACCACAGAGGCACAGAGAACACAGAGGGTGTTTTTTCTCTGTGTCCTCTGTGCCTCTGTGGTTCAAAGGTTTTGAGTCATGGCGCGCTCTGCTACGATCCGGATCGAATGGCAACTGACCTACTCGGCATCGGCATCACCGGCACATCACTCACGGATCTCGAGCGCCGCATCGTGCGCGAGAGCACTCCCTGCGCCGTCGTCCTCTTCGGGCGCAATGTCGGCGAGGCCGATGAGTTGCGCGAGCTCGTCGCCGAGATCAAATCGCTCGCTCCCGCCGCGCCGCCGCTCTTCATGATCGATGAGGAGGGAGGACGCGTCGACCGTCTCCGTCATCTCATCCCCGGACTTCCCAGCGCACAGGCATTCGCGGAAGGGGAGGAGCCGGTGGCGCTGTCGCGGTGGTGCGGACGGGTGATCGGGATGGCGTTGCGGTTCTTTGATGTCGAGGTCGACCTGGCGCCGGTCGTCGACATCCGCGGCAGCGATTCGCCGAAGGGACTGGAGCGCCGCATGTTCGGCAGCGACGCCGAGTCGGTCGTCGAGCTGGCAGGAGCGTTCATCCGCGGCCTGCACGCCACCGGGACAGCCGCCTGTCTCAAACACTTCCCCGGCATCGGACTGGGATCGGGCGACCCGCACTACGGCGCGACGGTCATGGATCTTTCTCTCGAGGCGTTGACGGGCCGCGATCTCGTCCCGTTCGCGAAACTCGGCAACGAGGCCGGCGCGATCATGATCGGCCACGGCACCTATCCGCAAATCGACGATCCCCATACCCCGGCCACGCTGAGCCGGCGCCTCTCCCGCGGCCTGCTCGACGCCATCGGTTTCGAAGGGCTGGCCATGACCGACGACATGGAGATGCACGCCGTCTCCGACCTCGCCTCCTACGAAACGCTTTCCGAACGGGCTCTGATGGCCGGAAGCGACGTCGTCCTCTTCTGCAGCCACATCGAGCGCATCCCCGAACTGCAGGCCGCCATGACCGGGATGGTCAAGGGCAACACGGCACTGGAAGCCCGCGTGGCCGAGGCGCGCCGGAAAGTGGCCGCGTTTCGGCGGCACATCGTCCGCCTTCGTGAACACGCCGAGCCGCCCGCCGCGACGTTCGACGACGTCATCGACGAAGCGGTTCGGTTTATCGAAAGACTTGACGCCACCCGGCCGCACCGCGATATCTATGTGCCCGACGTCGAGCGCCGCAAGGGGGTGCGGAAGCCGGGCAAGGGGAGAAGCGGGCGGGAGGAGTGGACGTAGGGCTGAGGTTGCTGGGTTGGTGAGTTGCTAGGTTGCTAGGTCACGCTGTTTCGCGGTCTCGCGGCTGGATTGGGGCAAATAGACCCCAAGACCGCGCAACCCCGAGACCGCGCAACCCAGTAACTCAGCAACCCAGCAACCTCAGACACGACCCCTCCTCGGCACCACCAGCACCGCCCCCGCCCCCATCACCGCCAACCCCGCTCCCGTCCAGAACGCGGCCTGTGGCGTGACGTGCTGGTAGATCTCGCCGAACAGCACCGTTCCGGCAAGGACGCAAAGACCGTTGGCCAGGTAATAGACGCCGAAACTCCTCCCGCGCGCTTCGGCAGGAACCATGTCGCTGATCCAGGCTCGCTCCGCTCCCTCGGAGAGTGTCCCCGGGATTGCGTAGAGGACGAACAGCACGACGAAGAACGTCAGCGATCGCGCGAAGGGAAAGACCGCATAGATCGCGGCATAGAACAGCCATCCCACGATCAGAAGCCGGCGCCGGTCGATACGGTCCGACAGCGCGCCGGCGCGCGTTGAGAAAAGCGATTTGATCACGTGATGCGCGGCCCACAGCGCCGGGAGCATCGCCGTCGAAACGCCTGCCGCATGTGCCTGCAGGATCAGAAAGGCGTCGCTCGAGTTGGCCAGCGAGAAGAGAGAGATGGCCGTGATGGCGAGCCAGAAGTTGGAGGGGAGGTTGCCGGGCTGCTGGGTTCCTGGGTTGCTCGGTTTCTTCTGTGCATGAGGTTCCTCACGCAGAAAAAGCAGGAGCATCGCAACGCCCACGGCCCCCGGCACGACCGCGATCATGAACAGCGTCCGCATCGGGATGTGGATGACGTTGAGGAACAGGAGCGCCAGCAGAGGCCCCAGTACCGCGCCGGTATGGTCGAGCGCGCGCTGGAAACCGAAGGCCCGGCCCCGATCCTCGGCCGGCGTGACGTCGGCGATGATGGCGTCGCGCGGCGCGGAACGGATTCCTTTGCCGGTCCTGTCGATGAGACGCGCGGTCAGGACCGCAGGCCATCGACCGGCCACGGCGATCAGCGCCCGCGATGCGGCGGCCAGCGCGTAGCCGCCGACTACCAGCGGCTTGCGGCGCGGCAGCCGGTCTGAAAGCGAGCCGGCAACGTACTTGAGGATCGAGGCCAGGCCGTCCGCCGCTCCCTCGATCACACCGACAGTCACCGGCGTCGCGCCGAGGACGCTGGTCAGAAACACCGGAAGCAGCGGATAGATCATCTCGCTCGCCGTATCGTTGAGCAGCGAGGCGAAGGCCAGCAGTCGTACTTGCGGTTTCAGCTTCGACATGCGATGAAAGGAGGAAGTATGAAGGATGAAGGCTGAATTCATCCTTCCTCCTTCCTCCTTCGTTAGAATGCGCCCGCCAAAGGAGCATTACATGTCAGACATCAAGAAGGTAGGCGTTCTCGGCTGCGGCCTGATGGGCTCGGGGATCGCTCAGATCGCGGCGCAGGCCGGATACGAGACCGTCGTGCGCGAAGTGGAACAGAAGTTTCTCGACAAGGGGCTGGCCGGGATCGACAAGTCCCTCGGCAAGTTCGTCGAGAAAGGCAAGTTGCAGGCTGCCGACAAAGATGCCTCTATGGCCCGTCTCAAAGGGACGACCACTCTCGAGGACCTCGCCGATTGCGACATTGTCATCGAGGCCATCATCGAGAACGCCGAGCTGAAGAAAGAGACCTACGCCGCGCTCGACAGGATCGTGAAGAAGGATGCGCTCTTCGCCTCGAACACGTCGTCGCTCACGATCACCGAGCTGTCGATGGCCACCGCGCGGCCGAAGCAGTTCGTCGGCATGCACTTCTTCAACCCCGTCCCGCTGATGAAACTGGTCGAGGTCGTGCGCACCATCCTCACCAGCGAGGAATCGTTCAACCGCGCCTTCCAGTTCGCCAAGTCGCTCGGCAAGGAAGCGGTCGCCGCGCGCGACAACTCCGGCTTCATCGTCAATCGCCTCCTCGTCCCCTACATCCTCGACGCCATCCGGGCCTACGAGGAAGGGGTCGGCTCGATCGAGGACATCGACAAAGCGATGATGCTCGGTTGCGGCTACCCGATGGGCCCCTTCACCCTGCTCGACTTCGTCGGGCTGGACACCACCTACTTCATCACCGACGTCATGTTCGCCGAGTACCAGGAAAAGAGATTCGCCGCGCCGCCGCTGCTGCGCAAGATGGTCCTGGCCGGCCGGCTCGGGAAAAACAAAACGGGAACAGGCTTCTACGATTACGCCTCGGGTACGCCGGTGCCGTTCGATAAAGCGCGGTAGCGCGGTCTCGCGGTTACGCGGTCGCGCGGTGGTTGGTTGCCAATCGAACCCGGGTAGCCCAGCACACCGCGAGACCGCGAAACCGCGCAACTGCGAGACCGCAAGGAGACACCATGTCCTACGAGAACCTCGAAAACGTCAAAGCGGAAGTTCGCGACGGGATCCTCTACGTCACCATCGACCGTCCCAAGGTCCTCAACGCCCTGAATGGGCAAACGGTGGAGGAGATCTACAAAGTCTTCGCCGAAGGCCGCGACGACGCGAACGTCAAAGCGGTGATCCTGACAGGAGGCGGCGAGAAGGCCTTCGTGGCCGGTGCCGACATCAACGAGCTGGCGCAGAAGTCGCCGATCACCGGCAAGGAGACCTCCGAGCGGGGCCAGTTCATCCTCTCGTTCATCGAGCGCTTCCCGAAGATCGTCATCGCCGCCATCAACGGCTTCGCCCTCGGCGGCGGCTGCGAGCTGGCCCTGGCCTGCCACATCCGCATCGCCTCGGAGAAAGCGCAACTCGGCCTCCCCGAAGTCACCCTCGGCATCATCCCCGGCTACGGCGGCACGCAGCGCATGGCCAGGCTGTTGGGGAAGGGCAAAGCGCTGGAGTTGATCTGCACCGGCGACCGCATCGGAGCCGCGGACGCCGAGAAGATCGGCCTGGTCAACCGCGTCGTCCCCGCCGACCAGCTCATCGCCACCTGCGAAGAGATGGCAAGGAAGATCATGTCCCGCGGACCGCTGGCGATCCGAGCCGCCATCGAAGCCGTCAACAACGGCCTGGAGATGGCCTTCGAAGAGGGCCAGTTCCTCGAAGCCACCCTCTTCGGCCTCCTCTGCGCCAGCGACGACACAAAGGAAGGGATGCGCGCGTTTCTGGAGAAGCGGGCCGCGAACTTCACGGGGAAGTAAGCGCTCGTCGTTGGACCCTGCGTTTACTTATGTGAACGGAATATGCATCAGTGATGTATGCTTAAGGCATCAGGTGAGGTGCACCCATGCGTACGACAATCAATCTTGATGAGCAGTTGCTCGAAACGGCGCAGCGCATGACCGGGACGCAGGAACGGACGGCATTGATCCATGACGGTCTTCGCGCGCTGATCGCACGGGAAAGTGCCCGCCGTCTCGCAAAACTCGGAGGAAGCGATCCCCGCGCCAAAGCTCCGAGGAGACGCCGCTCCTCTTGATTCTCGTCGATACGTCCGTCTGGATCGATCATCTTCGGACTTCGAACACGTTGCTGGCCGACGCGTTGGAGGTCGAGGCCGTGTTGGCGCACCCGTTCGTCATTGGTGAATTGGCCTGCGGAGAAATGAAGGAGAGGCGCGAAGTCCTGAGCCTCCTCGCAACGCTGCCATCGAGCGTCGTCGCAACCGACGACGAAGTGCTGCTCTTCATCGAGAATCACCGCCTGATGGGCAAGGGGATCGGCTATGTCGACGCGCATTTGCTGGCGTCGATTACCTTGACGGACGGGGCGCAACTCTGGACTCGCGACAAACGGCTCGGCGTCCTTGCAGCGCAACTCCAGATCGGTTCCGGAAACGCTTGAGGTTTCCCGGCGAGCACCGAGAAGCCGGCGTCACCCGGCTTCTCGTGACCCTATCCCTGTTGATCCTACCGCGGTACGATCGTGTAGAAGTGCTGGGTCCTGTTGTTTGTCACCGAGACAAAGGCCCAGAACTTCAGGCCCTCGCTGAGCGGCTCGATCTCGAGCCGTACCTGATGACCGTTGGCCGGGATGTCGCCAGAGAGATCGCACTCCATGTTGAACGACGGGCGTAGTGCCTGGCCCTGGTCATTGCGCTCGTCGCTCAACGGCCACAGCCACATCGCCTCGTCATACACCAGCTCCTCGGTGGCCAGATCGTAGGCACGCACTTGGACCTTCCCGAAGGTGGTGCCGTCCAGCCCAAAGATGCGCAGGGTCTGCCGGAAGCCCGGATCCATGCGCACGCCGACGAAGGTCAACTTCTTGTCGACGAAGTCCGAGGCGCGCACGATCGGCAACTCGGCGAAGGAGCGGTCTTCCTGGTTATCGCGGTCGCCGCTCTCGACGATCAGTGACATCCGGACGCCGTTGGCGTCCGCCTTCGGCATGTAAAGGAAGGTCGGAAGCGGCACCGAGGAGGCATTGCCGGTGATCTCGCGCCCCGCCGTGGGGCCGATCTCGCCACAACCGTCGCCGGCGCAAGCCGCCGTCACCTTCCGCGCGTTCTGGTTGTAGACGACCAGGTGCGTGTCGTAGCGCGAGTTGTAGGCACACATGACCAGCGATGGAGCGACGGTTAGAAGGACCTGTTCCATTTCCTGAGCGAAGATCGGGAGCGCGAATGCGCAGAGCAGCGATGCGAGGGCGATTCTCATGGGTCTTCCTCCTTGTCCGCGAGGGCAAGCAAATCCAGATCCAGGGAGGACTATTGCCCGTTCCGAACCGCTTCCCGTCCTGTTGAAGAGCGGCTATCCTTTGACGGCGAAGGTCGAGATGCTGGAGCTTGCTGGGAAGAAGGTCTTCAGCATCGCCGAGACGGCGTTGCTGGTATGCATGGAGAAAGCCCTCACCGTCGAGGTGATCCGGACCATGGCTGAACAAAGGCCGGAGCCGGTGATCTGTCTCGATGCGGGATTCGCCGGCAACGACCAGCTCAAAGCGAACGCCGTGCAGATCCTCAACATCTTGCATCGGCGCGGCAGCGAGTCCGAGACCTCATCCGACGTGACGGTGTTCCGGACCGTGTGAGCCATGAGCAATCGGATTCCGGACGATCCGCTGGTCTTCATTCAGCGCTGCGTTCGCGGGCGCAGGATTTACTGGACCTATCATGTGAACATGCGTCTGGCTGGAAGGTTCATCAGCCGGGACGACATACTCTCCGCGGTGGAGTCGTATGCAATCGTCGAGGAATACCCCGACGACAAGTACTTGCCGAGCTACCTGATCCTCGGCGCAGGGTTTCACGTCTTATTCGCCGTCGATGTCGATGACGACAACGTACGAGTGGTTACCTCGTATCGCCCCGACCCCGAGGAATGGGGAGCCGGGATTTTCCAGGAGGAAACACTGATGAGATGCCGCGTTTGCGGAAGCCAGCAGAATCAGACGATTACGGATCTGCCGTTCAAGCTTGGCGAGCACACCATCGTGATCCTGAAGGGTCTGCCGGCATTGCAATGTGAGCGTTGTTCCGAATACTCGCTTGCCGATACGACCTTCGCTCGGGTGGAACAACTGCTCGCGCGTGTCGAGCGTGGCACCGAGCTGGAGATTATCGCCTTCGCGGCGTGACCGATGAAACTTCAGTTCTACGCGAATCAGACCTTTCAATTCGACGCGGTCGAGGAGCACCTGAGGATCTGGCATTCGGCGCTACGGCGTCAGAGCGACAAGTGCGGAGCGCGCCGGGGTTCGGCACAGAGACAGGGATCCCCATGCGCTTTTTCAGCCGATCCCGAGTCGCTGGACCTACCCCATGAGTCCCAGGGACTACCCCATGAGTCCCAGGGACTACCCCATGAGTCCCAGGGACTACCCCATGAGTCCCAGGGACTACCCCATGAGTCCCAGGGACTACCCCATGAGTCCCAGGGACTACCCCATGAGTCCCAGGGACTACCCCATGTGTCGCTGGGAAAGTTGGATGGCCGTTGACAGCTGGAGCTACCCCATGTGTCGCTGGAGCTACCCCAAGTGTCGCTGGGACTACCCCATGTGTCCCAGGGACTACCCCATGTGTCCCAGGGACTACCCCATGTATCGCTGGGGCTACCCCATGAGTCCCAGGGACTACCCCATGTGTCCCAGGGACTACCCCATGTATCGCTGGGGCTACCCCATGAGTCCCCGGACTACCCATGAGATCAGAAGGCCTTCCTGAGCTTTTTCGACGGTCGTCGCCCGAAAAGGACTCCACCCTTGTTATATTCGCCAGCCGATGAGCACCGACCCTCTGCACGATCTCATCTACGACTGGAACCTCGGCACCGAACGCGCCGTGCGTCCCTCGGCGAAGAAGATCGAGTTTGATGATGAGACGCTGCGCGATGGGCTGCAGTCGCCGTCGGTGACCGATCCCTCCATCGAGGAGAAGATCCGCATCCTGCACTTTCAGGACGATATCGGGGTCGATACATCGGATATCGGGTTGCCGGGGGCGGGGCCGCACGTGCAGAAGTCGGTCGAGCGGCTGGCGCGGGAGATCGTCGATGCGAAGCTTTCCGTGGCCGCCAACTGCGCGGCGCGGACGCATGAGAACGACATCCGTCCGATCGCTGAGATCTCGCAACGCGTCGGGATTCCGATCGAAGCCTGTACCTTCATCGGCTCCTCGCCGATCCGGCAGTTCGCCGAGGAGTGGGACCTCGACTGGATCATCGAGCAGTCGGCCAAGGCGGTGCGGTTTGCCGTCGGCGAAGGGCTGCCGGTCATGTACGTTACCGAAGACACGACGCGGGCGAAACCGGAAGACGTCGAGAAGCTCTACACCGCGGCGATCGAGGCGGGAGCCAGGCGCGTCTGCGTCTGCGACACCGTTGGCCACGCCACGCCGTGGGGCGTGCGCAACCTGATCCGGTTCGTGCGCGGCGTCGTCGATCGCGTCAACCCGGCGGTGAAGATCGATTGGCACGGTCACAGCGACCGCGGCCTTGGCGTGATCAACTCCATCGCCGCCATCGAAGCGGGGGCCGACCGCATCCACGGTTCGGCCGCCGGTATCGGCGAGCGCGTCGGGAACACCCCCATCGACCTGCTGATGGTCAACCTCAAGCTGATGGAGTGGATCGACAACGACCTGACTACGCTGCCCCAATACGTCCGTTTCGTCTCGCGGGCGGTGCACATCCCGCTGCCCGATCAGTACCCTGTTTTCGGCCGCGATGCCTTCCGCACCGGTACCGGCGTTCATGCCGCCGCCATCATCAAAGCGAAGAAGAAGGGAAGCGAGTGGCTTGCCGACCGCGTTTACTCGGGCGTTCCGGCAGGCATGTTCGGTCTCGAGCAGATCATCGAAGTCGGTCCGATGTGCGGCCTTTCAAACGTGATCTACTGGCTCGATGCAAACGGGTATCCGCAGGACGAAGGGCTGGCGAAGGAGATTTTCCAGCTCGCCAAGTCGACGAATCGCGTGCTGACGGACGAGGAGTTGCGGGGTGCGGCTGGACGGTGGAATGAGGCGGAAGGCAGAAGGATGAAGGCAGAAGGATGAAATTCGTCCTTCTGCCTTCATCCTTCTGCCTTTGGTATGCCCGAGTGGCGAAATGGCAGACGCAGCAGACTCAAAATCTGCCGAGGTTAACCCTCATGTCGGTTCGAGTCCGACCTCGGGCACCACTTGATGTCAACAGACCGTAACGCCTCGGGGCGTTGCAATGCACGGCGACGCCGGTGACGTTCCCTTGCTCAAATAAATGGTTCAAATAAATAACGGAGACAGATCTCGGAACATGCGCCGCCACTTCGCAGCCATCATCGCTCTTCTCTTCCTGCCGCTCATCGCGCAGGCACTGCCGCCGCAGCGCGACGGTGCGCCGATGCGGCACTACATCCTCGATAGCGCCGTTCCGCTCGATGCCGCCGCCAGCGCCGAGCTCGCCGCGCAGGGGATCGAAGTCCAGCGGCCGCTGGCCAATCACCGCTACCTGGTGCGTATGCGCGATGACGTGACGCCGGCCGATGCGCGCATCCGCTCGCTCCGGACGTATGACGCCTCACAGAAGATTGCGCGCGCGGCCTATGCCGAGGCAACCAAAGGGAAAGCCTTCGCGCGGCTGCAGATCGTTTTTCAATCGGAAGTGACCTTCGAGGACGCCCAGGCCGCCATCGATGCGGTCGGCGGAACGATCGACACGCCGCTTGCCATCGCCTACGCCAATCCGCAGCGTCTCACGGTGCGGGTGCCGTCGATGTCGGTGGCTGATCTGGCGAAGGATGAGCGGGTCTTCGGGGTCTACGGCCCGCCGCTTCGTCCGAAGAGCACGAATGCCGTCGCCGCGCAGGTCTCGAAAGTCACGCCACTCTTCAGCGCCCCCTACAACCTCAACGGCAGCGGCGTGGTTTTGTCGATTTTCGAGCCGGACGGGCCGCCGGACACGACGCACCCGGAATTCGGGGGCCGCCTGACCAGCCACTTCACCGCCACGACGCCGGACACTCATGCCACCCACGTCTCTGGCACCATGATCGCCGCCGGGATCAACCCGGCCGCGAAGGGGATGGCTCCCGCGGCGACGTTGCAGGCATTCGATGCCGGTGTCGACTTCCCCGCGCTTCTGACCTCGAAGCAGACCGGGCCGGCCTCCTTCGGCAGCGTCGCCGACAACAATTCATGGGACTTCGGTTTGAGCTGGCAACAGGCCAGTCTCACGGAATTCGATTGGTGGGGGAACGAGGACGCCTACGGGGCCTACAGCGGCTTCGAGTCCGAGCCGTATGACGCCCTGATGCGGGCTCCCAATGCGCCGCTCATCGTGCATGCCGCCGGCAATGACGCCACACAAGGGAATCCCAATCTGTTTCTGCCGTGGGCGCCTCACCGGCATCTCGACGACACGCCGAAAGAGTTCACGCACATCTTCTGCTACTCCCAGAACGGCACCGGCACGGACTGTCCGGCTGCCGAGCCGAACAACTGCTCGGTCGGAACGAAGTACTGCGAGACGGCCAAGCATCCGACGCACACCGCGGACACGACCATCGGGCTGATGGCGAGCACGAAGAACTCCTTGACCGTTGGCGCTGTCGTGCCCAGCGGCACGACGATCGCGTCGTTCAGCTCGCGCGGTCCCACGGTCGACGGCCGCATCAAACCGGAGATCGTCGCCAAGGGAGTCAGTCAGTTCTCGACCTTCCCGAACAACAGTTACGCCACGATTCAGGGGACGTCGATGTCGACTCCGGTCGTGACCGGCATCGCCGCGCTTCTCACCCAGCAGTATCGAAAGACGTTTGGCAAGACGCCGAGCGCGGCGGTCCTCAAGACGCTCCTGATCGCCGGCGCCGACGACCTCGGCAACGCCGGTCCTGACTACACCTATGGCTTCGGTCTGGCGGACGCGAAGGCGTCGGTCGATCTCATCCTCGGCGACAACGGCGCAGGCTCGCGGATCCGCACCGGTACGATCGTCAACGGACAGGACATCGACATCCCTGTCGTGTTGTCATCGACCCAGAACTTTCGCGCCGTCCTCGGATGGTTCGATCCCGAGGTCCTGCTCGTTCCGAACCCGGACATTCCGGACGACGATCCGCTGGCCGACAAGACGCTGATCAACGACCTCGACCTTCGCGTCGTCGATCCGACCGGCGCGACCGTCCTGCCGTACGTGCTCGATAAGAACAATCCAAGCGCGGTCGCCAATCGCGGTGTCAATCACACGGATACCACCGAGGAGGTGGAGATCGCGAACGCGGTTCCGGGCACGTACCACGTCATCGTTCATGGAGCGATCGGCGACACGAAGTCGTCCACGCAGGATTTCGTCCTCGTTCTGAGCGGGGGCGCGCCGCCGCTGCCGTGTGGCGATAACTACGAGCCGAACGATACGCAGGCGACGGCGTTCGGCAATCTCGTGAACGGCCAGACCATCACGCCGAAGATCTGCAACAGCGCCGACATCGACTACTACACGTTTACCTCGAATTCGACGTCGACGATCACCGTGACCGTCGCCGCGACCGATACGCCTCTGAAGGTCACGCTTTCAAGCGCCCAATCGACGACCGTGGTCCAGACGATCGCCGCGAACAGCTCGGCGACGCTGACGACGAACATCAACACGCTGGTGTCGCCCACGCCGAGCGTTCCCTTCTTCATCCGCGTCGAAGCGAATGGCGCGGTTGGCAGCAGCGGGGCCTACACGGTCACGCCGCACTTCACGTTCACGTCGACGCCGCGCAAGCATTCGTCGAAGCATTGATTGCAGGGGTGGGGGAGGGTGACTTCTCCCACTCCTTACTCGGTTGTCGGTTGTCAGTTGTCGGTTGGTTGCGCTTCGGATCGTCGGATCGATTCACATCACCGATAACCGACAACCCCGCCTCACCACCAACACCCGCATACAATCCCCTCTCCATGAGCTACAAGACGCTGCTCGTCGACGAAGCGGATGGTGTGCTGACGGTCACGCTGAACCGGCCGGAGGTTCACAACGCCTTCAATGAGGAGTTGATCGCCGAGGCGATCGATCTTTTCAGCGGCCTCGGCGCGTCGACCGCACGGGCGGTGGTGTTGCGCGGCACGGGACCGAATTTCTGCGCCGGGGCGGACCTCAACTGGATGTCGCGCATGGTCAGCTACACGCGCGACGAGAACGTCCGCGATTCCTCACAACTGGCCCGGATGTATGCGCTGATGAACGAGTGCCCGCTGCCGGTCATCGGCCGGATCCAGGGAGCGGCCATCGGCGGTGGTGTCGGCCTGGTGGCCGTCTGCGACATCGCCATCGCCGCCCGCGATGCGAAGTTCGGGTTGTCCGAGGTCAAGCTCGGCATCCTTCCCGCGGTCATCTCGCCCTATGTCATCGCCAGGATTGGCGAGACGCATGCGCGCGCGCTTTTCTTGACCGGTGAGCGATTCGATGCCGAGCGCGCGCTCCGCATCGGTCTGGTGCACCGCGTCGTCGATGACGTCGACGCCGCGGTCGCGGAGTCGATCAACCAATTGAGCACGTCCGGCCCCGAGGCCGTCCGCGAGTGTAAGAAGCTGATCGCCTACGTCGCCTCGCACGATCTCATCGACGCCATTCCCTACACCATCGAGGCCATTGCCACGCGTCGTGTCAGCGAAGAAGGGCAGGGCGGGATGGGGGCGTTTCTGAAAAAGGAGAAGACGCCGTGGGCGAAGTAGGAATCCGCCGCCTCCTCGTTCCCAACCGTGGCGAGATTGCCGTTCGCATCGCGCGGGCGTGCCGCGAGGCAGGCATCGAATCGATCCTCGGCTATTCGGAAGCGGACGACATTCGCTACGTCCGGCGCTATTTCGACGATGCCGTTCCCCTCGGCAGCGGCGACGCGCGGGCGACGTATCTCAACGTCGCACGGGTCATCGACGCCGCGCGGCGCTGCGGTGCGGACGCGATCCATCCCGGCTACGGGTTCCTTTCCGAGCGTGCCGAGCTGGCGGCGGCGTGCGATGACGCGGGGATCGTGTTCGTCGGACCGAAGGCCGGCTCGATCGCGGCGATGGGATCGAAAGCGGAGTCACGTCACCTGATGCAGCGCCTCGGCGTTCCGGTCGTGCCTGGCTATGACGGCGAGGGGCAAGGCATCGACGTCCTCACCGCCGAGGCGGCACGAGTCGGGTTTCCACTGCTGGTGAAGGCCAGCGCGGGCGGGGGTGGGAAGGGGATGAAGATCGTCCGCTCGGCCGGTGAGCTGCGCGGCGCGATCGAGTCGGCGCAGCGCGAGGCGAAGAAATCGTTTGGCGATGACCGGCTTCTGCTCGAGCGCTACATCGAGGAGCCGCGCCACGTCGAGTTTCAGATCTTCGGCGATGGCAACGGCAACGTCGTTCATCTCTTCGAGCGCGATTGTTCGATCCAGCGGCGGCATCAGAAGGTGATCGAGGAGACGCCGGCGCCGCGCTACAGCGACGATCTCCGCGGGCGCATGGCCGCGGCGGCGGTGGAAGCGGCGCGCGGTGTCGATTACCGAAGTGCCGGCACGGTCGAGTTCATCGTCACGCCGGAGAACGACTTTTACTTTCTGGAGATGAACACGCGGTTGCAGGTCGAGCACCCGATCACCGAGGAGGTGACCGGCGTCGATCTGGTCCGCGCGCAGCTCGCCCTCGCCGCCGGCGGGCCGCTGCCATGGCGGCAGGACGATCTGCATCAGCGTGGCCATGCCATCGAGGTGCGCATCTACGCGGAAGATCCCGATGACCGCTTCCTTCCGCAGAGCGGCACGATCGCCTTCTATCGCGAGCCGTCCGGCCCCGGCGTCCGCGTCGATGCCGGCGTTTCGCAGGGGACGGAGATCGGCGTCAGTTTCGATCCGATGCTGGCGAAGCTGATCTGCCACGCGGAGTCGCGCGATGCCGCCATCGACCGCCTCGACCGCGCGCTGCGCGATTACATCGTCCTTGGCACGAAGACGAACATCTCCTGGCTCCGGCGCGTGGTCACGCATCCCGCCTTTCGTGACGGACGCGTCTCGACGCGCTTCATCGCCGATCACGAGGAGTCGTTACGTCGAGTGACGCCGGAGATCGTTCCGGCGATCGCGGCGGTGCTGTCGTCGGTGACGCGTCGCGAGCAGACGAAGCGAGTGAGCGGCGTCGCCAGCGTGTGGGATTCGGTAGGCGGACGCAGTATTTAATCCGCAGATGACGCAGATGTGACGCAGATACAAATCTGTGTGTATCTGCGTCATCTGCGGATCGCCTACGTCTTCCCCAGGCTCTCCGGCGCACGCACTCTTCCGGCGATGCCGCAGAGGATGAGCAGCGTCACCACGTAGGGCACGGCCAGCAGCAGATGAAATGGCACGCCGCGGCCGCCGGCCTGCATCGCGTATTGCGCGGCCGCGGCGATGCCGAAAACGGCGGTGCCGAGTAGCGCGCCTTTGAACTTCCATCGGCCGAAGATGACGATCGAAAGGGCGATGAAGCCGCGGCCGGCCACCATGTTCTCTGCGAAGCCGCTCGATAGTGCCAACGATAGATAGGCGCCGGCGATGCCGGTCAGCACGCTCTCGATGGCCAGCGCCGTCCAGCGATGCATCGCCACCGAGGCCCCGTTCGCGGTCACGGCCGCGGGAAGCTCGCCGCAGGCGCGGAGACGGAGGCCGAACCGTGTGCGCCACAGCAAGAGAGCGAGTGCGATCGGGATGGCGACCCAGGCCAGAGGAACGATCGGATCGATCTCCAGCCGCGGGACCGGCTGATTGAAAAGCTGGAGCTCGCGGTAGACGAATCCGGTCAGGCCCTGCGCCAGAAGAACGATCGCCGTGCCGGTAACGATCTGGTCCGCGGCAAAACGAAGAGCGAACAATCCGAAGAGAGCGCCGACCGCCGCCGCTCCAATGATGCCGCCGAGAAATCCGAGGACGACACTGTGGGTGAGCTGCGCGGTCACCACGGCGGTCATCGCCGCGGTGAGCATCATCCCTTCGATGCCGAGGTTGATCATTCCGGCTCGCTCGACCACCAGCTCGCCGAGGACGGCCAGCAGCAGAGGCGTCGAGGCGACGATGGCCAGAGGGATGGCGGCGATGAGAGCGTTCGTCATGCGTTCCTTCGCCTCGTGAGCGCGATCATCGCCAGGATCACGATCGCCTGGCCGAACGTTGCCACGGTCGACGAAATCCCCGCCGTGCGCTGCAATTCGCCCGCGCCGGTCGTCAAGGCACCGAAGAAGAATGCCGAGGCCAGCGTTCCGAGCGGGTGGAGCTGGGCCAGCAGGGCCACGGCGATGCCGGCGTAGCCGTAGCCGGCGGCGAAGCGCTCGAAGAGGCGATGCGTGACCCCGAGCAGCTCGATGCCGCCCGCAAGACCGGCCATCGCGCCGGAGATGGCCATGGCACGTACGAGCTGGGCGTCGACATGGACGCCCGCCCACTTCGCCGCGGAACGATTGAATCCCGACGCGCGCAGCCGCAATCCCTCCGCCGTCCGATACAACAGAACCCACGCTCCGATCGCGGCAACGACCGCGATGACGATGCCGGCGTGCAGTTCACTCGAGCCGAACGTTGGCAGCGAGGCGGCCACGACGTCGCTCTGCGGATACTTCCCGCTCGCCTCCTGCAGCGGTCCGTTGACGGCGTATCCAAGGAGGTGAATGGCGATGAAGTTGAGAAGAATCGTCGTCAGCACCTCGGGGGCGTTGCGCCACAACCGCATGGCCGTGGCGATCGACGCCCATAGCGCGCCGGCGATCAGCGATGCCGCCAATGCCGCGGCCATCCCGTATCGCGCACCGAGAAAGGCGCAGAGCGCACCCGCCAGGAACTGTCCTTCGCCGCCGATGTTCCAGACCCCGGCCCGGAAGGCGATGGCAACGGAGAGACCGGTGAGGAGCAGCGGCACGGATTTCAGCAGCGTCCCCTCCAGCGCGAACGTTGATCCCACCGAGCCGCTGATCAGGATCGATAGAAGCTCGCCGGGCGCGTGGCCGAAGGCGATGCCGGAGAGGGCGAGAAGGATGAGTGAGAGAAGGGCGGCACCGATGGCGATGGCGATGCGTTGGAGCCGGGAGTCGGGGGTCGGGCGTCGGAGACCGCTCATGCTCCGGCTCCCGACTCCCGGCTCCCGACCCCCGCCATCAACATCGGCGCCTGGACTGCCGCCTCGCCGGGCGTCAGCCGCGCGCTCAGCGTCCCTCGATAAATCACGTGAATGGCATCGCCGAGGGCAAAGGCTTCGTCGAGATCGGACGTGATGAGAAGGATGGCGGCGCCGCGGCCGGCGGCGGCGCGCAGTTCGTCGTGAATGAACCGGGTCGATTCGATGTCGAGGCCGCGCGTCGGCTCGGCGGCGACGATGATCCGCGGTTGGCGCTCCAGCTCGCGGGCCAGGATGACTTTCTGCTGGTTGCCGCCGGAGAGGGAGCCGGCACGCTGCAGCGGGGACTGCGCGCGGATGTTGAATCGCTCGATGAGCGCCGAGGCTCGTCGCTCCGCTTCGCGAGGCCGCCAGCGAGGCTCGGCGAGAGCGATGTTCTCGGCGATGGTCATCTGGGCGATCAGCCCATCGCGCGCGCGGTCCTCGGGGATGTGCGCGACCTGCCCGCGGAGGGAATCGCGCAGCGACGCCGCCAGCGCGGATTGCCCGTTGCCGGCAACGCCGATGATGGCCACGATCTCGCCGCGATGAACGTCGATACCGCCGATACGTAGGTCGGACTCTCCAGTCCGACCGGTGCTCGGGAGACTGCCTGTCGTTGACGCCCGCGCGAGCACCGGTCGGACTGGAGAGTCCGACCTACGTGAGTCCGGCGCGAGCTCCCGCCGTTCCACCATGGCTTCCGCCAGCTCCTCGGCGCTCATCACGCCGCCGTCGACGACGATCTTTCCTCGCCGCATCACGACGATGCGCGTGGCCACTTCCAGCACCTCGGGGATTTTGTGGCTGATGAAGATCACCGTCGTGCCCGCGGCGGCGAGGCGGCGTATGACATCGAACAACGCGCGCGCCTCCGTCGGCGCCAGCACGGAAGTCGGTTCGTCGAGGATGAGAACGGGCGGATGTCTGGCGATCGCTTTGATGAGCTCGAGCTTGGCCTTCTCGCCGACAGAGAGATCGCCGACGCGGCGGCGGACATCGCGCAACTCGATCCCGGAGTCGCGGATGATCTCCTCCGCGTTGCGGCCCCACATCGCCAGGGCGAGGTTCTCCGCGATGGTGAACTCGCTGACCAGGAGAAAGTGCTGATGAACGACGCCGGCGGTGAGGCGGTCTTCGATCGTTCCCTCATCCGCCGCCAGCTCGCCGGCGGCGATAGACATCAGCGTCGTCTTTCCCGCGCCGTTCTCACCGACGAGTCCGACGATCTCCCCCGGAGCGAGATCGAGGGAGACGTCATCGACGGCGACGTTTGCGCCGAAGCGCTTGGTGATGTGCGACAGGCGCATCTGGATTCAGTGTAGCTGCGCGGTAGAAACGTTACTGTTGGCCGAGCCTCGGGCAACCAACGCTGCACGCCGTGCCGGCTAGAACTTGCCGCGCGGTACTTCGAATTTGCCGCTGCGAATGTCGGCCTCGATGCGCGTCACCTCAGCCACGGTCTGCGGCGACAGCGCCGCCTTCAGCTTGTCATTCCAGACCAGCGAGACGATGTTCTCGTGCATGCCCAGCCAGTAGACGTGCGGCTGGAACTGGTGGTCATGAACCAGCCGGGCCATGTAGACGAAAGCACCCGGGACGTCGAGGACCGCCGAGGCCACGATGACGTCGGGAGCCATATCGTTCTGGTTCTTGTTCGAGCCGAAGCAGCGGACCTTGCGCTCCTGGCAGGCCTGGAACACGCCGCGGCCGGCCTCGTTCGACTGGTGAAAGATGAAGTCGCAGCCGGCATTGATCAATGAGAGCGTGGCCAGCTTGGCCGCGCCGGCGTCATCGAAGTTTCCTGTGTAGATCTCCTTCACCTCGAAGTTCGGATTCACCGATTGCGCACCGGCTTTGAAGGCCAGGAAGGTCGAGGCGATCGACGGCAGGTTGATACCGCCGACCAGCCCTGCCTTGCCGCTCTTCGACTCGCGCGCGGCGATCACGCCGAGCAGGTACGTGGCCTGTTCCAGTTGAAACACCATCGGCGAGACATTCGGCGCGACGGAGCTGCCGGACGTGGTGATGAAGATCGTTTTCGGATATTGCTTCCCTGCCTTGAGCGCCGCGTCCTGAAACTCGAAGCCGTGGCCGAAGGCGAGGTCGAATCCCTTCGCCCCATACGAGCGGAACCCTTCATCGATCTCGGCCGGCGTCTTCGTCTCCTGATTCGAGATCTCCGCGGCGAGCTGTTTGTGGATCTGTTGCAACCCCTCGTAGGCGATGGCGTTCCAGCCGCCGTCGTTGACGGAGCCGGGGGTGAGCAGCCCCACCTTCATCGCCGAAGAGGCGGACTCGCGCCGCGGGCAGGCGAGCAGAAGGATGGGGAGTAGAGCGAGAACGGCAAGTCGTTTCATGGGCGCGGATTGTAACCATTCAGAAGTCCCATCCTGACGGTGAGCGCAGCGAGCCTGTCAGGATCTCCGGTTAGACCGCGCGTCAGTCGGTTCCAGCAGGGACCTCGCGATTCCACCGGAGATCCTGACATGGCTCGCTGCGCTCACCGTCAGGATGGACTTCTGCGGTTTTGTGATACATCCTCACCACGCTGGGAAGGAGGGCGCAACGCATGGACGACATCGATCGCGAGGGCAATGGTGGCGACGACGACGAACAGTTCGAGCAGATGATCGTGGAGAACAGCATTCTGCTCCACAGCCTGGCCGCGCTGCTGGTGCGCAAGGGCATCATCAAACAGGAAGAGATCGACGCCGAGATGGACAAGCTGTACGACGAAATGGAGAAATTCGACGGCGAATGAGCTGCCCTCGCGCGTGGAATAGGCCCGATCCTCAAATGTTTGGATCGGTCGATTAGTCAAGTGGAGAAACGGATGAAAACTCGCAACTTGTTGATTGCCGCCATGCTCGTCGCCGCCGTGGCCACGAGCGCGTTTGCCGCGCTCTCGCCCGCCAAAGCAAGCTGGGGCAAAGGGCCGGTGCAGTATGTGATGACCACCGATGAAAAGGCGGCGTGGGCCGCGGTGCAGACCGACGCCGATGCCGACGCCTTCATCGAGCTTTTCTGGGCGCGCCGCGATCCGACGCCGGCCACGCCGCGCAATGAGTTCCGCGAGGATTTCGAGGCCCGCGTGAAGGCCGCCGACGATGCATTCAGTCATGGCCATACGAAGGGCTCGATGACCGATCCGGGTCGCATCGCCATTCTTTTCGGACCCCCGAACCACCCCATCGCGCGGACGACCAAGCCCGCCTCGGCTCAGGGAAATACGAGAAGCAACATGCGGGACGCCGAGGTCGGCAGTGCGTTTTCGACCGCCGGCTCTGCGGATATGACGTTTACGTATGACGGCGAGCTGTCCGTGAAGCTCTTCGGGATTCCGCGCGCCGAGTTCGTCTTTCACGATCAGTTCAACGACGGAACGTTCAAACTGGTCTCGCCGCCGGGACTGGACCTGACCTCGGCCACGAACCGAATGCTGATGAGCTTCGTGACTCAGCCCACGCTGACCAAGGTCCCGACGTTCCCCGTCGGCGGCGCGCCGAAAGCCGCTTTGCCGGCGGCACCGGTGGCCGGCGTCAGGACGCCGGCGCTGGAGTCGGCCCTGGCCGACGCGAAAGCCGGCAAGGCTTCGAATCATGGCGCGGCCTTCGCCTATGCCGAGTTCGTCTCTCCCGCCGGTGATCCATTCGTCCCGGTCGTTGTCTACGTTCCGTCGTCGGCGGGCATCGCCGGGGACGGTGCCGATACGATCTTCGGCGCGGTCGAGGACGCTGCGGGCAACCGCGTGACCACCTTCGAAGAGCCGGCCAAGCTGACCGCTTCGCGCATCGACTTTTTTGTCGACAAGACGCTGACGCTCCAGCCGGGCAAGTACAACGCCATCGTCGGCCTGGCCAAGGGCGGCCAGCCTGTTCTCGTCACCTCCGGCCCGATCGAAGTGGCCGGTCCATCGAAGGAGTCGGTGGGAACGTCCCGCCTGATTCTCTCGGACAACGTTTACGAGCTCGGTACGGCCGAGCCACCGAAGGCCCCCTTCGCCTTCGGCAAACTGAAGATCGTTCCGAAGGGGAACCTGACCTTCAAAGCCAGCGATGAGCTGAATTACTTCGTCGAGGTCAACAACCCCGGCATCGATGCGGCCACGAACATGCCGAAGCTGCAGTTCAAGCTCGACCTCACCGGCGGCCCGGACAAGAAGACGATCAGCGCACCGCTCAGCGACGCCGCGCCTCTTCCGCTGACCGGTACCCCCGGCCCCGGTCACTACGCCATCATCAGCGCCATCCCACTGGCCGAGGTCAAACCGGCCCTCAAGCCGGGCGATTACACCCTGAAGATGAAGATCGTCGATACCGTGTCGAAGCAGTCGTACACGGTGGAGCAGAGTTTCAAGGTGTCGGGGTAGGTGTCGGTGGTTGCTGGGTTGCTGGGTTGCGAGGTCTCGGAGTCTCGCGGTCCCGCGGTTTGTTCACCGCGAGACCGCGCAACCGCGAGACCTCGCAACCAAGTAACCCAGTAACCCAGCAACCTCAACGAACCCCCCCGCTGTACAATCCACCCATGCCCTTTGCCACAGTCGAAGAAGCCGCCGCGCTGTACCGGCGCGGCGAGGTCGTGATCATCGTCGATGACGAAGATCGCGAGAACGAAGGCGACCTCTGCATCGCCGCCGAGAAGGTGACGCCGGAGTCGATCAACTTCATGGCCCGTTTCGGCCGCGGTCTGATCTGTCTGGCCATGACCGAGGAGCGATGCCAGGAGCTCGATCTGCCGCTGATGGTCGAGCACAACACCTCGAACTACGGCACGGCCTTCACCGTTTCGATCGAAGCGCGCGGCCGGGTCACGACCGGCATCTCGGCGCACGATCGCGCCGAGACGGTGCGCGTGGCCATCGATCCGCGGACCAGGCCTGCCGATCTGCTCCGCCCCGGGCACGTTTTTCCGCTGCGGGCGAAGAAAGGGGGCGTGCTCAAACGCGCCGGCCAGACGGAGGCCTCGGTCGACCTGGCCACCATCGCCGGTATGACCGAAGCCGCGGTCATCTGCGAGATCATGAATGAAGACGGCACCATGGCCCGGCTGCCCGATCTCCAGCAGTTCGCCATCCAGCACGGCCTCAAGATCATCTCGGTCGCCGACATCATCCAGTACCGGATGCAGACCGAGAAGCATGTGCACTGCCTGGCCTCCCCGCGGATGCCGACGCCGTACGGGGACTTCCGCGTGCATGCCTACAAAAGCGACATCACCGGCGAAGAGCACGTGGCGCTGGTGATGGGGGAGATCGGCGAGCAGGATGAGATTCTGGTCCGCGTCCATTCATCCTGCCTGACGGGCGACGTCTTCCATTCGGCGCGCTGCGATTGCGGCGACCAGCTCGACCGTGCCTTCGAGTTGATCGCGAAGGAAGGATCGGGCGTCATCCTCTATCTGTTGCAGGAAGGGCGGGGTATCGGACTGCTGAACAAGCTCAAAGCGTACGAGCTGCAGGAGCAGGGGCACGACACCATCGAAGCGAACGCCAAGCTCGGTTTCCCTCCCGATATCCGCGAGTACGGTACCGGCTCTCAGATTCTCCGCGACCTCGGCGTCCGCAAGATCCGCCTGATGACCAACAATCCCGCCAAGTACGTCGCCATCGAAGGCTTCGGCCTCGAGATCGTGGAGCGCGTTCCGCTGGAGATCGCCCCCTCGAACGACACCCGCAAATACCTCGAGGCGAAGAAGAAGAAGCTGGGACATATTTTGGAGCTGGTGTAGCGCGGTTGCGGGGTCTCGAGGTTGCGCGGTCTCGCGGTGGTTCTGACTTCGAGACCGCGAAACCCCGAGACCGCGCGACCCACAGGAGAACCATTGGGTACACACACAGGCCCCATCCTCGAGGGTCGCGGCGAGAGCGACTACGAGCGCTTCGTCCGCGTGCCGGAGCTTCTCGAGTTGCAGAAACCGGTCGGGATGCTCTCGAATCCGGAGGAGCGGCTTTTTCAGGTCACCCATCAGGCCGCTGAGTTGTGGCTGCACCATGTCGACTACGAGGTCGGCCGCATCGTGGATCTGCTGGAACGGGAGAGCCTTTCGATGGCGGCCGATCTGTTCGACCGCTGCGCGCGGATCATCAATCTGCTCCGCCAGCAGATCGTGATTCTGGAAACGATGGCGCCCGCCGACTATCACGTCGTCCGGACCAGTTCCCTCGGCCGCGGCAGCGGACAGGAATCGCCGGGCTTTGCCAGGCTTCTCGAAGTGGGAAGGCGGGTCTGGCCGGTCTTCGAATCACTGCTCGGCAAGCGCTCGCTGACTCTCATCGAGATCGAGCGCGCGCCGCGCGAGCATGGCGAGATGTTCCGCCTCGTGCAGGCGATGCTCGACTACGACGAAGCCTTCCTCAACTGGCGCTACACGCACATGCGTCTGGCCTTCCGTGTCATCGGGTCGAAAGTGATGTCGCTGAAGAACGTGCCGGCCGCCCAGCTCGAGCAGGGGACGCGGGAGCCGTTGTTTCCTGAATTATGGGAAACGATCAGCTCGCTGACTCAGGAGTTCAAACCGACGTATTGACGATCCGGGCGGCTTCGCAAGGTTCGAGGTTTCCTCGGTGAGCCCTCGCGTGTCCAACCATCGAGCAGGATGCAAAAAATAACAGCGAATGATGTCAACTAAAACTTTCGGTATCAGATGTTACGAACGCCTTGACGGTGCAAAAGTCCGTGGGTATAGTCGCACGCCATTGTCTCGGAGGGGGCCGGCCAACCGCCCGGACAGCCTGACAGGTCGCTTCAGTTTCCGATCCGCGACGACCACTACGCTTGGAGTTAGACATTTCATGAAAAAGGTGTTGTGCCTGATGGCGGCACTGACTCTCGCCCTCTCCACGCTCGGCTGCAAAAAAATCCAGGCGCGGATGGAGATCAAGGCCGCCAACGAGGCCTATCAGAAAGAAGACTACGCGGGGGCGCTCCCGCACTACAAAACGGCTCGCCAGATCGATCCGAGCTTCGCCGATCTCGATCGGCTGGTCGGCTACTCGGAGATCGGACTGTATGTTCCGGACGACAAGAGTGCGAAGAACGAAGCGCACGCCGATGCCGCGATTCAGGAGTTGAACAACTACCTGAAGAAACGGCCCGACGACCGTATCGCCCGCGACGCGCTGATCAATATGTATCTCAACGCGAACCGGACCTCGCAGGCCATCGACTACTTCCGCAACTACCTCGTTGCCCATCCTGCGGATCTCGAGGCGGTCAAGTCGATCGCCACCTTGTACGCGAAGCAGGGCGACTTCAACGAGTCGCTGAACTGGTATCAAAAGATCACGCTGCTCGACAAGAAGAACCCCGAGGCCTTCTACATCTTCGGCGTCGTCTGCTACGAAAAGGTGTCGAAGAACCCGCCCGCCGACGTCGCGCAGAAGATGGAGATCATCAATCGCGGCAAGGACGCGCTGCAGCACGCCATCGACATGAAGCCCGACTACGCCGAGGCACTGGCGTACCTCAACCTGCTGTGGCGCCAGCAGGCGCTGGTCGACGCGTTGACCGACCCCGTGAAGGCACAGGCCGATGTGGTTCAGGCCAATGCCCTCCGGGACAAGACCATCCAGATCTTCCAACAGAGAAAGGCCGCGGCCGCGAAGAAGAGCTAACGGAAACGCGTTCGAGTCAATACAGGCCAAGACAATGTTCGAAACTACCGTCGTTGAATCGAAGAAGCAGAAATTCGGCATCCAGCGCTATCTGACGCTGCCGGTGTCGGTGGGCATCCACGTGGTCGTGGTCGTGGGACTCGTGGTCGGAGCGATCTGGACAGTCGAGTTCCCGACGAACTCTCCCGCGCAGGTGGCGCAGTATTCCGTCGCTGCCGCGCCGCCCCCCCCACCTCCGCCTCCGCCTCCGCCCAAAGCAGCGACTGCCACACAGGTGGTCAAGCCGGTTGAGGTTCCGAAGAACATTCAGGAGATGGCACCGACCCTTGTGCCTGAAAAGGTGCAGCCGGTGGCCGCGGCTCCCACGAGCGCCGGCGTCGAAGGCGGCGTCGAAGGTGGTGTCGAAGGTGGCGTGCCCGGCGGTGTCGTCGGCGGCGTGATCGGCGGCGTCATCACCGAGGCTCCTCCGCCGAAACAGGATGCGCCGCTGCGCGTCGGCGGCGACGTCAAGGCGCCGGTCGTTCTCAATCGGGTTGAGCCCCAGTATCCCGAGGTGGCCCGGAAGGCTCGCATCTCCGGCATCGTCATCGTCGAGTGTACGATCAGCAAGGGCGGCGACGTTACAGACATCCATGTCCTCAAGCCGTTGCCGTTCGGTCTCGATCAGGCCGCCGTCGACGCAGTCAAACGCTGGAAATTCAAGCCGGGTACTCTCAACGGGCAGCCGGTGGACGTCATCTTCAACCTCACGGTTAATTTCAAACTGAATTAAAGAACGTCCGGCCCGGCCGGCGGTCATTTGGAGGGAACTGCACCATGGATATGAGTCTCGGAGCGTTGTGGGTTTCTATGTCGAACGCGGCCAAAGGCATCGTGATCGTCATGATCATCATGTCGGTCTACTCGATCTGGGTCATGATCGAGCGTTTCATCACTTTCAATCAGGCCAAGAACCAGTCACTCAAACTCCTCGGTGCGCTCTCGAACGTGCTGACGAAGGGCGATTATCAACAGGCCATCGACATCACCAAGAAGTACAAGCAGTCGCATCTGGCCAAGGTCATCTCGGCCGGTCTGCTCGAGTTCGAGGCCGCGCGGCGTGACAAACGCTACAGCGACCCGGAAGTCGCGGTCGAAGCCGCCCGTCAGGGTATGGACCGTACCGCCATGATCACCGTGGCGGAGCTGAAGGAGAACCTCGGCGTTCTGGCCACGATCGGCGCCACGGCACCGTTCGTCGGTCTCTTCGGCACCGTCATCGGCATCATGCACGCGTTCGGAAAGATGGCCACGTCCGGCGGCGGTATCGCCTCGGTCTCCGCCGGTATCGCCGAAGCACTCCTGACGACTGCCTTCGGCCTCTTCGTCGCCATCCCGGCGGTCTGGGCGTACAACTACTTCCAGAACCGCGTCGACCGCTTCACGGTCGAGATGTCGAACTCCGGCTCGGAGATGTCCATCTACTTGCTGAAGGAAGCCGGCACACATGGCAACTCATCGGTGGCATAGCTCGCTCGGAAAGCTCGGCAGCGCCGGGCTGACTTCCGACATCAACGTCACCCCGCTGGTCGACGTCTGTCTCGTGCTCCTGATCATCTTCATGGTGGTCACGCCCATGCTGCAGAAAGGCGTGCCCGTCAATCTTCCGGTGACGGAAGATCCGGAGAAGACGCCCGACACCGACAAGCAGTTGCAGATCTCGGTGAAGGCCGACGGCACCGTTTATCTCGGATCGTTGCCCGTGCTCAAGCAGCAGATGCAGAGCGAGCTGGAAAAGATTCATGAGCGCACACCCGACCGTGAGATCGCGGTCAAGGGCGACAAACTCGTGAAGTACGGCGCGGTGCTCGAAGCGCTCAAGGCTTGCCGTGAGGTTGGGTTCAATAACGTCGGCCTGATCGCTCAGCCGAAGAAATCACAATCGGGGATCTAAGCAATGCAGGTAGGTGGCAGCGGCAAAATCAAGTCGGACATCAACGTCACGCCGCTCGTTGACGTCGTTCTGGTGCTCCTCATCATCTTCATGGTCATCACGCCGGTCGTGCAGATGGGGTATCTCGTGCGCGTTCCGCCAAAGGCGCCCCCCGGACTCCCTCCGTCCGCGGTCAACGATCAGATCATCCTGCGCCTGATGCCGGACAACCACATCTTCATCAACAAGGATGAAGTGACGCCGGGAGATTTTCCCATCCGTATCCGCGACATCATGCACGGCAATCAGTCGAAGATGGTCTTCTTCCAGGGCTCGCCCGACGTCGACTATGACAGCACGATCCGGTTCCTCGACATGGCCCGCGCCAGCGGCGCGAAGAACATCGGCATCATCGTCGAGGCCGCGCAGTAGTAACACAACGATTGCTGTTCGCCCGGAGCACGGCCGCAAGGCCGTGCTCTTCGTTTTTCAGCGTGTACTAAGATGCGCGCTCAGGCCGACCACCGTGCCGACGCTTCATAACCTTATCGAGCCTGCCAATCTTGTCCGGCACTTCCAGGCCCACCCTCCCGAGGGATTTTCGGCGGTCGATGTGAACGGCGGAGCACCGGCGTTCTCCGCGCCGTTCGATCTCCTGACCACTGTCGACCCGCCGCTTCGGAGAAGAATGGATCGTTGGCCATTGGCGCGAAGGTGGAGGCCCTTTCTTCACGCAACGACGTGCTTCGTCGGCACCACTGTCTCGGAGTATGCCCTGCTGCCGGATACGGCCGCGCCGGCGCAGTTGGTGCGCGCGCTCCTGGCAGACCTGGCGCCACGGTACCCGTTTCTCATCATCAAGGACCTTCCGACCGAAGCCACGCTAATCGGTGACGCGGCGTTTGCGTTTTCCCGCGGAGTGGCCACGGTTTGCAGCGAGGAGGGGTTTGTCCTGGTCGACGGCCAGGCCCTTGCCTACGTGCCGATCGATTTCGCATCCACGGACGAATTTCTTTCAACGCTGTCGCATACGCGCCGGAGGAACGTGCGGCGCAAATTGAAAAGCGCCTCGCGGATGGCCATCGAGGAGCTTCGGACCGGCCACGAATACTTCAGCGACGAGGCGCGGTTGCGCGAGCTGTACGAGCTCTACCTGAATGTCTACCGGCAGAGCGACCTGCACTTCGATCTCCTGACGCCGGCGTTTTTCCGGGCCGTGCTCCGGGACGGCGACTTGGGGGGAGTGGTATTCACCTATCGGGTCGACGGCGCTCTGATCGGCTTCAATTTCTGCGTTTTCCAGGAGACGATGCTCATCGACAAGTACGTCGGCTTCGCCTATCCGCAGTCACGCCACTACAATCTCTATGCGGTGAGCTGGTTTCACAACCTCGAATATGCGCTGGCTCACGGCTTTCGCTATTACGTCGCCGGGTGGACCGATCCCGAGATCAAGCGCGAGCTCGGTGCGCGCTTCACCTTTACCGAGCATGCCGTCTATGTACGCAATCCAGTGCTGAGAACACTTCTGCGGCCGTTCAAACGTTTGTTTGAGGCGGACCGCCGGTGGCAGGACGCGAGTGCCTCGATCCCTCATTCTTGATTTCGACGGTTCGGTCCGGCCGCTTCCGGACGCCGCCGTCGTTTCGTTGGGCGACAGCCAGGAAGCCATCCGTTTCGGTTGCCGCATGCCGGTCCTTCGCGCGCTGGGGCGGCAACTTGCTCCGGTCCTCGATGCGCTGTCGCCGACGGCGGTCTTCCTCGGCAGCGGCGACTACCACCACGTGAGCTATCTCCTCATCGAGCGTCTGCGGATCCTGGGCGTACAACTCCAGATCGTTGTCTTCGACAATCATCCGGACAACATGCGCTATCCCTTCGGAATCCATTGCGGTTCATGGGTCTGGCATGTGAGCCGGTTGCCGTTCGTGGCGCGCGTGCACGTGGTCGGCATCACGTCGAACGACGTCGACGGCGGCCATCTGTGGGAGAACCACCTCCTGCCGCTCTACTCGGGCAAGGTGCGCTATTGGTGCGTGCAAAGGACGTTGCGCTCGATGAGGGCAGTGGGTATTCGGCATAGCCGCTCTTTTGCGTCGATGGTTTCGCTGCTCGATGCCTTCCTCGATGCCATGACGGCCTCCCTCGAGCCCATCTATCTCTCGATCGACAAGGACGTGCTGGCGGCCGACGTCGTCAACACGAACTGGGATCAGGGGGTCATGCGGCTCGAGGAGCTCACTTCCGCCATCCGGCCTTTACGAGGACGGCTGATAGGCAGCGACGTGACCGGCGACGTTTCCTCCTACCGATATCGCGGCCGCTTCAAGCGATTGCTGAGCGGTCTGGATCGCCAGCCGCCGATTCCCGATCATCTGTTGGAGGAGTGGCAGGCCCGGCATCACGAGGTGAACCGTGAGTTGCTGGCGGTTCTAGGCCGCGGCGTCGATGACGCCGGCCAGGACTGATTGAATCGTCGTGAAGTCGCGATCGAGCAGCCACGGGCTGTTGGAGATGGTCAGCATGCGGGCCGCGAAATCGCGGGCATTGGGAACGTCCGGCGTTCCGAATTTTCCGGCCAGGCGCGGATAGTCCGGCAAGGCGTGGATGAACAGCCGGCTGACGCCGAGGCCGGCTGTCCACAGCCGAGCCAGCGCCGCGTCGCGGATTCGTGCCGTCGGCATCAGAACCATGAGGAAGGGCCAGGTCCCCTCGTTCCCGTGCGAATCCTCCATCACCGTCACGCCTGAAATCCGTTCGAGGTCTTTCTTTCGAGCGATGGCCTGCTCGGAAAGCATCGTCAGAAATGAAGCGAGGCGGATCGAGGCATTCCCTCCGATCATCCGCCGGACGGTCCCGACGCGGTGAATGGGGATGCCGGAAGGAACGGCGTCGCCGACCGCATCGATCAACCTGTTCCGTTTCAATGCCCGTCGCAGCGGCACACCATAGGCGAGGCGAAGACCCGCTGGCCGGTAAAGCATCCCGTATGCGAACAACTGGGCCAGGCGCAGAGCCTCCCAGGCCGCGCGATACGGGACAGCCTGTGCGCTGGTCTCGCGTAAGGCCCGGCGCAGGCTTTCGTCACGCGCGGCCAGCACGCCACCCTCATAGAGCGTGAGGCCCTTGCCGACGGCAAGGCTGCAGAAGCCGATGTCGCCGAACGTAGCAACCGGCCGGCCTTGATACTTTGCCCCAAGCGATTGGGCCGCGTCCTCGATCACCCACGCGCCGTTACGTCGTGCGACGGTGGAGACCATGTTCAGGTCGGCCACTCTTCCGCCGAGGTGGGTGGGAACGATCGCCAGCGTATCGTCATTGCAGGCTTGCTCCAACGCTTCGGGGGAGAGATCGAAGTGATTCCGCTGCAGATCGCAGACGACGGGCCGAAGGCCGCAATGCAACACTGCCAGCGCAACCAGGGGACAGGTATAAGCCGGAATGACCACGGAGCGGCGGCCGCTCATTTGCTTGAGTGTGGTCAAGGCGATGACCAGCGCCGCGGTTCCTGAGCATTCGATCTGTACCGAAGGAACTTCCAGGATCCCAGCGAGTGTCGATTCCAGAACGTTGGCTCTTGCTCGCGGCAGAAAATCGCTCCAACGCGGCGGAAGGCCTGCCGTTGGCGGGATCTCACGCCAGCGGTCAGGCATGGCTGTGCTTCGACTCGCTGAGGCTCAGGAAAATGATGCCCAGCACGATGCAGGCGGCGCCGGCCAGCTTGGCCGGGGAGAGGCGTTCGCCGAAGAGCATGACGGATGCGATGAGAACGGTGACCACCTCGAGATGCGACGCCGCAAAGGCCGGCCCGATGGGAGCGTGCTCGAGCAAGGTCATCCAGGTGAGGAAGGCAAAGAGGTAGCCGGCAATCGCCCCATAAATCCAGGGACTGAGGGTTGCAGCGCGAAACCAGATCATGTTCGGCGCAAATTCGCCGGTCGCTCGTGACGCCAGTTTGAACGCCGTCTGGGTCCAGGTATCTGCCAGCACCAGCGCGCCAAACCCGGCCAGATAGAATTGCCGCCGGTTCACACGAGCCCTCCGGCGAGTGCGACGCCGACCGCGATCAGCGACATTCCCGCCACCCGCAACCGATCGAGGCGCTCATGAAACAGCAGTCTCCCGGCCAGCATGACCACCACGATATTGATCGACCCGATCAACACCGCCTGTGACAGAGGGATGAGCGACAGCAGAGCAAACCAGACGGCGAATTCGAGAACGAAGCAGATGATGCCGATCCACAATCGCGGCGACCGGAACATCTGCTTCCAGCGCTGCAGCTCATCTTCGCCATGGGCCGACGCGGCGGACTTGAACGCCAAATGCCCGACCGTATCGAGGACTATGTTCGCGATCCAGAAGAAGAGAGCCTGGTTTGACATGGACTCACGTCGCCGGCATTTCCTCGGGGACGAGCTTCCGGATGCTTTCGACGATATCGGCCATGGTGGCCGTCTTCAGAGCCGCGCCGCCGTCCTGTGGAACGCGAATATTGAACTCGTCTTCCACGTCGAACAGGAGCTCGATCAGGTCGAGGGAATCGAGCCCGAGGCTCTCCAGCGTCGACTCCGGCGTGATCGTTGCCGGATCCAGAGAGTACTTCTTTGCCGCAATCGTCTGAACTCTTTCGAATATGGTGGCCATGATTCTTCCTATTTCCGGCTCATGCGCCGCTGAGATTCATAGAGACCGGTTCCAACGAGGCCGCGCCGACGCGCAGAAAAAACTCCGCCACGCGTGCGGCCACGTCGTCCTTACGCTTGTCGAGGGTCAGCACGTGATACGTGTCATCGACATAGTACGTATCCACGTCGGGGGAGGAAACCTGTGACGCCAGAAACGCGGCATTCTTCAGGCTGGCCATGTCGTCTTCCGTGGAGTGAACGATGAGGAGCGGCGCGACGATGCGGGCCAAGTCGCGTTTCACGGCTTTGATCAGCCGGAAGGTCTCGCGGATCGTGACCCCGGGAAATTCGGAATAGCCGTACTTCTCCGGCAGGCTGAGATTGCTGTTCTGGTACACGGCGGCGATCATGTTTCGGATACGGTCGTCCTTGATGCCATAAGGCGGCGGCTCGTGATACGACCAGAGATAGCGAATGGGTGTGTAGATTGCGAGCGGCAGCAGGAAGCGCTGCCGCAGAGCGGGGACGTTCCAGCCGTCATAGAAGAACGTGGCCGAGAGCGTGGCAACGGCCTGGACGCGGTCAGGATGATTGGCGGCCAGCTTCAATGCCAGCAACGCACCCATCGACAATCCGGATACAAAAATCGTATCGCACTCCTCGGCCAGACTCTCCATGGCCCGTTCCAGCGACTTGTACCAATCGGTCCAGCGCGTCCGTTTCAGATCGGCCAGGTTCGAACAGTGGCCGGCAAGCTGCGGGCAGGAGACGCTGAAGCCCTGTGCTGCCAGTTTCCTGACCAGAGGTCTCATCTCCGCGGGCGAGCCCGTAATGCCGTGAACCAGCAGTACACCGGTGTTGCCGCGCTTTTCCACGATTCCGTGCCGGTCTGTAGTCATAGGATCAATTCACCGAATCAGTTCGCACCGCAACGGTGGAACAGACTCTCCAGCAGGTCGATCCCGAGATCGATTTCGTCTTCCGTGATCTCCAGCGAGGGGGCCAGGGTAAAGACATTCTTGTAATAGCCTCCGACGTCGAGCACGAGGCCATATTGCCTCCCGCGCGCCGCGATGTCGCCTTTCAGCCCCTCCTCGAAGACCGCGTTGGTCAGTGCCTGATTGGGTGTGAAGCCGTCAGACTGGCACATCTCGATCCGCATAGCCAGGCCGAGGCCATCGACGTCGCCGATCATCCGCCACCGTCCCTTCAACTCCTGCAGGCGAGAGAGGAAATAGGCACCCTTCTCGTTGACCTTCCCTTCGTAGTCCGATTCGGAAACCATGCGCATGACCTCCAGCGCGGTCGCCGTGCCGAGGGTGTTCGAAGAAAAGGTCGAATGCGTGGAGCCCGGGGGAAACTTCTCGGGAGAGATCAGCCCTTCCCGCGCCCAGATTCCCGACAAAGGATTGAGGCCGTTCGTCAATGCCTTGCCGAAAACCACGATGTCCGGTTTCAGGCCGAAGTGCTCGAATGACCAGAATTTCCCGGTCCGGTGAATGCCCATCTGGATCTCATCGACCACGATCAGAATGCCGCGCTCGTTGAGGATGCGCGTCAATTCCTCGAAGTATCCTTTGGGAGGGATTACGTACCCGCCGGTACCCTGGATCGGCTCGATGTAAAACGCCGCGAATTCGGACTGCTGGGCCTTGCTGTCCCAAACCGAGTGATACTCCGTGTCGAACAACTTCTCGAACTGCTTGACGCAATACAGCCCGCAGTCTTCCTTCTTCAGGTCATAAGGACAGCGGAAGCAGTAGGGGAAGGGGATGAACTGGGCCCGGTCCGAGAAATGCCCGAAGCGGCGGCGGTAGCGGTAGCTGGAGGTGATGGCGCTTGCCCCGAGCGTGCGGCCATGGTATCCGCCCATGAAGGCGAAATTGAGATTCCTGCCCGTTGCATTCCGGACGAGTTTCAGTGAGTCTTCGACCGCCTGCGCGCCGCCGACATTGAAGTGAACGCGCCCTTTCACTCCCAGGCGCGCTTCCATGATCTTGCACAGCTCCTCGGCGAGCTCGACTTTCTCCTTATGCAGATACTGGCAGGCAAGCTGCGGGAGGGTGTCGATCTGCCGTTTCAGCGCATCGTTCAGCCGCCGGTTCTTGTAGCCGAAGTTGACGGCCGAATACCACATCTGCAGATCGAGATAGGGCGTCTGATTGTCGTCGAACAAATAGCTACCCTCGCAGCCGGAGAAGATCTTGGGAGGGTTGGCATAATGAACGGTGTCGCCGTACGAACAGTAGCGGCTGTCTTTTTCGAGGAGCTCCTCGGTGCTCAGCTCTGCACGTTCGGATGAAATGACGTCCGGTTCTAGGTAACTGCCAAGGGACATGACCTCTCCTCGATCGGTTGTTCGCTGCGTGGACGGATGTTCCACCCCCTGACCATGGTCAATACGTCAGTGAATGATTCGAATGGCATGTATGGGATCTGCTCGGCTTCGCAGAAGCGGATCAAGGAGCCCTTCGCGAAAACGTAATCCGCGCGGCGGGCGATACACTGATCCGACCGGCCGTCGCCGATCAGCACGGTCGTCAGGCCTCGTCCGGCGTCGACGGCGCGCGTTACCGCGCACTTACAGAGGCCGCTCTTCACGCTGCAGGCGGCGTCGGCATAGGGAAACGAGAGCTCGAGGCCGCCGGGCCGGAAGCCGAGGTGGTTTGCGAAGACCGGGATTGGCGGGGTGTGGAGTCCCTGTAATGCGTGCCGGATTGGATAGTCCAGACCATCGCTGACGATTGCAAGATCGGCGAAGGTCGTTGCGTGGCGAACGAACGCCGCAAACGCCGGATCGATGGCCACGGAGCGAAGAAAACTCTCGAGATCGGGGCGTTCGGCCGCCACCAGGGCCAATTGCGCCGCCATGCACTCCCGGGAGTTGATCCGCCCCGCGACCCATTCCAGTTCGATCCTCCGCCATTCCGGATCGGCGAACTGCTCGAGAAGGGCGTCTACCGTGTCTGCCGGAGCGACGGTCCCATCGAAATCGATTATGAAGAGCATTGGAGGGGAGTGGAAGCGATTTCTGTCCTGCTGATTTATACCATCGCCAACACGCCGCAACACGTGTAACTTCATGAATACAAACTAAATCGCGACTCTCTACGTCATCATGTGCGGAGATGAAATCCGAATATGACTCGGTGACGTTCGCAACCCGCTCGGATGTTGGCCAGGGTGGCTTCTGGCAACTCGTGGCCGCGCTCAGCCTGTTCGCGGCGCTGTACCTGGCCACCTTCTTCGTCGCCGGATATCTTGCCGCGGTCGCCGGTGCCTACTTCGGTCAATGGGTCTCCCTGCTCAGCGTCTGCGCGGCCACGATCGGAACGATCGGTATCCTGGAGCATGGCCTCTGGCCTCTCGGTCTTTTCGTTCGGCCGGCTCTTGCCGTTCGCGAGATGTTGTTCGGCTGGGGTGTGGCCGTCCTCCTGATCGGCGCGGCGGACGGGCTGGTGATGCTGACCACCCGGCTGCGGCACGTGGCGGGGAACGGCTTCCCATGGCTCGAGCTCGTGGCCGTGTTTCTGCCGGCGGTCTTCCATGAAGAGCTGCTCTTCCGCGGCTATCCGTTCCAGAAAATCTGGCGCACTCATCGCCTCGGCGCCGTGCTCTTCTCATCCGTCGTCTTTGCAGCCCTTCATGCAGGCAACAACGCCGTCTCGCTGCTGGCCATGGCCAATCTGTTCTTCGCCGGCATCCTGCTGGCCCTGGCCTATGCGCGCTACGAGCGCCTCTGGTTCCCGATCGGGATCCACCTCGGCTGGAACCTGCTCTCCGGTCCGATTCTCGGCTACAACGTTAGCGGCTACGTCTCGAGCGAGACCGTCCTGCGGACGATCGGCCGCGGCTCACCGTGGCTCACCGGCGGCCTGTTCGGCATCGAGGGAAGCGTCTGGATCGTGGTCGTGGAACTTGCCGGCATTGCATTGCTGTTACCAAAACGGAATCAGTGGATCAGTGGCAGGTAGATTAGTAGACTAGGATCGACTGCCACTGATCTACTGATCCACTACTCGACTCACCCCACACCCAAAGGAGCTCATCCGATGCATCTCCGCAAGTCCGCGGTCATCCTGATTGCCGCGCTGGCGTTCGTCACCTTCGCCGTATCCGCGGCGCCGATCGACTATCCGAAGACGAAGAAGGTCGACCAGGTCGACGATTACCACGGCACGAAAGTCGCCGACCCCTATCGCTGGCTGGAGACCGACGTCCGCACCTCGAAGGAGGTCGCCGACTGGGTTACGGCCGAGAACAAGATCACGTTCGACTACCTCGGCGCCATCACCTCGCGCGAGCCGATCCGCAAGCAGCTCACCACGCTCTGGAACTACGAGAAATACTCGACGCCCTTCAAGCGCGGCGGCCGCTACTTCTTCTCGAAGAACAACGGCCTGCAGAACCAGTTCGTCGTCTACACCGTCGACAAGTGGGGCGACACACCACGCGTGCTGCTCGATCCGAACGGCTGGTCGAAGGATGGCACCGTTGCCCTCGGCGGTCTGGCCATCACCGACGACGCCAAGTACGCCGCGTATCAGGTGGCCGAAGCCGGATCGGACTGGGAAATCATCAAGGTGGTCGATGTGGCCACCGGACAGCAGCTCCCCGACGAGATCAAGTGGGTCAAGTTCTCCGGCATCTCCTGGACGAAAGACGACAAGGGCTTTTTCTACTCGCGCTTCCCGGCTGTCGAGGCGGGGAAGGCGTACCAGAGCCTCAACCGCGACCAGAAGGTTTACTACCATCGCCTCGGCACGCCTCAATCCGACGACGTCGTCACGTACTACGACGCCGCGCAGCCGGAGTGGAACCATGGCGCTGATGTTTCCGAGGACGGACGCTACCTGATCATCAGCACCTCCGCCGGGACCGCGGCCAAGAATCAGGTCCACGTCAAAGATCTTCAGGATCCGTACGCCATGCCGGTCACGGTCGTCGACAAGATCGAGAACGACTACTCGTTCGTCGGCAACGACGGCCCGGTGCTGTACTTTAGAACCGACCTGAACGCGCCGAAGGGCCGCCTCATCGCCATCGATCTCCGCAACCCCGCCCGCGAGAACTGGAAAGAGATCGTTCCCGAGAGCGACGCCAAACTGCAGGGCGTCGACTACATCGGCCATCGGTTCGTTGCCGACTACCTCCGCGACGCCCACAGCGAGATCCGCCTGTTCGACACCGGCGGCAAGCTCGTCCGCACGATGGAGCTCGACGGCATCGGCAGCGCCGGCGGCTTCAGCGGCCGTTCCGACGACAACGAGACCTTCTACAGCTTCTCCAGCTTCGCTACGCCGCCGAGCGTCTACCGTTACGACGTCGGTAGCGGCGAGAAACAGCTCCTCTTCCGCGCCAAAGTGGCGATGAACCCCGACGATTACGTCGTCAAGCAGGTCTTCTACACGTCCAAAGACGGCACCAAGGTGCCGATGTTCATCTCGTACAAGAAAGGCCTCAAGCTCAACGGCGACAACCCGACGCTTCTCTATGGCTACGGTGGATTCGACATCTCCATGACCCCCGGCTTCTCCGTCTCGCGCCTCACCTGGATGAACATGGGCGGCGTCTACGCGGTGGCGAACCTTCGCGGCGGCGGCGAGTACGGCGAAGCGTGGCACGAAGGGGGGATGAAGCTGCACAAGCAGAACGTCTTCGACGACTTCATCGCCGCGGCCGAGTACCTGACGAAGAACGGCTACACGAAGCCGGCCAAGCTGGCCGTGCAGGGGGCAAGCAACGGCGGCCTGCTCGTCGGCGCCGTGCTGACCCAGCGTCCGGACCTCTTCGGCGCGACGCTGCCCGCGGTCGGCGTCATGGACATGCTCCGCTTCAATCAATTCACCGCCGGCCGTTACTGGGTCGACGACTACGGCTCGTCGGCGAACCCCGAGGAGTTCAAGGCCCTCTACGCCTACTCGCCGTACCACAACATCAAGCCCGGAACGAAGTACCCGGCCACGCTCATCACCACGGCCGACACCGACGACCGCGTCGTGCCGGGACACAGTTTCAAATTCGCCGCCTCCATCCAGGAAGCGCAAGCCGGTCCCGCGCCGGTGCTGATCCGCATCGAGACCCGGGCCGGACACGGCGGCGGCAAGCCGACCGGGAAGATCATCGAGGAGACCACCGATCAGATGGCCTTCCTCGTGAAGAACCTCGGCATGACGTTGCCGAAGGGGTTTTGAAAAACTAGAAACTAGAAACCAGAAACCAGAAGGCAGAAAGCAGAGGGCAGAAGGCAGAGATCAGAAGAATTGAAGCCAGTCCCATTCTGGTTTCTAGTTTCTGGTTTCTGGTTTTCTGCCGCCGCACCACAGGAGAGTCATGAAAGACATCGTCATCCTCGACGGCGCCCGCACGCCGATGGCCGAATACAACGGCTCCTTCAGCGACATCACGGCCATCGACCTCGGCGTCATCGCCGCGAAGGAAGCACTCTCGCGCAGTGGTGTCGTGCCGGAGGAAGTGAATCACGTCATCGTCGGCAACGCCCTGCAGACCTCGGGCGATGCCATCTACGGAGCGCGGCATGTCGGACTCAAGGCCGGCGTGCCCAAAGAAGTCCCGGCCCTCACGCTGAACCGCCTCTGCGGCTCCGGCATCCAGTCGATCATCAGCGCCGCCGAGCAGATCCAGCTCGATGAGGCCACGACCATTCTCGCCGGCGGCATGGAGAACATGTCGCAGGCGCCGCATGTCATCCGCGGCGCGCGCAAAGGGCTCAAGCTCGGCCAGGGAGCCCTCGAAGACTCGCTGATGGTGGCGCTGCTCGACAGCTACGTCGGCCTGTATATGGCCCAGACGTCGGACAACCTGGCGCGGAAGTACAACATCTCGCGCGAGGAGCAGGACCAATACGCGTTTCGCAGCCAGCAATGCGCCGCCGATGCCGCGAGCGCGGGACGACTGAAGGATGAAATCGTTGCCGTGCCAGTCGGACGCAAAGGCGAGCAGATCACCGCCGACGACCATCTGCGCCCCGACACGACGATGGAAGGGCTGGCGAAGCTGAAGCCGGCCTTTGCCAAAGACGGCTTCGTCACCGCCGGCAACGCCAGCGGCATCGTCGATGGCGCGGCCATGGTCGTCGTCACCTCGGCGGACAACGCCAAGAACAAGAAGCCGCTCGGACGCATCGTCTCGTGGGGCATCGCCGGCTGCGACCCCGACATCATGGGCATCGGGCCGGTGCCGTCGACGAAGATCGCGCTGAAAAAGGCGGGCATGTCGCTCCCCGACATCGATCTGATCGAGATCAATGAAGCCTTCGCCGGCCAGATCCTGGCCGTGTCGAAGGAGCTCGGCGTCGACATGGAGAAGCTGAACGTCAACGGCGGCGCGATCGCCCTCGGCCATCCGCTCGCGGCCTCCGGAACGCGCCTCGTCATCACCCTGCTCTACGAGCTGCGACGCCGCCGGAAGCGCTACGGCCTGGCCTCGGCATGCATCGGCGGCGGACAAGGCATCGCCATCATCGTCGAGAGCCTGGCTTGATGAGAGCACAGACAGGAGTGTCTGTGCCACATGGTCACCCTGTGCCGCAGAAACAGGACAAATGTGGCACAGACACTCTTGTCTGTGCCTCGATACTCTTGGCCCTGGCATCCTCAGCCTTCGCCGTCGACACCGTTCGCATCGCTCCGGTCATCAACCCTCCCGTCGGCACGGCCGTGCACGGCGCGGCCGAATTGCAGATCAGCGGTACGAGCACGGTCCGCGCCGTCGACGGGAAGGAGCTCTCGAACAAGCGCATCTCGCAGATGGACCGCGAGGAGTACACCGACACGACGCTCACCCGCGACGCGGCCGGCGTGCACTCGCGCCGCGTCTACGGCCGTGTGCTGCACGGCGACGAGAACAGCAGTGAATTCGGTGCCATGAACGGACGCACGCTGCAGTTCGTGGTGAAGGGGAAGACCATCGACGTCACGTCGGGCGACGGCAAGGCGCTCGACGACGATGAGCGGACGGGACTGATCGAGCTCGCGCAGCGATCGCTCCGCGTGGAGGCCACCAATCTCTGCATCGCCAACTATCCGCTGGTCGTCGGCGCGTCGTGGAGCGTTCCGGCCGCGCAGCTCGCCGACTGCTACGACTCGCTCGGCCACGGTGTGAAGACCATCCCGGCCCGGGCCACGCTTCGCACGATCGAACAGCGCGCCGGCCACCCGGTGGCCATCATCGAGCTGTCGTTCGTACGCACCGTCGACCGCATCGGCGCCCTGGTCTTCGACACCCCCGCCGACGCCGCGGTGACGTCGACCATCGAGGTCACCCTCGACATCCCGGCGCGATGGAGCCGCGTCACCGTGACGACGCTCACCGGCATCACCCATCCCAAAGGGCCGGATGCGCCGTCGTTGACCACCGAGGTGCGGGCAAGAGAGATGTTGACCTCGGCGCCGTGAGGGGATGAGTAGATCAGTGGGTCAGTGGTCAGGTGGACAGTGGATCCTCTGATCTACGAATCCACTAATCCACTGCCTCCCGATAATCGGAATCCGCTCCACTCGCAACGCCTCGGAATGCCCGATGCGCGCCCGCTCGTTGTGGCGACGCGTGAGACTGGCCCTCCTCATCGCATCCCTGCTGCTCGTCTGTTCCGCGGCCATCGCTGCGCCCGCGAAACACGCGACCGTTACGCTCGACGTGAAAGACGCCGACGTTCATGACGTCCTCAAGTCGATCCAGAAGCAGTGCGGGATCCGCAACCTGATCATCGATCCCGGCGTGACGGGAGGCGGCACGTTCCTTTTCCGCAACGTGCCGTGCAGAACCGCGCTCGACACCGTGCTGCGCGTAAACGGGCTGGCGGCGACGAACGACTCCGGCACCCTCGTGGCGGTCCGGCCTCGATGAACAGGCGCGGTGCCATCAAACTGGCCATCCTGGCTGTTCTCGCGGGGGGCGTGGTGGCGCTCTACTTCTCGCCGCTACGCGCCTACATCACCAAGTCGCACCTGAACGATCTGATCGTCTGGCTTCGCGGACTCTGGTACGGGCCGATCGTGCTCATCGTCCTCTATGCCATCGGCTGCGTCTTTGCCGTTCCCGCCAGCATCTTCGTCATCGCCGCCGGCGTGATCTGGGGATGGAAGCTCGGCGCGGTCTACGCCATCACCGGCGGCATGCTCGGCGCCATCGCCTCGTACTACGTCGGCGGATTCCTCGGCGAAGGCCTGCTCGAGAAGTTCGGCAGCGCCGGCCACGCCGTCCGCCGGCAGGTCGAGAACGCCGGCTTCACCTCCATGCTCATCGTTCGACTCATCCCCGGCCCCCCGTTCGCCGTCTGGAACTACGCCGCAGGCATCGCCCGCATGCGTTTCCGCGACTACTTCTGGGCCACCCTCCTCGGCGTCATCCCCTCCCACATCGTCTTCACCTACTGCGCCGACTCCCTGGTCAACGGCACGATGACCCAGGGCGACGCCCTTCGCCGCCTGGCCATCGTCTGCGCCCTGCTCCTGGCCCTGATCGCGATTCCGATTGTGATCAAGAAGAGGATGGGTGGGCGGGTGGGGGAGTAACGCACGAGGCAATGGCCTGAACGTAAGCGGTTTACGGTCGGAGCGCTGGCGTCTCGCCGGCTGGCCCGGGGGCGTCTCGCCCCAGGTCGAGCAAGATCCGAAACCTTTCCCTGGTAACCGGGAGGGGGGCTGGGCGATTAGCCTGCATTTCTCACACGCTCACTTAGATCGTCGACACCCTGTACCTCGTCGAGACTCTTCTCCCCCCGCAAGAAACCGCGGGGGGAGAAGGGCTCTCGATGAAGGGAGTGGCAAGCTCTCACCGGCGAAACGCAAGGGCTGCGTTTCGCCAAGTTCAGGCCGTTGAGGACTTCGTTCACCTCCCGTTATTGCACCCCGTCACACTCGTCTGGCAGTTCGGGACGAACACGGTGATCCTTCCAAATGCGGAACTGGTGATCGTGGCATTGCTAACGTTGAACGAGAACGTATCGACTCCGAGGAAACCGGTGTTCGGCGTGTAGCTCACCTGCGGGCTCGGGAGGTTGTAGGGGACGGTCGTGATCAGTTGATTGGCGCTGTCGCGCAGGACGCCGCCGGGAGGGAGGGCGGTGATCGTGTAGGTCAGCGGGGCGGTGATGCCCGGTGTCGTCAGGGAGAGCATCGGGACGGCGTTGTTGCTCACGTTTCCGCTCGCGGTCGTGCGCACCTGGAGACCGCGCGCGGGGCCGGTGAGGCTTTCGTTCACGCGGCCTTGAATGGCGAAGAAGGTGAAGCCGTTCTGCGCCGAGGCGCGCAACTGATCGAGTACGTTGAAGCTGAAGGTGCCATCGCTGCCGATCGGCATGGAGGGCGGCACCTGCATGACGGCGTCGGGGATTTGTTCCGCCGGGGCCTCGAAATCGGAGTTGGTGAGATTGCCGTCGCCGCTTGTGGAGACCCAGTAGAAGAACGTGTCGAGCGAATCGACCGTGCCGCGGTTGGTGGGCAGCACCACCTGCGCGCTCTGGAGCGAGCCGGCGGAACCGATATTCGACAGGTCCCACTCGAACTGCATCCGCACGGTTCCGTTCGAGCCCGCGCCGCCGGACTGATTCACGCCGGCGCTCATGAAGACGGGCGTCGAGCCCGGAAGGGCATTGGCGTTGTCGCCGAGGCCATCGCCGTTGGAATCGGCGACATTGCCGGCGATCGTGACCGGATCGAGAATGGCCGCCATCGGTCTGATCACGAAGCGGCGGCTCGCGGTCAGGATCGAATTCTCGCCGAGCGAGACCAGAACGCTCGTGCCGGCAGGCGTCGAGACCTCCACATCGCTGGCGATGACGCCCGGTGGATCGGAGAGTGCCGCCTGCACGGTGATGGCAAACAGCGCGCTATCGCAGACGGCGACGCTGGCGATTGTGCCGCAGGCCTGGAACTGGAACGAGTCCGGACCGGTGTACCCGGCGTCGGGCGTATAGACGACCGTTGCACTGCGCTCCGGAACCTCGGCGCCTTGCGTGACTGCGCCGAGCGATCCATGGAATGGTCCGGTGCCGGAAACGATGGAGAACGTGAGTGAGACGCCCGCGGGCGCCGTGCCGCCGAGCAAGAGCGTCGCGGCAACGTCTTTCGTCGTTTGCGCCGTGCTGTCGGTTGCCAACACCGTCGTCGGTGCGGGTGGCGGCGGCTCTTGCGCCGTCGGATTGATCGTCACCACCGCGTCGCCGCTGGCTCCGGCCCGATCGGTCACGCGGAAGGTGAACGAATCGGCGACGTTCGCGGACGTTGGCGTGTAGGTGACGTTCGCGCTCGTCGGTGACGCGGACACCGGCGCGGAGAGCGTTCCCGCGTGCGGTCCGGAGACGATGCTGAACGTCAGCGGTCCGCCTTCGGGATCAGATCCGGTCAGTGTGATGACCAGCGGCGACGAACCGTTCGTAAAGACGGTCTGTGCATTCGCCGACGGCGGCTGGTTGAAGGCGCTGTTGATGGTGAGGCGGCTGCTGCGTCCGACGAGGATGTCGCTCGCCAGGAACGCACCGTTTCCTTCCACCGATTGTTCGAGCACGATCGAGCCCGCGGTGGCGTAGAGGGTGGCGAACATCTTGCCGCCCTGCCCGACATGAACGGCCGGAGGCGTCGAGAGCAGCGCTCCGTCAGAGCCGTTGATGCCATCGACCTGGATGCGGATTGCCGCTCCCGTGAGGCCCGCGCTGGTTTCGGACTGGACCACCGAGTTGGCTCCGAAATCGGCGCGCCCGTTCACGACGATGTCGGCCGGTGCGGCGTATCGCAGTGCGCCGCCGCTCCTGACGGTGATCGATCGGAACGCGTAGCCGCCGCCGGTCAGATGCACCGTCGCCGACGTGCCGACGACGAGATCCCCATACGCGCCTTCGTCCAGCGTCACCTGTCCGCCATTCGGAACGGTCACGTTTTCCGAGCCGGCCGGACGGATGGATACCGTAGGAAGCGTCGCGAACACCGGCAACGCCAGCGGCGTGAACAGCGCCCCCGCGATCGTGCCTTGATTCACCAACGTGTTGTAGTAGACGTCGCCGCCCGCGACCGCCGACTGATCGAGGTCGACCGACGTCGCCGCGAGCTTGTAGCCCGCCGGGGTGGTGACGGAGCGATCGAGCGACAGCGCCAGCTCGCCGAGCACCGGGCCGGCCGTGGCATTGTTCACGATCACGTCGCCGGAGACCACAACCGCCGACTGATCGATCTGAATGCTGTTCTTCGCCAGCAGAACGGCATTGCCGACGCCGGGCGACACTTGCTGGGCGAGTCCCGAGGACGCGCAAATGAGCGTTGCGAGCAGAAACAGAAAACGATGTTTCATCGCCATGATCTCCGTATTTAGCTGTCTGGAGTCCCCTGAGAAGTGAACCGGATGTACCAACGTAGGTCCGATTTGGCGTTCGCGCTCGTTTTGTTACGTCGGACGGCTGCCGCCGGCCGGATTGCTTTCCAATTTTGGTGAAGGACTCACGCGGAGGCGCGGAGTGCGCCGAGAAGAAACCCTCGTCTTCCTCCGCGTCTCCGCGTGAGGATGTAACGAACACCGATTTCCGATCACTATGCGTGAGTCGAAAGGAGATCACCATGGCTGATTTGACCGACCAACTTACTCAGGCCGCCTCCCTTCTCAGCATCGCGGGAGTGCCGGCGACAGCCCAACCGGGGCAATTGATCAGTACGTCACTCGTGCCGCCACTCTCGCTCCTGCATTTCACGGACATCGTCCAACAGGACGTCAGCCTCGACTTCATCGCGAAGGATGTCGTCTTCTCCAACACCAACTTCAACTCGCCTACGTTCGTCGAAGACGCCTCGATCGCGAAGATCCTTCCGCTGTTCAACCTGACCTCGGTTCCCCCGACCGTGGATACGAGCGGAACGCCGGGTCTGATCGGGAAATTGACAGGAACGTTTCCCGTGGCGGTGCCGAGCGATATCGCTCCCACCATCGCCGTGGCCTGGAAGATTCAGGATGACGCGAACAACGATCTCGTCGAGGGCAGCGACTTCCTGGCGCCGAATGGTCTGACGAGCCCGACGCTCGACATCGTGTTCCTTCCCGCGTTCACGCTCTTCGACGGGAGCGCGTCTTCTACAGTGAAGCGAACGATCATCGCGAGCGTGATGCTCACGGCCGATACCGTCACCGTAAACAGGGATGTCGGGCCAGTCGTCGTGGCGATCCCCGCGGTCCCTTTCCCCAAAGTTCTGGCGCTCACGCGCGACACGAACTTCGGGGGACCGGCCCTGATCATGGTGCCGGGTTCCTCGGCAATTTCGACCGTCGAGCACGTTCGCACGCTTCTGCAGCCCGTGCGCAACGTGATCTCCGCGCTGACGACGGTGGCACGCTTTGCGGAAATGCTCCTCGGCATCGACACGCTGGCCAGTATCCTCGACGAGACCAATATCGCGTTCAGCAAGGCGGACGGAGTGAGCAATCTGAACGACATCGATCTGGAAAGCGGATTCCTCAACGACACCGAGGCCGAAGATGAGCTGAGCGCCTTCGTCTACCTCGCGCCGCCCACTCCCCTGGAATCGACGGAGAATGCCGTGGAGATGTTCAATGACCGCGGGTTCAGAACGGATGAGGGCAAATTCACCGTTACCACGGGTACGTCGTTCGTCGCACTCTGCAACAACCTGCATTCCGCGACTCCCTCGGTAACCCCGGACAGCGCCACGCTGACCGTGAACAATCCGCCCTCGGGTGGAATCCTCGGCCCCGATACGTTCGGCGACGAGCTCTCGTCGATCCGGTTCCTGTAGGAACGTGGTTGCGCGGTCTCGGGGTTTCGCGGTCTCGCGGTGGGATTGCTTCGAGACCGCGCAACCCCGCCTCACTCGAACTTCTTCAACATCGGCCATGCTGTCTGCAGCGTGAAGCCGCGGGGCTTCTTCACCAGAAACAGCGTGAAGTGCTCCTGGGCCATGGCGTAGGGATGGCCGATCTCGGCCATCGGCTGGACGATCTCGAACTTCTGCTCGAGCGTCTCGCGGTCATCGCCCAGCACCAGGATGCTCTCGCCGGTGTAGTTGCGCGGACCCCAGTACCAGTAGGAGAGATGGCCGCCGATCGATTGCGGCAGGCCGTAGCGCGGACCGTAGAAGTCGATCGCGCCCGCCTGGCCGTAGTCGTTGCCGAAGATGGCCGTCTTCGCTCGCTCCTCCGGCGGGAGACTGTTGTAGACCCGCGCCACCGTGGCCACCATCTCCGGCCAGCCGAAGCGGTCGGCGAAGAACTGCGGCATCGACGTCGTGCGGCGATGTTCGAAGCGCGGTTGCTCGATGTGCGTCAGCTCGGTGAAGCGGAAGTACGCATCGGGTGGAAGAGTCGGAACGGCGATCGGCGCGAGGAGAGCGCCCGCGATGGCGATGAGCGCCAGGTACGCCGGCCGCATCCAGCCACGGCCCTGGTGGTTCGTCATCCCCTCGAAGGCGACCGCTCCCGCGGCGATGATCATCACGAACGCCGGGAGCAGGTAGTAGAAACGCCCGTGCACGAGGATCAGCACGGCATACGCGATGACCCAGGCAATGCCGAGGACGCGGAAGCGTTTCAGCGATCCCGTAAACAGCGAAACGAGGCCGGCAATCCACAGCGGCGTCGCGATCGGATTGGTCATCAGGACGTCCCAGAGAAGGAAAACGACCGGGTTCATCTGCACGTCGCGGCCATTCCGCTTGATGTTCGCCAACATCTCGATATGCGGAAAATGGTGTCGGATCTCCCAGATCAGGTTCGGAAGGAAAACGGCGAACGCGATCGCTCCCGCAAGAACGAACCAGCGGTTGAGCATCAGCCGCCGATGCGGGGTGAGCAGCAACGCCGCCACGACGGCGAAGCCGAAGACGAACATGGTGTGCTTGTTCAGCAGGCCGATCCCCGCCAGCAGGCCGAACCACGGCCAGAGGCGCGGGTCGTTTCGTTTGATGATGCGCACGACCACCAGCGCGCAGCCGGCCCAGATCAGCGGCTCGATCGAGTTCATCGACAGGTAGCTGCAGAAGGCGAGGTAGCCGGGGGCGAACAGGATGGCCAGCGCCGCCGTCACTTGCGCGAAGCGGCCCCCGCCGAGCTCGCGCGCGATCGCTCCCGCCAGAAGGACGAATCCCGCGCCGGCCAGTGACGGGAAGAGACGGATCGAATACGGCGAGTCGCCGAACAGATGCCGCGTGAGCCAGGCCTGAAACGCGGTCAGCGGCGGAAAGTCGACGTAGCCCCACGCCAGGTGCTGGCCGCTGGCCAGGAAATACAGCTCGTCGATGAAGAAGCCGTAGAGATTCGCCGTGGCCATGTGGAAGGCGAACTTCGCGGCCGCGACGCAGGCCACGAGCACGGGACCGCTCCACACTACAGGTCTTGATTGAGAGGATTGCGCCGGTACGGTCATTTCGCTCATGGCGTCCAAGATCGAGCATGCGCCGCCGGCTGACAACGGCTTTGTGACGAGCGGAGGAGGGAGAGGACAGCCGGGCAGCGCGGCCGCTCGTCACGCCCTTGCTCCGCTCGTCCCTCGGGAGATGACAGGCGGGCCGTGGCGCGTTACCGTTTCGCCGTGCGGCTGAAATCGTTCGTGCTGGTCTTCCTCGCGGTCACCGTCATCGGCCTGCTGAATTTCAGCATCGTGGAGACCAGTTGGCTGGCCGAGGAGAACGTCCGCGCGGCGAAGTACCCGTTTGTCTGGGAGATGACCGGCGCATACACGTTCCTGCTCCTGCTTCCGCTGCTGGTGCTGGTAGACAACCGCTATCCGGTCCGGCGCGGAACGGTGGCCACGCGCCTCCCGCTTCACGCCGCCGTCTTCGTGCTTTTCGCCGTCAGCCACACGCTCCTGATGTGGGGCAGCCGCGAGCTGATCTACCACCTCCTCGGCTGGGGAACCTACAACTACGGCGCCATGCGCTACCGCTTCTTCATGGAGGGGCAGAAGCAGTTCATCGTCTATCTGCTGATCTACTTTCTGCTTCGCTTCATCGCCTATGCGCGCGCCAACCGCGAGCGCGACGCGGCCGCGGCGCGGCTGGAGCGCGAGCTCACCGAGGCCCGCCTGGCCGCGCTGAAGATGCAGCTCCAGCCGCACTTTCTCTTCAACGCACTGCACATGATCTCCTCGCATATCGAAGACGATCCGAAGGTGGCCGGGGCCATGGTGCAGCATCTCTCCAGCTTCCTGCGGGCCACGCTGCGAAGCTCCGCCGCGCAGGAGGTGCCGCTGCGCGAAGAGATGGACTTTCTGGCCAGCTACGTGGAGATCATGAAGGCGCGCTTCGAGGAGCGGCTGAGCGTCGTCGTCTCCATGCCCGCCGAGGCAGGCGACACCCTGGTGCCGCATCTCTTCCTGCAGCCGATGGTCGAGAACTCGATCACGCACTCACTGCGCGACCACGCCAGACGGGCTGAGATCCGCATCGTTGCGCTGCGCGACGGCGACCGCTTGCGCGTCACCATCGAGGACAACGGTCCCGGGCTCGTCGACGGCGCCGCTCCCTCCGGCGAGGGGATCGGTCTGTCGAACACCATGGCCCGCTTGCAGCATCTCTATGGCGCCAGGCAGCGGCTCGATCTCGTCAACCGCGACCAGGGAGGACTGCTTCTGACCATCGAGCTGCCGTGGCACACCGCCGAGGAGGCCGTGGCGTGACGCGGGTTCTGATCGCCGACGACGAAGCGCCGGCGCGCCGGCTCGTCCGGTCGTGGCTGGCCGGCCACGACGGCGTCGAGATCGCCGGCGAGGCGGAGAACGGGCTGGAAGTCGTCGACGCCGTCCGCTCGCTGGAGCCGGAGCTGGTCGTGCTCGACGTCCAGATGCCCGGCATGACCGGCTTCGAAGCGATCGAGGCCATCGGCGTCGAGGCCATGCCGGCGGTGATCTTCGCCACCGCCTTCGATGAGTTTGCCCTGCGGGCGTTCGAGGTCCATGCCGTCGACTACCTGCTCAAGCCGTTCTCGCGCGAGCGGTTCGATATCGCTTTCAATCGGGCCGTCGCCCGGCTCAAGAACGCCGAGGGGGAAGCGGACGACAAGCTGGCGCGGCTGCTGGCCTCGCTGCCTCGTGCATCCTCACACCTCGACCGGATCGTCGTCCGCCACGGTGACCGTCTCTTCTTCGTGGCCATGCGCGAGGTCCTCCATCTGACCGCCGAGGGGAACTACGTCCGCCTCCACACCGCCGACGCCTCGCACCTCGTGCGCGGCACGCTGGCCGACCTCGAGGTGCGCCTCGACCCGAAGCGCTTCGCCCGCATCCACCGCTCCGGCATCGTGAACATCGACGCCATCAAGGAGGTGCGCGCGCACTTCCACGGCGACTACATCATCGTGCTCAAGAGCAGCGAGACGCTGCGTCTGTCGCGACGGTACCAGGAGAGGCTGCTCGGGCAGGGGTCGTTCTGACCAACGGTGGGCACCCCGTGTCCCAACGATACACGCCGCTGGGACACACCCCGTACCCCACTGGGACACACCCCGTGCCCCACTGGGACACACCCCGTACCCCACTGGGACACCCCCCGTGCCCCGCTGGGACACACCCCGTACCCCACTGGGACACACCCCCGTGCCCCGCTGGGACACACCCCGTACCCCACTGGGACACACCCCGTACCCCACTGGGGCACACCCTGTACCCCACTGGGACACACCCCGTGCCCCACTGGGACACACCCCGTACCCCGTTGGGACACACCCCGTACCCCACCGTGCCACAACGCGACACTACTGGCATCCGATCGCGTTGCGTGTACGTGCCACCTTCCTTCGGCTACCCTTTCCAAGAGGAGGAGTTTCCATGCAAGCCAACTCGCGAATCGTCGTCATTGCCGGGCTGTCGGCCGCTCTCGCACTCCTTGTTGCCGGCTTTGCCATGCGCGCTCACGGTTCGACGTCGGATGCGCCCGCGGACGCCGCGCACGCGCGTGTCGCCCGGATGTGGCATGGCCGCGTGCCGGATGCGAAGGCCGCCGAGTACTACGATTACCTGAATCGCGACGGGGTCGAGCGAATCGAGAAGATCCCCGGCAACCTCGGCGCCGACGTCATGACCAGCAGCCACGATGGCATCACCGAGTTTCTGGTCATCAGCTACTGGCGCTCTCTCGACGACATCAAGGCCTACGCGGGGGCCGACATCCAGAAGGTTCACAACCTGCCGCGTGACGCCGAGTTCCTCATCGACCCGGAAACGACCGTGAGGCATTTCGTCATTCGCCGCAGTGACCGGCATGCCGCGGTCCACGGCCCCTGAGGCCGCGGAGGTGTGCGTCTCCTTTTGAACAGATATTCGGTTCTGACTTCAATAGCATTCCGGCGTTTTCCCTGACGACACGTCGTGGGATGGCAACCTGATCAGGACATATCTGTCGCCTGGCGTATGACAGGGCGTAGGTTTTCTGAACTTCGGGCAATCCATCATTGCTCCGAAAAGGAGGCTGTCATGTCTGATCCGATCACTGCGGCTTTGCAGATGATTCCCGACCAACCGCTTTCCCACGACTTTCCGAATCAACTGTCATTCGCCAAGTCGCTCGTCAAGAGTCCCCAGGCAGTGATCGGAGGTGTGCCCATCGACTTATCGTTCGGGGCGGCGGCAACGGTCGGCGTCGATCTCTTCAACAGCGCCGCCGACAAGGATCCCGACGGTGTTTTCTCCGCCGCCAGCGGTGGTCCGGAGCCGGTGATTTCATTCGCCCAGGAGCGCGCCTGGTTGAAGTACTCGTTGAAAGGCGCGCTCAAAGGAGATCTCAGCGCCGACTTCGGGATGGTCGGTATGGCGGTGAAAGGGGGGCGCGAGATCAGCCTGCTCGACTATCGCCTGCACAACGCGGACGATAACGCGCGGGTGGCGCTGGCGAAAGACCTCGTCGCGCCGCGCTCGATTCTGAAGTTCGAGCAGGTGCGCGATCTCCAGCCCGGCGAGGCGCTCTCGATGCAGATCGACGGAGAGCTCTCCGCGGTGGTCAAATTCAGTTGGGCCGACGCGTTCAGCAGCGCGGCGTCGGAGCTGACGAAGATCCTCTCCTCGTCGAAGCCGATCGCAATCAAACTGAGCTCCGGCCTCACCGCGTCCGTCGACCTCAACGTCACGGACGACTTTGTCATCGTTGTCTCCCGCACCGCGGACAATCAATTCCGAATCTCGGTGAGGAAAGCCAAGTCGCGCGGAACGGACGTCTCCATCGCGGCGAGCCTCGGCGCCGGATTCGAGAGCTCTCAAACCGTACAGAGCGCGTTTCAGGCCCTCGTCGAAGGATCGATCGGCCAACCGATGAAGATGGTCGACGCTCTTCTGAAGAAGGTGCAGAACACGCCGTTGCAACTCACGGAAGGCGAGAAGCAACTCTTCGGCGACCTCGTCGAGCGATTCCACGTTCAGGCTGTGCTCGACCGTGTGCAGGCCGTTCGCGACGAGATCGCGAAGCTCGAGACTCGCCTCGCGGACGCGATCAAGGCTGTCGCCACCGCCAAGGCGATGGTCGGCTTCAAATACGAGTACAGCCGGCTCACCGAGGAGTCGGTCCTGCTCGAGCTCGTCCTTCTGCACGACGCGGCGCTCGATACCGCCTACGACCTGGCGCTTCGCGGCGACGCCGCCACACTCGCGGAGAACACGGTCAATGAGGCTGCCGACTATAAGCTCCTGCGATACATCAACGAGAACACGGTGATGCGTACCAATGCTCTCGGTTTCACTCTCGGCCTTGGAAAGCACACCGTCGCGGTCAGCGACAAGAGCGACATGCAGGCCAAGACGCGCACGGACATCGGCGGCCGGAAGATGATGGCCTTCGATGGCGCTCGCTCATACTGCGAGAAAGGCGTGCCGATGCCGGACTTCACCTGGGTGGCCGACCTGAAGGCGGAGATGGGAAACTACGCGGCCATGCCGCAGACCGATCAATTCGACTACGGCCTGCACCTCCAACTCGATTTCCCGCGCGTCATGGCCGGCGACGCCGAGAAAATGGCGGATTTCGCCGAGATGTGGGGCGTGATCCGGGACGATGCGCCCGCCGCGCAGGAGCAGCTCGCTGCCTTCGTCTCCGACGGCATGAGCACCTGCACGCTGCAGCTTGTGTTCGATGAGCCGTCGCTCTCGGCGATTTTTGCGAACGCGAAAGCAGACGACTTCGACGGATACGGGCAGGCGTTCGGTGCCGCCATGCCATACATGGACACGTTCTCCACAAGACGCAATCAGGCCATGCGGCGCATGGCTTATGGTCCTCTCTGGACGGCGCATTTCGCCGCGACGTTCGCTGACCTCAGCCTCTCGAGCTGGCAGAGCCGCGTCAGTCACACAATCTCCGAGGGAGGGCTGAGGAATTTCGAGACCTCGTCGATGCCGAACACGTTCCCGAACATGATCGTGACGCAATACCCGAACGTGCGCGCCGAGCGGGCCAGGTTTGCCGACGGCGTGAACCGGCTGCAGATGGCGATGATGAACGCAAACTCGCCGGCGGTGATCCCGAAGGCCTTCTCGTCAATGGAGGCGCTCTGGTCGCAACGGCCGTTCGTCACGGCGGTCGGCGTTTACTTCGTCGATCTCGCTCGCAAAGGAGGCGTCCTGAACGCGGTGACGCGCACCCTCACGATGCGGTGTGGCGAGGATACGCTCGTTCTCTCTTCGCAGGCATAACAGGAACGGCCGATGAGGGACAGGCGCGATGCCTGTCCCTCATCTCACGGCTCGTAATGCAATCCTCACCTCGGCACGAACCTCCGCCGATCCGCGACTCCCTTACGTCGTCTCCACGCTCGCCGGCACGCCGGGGGAAGCGGGCCTCGAGAACGGGAACGCGGCCACGGCGAAATTCAACCGCCCGACGTGGCTCGACGTCGTTGCCCACGCCACGCCCTACGAGGGCGTCGACGACGGCGACATTTTCGTGGTCGATCGCGCGAACCAGGTGCTGCGCAAGATCTCGCACGGGACGGTCTCGATCTACGCCGTCACCGACGGCTATTCCCTCTATATCCCCTCGGGCAATCCGTTTCCGTTCGACTTCGGCGGGCCGTTCGGCGGCGGCGTGCTGATCGAGCCGCCGGGCGGCGGCTGTGGCGGCAACGATTACGACCGCGGGATGTTCGTCGCCAGCAGCGGCGGGCAACAGATCGCGCTCGTCTCGTTTCTGGGCATCCTGGCCAACCGCGACGGGCATGACGTTCTCGGCACGGCCCAAACCGCCGGCGCGCAGGATGGGATGCGCTATCAGGCATTGTTCAATACGCCGACCGGCCTGGCGCGGTCGAAGACGTATAACTGGTCGAACATCAGCGAGCGCAAGCTCTTCGTCGCCGACACTGGCAACCACACCATCCGACGCATCGGATTCGGCTACTCCGGCGAAGGGTGCCCGCAGACGTCAATGGTCGACACATTCGCCGGAACGGCGGGTATGGCCGGCTCCGACGACGGCAAGGGGACCGCGGCGCGCTTCAACTCGCCGCGCGGCATCGCCACCGCGCCCGACGGCAGCCTGCTCGTCGCCGACAGCGGCAATCACACCATCCGCCGCATCGCCGCGGACGGGACGGTGACCACGATCGCCGGCGTGGCGGGCGTAGCCGGCAGCGACGACGGCCCCGCGCGCACCGCGCATCTCAACACCCCGTCCGGCATCGACGTCGACGCGCGCGGTGAGATCTTCATTTCCGACACCGGCAACCACGTCCTCGATAACGGCGCCATCATCGTCGCCGACACCTCGAACTACGTCATCCGCCTGCTCACCCCCGCGGACTCGCGCCGCCGCGCCGCGCGGCCGTGAGGTTTATCGGCACCCCCTGGCCACGACTAAATGATTTTGGCAACAACAGATCGGTATAATGTTCTGCAAGAGCGAAAAATCATTCCGACGGAGCGAATTTTGGTTCCGCTGGAACGCTCGGCCGCTCTTGCGGAAACGAAATTCATTCTGCAGGATCGAATTTTGTTTCCCGCGGAGCCGCTGCGTCCTCCGCGAGAATCAAAATTCGTTCTGACAGAACATTATAATGTTCTGATGGAATGATTTTTCGCTCCGACAGAATGGTATAACGCTCTGTCAGAACGAATTTTGATTCTTGCAGATCGTTATGATGATCTGTCGGAACGGATTTTGCTTCCGAGGGAAGAGATTCTGGTTCGGAGCAGGAGACTTTGTTTCTGAACGACGGAACCTGCGTTCCGCGGCGTCCGAAGGCCGGACGCTTGTTTTTCGTCTGAGCGTAAGCGGGAGACCGGAACAGCCGTTGGCCCTGTTTTCGACGAGACGGAGCACACGCAATTTCACTGAGTGTGAGAAATGCGAGCATAGACGGATGCTCACAACGGCTCATGGCTGGCTTTGTCCGCTTTCCTGTCATCGGACGGTGATGGAAGACCATATCGATCTCTCTCTTCCTGTGTGAGGCCTCGCAGGACCCGTGTGCGGGCGAAGCGAACCAGCCCGTCCCGCGTGTGCGGCGTATCCCAGACGCGGGCGGTTCGGTCCCAGGCGGCGGTGACGATGCGCGAGCCGTCGGCGCTGAAGGCCGCGCTAAACACGGTGTCAACGTGTCCTCGGAGTATATGCAGCGTTTGTCCGGAGGTGGCATCCCAGACGCGGGCGGTGTGGTCGTCGGAGGCGGTGACGATGCGCGAGCCGTCGGGGCCGAAGGCCGCGCTATTCACCTCGTCCTGATGGCCTCGGAGTGTGTGAAGAGGTAGTCCGGAAGTGGCATCCCAGACGCGGGCAGTGTGGTCGAAGGAGGCGGTGACGATGCGCGAGCCGTCGGGACTGAAGGCCGCACTGTATACGGTGTCCTGGTGCCCTCGGAGTGTGCGAAGGGGTTGTCCGGAAGTGGCATCCCAGACGCGGGCGGTGTGGTCGTCGGAGGCGGTGACGATGCGCGAGCCGTCGGGGCTGAAGGCCGCGCTCCGTACCCTGTCCTGATGGCCTCGGAGTGTGTGAAGGGGTTGTCCGGAGGTGGCATCCCAGACGCGGGCGGTGTGATCTAGGGAGGCGGTAACGATGCGCGAGCCGTCGGGGCTGAAGACCGCGCTCCGCACCCTGTCCTCGTGGCCTCGGAGTGTGTGAAGGAGTTGTCCGGACGTGGCATCCCAAGCGCGGGCGGTGTGGTCTAGGGAAGCGGTGACGATAAGAGAGCCGTCGGGGCTGAAGGCCGCGCGATACACCGCTCTCTCGTGGCCTCGAAGTGTGTGAAGGGATTGTCCGGAGGTGGCATCCCAGACGCGGGCCGTGTTGTCGTCGGAGGCGGTGACGATGCGCGAGCCGTCGGGGCTGAAGGCCGCGCTAGCCACAGCTTTTTCGTGGCCTCGGAGTGTCTGAATGGGTAGTCCGGAAGTGGCATCCCAGACGCGGGCGGTGTGGTCGTCAGAGGCGGTGACGATGCGCGAGCCGTCGGGGCTGAAAGTCGCGCGAGACACACTCTTCTCGTGCCTGAGAAGCGCGCGCACTCTCGATGCATCAAGCGCGGTATTGAGCGCCAGCTCTGCCCGCGGCGTCCAGCCATAGGTTTCGATCGCGGCCAATGCCAGCAGCATCCCGAGGTGCGGATCCTTTTCGTAATCATTGAGGACTCGATTGGCGAGCTGCTCGGACTCGCGTTCGCGGCCGGTCTGCTCCTGAATGTGTGATTCTTCGATGAACTGCCGCCGAACGTCGTTCTCAGGCCAAAGCTCCCCCTCCATCAACTCCCGCGCCACGGCAAGCCGGCCGGATCGCCAAAGGTATTCGGCGGCGCGGTCATGAGCGGCCCATTCCCGGGCATCCATCTCGATCTGGCGTCGAAGACGGAGGCGATCGCTCTCCTCCTCGAGCCACTGGCGGAGCAGGTTCCATTTCCGCAGCAGGGCCTCGTGGGAGACTTCCACCCAACCTCCGCTGCTTTCGCCCGAGGAGACGAGAAGCCGATGATCGACGAATTGATCGATAGCTGCCTGTGCGGCCCGCGGGATCTGATGGCGAGGAAGGCGCCGCCGGGTGAAGTCGCCCCGTTCGTTGACGTCGGCGAGCTGCACCAGAGCGTCGCGCAACGGCAGCCGGGTGTCCGGCGAGAGACTGTCGAAGAGCTTCTGCGCTCGTTGCGCCAGGCCTTCCTGCACGCCGCCGATCGTGTAGTAGTCCTCCGTCGTGATCTGCCGCGGGCTGCGATCGTGGCTCTTCTCCCACAACTGCCGGAGCGCATCGGCCATGAGCGGCAAGGTATCCCCGCCACCCGTATCCTCCACGATTCGATCGACCAGGCCGTCGTCGAAACGGAGAGCGGTGATCGCCGCGGGACCGAGGATTGCTGCACGGAGTGCTGCGCGATCCATGGCCCCCAGCAGCAGACTATTCGACGAGAGCAGCGGAGCCAGCGCCGGGAACTCGAGACACTCCGAAAGGAAATCCGACCGCAGTGTGGCGATGACGACAAGCGGCGTGCTCGGGGCCTCAAGCGCGCTCCCCAGCGACTCGAGAAAGGCATTGGCATCGGATTTCGGCGTGCGGCGCTCGATCTCTTCGAGCTGGTCGAGAACCACGACGACGTTTGCGCCGGCGGCCTCCGCGTCCGCCAGCCGCGAGTGAGCAAACGCCGTGACGACGGCATCGAGGAGTCCCCCTTCTTTCCGGAGATGGGCCTCGACCTCACTGACGAAACCGAGGTTCTTGTCGGCCGCGCAGAGCGCCTGGGCGAAGTTGTGGAAGGGTGCATCGCCCGGTGTGAACGGAGGAATGTAGAGCCACTGCCGCGAGCCGTGAATCTTTCCTCGTGCCAGTCCCGGGATGAGCCCCGCCTTGACGAACGAGGACTTGCCGCTGCCCGACGGCCCGATCACGGCCAGAAAGCGGCGCTGCTGACCGCCCAGACGAAGCTCCACCATCGCCTCATGGAGCTCCCGATCGCGACCGAAGAAGACGGAAGCGTTCTTCTCACGGAATGCCTCGAGGCCAGGGTATGGGGATTGTCCCGTGGGAAACGCGGCATCCGCTTTGAGATCGAAAGCGGCGAGCGATTCCAACAGCTTCTCGTGGGCCGGACCTGGATGCGTGCGGAAGTCGATGTGCTGCACCGTCACCTCGACGTGCGGCCAGATTTCGCAGTCGTCTCCTCTCATCTTCATCGGGATGACGGGCACGCCGAGGAACCGGGCGATGGAGACCTCGGCGAATACCCACTGCGACTCGATCGCTTCCGGTGTGGCAAAGAGAAGAACGACGACACTCTGGCGAAGGGCGGCGTAGATCTCCCGCTCCCACGCCTCTCCGCCGGCGATGCTCTCGAAGTCGAGAAAGCAGCGGTAGCCCTTCTCCGTCAGCTTCTCCGAAAGCGTGAAGGCCGCCGCGCGATCGGCGTTCGAATGACTGATGAATACGCCCGGCATATGCGTGGAGAGGGATGTCCGGAGCTTTCTACCTCATTGTCTGACGCGCAACAACAGGCGGTGAGACGGGGCCAGCGATCCGAATGAGACTCCTCCTCGATACCCACATCCTCACATCAGATGGAAGGGATTCTCGACCGTGACTCCACTGATGAATCGCCCGTGTTGCAAGTCTTCGGAAAGCAGCTTTTTGGCGCCTGCGAGCAAAGCAGCTTGAACGATGAGCGCATCCCAGAAACTGAGTTGATGGCTCTGCTCGAGGAATGAGGCCGCAACTACGTCCTCGGCGGTCAACGGCTGGATGGCCCAGGATGAATAGCTGCGAAGGAGATCGCGGGCGATATCCCGTGTGATGGCGCTGCGTAGCTTACGGGTGACCGTGTTGTAGAACTCCTGCAGAACCTGAATGCTCAACACGCCCGACCGCGCGTCCATGATCTCGGCGATGGCGTTGGCGGCGATGCGCTGCTTGTCGCCCGAATCGGCGTCGTGCGCGTAGACGAGGACGTTGCTATCGACGAAGACCTTTTCGATCATGGAGCTCCTCTCGGCCAGGACGTACACCGCCCAGGCGGAAGGGCGGTTTCTTCAGATGGCGGAGAATCTGCTCTCGAGCCGCGTTGTAGCGATCAGCCTCCGCGACGATTTGTTCGATCTGCTGCGTCACCAGTCCGCCTATGGAAACGCCGTGTTCCGCGGCGATGACCTTTGCGCGCCGAATCGTGGCCTCGTCGAGTTGTATCGTGAGATTTCGTCTGCTCATGCACGTATTTTACGTGCAGCACGTAAGCCACGTCAAAATGCGCATGTTTGCCGCGTGACGCTGTATTAACCCGAATATTCGCGTCTGCCTTCGTCCCCACCGTCGGGCGAGACGCCCGCCGGGAGCAGGCGCGGACGCCCGCTCTCCTTTTGGGCGCTGCCATAGGTGCTCCCTACCTCGGCACCTCCGGAATCCTCCCCGGCGTCCATGGTGCGCCGCGATCGTTCATCTGTTTCTCCACATTCGCCAGATCGACTTCGATCAGCTTGTGCAGGCGGTCGATCAGCGGGCCGGTCTGCTGCTGGGCGATGGCCAGCGACTCGCGGTGCGTTGCCGTCGGGGGCGCGGTCGTGGTGAGGCCGTTCACGGCGGTGTTGACGCGGTCGAGCAGTGATGGCTGGCTGGGCTCGTTGGCGCGGCGCAGGATCGGATCGCCGTTGAGTTGATCGTTGATGTCGCGCAGGGCGGTGTCGATGCTGTTCACCTGCGCCACGAGTTTCGGATCGGGACCGGCGATCTCGTCGAGGCCGCGGCGGATGTACTGGATGCGCGTGAGCGCTTCCTGTGTGACGCGCGCGGCTCCCATCAAGGACCGCTGCAGGGCGGCGGCTTTCTTCTGGAAGTCGAGCACGGCGGCCCGGTCGCTCTCCTGCATGATCGAGAGATAGAGCGGGACGACGTTGAACGTCTGCGGCGATCCGAGCGTTGTCTCGACGCCGTCGATGCGCTTGGCGATGCGCACGGTGTACTTGCCCGGGGCGACCAGCGGGCCGCCGGGTGGCGGCGCGAAGACGTCCGGCTCCGGCTCCTTCAGCTCGATCGGCGTCGGCGGCGGATAGCGGAGGTCCCACGCCACGCGATGGAAGCCGGCCTTGGCCGGACCGCTCACGCGGCGGATGACGTTTCCTTCCTCATCGGACACGATCATCACGATCGACGGCTCGATCTCCCGATCCTCGGCGCGCAGTTGTTCGAGCGTCGGATACGGCGGCGCCGCATGTCCCGGCTCGTTGCTCTTGTCCTGATCGATCTTGGCCTCGGCGGCCTGGCGCTGCTTGCGGCGGCTCTTCAATTCGTCCTTCAGGTAATAGGTGAAGATGGCGCCGAATGGCGGATTCGGCGCGGTGAAGTACGACTGGCCCTGAAATGACTTGCCCAGTAGCCCGAGCTGCGAGCGCTCGACGTAGAGCTCCGCGTCGCGCGTCGGGAAGAGCGTCGCTTCGCCGGCGGCGACGGTCGGCGTCATCGTGCGCAGCGGGGCCACGTCATCGAGAACCCAGAAACCGCGGCCGAAGGTGGCGATGACGAGATCGTCGTGCCGCTTCTGGAACCAGAGGTCGCGCACGGCCACGGTGGGGAAGCCGCCTTTCAGCGGAATCCACGCCGAGCCGCCGTTCTGCGAGACGAAAAGGCCGTACTCCGTGCCGAGGTAGAGGAGCTTGGGATCGACGCGATCTTCGACCAGCGCGTAGGTCATACCGCGCGCGGGCAGATCGCCGGCGATCGACGTCCAGCTCTTCCCGCGGTCGCTGCTCTTGAGCACGTACGGTTTGAAGTCGCCGGTCTTGTGGTTGTCGAAGGCGGCGTAGACGACATTGACATCGTGCTGCGACGCCTCGAGACGCGAGACGTAGGTCATGTCGGGGACGCCGGCGATGTGATCGATCTTGCGCCAGTGCGCGCCGCCGTCTTCGGTGATCTGAATCAGGCCGTCGTCGGTGCCGGCGTAAATCAGCCCCTCCTGCAGCGGCGATTCGGCGAGCGAGACGATGTTGCCGTACCACGACGTCGAGGCCCCTTTGGCCACGGCGTCGACGCCCCAGATGCGTCCCATGACCGGCAGGGTATTGCGGTCGATGTGGCGGGTGAGATCGGGGCTGATCGCCTTCCATGCGTTGCCGCGGTCGTCGCTGCGGAAGAGGTACTGCGCGGCGAAGTAGATGCGGTTGCTGTTGTGCGGGCTGACGATGATGGGGGAGTCCCAGTTCTTGCGCAGCGGATCCATGCCGGGGGCCGGCTGCGGCTCGATGTCGAGCGGCTCGCCGGTGCGTTTGTCGAAGCGCACCAGGCCGCCGTTCTGCGACTCGGCGTAGATGATGTTCGAGTCCTTCGGATCGGGAACGGAGCGGAAGCCGTCGCCGCCCTGCGTCACGTACCAGTCGGCGTTGACGATCCCCTTGGCGTCGGTCGTGCGCGCCGGACCGCCGAGGCTGAAATTGTCCTGCGTGCCGCCATAGACGCTGTAGAAGGGGAGGGCATCGTCGGCGCTCACGCGGTAGAACTGCGTGACCGGCAGATTGGCCTTGAAGCTCCACGACTCGGCGCGGTCGAACGACTCATAGAGCCCGCCGTCGCAGCCGATCAGCAGGTGATCGCTGCTGGCCGGATCGATCCAGACCACGTGATTGTCGGGATGCTTCCACTTCTCGTCGAGCCTGCGCCATGTCTTGCCGCCGTCGTCGGAGACGCGCACCCAGACGTCCGCGGAGTAGATGCGGTCGTCGTCGTTCGGATCGACGAAGATCTCGCCGTAGTACTGCGCGCCCGGCGCGGAGTAGTCGTTGACCTTCTTGAACGATGCCCCGCCGTCCTTGGAGACGAAGAAGCCGCCCGCCTTGCGCGTCGACTCGATGGTGGCGTAGATGATCTTCGGGTTGTGCGGCGCGATTCCCAGGCCGATGCGCCCCATGTCCTCCTTCGGCAGGCCGTCCTTCAGCTTCGTCCACGTCTTGCCGCCGTCGGTCGACTTATGGATGGCCGACTCCGGGCCCCCGTCGATGAGGGTGAAGACGTGGCGGCGGCGCTGGTACGCCGAGGCGTAGAGGATGTCGGGATTCGAAGGATCGAGGATGACGTCGGTGACGCCGGTGTTCTCGCTGATGGTCAGCACGTCTTTCCACGTCTTGCCGCCGTCCGTCGTCTTGTAGAGACCGCGGTCGCCACCCGGCGCCCACAGCGGCCCCTGCGCGGCGACGTAGACGACGTTGGAGTCGCGCGGGTCGACGACGATCTTCGAGATGTGCTCCGACTTCTCCAGCCCGACGTTCTTCCAGCTCTTCCCGCCGTCGACGGATTTGTAAACGCCGTCGCCCATCGACACCGAGCGCTGACTGTTGTTCTCGCCCGACCCCACCCAGACCACGAGCGAGTCGTGCGGATCGATGGTCACGCAGCCGATGGAGAACGACTTCTGATCGTCGAAGATCGGCGCGAAGCTGGTGCCGGCGTTGGTCGTCTTCCACACGCCTCCTCCGGCAGTTGCGATGTACCAGACCCGCCCATCGCGCGGATCGACCGCCAGGTCGATGATGCGCCCCGAGGTGAGCGCCGGTCCGATCTCGCGGAGGTTCAGCCCGGCGAAGGTCTTCTCGCCGTACTTCGATTCTTTCTCTTTCGCGTCGGGCGCATCCGCTTTCTTCGCCGGTTGGGCGCTGAGGAAAGTTCCGAACGAAAGGAAGACCGCGAGGATGTAGGTAAGCCGTTTGGCCATCGATGACCTCTTTCTGATGTGGCGTTCTGAAGGCGGGGGAATGCTAATCGAAGGAGGGGCTCGGGGGAATGACGGTCTCGCCGGTACGTCAGCAGTGATGTTCTAAACCAACCCCATGAGTGGAATCGACAGCAAGCTGCGAGCTCGCAGCGGAGGCGGCTCCGTCCGGGTCACAGACAAGAGTGTCTGTGCCACATTCGGTCGCGCAAGTCTCCACTCTCCTGCCAATACCGAGGTCCAATGTGGCATAGACACTCTTGTCTGTGCCCAGCGGCGCAGCCGCGCGTCGGAGAAGGGCTATCGAGGTAACAGGGCGTCGACCATTCCGCTCGGTATGTGAGAAATGCAGGCTAACCTCGCCTCAGATGTTTGCCAGTGATGGTCAAGCGTTGTGACAGTGTGATGTTTCCAGCTCGACGATGATGGCGTGAAGCCGGATCTTACCGATGTTCTCGGTGCTGTGCGTGACGGGATCACGCCAGCGGATGTCGCCGGCCGCGAACTCCACGAACCGTAGATTGGCCTCAATGCCGCTCTCAAACACAACGGCAAGATTCGCAGGATGCCTGGCCCGCTTTCAAGCGACAACCCGACCAGGGGTGCTCGCAAAAAGCGCTCGCACCCCCTAGCTACGTTCTTGAGCCGCTATCGCGGCGTCGTAACGTCCAATCTCCAGGATCGTGAGTCGGAGCCCAATGGGGCTCCGACTCGCGATGCAACTCGTGGAGGTTACTTCCCACTCTGGATGACGATGCTTCCGCCGCCGAGCTGCTGCGGGTTGGCCGAGTCGATGTCGTTGGAGGAGCCCAACGCGTTGTCGTACACCGTGTCGCCCGTGGCCTTGTTCCAGATCTTGATGCGGAACTTGTCGACACCGCCGCCGCCATTGAGGTCACCGTCGGTCGCGGTGAGAAGGAAGCCGAACTGTCCCGTGCCGTTCACCGTGCCGGTGCCCTTGTACTGGGCCTTGGGGCCCGCGATCACCAGCCAGTCGTACGACGTGCTGGCGAAGTCGAACTTCGCGGCGTGGAACTGGAACTGTGTGTTGCCCGACGGTGTGCTCTGTCCCTTCTGATACTTCGAGTTGAAGCCGAAGGTGGCCTTCCCGGTCAGACTGGGATCGGCGATATAGGCGCCGAGCGGTGAATTGATCCAGCCGCCGCCGGTGACGAATCCGGCGCTCGGGTCAAAGACCACGACGTATTCGAACTGCGCCGAGGCGCTGCCGGTGTCGTCATCGGAGAGGCTGATGGCGACCGCGTAGACGCCGGCGGATGCATAGGTGTGCGTGGCCGTACACGTGCCCGCGGAGCAGGCAGCCGGAGACGTGGAGCCGTCGTCCCAGGTGATCACCGCGGTGTGTGTATCGAGCGTGCCGACGTCGCTATAGCTGATGTTGATGGACGTTACCGTTCCCAGCGAGAGCGGCGCGGTCGGACCGGTCACCGAGTTGATCGAGGGAGCGACGTTGTTCACCGTCACCGAAGCGCCGGCGCTACCGGTACCGGCGTCATCGTCGGCAACGGTCACGGAGATCGAGTAGACGTCGGAAGCGGTGCCGGACGGCGCGTCGTCGAGGTACTGGTGTGCCAGCGAGAAGACGCGGCTGCCGGGCGCCAGTGGCACCGTGGAGTTGGCGCTGCCGTCGCCCCAGTTCACGATCACCGTGTGGGTGTCGGCGGTTCCAGGATCGGTGAAAGCGCCGGAGATGGTCACGCTGCCGTTCTCGTCGATCGACGCGGCGGACAGGGTGGCCGAGGTGATGACGGGAGCGACGTTGGTGACGTTGATCGTTTTGGCGTCGCTGCCGGTAGCGCCGCTTGCGTCGGTGACGGTGAGCGACACGAGGTAGGCGCCGTTGTCGTCAGGGGTGAAGTCGATCGAGGAGCTGCTGCCGCTCGCGTAGGGCGAACCGTTCTTCTTCACGCTCCAGGCGTAGGTGAACGATTCATTCGCGTCGGGATCGCTCACGTTCGCCGTTGCCGTCACCGCCGTTCCTTCAGGAGAGGTCGTCACGGTCACGATCGACGCGGTGGGGGGATCATTCACCGGGTTTACGGTCACGTTGACCGTGGCGGTGGCGCATTGCGAATCGGAGAGGCCGTTGGTCAAGCCGTTGTCGCAGACGCGATAGGTGAAGCTGGCCGGTCCGTTGTAGTTCGCGTCGGGGAGGTAGCTCACCACGCCGGATGTCAGTGTGACGGTACCGTGCGTGTTGGCGGTCGCGGTAACGGAAGTGACCGTGAGCGACTGGCTGCTCTCGTTCGCCGGTCCCGTGCTGTCGTTGGCCGTGAGATCGGAGCTCGGGAAGGTGAGGGGAGTGTCTTCATCCGTCGACTTCGCGTCGTCGGATGCAGTGGGCGGATCATTTGCCTCATTCACGGTGACGTTGACCGTGGCGGTGGCGCATTGCGGGTCGGAGAGGCCGCCGGTGATGCCGTTGTCGCAGACCTGATAGGTGAAGCTGGCCGGTCCGTTGTAGTTGGCGTCAGGAACGTAGCTCACCGTTCCCGAGGTGAGCGTGACGCTGCCGTGGGTCGTGGCGGTCGCGGTAACCGCGGTGACCGTGAGCGTCTGGCTGCTCTCATTCGCCGGGCCTGTGCTGTCGTTGGCCGTCAGATCGGAGCTGGCGAAGGTGAGGGTGGTGTCCTCATTCGTCGACTTGGCGTCGTCCGTGGCCGTGGGAGGATCGTTCACCTCGAGAACCGAGATCGTAACGGTGGACGTATTCGAGGTGCCCGTGCTGTCGCTCACGCGGTAGGTGAAGGAATCGTTGCCGTTGAAATCGGGAGCGGGCGTATAGGTTTCCGATCCGCCGGTGCCGGAAAGCACGCCGTGGGTCGGTGTCGTCACGATCGTGTAGGTGAGAGGGCCTCCGGTGGCACTGACGGCGTCGAGCGTGAACGTCTTCGACGCGTCCTCGTTCGTGCTCACGGATTGATCGGCGGTGCCGGGAGGATTGGTGCCGTTGACGCCCGCCTCGATGCTGTTTTGCACCGCGGCAGGAACGTTCGAAAAGAGATCGCAGACGCACAGTGCCTCGACCGCGTCGACGGTGGTGAGGTAGGTGTGCCAGTCGTTGTTTCGGATGCCCTGGATGTTGGGCATGATCACGGCGATCGTGCGCGTTGACGCGGTGACGCGCGAGACGTCGTTGTCGCCCTTCGGCAGGACCAGCGCGGCCTTCCATGTGAATGCCGGTACGAGGACGTGGCCGTTGGCGAGGGTCGTGGCCGCCCCGTTGCTGCCGACGCCGCCGACACCCGCGGGTCCGGAGACGATGTACAGCTCCATGTCGCCCGCGGCGACGATGCTCCGGAGATCGTTCTCCAGATTCGCCCACGGCCCCTGATTGTTGTCCGGGGCCTGCGCTACCATGTTCGACATCAGGTAGGTTTCCTGATTGATGGGAATGCGATTCTCATTGTCGCGGTCGGCGTTCGGCGTCATGTGGCCGCGGTCGAAACCGGAGAGAGAGAAATCGAACCCCTGCACGCGATACCAATCGGGCGGAACGGCGGGATCGGCCCGGAAGGTGTCCACGCGCGCCAGGCTGCCGAACCACGAGCTGTCCAGATGCCAGCTCACCCAGTTCGGTCTGCCGTTGTCCCGATTGTAGGAAAGGGAGTACGTCGGTTTCACCATCAGGTAGTTGTTCGGCTGGTTGACGTCTGCCACGGCGTTCGTCGGATTGCCCATGGTCAGGTGAACGCTGGGCGGATAGGGAGCCGGCTGGCCGGCCCCGACGACGGTGAAGCTCCAGTTGTAATCCGCGAACAGCGTGTCGGTGTTCGGCGCGCTGTCGTCGGTGTCCTGATCGTGAACGGCATCTTTGTTGATGGTTACCGAGCAGGTCTCGCCGAACTGGAAGTTCGTATTCGGCGTGATGACGTACGACTTGAAGTCGCTCGTGTGCGCGACGGTGGCATCGTTATGCAGGCCGGTTACCGAGCACGTGATGCTGTACCAGGCGGGATCGACGTCGACGGGCTCGCTGAAATTGACCGTGACGCCGCCGTCGTGCGGCTCGTTGGTGCCGTTCGATGCCGGATCGGTGTTGACCACCGACGGTCCGAGCTCGGCGATGATCGCGGTGCGGCGCGGCGTGGGCGTGCCCGTGACGAAGTCCTCGCGGTTGACGTTGGTGTCCGTGCTTCCGCTGTTCTTCCTCAGAACGGCCGTGGTGTTGCTCGGCGCGGGCGCGCTCAGGTTTCCTTCGCTGCACGTTGCCGATGTTCCGTAGCCGACGAAATCGATCACGTCAGGATTGGGGGATGAGATGGGGCAACCACCGGATTGAATCGTGCCGTTGCGGACGAGCGCGACCTTGCCCGTGGTGGCGCTCATGTTGATGCTGCCGATGACGTTTGCCGCGGGAAGCGGATTGCCGGTGGCGCCGCCGGATGCGAGCGAGATCAGGTAGTACTGGCCCGGCCCGATGATTCCGCCGAGCGTCTGAAAGTTGGTCCATGTCGTGCCGGTGGCGGATGAGTATTGGATCGTCCAGCCGGCCAGATCGAACGGAATGTTGGTCGGGTTGAAGAGCTCGACGAAATCATTCGTGTAGGTCGCGCCGGAGTTACCGCCGCCGCCGTAAATCTGACTGATGACGACGTGGTCGGCCGGTGGGGGCGGTTGCACGATGGTGAGGCTGATGGAGGTGCTCGACGAGCGTCCCTGCGCGTCGGAGATCGTTACCGGAATCGTTTTCGCGCCGAGGGTCGTGCCCGTGGCGACGGTGGCATCGAGGGTGAACGTGTTTCCGCTGCCCGCGAACGGCTGCACCGATCCGCCGATGGCCGCGAGATCCGCCGTCACGGTGATTCCCGTGCTGGCTGGCTTGACTCCCGGGGTGACGTTCACCGTCATCGTCGTCGTGTCACCGACGGCGAGCGAGGAGGGATTCGCGGAGCCGGAGCCGGTCGGCGGGGTCGAGCTGTCATCGTTGGTAATCGTGCCCGTCGCTGTCGCGGTGGTGTTCGTCGCTCCGACGATGTTCGTGACGTTCACGCTGAACGTTTCGTTCGGCTCGACGTCGATGTCGCCGTTCACCAGGACGGTGAAGGTGTAGGTGGATGTGACGCTCTGCGCGGTCAGCGCCTTGGCGACATAGTCATTGTTGGCAGTCGTCGCCGACCCGTCCGCCGTTGCAATGTTGAAGGTCACGCCGCCCGGAGGTGCCGTGCCGCCGGAAAGCGAGACCGTGAAGGTGAAGGTGGTCGTGCCGCTGTCACCTTCGAGCCCGGAAACGTTGCCGATCGAAAGGGTTGGGGTGGTGGCGGTGCATGTGTGAAGTGCCGTGGAAGTGTTGCGGGGAGCCGCCGCGGCGACGGCAAAGTCGCTGGCGTTGTTGTTCGTGTCCGTGCAACCGCTCGAGGCGCGAAACGCCGCGGTCGTGTTGCTCAATGTCCCGGTAGGTCCGGCACCCTCGAAGCTGCTCGCTCCTGTACCGAAGCCGACCAGATCGACGATTGCGGCGATGCCGGGGCAGTTGTTGGTGGCGCCGCACGTCAGAGCGGTGGTGTTCGACACGAGAGCAACTTTTCCCGCTGTCGCGCTCATGGCAATGCCGGTCCCGGAACCGATGGCATCGGGTGTTGGCAGACTGGTCGTCCCGCCTGTCCCGGCCGATTCCTGAATCAGGTAGTACTGACCCGGTGCCAGCGAGACTGCCGTCAGGTTGGTCACCTGCCAGGAGCTACCGGCACTGCTCGCGTACTGAACGGACCATCCCGCCAGGCTCTGCGGCGAAGTGCCTCGGTTGAAGATCTCGATGAAATCGTTCTTGAAGGTGGCGCCGGAGTTGCCGCCACCGCCATACACCTGGCTGATGACGACTTGCGCGCTCGCGATCTGAGCGAGGAAGACAAAGCAAAGCAACAGTAGAAGGGAGTACCGGCGGACATTCATCGAGAAATGCTCCTTGTGTTGTGTAGAGAGGGGATGGCGAGTACCAGAGGCTGCGAGCCCCGAGCCGAACCGGGTGTCGTTGTCCATTTGATCTCCTGGCATCTGCATCGACCGTTGCGCAGGACAGACACGACTCCCACTACGGAAGCCAAGATCGCCGGGCCTGCGCTCTTGCACAAAGCTGCCGCACACACACACAGCACACCGGGACAGCTTGCTGATGGGAAACGAATCGATGGGAAAGACGAATCGCAAGGGTACAAATAATCCTGACGATTTGCAATCAGAAAGAAAGCGGTTACGCCATCTCGTACCCGCGCAACCCCAGCTTCTCCACGATCAACACTGCCAGCTTCCACTCCTCGGTGGCGATCGTGTCGATCAGCTCGAAGTCGCGGCCGAACCTGAAGAGAGGACGGTTGAAGTGCTTCCTCACCGCGCGGTCGTCCACGGCGCGCAGAATTCGAAGCTGCTTCGTCTGGAGATCGACGACGTCGAATCGGGCGATGAGGTTCGTCTCCAGCGCCGGCGGCACCTCGGCGTACGAAACGAGGCGCTCCACGAGCGCCTGCTCATCCGAGCGGATCCAGAACCGCTCGCGGTCGAGGAGGTTCGTCGGCTCGACCAGCGGCGGGCCGAACAGGGTGAATGGCTTCGAGAGAAAGCCGAGGATCCGGCGCTTCACGATCACGCGCGCCGGCGAAGCCGTTTTCACCGTCAGCAGCAGCCGCTCCGGGACGCCCTTGTAGCGGCGCAGGTGACTCAGTTCGACGTCGAATCCGTGCCAGCGGGCACGGATGACGCCGGTCCACCAGACGCGGCGCGGCGCTTCCCAACCGAACGAGGTCATCAGACGCGCGAGCCGCTCGGAGAGCGCCGACGATTGCCGGGCCAGGATGGCCATGATCACCGCGAACAGCACAACGGCCAGGCCGATGATGATCGCTGCTGCTTGTTGGTCGCTCACCGCGGAAGCATACGTCGTACGATGCGCGCCGTGGATTTCTTCGAACCGGCGAACCGCCGCATCCTGACGCTCAAGCCCGGCAAGGAGCGGCTGGTGGCCAACCGCCATCCCTGGATCTTCGCCGGCGCAATCGCACGCGAGAGCGGGCCGGAGGAGGCTGCCATCGCCGACCTCGTCGATCCACGCGGCCGCCGCGTGGCCTCGGGGTTCCATTCTCTGCATTCGCAGATCCGCGTTCGGGCGCTGACGTTCGGCGACGAGGTGCTGACCGAGGAGACGCTGCGCGAGCGGATGGTGTCGTCGATCGCGCGGCGTTTGGGGTCAGGTCTAAAGTCGCAAGTGCCGAGCAATATACATTCCGAAAACGACCGACATTTTTCGGCACTTGCGACTTTAGACCTGACCCCAAACGCCGCGCGCCTCATCAACGCCGAGGGGGATGAGCTCAGCGGATTGACCGTCGATCGATATGACGACATGGCCGTCGTCGAGATCGCCAACGCGGGACTCGAGCAGCTACGGCCGCTCATCGATGATGTCCTCCGCCGCGAGCTGGCCCTGCGCGGCATCTGGTGGAAGAACGACATCCCGGCGCGGCACATCGAGCGCCTGCCGATGGAGCCGGAGTGGAGCGGGGAGGGGGAGCCGTCAGCGGAGATCGTCGAGAACGGGCTGCGCTTCCGCGTCGATCCCCCCTCGGGGCAGAAGACCGGCTTCTTTCTCGACCAGCGCGAGAACCGCGCCCTGACGCGCACGCTGGCGAACGGACGCCGGGTGCTGAATCTCTTCTCTTACAGCGGCGCCTTCGGTGTTTACGCCGCGGCCGGCGGTGCGGCCTCGGTGGAGAACGTCGACATCTCCGCCGGCGCGATCGAGGTGGCGCGGCAGAATCACGCGCTCAATGGGTTCGATGATGCGAGCTTCGTCGTCGCCGACGCATTCGACTACGTCCGCAAGACCGCGTCGCGCTTCGATCTCCTCATCTGCGATCCGCCCGCCTTCGCCAAGTCGCGCGGCGACATCGACCGCGCCGCGCGCGGCTACAAGGACATCAACCTCTTCGCCATGAAACTGCTCGACCCCGGCGCGCGGATGCTGACCTTCTCCTGCAGCGGCCACATGTCGCTCGATCTCTTCCAGAAGGTCATCTTCTCCGCCGCGCAGGATGCGGGGCGGCGCGTGGCGTTCGTCCGCCGGCTCACCGCCGCCCCCGACCACCCGGTGTCGCTTTTCTGCCCGGAAGGGGAGTACCTGAAAGGCTTCCTGATCGAGGTTCGGTGAGTCGCTAGACCCCTCTCCCTCGGACGAAGTGCAGGATGAAGAGGATGATGGCGATCACGATGATCAGGTGAATCAGACTGCTGGTGACGTGAAACACCAGGAACCCGCACAGCCAGGCAATGAGCAGGATGATGGCAAGAATGAGCAGCATCGATTACGTCCTCCTGATGGCGTGCTCTGCATCTTGTGTACCCACAACGAAGGATGAGCAATCCCGCCGTACAATCCTGAGTGTACTGATATGAGACAAACGCTCGCTCTCGCCGCTCTTCTCTTTCTCGCGGCCGCCGATCCGCGGCAGCCGCTCATCGGCCACTGGATGGGCACATCCCTCTGCACCAGCGTACGCCCGGCATGTCATGACGAGACCGCGTCCTACTGGGTGAAGGCCGGGAAGAAGGCGGACATGGTCACGATCGATGGGGGCAAGATCGTCGACGGCAAGGAAGTGATCATGGGAACGGACGATTTCAAGATCGACTTTGCGGCCCACACCTTGACAGCGGTCCCGGATAGCGGCGGCACCCGCCGGAACTTGTCGTTCACCTGGACCGGAGAGACGATGACCGGCACCTTGAAATCGTCCGAGGGCCAGGTGATTCGCAACATCCGATTGACGAAGAAGCAGTAGTTCTGGCGGAATTCGGCCCGCTTCGGTCATCATTCACTCCTGTCATGACCGCAACCGCAACCACAGCCGGCCGCAAGTCACGCGAGGTGACGCTTTCGTATCTCGGCGAGTTGCTGCAGAACGCCGGCTTCATCGACGCGAAGCAGAAGGGCGAAGTCGACAATCTCGATCGCCAGCTCCGCGCGCAATCGCGCTCGGCGCGCGCCCGCGGCGAAGACGAAGCGAGCCCCTTCAAGGCGCTCATGGGGATGAACCTCACCGATGCCAGCAACTCCGGCATGCGCATCGACGACTTTCTCCTGGCCAGGCTCATCGCCGAGGATGCCAGCCTCAAGTTCTTCAAAATCGATCCTCTCAAACTCGACGTCGAGATGATCGAGTCGAAGATCTCGCGCCCCTTCGCCAAGAAACATCGCATGACCCCGGTGGCCGTCCGCGACGGGAAGCTCATCGTCGCCGTCGTCAACCCATTCGACACCGTCGCCCTCGACACCTATCACCAGATGGTGAAGCAGGAGATCGAGATCGTCGTCTCCTCCGAGAGCGACATCATGGGGGTGATCACAGAGCAGTACGGCTTCCGCGCCTCGGTGACGAAAGCGGGGCGCGACCTGGGGCGCGGCGCGATCGATCTCTCCAACCTCGAGCAGTACGTCAAGCTCAAGTCGGGCAACGAGATCGAGACCAGCGACGCGCACATCGTCAATGCCGTCGACTTCCTCCTCCAGCACGCCTACGACTCGCGGGCCAGCGACATCCACATCGAGCCGAAGCGCGAGGCGGCCATGATCCGCTTCCGCATCGACGGCGTGCTGCACGAGATCCAGCGCGTGCCGAAGCTGGTCAACCTGGCCATCACCTCGCGCATCAAGACCATGTGCCGGATGGACATCGCCGAGCGCCGCCGCCCGCAGGACGGGCGGATCAAGACCGAGCGCGAAGGGAAAGAGGTCGAGCTGCGCGTCTCCACGCTGCCGACCGCCTTCGGCGAAAAGCTGGTCATGCGCATCTTCGATCCCGACGTCCTCCTGCGCGATCTGTCCGGGCTCGGGTTCTACGACGACGAGCTGCACATGTTCGGCGAATGGATCAAGCGCCCGCACGGCATCATCCTCGTCACCGGTCCGACCGGATCGGGCAAGACCGTCACGCTCTATTCGGCGCTCAAGTCGCTGGCCTCGCCGGAGATCAACATCACCACGATCGAGGATCCGATCGAGATGGTGTGGGACGATTTCAACCAGACCTCGGTGCAGACGAAGATCGGCATCACCTTCCCCTCGGCGCTGCGCACGATCCTCCGCCAGGACCCGGACATCATCATGGTCGGCGAGATCCGCGATGAGGAGACCGCGCAGAACGCGGTGCAGGCCGCGCTGACCGGACATCTCGTTTTCTCGACGCTGCACACGAACGATTCGGCGACGTCGGTGACGCGCCTGATCGACCTCGGCATCCAGCCGTTCCTGATCTCGTCGACGCTGGTCGGAACGATGGCGCAGCGGCTGATGCGCCGCATCTGCGAGGACTGCAAGCGCAACCGGCCGCTGAGCGTCGAGGAGGCGGGGATGCTCAACCTGCAGGCGCCGCCGGGAAAGAGGATCATCGTCAAAGAAGGCGCCGGCTGCATCCGCTGCCGCAACACCGGCTACTTCGGCCGCACCGGCATCTTCGAGATCCTCCCGATCGACAACGCCATCCGCGACCTCATCGACCGCTCCGAGGACTTCCTCAAGATCAAGGAGATGGCCGTCAAGCGCGGCATGCGCACGCTACGCCAGTCGGCGCTGCGCAAGCTGGCCGAGGGAGTGACCAGCTTCGAGGAAGTGGTGCGGGTTACGGGGATCTGACCACCGGCAACGGCGAAGCCGTGGAGCGCTGGCGTCTCGCCGCTGAGGCGGTTATCAGCAACTGCATGGTGTCTTGCGCGAGCGGGGGCGAGACGCCCCCGAGCCAGCCGGCGAGACGCCAGCGCTCCGTCGCGCTGACGCGCTCGTCGCGCGACGTTTTGGATTCGCGGTTACAATCTCCCCGCCGGTATCGCCCAAAGGAGACTCATGTTCTCGCGCACGCTCGCGCTGGCGTTCGGCTTTCTGTCCGCGGCCGCTCTCTACGCACAACCGACCTGGAAACCGCTGGATGAGGCGTTGACGGCGGCGCAGGCGGGCAATCGGCTCGTCCTGCTCGATCTGCACGGAACCGGACGTGGGGACAGGAACGGCGACAAATGGATCGCTGCTTCGGAGGCCAATTCCGCCGTGGCCCGGGCGATGGGGGAGATGGTGCTCTCCACGGCGATGCAGACGCCCGAGATCGACGCGTTCCCTGACCTCAAACAATTTCGCGGAAAGAATCGGCATCTGCTGCTCCTCGATCCGCTGGGCGGGGTCATCCTCGAGCTCGAGAATGGATTCGGCGATCTCTCCAAATTCGCCGTCGAGCTGAATGCGATGCGGCAGGAGGCGCCGGAATTCATCCGCGCCGCCGAGCTGCGCCGCGACGGGAAGGAGGCGCGGTCGACCGTCATGTGGGCCGGCGGCCTGCTCGATGCGGGAAACGTTGCGGATGCCACGCAGATCTTCAGAAAAGCTTCCCTCATGGCGAAGCTCGAGAATGATCAAGAAGCGTTTCAGGGAGCGCAGCTCGGCGCGGCGGCGATCCTCCTGCGGAGCGCGAGGGACGGCAATCAACTCCTGGTCGTGATGAACGTGCTCGAGGATGTTGCCTCGCATCCCGTGACCCCGGAAATGGCCGCGAGCGCCTGGATGCTCATTGGCCATGTGTACCGTGTCGAGCGAGAGAAGGTCAAGGCGGTCGATGCGTACCAGCATGCGTTCGCCATGGCCACGAAGCCGTCGGCGACCGCCGACGCGGCGCGCCGGTTGCTGGACGAGCTCGGCTCCGAGCCGGAGTCGGAAGTGCGCGCGGATGTTGCCGCCGGCAACGTGCATCTGCTCTATCGGCATCGGGGAGTGATGGTCGGCAATGTCGACTTCGGTCTGGCCACGTCCGCCGATACCGCGCGGGTGGAGCTCTTTCTCGATGACGCCCGCGTGGCCGAACTGACCCGCCGTCCCTTCCGCGCAAAGGTGGCCCTTGGCGGTACGCCGCACGTGCACACCGTTCGCGCCGTTGCCTGGGACGCGCAGGAGCGCCGGCTCGGCGAGGAGACCGTCACGCTAAACGATCGCGCCGTCGCCCTCGGCGTGAACATCGTCGCGCCGCGCGGCGATCGAGTCGCTTCGCGCACGACCATCGAGGTCAGTCCGCGCGTCCCCGAGGGACGGCGGTTGGCCGGCGTCGATCTCTATTGGAACGAAACGAAACTGGCCACGCTCACCGAAGCGCCGTATCGCTATGACTTGACGCTGCCGAAGCTCTCCGCGGCCGGCTTCATCCGCGCCGTGGCGCATGACGACAGCGGCGCCACCGCCGAGGATGCAAAGCTGCTGAATGCCGCGGGGGGATCGGAACAGGTGGGAGTCGACGCCGTACAGGTCTACGCCATCGTGCAGGAGCAGGGGCGCTATCTCGACGGCCTCACCTCTTCCGACTTTCTGGTGAAGGAAGACGGCCGCGTGGTCACGGCACAGGTGCAGAGCGGGTCTGCCGATCCGATCTCGATCGGCCTGGCGCTCGACACGTCCGGCAGCATGAGGGTGTCGATGATCGACGTCATCGACTACGCGAACGAGTTCGTCAAGGGATCGCTCGGCGCCGCCGACCAGACCTTCGTCGTGGCGTTCGATGAGCAACCGCGCCTGCTGCAGCCGCTGACCAGCGACCGTGCGCGGGTGTCGTCATCGATCGACGACATGCGCGCCAGCGGCGGCACGGCCATCTTTGACGCGATCCTCTACTCGCTGCAGCAGTTTCGCGGTGTCCCCGGAAAGCGCGCGCTGGTCGTCTTCACCGACTGCTACAACAACGCCGGCTCGGCGACGCCGGCGGGCGTGCTGCAGTACTCCCGGGAGATCGGCGTGCCGCTCTATGTCGTCCAGCTCTTCACGGGCGGCAGGCTTCTGAGCGACCAAAGCACTCTCCGGAAAGTCGCCGAGGCAACCGGCGGCGCGTTTTTCCACTTCGCGCGAAAGGTCGACCTCCCGCGCATCTTCGCCCAGATCCGCGACGACACCCGCGGCGAGTATCTGTTGACGTACGTCTCCCCCGGCGATCAATCGAGCCGCGAGTTGCGGAAGATCAGCGTGGAAGTACCGGGCCGGAAGGTGACGGTGCGGGCGACGAGCGGGTATTACCCGAGGTGAGGGGGGAGAAGCGGCCTGATCGCCGCTACGGCCGCACCTTCTTCACGGCCTCGATCAACTCCGCCGGCGCATCGTGAGCCAGCTCCTCCTCTTTCTCCGCCGTGCCGCGAACGAGCTCGATCGTTTCGCGGTAGCTGGCGAGATAGGCGCGGCAGGAGGGGCAGACCAGCAGGTGCAGGTCGAAACTGTGGCGGGTCTCCGCGTCCAGCTCGTCGTCGACGTACGAATCGAGGAAGGCGATCAGCTCGATGCAGGTCACGTGGCTCACATCACACCTCGCATGTGCGGGTCGAGCAGCGTGCGCAGCGCCTGGCGGGCACGGTGCAGTTTGACCTTGAGATTGTCGCGGGTGATCTGCAGCTTCTCCGCGACCACGTCCGCCGGAAGCTGCTCGATGTCGCGGAGCACCAGCACGATGCGGTAGGGCTCGGGGAGTTGATCGATGCACTGCCGCACCAGCGCGCACGATTGTTCGCGCTGCAGGATCTCCTCGGCGGTCTCGGTCCAGCTCACCGACGATTGTTGCTGATGGCCGTCGGGTTGGAAGGACGGGAGAAGAGCGTCGACGTCTTTCTCGCGCCGCGCGCGGACGCGCACCTTCATCAGCGCGCAATTGACGGCAATGCGATGCAGCCACGTCGAAACGCTGCTCTCCGCGTTGAACTCGCCGATGCCGCGGAACGCGGCCACGAACGTCTCCTGGACGGCGTCGCGGGCCTCTTCCTCGTCGCGCAGGATGCGGCGTGTCACCGCCAGCAACGGGGCGGCGTGGTGTTCCACCAACTCCTCGAACGCAACGTCGTCGCCGGTGCGCAATCGCTCGATGAGGGAGCCGTCATCGGCCAGCATCGCGCACAGCGTAGCGCGTTCCGTCGAGAAGAGCGTTGAACATATGCCCCGAGGCCACCAGGCGGTCGGCAGCCTCCTCGGAGAGCGGCTCCGAGAAGAGGAAGCCCTGCGCGTACTCGCATCCGAGCCCCTTCAGCCGATGCAGTTGGCTCAGAGTCTCCACCCCCTCGGCCACGACCTCGATACCGAGGTTGTGGGCCAGAGAGATGATGGTCTTCACCAACTCACAATGTTCGTCGCTCGAATCGAGCGTGGCCACGAAGGAGCGGTCGATCTTCAGCGCGTCGATCGGAAGATTGACGAGATACGCCAGCGACGAATAGCCGGTTCCGAAGTCGTCGATGCAAAGCTCGATGCCGAGCTGCTGCACGCGCTCGAAGAAGTCCGCGGCGCTCCGCTCGACCATGGCGCTCTCCGTGATCTCGAGCCGGAGAGACGCTCCTTCCACTTGCGCCGCGGACATGATGCGGTCGAGCTCATCGATCAGCGTCGGGTCGAAGGTCTGCCGCAGCGAGACGTTGATGCTCGCCGTCAGCGGCGCGCCGGCGATGGTGTGCCAGTGGCGCAGTTGCGCGCAGACGCGCTTGAGCACCCACACGCCGATCGGCACGATGAGGCCGTTCTCCTCGGCGATGGAGATGAAGTCGTTCGGCGCGATCGTGCCGCGCAGCGGGTGATCCCAGCGCAGAAGGGCTTCGAAGCCTTTCACCTCACCCGAGAGAAGCGAGACGATCGGCTGATAGACCAGGCGGAACTCCTCGCGTTCCACCGCGCGGCGAAGATCCATCTCCATCAGCATCCGCTCCACCGCCTGCACGTGCATGCGGCGATCGAAAATCTCGTAGCGTCCCTTGCCGCGCTCCTTGGCGCGGTACATGGCGGTGTCGGCATCGCGCAGCACCGCGTCGGCGGTGCGGTAGCCGGTGGCGCTGACGGCGATGCCGATGCTCGCGGAGGTGAAGACCTCTTCACCCGACACCGTGAACGGCCGCGCCAGCTCGGCGGTGATCCGCTCGGCGATGCCGGTGGCCTCGCTGGCGTCGGAGATGTTCTCGATGAGGATGGTGAACTCGTCGCCGCCGATGCGGGCCACGAGATCGGAGGGGCGGACGCAGCCCAGCAGCCGGTCGGCGGCCAGGCGGAGCAGTTCATCGCCGGCGATGTGGCCGAGCGAGTCGTTGACGAGCTTGAAGCGGTCGAGATCGAGAAAGAGGACGGCGAAGTCGTACACGTGCTCGCGGGCATTCATGGCGATGGCGTGATCGAGCCTGTTCATGAAGAGCGAGCGGTTGGGCAGCCCGGTCACGGCGTCGTGCATGGCGTCGTGCGTCATCTGACGCTCGGAGTGCTGGCGCTCGGCGATCTCGCGCTGCAACTCGGCGTTGATGCGCATCAGCTCCTCGCCACGCTCCGCGTATGCGGCCAGATCGGCGTGTGCACGCTCCAGCGCGCGTGTTGCATGCTGCCGCTGTAACTCGGCCGAGGTGCGGCCGGCCACGACCAGAAGCGTGGAGCGGATCAGCGCCGCATCCGCCATCGGCCGGCGGCTCATCACGCCGATCCAGCCGAACGCCGCTCCCTCGGCGTCGATCAGGGCGATGGCCGCGTAACTCTCGATCGACTGCTCGGCCAGTCCGAGGTCGAGCGGGTAGCGGGCGGCGGCTCCGTCGGGGATCCAGCAGAAGTGCTGCTGCACCACTTCGCCGCACGGCGTTCCCTCGAGCACATAGTCAATGTTGGCGACGTGCGCGTTGTCGACGAAGCGGGCCACGGTCCGCGCGCGCAACGGCTCTTCACCGGCCAGCTCCGCGGCGAACGCGAACTCGGCGTCCAGCGTCCGGGCCAGCTCGCTGACGAGCGTGCGGAAGTACTCGGGACCCGGGCTGCAGAGGGAAAGCCCCTCGAGTAATTCGCGGATCGGTTCATGTAATCCGACCGGTTGTTCGGTCTTGGTCATTCTCGAGGCCTGATCGTTCATGGGCATTCGGTTCTCCGACAACGCTCCTTAGATGCCGTTTTATGTAACCGGTTACACCGTTCACGGAAAGTGGTGGGTAGAGTTCACACGCTGTTCACGGGAAAGGGGCATCGGGAGTGGGTCAATGTGGGCGCGGGGGCCGCGTCAGAAGTTGAACACCATCGTCCTCTGATACATTCATCCGCACAAACCTACGGACGGAGGGATACGGATGGACGATCCGCTGGTTCGTGATCTGATGGTGATCGTAACCGCCCTGCTGGCAGCGGCCGGAGCGTATCTGGCGCACCGCTTCGCTCCGGCCAGCCTGCGCGAGAACAACGAGTTCACCGGTTTCACCTTTTCCTTCGTCGGGCTTGTCTACGGCGTCTATCTCGCCTTCACCGTCGTCATCGTGTGGCAGCACTTCGAGACAGCCGACGATCTGGCGGTGAGCGAGGCCACGCGCCTGTCGGAGCTCTGGCGCGATGCCGGTGCGCTGCCCGGCGGCGGTGCCATCCAGCAACAGATCTACGACTACACGCGCTCGGTCATCGACGACGACTGGCCGTCTCTGGCGCGCGACCATCGCGGGAGCGAGCGCACCGAGCGAAAATACGAAGATCTCTGGCGTTCCTACTATGCGGTCACTCTCGCGCCGAACGATGGCAGGCAGGCGGCCTTCTTCCAGGAGTCAGTCGTACAAATGAATGCGCTCGGCCGCGAGCGGCGGATGCGCGTTCTCTCCGGATCCGCCAATATCCCCGTGACGATGTGGGGGCTTCTCATCGCGGGCGGCATCGGCATGATCGTCTTCATCTATCTCATCGGGACCAAGGACCTCTGGCTGCGGTTGGTGGTGACCGGGTTCAGCGCCGGAGTGCTGGCCTGGTCGGTCCTGATCGTCTTTGCGCTCGTCGATCCGTATTCGGGCGATGTCTCGGTGAAACCGGACGCGTTCCGGAGCGTGCTCGAGTCCATTGCCGCGCGGCGCTCCGAGGCGCCGCCGCCGCTTCACTGATTCTCATGGACCGAGGCGGTGCTCTCCCGCGTACACGTTACACCGGCCGTCGCGCACGAAGCCGAGGAGGGTCAGCCGAAACTCCTGCGCCAGCTCGATGGCCAGGGAAGAGGGAGCGCCGACGGCGACCAGGATGGGGATGCGGGCCACCACGCACTTCTGCACGATCTCGAACGACGTGCGGCCGCTCACGACCAGAACGTCGGCACCGTCACCTTCGAGAAAGAGCGATCCGATCACCTTGTCGACGGCGTTGTGGCGGCCGACGTCCTCGCGCGCACGCAGCAGGACGCCGTCGCTGGTGAAGGCGGCCGCGCCATGGATTGCGCCGGTCGCCTCGAACGCGCTCTGCTCCGCGCGCAACCGATCGGGAAGGGCGATCAGGGTAGAGGACGGAATGCACACGTCGTCGTCGAGCGGCTCTGCATTCACGCGCAAGGCATCGATAGAGGTCTTCCCACAGACGCCGCACGACGACGTTGCATAGAAGTGCCGCTGCAAGCGCTGCAGATCGATGCGAGCGCCGTCCCGAAGCGCCACGCGGACGACGTTCGGCGAGCCCCAGTGGCGGATCGACTCGACCTCATCGCGCGTCCGGAGGATCGACTCGGTGAAGAGAAAGCCGGCCGCCAGATCGAAGTCCGCCCCGGGCGTCCGCAGCGTCACCGACACCGGCTTGTCGCCCACGCGGATCTCCAACGGCTCTTCGACGACGACCGCGTCTTCGTCGCCGCCGCTGGGTATCCGGTTCACCGGCACGGTACGTACGGCTTCGTTCACGCGGCAATTGTAGGGCCGGAGGTTTTCCGGAGCGCTGGCGTCTCGCCGGCTGGCCCGGCGCGCGTCCCGCCGCCGGGTTACCGAGAATGTCTAGAGTCTCGCCGGGTCGGGCGGCGGTGTCCCCCTTCCAACCCGCAAGACTCCAACATTCGCGGGTAACCCCGGCGGCGGGACGCGCGCCGGGCCAGCCGGCGAGACGCCAGCGCTCCGACCGTAGCCCCGCCAACCGCGTACACTCCCCCCGTCCATGTCCGACCAAACCGAGAAGGTCCCCGCGTACTCCTGGTACGCCCTCTCCATCCTCACCGCGGTCTATGTCCTCAACTTCCTCGACCGCACGCTGATCTACATCCTCTTCACGCCGATCAAGGCGGAGCTGCATTTCACCGATCTGCAGCTCGCGCTGCTCGGCACCACCTCCTTCGTCATCTTCTACACGCTCCTCGGCGTGCCATTCGGCCGGCTGGCCGACCGCACCAAGCGGAAGATGATCATCGGCATCGGGCTGGCCGTCTGGAGCCTCTTCTCCGGCCTCACCGGATTCGCCAGCAGCTTCTGGACGATCTTCTTCTGCCGCCTGATGGTCGGTGTGGGCGAGGCCACGCTCGGTCCCGCCGCGCTCTCACTGCTCAGCGATTACTTCCCAACGCGGATGCGCGCGACGGTGCAGTCGATCTACTCCTCCGGCATCGCCATCGGCGGCGGCCTGGCGTTCTTTCTCGGTGGATGGATCGGGCAGGCGCACGGCTGGCGCTGGGCGTTTTACCTGCTCGGATTTCCCGGGCTGATCCTTGCCGTGCTGGTTTTCCTCCTGCGCGAGGAGCCGCGCGGGCGGACGGAATCGGCTGCGGTGCTCGCCAGCGGCGGCAGCGACTGGAAGCTTCTCTTCCGCTCCAAACCGCTGCTCTATCTCTACGCCGGCTACGCCCTCTTCGCCCTCTCCTCGAACAACCTCGGCATCTGGGGAGCGGCGTTCTTCGTGCGCGTGCACCATGTCAGCCTGCTCACGGTCGGCGTTGCCGCAGGCGTCCTTTCGATTGCCGTCGGAATCCCGGCGATGATCTTCAGCGGCTTCCACGCCGACCGCTTCAGCCGCCGGTTCGCCGGCGGACGGATGGCCTTCACCGCCTACGCCGCGGCCCTCTCGGTCCCGCTCTGGATCATCGTGCTCTTCGCCAGAAGCCTCACGTTCGTGGTCACCGTCAACATCGTTCTCTATGGTCTGGCGCTGATGTGGGTCGGTCCGGCGACGGCGGATGTCCACGATCTGGCCGGCCCGAGGTTGCGCGGCCTGGCCATCGGCATCTTCTTCTCCATCGTCAACATCGTCGCCTACGGATTCGGCGGCCCGCTCATCGGCCGCATCAGCGACCTCCTCGGCGTAGCGAAGAATCCGGATCAGATGCGGCTGTCGCTCCTCGTCTGCCCGATCGCCTGCGCGCTGGGGGCGATGCTGCTGTGGATGGGGAGCAAGGAGAGGAGAAAGACGCAACCCCCGCCCCCGCTCCCCGTATAGCCCTCTACGGATCTACGAGGAGAGCCCATGCGCCGTCGCACCAAAATCATCATCGGAATCATCGTCCTGATCATTGCCGGTGGGCTGACCGTCGGTTTCGTGTCACAGCGCGGCAAGGACGTTACGCCCGTTACGTTCGGCAAAGTGCAGCGGCAGGATCTGACCAGCAAAGTCTCGGCGAACGGGCGCATCGACGCCAAACGCAAAGTCGATCTTTCGGCGAACGTGATGGGACAGGTGGTCAACCTCGCCGTGCGCGAGGGCGACGTGGTGAAGAAGGACGACTTCCTCCTGCAGATCGATCAGAAGCAGCTCGCCGCCACGGCCCGCAGCGCTGATGCCGCGCTGCAGGCGGTCTTCTCCGACCGTGATGCCTCCAAGGCGATGGCCATCGCCGCCGATCAGGACTACCAGCGTGCCCTGAAGAACTTCGACCAGAAGATCATTCCGCGCGCCGACCTCGATCGCGCGCAGAGCGCCCGCGATTCCGCGCGCGCCAACGTCATGGCGCTCGAGCAGCGCATCAGCCAGGCGCGCGAGAACCTCAACGCCGCGCGCGACACCCTGTCGAAGACGACCATGCGCGCGCCGATTGGCGGCGTCGTCACCGCCCTCCCGGTCGAGGAGGGGGAAGTGGCCGTCATCGGCACGATGAACAACGCCGGCACGGTGCTGATGACCATCGCCGACATGAGCGTCGTCGAAGCGGTGATGGAGGTCGACGAGACCGACGTCCCATCCGTGAAGGTCGGCCAGCGCGCCACGGTCACCATCGACGCCTATCCGAACAAGACCTTCCCCGGTCTTGTGACCGAGGTGGCCTCGAGTCCCATCAAAGTCAACGGCGTCGCCCCCGGCACCACGCAGGCGGTGAACTTCGAAGTCAAGATCCAGGTCGAGAATCCGCCGCCGGGTGTTCGCCCCGGCTTCTCCGCCTCCGCGGACATCATCACCGGCACGCGCCCGAAAGCGCTGGCCATCCCCATTCAGGCTCTGGTCGTGCGCGAAAAGCCGGGAACCACGGTTGGAAAGCCGCAGGACGAGGAGGGCGTCTTTATCGTGCAGAACGGCGCGGTGAAATTCGAGACCGTGAAGACCGGCCTCTCCGGCGACAGCGCCATCGAGCTCGTGAGCGGCGGCAAGGAAGGCCAGCAGATCGTGACCGGCCCCTTCCGCGCGCTGCGGGAGATCAAGGATGGGACGAAGGTGAAGGAGATGCCGAAGGAGAAGGATGGGGCTCCGGGCGGGGGGAAGGGCTAAAAGCGAAATGTCGAATGTTGAATGTTCAATGTTGAATGTTGAATGCAACGGCAGGGTCGATCGTAGGCGCGCCTTTCCATTGAACATTCAACATTGAACATTGAACATTCAACATTAAGCCTTTCAACCACGACCGCCGACCGCATAACAACCGACAACCGACAACCGACAACCGATAACCCGACACCACCACCCACCCATGGACACCCTCCGCATCGCTGCCGGCGCCCTCTCCGCGCACAAGCTTCGCAGCTTCCTCACGCTGCTCGGCGTGATCATCGGCGTGATGACGGTCATCGCCGTCGTCTCCATCATCTCCGGCCTCAACTCCTACATCGCGGAGAAGGTGTTCACCCTCAGTCCGGACGTCTACATCGTCACGCAGTTCGGGATCATCACCAGCCGCGAGCAATTTCTGGAAGCGGTGAAGCGGAAGAAGATCGACTGGCACGACTACGAGGCCATCCGCCAGAGCTGTACGCGATGCGCGGCCGTCGGCGCGCAGGAGACCGGCCAGTACACCGTCAAGTACGGCTCGCAGAAACTCAACGGCGTTCGCGTGCAGGGCGGCACGGCCAACATCGGTGAGATCAGCAACGTCGACGTCGAAGAGGGACGTTTCTTCACATCTATCGAAGATCAGCATGCGGCCATGGTGGCCGTCATCGGCTCCGACGTGAAGGACCAGCTCTTCGGCAAGCTCGATCCGCTCGGCCGCACCATTCGCATCGCCGGCCATCCCGCGCGCGTGATCGGGTTGCTGCGCAAGCAGGGCTCGGTCCTCGGCCGGAGCCAGGACAATCAGCTCTACATGCCGCTCTCCTCGTACGGCAAGGCCTTCGGCACCAAGCGCGGCCTCGATCTCTTCATCAAGGCCTCGGGCGGCGTTCCGGGGCTGGAGAGATCGCTCGATCAGGTGCGGGTGCTGATCCGCAGCCGGCGGAAGACGGGGTTCCGCGCCGACGATCCGTTCGGAGTGGTCTCCGCGGAGGCGTTGCAGGCGCTGTGGAAGAGCATCTCGGCGGCCGGATTCGCGGTGATGATCTTCATCTCCGGCATCTCGCTCGTCGTCGGCGGCATCGTCATCACGAACATCATGCTGGTGTCGGTGGTGGAGCGGACGCGCGAGATCGGTATCCGCCGCGCCCTCGGCGCACGCAAGCGCAACATCCAGTTTCAATTTCTCACCGAGGCCATCCTGCTTTCCCTCGGCGGCGGCATTGCGGGCGTGCTCCTGGGCGTCCTGATCAGCTTCGGCATCGCCGCCGCCTTCCCCCTGCCGACACGCGTGACGCCGACACTGATCATCGCCGGTCTGGCCGTCGCCGTCATCACCGGCGTCACCGCCGGCTTTTTCCCCGCGATGCGAGCGGCCAACCTGCCGCCGGTCGATGCGTTGAGGGCGGAGTGATGGGCGCGGTCTCGTGGTCTCGCGGTTGCGGGGTCTCGCGGTTGGTAAACCGTCAGGACACTTCCTTTGCCGCGAGACCGCGTAACCGCGCAACCGCGAGACCGCACACAAGGAGCCACCATGCGCGCTCGTGACCACATCCTCGCCGCCCGTGAAAACGTCCGCTTCGCGGCGCGCGCGCTGACGGCATACAAGCTCCGCTCCGCGCTCACCGTCCTCGGAATCGTCATCGGGGTGACCACGGTCATCGCCATGGTTTCGATCATCGTCGGCTTCAACAACAGCGTCACCCGCGATTTCCAGTCCTTTGGTGCGACGCTCGTGCAGTTCCAGAAAACGGACCCGCAGTTCGGCCCGGGGAACGGCGACGAGTCGGAGCGCCAGCGCAAGAACCTGACCTACGAGGACGCGGAAGCGCTCAAGCGCCTTTGTCCCTCGATGCTGGCCGTCTCACCGGAGCGTTATTGGTTTACCGGTCCCCGCGGCGTCAGTGTGCCCGACGTCATCTACAAGGGTCATGAAGCGACGCCCGACACCATCGGTGGGGTGAACCAGGACTACACCGTGGCCAACAATCATTTCGTCGGCGAGGGGCGTTTCATCAGCGACGGCGACGTTCGGTCCCACGCGGAGGTCATCGTCATCGGCTCATCGATCGGCGATACGCTTTTCGCCCGCAGTGATCCCATCGGCAAGGAAGTGTCGATCTCCGGCCACAAATTCACCGTCATCGGGGTCATGGAGAAGCAGGGAGCGACGTTCTTCGAATCGACCGACCAGCACGCCTACATCCCCATCACGAGCTTCGACGCGCATTTCCCCTGGATCAAACGGGACATCGGCGTGAACATCGCCACCGTCCCCCGCAAGCCGGAGTGGGTCGACCGCATCACCGAGGAGGGGACGGCCGTGCTGCGGGCGCGGCGCAAAGTGCCCTTCAACAAGCCGAACGACTTCGGCCTCCTCACGCCCGACAAGCTGATCGGAAACTTCCGCGCCATCACCGGCGGCATCACGTTGGCGATGATCTTCATCTCATCGATTGCTCTACTGGTTGGCGGCGTCGGCGTGATGAACATCATGCTCGTCTCCGTCACCGAGCGAACGCGCGAGATCGGCGTCCGCAAAGCCATCGGCGCCGTACGCCGCGACATCGTCATGCAGTTCCTCACCGAGGCCATGACGCTATCGGGCATGGGCGGCGCGATCGGAGTGGCCCTCGGCATGCTCATCGCGCTGATCGTGCGCAAGGTCAGCCCGCTGACGACAGCGACGCCTCTCTGGTCGATCGTGGTCGGCCTGGTCGTCTCGATCTCGATCGGGCTGTTTTTCGGGATCTACCCGGCGTACAAGGCGGCCAGGCTGGATCCGATCGAGGCGTTGCGGTACGAGTAGCCTACGTAGGATACGCAAGGCTCAGGAGATGTGATGGCGATCATCCCGACCGTTCGTTGCCGAAGCATGCGGAAGTCACTGGCGTTCTATACCGGTGTGCTCGATTTCGAGCGTGTGGATGGCGCGTGAGCTCTATGTCGACGATCCGGATGGCAACACGCTGAGGTTCACGCAGGCTTAGTACTTACGCGGAGGCGCGGAGACGCGGAGGAGATAAGGGCGAACTTCTTTCTCCGCGCACTCCGCGCCTCCGCGTGAGTCCTTCAGGCTTCTGAGGAGCAGCCCCCCGAACGAAACCCCGCCCACCCGTGTTGTTAGGTATATGAAGAACTCATGGACCGGCGGCGAAGTCACCGTCCAGCCTGATGGGGGGGAGCTTGCGGTGGCGGTTCATCGCTGCGAGCCGGGGGCGTTCGAGCGGCTCATCGACAGGTTCGAGCAACCGCTGTTCACCTATGCGCACGGCATCCTGCAGAACGCCTTCGACGCTCAGGAAGTGGTGCAGGACGCCATGATGCGCGCCCACAAAGCGCTCACAAGGCAGTACGACGAGGCGCGATGCGCGGCGCTCCTGCTCCGGCCGTGGCTGTTCAAGACCGTGCGCAACCTCTGTCTCAACAAGCGCCGTTCGAAACGCAGCTCGCTGGAGCAACCGCTGGAATCGTTCGACGACGGCCGGCTCGGACCGTTCGTGGCGCTGGAAGGCTCGGAGCTGGAGCGGAAGGAAGAGGTCGAGCTGCTGCGGCGGGCCATGGCTCTGCTGCCGGTCGACGCCCGCGAGCTCATCGTGCTGCGGTTCATGGAAGAGATGTCGTACGCGGAGATCGCCAAAACGGTCGGATCGACCGAGGCCGCGCTCCGCGGGAAAGTGTTCCGGTCGCTGAAGCTGCTGCGTGATGCACTGGAACAAAAGGGGGTGGCGTATGCAATGTAGAAACGTACTAACCCGGATCGATGCACTTCGCACCCGCGAGCTCGCCCCGATCGAGCAGACGGCGGTCGAGCAGCACCTGCGCACCTGCCGCAGTTGCGACGCCTCGCAGGCCGATGTCGATCATCTCGCCGATGCCGTCAAGTCGCTCGCTCTCGCTCCGCCGACCTCCTGCCGCGACGCCTGTTGTGAAGCCGCCGCCGATTCCTTCGACCGCGTCGAAGACGTATGGGTTGCCTTCTCCAACGGCCGCATCCGGATGATCGCCAAAGCCGACTCGATCGACGACATCCGCCAGACCTACGCGAAAAAGTACGGACGTGTTCTCGAGCCGGCCACGATCCCGGCGGCTTTGCGCCGTCAGGTCCTGGCCGCGGTGCACGGTGAGGGGGTGGAGTCGCCGAAGGTCGATCTCGATGCCGCGAACGATCTGGAGCACGACGTCCTCCAGACCCTGACCCGCATTCCTCGGGGCGAGGTCCGCACCTACGCCTGGGTTGCCCGCCAGGCCGGCCGCCCCCGCGCCGTCCGGGCCGTGGCCAACGTCATCGCCCGCAACGCCGTGCCGTACGTCGTGCCGTGTCACCGCGTCGTGCCGTCGTCCGGAGGGATCGGCAACTACATCTTCGGCAGCGCCACCAAGCGCGCGTTGTTGTCGCGAGAAGGCGTCGACGTCGACCAGCTCGATGCGCTGGCGAAACAGAACGTCCGCTATATCGGCTCCCGGACGACGCACATCTTCTGTTTCCCCACCTGCCGCGACGCCAAGCGGATACAGGAGAAGAACCGCGTGCCGTTCCGCGATGCCGATTGTGCGATGGAAAGCGGATACAGGCCGTGCCGCCACTGCCAGCCGGTGGCAGCGTAGCGGGGTCGCGGGGTCGCGAGGTTGCGCGGTCTCGCGGTGGGCGAATCGATTGGACTGTGAGGAAATGATGACTGCTTTGATGCTCGATGAGTCTTTCACCCCGAGACCGCGCAACCGCGAGACCGCGAGACCCCGTCCGCAACCCCGACAACACGCCATCTCCATCCCCGCGAGAACCTTCACCGGCGATTTCTGGTTCACCCACCGCACGCCCGACCGTCTCTGGTTCGCCCTCGGCGACGTTGCCGGCAAAGGGCTGCCGGCGGCGGTGGTGATGGCAATGATCCAGGAAGAGCTCGAGCACCGCATCGTGTCGTGCGCGCGCGCCGGCTGCGATCCGGCCACGACGATGATGCGTCTCGATGCTTTTCTGAAGCCGCTCCTCCCCTCGAACCGCTTCGCCACCGCCGTCATCGGCTGGCTCCGCAACGACGGCAGCCTGACCCTGGTCAACGCCGGCCACTGCCCGCCGATGATCGTCCGCGCGGACGGCAGCATCGAGGAGATCGACTCCACCGGCCCCGTGGTCGGCATCGTCCCCAACTCCCGCTGGTCGTCGGCGACGATCACCCTCGACCCCGGCGACCTCCTCGTCCTCTACAGCGACGGCGTCATCGAATCTCCCTCCGCCGCCGGCGACGATTTCGGCACCGCCGGCATCGTGCGCGCCTTGCCGGCCGACACCTCCCCTGTCACCGTCGCTACCGCCATCGTCGAGGCAGCCACCCGCCACGCCGGCAGGGGGATGAGGTACGACGACCTCACGGTGCTGGTGATCGGAGCGTGAAGCAGAACCCCCTGGGACCGCGGGCGTCTCGCCCGCGCTTGTACGCAGCAGGATGCCGAGCATCAAACGCGGTCGAGACGCCCGCGGTCCCAGCGGGTCGCTTCTTCAACAGCCCCTGCGTCGCGTCCCGGCATTGGCATGTCGCAGGTCCCCGGAACTTCAGGAAACTGTCCGCTTCACGAACCTGTCGACACCTTCTTCCAGCACGAATGCGCGTGGCCGGCAAAGCCGGCTTGAGATCCGTAGCCCCCGGCTTTGAGCCGGGGGAAAACGATCATCCCCAGGTTTGGCAGCCCGCTTTTGAGCGGGCGACAGAAGAGCGATGATCGACGGCAGCCCTGCCGCGCACTGAAGCGGGCTGGGAACAATGGATGGCCCAATTCCCCCAACTGAAGCCGGGGGCTACGCTCTTAAGTCAGCTCCGCTGGCAGGCCGTTTAGCCGGACGGAACACTCTTGCGACCAGGCGGAATTGGTCAACGTTGTCGAAGTCTCCGGGAGTCGGTGAATACACTCCTGGAGTCCATGAATACACTCCTGGAGTCCATGAATACACTCGCAGAGTCTATGAATACACTCCCAGAGTCTATGAATACACTCCTGGAGTCTGTGAATACACTCCCAGAGTCTATGAATATACTCCCGGAGTCTGTGAATACACTCCCGGAGTCTATGAATACACTCCCAGAGTCTATGAATACACTCCCGGAGTCTATGAATACACTCCCGGAAGTCGCCGCAAATTCCGGAATTGGTGACTTACTCGTCGGGAAGGCGCCGCATCTTCCGGAATTGGTGTCTCACTAGCCTGGACGAGTGCCTTCCGCCTCGAGACACCGACGTCTCCCTCAGTGCGGAAGCGAATTAGTCAATCTGCGGGTTGTCGAATTGCCGAAGGTAAGCAGTGGACGGAGCGCTGCCGTCTCGGCGGCTGGCCCGACGGCAGCCTGCGCTAACCGAAGCCGAAGGGTCTCGCCGCCGCGTTCTCGCGCAAACTACCCCCACGCCAGCGCCGCCTCGAACCCCGGCACCGCCGCCGCCAGCTCCTCGGCATGCGCGCACGCCACCCCCTCCAGCTCGAGCGACAACACCGCATCGACGGTCGTCTCGTCCCTCTTCGCGAACCACCGCAGCATCTCCCGCTGATATCGCGGAATCCTCGCCCGCAACTCCACCAGCCGTATCGCCTCCGGCAGCACCGCCGCCGCGTCGTCGCCCATCGCCTCCTCGATGGTGGCCTGATCCCACTTCTGCATCGCCACCGCGATCAGCTCCTCGCGCGCGATCCGCTGCCCGACCCGGTTCGAAACCGCTACAATCGCCCCATCCTCGATCTCTTTCTTCAGTTCCTTCAACGTCATCCCGAGCAGCAGCGACGCCGTCATGAGGGCACAGGAGTGGCGAGGAGAGAGGAAGATGTTGCGGATGTTGTTGCGGGTGATTTCGTCCATGTCTCGCTCCTCACTGTTTGTCAGAAAGGATAAATTCGCGACGGTCGTTTGTCAAGGCCTGCGTCATTCAAATGCGTCCTCATCGTGGCAATGAAGGACAACTCGTTGGCGAGCGTATCCGCGAGGTCCGCGTCGCCCGAGGACTAACGCAAGGCGATCTCGCCGAGCTTTGCGGGACGAGCATTGCCGCAATCAGTCACATCGAGCGTGGCACGAAGGTACCGACGATTACGACGCTTGTGAGGGTCGCGGATGCGTTGGAGTGCAAGGTGACGAAGTTAGTCGAAGTCCTTGATCGAAATACTCGGACCGTTGCGCGTCGCAGGAAGTAGGAGGCTTGTAGTGGCTTAGTTTCAGCGGAGAGGTCATGGGAATTCTCAGAGTCCGTGAAGAAATCGAACATGGAGCAAATTGTCATCCTGAAGCTGCCGAAGCGCCGAGCGAGCGTAGCGACGAGATGCGCGCAGGACGCTGAAGGATCTCCAGTGGCAGCGCCTGTGGCAGGTGCAGCGGATCTTGAGATCCTTCGCCGTCCTCCGCGCATTTCGCTCGCTACGCGCGCTCAGCGCTCCGGCAGGCTCAGGATGACAGGGTAAGGAACGCGCGTTCAGGGACTTGGGAAGCTTCAATGGGGTCGGAAGCTTCAATGGGGTCAGGTCCAAAGTTGAAAGTGTCTCCAAACTGCCACACCTTCGACTTTGGACCTGACCCCAAGTAAGCTGACCCACGAACCGACGTCGGCCCGAAGCCTAGGCACGTATCGGTTTCGTGCTACGACGGGGTCGGATGTGCGCGAATCGCACGTTTCTTATCTAAGTCATGGAGGAGCAGTGATAATAAAGATTGGCGATTACGCAACGCATGGCATCACGATTGATCCCCACGACAAGCGACCCGACAAGGAACTCGTCGCGTGCGACCTTCACCCCGGGCAGAGCTTTAGAAACCCGGGCGACGCAAACCCCAGACCAATGCCTGAGCATCTAGTCTTGCCTCCGAACGACTGTATAAGAATCGAGACGGAAGAGTTCCTTCGCATACCCCGAGGGGCGTTCGGACAAGTTTGCTCACGAGCGTCCCTGACGGCAGATGGCCTTCTCGTAGCTAACCTCAAGATAGATCCGCTCTTCTTCGGACGCCTTGTCGTAACGGTATACAACGCTAGTCCGCGCCAGCTGACGATTGAGAAGGAGCAAGCCTTCTGCTCGATTTTCTTCCAGACAGTTGAAGGAGATGGCGTGCCTCCGACATCAGCGCCCCGGCAACCTCCGGACCCTAAGATCCTCACGGGCAGTAGGTTTGTGGAGGTCGTCAGGCGTGTATGGCCCTTTGCGTTGACATTCGTGGCCAGCGTCGTAGCCTCGCTCTTCGCTGCATACCTATTCAGCTGGGTCGCCGCTCCAAAAGATCACCCCATTCCGAACTCCACTGCCGCGCACCAGAGCCGTTGACGAGGAACCTACAATGTACGATATGAAGTCTGATCCACGTTTTCGCGCCATCTATCGAGGCCTTGACCAGCTCTTCAACGATGAGCTTCACAGACTTCTGAACCACATCAGAGCCGACGGCAGACTGGTCTGCGATGAGGTCAATTATGATGCGGATAGTCGATCGTGGTGCCCTCTCGCGGTCGCTCTCGATGTACCTTCATATGTCAACGACGTTCGCTTGAACGACGGCCTCAGCGACGGCGTCGCGAAGAGGCTTATTCTCGACGTTGGCAGGCGCTCTCGCCCCGACTTCTCGCTCAACCCTATTCACGGCGTGCCCGGCCACTTCTTTAGAGAATCGCGCAGGCAGGATATAGAGACTGTTTGTCTCCAGATCCTGTCGCAGCGAGCACCCTACTAGCGGGAAGCAGGCCGTCGGGCGACTCGCACATCCCTACTCAGCGCTCACCGCGCGTTCGCGCCGCCTCCCGGCAAAGAAGGCGGCTGTAACATCAAAACTGACCCACCACCCGATGCCTGCTATCGACACGGGCAGCGCTTGATCGAGTTCAACTAGCGAGACTCGAACACGTAGGCGAGACGCCTACGAGCCAGCCGGCGAGACGCCAGCGCTCCGTTACGCGGTTCTCCCCACAAACCCTGCCGCCACCGGCACCCTTCTCCCAGCCAACGCCATCGCCACCTCCATATCGGGTTCCGCGAGTGGACGAAGGAAATCGCCTTCCATGACCGATACCGCGATCCCGTCTCGATAGGCGATGCGGGTTCCAGCTATGGCGCGGATGCGGTCGGTGGTGGTGAGGATGCCGATCAGGTTTAGCGGGTCGCAGGCGCTGATGACGGTGAGGTGGCCCTCGGGTGGGGTGCGGCGGATTTCGCGGAGTTTTTCGACGGCTTCCGGCAATGCGAATTGTTCGCCGGACATGCCGGTGACGAAGCGGCCGCCGCGGATTTCGCCGCGGGCTTCGAGGCGGCGGTAGACGCGGGCGAGCTCGCGCCAGGCGGCGGCGTTTGGTTCGCGGGTGAGGAGACGGCGGAAGATGACGCCGTAGCGTTTCAGGAGCGCACGGGCCTGGGTCTCGACGGCTTCTTCGCGGTCGATGTCGGCGGTGAGGATTGCCCAGCGGCCGGCGCGTTCGGGTTTGCGGCCGATGAAACCGTCCGAGGTAATGAGGCCGGCGGTGACAAGCTCGTTGAGTGCTTCGGTGTCGTCGCCGAGGTCGCGGGAGAAGGAGGCGCCGCGGGCGCGGAGGGTGTCGAGGATCTGTTGGGCGCGCTCGCTCAGCGTCACCGGGTTTTCGGTGAGCCAGGCGGCGGTGTGCGGTCGCGGGAAGAGGGCCACGCCAGTGGTCAGACGTGCCCAGCCGGTTTCGCCGCTGAAGCAGAGGGTGTCGAGGAGCGACGGCTCGTAGCGGTCGATGCGTTGGGGGAGGATGTGTTTCTCCCAGGCGTTGGCGGGGATCTCGAAGCCGTCGAGTTGGCGGATGACTTCATGTAGTCCGTCGATGCCGGTGAGGCGGGTCGATGGAGTGACGTGTTGCCAGGAGAAGAGGAAGCGCATGAAGTCGGCGGCGGTGACCGGCTCGATCTCGGCGCGAAGTCTATTCAGCGTATAGCGGTGGATTCTTGCCAGCAGCCTGCGGTCGCACCATTCGACGGCAGTTTCACGCAGAGAGAATGAGCCGCGGAGGATGGCGCCTTCGGATTCGAGTTTGAGGAGGGCGGCGTCGGCGTCCTTTACATCGATGTTGATGGAGGCCGCGAGCGCCGCGGCTGTGGTTGGGCCGAGGAGTGACATGCGGCCGCGGATGATTTCGACAAGGGCCTCTTCGCGTGACCAGTCGCGGATTCTTGAAGCTGGGGCTGTGATGTCGGGGGTGATCGTCGAGTGGATGGCGAGGAGCTCGGGGAGTCTCTCGGCGGCTACCCAAGTGCCGGCAGGCACGGATGAAAACAGCAATGTCGCTCTTCGCGATGCTGCCAACTCCGTGAACAGCTCCGGTGCGTCGACCTCTCCTTCGAGCAGGAAGCCGAAGGTCAGCAGCGCGTCGTGAAGCTCATCGGCATCGCGGGGATCGGGTCTTGCTTCGTCGCGGACGCGCTCGATGGCGTTCGGATCGAGGGCGCCGAGGTCGTTGGAGGTGGAGCGGCGGGTCATCACGGCTTGCGTTCTTCGCTCCTCGAGTGGGGCATCGTCGAGGAAGGCGTAGGGTTTGGCGTTGAGGATCTCGTAGGCCAGCGGCGACGGTTCGGTGGTATCGCGGGCGATACATTCGATCTCGCCGGCGTGGATACGGGTAAGCACGCGGGTGAGGCCGTCGAAATCCATGGCTTCTTCGAGGCAGTCGCGGACGACCTGGTTGACGAGGGGATGATCGGGGAGCTCGCGGTCGCCGGCTAGGTTCTCGGGACAGGCGGCGGCGTCGGGGAAGACGGCGGCCATGAGGTCGTCGGCCATGGCGCGCTGCAGCGGCGGCGGGACTTTGCGTCCGCCGCGGTTGCGGGGGATGGCCAGGGAGATGGTGGTGTTCCAGCGCCAGCGTGTCTGGAAGACGGGGGCGGCCAGCATGGCCTGCACCAGGACGTCGCGGGCGGTGGCGGGGTGGAGGTAGCGGAAGACGTCGGCCAGCGGAAACGAGTGCTGCGGTCCAAGCGACAGCAGCACGGCATCCTCGGTGGCCGCGGCCTGCAACTCGAAGTTGAACTGGCGGCAGAAGCGTTTGCGCAGCGCCAGCCCCCACGCTTTGTTGATGCGGCTGCCGAACGGGGCATGGAGGATGAGCTGCATGCCGCCGGATTCGTCGAAGAAACGTTCGAGGATGATCGTGTCCTGGGTGGGCATGGCACCGAGGGCGTTGCGGGCGTCGGTCAGGTAGTTGACGATGTCCTGCGCAGGGCCTGCACTCATGCCGGTTTCAGCGACGACCCAGTCGGCGGACGTGGCGGCATCGCGAAAATCGCTGACGGCACGCGACAGCTCATCGCTCCTCGCCGGCGCTTCGCCGAGCCAGAAGGGGATCGTTGGCGGGGCGCCTTTGGCGTCGGCGACGCGGACGGTGCCGCTGATGACCTGCGTGATCAGCCAGGAGGCGTTGCCGAGCTGGAAGATGTCGCCGGCGTTGCTTTCGATGGCGAAGTCTTCGTTGAGGGTGCCGACGATGGTGTCGTCCGGCTCCAGCACCACCTTGTAATCCGCAACCTCGGGGATCGCTCCTCCCGAGGTGATGGCCAGCATGCGCGAGCCGCGCCGTCCTCGGACGCGATGGTTGACCTCGTCGCGATGGACGAGCGCGCCGCGGCGGCCTCGTTTGGTGGCGAAGCCCTCGGCGACCATGGCCAGCACATCGTCGAAATCCTTCCGCGTGAGATCGCGATACGGCCAGGCGCGCGACATCAGCGCGAACAGGTCGTCTTCGCCGTAGTCGTCGCACGACGTCTCGGCGACGATCTGCTGCGCCAGGACGTCGAGCGGAGCGTCGTGGGTGACGATGCGGTCGAGCGATCCACGGCGGACTTCGCGCAACAGGGCGGCGCATTCGATGAGGTCATCGCGCGAGATGGGGAAGAGGCGGCCCTTGGGCAGGCCGGCGATGGTGTGCCCGGAGCGCCCGACGCGTTGCAGCAGCGTGGCGATGCGATGCGGCGAGGCGATCTGGCAGACGAGATCGACGTGACCGATGTCGATGCCGAGCTCCAGCGAGGCGGTGGCGACCAGCGCTTTCAGCCGGCCGTTCTTTAATCTCGATTCGGCGTCGAGACGCTTCTCTTTGGAGAGGCTGCCGTGATGCGCGGTGACGGCGTCTTCGCCGAGGCGGTCGCTGAGATGGCGGGCAACGCGCTCGGCCATGCGGCGGGTGTTGACGAAGACGAGCGTGGTCTTGTGTTCGGTGATGAGTTGCGTGAGGCGGTTGTAGTAGTCCTCCCAAACCTCGTTGGACATGACCGTCTCGACATCGGAGCGGGGGATCTCGATGGCCAGATCGATGGTGCGTTTGTGGCCTTCGTCGATGATGGTGACCGGCGCGTTGGCAGCGAGATACTTCGCCACTTCCTCGATCGGCTTCTGCGTCGCGGACAGTCCGAGGCGGAGGAGTGGTTGCTCGGCGACCTGCTGCAGCCGCTCCAGCGTGATGGCCAGATGGGCGCCTCGGCGGGTGCCGATGACGGCGTGGATTTCATCGACGATGACCGTGCGCGCGGTGCGGAGCATGTCGCGGCTGCGCTCGGCGGTGAGGAGCAGGTAGAGCGATTCGGGAGTGGTGACGAGGATGTGCGGCGGCTTGCGCAGCATGGCCGCGCGCTCGGAGGAGGTGGTGTCGCCGGTCCTGACCGCCGCGGTGATCTTCGGCGCCTCGAGCCCCATCTCATCTGCAAGTCTCTTGATGCCGCGGCGCGGCTCGGCAAGGTTCTTGTGGATGTCGGCGCTGAGCGCTTTCAGCGGCGAGATGTAGACGACGCGTACTTCATCCGGCAGGGGAGCGGTCGATCCTTCGATGTACAGATCATCGAGTGCGGTGAGGAATGCGGCGAGCGTCTTGCCGGAGCCGGTCGGTGCGGCGATGAGGGTGTGCCGCCGTTCGCGGATGGCTTCCCAGCCGCGAAGCTGGACGGTGGTGGGAGTGCCGATGGTTTCGGAGAACCAGCGCTGGAGTACGGGGTGGAAGGGGGTCAGGGACATGGGGGAGATTTATTATCTCGCACCTGCCCACTTGTCATCCTGAGGCGGCGGCAGCCCCGGAGGGGGCAGAGCGCGCCGAAGGACCCCCAGCCTGCAACCCGGACAGGGCGGGGGAATGTCGACGATTCCGCCGCCCAACCGGGATACAACTTGGGGGTCCTTCGACCGTCCCTTCGGCTGCGCTCAGGGCAGGCTCTACGCTGCTTCATCGCTTCGCGACTCGCAGCTCCGGCGCCTCAGGATGACATGATTTTTGATCGGTGGGTGTAGGTTATGACCATGAAAGCAATCCGTGTTTCTCAAACAGGCGGCCGCGAAGTTCTCCAATACGTAGACCTCGCAACACCGAAGCCGGCGGCCGGCGAGGCGCTCGTTCGTATCGAAGCGATCGGGGTGAACTTCATCGATGTTTATCACCGCACCGGGTTGTACAAGATGCCGCTGCCGTTTACGCCAGGATCGGAAGCGGCGGGGATTGTGGAGGAGATCGGAGAGGGCGTCGATTCTGTGAAGCGCGGCGATCGGGTGGCGTATGCGATGGTGCGGGGCGCGTACGCGGAGTACGCGGTGGCGCCGGCGGATAAATTGGTGCCGCTGCCGTCGTCGATCGATGCGAAGACGGCCGCGGCGGCGATGCTGCAGGGGATGACGGCGCACTATCTCTCCACCAGCGTGCATCGCATCGAGTCGGGCGAGGCGGTGCTGGTTCACGCTGCTGCCGGTGGTGTCGGGGCGTTGCTGGTGCAGATGGCAAAGATGCGCGGGGCGCGCGTGTTCGGGACGGCGTCGGCGAAGCATCTGGAGATCGCACGCGAAGCCGGTTGCGACGTGGTGATCGATTACACGAAGGACGATTTTGAATCGATCGTGATGTCGGATACCGGGGGAAAGGGATGCGCCGCGGTTTACGACTCGGTCGGGAAGACGACGTTCGACAAGAGCCTGGAGTGTTGCGGTCTGCGGGCGACGCTGGCGCTGTTCGGACAGTCGAGTGGAACGGTGCCGCCGTTCGAGCCGGGACGTCTGGCGAAGAACGGCGTGTTCCTGACGCGGCCGAGCCTCGGGCATTACACGAACACGCGCGAGGAGTTGCTCTGGCGCGCGGGGGATGTGTTGGGATGGATTGGGTCGGGGAAGCTGAAGCTGCGCATCGACCGCGAGGTTCCGCTACGCGACGCCGCCGAGGCGCATCGCGCGCTGGAGGCGAGGGAGACGACGGGGAAGGTGTTGCTGATTCCGTGACGGCGGCATTGCCGCAGAGGAGCGCTGCCGTCTCGGCGGCTGGCTTGGCGGCGTCTCGCCGCCAAGAGGGCGGGCGCCATCCATTCGCGGTAAGCGCGGAGGCGAGACGCCTCCGGGCCAGCCGGCGAGACGCCAGCGCTCCGGGCGCTTCGCGCAGTTATCGCAGCCGCGCCAGTTGTTCGCGGCAGCGATACGTCGGGCCAACAGGAGCTCGCGACAGTCGTCAGAGGCCGAAGCGCTCTCCATCCCTGGCGACGGTGACGCCCGGCCGGCGTTCACGAAGCAACGGATTCGACTGGTTCAGATGAATAAACCGCACCTTTGCAAGCATTGGCGACGCCGCAAGGCGTGACAGCGTCTCCGTCATCAGCGGATGTGGAATCTCGCGCAGGTCGCGGCCCGGCAGCTCGCTGGCGTCGTGGAACGTTCCGTCGAGATAAGCGACGTCGACCTGTGCCAGCACCGATTCGAGCGGCGTCGGCCACTTCTCCCACTTGTCGATATCCGGCAGCCAGAGGATGGCGTGCGAGGGACCGCGGACGACGAAGGCAAGGGTCTCCGAGTACTCGTCGCGATGCGGAACGCGCAGCGGCGTGACGGTGATGCGCTCGTTCAGCGAAATTGCTATGCCGTCTTCAATCGGAACGAGCTCGATGTTATGCAGGTTCACGAGCTGGTCCCAGGGGCCGTTGTGCTCGAGGAACGCGCGCATGCGGGGCATGGCGTAGGTCTTGATCGATTTCGTCCCGAGCACTTCGCGGCCGAGTTGCGCCAGGCCGAGGTAGTGGCCGATGTGTGCGTGGGTGAGGAGGATGCCATCGAGCAGGGGATCCGCCTTCGCACGCGGTGCGAGCTCATCGAGTGTCCGGAGCTGCGAGGGGAAATCAGGCGTAGCGTCGATGATCCAGCGCTGACGCGATTGCGGATCGACGATGGCCAGCGACGCGACACGCTGGCGCAGCTTCAAGTCGTGCCATGCGGCGATACAGTCCGGCCGGTTGCATCCCGCCTGCGGATAGCCGCCATCCTGGGCGATGCCGAGGACGACGGCGTAAGGAGATGTCGGTAATGGCGTTGAGGCGCAGGCCGCGGCGAGGAATACAAGAAGACTGATCCGCAGATGACTGGAGGACGGCACGCCCTATCATTGCACCATGCGCATCGCTCTCATCACGCTTCTCTTCGCAGCAAACGCCCTCGCGCAGAACGACGCGGGCGAGGTCTCCTTTGCCAACTCCGGCGCGGCCGAGGCGCAACAGCCGTTCCTGCACGGCCTGGCGCTGCTGCATGACTTCGAGTATGCCGATGCGGCCGAGGCTTTTCGAAGCGCGCAGAAGATCGATCCGTCGTTCGCCATGGCCTACTGGGGCGAGGCGATGACCTATACGCATCCGGTCTGGTTCCAGCAGGACGCCGCCGCCGCGCGCGCCGCGTTGCAACGCCTCGGCGCAACGCCTGAGGAGCGGCTGGCCAAGGCGAAGACGGAGCGCGAGCGTGACTACCTCCGTGCCGTCGACGTCCTCTACGGCTCGGGAACGAAAGACGAGCGCGATTTCAAGTACGCCGACGCCATGCGCGCCGTGCATGAGCGCTATCCCGAGGACGTCGATGCCACCGCCTTCTACGCCGTCGCGCTCCTCGGCACGTCGCATCAGGGCCGCGACTTTCCCACCTACATGCGCGCGGCGGCGTTGCTCGAAGAGGTGCTGCCGTCGCATCCGACGCATCCCGGCGTGCTGCACTACCTCATCCACTGTTACGACGATCCGATCCATGCGCCCCTCGGCATGCGTGCCGCGCGACGCTACGGCGCGGTGGCGCCGAATGCAGGTCACGCGCTGCACATGACCTCGCACATCTTCATCGCCATGGGGATGTGGGACGACGTCATCGACGCCAATCGCCGCGCCATCGACGTCGTCAACCGTCAGCGCGCGGCGAAGGGAAAGCCGGCTGCCGCCTGCGGCCATTACCCGCTCTGGCTTCACTACGCCTACCTGCAGGAGCATCGATTCGATGATGCGCGCAAGGCGCTCGACGCCTGCCGCGCCTCGGCGTTCGCGGCGACCTTCGTCTCGGCGGGGGAGATGGACTCGCCCGAGGGAAGGATCGATTCATACGCCGACATGCGCGCTCATCAGATCGCCAGCGGCGGAACATTGATCGCGGCCGATGATGTCGCGATTTCGGCCATCCCCGAGCACGCCAACGCGCGTTTCACGATGGCGTACGGCGATGTGCTGGCGGCACACGACCTCGCAACGTTGAAGACCGCCGTGGCCCGTCTGCACCAGTTGCAGAAGGACGCTCTGGCGAGCGCGGAGCATCATCACTCCATGAATCCCAGCCAGCGCATTCGCGCCGAGGTGATGGTGCAGCAGGCCGATGCATTGCTCCTCGTCGCCGAGGGAAAGCGAGAGGAGGCGATCGCTATGCTGGAGAAGACCGCGAAGAGTGAGACAACGATGCCGTTCGAGTTCGGCCCGCCGGTCGTCGAGAAGCCGACGTACGAGCTCCTCGGCGATGAACTGTTCGCCGCCGGACGTGCGGCGGACGCCGCGGCCGCGTATCGCATCGCGCTGGAGCGCGTTCCGGGACGGAGGACGACAGTGGAAGGATTGCGGCAAACGGAGAACTCACGCGGAGACGCGGAGACGCGGAGGAGATGACGAGAAACTTCGTTCTCCGCGCCCTCCGCGCCTCCGCGTGAAAATTCGAATTACCATTCCCGAGTGAAATTCGCCATTGCCGCCATCCTTGTCGCTTGTGCTGTAAACGCCGAGGTGACGGTTACCATCGAGCGAAGCACGGTGACGCCGGCGTTTCGATTTGCACGGGTGGCATCGCCGTCGAAGGATGATGCGGCGTCGAACGCGAAGGTCGAGCTCATCGCAGGCACTGTCGACCGCGGTAGTGCCGGGCTTGCGGCACTAGTCGACGGAAGGGTGCCCGGCACCGACGATGAGCCGGAGGCGAACCTCTTCTTCCGCGCCGATTCCTGGGGCGGACGGTTTCGCATCGACCTGGGTGTCGTGGCCGACGTCGCGGCGGTAAACAGCTACTCGTGGCATCCCGATACACGCGCGCCGCAGGTGTATCGCCTCTACGCCAGCGACGGAACCGATCCGAGTTTCGATCCGGCGCCGGGAGTGAAGGTCGATCCATCCACCCGCGGCTGGCGTGAAGTCGCCTTCGTCGACACGCGGACGACGGAAGGGGACAAAGGCGGCCAGTACGGCGTTAGCATCACCGACACGAGCGGCTTGCTGGGCCGCTATCGCTACCTTCTGTTCGACGTCTTCGAAACGGAGAGCGATGATCCGTGGGGGAACACGTTCTACAGCGAGATCGACGTGGTGGCGAAGAAATGATGCGGCGTCTCGGTCTTCTCGTGTTCCTGACCTTCGCGACGGTCGCGTACGCGGCCGATCCGCCTGATCTGACGAAGCAGCCGACCCTCTACGTCGTCGGCTACGCGCACCTCGATACGCAGTGGCGCTGGGAGTATCCACGGACGATCGGCGAATACCTGCCGCACACGATGCGCGACAACTTCGCGCTGTTCGAAAAGTATCCTCACTACATCTTCAACTTCAGCGGCGCCAACCGCTACCGGATGATGCGCGAGTACTACCCGGCCGATTATGCGACGCTGCAGAAGTGGGTCCGCGCCGGCCGATGGTTTCCGGCCGGCTCGTCGATGGAGGAGAGCGACGTCAACTCGCCGTCGGCGGAGTCGTTGATCCGCCAGGTGCTCTACGGCTCGGCCTACTTCCGGCACGACCTCGGGCGGACCAGCGCGGAGTACATGCTCCCCGACTGCTTCGGCTTTCCGGCCTCGCTGCCGAGCATCCTCCATCACATGGGCATCCGCGGCTTCTCGACGCAGAAACTGACGTGGGGATCGTCCGCTCCCGCCGGCGGACCGGACTCGCCGGAGAAGACGCCCGTGGGCACGCCGTTCAACGTCGGCGTATGGGACGGCCCGGACGGCAGTAGCGTGATTGCCGCCTTCAATCCCGGCAGCTACAGCGCCGACATCCGCTACGACCTCTCGCGCAGTGACACCACGCCGCCGAATGGCACCGACTGGCCGAAGCGCGTGCAGCGCAACGGCGAGGTGAGTGGGCTCTTTACCGACTACCACTACTACGGCACTGGCGACGTCGGCGGCGCGCCGCGTGAGCCGTCGGTGCAGCTCGTCGAATCGATCGTTTCGAAGAACGACGGACCATTGCACGTGATCTCCTCAACCGCGGAGCAGATGTTTCTCGATATCAAGCCGGAGCAGGCCGCCCGCCTGCCGCACTACTCGGGCGATCTCGAGCTGACCAATCACTCCGCCGGCTCGCTGACGTCGGAGGCGTATCAGAAGCGCTGGAACCGGAAGAACGAGCTGCTCGCCGACGCCGCCGAGCGCGCCTCGGTGGCCGCCGAATGGCTCGGCGGACGTCCGTATCCGAGGAAGAGATTGAATGATGCCTGGACGCTGGTGATGGGCGGGCAGTTCCACGACATCGCCGCCGGCACCGCTACGCCGAAGGCATACGAGTATTCGTGGAACGACGACGTCATCGCCATGAATCAGTTCGCCTCGGTGCTGACCAGCGCCACCGAGTCGATCGCCTCGGCACTCGATACGCGCGTCGAGGGAACGGCCATCGTGGTCTACAACCCGCTGAGCATCGAGCGCGAGGACGTGGTGGAAGCGCACATTCAGGGTCTGGGGGGCGGCGTCCTCGTGATCGCGCCGGACGGAAGCCGTGTCCCCGCGCAACGCGAGGACGATCGGATCGTCTTCGTGGCGAAGGTTCCACCGGTTGGTTGGGCGGTCTACGACGTGCTTTCCGGACTCGAGACGCCGAGGAACTATGTAAGAGACCGAGCGGCGATCCCCGTCGAGACCCGGCCGGCGATGATCGAGAACGACCGCTATCGCGTCACCATCGACGACGCCGGCGATATCGCCAGCATCTTCGACAAGAAGGCGAACCGCGAGGTCCTCTCCGGCCCTGCGCGGCTGGCGCTCCAGACCGAGCATCCGCACGACTGGCCCGCCTGGAACATGGATTGGGCCGATCAACAGAAGCCGCCGCGCGCATTCGTGGGCGGCAAGGCCAGAATTGACATTGTCGAGGAGGGCCGGGTGCGCTCCGCGATCGAAGTGACGCGCGAAACCGAGGGATCACGTTTCGTGCAGACGATTCGCCTGTCCGCCGGCGACGCCGGCAATCGCATCGAGATCGAGAACGCCATCGACTGGAAGACCGAGGCGGCGGCGCTGAAGGCGACCTTCCCGCTGGCGGCGTCGAATCCGCTGGCGACCTACAACTGGGAAGTGGGGACGATTCAGCGCGGGAACAACGACGAGAAGAAGTTCGAGGTGGCCTCGCATCAGTGGCTCGACCTCAGTGACGCGAACGGCGGCCTGACCATCCTCTCCGATTGCAAGTACGGCTCGGACAAGCCTGACAATCACACGCTCCGCCTCACGCTCCTCTACACCCCCGGCCTCGGCGACGGCAACGGCCGCGCGTACGACGATCAGACGACGCAGGATTGGGGGCATCACGAGTTTGTCTACGGTCTGGCGGCGCACGCGGGCGATTGGCGATCGGCAGGGACGGACTGGCAGGCGCTGCGCCTCAGCCAGCCGTTGATCGCGTTCGTCGCGCCGAAACACGCCGGCCCGCTCGGCCGGACTTTCTCGCTGCTGCGCGTCAGCAATTCCCGCGTGCGCGTGCTGGCTCTCAAGAAAGCGGAGGAGAGCGATGAGGTGATCGTCCGCCTCGTCGAAGTGGATGGCAAGCGCGCGAACGATGTCCGTCTGGCGTTCGCTGCGCGGGTCGTCGCCGCGCAGGAAGTGAATGGCCAGGAGTTGGAGCCGCGAAACGCGCACATCGTCGACGGACGGATCGTGACGTCGTTCACTCCGTATCAGCTTCGAACGTTCGCCGTGCGGCTCGCTCCTCCGAAATCGAAGGGGCGTACTCCGCGCTCCCAGCCGGTGACGCTGCCGCTCGACCGCGCCGTCTCGACGAACGACGGGGCAAAGTCGTCACCAGGCTTCGATTCCGCGGGCCGCGCTCTTCCCGCGGAGATGCTGCCGAGCACCATCGACTACGCCGGCGTCCGCTTTCATCTCGATGATGCCCCGCGTGCCGCCGTCGCTCACGGTCAGTCGATCGCGCTGCCGCGCGGCGGGTACAAACGGCTGTATCTCCTCGCTGCTGCCGAGGGCGATCAGAAGGGGGCGTTTGTCATCGATGGCAAGCCGGTCGCGCTCACGATTCAGGACTGGAGCGGCTATGTCGGCCAGTGGGACAACCGCATCTGGACGAAGAAGCGGGAGACGCTGCCGCCGCGTGCCGACGCGCCTCTCAATGCGCCGCCGCGCGTGCGCATGGCCACCGTCTTCGACGGCCTCACGCCCGGGTTCATCAAACGTGCGCCGATCGCCTGGTACGTCTCGCATCGCCACGACTCCGCGGGGGCGAATGAGCCGTACGCCTACTCGTACCTGTTCGCGTACGTCATCGATCTGCCTCCCGGAGCCCGGACGTTGACCCTTCCGGAGAATGACAAGATCCGCGTGCTGGCGGCGACCGTTTCGAACGAGGGTTCCGCGCTGGTCGAGGCACAGCCGCTGTATGACACACTGACCCCCATCCGCAGATGACGCAGATGAAACGCAGATGGAGGACCACGCGCAACTCTTATCTGCGTCTCATCTGCGTCATCTGCGGATAAAACCTTTTGTGGAGCTAACTGAATGAAACGAATCGCGGTCGCCATCGCCATCCTTTTCCTGGCCTGCTCGAAGCAGGAACAGAAGACCGGCAAGTCCTTCACCATCGCCGTCATTCCGCAGGGCTCCACGCATGAGTTCTGGAAGAGCATTCACGCCGGGGCGATGAAGGCCTCGCAGGATGAAGCGAAGGCCGGGGTCACTGTCAACATCATATGGAAGGGTCCGATGCGCGAGGACGACCGCGAGCAGCAGGTGCAGGTCGTCGAAGGCTTCGTCACCCAGCACGTCGATGGCATCGTCCTGGCGCCGTTCGACAAGAACGCGCTCGTGCGACCGGTGGAGGAAGCAAAACGCGCCGGGATCCCGACGGTGGTCATCGACTCGGCGCTGGAGTCGCACGATCCGATCAGCTTCGTGGCCAGCAACAACTACCACGGCGGCGAGCTTGCCGCCGACGAGACGGGCCGTCTCCTCGGCGGGAAGGGGAAGGTCCTGGCCCTTCGCTATCAGGAAGGCGTCTTCAGCACCGAGCAGCGCGAGAAGGGATTTATCGAGCGGATGAAAGCCGGTTATCCCGGCATCGTCCTGGTCTCCTCGAACCAGTTCGCCGGCGCCACGCGCGATACAGCCAAGACCGCGGCGGAGAATCTGCTCAACCGCTTCGGCAACGACATCGACGGCATGTTCACACCGAACGAGTCATCGACCGCGGGCGCGCTCCTGGCGCTCGAGGACGCCGGCAAGGCCGGCAAGATCCGCTTCATCGGTTTCGATACCAGCGACGTCTTCGTCAAGGCGATGCGCGACGGAAAGCTGCAGGGCATCGTGGTGCAGAACCCGTTTCGCATGGGCGAGCTCGGCGTGAAGACGCTCGTCGATCACCTCCTCGGCCGGAAGATCGAGTCGCGCGTCGATACCGGAGTCACGCTGATCACGCCGGCGAATCTCGATACGCCGGAGGCGAAGAAGCTGTTGCATCCGTTGGGGTAAGGCCGGGGTCTCGCGGTTGCGGGGTCTCGCGGTCTCGCGGTTTCGGTGGTATCCATACCGCGAGACCGCGCAACCCCGAGACCGCGAGACCACATACCCATGCTCACCCTCCGCTCCATCACCAAACACTTCGGCGCGACCATCGCGCTGGACGGGGTCAATCTCGACATCGCTCCTGGCGAGGTCCATGCGCTCATCGGGGAGAACGGGGCGGGGAAGAGCACGTTGATGAACATCCTCTCCGGCGCGTTCCTGCCGGACGCCGGCACGATGACGGCCGGCGGTCAGGCGTATGCGCCGCGAGGGCCGGCCGAAGCCCGCGAGCGCGGGATCGCGCACATTCATCAGGAGCTCGCGCTCTGTCCGCATCTCTCCGTGGCCGAGAACATCCTGATGGGGATCGAGCCGTCACGCGGCGGATGGCTGCAGCGCGATGCCTTGAACGATCGCGCCGCCGCTCTCCTCGCCGACTTCGGACGCGCCGAGATCGATCCGCGCGTGCGCACCGGCAGTCTCCCGCTCGCCGATCAACAGGTCGTCGAGATCTGCCGTGCTCTGGCCCGCGATGCGCGCGTCCTGCTGATGGACGAGCCGACCAGCAGCCTGCAGCGCGCCAACGTCGAGCGCCTCTTCGATACCGTCCGCCGCCTGCGCGACCGCGGCATCGCCATCATCTACATCAGCCACTTTCTCGAAGAAGTGCGCGAGATTGCTACGCGGTTCACCGTTTTGCGGGACGGGCGGAGCGTGGGTGGTGGCGAGTTGGCCGGTGTGACCGATGATGAATTGATCTCGATGATGGTGGGAACGGCACAGACAAGAGTGTCTGAGCCACATTCGGCTCCGGCAGCGGTAAATGTGGCACAGACACTCCTGTCTGTGCACAACCTCTCCGCGCCTCCGCGCCTCCGCGTGGCCAGCTTCGTTCTCCATCGCGGCGAAGTCCTCGGCATCGCCGGCCTGATCGGCTCCGGCCGGACCGATCTGGTCCGCTCCCTCTTCGGTCTGCAGAAGGCGACCGGAGAGGTAACCATGCACGGCAAAGGCTTCGGCTACCTCAGTGAGGATCGGAAAAACGAAGGTCTGGCCCTCCAGCTCCCGATCGCCGACAACGTGACCATGAGCCGATTCGCAACGTGCGCGCGCGGCGGCTGGATCGACCGTCATCGCCAGAATGGGCAGACCGAGGACGTCATGCAGAGGCTGAGGATCAAAGCGCCGGGACCGCGCGGCATCGTCGGACGGCTCTCGGGCGGCAACCAGCAGAAGGTCGCCCTCGCGCGGCTGCTGCATCAGGATCCCGACGTCCTGCTCCTCGACGAGCCGGCGCGCGGCGTCGACGTTGGTAGCAAGAGTGACATCTACCGCGAGATCCGGAGACTGTCTGCCGAGGGGAAAGGGATCGTGATGGTCAGCTCGTATCTGCCGGAGCTGTTCGAGGTGTGCGACACCATCGCCGTGATGACGCGCGGCCGGCTTTCGCCGGCGCGGCCGACGAGCGAATGGACGGCGGATGCGATTCTCCAAACGGCAATTGGGGCGGAGAGGTAGGTTCAACACACGACGAGTGAATCATCGACACTCTGTTACGTCGAGAGCCCTTCTCCCCCGCGGTTTCTTGCGGGGGAGAAGGTGCCGAAGGCGGATGAGGGGGCGCTTCACGCGGGCGTCACTTGCGCACTTGCAGAATGGTAAATGCATCGGCCTCGGGCCAACGTCGCTTGATTTCACATCTCGCGTATACGCCCCCCTCATCCGCCTTCGGCACCTTCTCCCCCCGCAAAAAACCGCGGGGGGAGAAGGGCTCTCGATGAACGGAATCGAAAGGCTCAACAGACTGTGAGAGTGCCGCCCCACGCATACAATCCGCGCCTCGACATGAATCGCTGGATTCGGATCGTCGCGCCGGTGGCCGGGCTGCTCGGCGTCATCCTCCTCTTTGCCGTCCTGACCGGATCGCCGGAGCGCTACCTCTCCGGCGCGAACCTCCGCGTCGTCCTTGCGCAGACGGTCATCGTCGCCATCGGCGCGATCGGGATGACCATGATCATCGTCAGCGGCGGCATCGATCTTTCGGTCGGCGCGGTCATCGCGCTCACCAGCGTCGTCACCGCGCTGGCGCTGCGCGATGGCTGGATGCCGATCGCGGCGTTGTCTGCCGGAATCGTCGCCGGCGGCATCGTCGGCATCGTGAATGGACTGGCGATTACCACGCTGCGCGTCGTCCCCTTCATCGCCACGCTCGGCATGCTCGGTGTGGCCCGCGGCGTGGCCAAGTACGTCGCCGACCAGCAGACTGTGAATCCGCCTTCGACATGGCTCAACGAACTGGCGGTGACGTTCCCGTCGCGCGATTGGATGCTGTTCGCCCCAGGCGTCTGGATCGCCATCATCCTGGCGGCGCTGATGGCGCTCGTTCTGCGCAACACGGTTTTCGGCCGCCGCGTCTTCGCCCTCGGCTCGAACGAGGCGGCGGCACGCGCCTGCGGCATCAACACCGGCGCGCTCAAGGTGCGCATCTACGCGCTGGCCGGTCTCTTCTTCGGGCTCGCCGGCGTGATGCAGATGTCGCGCTTGCGGCAGGGCGATCCGACCGTGGCCGTCGGCGTGGAGCTCGATGTCATCGCCGCCGTCGTCATCGGCGGCGCAAGTCTCAGCGGCGGCGAGGGGAGCATTGCCGGCGCCATGATCGGGGCGCTGGTCATGGCCTTCCTTCGCAACGGTAGCCAGCAGATGGGTTGGCCGAACTACGTTCAGGAGATCATCATCGGCGTCGTGATCGTTCTCGCGGTCGCCGCGGACCGCTGGCGCGCCTCACGCGCCGCGGAGAGGAGCTGACCATGGCTGCACCGCTTTCCGCATCACTGCGCCGCGACCTCGGCACGATCGAGTCGTACGCCACGCTCCTGGGCATGCTCATCGGCGCGGGGATCTTCAAGGTCACCAGCGATGCCTGGGCGCTGACCGGACCGAGCGTGATCCTCGGCTATCTCGTGTTGGCGCCTGCGATTCTGGCGACCTCCGTCGCCTACTCCGTCTTCCTGTCGACGCCCCTCGGCCGCGAGCCGGGCGGCGAGTACACGCATCTCTCGCGCACCTTCGGCGGCTACGGCGCGGCCTTCGTCGGCATCTGGCTCAAGGTCATTTCGTACATCGGCGCGCTGGCGTATCTGTCGCGCGCGCTAGGCGACTACATGGTCGAGCTCTTTGCCGGAGCGTTGCCGAAGACCGCGGCGATGCCGATCGCCATCGGCAGTCTGATCTTCTTCTATGTCATCCACGTCGCGGGCGTGCGCTGGTTCGGGCGGATTCAGGTCTGGATGTGCGTGCTCCTCGGGCTCTCCATCATCGTCCTGGTCGTCCCCGGCCTTTTTGCTCTTCACCTTCACAACTACCGGCCGTTCTTCACGCACGGCCTCGGCGGCTTCGCCACGGCGCTGCCGCTGGTGTTCTTCGGCTACGCCGGCTTCGAGTCGCTGGCGCAGACGGCCGGCGAGGTACGCGATTCGACGCACCGCCTGCCGCGAATCTTTCTCCGGGGAATCCTGGCGACGACGGTCATCTACTTCCTGATGTCGGTGGTGGCCTTCGGCGTGCTGCCCGGCGCCGAGTTGCGCCGCGCCGCCGCGCCGATGGCCGAGGTGGCGTCGAGGTATCTGCCGATGGGGGCGGCCTGGTTCGTCACGCTCGGCGCGGTGATGGCGTTGACGACGTCGGTCAACGCCACCATGCTGGTCCCATCGCGCGTCGGCATCATGCTCGCCGAGGACGGATTGGCGCCGCAATTCATCGGAGCGATCTCGAAGCGCACGGGAACCCCGATCGTCGGCCTGACGCTGACGCTGATCGTCACGCTGCTTCTGCTCGTCAGTGGCCAGGTCTCGCTGGCCCTGAACATCGCCGTCTTCGCTCTGGTATGCCTCTACTTCCTGCACAGCATCGCCCTACTCGTTCTCCCGCGCGCGAACCCAGCCCTCTACGCCAGCGTCACCCTCGGCATGCCCCTCATCGTCCAGCGCATCTGCGCCGTGATCTCGCTGCTCTCGATGGGGACGCTGATCGTGGTGCAGCTCATTGGCGACTTCGACGTTCTCCGCCGTCTCTCGTTCCGCGAGAGGATCGCGAACGCCTCGCTGACGACGATCGAGCTGATGGTTTTCTGGGGTGCGATCGGGGCGGTGCTGTATGGGATCGCGAGGAGGAGACGTTAAGTATCCAAGACTGAAGGTTTCAGGCGGAGGCGCGGAGTGCGCGGAGAAAGAAGCACAAACTTACAAAAGGTGCACAAATTGGCGGTACCGGTGGAGGTATTCTCGTTCTGACCCGCGGTGACAACCAACGCCACTCGGAGGTTGAACGTGAGCAAACGCATCGTTCTCTCGGTTTCGGTCCTGCTGTCGCTGGTCGTGACCACGTCCCGAGTCACGGCCGCCGTGAAGGTGACCGGGCGTACCGCTCGCGGGAACGTGCTCGCGGCGATCGAGCCGACTGATGACGCCAAAGGCGTCCGCGTCCTGATCGAGGTCGATGCCCGTCCCGGGGACCGCGCGGCGATGGCATTGCGCGCCGCGGATCTCGACCGCGACTTGCGCCGCATCGATACGGTTTTTCGTGCGGCGGCCACGAGCCGGTTACACGTAACCGCGGAGAGCATCGTCGCACCGCGGATCGGGCGGATCTACATCCACGTCTTCCAGGGTGTGAGCGCGACCGTTCCTCCTTCGGAGCTCCCCGCTCTTCGCGCACTCCCCTACGTCCGCGGCGTTCACGTGGACACGATCTACGAGGCGACGGCGATCGACGGCGTAAACATCGTCAAGGCTCCGCCGGTCTGGACCTCGTTTTCCGTCCGTGGACGCGGAATGGTCGCCGCGGTCATCGATAGCGGGATCGACTACAGGCACGCCGCGTTCGGCGGAGGGTTCGGACTTGGTCAGAGGGTCGCAGGCGGCTACGACTTCGTCGATGACGATAACGACCCGATGGACGAGAACGGCCATGGAACGCACGTGGCCGGCATTCTGGCCGGCAACGGCGGCGGCGTCATCGGCGTGGCTCCGGAGGCCACCCTCATGGCCTTTCGCGTGCTCGATCGCCAGGCACGCGGGAGCGAATCAGACGTCATGGCCGGGATCGAGCGTGCTGTCGACCCGAACCAGGACGGTGACACCAAAGACCACGTCGACGTCATCAACCTGAGCCTCGGCGGACCGGGCAACAGCGACGATCCGCTGTCCCGCGCCGTCGATGCGGCATCCGCGGCCGGTGTGGTGGTCTGTATCGCGGCGGGAAACGACGGCCTCAACGTCGCCACGATCGACAGCCCGGGCGGCGCGCGTACCGCGATCACGGTCGGTGCCACCGGGCAGACGACCTCCATCGGCGGTGTCACGCAGGTTCATGATTCGCGCGCGTACTTCTCATCACGCGGTCCCGTGGGCCGCCTGCTCGATCCCAAGCCGGACGTGATGGCTCCCGGCGTCTCGATCTCCTCGGCCAAACTGGGAGGGGGGACCATCGAGATGAACGGGACGTCGATGTCCACCCCATTCGTTGCCGGAGTGGCGGTGCTTCTCCGGCAGATTCATAAGGATTGGACGCCCGCGGACATCAAGGCGGCCATGGTCAGCACCGGCGGCGCTGACATCGCACCCGGCGGTGCGGTCGGGGGGACGATCGGCGGGGGTTTGCTCGATGCCGTGGCCGCGGCGAATGCCACGGTTCTTCCCTCCCCGCCGCAGCTCTCGTTCGGCGTCGGCGGATCAGCCGCCTACTCACGCACACTGTCGCTCCACCTGACCAACCGCGGCGGCCGTCAGGAATCGCTTGCCGTAAAGGGATCGACCGACATCGAGAGGGCCGTCGACGTCGAGCCTCCGTCGTTCACACTTGCTCCCGGACAGTCGATCGACCTCTCGGTGACGCTCGCCATCGGGCCGGCCAGCCCCGGAGCGCCGGCGGCAGTACCGGGCGGGTTTCTTCACTTCGAGGGATCGTCATCGCTCCATGTCCCCTTTGCAGTCGTTCAGGGAGCGGCCGTGACCGTACAGTACGCCGCCGAGAAGGAGTTTCTTGTGTGGCCGCTCGAGCAGGGCCGCCTGGTTCAGCCGGACGTCTCGTTCCCGCCGCGGGTGGTCCAGGGTGGGGGAGAGACAACGATGATTCTCGGCGTCGACCAGTACGACCTGATGCTACTCGATGAGGATGGAAGGCTCGTCGTCGCCGAGGGGAAAAGCGCCGATGGAGCATCCACGGTCGTTCTTTCGCCGGCGGATGCCAGGAATTCGATTGCCACGACGTTCGTGGACGAGCTCGGGCTGCCGCTCCAGCCCGACGCCGCTCTGTCACACGCGTGTCTCGATCATCTGACGGTCTTCGTGCCGGGTTCGAGCGCCGAGTCGCCGATGTACGTCGACATCGCCGCGAACGGTTCGTTGCCGCCACTGCTGGCTTCCGACATGAGCAACCGCTTCACCCTTTTCCGCAGCCGCGCATGTTGGGATAACGCGCGGGGGAGCGTTCACGCGGCCGTGCTCGATCCCGTAGTGGGTGTGCACGCAGCGGTCGCGCTCTCGAATTCGCCGTCGGCCTGGCTCGGAACGACGGCGCATTATTTCTTTGACCCGAGCCATACTAACCGCCAGGCCCGGATCGGAGCGCGGCTGCGTATCGATCACGACGAGGAATATCGTGACGGCAGCTTGATCTACGGTGGCGCAATCTCGTTTTTTCCGCTGGGGAACGACGCGACTCAGACCTTCCCGCTGTTTGTCGCCCAGGGCTCCTCGAAGTCCGTGATGTATGAAGCATATCTGGACGCGCAGGCCCAACCGCCCGGGGAGCCGCTGACGATCATCACCGACGGCGCGTACTGCACCGTCCAGGACGGCCGGCTCGCGGTCGCGCCCATCAACGGTACGAATGACCTGACCTTCGTCCCCGTCGAGAACGATCTGCAGCTCAATGACGGGCCAGTGCACGCCAGAAGATTCGCCGCTCCCGTTGGTCTGGCGGATGGGATGCTGACGCTGCAGACCCAATGGTTTGGCCCGCTGCATGAGAACCGGTACTACGAAGCATCCTCGGCACAGACGACGCTCTTCGGCCCGGATGGAAAGGAGATCCCGCCGACGAACGTCGACTTCATCTGGTCAAACTACCTGCGCGCCAATCTGCAGCCGGGCCCGTATCGCGTCGTCAGCGTCGATTCCCACTACTGGACGGCGGGCGTGCCTGGCCGGGCCACGTCCACCGCAACGTTCGACACGCGCAACGAAGACATCACCGATCCAGAGATCTCGGCGCTTCGGATACTGAACGGGAAGGGCGAAACCCGTTCACGCATCCCCCTCGGCGACACGGCGCAAATCGTCTTCCGCATGGCCGATTACGAAGTTGCCTGTGAGCCGCCCGCCTGCAACAACCAGACAGGCCGCTACGATCCCGTTCGCGCCAACGCCACGAAGCTGTGGGTGCGGCCGCACGACAGCGCCGTCTGGAACCAGATGTCCATTCGGGTCACTGGTGGCGCCATGGAATCTGTGACTGGCAAACTCTGGCAGACCCTTCCCGGTGGAATCGAGTTCCGCTCGGAGATGAAGCTCGCGGCGGGTTACTACGATGTGAAGATCCACGGCGAAGATCGAAACGGCAATCAGACGGAACTGACCATCGAGCCCGCGTTTGCGGTGGATTCGGGGACCCGGCCGCACGCGGTGCGGCATTGACATCATTGTTCCCGGCTCTTGGCGATCAAAGTCGCTGCACGACTCTTGGATCGCGAGCCTGATGCAAGACTGCGACGACAACGATTCGATCCTCTGTGAATTGATAGAAAAGGGCGTACGGAAACCGGCGCAGAAGCACGCGTCGAAACGTGCGATACACGAGACGAAACGCCAGCGGGTACCTTTGCGCCAACGCTATTGCGTCGTCGACTGACTTGAGGAAATCCTCACCGAGTTCAAGTGAGATGTTGCGATACCACAGCTTCGCTTCTCGAATCTGTCGTTGCGCGCGGCGGCGAACGATCACGCGCTCGATCATTCGTTCCAAAGAGACTTCTTCACATCCTCCCACGACTCGCCTTCATCGGGATTCTGTTGAAGGTCCGTCCAGCATTGCTCGAGCTCTTCACGTTGCGCTGCTGTAATCGCGACGTCTTCCGGATGGTCGAGCATGCTCTCCCATATCTCCTGGACGATGGCAACGCGCTCTGCTGTCGGGAGCTCGAGGATGTGATCGATTGGTACGCGGCTCATGGTTTCTGAATTCTACTCTCTCACGTAACGATCGTTTGCTTCGTCTCCTGGCGCTTCCAGCGATCCGTTCGCAGGATCTCGTCCACCGTGGCGAAGGCGATCTCCAGCTCCTCATCGGTCGTGTAGAAGTGCGGCGAGAAGCGCACCCCGGCCCCGGGGCGGAAGTCGCAGACGATGTCTTCGGCGTTCAGTTCGTACGCGACTTCCTTCGCGTGCGGCATCAGTACCGACACCGATCCGCCTCGGTGGTTCGGGTCGCGGGGAGTGCGCAGCTCGAAGCCGCGCGCGTCGGCGAGGTCGATGATCCGCTGGGTCTGGCGCTGCGATTTCTCGCGGATCGTTTTCATGTCTCCACCGGACGCTTCGGCGATGACCTTCGGGCCTTCGCGGGCGGCGTAAAGCGCGGGGATGGGAGGGGTGCCGAGGGCGAAGCGGAGGGCGTCGTCGCGGAAGCGCATGGGAGGGGGCTCGAAGGCGAAGGGGGTGGCGTGCGCCATCCAGCCGGTGAAGCTCGGCTCCAGCTTCGGACGCAGCGCCGGATCGACGTAGAGGAACGAGCCACCCGGACCGCCGCAGAGCCACTTCAGCACGCCGCCGACAGCGATCGGCACATCCCAGCCGGTGACGTCGACCGGAACGATGCCCGCCGATTGGAAGACGTCGAGCACCAGCGTCGCTCCCACTTCCCGGCAACGGCGCGCGATCGCTTCGACGTCGATCATGTACGACGACTCGAACAGGATGTGGCCAATGGGGACGAGCTGCGTGCGCTCGTCGATGGCCGCCAGCAGGCGTTCGAGATCGAAGCCGAGGCCGGAGGAGTCGTGCGGCACGTTCACGATCTCCGCGCCGAGGCGGCGGGCGAGGCGGTCGTAGATATAGCGGACGGAGGGAAACTCGCCGTCGACGATGACCACGCGGTTGCGCGGCGCCGTGTATTCGTACGACGACAACACCACCGCCTCCGCAGTGGTGACGTTCGGCAGCATGACTACTGAGCCGGGCGGTGCGCCGATCAGCGGCGCGATGATGTCGCCCACCTCGATCGACATCATCCACCAGCGGTCTCCCCAGGCCCGCACGCCGCGCGTGGCCCACAGGTCGGTGTATTCGGCCAGCGCTTCGCGCGTGGCCTCGGGCATCGCCCCGAGGGAGTGCGAGACCAGGTACTTCGTCCGGCTCAGGATCGGAAAACGGTCGCGGAATCGGAGGAGCGGATCATTCATGCCTCGGTCACCGCATAGCCGTCACCATAGAACTTGCTGGTGATGCTCGTGTGGAATTGGATCGCCTTCACCGGCGGGTACTTCGGGTTGGCGATGCAGGGCAGCACTTCCAGCATCTCGTCCTCCCACAGATAGATTGCCATCGGAAACGAGACCCGCGTCTCGTGGCGCTGCCGCGGATCGCGCGGCTTGCTGACGCGGTGCGTCGTCGAGGGGAAGATGTCGTTGCTGATCCGCTGCATGTAGTCGCCGGTGTTCAGCACGATGCTTCCGGGCGGCGCCTCGATGCGCACCCACTTCATGTTGCGCCGATTGAGAACCTGCAGCCCTTCCACGCGCGGGGCGGGGAGGAAGGTGAAGAGATCGATGTCCTCATGCCCGAGAAGGCGCGCCGCGCCGGATGCGTCATCGGCGTCGGAGACGGGCGGGTAGTAATTGAGGCGCAGGCCGAAATTCGTGCCGGTCAGCCTGGCATCGAAGAGATGCGCATCGCAGCCGAGGTAGGTGAGGAGAGACTGCATCACCGGGAGGATCAGCTTCTCGTGACCTTCGACGATGCGTCGGAAGAACTCCGCCTGCTCCGGCATCGGCCAGAAGGAGCGCGTATCTTCGAACGCGCGGCGGCAGAACACCCACCCCTCCACCAGGTCGGGGTGCATGTTGCTGGTCTCTTTGATCGGAAAGTAGCCCTGATTGACGGAGCCGAAGCGCTCCGCGCGGAAGCGCATCTTCTCGTCGAGGGTGAGCGTGCTGAAGATCTCCTCGATCCTGCGTCCGGCTTCGTCGTAGAGCGACGGATCGACGCCGTGACCTTCGATGATGGCAAAGCCGATCTCGTGCAGGGCATCGCCGAGCTCCGTGGCGAAGGCGCGCTTGTCGTCCGCGCTTCCGTGCAAAAAGCGGCCGATGTCGACGGTGCGGACTTCGAAGTCGTCGTCGAACTGTTCGTCGCCGGCAGTCTCGGCGAGGTGATAATTCTGCTGCTTCTCGACCTGGTCATAGCGGATGAAATCCTGGTTGGTGGCCCGGACTCCTTCTTCTTTCGTCTGCATGCGGAGAGCATAATCCCACGAAATGCTTGCAATACTGGACGGTGGTTGCCGCGTAGTGGGGTTGAACGAGGGCGAACCGGTCTCCGACGGCCCGCTGCGCATCTGGAAACACTTCGGACGGGACGCCGGCACGCGGGCGATCTCGCTGCGGGTGCTGGAGTTGCCGGGAGGGGAGAGGGCCACGCTGCGGAACGAGTCGTCCGACGAGGTGCTCTACGTCATCGACGGCGCCGGCTCGGCAGGTGGTTCGGCGATATCGGTCGATACCGGAATCTATCTTCCGCCGTCCGCATCATTAGAGATTACGGCCACGGAAACGTTGACGCTCGTCAGCTCGCAATGTCCGGATGCCGGCGCCAGCCTGGAAGGCTACGAGCCAGGACACGGCGAGCCGCTCGTCGTTTCGATGCACGAGCGGGCCGTCCAGCGTACCGGCGACCGCTGGTACCGCGAGATCATCAACGCCGACGACGGCAGCACCCAGGTCACGCAGTTCGTCGGCGGCATCCCTCCCGGCCGCGCGCCGGATCACTATCACCTGTACGAAGAGGTGATCGTCATCCTTGACGGGACGGGTGTGATGTGGGCGGGCTCGTCGAACACGCCGATCGCGCGCGGCTCGTGCATTTTCCTTCCGCACGGACAGGTGCATTGCGTGGAGAACCGCGGAGAAGGGGAGATGCGGCTACTGGGAGTGTTCTATCCGGCGGGGAGCCCGGCGGTGCGGTACAAGGCATGATCACGCGGAGGCGCGGAGGCGCGGAGAAAAGAGACGATGCCTGTCATCACCATCCGGACAACCGTTCGCGCAACACCCGAGCGATGCTTTGACGCCAACCGCGATCTCGACCTGCATCTCGAATCGATGGCGGCCACCGGCGAGCGCGCGGTTGCCGGGAAGACGTCGGGCCTCATCGAGCTCGGCGAACAGGTGACGTGGGAAGGGCGGCACTTCGGAATCCGGCAGCGATTCACGTCGCGCATCACTGCCTACGACCGCCCGCGCTACTTCCAGGACTCGATGGTCAAGGGGGCTTTTCACTCATTCGTGCACGATCACTTTTTCGAGCCATGTCCGGAAGGGACGATCATGCGAGACGTGCTGACGTTTCATTCTCCGCTAGGGCCGCTTGGCGCGCTCGTCGATCGATTGGTCATGGCCAGATATCTGACACGGATGCTGACGGTGCGAAACGACGTGCTGAAGAGCATTCTCGAGAAGTCACTCCGACCGGTACCTGCGCGACTGCCGACGAGGGACTCCACTTCATGAATCACGAGCTCGCGAGTCGTCGTGATTCCATTGTACGTTTCCGCTTACTTCAACGAGAACCGGCTCACGCGGAGGCGCGGAGGCGCGGAGATGCGGAGGTCGGATTGTTTTTCTCCGCGACTCCGCGTCTCCGCGTGAAAATCTTCTAGCTCCACACGCTACCGGGCGCCCACGCCGCCGCCTTTGCCCGCAACGCTGTCGCGCGTGTCACGTCGCCCGCGGCCTCCGATAACGCTGCGAACATCACCAGCGTCTCGGCCAGCAGTGGGTCGGGGTCCGTGTAGTCGTCGCGGAAGCGGGTTTCGAGGAGCTCGAGGTTGTCGGTGTAGATGCGCAGCGCGTCCTCCCGCTCCCCGCGGCGGAGGAGGATGTAGGCCAGGCCGAGGGCCTGGAACTCCATGATCTGGGGATGGAGGGCGATGGTCTCTTCCATCAGGCGTTTGGCTTCGTCGAGGTCGCGGCCCAAGTGGGCGAGGGAGAGGGCGATGCCTTCCCGGGCGGCGGGGTCGTCGGAGCGGCGGTACGAGGCGATCGCTTCGTCGAATCTGCCGAGGAGTTTGAGGGCCTCGGCGCGGTGGAGGGGATCGTTCGCGGAGGCTGTGACTGCATCCTCGTAACGATGCTCTTGAATCAATTGCTGGGCGTTGGTGGCCGGCTTCTGAGCCAGCATCCAGGCGGCCAGCCAGCCGATCAGCAGCACGGCGGTGACGACGACGGCGATCTGCAGCATCCTCTGAGTTTAAACGTAGGTCGGACTGGACAGTCCGACCTACGTTACCTCAGGCTCCGTGAATCTATTGCGCCGAGGCGAATGCCACGTCGTCGACGAGCACGTTGCCTTGCGGTTTCTGATCGAACTGGAAGACCACCGACTTCACCGCGTTCAGGTTGACGCGCCGGAACGCGGAGAGCGGGATGCGCACGGTGCTGAGAACAATCTTCGGCACCACGATCGTCTCGCCCGGCGGGAAGTAGAGCGCACTGGAGACGGTACTGACGGCGACGGTTGCCGTGAAGCCACTTGTGTCGGTCAGCGCCACATGGAAGTCCTGCGGCACGCCGGTGACGTTGCGCGGATCGCTGAAGTCGACCACCACGCGGAACTGGATGGCTTGGAAGCCGGAAACGTTGCGCAGTGAGGGCGGAAGGTCGTCCTGCAGCGAGCCGCTGGCGCTGGTCCAGCCGGAGTGAAGCTGGCTGAGGCCCGGCGCGTTGCTGCGCGCGCTCGGCGTGGTGTGCGGCTGCTGGGCGTTGTTCGCGCTCGGGATGCACTTCGGCGGGAACGGAGACGGCCCGCCACAGATCTCGTAGGGCGAGAGCGCGTTCGGCGTGACCGCGCCGCCGAGGACGTTCGTCGAGAGCTCGCTCGAGGTGAGGAAGCGGTTCAGGTCGCGGCGAAGCAGCGGATTGTCCGGCGCGTGGAAGGTCACGTGGAGATCGTGCGTCACTCCCGGCGGTGGCGGGGCGTCGCCGGTGAGAATCGGAAGGAACTGCGTTTCGCCGCCGACGAACGTGCGGAAGAACGCGGTGAAGAAGCCGGTGGAGACCGCGCGCTGCTGGCTCTCCGTCAGCCGCTGGCTGGTCTTGCCGGTACCGCAGAACGAATCGCTCACGCCGCCCGGCACGAAAGCGACCCAGTCATCCGCGGCGCCGGGGATGCCGCTCGACGGCGACCATACCGTGTTGAAGAAATCGTGATCGGCGCCCATGACCAGCACGTAATGCTTCGAGGCCGGATCGCCCGGTACGTTGTAGCGCACGTCGTCGAAGTAGTGGATGCCCTGCAGGTCGCTGACGTCGCCGTCGCAATAGGGGAGCATTACCAGCAGCGGGACGTTGTTGACCAGCGTGCGGTTGAAGTCGGTCGGCGCCAGCGGCAGCACCGCGCGGATCCCGTACGGTGAGCCCTGGCTGAGGTTGAAGGTGAAGTGGCGCGCCACGCCCTCGCCGCCGCGCGAGTGCCCCATCGTGCCGATGCGAGTCAGGTCGATCTTGCCGACGAACCGCGTGCCGAACGGCGCGCCGCCGCTGGTGGTGAAGCCCTTCAGGATGTCGAGGTGCTTCTGGATGAGCTCCGCGCGCGCGAGCGCGCCGAGGTCGAAGACGGCGTTGTCGACGGCGTTGACGCCGTTCGCGCTGATGGAGACGACGAAGTATCCCTGGCTGGCCAGCAGCGCGCCGACGTAGTCGTATCCTTGATAGCTCGGGATCGGTGTGCGGCCGTCCGAGCACGGCCACTCCAGAAACGCCGCCCCCTGCCCGTTGAAGCAGGTGGCGTGACGACCGTGGAGAAAGACCACCAGCGGGAACGGACCGCCGGTGAGGTCGGTCGGATGATGTACGGACGCCAGCAGCTCGACCGGACCGGGGAAGTTCGTCGGCGTGAAGGCGGTGTCGCCGAAGTTGTACTCCTCGCGCGTGACGGCGAATGGCCCCGGCGCGGTGGGGTCCTGCGCCAACAGCGCGGGCGCGGCGAGAACGACGAGAAGGAGAAGCGCATGCAGTGTCTTTTTCATGTTGGCCTCCTCATCAATGCAGGTTCAGGGTTTCGGGAAGATCGGACCGCACCTCGCCGTACGCGACGGTCACCCGCGCGCCCTGGTGCAGCAGCGCGGGATCGAAGGTGACCAACCGCAGCGCCGACTGGTCCGCGCTCTCGAGCGCGACGCCGGCCGCGACGCCGTCGATCTCGATGACCGCGGGGGTCGCGCGCGCGGCGAACGGGCCGCCGGTGACGGTCAGCCGAAAAGCGGTGCTGGTGGTGACGCTCTGCCCATTGATGGTGACGGTGACCGGTTGCGGCAGCGCAAGCTGGTGGACGCGATAGGTCAACAGCTTGTGCGGCCCGGCCGGAGTGGCGTTATGACCCTCCCCGCGCAGCGTGCCGGCCGCGTTCATGAGCTGCGCAACGAGCGCGGGCGGCGGCTGCTGCGCGTACGCCGCGCCGATGCCGATTGCGAGACACAACAGAATGAGAGAAACCCGGCGAAATCCATCCATCATGACCTCCTCCGTTACGTTAAGGCGCAAAAGGTAATCCCGGCGGAGATCGGGGTCAAGAAGAGCAAATGCTCCCGGGTGTCCACTGTCCAGCCTGCCTACGCGGCGTAGACGCGCGTATCAAAGGCTCTCACCACAGAGGCACAGAGGACACAGAGACAAGGATGAAGGCGGAAGGATGATTGATGAATCAAACAGCGCATTCATCCTTCATCCTTCCGATTTCATCCTTCTCTCTGTGTCCTCTGTGCCTCTGTGGTGAAAGCCTTTCAAATGCAAGGCGTTAATGAGCCTTGGGCGCCGCCGGAACCGTCGCCGTCTGCTGTGCGGTCGCCACTTCGGGAGGCGTCACCGCGTCAGGCTCGACGACGAACCGCCGCATCGTCTGCGGGTGGCCGTCGAACTGGTACTCGATCTTCGGCAGCGGAAGCGGACGATTCTCATCCTGCTGATTGCTCAGATCCGTGACGTCGGTCAGCGGGATCGCGGCGGCCGCGGAGACGTCGCGGGCGTTGCGTCGCGTCACGTATTCGTGGAGTCCGGCCAGAAGGAGCATGACCAGCAGAACGGCCAGCGTGATGACCACCCCCTGCCGCTGGCGCGCGAACTCGACGACGGTCGCCGAGGCCGACGCCGGCGGGCGCGGGTGGAACATCTCGTTGAGCATTGCCTGCGTATCGACCGGTTTGGTCCCGGTGCGCGGATCGGCGCCGCAATAGGGACAGAGCCTGGCCGCGGCATCGATGTCGTGACGGCACGATGCGCAGGCGATGCGGTCAGAGGAGAGGTTCGGCGAATCGGCGGTCATCGCGGATGCACGTTTATATCGACTGAGAACGTCGATGTCACGGGCTCGCCGTTCTGCGTTGCCGGCCGGAAGCGCCAGTTCTGCACCGATGCGATCAGCCGAGGCATCTCGCCGGGGATCGATTGCGCTACGTTGATGTCATGAACGCGGCCGTCGGTACCGACAGTGAGAAAGAGCCGCGCGCTGGTGGGACGGTCGACGCTCATCGGCGGCACCGGCTGGTAAAGCGGGATCGGTTGCGTGTGCGGTATCGCGGCAACGCGCGTCGTCCGCGGCCGTTCGAGGCTCGTGGTGCGTACCGGACGCGGCTCGACTCCCCCTCCGATCGTGCGCGGATCGATGGTGCCGTTATTCGTTCTCACCGCCCGCTCGGCCCTGGCCCGCTGTGCCGCCGCCGTATAGGCCTCGGAGGGAAGAGCCGTGGCGTCGGAGCGCTCGCCGTTGATGTCGACGTTCCCGGCGCTGGGTGTCTGCGCCGGCGCGCTCGTGACCGGCGCCTCCGGCTGGACGGAGCTGACGCCCCCTTCCACGGGAACGAGCGTCACGGTCGAGCGGGGAGTGGAATCAGCCGGCGTCGATGCTGTCTGATCCGCGGAGGCCGATGATTTCGGCCCGTGCTCGCGGTTGACCATAGCCCCGACGGCGAAGGCGACGATGACCAGTACGACAAATGCCGCCGCGCCGATGAGTTTGTTGCGGGCTCGATTGTCCGCCGGAGGGACGTACGGACGCTCCATCATCGGCGGCGCCGTCTCCGCCGGGCGCGGCGCGGCCTGATCCCAACTGCAATAGACGCACGATCGCGCGTGGGCATCGATCGGACGTTCGCATCGGACACACGGTTTTCGGTCAGCCATACGACGTTTCTCTGCTGTCTGCGTGGTGCAACCGGCGTACCGCGTGGCCCGAAAGAGGGATTCGCCTGCGATTCCACTTACAATGTAGGCGAGCACGAGGAGGAACGATGAACACCCGACAGACGCTGCATGACCTCGTCGACCATCTGCCAGAGGAAGACTTGATCACTGCTGTTCGTGTGCTGAAAGGACTGGAGCTGGCCCCGGATCCTCTGAAGGTTCTGCTGGAGAACGCGCCGATCGACGATGAGCCCGATGATGACGATTTCGACGGCGGGCTCACGGAAGCGCTCCAGGAGACCGAGCTTGTTTCTCATGAAGAAGTGAAGCGGCGTTATTTCAAGTGATCGTTTGCTGGAAGCCGCGCGCACTCAAGGATCTCGACAAAACGACGAGAGAGGTTCGGAAAGCGATCGAAAGAGCAGTCGACGAATTCGCGGAAACCAATACCGGTGACATTCGTCACCTCGTCAATTCGAAACCTCCCCGCTATCGCCTGAGGGTCGGTACATGGCGTGTGATATTTGTTCGCGGCGATGCGACAGGTGAAAGGCAAATCGACATTCTTCGAGTGCTGCCTCGTGATAAGGCGTATCGATGAGGACAGCGGTAAGATCGTTGTCAGTTCTTGAATAAGCATCCATGCTTACCCCCGACCAGCTTCTCGGCCCGTACCGTCTGATCGCCCGCGTGGGCAAGGGGGGGATGGGGGAGGTGTGGCGTGCCGAGGATTCGCGGCTCGGGCGCACCGTGGCCATCAAGGTGTTGCCGCCGTCGTTTGTGGCGGACGTCGAGGCGACGGCGCGGCTCAAGCGTGAGGCGCGCACGGCCGCGCAGCTCTACCATCCCTCGATCGCCACCATCCATTCGATCGAGCAGGATGGCGATCACATTTTCATCGTCGAAGAGTTCGTGGAAGGGGAGCCGCTGACGAAGGTGATCAGCCGCGGCGGGCTCTCGGAAGCGGAGATCTGCCGCATCGGACGTGCCGTCGCCGATGCCCTGGCCGAGGCGCATGCCAAGGGGATCGTCCACCGCGACATCAAACCGGACAACATCATCGTCAACGGTAACCGGGTCAAGGTCCTCGACTTCGGGATCGCCAAGCAGGTCGGTGTCGAGGGCGCCTCGGCGGCGGACACGCCGACCGCCGCGTTCGTCACGCAGCAAGGAATGATCCTCGGCACGATCCACTACATGTCGCCGGAGCAGGCGCTCGGCAAGGCCATCGACGGGAAGACGGATGTCTTCTCGCTCGGCGTGGTGCTGTACGAGATGGCCACCGGCCGCCGCCCGTTCGCCGGCGAGACGATCACCGAGACGATGACGCAGATCATCCGCGACGAGCCGACCGACCCGCAGCTCGTGAATCCCGGAATCTCGCCGGCGATGAACGAGATCATCCGCCGCTCGCTGCGCAAGAATGCCGCCGAGCGTTTCACCGCCGCGGAACTGGAGACGGCGCTCGACGCCCAGATGGGCCGCGCCGCGACCGCGCCGTACACGTCGCCGAATGCGTTGACGGCGGCGGCGATACCGGCAGCGGCCGCGTCGACGGTGATCACCGGATCGCAGATGAAGACGGTGCAGGAAACGCCGCCGGTTCCGCCGCGCCGCCGCGGGGCGATGGTGGCGGTCATCGCCGTCATCGTGGTGATGGTGTTGGCCCTGGCCGCGGCTGCCGCCGTGATCGCCTGGTTCCGTTCGACGCCGGCGACGGTCACACAGACGGCCGCGACGACGACGGTCGCTTCACCGTCGACGACGGCGGTCAACGTCACCGCGCCGGATACGGGGACCGTCGTCGAGGCGCAGGACACCGCTGCTCCGTCGGATACAGCCTCGTCCCGCGCCGGCTCTGCTGAGACCAATACGGAACCGATCCCCACGAAGGACGAGAGCACCGACACCACACCGGCAACACCGTCGCCCGCGCCTGAGCCAACATCCAACGATTCGTCCGCCGACACCCTCTATGCCAACGCGATGTCCCAACTCGCCAGCGGCGACTCGATGCAGGCGCGCAAGACGCTGCATCGGGTGCTGCAGCAGGACCCGCACTACGCCAAAGCCCACCTTCGCATGGGCGAGATCGCGCTGTTCAACCGCAACCTCAACTATGCAAGCGAAGAGCTGAACCGCGCCCTCGGCGACTCCGACCGCCTCGACCGCCGCGAACAGCAACTGGCGAGGTTATCGCTGGCCATCACTTCGCACGACCGTTCCGAGATCGGACGCCTCTCCTCCCAGATCGAAGAACGCTGGCCCGACGATCCCGACCTGGCGCGGATGCGATCGACGTTTCCGGGGATGTTTGGCGAGTTCCCGCGGGAGGGGCGGGGCAGGCGGAGGGGACGGGATTAGCGAATTGACCACGGATGAGTGGCGGCATCAAAATCCTTCAACCACGAAAGAAATAATTTGCGTTAAGATACGGATGGATGTCCGGCCCGAGAATCTTCATCAGCCACAGTGCGCAAAAGATCCCCGCGAAGATCGCCCTGAATAGAATCGTCGAGAGCTTGGATTCGCTCGGTTGTGAAGTATTCGTCGACAAAAACATATTGCCGGGAAGCATTTGGCGCGACGAGATCTATACGTCGATTGGACGTTGTCATGGCGCGGTGATCCTATTCGCGGACAAAGATGCTCTCAACTCAGCATGGGTTTACGCGGAGACGGCAGCATTGGCTCTCAGGCGATGGCTTAGCCGGGACTTCAGGCTCATTCCGGTCCTCGGAACGGGCTTAAAACCGGACGTTCTGCGCGAGCGGCGTCTCGAACCCTTTGATCTCTCCAGGCTGCAGGTAGTCACGTACGAACGCCCCGAAGATGCGACATTGCGTATAAACCGGCAATTCGAGTCACTTCTGACGAAGGTAAGTGACACGCCGCTCGATCTTCTCACCGCCTACGTCGAACGCCTTATCCCGCATGATCCTTTCTTACTCGAACGGGCGCTTCACGAGGCGTGTGCAGGGTCGGATCTATCCAATCTTGATGATCTCCCCTCCGCAGTGGCAAGGAGTTTCTTTCATATCGGCCTAGATGCGTTCCGAGCGGTAATCGAACGTCTTGCGGGAGGTATGGAGAAATCAGGCGTGGAACGGGTAACGGAGATTGTCCTGCCGTTCTCAATTTCACCCGAAGCGGTGGTTCCCCTCGCCAGGGCAGCTCTTGCGCCGCAGCAGCAACGAATTCCTTTGCTCAAGGCTCACAACGATCTGACTTCAAAAATTTACATACGGCGTGCGGCTTCCCACTATCCGTTGCGCTGGATGGTTATCCCAGTGACCGGTGCTGGTGGCGAACGTACGGCGGAAGCGATCGTCAGCGAAATACGCCATGGGTTCCGTTCCACCGATCCGTATCTAGAGTCGTATGATGACGCCTACATCGACACCCGAATCGCCGCTGCCGCCAGAAGTCAGCCGGTTATCGTCATTGTTCCTGGATCGGTACGGGGAGCAACAATCGCGGAGGTTCAGAAACGCTATCCCTATTGCACTTTTTTCATTGTAGCGCCACACGGAACCGCTGGCACAGGACAACAGTATGTCGGTCTGAACGTGGTCGAGCTCCCGGCTGCATTGGATGCCGCAAAAGAAGATCATTTATTCGATCAATTTCTTGCTCTTCGGCGGTTGACGCTCAATATGACATGAGGAACATATGCAATACGAAAAGATTTTTGATGCTAATGTGAAGCCGGCGGGTGTTACGGCCGCTCGGAGTGCGGCGAGTGTGCGAGGCGACCGCCGAGATGGACGAGTTTATGTCTACACGGAGGAAATCGAACTTGCTGTCAACGTTGCCCTCGCAACCTCACGACCACTGCTAGTGCGCGGTCCTTCGGGTGCTGGGAAATCATCGCTAGCGCAAAGCGTCGCCTTCATTCAAGGGTGGCGCTATTACGAGGAGGTGGTGTCGTCGCGAACACAGGCGCAGGACCTCTTGTGGCGTTTTGACGCGGTCGTTCGCTTGAGCGACGCGCTCGATACTACCAAGACTGTGACATCACTGGGGGCCTACGTGCAGCCGGGCGTCCTCTGGTGGGGATTTGATCGCGCAAGTGCCGCGAAGCGAGGAATCGAGATGGAGGAGACGAGCCTACTTCCGGATCCCTCCATCTGGCTCTCGGATTCGGCTCGCGCGGTGGTCCTAATTGACGAGATCGACAAGGCGGATCCAGATGTCCCGAACAACCTGCTCGTGCCAATCGGTTCGCTCGAATTCAACGTCGCTGAAATCGGCGTGACCGTCAAAGCGGATGAGCCTCCACTTGTCGTGATTACCACGAACGATGAGCGCGAGCTACCGAACGCCTTCGTACGCCGTTGTGTGGTCATAACGATAACGGCGCCGTCGCGGGCACGCCTTAACGAGATCGCAACCGCGCATTTCGGACAAGACGACTACGGCGTTTACGATCCGATCGCCGTGATCGTCGAGCAGTTTGCTTCTTCGCGTGAAAGACGAGGCCGCCCCACGCCGAGCACGGCCGAATATCTGGACGCGATCAGCGTCTGCCGTTCTTTGGGAATTATCCCTGGCGTTAGTCGCGAATGGGAGGCTGTGGTTTCCGCCCTCTTTGAGAAGACAAGGAGGCCGAATAATGGAGAAGGATAAGCTCCGTCAGATCTTCGTTGGCGATCTGTTCCGCGCGGTCCATCGCCTTCGGTCGGACGGCGAAGTGACGGCTGCCATTGCACGCATGTTAAACCTCGATAATTTGATTCCATCTCCAAAGACGTCGTCGGCAACCGACGCTGTCCACGAAAACCGGAGGACGGAAGCAATTCACACCGTCGCTCCGGACGCAATCCCGGTCAAGAGGGAGATGCCGCGTACGCCTGTGGTAAAGGGGTCCCCGAAGGCGCGCCTTCGCGTCGCCCCTATGTCGATCGAGATGATTCCGCAGCCTGATGTGAAGAGTGCCGCCGACGGTTTTGTGGCGCCTCTGATCGCGGCAAGCGCTGATGAAGAGCGTGAGGCGCTTCCCACACTGCTTTCGTTGTTAAATCCAGCTTGGACCCGCGCGATCCTTGGTGCAGCCGTGGAGATGCGCGCTGATGATGGCCCGGTCGATATTCCTGCGGTCGTCGAGCAGGTAGTTCAGGGACTTATTCCTTCCCGTCTGCCCCGGTTGTCGCTAACCACTCTCAGGCGCGGTGCGCATGTTCTAATAGACCGCGGCTCAGGCATGGTTCCTTTTGCGCGCGATGCCGATCAGCTGGCAGGCGAATTGGCCTCGCTCGTCGGAGCCGATATAACGGCCATTTTTCGCTTTCGCGGGATTCCGACAGCGGGATTGTTCGATGTCGCGCGGCGACGCGAAGTATCATTCAACCCGCCCTCGCGGGGGGTGCCCCTAATCCTGATTACCGATCTCGGCATCGCCGAAGATCCCCTAATAGACGGAAAGGCGAATGTTGCGGACTGGGCGGATTTCTTCCGTGATCTTCGATGGTTTGGTTGTCCTGCGGTGGTATTCATTCCGTACCCGCGCCGACGCTGGCCTTCACATCTGAGGAGGGCTGCTCTACTAATCGAGTGGGATCGCCGAACTACGGCGGGAGGCATACGCGCGTCGAGGCGTTTTTCAGCGCATAACTCATGAGTTTTTCCCATTCGCGACGACTTCTAAGTGAAGCCTCGGAAGAGGCGGTCCGACTGGCGCGCGTCGTCTCACTCGCTGCTCGAATCGAGCCGGAGCTTCTCCGGCGTGCCCGGCTGGAACTGCTTCCAGACCTGGATGTCTCCGCCGAGGCAGATTTTTGGTTTGGCAATTTCCACGAGACACGTAGCACGCGTTGGTTGGTTCTACGACCCGAATTGGCCGATATCCTGCGCGATGAGCTGACGCTTGATCGCGGTCTTCTCGATCGTGCTTGGGATGTCTTGAGACGAGTACACGTCAATGCCTCTCCCATGATCATTTTGGAAGAGGAAGTCACGTATCTCGCACTTTCCTCTGGCGGCAGTACTGGAGAGGCTATCGAGCGAAAGCTGGCCTCGGTCGCGCAAGCGATCGTCACGCAGTCGCGGGCTGGCTTACTTGATTGGGCGCTCCGCGCTATCCCGCACCTACCGCAGCGTGCAAGAGAGAGCCAAGGAGCCCTTGTATTGAACCTGATCGCAAGCGGTGCGTTCCCGAAGGTGGGAGTCCCACGTATTCCGATCGACTCAGCGTTGACCGCGCTTGTGGCCAGGAGCCTAACCACCACAGATATCTGGCTTCGTCTAGTTGACCAGACGCGACGCCGGTACCGCCTCGATATCAGTCGCCGCCAGATTGACGCTAGCGTGGCCATTCAGGTGCCTAAGACTGAGCCGGTGGTAGTCGAAGTGATTTCACCCAATCAGACTGACCTCGTGACTATCGGCGCCGAGCGAATGGAGTTTGTCCAGATGCCGCTCGGCTCCGAGAATGGTCTAACCCTCCGAACCGCGGCCGGAAACGTATATCGCATCCAACTTGATTGGAGCGGCAAAGCGAATACTGCGGTCTTGGTCGTCGGTCCTGCGGTCGACCTATCGCCCTGGCTGGCAGAAATAGCTCGCGAACTGGGTCAAATGCTCGCCCGCGAGGGCTACAAGTTGATTACTGCCGGCGGGACAGGTGTCGAGGAGATTGTGGCCGAATCTTTCCTCGCGGCGGCGGGAGACACAGCGAAAGCCCGCCTGCGACATGTCGTCGGCCCTCGGCGTCAAGCGGCGGTAAAGTTCGGAAGAGTGGTGCAAACGCGTTCGGATCAGGAGTGGGTACGTACCGCGATGATCGACGCGAACGCCGTAGTCGTACTTGAAGGCGGACCGAGGACAAAGATGGTTGCGAAGAAAGCCTTGGAATCGGGCGTACCTGTCGTACCGGTTGGCGCGACCGGAGCGGCCGCATCTCTTCGGGAGGAAGCGACTCGCGATTGGCTCTCCCTCGGTATGTGGATGTTTTCCATTCTTCATTACAGCGAAGGCGAAGTGGGTGCTCAAATCCACGCTATAAGCGAACTGCTCGGTCTCCGCGATCGAACGCGATGGAATCTGATCGACGATGAGCCTCCTGCCCGTTGATCGCTGGCTGCGGCCAAGCTTTTGCGGGGTTCCCCTCGGCTCGCACACGGCGTAAGGCCGACACTCGTATCTGACGTTCTTTCGCGCTGACTTAGTTACAATCCGCGCCCTATGTTCGACGCCATTCGCTTCGCGAGGCGGCTCATCGATATCCCGTCGCCGACTGAGAGCGAGCTCGACGTTGCCGGGTTTCTGCATGACGAGCTGGCGGCGCTTGGGTATTCGTGTCGCAGGCAGCCGGTCAGTGAGCGGCGATTCAACGTCTACGCGGCGGCTGGCGGCAGGCCGCGGGTGGTCATCAACTCGCACATCGACACCGTGCCGCCGTGGTTTGGGGCTTCCGAGGATGAGGAGTTTCTGTATGGGCGGGGGGCGTGCGATACGAAGGGGATCATCGCGGCGATGATTGCGGCGGGGGAACGGCTGCGGGGGGATGGGATCGACGACTTCGCCTATCTCTTCGTCGTCGGCGAGGAGACTGATTCGATGGGGGCAAAGATGGCCAACACGGAGTTTGCCGGCATCGGATCGGAGTATGTCGTCGTCGGCGAGCCGACGGAGTCGATGTTCGCGCGGGCGTCGAAGGGGGCGTTGACCTGTTTCGTTCGCTTTGACGGCGTCGCCGGGCATTCGGCGTATCCCGAGCGCGGCGACTCGGCCATCAACAAGATGGTGGCGGCGATCGCGGAGATCAATGCCACCCGCTGGGGCACTGACGACGACCTCGGCGAGACCACGGTCAACGTCGGCGTCGTGCGCGGCGGCGAAAAGCCGAATGTGATTCCGGCCGAGGCCGAGTGCCAGATGATCTTCCGCACGGTCACGCATCCCGATGAGGTGCAGGCCAGGCTGCAAGCGATCGTGGCGAAGCACGGCGGCACGATCACCGTCTCCCGCGGCAATCCGCCGCAATTCATGCACGTGCCGGGCGGAGCTCCATCGCGCGTGGTTGCGTTCAACACCGACGTGCCGCATCTCGGCGCGCTGGGAAAGCCGCTGCTGTTCGGGCCGGGCTCGATCCTCGATGCCCACGGCGCGAATGAGAAGATCGCGAAGAAGGATCTTCTCGACGCAATCGAGACGTATCAGAAACTCGTTGTAACGTTGCTGCAGGGAGGGGTTGTGTAGTCTCGCGGTTACGCGGTCGCGCGGTGGGGATGCCGCGAGACCCCGCAACCGCGAGACTCCGCAACCCCGTTAAGGAGACACATTGCCGAGCCTCGACACCCCCATCTACCTCATCGCCGCCGTCCGTACGCCGATCGGGAAATTCGGCGGCGGGTTGTCGTCGCTCACCGCGGCGGAGCTGGGGATCGCCAGCGCGAAGGCGACGCTGGCGCGCAGCGGGATCGATCCGAGTGCCGTCGATGAAGTGATCTTCGGCAATGCACGGCAGGCGGGCGTCGGACCAAACGTGGCCCGGCAGATCGCCATCAAGTCGGGACTGCCTCACGAGACGCCGGCGTACACGGTCAATCAGGCCTGCGGCTCCGGACTTCGCTCGATCATGAACGCCGCCGATCAGATCCGCCTCGGCCAGGCCAGCGTCGTCCTCGCCGGCGGCACGGAGTCGATGTCGAACACGCCGTACCTCCTGCCGCGCGCGCGCTGGGGATATCGCATGGGCGATGCGGAAGTGGTCGACGGCATGTACCGCGACGGCTTTCTCTGTCCGCTGGCAGACGAGATGATGGGAGCGACGGCGGAGACGCTGGCCGACCGCTACGGCATCTCGCGCCAGGAGCAGGACGCCTACGCCGTGTGGACGCAGCGCCGCGCGGGCGTGGCGTACGACGAGGGCCGCTTTCGCGATGAGATCGTGCCGGTCACGGTGGCCGGCCGTAAGGGCGATGTGGTCATCGACAAGGATGAACACCCTCGTTTCGATGCCGACCTCGGCTCGCTGGCGAAGCTGCCGCCGGTCTTCCGCAAGAACGGCACCGTCCACGCCGGCAACTCGTCAGGGATCACCGATGGCGCCTCGTCGATGCTCGTTGCCTCGGCCGATGCGGTGCATCGTCACGGCCTGACGCCGATGGCGCGGATCATCGGCTATGCGCAGGCTGGCGTCGATCCGAAGATCATGGGAATCGGACCGGTTCCTGCCACAAGGAAGCTCCTGGCTGATATAGGCATCTCGCTCGATGACATCGATCTCATCGAGCTGAATGAAGCGTTCGCTGCGCAGGTGCTGGCGTGCGACCGCGAGCTGCATTTCGACCGCGACAAGATCAACGTCCACGGCGGCGCTATTTCTCTGGGACATCCGATCGGCGCAACGGGAGCACGGATTACGACGACGTTGCTTCACGCGCTGGCGTCACGGTCCAAGCGCCTTGGATTGGCGACGTTGTGTATCAGCGGTGGCATGGGGATCTCTCTGCTGGTGGAGAGGGATTGATCCGCAGATGACGCAGATGAGCACAGATGGGGATGCGGTCTTTTTATCTGTGTCCATCTGCGTCATCTGCGGATAAGAATGTAACGAATGATCTTCACCGACTCCCACTGCCACCTCACCATGTCCGACGCCGAGTCGACGCTGGTGCGCGCGAGGGACGCCGGCGTACGCGGCTTCGTCGTTCCCGGCACGAAACTCTCCGACGCGCCGGAAACCGTTGCCGTTGCTCAGAAGCATGCCGACGTCTGGGCCGCCGTCGGCTTTCATCCGCATGAGGCGAAAGACTGCGATGACGCGGCGTTCGCGGAGATCGAGCGGCTGGCGGCGGATCCGCGGGTCGTTGCCGTCGGGGAGTGTGGACTCGATTACCACTACATGCACTCGCCGCGCGAAACACAGATTGCCGTTTTCGAGCGGCATCTCGATCTTGCCAAACGGATCGACAAGCCGATCATCGTCCACAACCGCGAGTCGACCGAGGACATGGTGGCCATCCTCTCGGCCAGCGGCGCGCGCGGGATCCTCCATTCGTTCACGGAGTCGGAGGACGTAGCCCGGAAGTTCATCGAGGCCGGATACTTCATCTCCTTCTCCGGCATCGTCACCTTCCGCAGCGCCGATTCGCTCCGCGCCTGCGCGAAGGCGCTGCCGCATGACCGCGTGCTCATCGAGACCGACACGCCGTTTCTCGCTCCAGTCCCCTTCCGGGGGCGGGACAACGAGCCGGCGTACGTCATCAAAGTGGCCGAGCTGCTGGCGACGTTGTGGGGCATGCCGGTCGAGGAAGTAGCGGCGACTACGACCGCAAATTTCGAGCGCGCCTTCGGCGTTACACTGCCGCGCTGATGCCGTCCACCCCTCATCTCTCCGTCGTTTTCCCCGTCTACAACGAGGAAGAAAACATCCCCATCCTTCTCGATGAGATCGCCAAGGCGCTGGATGGGAAGTGGTCGTACGAGATCGTGGCGGTCGACGACGGCTCGACGGACCGCAGTCTCGAAGTCCTGCGCGCGAGCCGAGCGAAACATCCCACGTTGCGCGTGCTGACGTTCGAGAAGAACAGCGGGCAGACGGCGGCGCTCGATGCGGCGTGGCGCGCGGCGCGCGGCATCTTCGTGGTCTCGCTCGACGCCGACCTGCAGAACGATCCGGCCGACATCCCGGGCATGATGCGTACGCTCGAGGAGAGTGGGGCCGACATGGTCATCGGCGTTCGCGTGAATCGTCACGACACCTGGTCGCGCAGGATGCAATCGAAGATCGGCAACGGTGTCCGCAACTGGATCACCAACGATCGCATCACCGACACCGGCTGTTCGTTGAAGTTGGTGAGGCGCGAGGCCATCGATCGCATCCGCCTCTACACCGGTATGCACCGCTTCCTGCCGACGCTGGTGAGGATGCACGGCTACAAGGTCGTGGAGATGCCGGTCAACCATCGTGCCCGCCAGTTCGGCGTCTCGAAGTATGGAGCGATGAACCGCGCCTTCCGCGGTCTGGCCGATTGTGTGGCGGTGAGGTGGATGTCGAAGAGGGTGCTTACGTACACGGTTAGGGAGGAGTAGTTCGGGGTTGCGGGGTCTCGGGGTTGCGCGGTCTCGCGGTTGCTGAGTTGCAAGGTTGCTTGGTACGCGAGAAATGACCAAGCAACCTCGCAACCCAGACAACTCAACACCGCGAGACCCCGTAACCGCGAGACCTCGCAACCGCGTAAACTGCCACGGTGCACTTCCCCCTCTCCTTCGACCCCCGCACCTGGCATTGGGACCTTCTTGCCGCGTTCGGGTTCGTGGCCCAGGCGCTGTTCGCGGCGCGTTTCATCGTGCAGTGGATTTCGTCCGAGCGCCGGAGGATGAGCCATGTGCCGATCGAGTTCTGGTACCTTTCGCTCTCCGGTGGCATCCTGATGACGATCTACGGCGTGGCGCGCCGCGATCCGGTCATCATCTTCGGCCAGGCTCCGGCGCTCATCGTCTACATCCGTAACCTGATGCTCATCCGAACCGCCCGCTCCCGCTCTCTCTGACCCCATGCTCGACCTCAGCGAAGACCACCGGCAAACACTCCTCGGAATCGCCCGGCAATCGATTGCCGCCATCCTCGACGGACGCGCCCCCGAGTGGAAGGACGATGACTTTGATGAGACGCTCCGCCGCCCGGCCGGTGCCTTCGTGACGCTGCGGACGCGCGAGGGGGACCTGCGAGGCTGCATCGGTTCGATCCATGCCGCGGAACTGCTTTACAAGGCCATCGCCTCGAGCGCCATCTCCGCGGCCTTTCGCGATCCTCGTTTCGAGCCCTTACGGCCCGGCGAGCTGGAACTGCTTTCGCTCGAGATCTCGGTCATGGGTCCGATCGAGGTGGTCACGAACGTCGAGGAGATCGTGATCGGCCGCGATGGCCTCATCATCAGTCGAGGGCGCCATGCCGGACTGCTGCTCCCGCAGGTGGCCACCGAGTACGAGTGGGATCGGGAGACGTTTCTCGACCAGACCTGCGTCAAAGCGGGCCTTCCGCGTGGAGCGTGGCGAGCTGAAGATTGCCGCGTCGAAAAGTTTTCAGCGATTGTCTTTAGCGAGTAAAGCACCAACCAGCAAGGAGTTGACGCTCCTTCGGCAAGGCTGACCTTGCTCAACGGCGGATTAAGGTTCACTCTCCCGTGGTTACCTCGCGTCGATTGATGTCTTATTCGTAGCGAAAATAACTGAGGGAGGACGATGGCCAGGAAGCGGCGCTCACTCACGGAATCCCTGTCTGTTCGCTCGGCGAAGGTACGCCGCAAGACGCAGTCGCATCGCCTCCTGCACTGGATCGGCGGCCGAGGAGTGGCGACGCTCGTCGTCGGCGCGGCGCTGTCGGTCGGCGGGTTGACCGAAGTGCTCCAGGGCGTCGATGTCGTCATTCCTACAGCGCCAGTTACCGCGAAAATCGCCAGGCAACAGGCATCATCCGGGCGTGTTCTCGCAAGCGCCGATGTCAGCGACACCTCGGCGAACGATCCCTCGAATCCCCCGCCGGACGGCCTCGTCGAGGGGAGCATCCATTTCCTGAACAAGGCGTTGCGGCCGGAGTCGGAGCCGCAATCAAAGGATGTTTTCCACCAGGAGATGCGGCGGATCAACGTCGCCATCCGGCGGGAGTTCTTCACGAACGCGGTGCCGTTCGGCGACCTCATTCATGCCAAGGCCCAGAAGTATGACGTCGATCCCTCCCTCCTCGCTGCCGTTGTCGAGACCGAATCGAGCTTTCGTTCCCACGCCCGGTCGCAGGTCGGAGCGCGCGGGCTGATGCAGCTCATGCCGCGGACCGGCCGCTGGCTCGGGGCACGGAACCTCTACAACGCGGAACAGAACGTCGATGCGGGTGCCAAGTATCTCAAGTACCTCAACGCCCGCTTCGATGGCAACCTGACCAAGACCATCGCCGCCTACAACGCCGGCGAAGGGAACGTCCGCCGTTACAACGGCGTCCCTCCCTTTCGCGAGACCCGCTCGTACGTGAAACGGGTCATGTCGCGTTACGAGAAGCGGAAGCGGGAACTGAAGCAGTTCGACGACCGGTATGGCGCGGGCGCTGGCAGCGATGAGGCAATGCTGACGTTGCGGTGACGCGGGTCTCGCGGTTGCGGGGTTGCGGGGTCTCGAGGTTGGGCGCCAGGTTGCTGAGTTGCAAGGTTGCTTAGTTGCTCGGTGAGCCAGAAATCCAAATCCAGCAATCCGTTACCCAGCAACCTTGCAACCCTGCAACCCAGCAACTCTGCAACCCAGCAACTCTGCGCCCGCCAACCCACCGCGAGACCGCGCAACCCCGCAACCGCGATACCCCGCACCAACCACTCCTTGACCGTTCCCCCTTGTTGAGATAACGTTTTCCCGACCTCGACAACCTTGGGAGGGGAAAATGGTCAGTGTGCGTAGGGTGGTTCCCGTTCTCCTGCTTGTGGTCGCTTTCCCTCTGTTCGGGGCGGCGAAGAAGTCATCGTCACATCCCCCGCGAGAGCTCCATCGCGTTGGCGACCATTGGACGGCCTACAACCCTCCTGACCCGGCCACCTGGCCGGCTGGCTCCAAAACCTACACGATCAAGGCCGGCGACACGCTTTGGGGTCTGGCCCAGCAGTTCTTCAAGAACGCCTACATGTGGCCGCAGCTCTGGGAGTCGAACACCTGGATCACGGACGCGCACTGGATCTATCCCGGCGACGTGCTCCTGATCGACGCGGAGGCCGCGCAGCCGATCGCCGCCGCGAGCACCACCGGCACCGGAACCACCGCACCAGCCCTGGTGACCGATACGACGACCGCCACCGCGAGCGAGCAGGGCTTCACACCTGCCGCGGACGCCCGCGAGGGATTCGTGACGGCGGCCGACGCGGTTGGCGGGTCGCGTAACCCGATCCCTCTCGGCACGGAGGCGGATGTTTACTGCTTCGGATACATCGGCGATCCGTCGGAGCCGATGCCGAATTCGATCATGGCGTGGGAAGACTCCGAGATGCGCTATGACCGCGGGGCGATCAGGCAGGACATCTCCGGCGGGACGGGCGATCTGGTCCTGCTCACCGGCGGGGCGGCGAGCGGCCTGGTCGCCGGCGAGACCTACATCGTCGTCGAGAGCGGCGATCTGGTGACCCATCCGGGCAAGCACACCGAGGTCGTCGGGAGGCAGTACGCGTATTGCGGGCAGATCCGCGTTCTCTGCACGGACGATCATCAGGCGCGCGGCATCATCACGCAGGCGTGCGCGGACATTCATATCGGCGCGCGGCTCAAGCCTCTGCCGCAGATCCCGATCCCGCTGGCGCGCGTTCCGAACATGCCGGCCTTCTGCGATCCGTCCAGCGGGAAGCGCCATGGTTACATCGTCGGTGCGCAGGGCGGTTGGGACACGGCTCTGGGTGAAGGTCTGCTCGTCGAGGTGAACCTCGGCCAGGCCGACCAGATCCAGCCGGGCGACTTCCTCACGGTCTATCGCGAGAATTTCGAGCCCGGCCAGCCGTACCAGGTCCTCGGCGAGGTCGGCATTCTGACCACGAACACGCATACCGCCACAGGCAAGATCGTGGCCATGCGCTATTCGATGAAGATCGGCGACCACGTGGAAATTCGTTGAACCGGTGGGTCGGTGGGTGGTTGGAGAACCGGGTTATCGGTTATCGGTTGTCAGTTGTCGGCTTTCAGTGGTCGGTTCCTGACAACCGACAACCGATAACCCAGTTACCGACAACCATTCTCGTTTCCGGCCCCGAACGTGGAAATCCTTCGACATCGCCGACCCTTTTGCTAGAATCGCGCGTCCGGGTCCATAGCTCAGCGGTTAGAGCTACCGGCTCATAACCGGCAGGTCCCAGGTTCGAATCCTGGTGGACCCACCAGGAAACGATGCGCGCAAGCCCAAACCTGACGAACGATCGACTCAGCCGCCGGCGCGGGCCGGCAGGGGAGTCGTTCGCCATGCCCGGGACGATGCTCGATCGAACCGGTGCCGCATTCTCACACCGCACAGGCGTTCCATCACCGGAACGCCTTTTTCGTTTTTGGAGGAATGGTTGAATCAGGACGTTGAAAAGCTTTGGGAGTTGCAAACAGTCCTGTCGCAGCTCGGAGATCGCGAAAAACAACTGACGGACAAGCCGGAGTCGTTCGCGGCCGTCGACCGCGAGTGGCAGAACGTCAATGCCGAAATGGAGAGGCTGCAGGCGCAGATCGAGCAGCTCTCACGGGAACGGCGGCGCGTCGACGGCGAGCTGACAGACCAGCAGGAGCTCCTGAAGAAATATCAGGGACAGCTCATGCAGGTGAAGAACCAGCAGCAGTACGCGGCGGCGTGGAAAGAGATCGACGCCACGCGCAAGCATGTGAAAGAGCTCGAGGACTCGACGCTCAAGACCATGACCGAGATCGACGGCTTGCAGAAGCAGAACGACGATCTGGCTGCCGGCAGCACCGATCTCAAGTCGCGCTGGGACGCGGAGCATGCCGCCTGGCAGCACTCACTCGGCGATCTGCGCGTCGAGGTCGAGGCGCTCAAGGCCCGCGCCGTCACGATCGAGTCGACGGTTCCCGAGCGCCTGCGCCGCGAGTTTCACCGCATCTTCAAGCAGCGGCAGAACGTCGCCATCGCACGCGTCGTGGCCGATTCCTGCAACGGATGCCGTACGCGCGTCCGCCCTGCCGTACTGCAGCAGCTCAAGCGCGGCGATCTCGTCCACTGCGAAGGCTGCAGCCGTATCCTCTACCTGGAGACGCCCCCATCCTGAAGATCACTGCCTTCGTCGACGGCGCTTGCCGCGGCAACCCCGGCCCGGCATCCTACGGTGTCTTCATGCGCAAGGAAGACGGCGAGATCATCGAGATCTCCGGCTTCCTCGGCACGACGACGAACAACGTCGCCGAGTACGCCGGCCTGCTCGAGGCGCTGGCGACGGCAAAATCCGAGGGCGCCACGGATGTGGAGATCGTCTCCGACTCGCTGCTGCTCGTGCAGCAGATGCTCGGCAAGTATCGCGTCAAACATCCGAACCTCGTGCCGTTGTACGAGCGGGCCAAGTCGATGGCGCGCCATTTCCCGAAATTCAAAATCCGCCACACGCTGCGCGCGGGAAACAAGGATGCCGACCGGCTGGCCAATGCCGCGCTCGACCGGGCCGCGCGCATGCCGAATGATCGATGGATCGAGCGTCGCCGTGACGATTCGTGAGAATGTCGCCGCCGTCGAAGAGCGGATCGCCCGCGCCTGCGCGCGCTCGGGCCGCACGCGCGGCGAGGTGACCCTCGTGGCGGTCTCGAAGACCTTCCCGGCCTCATTCATCGATGAAGCGATCGACGCCGGAATCACCGAGGTGGGGGAGAACAGGGTGCAGGAGGCGCGCGAGAAGAAGCCTCTCGTGCGCGGTGCCGCACGCTGGCACCTCATCGGGCACCTTCAGACGAACAAGGCCAGGGACGCCGTCAGGCTGTTCGACGTCATTCAGGCCGTCGACTCGCTCGACCTCGCCGAGAAGCTGGCGCGCGCCGCGGAGGCTCACGGCAAGCGCCAGGAGGTGATGTTGCAGGTCAATATCGGCGACGAGCCGCAGAAGAGCGGCATCGAACGGGCCGAGGTCGAGGCCGTGGCCAGGCAGGCAGCCGCGCTGGCCTCGCTGCGCGTCATCGGATTGATGGCCCTCCCCCCGATTGGCACTCCCGAGGAGTCGCGTCCATACTTTCGGGAGCTCCGGTCGATGCGCGATGCGCTCGGCCTCGAGCATCTGTCGATGGGGATGAGCGAAGACTTCGAGGCCGCGATCGAGGAAGGATCGACGATCGTCCGCGTCGGCCGCGCCATCTTCGGGAGCCGAGGCTAGATGGGAATCGTGGTGCCGTTCTTCAACGCCTTCCTGATCATTCTGCAGGTGATCGAGTGGATCGTCCTGGTCTGGGTGATCATCTCCTGGATTCTCTTCTTCGCCTCGCAGACCTCGTTCCGCTGGCGCCACAAGTCGGCGTACATGATCCTCAACCAGCTCAACGACATCTTCTCGCGGATGACGCATCCGTTCCTGCGCCCGTTCCGGCGCATTCTGCCGCCGCACAAGACCGCCGGCATCGACTGGTCGCCGCTGCTGCTCCTGTTGGCCATTTACATCATCCGCGGCGTGGCGGAGTACATTTTCAGGACGTGGGTGTTCCGCGGTTACTGAGAGCGGTGAATATGAATTGACTTTCGGTATTTGCTGAGCGTGGAGTCTTCGCCGGATCTAATGTGGCAGCACAGACACTCTTGTCTGTGCCCGGCGGCGAAGCCGCGCATTTCGCCGGCAGACGAGTCCAAGGTCCCAAACTCAAACGTGACTGTGCGTCGCCTTCACGGCTTCGGATTGACGTTCGTCCCCGTGCAGAGCGTGGTCGTGCCGTCTGTCAGCGTCGTCCCGGGCGGACAGACGAAGACGCCGCCGGCGGGGCCGATCGGTACGGCGGTGTTGACCGGTGGCTCGTTGAAGAAGTGGATGAACCCCGCACCCTGGAAGGCTGCCGGCGTGCAGCCGTTTCCGAGCGGCGCGGCATCGTATTCGGCGGTCATTCGGTTGCCACCGACAGTGCCGAACATCGTCACGGTCACCCAGTTCTGGCTGGGTCGGGGGCCCGCGGTGGTCGTTGCCCCGGCTGGCGCCAGGCTGGTCCGGGCATTTGTCGGTCCGGCGTCGCCGGTTACCGAATACGTCGTGCTGCCTCCATTATTGAGATTCAGGTAGAGCCAGCCGCCGACGTCAGGTCCGAACAGGTTCGGATAGGTGGTATCGCTGGATGAAAACGACGACGACGACGGAAGGCTGGGTCTCCCGCAGAAAGGGTTTACAAAGTCGCAAATCCGGGTAATGGATGCATTCTCGTGCTCGTCGAAGCGGATGACTTCGGCGATGGGTATGGCGGAGTTATTAATGTACGCCGCACACGTTCGTCCTCCCGTTCCTTCGCGCCAGATGGTGAGGTTCGTGGCGAGATTCGACGGCCCTCCCTGGATATAGCGGGCGGCAAACGTCGACGGAAGCGGCTGGCGGCGATCCATCGTCCGCGTCGCCGACGGCGTGTACCGGTCGTAGAAGGTGTAGGGCAGACCCGTGGCCACGTTCGAGCCTGCGCCGCCACCTTCGGGCACCGCGCGGACATGCACCATCGGGTTGCCTGCCGCGTCGAGCGCACTGGCGATGCCGGTGCCGGACGGGACTGCACCGATCTGCTGGTAGTCGCCGAGCAGCACATTGTCAAAGAGGAGATCGGCCGTGTAGAAGAGCGGATCGAGCGGTGTACGGTCGGTACAACTGGCGACGAGGTCGATCGTCGCGTAGCCGATCGCGTCCGAGTGAACTGCGCCCGTAGTGCTGCACCCGGTCACTCCGCCGCCGGGGTTGAAGACGCCGGTTGTCAACGCCGAACGCACAGCCGTCAGGATGGACGCCGGCACCGTTCCGGGCGTGTTGGCGCAATCGGCAGAGGCGCGAATGTTCGGGTTTATGCTCACCGACAGCGATCCCGGCGTCGCCGCCGAGCTCGTGCCGCTCGGCGGCGCGATGGTCCCTCGGATCAGGATGTCGGCCAGATTGATGGCCTGCACGTCGTACCCGGTGAGGAAGACGTTGAACGTCAGCACTGGAAACGCCCAGTCGGTCCAGAGGGTGACATGCGCGATCTGCGGATAGCGCGAGACGTTCGTGATCGTGAAGAGCGTCGTTCGTCCGGACGTGCCGCTCACGTCGACCTCGAAGTACGGCAGCAGGAGCGTCGCCGCGGGGCCGACCTTCACATCGCAACTGTCGTCGTTGTTGATCGACGACGGCGTCGCCGCCGTTGCAGCGATGCAGAGGAGGAACGAGGCGACCAGCCACAGCGCGGTTTTCATGGATTCGGGTTGACGTTCGTGCCGGTGCATAACGTTGTCGTGCCGTCCGTGAGCGTCGTGCCGGGTGGACAGACGAAGACGCCGGGTCCGATCGGGGGACCCGGCGCCAAAAAGAACACTCCGTTGATGGGCGCGGCCGGCGTGCAGCCGTTTCCCAGCGGTGCGGCGTCGAATTCCGCGGTCATCCGGTTGCCGCCGGCGTTCCCGAACATCGTTGTGGTTACCCAGTTCTGGCTCGCGCGCGGAGTGCCGAACACGGTCGGGCCAGAGGTGGTCGTTCCGCCCGCGTGGTTCGTGACCGAGTAGACCTGTCCCCCACCGTTGTTGAGGTTCATGTACATCCAACCACCAACGTCCGTTCCCACGATCACCGGAAAGGTGGAGCTGGCGGTGTTCGTTAAGGAGGCTGTCGGCAGAGTCGGAGGAAAAGGACCGAGACAGCAGGGCGGACAGCAGCCGAATGCGGTCGGGTTCTCGTGCTCGTCGAAGCGAATGAACTCGCGGATGCCCATGGAGGCGTTGTTGATGTTCGATGCGCAGGACGCGCCGGCTCCCGTGAGCCCTTCCCGCCAGATCGTGAGGTTCGTTGCAAACGCGCTGGTACCACCCTGGATGAAGCGGGCGGCAAAGGTCGAGGGCAGCGGCTGACGGCGGTCCATCGTCCGTGTCGCCGCCGGCGTGTAGCGGTCGTAAAACGTGTAGGGTAGCCCGGTCGGTACATTCGCCCCCGCACCACCCCCCTCGGGGACCGCGCGGATATGCACCATCGGGTTGCCGGCCGCGTCGAACGCGCTTGCCGCTCCGGTGCCGGCGGGGCTGCCGCCGAGCTGCTGGTAGTCGCCGATCAAGACGTTGTCGAAAAGCAGATCGGTAAGGTAGTAGGTCGGATCGGACGGCAGGAGGTTCGTGCAATTCGCCACCACGTCGATGGTGGCGTAGCCGATGGCATTCGCATGCACGCCGCCGGCGGTGGTGCACGCTCTGACTGTGCCGCCGGGGTTGAAGACGCCGGTGGTCAGCGCGGTCCGGATCGCCGTGAGGATGCTTGCCGGCAGCAACGACGGATTGCTGGCGCAATCGAGCGTGGGTCGCAGATTGCCGCCCGCGGCCGACAGAGCGCCCGGCGTCGTGGCGGGCGGGGTGCCGCTCGGCGGTGCGATGACGCCGCGGACGATGACGTCGTAGAGATTGATGGCCTGTACGTCATACCCCGTCAGGAACAGGTTGAAGCTGAGCACCGGAAAGGCCCAGTCGGTCCAGAGCGTCACATGCGCGATCTGCGGGTAGCGGGTGACGTTCGTGACGGTGAACAGCGTCGTCTGACCCTGCACAATCGGGTCCGTGTTGACCTCGAAGTACGGCAGCAGCAGCGTGGCCGCCGGACCGACCTTCACATCGCAACTGTCGTCGTTGTTGATCGACGACGGCGTCGCCGCCGATGCAGCAGTGCAGAGGAGAAGCGAGGCGACGAGCCACAGCGCGGTTTTCATGGATTCGGATTGACGTTCGTGCCGGCGCATAACGCCGTTGTGCCATTCGTGAGCGTCGTGCCGGGCGGACAGAGGAAAACGCCGCCGCCGGGCCCGATCGGCGGACTTGACGTGATCACTCCGTTGATGGGCGCGGCCGGCGTGCAGCCGTTGCCGATCGGTGCGGCGTCGAATTCCGCGGTCATCCGGCTGCCGCCGGCGTTGCCGAACATCGTTGTCGTGACCCAGTTCTGGCTGGCGCGTGGAGTGCCGAACACGGTCGGGGCCGAGGTGGTCGTTCCGCCTGCATGGTTCGTGACCGAGTAGACGGGTGATCCACCGTTGTTCAGGTTCAGGTACATCCAACCGGCAACATCCGTTCCCACGATGGACGGAAAGGTGTAGCTGGCGGTGTTCGTGGAGGACGTTGCTGGCAGATTCGGAGGTGTAGGCGTGCAAGGCGCACAGATCGGGGTGAAGACGAATGTGGTCGGGTTCTCGTGCTCGTCGAAGCGAATGCGCTCGCTGATGGCAATGTAGCTGTTGTTGACGTGCGATGCGCACGATGCGCCGGGTCCGGTCAGACCTTCCCGCCAGATCGTGTAGTTCGTAGCGAACGCGCCGGTGCCACCCTGGATGTAACGGACGGCAAAGGTAGACGGCAGCGGCTGACGACGATCGAACGTCCGTGTGGCCGATGGTGTGTAACGGTCGTAAAACGTGTAGGGAAGCGCCGTCGGTACATTCGCCCCTGCGCCACCCCCCTCTGGGACCGCGCGGATGTGCACCATCGGGTTGCCGGCCGCGTCAAGCACGCTTGCCGCTCCGCCGCCGGCCGGACTGCCACCGAGCTGCTGGTAGTCACCGATCAGCACATTGTCGAAGAGCAGATCGGTCGTGTAGTAGGACGGATTGGTGGGCAGGAGGTTCGTGCAATTCGCCACGACGTCGATGGTGGCGTAACCGATGGCGTTTTGATGGACGCCGCCGGTGGTGGAGCATGATGCGGCTCCGCCGCCGGGGATGAATACGCCGGTGGTCAGCGCGGCGCGCACGGCCGCGGTGATGCTTGCCGGCAGCAACGACGGATTGCTGGCGCAGTCGAGCGTGGGTCGCAGATTGCCGCCCGCGGCCGACAGCGCGCCCGGCGTCGTGGCGGACGTGGTGCCGCTCGGCGGCGCGATGGTGCCACGAACGATGACGTCGTAGAGGTTGATGGCCTGTACGTCATATCCGGTGAGGAACAGGTTGAAGCTGACCACCGGAAAGGCCCAATCGGTCCAGAGCGTGACGTGCGCGATCTGCGGGTAGCGGGTGACGTTCGTGACGGTGAAGAGCGTGGTCCGGCCCGGCACCGTCGGGTTGGGGTCCACCTCGAAGTACGGCAGCAGCAGCGTGGCCGCGGGACCGACGTTCACATCACAACTGTCGTCGTTGTTGATCGACGACGGCACCGCCGCCCATGCCGAGGTGCAGAAGAGGAGCGAGGCCAACAGCAACAGCGCCGGTTTCATGGATTCGGGTTGACGTTCGTGCCGGTGCATAACGTTGTCGTGCCGTTCGTGAGCGTTGTGCCGGGTGGACAGACGAAGACGCCCCCTCCGGGTCCGATCGGGGGACCTGATGAGAACCCTCCGTTGAGGGCCGCGGCCGGCGTGCAGCCGTTTCCGAGCGGCGCGGCGTCGAATTCCGCGGTCATCCGGTTACCGCCGGCGTTGCCGAACATCGTTGCCGTCACCCAGTTCTGGCTGGCGCGCGGAGTGCCGAACACGGTCGGGGTGGAGGTGGTCGTTCCGCCCGCGTGGTTCGTGACCGAGTACTTGGGTGAGCCACCGTTGTTGAGGTTCATGTACATCCAACCGCCAACGTCCGATCCAACGAGGAACGGAAAGGCGGAGCTGGTGGTGTTCGTCGAGGAGGCTACCGGCAGCGTGGGAGCTGAAGGCCCGCAGGGCACACAGATCGGGCTGAAGGTGAATGCGGTCGGGTTCTCGTGCTCGTCGAAGCGAATGAGCTCGCCGAGGGCAATGGAGGCGTTGTTGATGTGCGACGCGCACGACGCGCCGGGGCCGGTCAGACCTTCCCGCCAGATCGTATAGTTCGTCGCGAACGCGCCGGTGCCACCCTGGATGTAACGGACGGCAAAGGTAGACGGCAGCGGCTGACGGCGATCGAACGTCCGTGTCGCCGCGGGTGTGTAGCGGTCGTAAAACGTGTAGGGGAGCCCGGTCGGTACATTCGACCCTCCGCCACCCCCCTCTGGGACCGCGCGGATGTGCACCATCGGGTTGCCGGCCGCGTCGAGCACGCTTGCCGCTCCGGTACCGGACGGACTGCCGCCGAGCTGCTGGTAGTCACCGATCAGCACGTTGTCGAAAAGCAGATCGGTCGTGTAATAGGTCGGATTCGTAGGCAGGAGGTTCGTGCAATTCGCCACGACGTCGATGGTGGCGTAGCCGATAGCGTTTGCATGGACGCCGCCGGCTGTGCTGCAGGCGTTTACTGGGGCGCCGGGGTTGTAGACGCCGGTGGTCAGCGCGGTGCGCACGGCCGTGGTGATGCTTGCCGGCAGCAACGCCGGATTGCCGGCGCAATCGAGCGTCGCCCGAAGATTGCCGCCCGCGGCTGACTGCGCGCCTGGTGTCGTGGCAGGCGTGGTTCCGCTCGGCGGCGCGATGACGCCGCGCACGATGACGTCGTAGAGGTTGATGGCCTGTACGTCGTAGCCGGTGAGGAACAGGTTGAAGCTGAGCACCGGAAAGGACCAGTCGGTCCAGATCGTCACGTGCGCGATCTGCGGATAGCGAGTGACATTGGTGATGGTGAAGAGTGTCGTCTGACCCTGTACCGTCGGATGCGGGTAGACCTCGAAGTACGGCAGCAGCAGCGTGGCCGCGGGACCGGCCTTCACGTCGCAACTGTCGTCGTTGTTGATCGACGATGGCACAGCCGCAAGGGCGCTGCCGCAGAGAAGGAGCGAGGCGAACAGCAGCCGTGCCGTCTTCATGGGATCGGGTTGACGTTCGTGCCGGTGCACTGCGTGCTCGAGCCGTTGGTGAGGGTCGTGCCCGGCGGACAGACGAAGACGCCACCGGCCGGGCCGATCGGCACCATGGAGCTTGGGAAGGCGGCGGGCGAACAGCCGTTGCCGAGCGATGCCGCGTCGAACTCCGCGGTCATGTGACTCGTGCCGAGGTTGCCGAACATCGTCACCGTCACCCAGTTCTGGCTTGGACGGGGGCCGATGGTCGTCGTCGATCCCGCCGGCGAGAGAACGGTCCGGACGTTCGTCGGTCCCGGCGCCCCGCCAACGTCCTTGGTTACCGAGTACGTGGTGCTGCCGCCGTTGTCGAGGTTCAGGTAAAACCAGCCGCCGACGTCGGGAGTGGTCAGCGCCGGGTAGAGGGGATCGGCCGATGAGAACGAAGAGGTTGCCGGGAGGCTCGGTTGCGGTGTGAAGCAGGTGCAATTCAACTGTTGCGCGAGGGTGAATGGATTCTCGTGCTCGTCGAAGCGGACGATCTCCGCCACGACCATCGCCCCCGACGCTTTGGCATCGGCGCAACTGCCGGCGCCGAACCCCTCGCGCCAGATGCTGAGATTCGTGCTGAACGCGTTCGTTCCCCCCTGGATGAAGCGCGACGCATAGGTGGAGGGAAGCGGTTGACGGCGATCGAAAGTCCGTCTGGCCACCGGCGTGTAGCGGTCGTAAAAGGTGTACGGCAACGCCGTACCGACGTTCGATCCCGCACCTCCCCCCTCGGGCACGGCCCGGAGGTGGACCATCGGATTGCCGCCGGCATCGAAACTGCTCGCCGGCAGGCCGGACGGATGCGGCCCGATCTGCTGGTAGTCGCCGATCAGGACGTTGTCGAAGAGAAGGTCGGTTTCGTAGTAGAGCGGATCGGAGGGTGCCCGCGCCGTGCAGCTCGCCACCAGGTCGACCGTGGCGTAGCCGATGGCGTTGGCATGGACGCCGCCGATCTGGCTGCACGAGCTCGCCGAGAACGTGCCCAGCGTGAGCGCGGTCCGGATCGCGCCAATGATGCTCTGCGGGAACGTTCCTGGGTTGGTCCCGCAATCGAGCGGCGAGCGGAGGTTCGGATTGGTGCCCGTGGAAAGCGCTCCGGGCTTCGTCGTCGACGTGGTGCCGCTGGGCGGCGCCACGATGCCGCGTATCAGAACGTCGGCCAGGTTGATCGCCTGAACGTCGTAGCCGGTGAGGTACTCGTTGAACGTCATCACCGGATACCCGTAGTCCGTCCAGAGCGTGACGTGCGCGATCTGGGGATAACGGACGACGTTCGTGACCGTGAAGAGCGTCGTCTGTCCCGTCGTGCCGCTGACGTCGACCTCGAAATAAGGCAGGAGAAGCGTGGACGCCGGACCCACCTTCACGTCACACGTATCGTCGTTGTTGGTTGACGTTGGGGAGGCCGCAAACGCGGAGGTGGCAAGGAACAGCAGGACCGGGAGCCATTTCATGGATGATCCCTCCGGAGCACACGTTATGCTCGCGTGTCATAAAAGTCACGGTTATTTTTCTGTTTTGGTGTGAGACTGGTCAAAATCAATGGGATCACAGCATGTCGTGACGGTGCCTCTCCCAGCGCGCGCGGTGCCTCCTCCAGTTCGTTTCTGTGCTCTTCCAGCGGGCGCGGTGACTCTCCCAGGTTGTGCCGTGCCTCTCCCGGTGTGCGCCGTTCCTCTTCCAGGTTGGTCCGTTCCTCTCTCAGGTTGAGCCGCTCCTCTTCCAGGTGGAGCGGTGCCTCTTCCAGCGCGGGCGGTGAATCTGCTGGCGGACGGGGAAACGCATCGAGCGGACGGAGAAACGCATCGAGCGGACGGAGAAACGCATCGAGCGGACGGGGAAACGCACCGGGCGGGAGCGGAAACGCTTCGAGCGGGAGCGGAAACGCATCGAGCGGACGGGGAAACGCATCGAGCGGACGGGGAAACGCATCGAGCGGGAGCGGAAACGCATCGAGCGGACGGGGAAACGCATCGAGCGGACGGGGAAACGCATCGAGCGGACGGGGAAACGCATCGAGCGGACGGGGAAACACATCGAGCGGACGGAGAAACGCATCGAGCGGACGGGGAAACACATCGAGCGGGAGCGGAATCGCTGGGAGAGCGCGCGTCTCGCCTGCGCTTTCGATTGGCAGCATGGCGGGCATTACGCGCGCGCGGGACGCACGCGGTCCCAGGTTGTTACTTCTTCAACAGCCTGTTCCGCTTTCCGGTCAAGCTTCGGCCTGCGTGACGTCGCGGCGTATACTCGATCGAAACTGTGCCGGGAGGGTGTCGATGCAAGGACTTACGCCGCTCGATATTCAGAAACAGACGTTCGCGCGCGTGTTCAAGGGCTACAACGCCGATGAAGTGCGCGGATACCTTCATCTGATCGCCGAGGAGATGGAAGGGCTGATCAGGGACGTCGACCGGCTCTCGCGCGAGAACGCCATGCTGCGCGAGGAGCTGGATGAGCACAACGCCCGCGAGCGCATCCTCAAAGACACGCTGCTCTCGGCGCAGAAGGTGTCGGAGGACGTGAAGGCCAACGCCCACAAAGAGGCGGAGCTGATCGTCAAGGATGCCGAGCTGCTCTCCGACCGGCTGACGTCGCAGGCGATGTCGCGGGTCGGCGATCTGGAGCGGGCCATCCAGGATCTCAAGATCGAACGGCGCGGCGCACGCAACAAACTGCAGTCGATGCTCGACACCATGCAGCAACTGGTCATGCTCGATGCCGAGCAGGAAGCGAACGAGCAGCCGATCACGGCGATGTTCCGGGCGCGGGAGACGTAGCGCTGGCACTGCTGATCCGCAATCTCTCCCAGATCGCCACGCCCCTCGGCCGCGGGCCGTTGCGCGGTGGCGCCATGCGAGCGCTTACGGTCTTCGATCGATCGGTCATCGTGATCCGCGACGGTCGTTTTGCCTTCGTCGGACCTGAGGCCGATCTCGGCGCCGATCTTCGCGCGGCGATCGACGATGATTTCGACGCCCGCGGTGCGACGGCCGTCCCAGGCTTCATCGACTCGCATACCCATATTCCGTTCGCCGGTTATCGGGAGACGGAGTTCAACCGCCGGCTGCAGGGGGAGACTTACGAGCAGATTGCCGCCTCGGGAGGGGGGATCGCGTCGTCGGTACACGCAACGCGAAAGGCGTCGCAGGAGGAGTTGGCCGAGAACATCCTCGCCCGCGCCCGGACGATGGCCCGTTACGGGACGACCACCGCCGAGGCCAAGAGCGGATACGGATTGAGCGTCGAAGGGGAGTTGAAACAGTTGCGGGCCATCCGCGACGCGAACCAGCGCTCGCCGGTGCGCCTGATCCCGACCTGCCTTGCGGCGCACGATTTTCCGCCGGAGAGCCGCGGCAGCGCGGCGGCGCGGCGCGGTTATGTGTCGGCGATCATCGGTGAGATCCTGCCGGCCGTCGCCGAGGAGAAGCTGGCCGTCTTCTGCGACGTCTTCGTCGAGCGTGGCGTCTTCACGAATGAGGAAGGAGATGCCGTTCTGCGCGCCGGCGCGGCCCTCGGCCTAGTCCCGCGCATGCACGCCGACGAGCTCTCCGACACGGACGGTGCCTCCCTGGCAGCCACCCTCGGCTGCGCATCTGCTGACCACTTGATGCAGATCTCCGACGCCGGCATCGCCGCGCTGGCGTCCTCGAACACGGTCGCCAACCTCCTCCCCGCCACCAGCTTTTTCCTCATGTCCGCGCGCTACGCCCCGGCCCGCCAACTGATCGACGCCGGCGCCATCGTCGCCCTCTCCACCGACTGCAATCCCGGCACATCGATGACCGAATCGATGCCGATGGTGATGCAACTGGCCACCCTGCAGATGAAGATGACCGTGGAGGAGTCGCTGACCGCCGCCACGCTCAACGGCGCCGCGTCCCTGCAGATTGCTGACGAGACAGGCTCCATCGAATCCGGCAAACGCGCCGATCTCGTTCTGCTCGATGCCCCGAATTACCTGCATCTCGTCTACCACTTCGGCGTGAACCTCGTCGCGAAGGTGATGCGGGATGGGGTGTGGGTGGGGTAGCTTGACATCAGAAATTTGTTCGGCAAGATGTCAACGTGCGAACGACTCTCACACTCGATCCGGATGTGGCGAAGCTTGTTCGCGAGACGGTCGAACACGAGCATCTCCCTTTGAAGGATGTCATCAACGACGCCTTGCGGAGGGGCTTGAAGCCGAGCGAACCCAGACCAGAGTTCCGTGTCGTTCCCCATGCGAGCGCGCTGCAACCGGGGATCGACCCGCGCAGGTTCAATCAGCTTGCCGACGAGATCGAGGATGAAGCCGTTCTGTCAAAGATGGCGCTAGAGAGTCGATGATCATCCCTGACATCAATCTACTTCTCTACGCATATTTCTCGGTGTTTCCGTTGCACGAAGCGGCCAGGAATTGGTGGGAAGGGATCGCGGAGCGCGATGAGCCGGTCGGTTTCGCTCCCCCCGTACTGTTCGGATTCGTCAGGATCGCGACCAATCGTCGCGTCTTCGTGGAGCCAATGGACGTGCAACGCGCGATAGGGATCGTCGAGGGCTGGCTGGCACTTCCAGGCACGCGAGTGCTGCGTCCCGGACCGCGTCACGTCAAGGTGGTGTTCGATTTGCTCCGAGTCGCGGGGACCAGCCGTGACCTTACGACCGACGCGCAGATCGCGGCGTACGCCTTGGAAACCCGAGGGATAGTTCACACGACGGACGTCGACTTCTCACACTTTCCAGGTGTCGCCCACATCGACCCCCTCGCGGAGTAAAAGGGACGAGTTTGACGCGTGTCATTGGGCGTTAAGTTCGCTCAAGACAAACCCGAAGTAAACCGCAGCCCGACCCTCCGCCGCCCGAACTGCTCGTCGACGGCATTCCGAATGCGTGCGCCGCGCTCGCCGAACGCTTCGGGGATCCAGACCCGGGCTTCCCACGTTTGCGGCCCGTCGAGAACGATCTCTTCGTTGCCGAGCATCGCCAGGGCCGTTCCGGCTTCGATGACGTAGGGGACATCCGCTTTCTCGAGCCGGTCGATCAACTCGGCCACGAGCTCCGGCGACTTCTCCTCGATGAGCGGGAGGAGGTTGCCCATGTGCTCCAGTTGCGGCCGGAGCTCGGTGACGAGGGCGACATCGCAGTCCGAACAGTGCGTGATGCCTTCGCGGTATTCACTTTCGCATTCAGGGCAGAACATGGGAGGGGATCTTCTCACAGGCGCCTCACGACGGAGCGCTGGCGTCTCGCCGGCTGGCCCGGGGGCGTCTCGCCCCAGGTCTGGCATACCCATACCCATTCGCTCGTAACCCTCAGCGGCGAGCCCCTTCGGCTTCGCTCAGGGCAGGCTCTGCCGAGCCAGCCGGCGAGACGCCAGCGCTCCGGTCGCGAACCATCACCCGTAGTATGCGCAGATCTTCTCGTACAGCTTCGCCCCAATGGCGCTCTTTGCCTCGGTCGTACAACCGGCGATGTGCGGAGTGAGGATGAGACGCGGATCGTCGGGCCAGCGTCGCGTCGGCGGCTCGGGATCGTAGACGTCGAGGGCAAGTCCGCCGAGGGTGTTGCGGGTGAGGGCATCGAGGGCGGCGTCGACGTCGAGGACTTCGCCGCGGGCGGCGTTGATCACGATGGCGCCGGGTGGGAGCGCGGCCAGCTCGTTTGCGCCGATCATCGCGCGCGTTTCGGGGGTGAACGGAACGTGCAGCGTGAGGATGTCGCTGGCGCGCAGAAGGGCGTCGAGCGATGGGATGCGGACGGCGCCGCGCTGCCTGAAATCGTCGTCGGTGAGGTAAGGATCGAAGGCGGCGACTCGCATTCCGAATGCACGGGCGAGCCGCGCCACGCGCATACCGACCTGGCCCAATCCGACGATGCCGAGACGGTGATGGCGTAGCTCGTGGCGGGTGGCGCAATCGTCGCGGTCCCAGATGCCGGCGCGCATGGAGCGGTCGTATGCGGGGACCGTGCGCGTGAGCGCGATCATGAATCCGATGACCAGCTCGGCGACGGCGTTGGCGTTCTCGCCGGGCATGTTGATGACGGCGATGCCGCGGTCGCGCGCGGCCTGCATGTCGATGTTGTCGGTGCCGCTGGTCCCCTGCGCGATCAGCTCCAGTTTCGTCGCGGCATCGATGACGCGCCTGGTGACGCGGTTGTACGAACGGGTGACGAGGATCTCGCAATCGCCCGCGATCGCTTCCAGCTCATCCTCGGATTTCACAGGCCGGTCGACGATTTCGAAGCGGCCGTCGGCGTGCGCGCGCGCGAGGAGCGAGCGGTCGACGTCGGCGGCGATGAGGAGGCGTTTCATACCCAGAGTTTCTCACGCGGAGACGCGGAGACGCGGAGCAGGAGTCAAACCTCCGCGTCTCCGCGCCTCCGCGTGAGGATAGACTTTGACTGATCTTGCGCTTTCTGAAAAAACATCGCATCGCCCTCGCCGCGCTCGCCGTTTATCACTTCGTCTTCTTCTTCCCGACCCTTTTCATGGGCCGCGTCGCCTCGCCGAACGACGTCTTCTACAACTTCGATCCGTGGAAGAGCGTGCGGCAGGTCGAAGTGCAGAACTCGCTCATCAACGACCCGCCGACGGCGTATTACACGGTCCTCTCGCTGATCAAGACGGACTGGCATGCCTTTCACTGGAACCCCTTCATCGGCTCCGGCGTGCCGGGTTTCGGGTCGACTCTCCTCTCTCCCTTCAGCTTCTTTCCGGCGCTGCTGCTGCCGCTGCCATGGATCTACACCGGCATCATCCTGCTGAAGCTCAACGTCGCCTTCTGGCTGGCCTATCTCTGGCTGCGCGAGGAGCGCCTCGGCAAGCGCGGCGCGGCGGTGGGAGCGATTCTCTTCGCCGCGGCGGGACCGGTGGCGGTGCGGTGGTGGTGGCACGTAACGAACGCGGCGCCGCTCTATCCCGCCCTGCTCTGGATCGCGCTCCGCACGGCGCGAGGGAAGCGGACGCCGGCCTGGGCCATCGGCCTGGTCGCGCTCTGCTACGCCCTCTCGGCGTTTCCGGCGGCGATGGCGTATGGGGCGTACGCGGCGGTTGCTTATTTTGTGTACGTCGTGATTCGCGAACGCCGTTTCGCGCCGCGCATCCTCGTCACCGCGGCGCTGGCGACTCTCTTCGGGGTGATGATCGCTACGCCTTCCTTCATCCCTCTCGCGCAACTGGTCAAGCGTACCGGCTATCTCGAGTCGCGCGCCACGGCCGCGGCCGAGCATGTCTTTCCCCTCCACCACTTCGCGCTCTTCGTCAATCCCGATCACCTCGGCAATCGTGCCTTGCGTGATTGGCGCGGCGATCATGACCTCGGGACGCTCAACAACTACATCGAGGCGACGGTTTACGTAGGCGTCATCGCGTTGCTGCTGATTCCTCTCGCCATTGCCAACCGGCGTGCGCGCTCGCGATGGTTCTGGCTGGCGATGCTGGCCGTGATGCTCGCGGCGATGTTCGGTTTCAAGCCGGTGGCGAAGATCGTCGGCAGTCTGCCCGGATTCAAATACTCACCTTTGACGCGCATCGAGCTGATGCTGCCGATCGCCGTGGCCTATCTCGCCGCATCCGGCGCGGCATTACTCGCCCGAGGGCGATTCCGGCGCGCCATCGGCATGCTGCTCGCCGTCGCCTGCGCCGCCGACCTCGCGGTCTTCGCGGGCCGGTTCTATCCGTATCTCGAGCCCGCCCTGGCGTCGCCGCCGGTCACGCCGACCATCACCTTCCTGCAGTCGCAGCCGAAGCCGTTTCGTATCGCGCCGTTCTTCCTCTATCTGTGGCCGAACAGTTCCGAGCTGTACCGGCTGGAGGATGTGCGAAGCCACTTCTCATCCGAGGGCAGCTACCGGCGGCTGCTCGAACGGATCGATCCGAGCGCCGCGCTGACGTCGTCAACCGTCATCAACTTCAACAGCCTGAAATTCGACTTCAACGATCCTCTGGTGGGGATGCTCGGCATCCGTTACCTGCTGGAGCAGCGGTCGATCGACGTGATGAAGTGGACGATCTTCGCCAACACGAAGGCTGGGGTGAAAGAGATTGCGGCGATGGTGCTCGAGCCCGGCATGGCCGTGCAGCGTCATCTGCGCGTCGACGCCGAGCCGTTCTACGCCATCGAACTGCCGGTGGAGTTGCAGGCCGAGCTCGGGCGGGCGCCGCATCTCGATGTGACGCTGATGAAGGGGCCGAGCGTCGTCTACGCGCGCGCGTTTACGGCGGGGGACATCACGGCGCTCGGCAAGATCTACGTCCCGCTCCGCCCCTACGCGCGCCTCGGCGAGTCGGTCGTGCTGCGCATTGCCGCCATCGGCATGCGGGTGCGCATGCTGACCGGTGCCACCGAGGTTGCCGGCGATGCGCCGGTTTTCTACGGCCGGGTGACGACGCCGCTGATCTTCGAGCGCGACCTGCCGGACGGGCGTATCTTCCGCAACGTCGCCGAGGTGCCGCGCTTTCACGCCGTGACGCGGACGCGGCGGATGACCGTGGATGAGCTGCTGGCGACGAAGAGCGTCGATTTCGGCGACGAGGCCATCGTCACCGACCCTCGCCCGCTGCCGGTCGAGGCGTCCGACGCCGTCGTGACGCTGCGAAGCTACGCGGATGACGCGCAGGTGGTCGACGTCGCCGCGCCGGCGAAGACGCTGCTGGCGTCGTCGGAAAAGCTGACGCCCGAGCTTCGCGTGACGGTCGACGGCCGCGCCGTCGATCCGGTTCAGATCAACGTGCTCTTCGCCGGCGTACCCATCCCGGCCGGCAATCACCGCGTCGTCTTCACGCGCCGCCTCGGCAGGGGATGGTGGTGGCTGGCGGGGATCGCGCTGGTGTTGCTGGTGGCGCTGTCGGTCGTCGACGCGCGCCGCCGCTCCATCATTTCGGCAGCGCCACCAGGATGATCTGATACGCGAACAGTCCGCGCCAGATGCGCGTGATCCACGTCAGCACGCGCTCGCCGAGGCGGAGGAGCGGGTCGGGCATCCAACCGATGATCAGGCGGATCGGTACCGACGAGCCGCGGATGGCGATGATGCGAAAGCCGGCCTTCTCGATCTCCCGTTTGATCGTGCGCATGGTGAAGAAGCGGAGATGGGTGAAGTCGAGGATGCCGCGGTCGCGATACTCGAAGACGCCGAAGAGGAGTCCGAGGCGCACGGTGATGTTGGCGATGTTCGGAACGGAGAGGAAGAGGACGCCGTCGCTGGCCAGAGACCGCTTGACCATGTTCAGGAGCGTGGTGGAGTTTCGAAGATGCTCGATGACGTCGGCCAGCACGACGGCGTTCATGCCCGGCGGCAGCGTGCGCACTGTCTCGAGGTCGGCGATGACGACCTGATCGAATCGCGACCGAAGCTGCCCGATGCGGTCGGCGTCGTACTCGAAGCCGATCGTCGTATCGAAGTGCTCGCGCACCGCCGAACCGAGCTCTCCCCCCGCCGCGCCGAGGTCCAGTAGCGTCCCCCCCCGCGGCGTGTACCGCCGGATCAGCTCGATGAGAATCCGATGGCTGCTCCCCTCGAAATCCTTGAATGTATAGACGTTCGGCACGTTTCGCGGGAGGGTAGTGGAAGGGGTGGGGGAACACAACTCTTTCATTCGAAAGGCTTTCACCACAGAGGCACAGAGATCACAGAGGTTTTGTTTTCTCTGTGTCCTCTGCGCCTCTGTGGTTGAAAGCCTTTTACGTACCTCAATGCAGACCGACGGAGCCGACGTTCTTCAACGAGATCGAGATTCCGATGCTGGAGTCCGGTCGCTCGGTCGGCACGTAGACGAGGTAGCGGCGGTACTCCACGGCGATGCCGTAGCAGGAGGCGGTGCCGCCGATGAGGTAGCGCTGCTCGAGGAACTTTCCCTTGTGGGCGTCGAAGTTGAGCTGCACGTCGGCGCGAATGCGGTTGCTGAGCAGCGACGAGCCGCTGTTGAGGCGGATCTGGCTGGAGGCCGTATCGACCGACACTCCGTTCACCGGCGGCTGCTTGTAGGATGAGAACCAGGTGAAGCTCAGGTATTTGTCGGCGCGTACGCCCGTGCCGAGGAGATTTGCCGAAAGGCTGGTCTGCGCGACCTGGTGCGAGATGTTGCTGATCGTCGCCGAGGCGTCGAGGGTGATCGAGGAGTACGGATTGACGTGCAACCCGGCCACGAGCGGTGTGAACTTGCCCTGCTGGGGAACGGTCGAACCGGAGAGTCCGCCCGCGGTCGCGGAGGTGAACTGCGTGCCGAGGGAGACCGACTGCGTCAGCGAGAACGAGGCCACCTCGCGCGATGAGCCTCCCGCGGCGGATTCGCGTCCGATGAGCCGCTGCGTCAGCGAATACTCCACCGAGTTGCGCACGATCGGCAGGAAGGGGGAGTCGACGGTGTCGAAGCGGATGATCCGCTCCTGATCGTTTACGTTCGTCGTGTAGAGATAGCGGAAGCGCGGCTCGATGACGTGCTTGAACTTCGTGAATCCACCCAGCGACTCGTTGTAGACCTTCGAGAACGACGGCCCGACCACCTCGACCTGTCCCTGCGCGTAGAAACGCTCGATCGCATTCTTGACCGCCGTCAATTGTCCGGTCGGATTGGCGACGGAGCTGTCGCTCAGGGTGTCGGAGTAGTACGTTTCGCGAACGGAGATCTGCGGACGGACGGAGAGCCAGGCCGGCGTGTGGAGCTGCATCGAAAGCGTCGGGAAGATGTCGGCCCGGTAATAGTTCGCCGCCGGCCCGTTGACCAGACCGCTGGTAACCAGATGAGACGCCGACGATTCGAGGGAGTAGTAGAACGGACTCTCTCCGATCCGGTTCGGATAGAGCCGGAACTGCAGTGAGGGGAGCTGCTCGAAGCGCTGGCGCTCCGGCGGCTTGAGGGGATCGTTCGGATCGACATTGCCGAGGAGAATGTCCCGCCGGTCGGTGAGGATGTTGAACGAGTAGGTGCTGCGGTTCTTGGTCAGATACGCCGAGGAGTAGATCTGCGAGAGGGTGTGCAGGCGCGGATCGTGCGAAAAACGGCGGAAGAACTCGAGGTTGGAGATGTCTTCGACGTCGACGACACCGCGAAAGCCGCCGGGCAGGTTGTTCTGCGAATGTTGGTAGTTGTAGCGCCACTCGTTGCGGCCGGTCTCCGGGTCGTGGACGGCGTATGCGTTCAGGTCGCCGTGCTTGACGTTTTCCGAGGGGCGGTACCGGATGCTGATCCCGCCGCCGTTGTAACCCTTGTCGTTGATGTCGCCGTAGAACGTGGCGTCGGCGGTGTCGCCGAACGGGACGAAGTAGCCGAGCTCGATCCGGTCCCCATAGGTCGGCGAGAAGAGCACGCGCGGAATGAGAAAGCCCTGCGAGCGGTCGCTCTTGGTCGGCCAGATCAGGCGCGGCGTGAAGATCAGGGGGATGTCGTGTGCCCGGAAGGTGACGTCCTTCATGTGCGCGTAGTCGTCGAGCGTGACGTCCGCCACGCCGATGTGAAACGACCAGGCCGGCTTGTCGAGATCGCACGACGTGAACATCCCGTTCGTCAGGCGGTAGCGGTCTTCGGCCAGCCGCTCGATCTTTTCGCCGACGAAGTACATGTCGGGCTTCAGGCTGCCGGTGGCGTTGAAGAAGGTGCCGGTCTTGGAGTCGAGGTTGAAGACGATGTGCTCGCCGGTGATCCTGGTCGGTCCCTGGTCGAGAATCACATGCCCCTCGGCCACGACGTCTTTCGTCTTCAGGTTGGCCGTGACCTTGTCGGCGTGGATGACGATGTCCTGGTACTTGATGACGACCTCTTTTTCCAGGATCAGGTACTCGTCGCGCACGACCTCCTGTCGTCCACCGGGCGCGGTGGACCAGGTCACGTCGCCGCCGGTCTTCTTCACGCCGGGCGTGACGTGGAACTTGGGCTTCGGCTGGTTGTAGTACTGCCCGGCCGGCCCCATGTCCTTACCCTGCGCGAAGAGCAGCGAGGGAGCGGTGGCGAGGAAGAGCGCGGCTGCGGTTCGGAGGAACAGGGCGGGATCAACCCTCATGCGTCGTCGTCATTGTATCCGACGACTCCACATCTTCGGCGCCCGCGATGAAGACGGCCCGGTCGATATGGCTCATTTCCTGGATTTGCATGCGTAATTTGATGATCTCGATCTGGTAAAGGCGCGCCACGTCGTCGGTACGATTGCGCTGCTGGCGCTTGCGAAGGGCGATGCGGTTGGCGAGCCGGACGAACTCCCGGTGCGCGCGCCGGTCCGCCCATCCGCCGCGGCCGAGTCTCAACAAGGGGTGGGCCGTGGCGCGAACGTCCCGGTCGTTCATGAAGCCGAGCGACGACTCGTGCCGAAGCTCGGCGCGAACGTCCGGCCATTGCTGGAAGACCGCCCCGACGACGATCAGCGGAAGGGCGGTGGCGACGATGATGAGGATGTACCGCTCGCGGATTCCGTAGCGCACCGCCAGCGACGGCAGCCAGGCCACGACGACCGCCGCGGCGGCGGTGGCGACGTCGAAGGCGATCTGCTTCTTCTTGTCGGCGACGTGGAAGACCGCGAAGGTGATGCCGTATCCGGCCACGGCCCCTGCCAGCATGAGGGAGGCCAGGATCCCCGCCTCGTGCACGGACGTCATCACGAAGGGGATCGCCGCCGTCGCCCCCATCACGCTTCCGACCAGCATCCCATCGACCGCCTCGGTTTCCCTGCCGGTGTGCCGCACGTAGAGCGCGGCCAGGGTGAGGGCGATGCCGCCGACGACCGGATAGAGAGCGCGGACGAGGAAGAGCACAACGGCCACGGCCACGCCGATGGCCAGAGCGGTGCGCCAGGCCGTGCCGAGGTCGTTGTCGAGCGTCTTGAAGAAGTGCGCCGCGGCCATGGCGGCCAGGAAGACCACATACACGACGATACAGAGAACGGGATCAGACATGCGTCATGGGAATGAGTACCCGGCCTCATCGAAGCGAACGGGGTGCCGTAAAAAGTATCGTCGCGAGGTCTCGATGTCCATACGGATCTGGTTGGTCAGCTCCACGGCCGACTGGAACTGCTGCTCGCGGCGGAGCAGGCGGTGGAAGTAGAGCCGCACCGTGTCGCCGTAGACGTTGGAGTCGAAGTCGAGGATGTGGCTCTCGATGGTGATGGCGTAGTTCTCGTAGAGTGTGGGCCGGACGCCGATGTTGGTCACGCTCTCGAAGGAGCGGCTGAAGCTTTCGAAGCGGGAGGTGGTGATGTAGACGCCGCCGCCGGGATAGAGCTCGTTGGCTGGATCGACGTTGACTGTGGGGAATCCGATCTTGCGCCCGAGGCGGCGGCCGGTGGCGACGCGGCCATCGATGAAATAGGTGCGGGCCAGCGCCATGGCCACCGTGCGCATCGTCCCTTTTTTGACGGCGTCCCGCACGAGCGAGCTGGAGACGCGGATGCCGCGGATCTTCACCTCATCGACCCCCTGAACGGCGAAGCCGTGCCGCGCGCCGGCGGCTTTCAGTTTCTCCAGGTTCCCCTCGCGGCCGGCGCCGAAACAGAAGTCGCGCCCGATGCGGACGTCGCTGACCTGCAGCGCACCGACGAGAAACTCGTCGATGAAGCGGTCCGCCGTCCACCGCGAGAACTCATGCGTGAAGGGGACCACCAGCAGCGCGTCCACGCCCATGTCGCGCAACAGCTCGTGTTTCTGCGGCAGGGTCAGGATCTGCGGCGGCACGCGGTCGGGCGCCACGATCGACAGCGGATGGGGATGAAAGGTGATGACCGCGGACGGGCGTCCGGTCTCGCGAGCCCGCGCCACGACACCGCGGATGATGGCCTGATGCCCGATGTGCATCCCGTCAAAGTTCCCGATCGTGGCCACGCAGCCGCGAGGCAGGTCAGTCTGGCGAAGCGGATCGTTGATCAGGATCATGGTGTGAAGACGAGCGCGCGGATCATCGCATACGTTCGAAGTGGAGCGCCGGCGAGACGGCAGCGGTCCGGCGTGAACGCTTGGCGCTGACCCGCATTTCTCACACTCTCACTGGAATTGTTCCCTCGAGAGCTTGTCATTTCCTTCGTCGAGAGCCCTTCTCCCCCCGCGGTTTCTTGCGGGGGGAGAAGGTGGCGAAGCCGGATGAGGGGGGCGCTTTACGAGATACGCACGCTTTACCGATGCTGGTCCGAGAGCGCTCGAAGGCGCGCGAATGACAGACGCGTGAAACGCCCCCTCATCCGCCTTCGGCACCTTCTCCCCCAGCAAGAAACCGCTGGGGGAGAAGGGCTCTCGACGAAGGGAGTCGCAAGTGCGGTTCTAGCAGACTGTGAGAAATGCGGGCTACACTCCTCCCCGTGAATAAGCACCTTCGCTCCCTCTTCCTTCTTGTCGCAGTCGTCATCGCGCCGGCCGCCATCGCCGCCGACCGCCCATCCCGCCCGCCTCAGAAGGGATGCAAGTGGGAGAAAGTGACGAACGCGGCAACGGGGTTCGAGGCCTGGGTGGAACGCTGCGATTTCGGGTACCGGAAGATCGATCTCTTCTTCAAAGGCTCGTCGCTCTTCAGCCGATTCTCGGATGGAGGGGCGCCGGATCCTCTGGTGGACGTCCTGCCGCTGTTGGCCGGCGAGACCGCGGAGAGCGGGATGAAGCGGATTTTCGCGTCGCACACCGATAAGAAACTGGTGAAGCGCTGCGTGCTCGCGCCGTATCCCGGCGATCGCCGTCCGGGAGCGACGCGTTACACCTTCCTCCCCGACAAGGCCTACAAGAAGGAGCTCGACGCGAAATCCGATCCGGGCGACATCGGCGATCCGCCCTGCGGCGACTGGGGCGATGCTCCCGACGGGATTCAGTACTTCGAAGTCCAGCCCGGTGCCCGCAGCGTGTTGTTCGTCCGCGTCGGGCAGGATGAGCCGTTGTTCGATGAGAAGACGCTGCGGCTGATCAAGTAGGCTCCTCCGTCCGGCTCGCGGCGCGGAACAGCAACGACATCCCTCCCACGAGCCAGATCAGGACCGGAATCAGCGACGCGCGCGTGCGTTTGCCGAAGAGCAGCTCCCCGAGGTTGCCGGATTCGCCCGGGAGAGCGATCGCGCCGACGGTTCGCGTTCGGTGCCAGGGGAGAGCGACGCGGGTCTCCTCGGGGATCCGCCCCGTGAAAAAGGCCGGTAGCAGGTAGCCGCCGATCGGGTTGTCGACCGCGGGACAGGGCATTGGATCGGTGGCGGTGGCGATGACGTTGATCGACACCGACAACAACGCCGCGCAGATCCAAAGGGCCTGGAGCGGGCGCGAGCCAATCGTGCTTGACGCCAGCAACGGGATTCCGAGCAGCGGAACGATCGGCAGCAGATACCTCGGTCCGAATGCGCAGCCGCCATTCCAGCCATTGAAGCTCGCGATGGCGATGAAAAACATGGCGGCAATCATGACCACCGCCCAGAGATCGTGGCGCAACTCTCTGCGTCGCGCCATGATGACCAGGCCGATCACCGCAAACAGCAGCACCGGCGATGCGAAAAAGAGTCCACGGTACGGTGAGGTGGAGATGCCATAGAGCGCTTCCAGCGATGGCAATCGTAAGACCCCGAAAAGGGAGCCCTTCTCCGTGAAGCGGGTGCTCGCTTCCATGCCCGTTCGGAATGGCGAGCCGAAGGAGCGCCATTGATAGATCGCCATGAGAACGGTCAACGGAAAGCAGCCGGTGGCAAACCGCGCCGCCGCGCGCCACGATCGAAGGCAGGCCACGATGAACAGGATCGGTGCCGCGGCACCGCAGACATAAAAGCAACTCAGGGAGATACCGACCGCAATTCCAGCCAGCAACGGATGTCTTGAAAGGAGCACCACGGCCAGCAGAAGAAACAATGTCGCCGGAACCTGTGCAAAGAGCATTGTGGAATAGGGGAGAATCCCGGTGCCGAACAGAACGGCCGCGGCCACTGCAAGAGCGGCCGGTGCAGTGGCTCCGATCCGTCTTCGTCCGTAGAGATAGAGCACCGGCCCGATGCCTGCTCCGCAGAGGCCGATGCTGAGCGCGGTCGCGATCCAGCAATTGATCCGCGTCATTCCATCGATTTGTACGTGCAGGAGCGTTTCGGCTGCGAAAATGACGGCGTATGGAATGGCGGCGAGCAGCGAAGCACCGGGCGGCTTGTTGATGTAGGTGTGTCCGCCTGTTCCGGGCGAGAGGTCGCCGGTATTTGCAGCGTAACCGTCGACATAGAGCGTATGACGCTCCACAACAGCGCGCGTGAGATCGAAATGCGCGTACGGGTTCCATCCCGCACCGCCGTCGAAATAGCCGAAGGTCACGGCGGCAACGAGGAAAAGGCCAGCCGCGATTCTGCCGTCCGCACTCATAATGAATACAGCGACGGCACCCCCAGTGTGATCGCCTCCCAATCCGGCGGGTCTGGTCCGAGCATCGTCACGAACTGATCGACCATCACCGGATCCCATTTGCCGCCCGCCGCTTCGCGCCGGAGCGTCTCCAGGGCGGCCGTGTGCGAGAGCGGCGCGGGGCGATAGGAGCGGTGCGAGGTGAGCGCATCGTAGGCGTCGACGATGGAGAGCAGCCGGACCTCGTAGGGGATGGCCTCGCCGCGGAGGCCGTCGGGGTAGCCGCGGCCGTCGAACCGCTCATGATGATGCCGGATCATCCCCAGGATGGCGGCCAGGGTATTCAGCGGCCGCACCATCTCCTCGCCGATGACCGGATGGTCGATGACGCGGAGGAACTCCTCGCGCGTCAGCGGTCCCTGCTTGTTGAGCAGCGACTCCGGGACGGCGATCTTGCCGATGTCGTGCAACAGCCCGGCGATGCGGACGCGGTCGCCCGCGGCGTCGGCCAGCCCGAGGAAGATGGTGAACATGCGGGCGAGATCGCCGACGCGTTGGGAGTGGCCGCGCGTGTACTGGTCCTTTGCCTCCAGCGCCAGCGCCAGGGCGCAGATCACGCTGTGCGTCTGCTCGAGGTCGGCGTGATAGTCCTTGATCCGCAGCAGCGAGCGGATGCGGGTGATCAGCTCCAGGCGGTTCAGCGGATAGGCGATGAAATCGTCGGCGCCGGCCACGATCGCTTCCTGCCGCATCGAGCCGCCGTGGTTCGCGGTGAGGACGATGACCGGTAGAAACTCGTGGCGCGGGTCGGCCCGCAGAATACGCAGCGTCTCGTCGCCGTCCATGACCGGCATGAGCAGGTCGAGCAGGACCACGTCGATCCCCTCGTTGTCGATGATCGCCACCGCCTCGGCGCCATTCTCGGCGAACGAGACGCGGAAGCCGGCGCCAGCCAGGCTGGCCGCGACGAGGTCGCGGTTGACCGGATTGTCGTCGACGCAGAGCACGCGTGGCGGCGGCGCCATCTTCTGGCGCATGTGACGCGACGTCACCGGCGCGGGCGTCTCTTCGCCGAGCGCCGCGGCGAAAAACGACGTCAGCTCCGCGTCCCATGCGCCGTCGCGCGCCTCGGCACGCAGACGCGACAGCGCCTCCGCGTCGGGCAGATCGTCATCGTGGCGGATCTCGTCGTAGCGATTGGCGATGGCCACGATCCGCGCTTCCAGCGGGATGGCCTCGCCAGCCAGAGCGTCGGGATAGCCGCGCCCGTCGATCCGCTCGTGATGCCAGCGCACGATCGGCACGAAGGGGCGGAAGGTCTTCATCGGATCGAGAATCGACGCGCCGATGCGCGTGTGCTCCGCGAAACGAGCGTGCTCCTCATCCGTCAGCACGCTCCTGGCCAGGAGGGCGTCCGGGATGCCGATCATGCCGACGTCGTGCAGCATGGCCCCCTTGACGATGATCTCGCGCTCTTCGCGCGACATGCCCAGCTTGTCGCACAGCCGCGCCGCGTACGCGGCCACGCGCTGTACGTGCCCGCCGCTGCGCGGGTCCTTGTTCGAGAGCGCGTTGTTGAGCGTCAGGATGATGTTCTCGCTCGAGTCGAGCTCTTTGCGCAGATTGCGGATGCGTACCAGCGAGCGGATGCGGGTGCGCAACTCGTCTTTGTTGATCGGCTTGTTGAGGAAGTCGTCCGCGCCGCATTCGAGTGCCTTGATCTTGTCCTCGGTGCCGGTGAGCGCGGTCAGCATCAGGATGGGGATCGTCCGCCCGATCGTTTCTCCCTTGATGCAGCCGCAGGCCTCGTAACCGTCCATCACCGGCATCATCACGTCGAGCACGATGACCGATGGATTGATCCTCGGATAGAGCTCCAGCGCCTCGCGGCCGTCGCGCGCGAGCACGACGTCGTACCCCCAGGTGGAGAGATACTCCTCGAGCAGTTGCAGATTCTGTTCGTTATCGTCGACAGCGAGAACGATGTCTCGATCGGGGGGGGCGTTGCCGGAGGGGACCGCCTCTTCCGCAATGGCCATTCGGGGCGGCAATTATAGCCGCAGCGCCTGTTGCTCCGCCGGATAGACGATGTGATCGCCTTCCACGCGGGCGTGCTCGTTCATCACATGCCTCTTCGCCGGCTGGCCGCTGATGATGTGAAGGACCTCGATCCCGCGCCTCGTCAACTCGTCGGCGATCAGGTTTCGATGACATCGCCACGGCACGGCCTCGGCGCACATGACGGAGACACGTTGCATCGCCGCGAGAGCGATGAGCTTGTCGATGGCGACGCGAAATTCATCCGAGGCCATGTAGTCGGCATACGCGCGAAACTGCTCGTTGCGCCAGGCCGTGTTGGGGGAATCGACCAGTGGCTTCCTCCGTCCGCCGAGCTCCGGCATGTGGATGTAGGCAATGCCCTGCTCGGGCAGCCATCGCCCCATTGCCTCGCTCGAGAAATGCGGATAGCGCTTCGACCCTGGATACCGTCGAACGTCGGCGAGAAGGCCGATGGTGTGCTCCGTCAGCAGGGCCGTGAATTCTTCGCTCGATCGGGTGGAGTGGCCGATGGTGTGGATTTGCATGGTTGCTGGGTTGCTGGGTTACTGAGTTGCTGGGTTGCCACGTTGCCGCGGAACCCAGCAACCGAGCAACCCTGCAACTCTGTAACCCAGCAACCGAATAATGCACCCTTCCTACCGGTTCTCTCTCGCGTTCCATGGCCTACTACAGCGAGCACGCCCAGCAGCTCAAGCGCGATCTGGCGGCCGAGGTGCCGACCGATGAGTTGAGGACGCTGCATGCGAAGCGGCCGCTGCTGCATGCGCTGATCGCCTTCCTCAACGTCGCCGGGCTCGTCGCGGCAGGGGTGGCCATCGTCCACTTCGACCGCTGGTACTACTGGCTGCCGTTCGCCTTCGTGGCCGGCTTCGCCGTGTTCGACTTCACGGTGCTGCTCCACGAGGTCGTCCATCGCGCGGTGCTGGCGGAAGCGAACGATGGCGCCTATCGCGTCCTCGGCCTGCTCTACGCCGTGCCGAGCGGCATCTCGGCGTCGCAATTCACCCGCTGGCACCTCGATCATCACCTCGCCCTCGGCTCGGACGTCGACGATCCCAAGCGCCACTACCTCTCGCCGAAGAAAAACGCCCGCTGGCTCAAGGCCCTCTACTTCACCCCGGCGCTCTTCCCGATCTACTTCCGCGCCGCCGCGAAAGAGACCGCCGCGTACGAACCGGAGCTGCGCCGGCGCATCGCCCGCGAGCGCCTCTTCACCATCGCCTTCCAGCTCTCGATGCTCGCCGCGATCGCCTGGATCGGCGGCTGGGCCATCGCTTTCAAGCTCTACATCGTCCCGGTCTTTTTCGTCTTCCCGATCGCCTTCGCCCTCAATCGCCTCGGCCAGCACTACGACATCGACCCATCCGACCCGGCCAAGTGGTCGACGCTGGTGAAGGCCTCGTGGTTCTGGGACGTGGTCTTCCTCTTCTCAAACTATCACCTCGAGCACCACTACTTCCCCGGCGTCCCCTTCTACAACCTCCCGCGCCTGCAGAAGCTCCTGATGCCCTTCTACCGAAAACGCGGCATGACCCCCCTCGGCTACGGCACGCTGCTCTGGGGCTGGCTCGTCCTCAACCGCAAGCCGCACGCGAACTGGGAGGACGCCGGCTCGGGCGTGGCGGTGGCGGCGACAGAGTAGGACGACGTAGGTCGGACTCTCCAGTCCGACCGGCGCTCGCGCGGGAGATCGTTTCTGGCCGCATGTCGATTGCGGCGTCCGACTTCCGTTACTGCCGTGATGGCTTGATGAGGCTTCAACCACCCTGACTCGGTTTCGTGCAGCATTCTTCATTGCCTACGTTGCGGCGCACACCTTGAGTCCACTAGTGAGGTCGTGGAGTCCACTAGTGGACTCGCGGAGTCCACCTAGTGAGGTCGTGGAGTCCACTAATGGACTCGTGGAGTCGACTAGTGGACTCGCGGAGTCGACTAATGGACTCGTGGAGTCCACCTAGTGAGGTCGTGGAGTCGACTAGTGGACTCGCGGAGTCGACTAGTGGACTCGCGGAGTCGACTAATGGACTCGTGGAGTCCACCTAGTGAGGTCGTGGAGTCCACTAATGGACTCGCAGAGTCGACTAGTGGACACCTGGAGTCTACTCATGGACTCTACGAGTGTGAACACACCATTTCTGGTGACTTAGGTGAGCTCCGAGCCCACCCGTCGCTCGGAATGCTATTGCGGTTGGCTGAAGCTCTAGGTTGCAGACCATCGGAACTGATCAAAGTCTTTGACCGCGGCCCCCACATTTCGCCGAAGTCGCGGAAGGAGTGAACGGTAAAAGCTATGGTCGCTTGGCAGGCGGTTGAGTTGGCAGGCTCATCTCCTTAAGACGGCTGATGTATTGCGCCTGCGTGTCGAGAAGTTCACGTTTTGCTGTGCTGAGCTCGTCTCGAGTCTTCTGAAGTTCACTCCGGGCCGCTGCAACGTCGGCCGTCGCCTTGCGCCGCGCCGCCTCGAGATCGTCTGTCGCCACTTTGATCTTATCCTGCGAAGCAAGAATTCGATCTTGCAGGGAGATGACCGATGTGTTGACATCCTGCAATGATTTGGCCATCGCCCCAACCACGATCAGAACAAGGACGGCGATGATAGCCAACGCTATGTTGATGAAACGTGCCTTGAGATCCTTCTCGAGTCGCTCGGCAATCTCGTCGGCCTTCTTCGCAAGTTCGGTTTTGAATTCTGCTCGCACATTCTCAGCATCGGCACTGGCCTTCTCAGCAACTGCTGCCCGATACTTTTCGTCAACGTTCGACATTCTCGCCTCCAACTTATATATGAGGAGGGCCTGCTCGACGCCGATTCCCTACCCATGGAATATATATTGGCGGAATTAGGGTCATGTCTAAAGTTGCGAAAGCAAGGTGGTGTCGGACGGCCTGAACCGGCCATTTCGATTTACGCCCTGACCCTCGAGGTTCTGCGACGAGAACCCGAGATTGTGCGATAAGTCCATCCGGCGCCTATACTTCGAGCTATGCCGTCCCGATCCGCGAACCGCCGAAAGAAGATCCATCGAAGTGTCCTGCTCGGCCAGGAGGGGATCAACATTATCGAGGCGGCTGTCCTGAAGATGAGGTTCGTGTGGTCGCCAATGGGGGCCATCGAGGCTGGAATCGACGGCACGATCGAGATCCGCGACCCCGAATCGAGCGACATGCTGCACAGCATCATTCGGGTCCAAAGCAAAGCGACATCTGGCCAGTTTGCAGCGGACACCGGGAAGACGTTCGAGTACCTCTGCGACGAGCGCGATCTCGACTACTGGCTCCGCGGTAACGCTCCCGTGATCCTCGTCCGATCCCGAACGGACACCCGAGAAGCCTACTGGGTCTCGATCAAGGACTTCTTCAAAGATCCTGAACGACGGAAGACACGTAAGGTCATCTTCAACAAAGACTCCGATCGCTTCGATGAGACCGCGGCCGGCGCGCTTCGGGACCTAGCCGTGCCAGCGGACCTCGGTGCCTACTTCGCGCCCGCGCCGAAGCGAGAGGTAATCTACTCAAACATGCTCCGGGTCACCCGCGTCCCGACGCGCCTCTTCCACGGCATTGCGATCGAGCACGGATCGAGGGACGCAATCCGTGAGGCGCTCCAAGCGTACGTGCAGTTCCCTCATCGCGAATGGGTAACGAGGGGGAAAGAGGTTCTGAGCGTTCACGACCTCTCGACTCACCCGTGGAACAAAGTGGTCGACGCGGGAACAGTGGAAGAGTTCGACGCCTGGGAGTGGGCCGACAGCGATGACGAACAAAGACGGAGAGACTTCGTCGAGCTCCTGAACTACTGCCTCGCGGAAATGCTTCAGCCGACGTATGTCCGCTATCACGACAGGCGGAAGTTCTACTACTTCGCGGCAACCCCGGACCTCAAACCCAGGACCATCTTCTACACCAGCGTCAAGCAGAAGACGGAGAAAGAAGTCTTCGGGCCGCGGCAGAACAAGAAAGATCCTACACGCGTTGCCTACTACCGGCACTCGGCTTTCGTTGGCCAATTCGTGCGACACGACAGTGATTCTTGGTTCCTCGAGATCGAGCCGACGTATCACTTTACCTTCGACGGCAAGCGCGGTGATCGGTACTCAGCGAGCCGCCTTACAGGTATCAAACGTTTGGAGCGGAACCCAAGCGTACTCGGCCAACTGCACATGTGGGTATCGGTTCTGTCGCCGCCGAACACGCTCTTTAAGAAAGCCTATCCGGACCTCGCCTTTGGGGACCTCGAGCGGTTGGAGCTGCCATGCGGCATCGACGATGCCGCGTGGCTCAAGCGAGAAGATGAACCATTGCCTACGGCGGATGTGGTCGAGCAGGCCGACACCCTTTGGGATCTATGAAAGTCGACTTCATTCAAGAGCCCGAACTCGAATTCGGCTCAAACGGGCGGCACATCGACATTCGGTTCGGCTTGATGAACTATGGTCCGCTCGATCGCGACCTGCAAACAGCGCCGGAGCAGATCAGAATCGGCGTGGTCGGATCGGGCGAATCGGTGGAAGGCTTTGCGGCCTGGATGGCCGCTTGCCGGGAAGGCGTCGACGCGAAGACGAGCAAGCAGCCAAGCCTCTTCCCACGCTTCCCTGGCTTCGGGCAGGGTGAGATGCTCCAAGCGGACCTGATCACAGACGCCTCATTGCAGCGCACGTTCCGGGACAAAGACATCCAACAGCTCTGCGCGCGCACAGATGACAACGAAGTCGTGCGCGAGGCCGCTGCGTTGTTCTTGGACGAACTCACCGCGCTTGTGGAGAAGGGGAAAGCAGATGTTCTCGTATGCGCCGTGCCCTTCACGCTGCTCAAGCGAATGAGGGCGACGAGCGATGTAGTAACGAAGCAAGAGGAATCACCAGCCTCCGCACCACCTGCCACGGCAGCGCCATCAGCTACACCATCGGCTCCGGCACCCGAGAGCGACGAACCCCAGATCGATTTCCATGACCTCCTGAAGGCGCGGGCGATGTCGCTCGGCGTCCCGCTCCAACTCGTTGTACCAAGCACGTACGATGAGACAAAGCGCCTGCGGCAAGTCCACCGCGATGCTCTCAGGAAACCGCAAGACGAAGCGACGCGGGCGTGGAACCTCTACGTCGCGCTGTACTACAAAGCAGGCGGCGTCCCGTGGCGGCTTGTCCGCGATCCCGCGCAGCTGACTGTCTGCTACGTTGGTGTGAGTTTCTATGAAGCATTGGATGGGAGCGCGCTCCTTACCAGCACAGCGCAGATCTTCAATGAGCGTGGGGAAGGCATCATCCTTCGTGGCGGTGCTGCGACCGTTTCGAAGGAAGACCGGCAGCCGCACCTCGATGCTACCGGGGCGGAACAGCTCCTGACGGCGGCCCTCCGTGCGTACCGAGGAGAGCATAAGACGCAACCAGCGCGCGTCGTCCTTTGCAAAACTTCAGGCTACAGTGGGGAAGAGCTCTCCGGGTTCCGTGCCGCCCTCAACGTCCATGACATCGAGACGGTCGATCTCATGAACGAAGGCGAGACGCACACACGTCTCTACCGCGTTGGTGACTACCCTCCGCTTCGCGGCACATTCCTGTCCAAGAGTGACGAGAAGCACGTGCTGTACACGCGGGGAAGCGTCGACTTCTATGAGACCTACCCTGGAATGTATGTACCGCGGCCGATTGGCCTGACATTCGCGGACGTAGCCAGCACCCCTCGCTCTATCGCACAGGAAATGCTCGCGCTCACGAAGATGAATTGGAACAACACGCAGTTCGACAATTCGGAACCGATCATCGTCACGGCGGCACGCAAGGTCGGCAAGATCCTCAAATACATCGAAGCGGATGCAAGGCCGCAAACGCGGTACAGCTTCTACATGTGAAGGCATCACTGCCGACAAAGCCGGCGCGCTCCCGTCAGTTCTTGCTCCGCTCCGACGATTCTGCCGCCCGCTAAAGCGGGATGGCACTCGGCAGATTCTCAAAAACCACCGACTGAAGCCGGTGGCTACGGATCTCACACCGGCTACGCCGACGAAGACGTCGGCTTCGCACGGCGACTGACGGCCCCTTCTACAGCAACCCCGTCAACACCAGATCCGCGATCTGGTCCGCGCTATCCCCCAGGTTGTACTCCTTCTCCGACAGGATCCACGACGTCACCATCTCGTCCAGAATCCCGAAGACCGCTTTGGCGCCGAGCTGGGGGTGGATCGTCCGGCGGAAACTGCCGTCGGACTGGCCGTGCTCGATCATCTTGCGCAGCATGTTGAGGTAGTCGGCCACCTCCTGCTGGGAGAGGAGGCTCATGAACTTGAGGCTGTGCCGCAACTCGACCTGGGCCACGATGGCCAGCGAGCGGTCGCGGCCGAGCGTTTCCAGGTGGTGGCGGATGGCGATGCGGATGCGCTCCTCGGGGCGGCGGACGTGGGCCAGCTCGCGCTCCAGCGACTGCAGGTAGTTGCGCGTGTGCTCGCGGAAGATCGTGACCAGCAGATCCTCCTTGCCATCGAAGTAGAGATAGATGGTGCCGTCCGCGACGCCGGCGGACTTGGCGATCTCAGAGACTTTGGCGTTGAAGTAGCCGTTCTGGGCGAAGACCTCGATGGCGGCGCGGAGGATGCGCTCCCGCTTGGTCGTGCCGCGGGCGGTCTCTGTGGGAGGCGGGATCGTGGATGCTTGCCGGGCCATCTGAATGAATGCTCATTCAGTGAGGGCCGCCTTGTCAAGTGATTGTCAAGTGAGTCGTTCACGCAGCTCGTTGACGAAGGCCTGCCGGTCGCGGTCATCTATGGCATCGCGCACCCGCCCGTCGATGATCTCCATCACCTGGCCGCGGTCCAGCGCCGCGCTCACGGGATAGATGTGCAGATGCAGGTGCGGCGTGGCGATGCCGAGCTTCAGCAGGATGGCCCGATCGGCCCTTGTCACCGCCAGCAGCGCCCGCTCGGCGCGATGGTGGACGGCGGCGAAGTGGAGATAGTCGTCGAGGGACAGGTCCGCGACATTCTCGACGTGCTCCTTCCAGACCACCATGGCGTGTCCGCGAACCGCCCAGTCGTCATGCAGGATGACCAGCACGCGGGCATCGTCGAACAGCACCTCGCCGGCGGCACGCGGCTCGTTGCAGAAGAGGCAGGTCATGATCAATAGATTAGAGGATTCGACGACCTATAATCCCCGGCCATGCGAACCCTCCGTTTCGGACGAACCAATGCCCAGGTCCCGGCCATCAGTCTTGGAACATGGGGACACGGCGGTCCGAACATGGCCGGCGGCACGCCGGTCGGGTGGAGCGGCCACGACGACCGGCTGGCGAAAACGGCGCTGGTCGAGGCGCACCGGCAGGGGATCACGCACTGGGACACGGCCGACGCCTACGGCAGCGGCCACGCGGAGCAACTCATCGGCGAGGCATTCGCCGAGGGGTTGCCGAGGAAGGATGTTTTCCTGGCGTCGAAGTTCGGGTACCAGACCGGGCCCTCCGATCACTGGTACGACCCCGATTTCATGCGCTCGCAATGCGAAGCATCGCTGCGCAACCTGCAGACGGACGTCATCGATCTCTACTACTTTCACCACTGCGACTTCGGACCGAACGATGAGTACTTCGACGATGCGCTGGCGGCGATGCGGCGCTTTCGCGACGAAGGGAAGATCCGATTCATCGGGCTTTCGGACTGGGACGGGCGGAAGATCATGAAGTTCATCGAGCGCGTCGATCCCGACGCCGTGCAGCCGTACCGCAACGTCATCGACGACGATTACGAATCGAGCGGCCTCAAAGCGTGGGTCGAATCGCACGACCTGGGCGTGGCCTTTTTCTCCCCGCTGAAACACGGCCTGCTCCTCGGGAAGTACGACGAGCCGCAGACTTTTGCCGAGGGCGACTTCCGCAGCGGCATTCCCGAGTTTCGCGACCCTAAATTTCTGGCCCGGATGCGTTACGCGCGTGACGAGATGACGCGCCGTTTCCCCGATCAGCGCGAGCCGGTCATCCACGCGCTGACCGGTGCGCTCCTGGCCGGCAACCCGACCGCCACGGTCCTTCTCGGCCAGCGGAATCCGAAGCAGGTGGATGCCGCGGTCGCCGCCGGTGGGGATGCCCTCAGCGACGACGATGCGGCATCGGTCCGGCGCGTCTACCGCGGTGAGTGATTCACACCCGTGAGCGCCATCACGCCGGTGGGCGCGAATTGCGGTAAAGTTCGCTTCACCAAACCCACAGGAGAAAGAATGCGCAAAGTACTGTTTGTCATCGCTTCGCTCACGTTGTTTGTCTCTTCGGCCTTCGCCGCAAAGCCCGTGCTGGCCGTCGCCGAATTCCGCAACGACACCTCGGCTGGCTGGTGGTCATCCGACGTCGGAAGCGATCTGGCCTCGATGCTGACCAACGAGCTCGCCGGCACGGAGAAGTTCAAGCTCGTCGAACGTCACAAGCTCGGTGCCGTCCTCGATGAGCAGGACCTGGCCGCATCCGGCCGCGTCAAGAAGTCGACCGGCGCGAAGCTCGGTCAGATGACCGGCGCCCAGTACGTCGTCGTCGCAACCGTCAGCGCCTTCGATGCGAAGACGCGCGACACTGGCGGTGGGATCAGCTTCCACGGCATCGGCCTCGGCGGCAAGCAGGAAGAGGCGTACATCGCCGTCGACCTGCGCGTCATCGACACCACGAGCGGAGAAGTCGAGTTCACCCGCACCGTTGAAGCGCGCTCCAGCGGCGGCGGCGTGGGCGTGAGCGTTTACCGCGGCGGTTTCGGCGGCCACCTCTCCAACTACGAGAAGACTCCGACCGGCAAGGCCATCCGCGCCGTCATCATGGAGATCTCCGACTACCTCGGATGCGCGATGGTGGACAAGGATTCCTGCCTCGACGAGTACAAGGCCAAGGATCAGTCGCGCCGGGCCAAGACGAAGAAATCGATCAAGCTCGACTGACCTCAGGTCGTCGATGATGTTGAAAGCGCCGCTGCTCGCAGCGGCGCTTTTCGTTTGAGGACGATGGCGTCCCAGATCCACCGCCGCGGCGCGCGCGAGCGGCTGAGCACCTCGGCCTCGAAGCCGGGGAACAGGCGGGCGATTTGTCCGGCTGAGGAAAAGATCCGGCCGACGTAATGATGCGGCTGATCGTAGCCACGGCGCGCGGCGAGACGGCGCTGGATCGCCGCCGGAACGATCAGCAGCCCGCGGATGCCGAAATGCGGATCGGGCCTGAACAGAAAGCGGAGCCGTGCCGGCGTGGTGACGAGGATGACTCCCTCGGGGCGCAGCACGCGCGTGAGCTCATCGGCGAAAGGTCGTAGAGCGTGCGGCGGGATGTGCTCGATCGTCTCCAGGCAGAGGATGGCGTCGAACGTGGCGGTGTCAAACGGAAGCGCCTCGCCCGAGGCCGCGATCGAATGCGCGGGCGTACCGTGCTGCAGGCGGCGGGCGGTATCGCTCAACAGCGTGTCGATGCCGCAGGAGACGTATCGTCCCGTGGCCGTCACCGCCAGCGCGATGGCTCCGTTGCCGGAGCCGACGTCGAGGACGTTGCGTTTCTCCTTGGCTGCTGGCAGAAGAGCATCGAGCACGTTCCGCCAGCGGACTCCTTCGCGGTACCGCTCGCGAATGAACGGCAAGCCGGCGTCGGGATCGCCGGCGATGGCCTGGTCGTACGCGGCGGAGAACGCGGCATCCTGCCCGGCAAACGTGATCGGCCGATCGAGAAGCGGGTGTGACCGCCGCGGGAAGAAGCGCCGATAGAGTCGCTTCAGCACGCGGCGATCATACAGAGATAGAGTCGTGTCAAGATTGGAGTCCCATGTGAGCGCCTCTCAAATTCACTGTCATCCTGAGGCTGCCGCAGCCGCGCCTGCGGTGTTGGTTATTGCTAAATCAAACTTCGCGGCGAAGGACGCCGAAGGACCCCCAACCTACTTGCGGGGAAGGGTGGCGGACGGGTGACGCATACGAGCGGAATCCCCCTCCCTTTCCGGCCTGTAGTTTGGGGGTCCTTCGGCTTCATCCGCCGCGACGTTTGATCTGTGCAAGCATCGCCATTTGAGGCGCGGCTGCGGCAGCCTCAGGATGACAGTGAATTGAGGCGCGTAACCTCCGATTTCAAACTTGACCCGGCACTAGAGCCGGAGCGCCGGCGAGACGCCAGCGCTCCGGATGTCACTGGATCTCGATCCCTCCGTTCGCGGTCTCGAGCTGCATGCGGCAGGCGCCGTTGCCGATCGTGCCGGACAGCGAGTTGTCCGACTTCGAAGTCATCGTGATCGGGACGGTGGTCGTGATCGAGCCGAAACTGGTGCGCGCGTCGACGTGGTAGCCGTTGTTGTGCGGGATATCCAGCTTGATCGAGGCGAAGCTCGTCTTCAGGTTGATGTCGGCGCAGGCGCCGCGGAGATCGGAGACGGAGATCGAGCCGTTCGCGTTCTCGACCGTGACCCGGCCGGCAATCGTCTTCAGCAGCACCGGAGCGAAGCTCGTGTGGACGCGCACGCCGCCGGAGACGTCGGTGGCGGTGACGCCGCCATTGGCATTGTCGACGTCGAGCGAGCCCTTGATCAGCTCCACCCGGGCCAGGCCGAAGCGCGTATCGATATCGAGATTGCCGCGGATGTCGGTCGCCGTCACGTTGCCGTTCGCGTTCTTGATTCGGGTTGGTCCGCTGATGTCGCGAATGGAGATCTCGTCGAAGCTGCCGGTGATCGTGGCACCGCCGCCGGTGTGCGAGCCTTCGACCTTTCCGTTGTTCGAGCTCACGGTGACATCGCGGCCGATGTTGACGAACGCCGTTGGGCCGAATGTATTCTTGATCGACGCGCGGCCTTTGACGTCGCGCACGTCGACGCGGCCGTTCTGATTGTTCAGATCGAGATCGCCCGAGACGTTGGTGACGTTGACGCTGTCGAACGAGTCGACGATGGTGGCGTTGCCGGCCACGCCGGCCACCTCCACCGCGCCGTTGCCGTTGTGGATGGTTAGGTTGTGCGCATCATTCACGGTCACGGAGCCGAAGCGGTTCGTCACGTTGAGCGTGCCGTCGACGTCGACGACGCGCACCGATCCGTTGGCGTTCTGTACCGACGTGTCGCCGGCGCTATGCTCGATGAGGATCGACGCGAATGAGCTCTCCACCCGCTGCGTGCCTCGGCTGTCGCGCAGCACGACCGGTCCCTGGGCGTTCACGATCTCGCTTCCGCCGTGCAGACCGGAGACATCGATGCTGCCGAACCGGTTGTGTACCGTGAGCGGTGCGTTGGCGGGCATGGTCACCTCGAGGTCGACCGAATACGAGATGTTGCCGAAGTGGAGATGCACTTCGGGATACTCGGTCCGGATGGTGATCCCGTTTGCCGAGGCCGTGGAGACGGAGACCGTGATTGCTTTTCCGATCTCGGCATCCGAGGAGCGGATCAGGGCATGGACGGTCACATTGTTGCCGCTGCCCGGGCGAACGGAGACGGCGCCCATGGAGTGGTCGATGGAGATGCGGCCCCCCTGATACGTCTGCGTCCTGCTGAAGGTGCGCTCGAAACGCTCCTCGCAGAATGCCGGTGCGGCGAAGAGCAGCAGTGCGGCGATGAAGATCTTATCGATTCGAAACATGGTTGGTGTCCTCCCGCAAGACGTCCTGCAGCGTCCGCTGTTTTTCCGAGTACATCGTCAGCAGTTGCGCGCGGAGGTATGCGTTCTGTCGGTTTTTGTCGATGGCGGTCTGACACTCGGCGATGGCGTCGTCGAGCATCATGAGTTTTTCCTTGTAGCTGACCATGAGCGGCGTCGAGGCCTGATCGAGCTTCGCGGAGGCTAGTGTTTCCAGGTGATTGATGGCGGCGATGTGGGCCTTCTCCGCGCGATCGACCTCGTCGATGGCGGACGCTTTGAGGATGGCTTCGTCGAACTCCGTGGCATGCACGCGCCGCTGCGCGATCCATGCAGTCGCGCCGAGGGCGGCCAGGAGGAGAAAGGCCGCGGCGATCTGCCACACGCGCGTCCGCGTGCTGTGCCGTTCGCCCTTGATGGCCCGTTCGATGCGCGGCCACAGCAGGTCGCTGTTCCAGGTTGCGTGAAGGCCGCGGGCGGTGTCCGAGATCTCGTTCCAGACGGCCAGCTTCTCCATGCAGGCGTCGCAGGACTGTGCATGCTGTGCGGCGAGCGCGAGCGAAGGGGGATCGCCTTCGAGAAGGAGATCGTCGAGTTGATTGCAGTTGATGGTCATGTTGGGCTTCGCCGTTGTCGGTTGTCAGTTGTCGGTTATCGGTTGTCTCTAATCCACTGATCTACTTCTTCCACTGCTCCTGGAGCTGTTTCTTGGTCGAGAAAAGAATCCACTTCGAGTTCCCTTCGGTGATGTCGAGGATGCCGGCGATCTCGGCGTGGCTGAGCCCTTCGATCTCGAAAAGGGCGAAGACGGTGCGGCGTTGCTCGGGCAAGTCGCTGAGCAGCTTGCGCAGGGCCATGCGCTTGACGTCGTCGACGGCGCTCCCGGCGCGTCCGCCGGCAATCTGGTCGTCGATGGGCGTCTCCCGGATCCTGCGGCTCCGCCGCCGCAGCAGGTCGTAACAGGTGTTGATGAGGATCCGGTACAGCCACGTGGTGAAGGCCGCCTCGCCGTTGTAGCCCGCCGCCGCGCGATGCACTTTCAGAAACGTCTCCTGCACCGCATCCTCGGCATCCGGGACGTTGCCGAGCTGGTGATAGGCGATCGATTTCATCCGTTCGCCGTGACTGGCATAGATCGATGCAAAGACATCCGAGTCGCCGTCGGCACAGGCGCGCGCCAGGCGAAGATCGTCTTCACTCATGCGCGGCGGCGGTTGCGGTGTGATCGTCAGGTTCACAGGCCCGGGCAAGTCTACGGCGGAGGCTACGGCGTCCATCGGTCTGGGTGGATAGACGCCGGGGGCGGGGGAAAGTTAGAAACCGGGTTGCGGGGTCTCGGGGTTTCGCGGTCTCGCGGCGTGTCCGCGCCCGCAATCACGGTTGACGGGGCACGACCTCACGCCGCAGACTTCAATCCCTCATGCGAGCCCGGATTCGGAAGTGGGGAAATAGTTTGGTGCTGAGACTTCCCGCGATAATCGCTCTCGAGGTTGGCCTCGCGAAGCGCGGCGCGGCGTAGGACGGCGAAGGCCCCCCCAACTACAGGCCGGAAAGGGAGGGGGATTCCCCGCGTTCTAAGCCACCCAGCCACCACCCTTCCCCGCAAGTGGGTTGGGGGTCCTTCGGCGTCCTCCGCCGCGACGTTTGATCAATGCAAGCATCGACTTCGCGGCGCGGCTGCGGCAGCCTCAGGATGACAGTGAATTGAGAGGCCAGCGAGACTGTGAGAAATGCGGGCTCGCAACCCCGCGTCACAACGCCCCGCCTACTGTGACCCACCGCTGGTGATCAGCGTCATCGAGTACGGGGGGAGGGTCATGGTCGCTGCCGGGTCGAAATTCGATACGGTGTTCGTGGTGACCACGACGCTCTCCGCGCTCTCGTTGCTGTCGGTGAGGTTGGCCGAGGTGAGGCGCTTGATGGTGACGTTTCCGGAGGGGGCGTTCGCGCCGGCGAAGGTCACGTCGAGCGAACTGGTGCGATGGAGATTGAAGAGGATCAGCGCGCGGCCCGTCGGGCCGGCGAAGGCGAACGATTGAACGAAGGGAACGTTGTCGAGCTGGATGCGGTTGGTCAGCGGCTCGTTCCAGGTCGGATTGTCGCCGGTCTGTGTGGTCTGCACCATGTCGCCGCCCAGGGCCTCGTTGGCCATCTTCGCCGCGAGGTACTGCGGACGCTTGCGGTCGGTGATGCCCATGTCGCGGGTGATCGACCAGAGCAGAACGGTCTTCAGATCGTCGCGGGTGTATTGGTATCCGCCGAGGGAAAAGATGAACTGGTCGCGGATCTTCTCGTCGCGAAGCATGATCAGCATGTGATCGACGACGGCCAGACCGGCGCCGAGAGACGGCGTGAACGAGTCGAGCACCGGCTGCGTGATCGACCCCTGCGTCGTGTGCAGGTTCACCTCGTAGACCATGAGCGGCACGGGGCGGTTGGTGGAGTTGACCATGTCGTACATCTGCCGGACGGGACCGGCCTGCGGCGTTCCCACCGCGGGGCTGGACCACCACGAGGCTTCCGCGAAGAGGCTGCCATAGAGCTGTTCGTCGGTGGCGAAGTCGTCGATGCGCGTGGCGATATACGGACCGATGGCCAGGGTGTCGTGATTGGCGCTGGCGTTGTGCGTCAGGCGCGCGTTGAACGGGTTCGTCGCCTGCACGCCGAGGACGAGATCGAATTTGGAGTTGTAGTACGGAGACTGGCGCATGATGCTGAAGAAGTCGTTGCCGCGTTTCCCGTAGTCGGTGGCCAGCAGAGTCCCTCCGCGGAAGATCGGATTCCAGGCTTCATTGCCGAGCTCGAGGTGAATGCGGGTAAACGAGTCTGTCCACGGTGCAGCATGACCACGCGCCGCGCGGCGCGCGCCGTACGGCGAAGTGGTTGGGCCGGCGAGATATTCGATCAGGTTCGCCGCCTCGGTGTCGGAGAAGACGATCGGGATGGGGAGATACGGCTCGGCGCCCAGGAGCTCGCACAGCTCGAGGAACTCGTGCCACCCGTACGGGATCGTCCCTTTGTTCGTGGCGAACACGGTGTACTCCGGCCGGCGATGCGCGAACGGAGGGCCGATGAGGTCATCGAGCGAGTCGCCGAGATCGAGGCAGTGCGCGCGCAGTCCGCCGGGATTGAAGGAGCGCAGCGCGGCCACGACCGGATCGCGGAAGGCCGTGGTGTTGGTCGGGTCGCCGTTGGTCTGCTCCAGGCTTACGTCGTCGAGAAGGACCGAGGAGACGTTCGGCGTGAAGGAAAGAACGACGAAGCCGACCGGCGCATTCGGCGTTTCGGCGGCGGAGAAATCAATCGTGTAGGTTCCCCACGATTGTGTAAGCGTCACGTTCTGGTTCGTGAACATGTTGTTGCCGCGCGCGACGGCAACCATCACCCGGTTGTTGCCACCCACTCCCTTGGCCTTGAAGGTGACGCGGTAGGTGCCGTTCATGATGACGAAGTTCGAGCCGCCGAACGCTCCGAACGCCGTGTTGATGCTGGCGAACTGCCCGCTTGCGGCGGCGGCGATGCGGATGCATTGCCGGCCGGCGGTGTCCGGCGGCAGGTCGGTGTATTCCGTGGAGACCGCCGCGCCGCCATTCGTCTGGATGTTCCAGCCCATGTCGGCGCCGCCGGGCGTGTATTTGCGGGCGATGAAATAGTCGCCGGCCGCGGGCGCGGTTCCGGAGTCGCCGAAGTTGAAGGTGCTGCCGGTGACGTTGTCGTGAGGCGCGGCCACGAACGAGGCGATGGTGCCGGTGCGCCCTTTCGCCGTGCCGAGAACGAACTCGAACGTTCCGCCATCCCAGAAACCGTTGGTCCACTGGGTGGAGGGGTTGTCATCGACGCAACCAGTCGGTGTGCCGGCCGCGCCGCAGCGGATCACCGACTGAAACAGCAAGCCTTCGAAACCCGCGTTGTGCCAGACCAGGTTCTTGAGCAGAACGCGGTCGTAGTAGTAGTGCGAGATGCCGCTGACGCCGAACCGTTTCACGCCCGGCACGACGACGTTGGTCCCGACGGTGATGGTAGTGGCAGCTTGTGCAGTGGCGGCGGTGAGGAGCAGAACAGCAATCAGGTTGCGCATGCGGTTAAGACGCAGGAGGGCGGCTGTTTTTCTCACTGCGGTTCGCCACTCGTCGCCCCATGTGAGAACCGTAGCCCCTGGCTTCAGCCGGCGAATGCGCGGCTTCGCCGCCGGGCACAGACAAGAGTGTCTGTGCCACATTGGATCCGGCGAAGACTCCACACTTCAGCAAATACCGACGGGCAATGTGGCACAGACACTCTTGTCTGTGCCGCGGCCTTGCGCTGCATGACGCCACTTGACGACGCGCCGTACTTCTATCAATGTGATTTCAAATCACATCGAAATTCCATGGCAGGCCAGAGGAGTACCGAGGCTCAGGAGCGCTTCGAGCGCCTGATGGAGCGCTATGCGGCGCTCTTGCGAGGCCTTGTGGCGCAGCATTGCCCTCGGGGACTGGGCATCGAGCCTGACGACATCGAGCAGGAGGCGCGCCTCCGCCTCTGGCGGGCGATCGAGGGTGAGAAGGAATTGACGGATCCCGCGTCCTATATCTACAGGATCGCCGTCACCACCGCCATCGATGCCGTGCGGCGGGTTGTGGCGCGTCGTGAAGACCAGCTCCGCGACCAGAGTCTCGAGGATGGCGAAACGGAAAATGTCGTGACCATCGCTGCCGACCCCTCGCAGGCACCCGACGCCCAGGCGGCGCGCCGGGAGCTGATGGACCGCATCGCGGCCGCGGTTCAGTCGCTGGGGGAGAATCGCCGGCGCGCCGTGGAGTTGCACTTGCAGGGTCTGACGCTCGCCGAGATTGCCGAGCTCCAGGCATGGAGCGAGGCCAAAGCGCGGAACCTGGTCTATCGCGGGTTGGACGATCTGCGCGACGCGCTCCGCAGGGAAGGAATCGACTACGAATGAAAGTGACGGAGAATGAAGCGGCAGAGCTCTATCGTCAAATGACCGCCCGCGGACGTCAGCGCGGAACCGAATGTCTCGATGACGACCTTCTCCTGCGCGCCTCGTCGAACGACCTTCGGCCGCGCGATCGTGAGCGCGTCGCCGCGCACATCGCGGGATGCTCGGACTGCGCGCGCGAGTATCGCGCGGCCCTTGCCATGCGGCCGTTCCACGCCGATGCCCGCGCTGCCTTCGGCTTGGCGAGGCGGCAATGGTGGGCTGCCGCCGCGGCTGCCGCCGTCACGATCGCCGTCGTCACGTATGCCTGGCAGACCGCCGGCACCATTGGCGATCTCCGCCAGAGTGTCGCCCGGCAACAGCAGGAACTGATGCATGCGCGCCGGGCGCTGGCCGTTCAGCGCGCGCTGATCCCGCAATCGATTCCGCGGGAGCCGCAGATCGGTGTGCCGATCGTCGACATCGATCCCGAGCCGGCGCGCGGCTCCGCCGCTCCCCCCACCACGGTCGATGTGCCGAAGGGCACCGATCTATTCACGCTGGTGCTTCATCTGCCGGAGGCCATCCATCCGCCGGCCGATATCGAGATCGATGACGGCAAAGGCCCGGTCTGGCGTGGCACGATCGGCGTTGCCACCGAGTCCGGCACGATCACTCTGGTGGTGCCCCGCGGTCTGGTCCATGCGGGCCAATACACCGTTCGCGTCCGCTCCGGGCAACGGCAGATGACATTCCCATTCCGCGTAAACGACCGGTGAGACTCGCTGGCCTCCTCGCCGTGCTGCTGCTCCTGGCGCCATCCGCCGCCGTGGCGCAGACGCCTGCCGAGCGGGCGAAGACGGCCTCGGAGCTTGCCTGGGAGCGTCAGGGTCAGGGCGACTTCGAAGGGGCGCTGGCGGCATTCCGGGAAATGCTGGCCATCAGCCGCGAGATCGGCGACCGCTCGCTCGAAGGAAACACGATCAATTTCATCGGCCTCGTTCACCAGTTCCTCGGAGACTACCCGGCCGCGCGGGTGTCGTATCGACGCGCCCTGCAAATCGCTCGGGACACGGGCGATCGCAAGCTGGAGGGCGTGGTGCTCTTCCAAATCGGATGGCTGCACTTCCTGCGCGGCGATTTCGAGGCGGCCCTTCGCTCGTTCGAGCTGTCACTCGTGTCGCGTCGCGCCGCCGGAGATCGCAAGGGTGAAGGTCTGACGCTGATCAAGATCGGCATGACCTACAACTCGCTCAGCCGGCACGAGAAGGCGCTGCAGTATGAGAGCGAGGCCTTGCCGCTCGTCCATGCCTATGCCGATCCTCAGGCCGAGGCCGATGTGCTCGATCACATGGGCGTCGCGCTGACGTTCCTGCGAAGGCCGGAGGAGGCCGTTGAACGGCATACGCGGGCGCTGGAGATTCGGCGCTCGCAAGGCGACCGCTGGAGCTATCCGTTCTCGCTGTCGCGGCGTGCGCGCGCCTTCGAGGCGTTGCGCCGCTACCCCGAGGCGGCAGCGGACATGCGCGAGGTCGTCGACATCGTGGAGACGGGGCGCCGCCGTCTGTCGACAAGGCGATTCCGCGCATCGCTGTTCGCCGGAATGGCCGGTCACTATGAGCACACGGTGAATGTGCTGATGGAGAGTGGCGACGACCTCGGCGCGCTGTCGGTGAGCGAACGGGCTCGCGCGCGAATGACGCTCGACGCTGTTCGCGAGGCCCTGGCACATGCCGACAGTGCCAATGGCCCGTCTCCGTTCGGGCGTGAGGACTCACTTCGCGACGAGATCGACCGCAAGCAGCGACGCCTGGATACAGCGTCCGCGGCATCGTCGCCACCGATCGCCACCGAGATCGAATCGCTGAACAAAACGCTGCGGAGCGTTGAAGAGGAGATCGGGCGCCGCTATCCCACGCTGGCCGAGGCACGCAATGCCGATGCGCTCAGCCCGGAGCAGATCCGCGCCGAGATGCTCGATGGTCACACGGCGGTCGTCGAGTACTTCCTTGGGCGCGAGAAGAGTTTCGTCTGGGTGCTCACGAGCGAGGGAATCAAATCGTATTCATTGCCGCCCCGCGCGGTGATCGAAGCAGCGGCGGTGAAGCTGCACGAATTGCTGGCGGGGGGCGATCAGCGCACGAAACGTCATGAGCTCGAGGCGGCGCTCGCCTTACTTTCGGCGATGATCGTCAAACCCGTCCCCAAGGGCGTCGATCGGCTGATCATCGTTCCCGATGGCGCGCTCTTCTACGTGCCATTCGCCGCGCTCGGTCTGATCGACCGATACGAGATCGCCATGGCGCCATCCGCGTCAGCACTCGTTCTACTGCGCCGCGGAAAGCTCGTGCGCGCTCGTACCGAGGACGCCGTCGCCGTCTTCGCCGATCCGGTATTTCGTTCGGATGACCCGAGAGTCTTCGGCATACGAGGGCAGCACAGCCGCCTCTCACTCACTGATCCAGACCTTCTGCGCTCCGCCGAGGAGATGGGCCTCCACGAATTGCGCCGCCTTCCTGCCACGCGCGCCGAGGCGAACGCCATCGCCTCGCTCGTGCATGGACGCGCTCGGAAGGCGCTCGACTTCGACGCCAGCCGCGAGACGGTCCTCCACGAAGACCTCGGCCGCTATCGTGTCGTGCATTTCGCCACGCACTCTCTCGTCAACGCGCGGCATCCCGACCTCTCCGGCATCGTTCTCTCGCTCGTCGATCGGCGCGGCGCACCGGTGAACGGCTTCCTCCGCGTCCCCGATCTTTATCGCCTGAAGGGCGCCAGCGATCTCGTCGTGCTGAGTGCATGCCGTACCGCGACGGGGAAAGCGCTGCGCGGTGAAGGGATCGTCGGCCTGGTGAGCGGATTCATGAACGCCGGCACGCCGAGCATCGTGGCCAGCTACTGGGACGTGCGCGATCAGCCGACCGCCGAGCTGATGAAGCGTTTCTACGCCGCGATGTTCACATCAGGGTTGAGTCCGGCGGCCGCACTCCGTGTCGCGCAGCAGTCGATGCGCGCTGAGCAGCGATGGCGTTCGCCGGTGTACTGGGCCGCGTTCGCGCTTTACGGATTGCCGTGATCGAGGCCACCCCGCATCACAACTCATCGATCGACTTCGGCCAGTCGCTGTGCAGCAGTCTCGATAGGGCACGGTCGGCCAGGAGCTTGCCGCCGGTCTGGCAGCGGGCGCAGTAGTTCGTCTCGTTCTCGGAGTAGACGATGTGCTGCACCGGCGTGCCGCAGTCGGGACATGGTTTGCCGTAGCGGCCGTGGACGGCGAAGTCGGGGCGGAACGCTGTGACTTTCTCGGGGAACTTCTCGACAGCCTCGGCGCGTAAGCGCGCGGTCCATTCGAGGAGCGTATGGCGCGTGGCGTCATACAAGCGGGCGCTCTCGTCGTCGGAGAGGTTCGTCGTCATCTGTACGGGCGAGAGGCGGGCGCGATGGAGGATCTCGTCGGAATAGGCGTTGCCGATGCCGCTGAAGACGTGTGGATCGGTGAGGGTCCGCTTGAGCGTGTGGCGTTCGCGGGTCAGCGCGGCGCGGAAATCCTCGAGCGACGATTCGAGAGGCTCGATGCCGCCAGGATCGTGCGCGCGGACAGCTTCTTCGCCGCGCACGATGTGAATCGACGCCCTCCGCTTCGAGCCGGCTTCCGTCAGCAGCAGCGTGCCGTTGGGAAAATCGAAGGCCGCCAGTCCCAGCTTGCCCGGGATCTTCGCTCCTGACGGTAGCCATTTGAAACGGCCGGCAATCATCAGATGGATGACGATGAAGAGATCCGATTCCAGTCCGATGACGATCCGCTTGCCGAAGCGGCGGACAGACGTGACCTGTTTGCCGGCAAGCTCCGAGGGGGGAGGATCGACGGTACGCAGCACGAAGGGATTGCCGAGGCGAAGCTTCAGCAGAGGCTGGTCGATGATGCGCTGTGCGATCGCTTCGACGTATACGGTAACGTCCGGCAGCTCCGGCATGGAGGGATTATCGCGGCTCCGCCCGCTTTTATGGTGTGCATCCCCATGCGCACAACCATCAGGCTGCTTCTCGCCGGCATCGCCGTCTCCGCGCTCGTCACCGGGCGTGGCGTGGCTGTGCCGCCGCCGGAACCGGCCGCGATCGTCAGCGGTGATGCCATCGTCATCCCCGTGGCCGGCGTCGCCAAAGCGGCCTTGCGCGATGACTTCGACAACATTCACAGCGGTCATCCGCATCACGCCATCGACATCCTCGCCCCGCGCGGCACGCCGGTGCTCGCCGCGGTCGATGGAACGATCCGGAAGCTCTTCGAGAGCCGCGCCGGCGGACTGACGATCTACGAGTTCGACCTGGCCACCGAGCGGAGCTACTACTACGCGCATCTCGACGCGTACGCGAGCGACGTCGTCGAGGGGATGCGCGTGAAGCAAGGCGACGTCATCGGCTACGTCGGCACGACTGGCAACGCGCCGCCGGAAACCCCGCACCTGCACTTCGCCATCACGTTGCTGCCGCCGAACAAGGCGTGGTCGAAGGGCGAAGCGATCGATCCGTATCCGATCCTCGTAGCGCGCGGCGTGACGCGGACGGAGTAGCCGGATCAGTAGATTAGTAGATTACGATCACCGAATTGCTACTTAGAGGCCTGCTCCTCATCAAAAAGCCTTTCGATGTCGTGTTCGGCCGGTCCGTTCCACTCTTGGTAGAGCCATCTTCCATTCCGCGGAGTTTTTCAGCCTGATCTCCCTACTTGCTGTGGTTTCCTCGGTGATCGCATTCGATCCGAGGGATGCTCACGCGGAGGCGCGGAGGACGCGGAGAGAGGCACTCATGCACGAACTGGACGACATTACGGGATTTATCGTGGACTCAGCAGTGAGGATTCATCGCGAGCTGGGGCCGGGGCTGCTGGAGTCGGTATATGAGCTCGTCATGGAGCGTGCGCTTGTGGCTCGCGGGCTTTGTGTCGAACGACAAAAAGCGATTTGCTTTTCCTACGACGGGCTGGTGTTCGAGAACGCCTTCCGCGTCGACCTGCTGGTAGACGAGCGTGTTGTGGTCGAGATCAAGTCCGTTGAGAGGCTCGCCTCGGTCCACGGCAAGCAACTCCTCACCTACCTTCGTCTGATGAACCTACCCGTCGGCTTGCTCATCAATTTCGGCGGCATCACGCTGAAGGAAGGCCTCCGTAGAATCGTCAACCGACTCTCTCCCTCCGCGTCTCCGCGCCTCCGCGTGAACCAGCCCGGCCGTTGAAGAAGTACGAGTGGCGCGCGGCGTGGCGCGCCACCTACGACACCCGTAGCTGCCGCCCATGATGCCTGGCGCGAATGCGTAGTACTGAAGGAGGGCGAAGCGGGCTTCGAGGTGGTTCGGATCGAGCTCGACGGCCTTCTCGAACTCGTCGCGGGTCTTCCCCGCCAGCGAGGCCTGTCCGAAGATACTCGCTTTCTGGGCCTGCGATCCGTAGGCGCTGCCGAGCAGGTAATGCGCCTCGGCGCTCTTCGGATTCTGCGCCACGGCCTTCTCGAACAGCGCGGCCGCGGCGTCGTCATCGTTCCGCGCCATCGCGGCGCGTCCCTGGTCGAGCAGCGAGCTCTGGGCGAAAAGAGGGAGGGCCATCAGGCCTATCATCACGGCGATCGTGCGATGCATAGAACCCGTGTACGCAATTTGCGTAATGGGGGTTTCGGCTCAGCTAGAATGCCCGCTCCTTTTCGATGACCGAAACAATCGCCCTCAGCACCCGCCCGACTATTCCGATCTATGACGCCCGCGCGCTGGTGGCGGCCTCGGAGCGTGCCCTTGCCGAGGCGCGGCGCAGGGTGGCCGAGATCGAACGGCTGCCGCTGGAGAAGGTCACGCCCGAATCGGTGCTCGATGCCTGGGACCAGATGTCCATGATGATCGAGGATGTGCATGGCCCGATCTCGCTGCTCAACAGCGTCCATCCGGACGCCGAGGTGCGCGACGCCGGCGACCGAACGCTGATCGAAGAGTCGGTCTTCATGACCGAGCTCTTTCAGAACGAGCAGCTCTACGAGCGCGTGCGGCGCGTGGTGACGCACACCAACGCCCAGAAGCAGCTCAAGAAGGATCTGCTCGAAGCGTTCGAGGACAGCGGCGTGGCCCTTCCGGCGGAGAAGCGTGACCGCTTCAAGGCCATCTCCGAGCGCCTCATCGAGCTGTCGCAGGAGTTCAGCAAGAACATCCGCGAGAACAAGACCGTCCTGAAATTCAGCAGGGAGGAGTGCAAAGGACTGCCGCAGTCGTATCTCGATCGCGTGCCGCACGACGAGGAGGGAAACATCGTCGTCGGCTTCGACTATCCCGACTTCGTGCCCTTCATGGCCAATGCGGTCAGCGAGCAGGCGCGGAAGCGGTACTACATCGCCAACATGAATCGCGGCACGGCGCGCAATCTCGCGGTCCTCGACGAGATCGTCTCGCTGCGGAAAGAGATCGGCGATCTCTACGGCGTCCCCAGCTACGCGCACTACGTCACCAAGCGGCGGATGGTCGAGAACCCCGAGACGGTGATGCGCTTTTTGAACGAAGTGAAGAGCCGCGTCACCGAGGCCGAGCTTCGCGACCTGCGGCAGCTCGCGGAGATGAAGGCGGAGCTGACAGGTATGCCTGTCGATCAGGCATCGATCGAGCGCTGGGACGTCGTCTATTACCGCGAGCGGCTGCGGGAGAAGCGCTACGCCGTCGATCAGGAAACGCTGCGCGAATACTTCCCCACGCTGCCGACCGTGAACTGGATGCTCGACATCACCGAGCGGCTCTACTGCGTTCGCTTCACCGAGGCCATCGTTCCGGTGTGGCACGACGACGTGAAGTACTACGACGTCGACGACGCCGTTTCCGGCGAGCGGATCGGCGGCATCTACCTCGATCTCTATCCGCGCGCGGACAAATACAAACACGCCGCGGCGTGGCCGGTGCGCGGCGTCTCGCGCAACGAGGGCCGCCAGCCCATCAGCGTCCTGGTCACGAACTTCAACCGGCGGGGACTCACGCACAGCGAGCTGGAAACGCTGCTGCACGAGTTCGGGCATGTCATGCATGGCGTGCTCTCCCGCACCGAGTACAACCAGCACTCCGGGACCAGCGTCGAGCGCGACTTCGTCGAGGCGCCGTCGCAGATGTACGAGGAGTGGGCCAGCCGGATGGAGAGCCTGATGCTGATGCGCAACCACTGCGCAACCTGTCCGCTCATCGATGAATCGCTCGTGCAGAGAATCCGCGCCGCCAAGAAGTTCGGCTCGGGAATCGACTACGGGAGACAGCTTTTGTACGCGAGCTTTGATATGGCGCTGTCGGGAGAGGGAGTCGGGAGCCGGGAGTCGGGGGCCGGAGCTTGTGAAGCGGTTGTCGGTTCTCGGTTATCAGTTGTCGGAGCAACGACCGGCGGCATTTCCCCGACAACCGACAACCGACAACCGACAACCGCTTCATCCGCTCCGACAACCGACCCCCGACCACCGACATCCCCCTCCCTCTCCCTCCGCCTCTGGAGAGACATGGAGCGCTCCACTCCCATGGGCTACGTCGAGGGCTCCGAGTTTCCCGGCACCTTCGAGCACATCGCCAGCGGGTACGCGGCCGGGTACTACGGATACATGTGGGCGAAGGTCATCGCCCTCGATCTGATCTCGGCGTTCGGTTCCAACGTCATGAACGAGGCCATCGGCCGCCGTTTTCGCGAGATGATCCTCTCGCGCGGCAGCGAAGAGCCCGCCCGCGATCTCGTCGAACGGTTCCTCGGGCGGCCCGTTTCGAGCGATGCCTTCTTCGCCGAGATCCGCGGCGAATAGACTTATTCGCACAAGGGTTGTATCGTATGCATCTATGAGGAACCTTCCTCATCCTTCAGGCCGCCTGAGCTGAGTCAGCGCCTCTGAACCTCAATCTTCTTAGCAAACGATCTTTCCATGCCGCTCGAAGTGTGCCGGTGGAAAGAGCAGGAGCAAACCCAATGAAGGTCTATTTCGGAAATCTGCCCAAGGATATCGATGACGCGAAGCTCGGCGAGATCGTGAAGCCGTTCGGTGCCGCCACGTCGGCGGAAGTGGTCAAGGATCGCGTCACCGGAGCATCGAAGGGCTTTGCCTTCGTCGAATTCGCCAGCGATGACGAGGCCCATGCCACGATCAACGCCCTCAACGGCAAGGACATGAATGGCCAGGCTGTCGTCGTCAACGAGGCGAAATCGAAGAAAGACGCACCGAAGGCTGTCGCTGCTGTCTAACCCCTAAGAAGGAGCTGTGCAAATGACGAACGTGTTGAAACCGAAGCGCGCCCCGAAGGTTACTGTCTCGGAGACCAACATCCGGAAAGCGGCTGCCCGCTTGATGCAGCGTCCGCTTGTCTCACCCGAGGTGCAGTACATCCAGCGCGTCCTCGGCGCCACGGCAACGCAGGACGCGGTCGACGAAAAAGTCATCGCCGTCCGCAAGATGCCGTGGTCGAGCATCGTCATCCCGGAATGACATAGGGCGGTTCGCCGCCCTATGTCAGCGACGGAGCGCTGGCGTCTCGCCGGCTGGCCCGGGGGCGTCTCGCCCCCGGCGTGCAAGACTCCACACATTCGCCTGTAACCCTCAGCGGCGAGACGCCAGCGCTCCGGCGAAAACCATCGGCGTTTTACCTGATCGCGCTGACTTCCACCTCCGCGTTTCCGGTCGCCAGCGCGTGGACGATGATGCCATTGGCATCGAGCACCAGCGAGCCCGGCTCGATGGCGTCGACGTGGCCGCGCATCATCACGCCCGGCGCCAACGGCCGCGTCACGGCGCGCGCGATCTCCCCGCGAATGGATTCGATCTGCGGCGCCACGGACCAGTGCGCCGATTTGGCCAATGTCTCGCGCAGCTTCTCGTGCGCGATGCGGTCGGCGATGCGGACGAACGGATTCTTCCGCCGGGGATCGAGCGAGTACGTGAGGTTCTCCAGCGAGACCGTGCGCGTGGCGGCGTCGAAAAGCGGTGTTCCCTCGAGGTAGACCAGGCCGCTGTAGCGCTTGAGGAACGAGGCGTGGTAGTTGACGTTCAACTCGATGGAGACGCGGCCGTCCGCCGCCGGCCCCAGGCGGATGGAACCGACCGCGACGCCTTCGTAGGTCTGCTTCGCGAAGTTCTCCGCCATCAGTCGATTGGCCTCGGCGTAGGGCAGCTCGACGTCGAACGGGATGCGGATGCCGCCGTTCGCCGCCTGCGCCACTCGCAGCGCTGGCAGCGGCTTCAGCGTCACCGGCGGCCGTTCGCCGACGACGACGCGCGTACGGGCTCGGAGCGTCAATGCGCTCGTGAGCGAGAGCCCGGAACCGGAGATCGGGCCGAGGGCGACGTCCACCGGCTCCATGACCAGCCACGTGCGCGGGCCGATCGCGATCGGCGTCTGCAGCGCCGACCAGACCTGGTTGGCGGCCGGACGGATGTTCGTCAAGCGAGGGGTGTTGGCGTCGATCGTCTTCACCGCCTGGCGCAATTGCTCGTTCACGATCGGACCGATCTTCCAGTCGGTGATGTCGATATTGGCGAACGTAACCTGGCAACGGTTGGAGGAGAAGTCGACGGGCATGGCGCGCGTCACGGAGCGAAGGCGCCAATTGGCATCCCATTCCAGGTGCGAGGTGAGTGAGATCCAGGCATCGCGCATCGGCTCGCCGAAGCCGCAGGAGATGCAGGGCCACATGATGATCTCGCCGCTGAATGGCTTCTGCGTCCTTCGGCAGCCCTCCAGCGCGTAGTGGACCGTGGTCATGGCGTGAATGCCGCTGCCGAGGACGTTGAGCGTGATCGGATCGCGCACGACGCGATACTTCATCCCGAACTGTTTCGCCGGATCGAGCTCGAAGGCATCCGTCTTCGCCAGATTCTTCGGCACCTGCGACTCCAGTTGCGGCAGCAGAGGAGCGAGCGACGTGCGGATCGGGATGACGATGGTGGAGAGCTCGGGTGGGGGAGGTGGTGGGCCCTGGGAGGCCGCGGCGATGGCGAGGATCAGGATCAACATGGTCTCGGAGTTTCGCGGTCTCGCGGTCTCGCGGCGTTCGATTTGCTTCATCCGCGTCTTGCCCGCCGCTCCCCAATGATAAAGTCACAAGCAATGCACCAACCGCGAGACCGCGCAACCGCGTAACCCCGAGACCGCAATGTCCGACATCACCACACGCGGTATCCGCATCCAGGTCGAAAGCATGTACGTCGAGGAGCGGAGTGATCCGAAGGAGAGCTACTACTTCTTCGCGTATCACGTGGTCATCTCGAACAACGGCGCCGAGGCGGCGCAGCTCATCAGCCGGGAATGGGTCATCACCGATTCCGACGGAAACGTGGAGCGGGTGCAGGGTGCAGGCGTGGTCGGCGAGACGCCGTTGTTACAGCCGGGTACGTCATTCGAGTACACCAGTTTCTGCCCGCTGCGGACCTCCATGGGCTCGATGCAGGGTGGTTACATGATGCGTCTGACCAGCGGAGAAACCTTCCGGGCGGAAATCGCACCCTTCACTCTCGCTGTTCCGGGCGTTGTCAATTGAAGGTTTCCGAGTGCGCCGGCCAGTCCAGATCTCATTCCTGTCCGTTTTTCTGACGCTTCTGACCGTGGCATTCGCGGCGGCGCTGGTGGTGCGCGTCCGCTCGTACTCGGTCAGGACCACCACCGAAACGGTGGAAGGGTCGACACAGGCGGCGCCGCAAGGAACGGTTGGAGGCGCACGCGGGCAACGAACCAGCTTCGTCCCACTTCCGGCCGATGGCGCAAACGGCACGTTCTCGTCGCCGGCAACGCCGAAGACATCGTCGTCCGCTTCGATCTCGCGCGCGCAGAAGCTCCGGGAGTTGCTCGCGCTCGGTGCTCCGCAGACGTCCACTCCGGCGCCGCCGACCGTGACAGCGAAGACCACGAAGACGGCGCCCCCTCCGCCGCCGGTAAAGCCGCAGTCGACGATCAGCAAGCTTCTCCAGCCGATCATGAATGCCTTCGGCTCGAAGCCGTCCACGACATCGCCGTCGTCTCCCCAGACTTCCAGCACCCAGCCGAAGACTCCTTCGAACGATCCGCGCGATCCGAACTCCGACACCACGCCGCCGCAGCTTCTCTCGATCGCCTTCGATCCTCCCCAGGTGCAGGACGGAGGCGACACCACGCTGATCATCACCGCCACCGACGACCTCTCCGGTATCCGCGGCATCTCCGGCACGCTGACCAGTCCCAACGGCAAGGCCGTGCAGGGTTTTGCACAACAGCGCGACGGCGAGACCATGCGCTACATCAGCCGCATCCACATCCCCGAAAAAGCACAGGAGGGAATCTGGAAGGTGAGCTTTCTGACGATGAGCGACCTGGCCACGAACTCGGTCACGCTCAGCTACGCGCAGGGAACCCTTCCGCCGTCGGCGACGCTGAGAGTCACCTCGTCGGCCTCCGACGAGACCCCGCCCACGCTGCGCAACGTCTGGCTGGAGCGCCGGGCCATGCGGATCGGCGAGCACAACACGCTCTTCGTCGACGCGCAGGACGACAAGTCGGGTGTTCATCTCGTGGCCGTGGTCTTCCTCAGTCCGTCGAAGCTGGCGCGCATCGGCGTCGGCTGCCAGAAGGGGACGAACGACGTCTGGCAATGCGACATCGCCCCGCCGCAATGCCTCGACTGCGGTGACTGGACCCTCGACCAGGTGCAGATATCGGACAACGCCACGAACTTCAACACCGTGCGCGGTGAGAATCCGGCTGTGGCCGCCATCCGCCTCAACATCTCCGGCGACAGTTGCGACAACACGCCGCCCGTGCTGCAGGGAGTGGCGCTGAGCCGCACGGAGGTCGTCATCGGCCGCGACGATCCGACGGTCGACGTCACCGTACTGGTCTCGGATGACGCCTGCGGCGTTGGCGGGGTGAGCGCGCAGATCGTCGGCCCCGGCACCAGTTCCAGCGGCCAGTACTTCTCGTTCACGCAAAAGGACGCCAACACCTTCATCGGCACGATTAAGCTCCAGGCCAACTTCGCGCGCGGCGTCTGGCGCATCTCGTCGCTGACCGTGAGCGACAAGGGGCAGAATCTGAAGATCTACTACGGCAACGACCCCCTGCTGGCCCACGCGGCGTTTACGGTGAAGTAGCGGGAATGCGGTAGATTCACCGCCATGAACCGGCGAATCGGTGCGGCGCTCGCGATCATCGTCAGTCTCGCCGTCGCAACGTCGTCCCGGGCCGACGATGCTCCTCCTCCGGCATCAGGCCATTTCCCGGCCTTCCGTCTCGGGGCGTTTGCCGACATCGTCCTGAGCCATCCGACGGGGAGGGGGAAGGATCATCAGACCGGAGAGGTCGATCTCTATGCCTCATCGCCGCTCGGCGGCGACTGGTCGTTCCTCGGTGAAGTGCTGGTCAAGAGCACTCCTGACTCGGGGAGCGATCGTCCGCTGACGCACCGGTTCGAGCTCAATCTGGAGCGCTTCTACGTGACGTTCAATCCGTCCGACCGGCTGCGGCTCGAGATCGGCCAGATCCACACGGGCATCATCCAGTGGAACGAGCGCGAGCACCGCAGCCTCTTTCTACAGACGCCGATCGACGTTCCCGCCATCGCTCGCCGTGAGTCGCAGCATGGCGCCTGGCCCCTCCATTTCGACGGTGCCTGGGCATCGGGCCGCGTGCCCGGCTCGCTCGGAGCCGAGTATGGCGTCGGCCTCGGCGGAGCCCGAGGAACGGAGCGCGACGACATTCAACCCCTCTTCCGGCGCGGGATCTCGCCGGCCGGTCTCGTCCTGGTGAGCGTGGCTCCCGACGTCCTGACCGGCTTTCAGGCCGGCGCGTCCGGATACGCGGGACGCATTCGGCTGAGGGGCGAGACGTTGCGCGAGCTCGATGCCACGCTTTTCTCCTCCTTCGTTCGAGGCGGCGTCGAATTGCGCGGTGAATTAGCGCGGATGGTTCACTCGGACGTGGGAGGGCCGAATGAATTCGTCACGCATGGCTGGTATCTGCTCGGTTCGTACCGGCCGCGCGGCCGGTGGAAGCCGCTCCGCCCGTACGTGCTGCTGGACCATCAGACCGTCGCCCCCGGCGAGCAGTATCTGAGCGACGTGCAGAATCTGAACGCCTGGTCCGCCGGCGTCCGTTGGGACATCTCCCCAAGATTGGTTTTCAAGAGCGAGTTCCGATCGCAACTGGTTCCGGCACCGCGCGCCCGGCATCTCGTCCGCATCGAGCTTGCCATCGCCTTCTGATCGTCATGCGAATGTACCGGCTGTCGATCGCGATTCTTCTCCTTCTCGGGTCGGCCGCGAAGGCGGCGGAGACGTTTCCTCCGCGCGTGTCGTTTCTGGTCTCGGCGAAGAATCCAACCCGCGACGTTTCGGCCGGCGATCTTCGCCGCATCTTTCTCGGCGAGATCAGCCGCTGGAGCAACGGACATCACATCGTCCTTTTCGTGCGGCCGTCCGAGACGCCGGAGGGGCATATCTTTCTCGATCGCCTCATCCGGATGTCCGACATCGACTATTCGCAGTGGTGGCTCGGCGCCGTCTTCCGCGGACGAGCCGCCGCCGCCCCTCGGGTCATGAACAGCAGCGAGGCGATGGAAAGAGCGGTCGCCGCGAACCCTGACGCCATCGGATTTCTCCTGATGACGCCGGCCGTGTTCGAACCGAGCCTCGTCGTCCTGACCATCGATCGAAGGCCGCCGGCCGACCTGGAGTATCCGGTACGTGAGCGCTGAGCTCTCTTCACCTCCGATTCACCTCCGATCTGGTACCAGCATCCCGTGAAACGGCTGCGCGTCGTGTTGATCCTCGCTCTCACATCGAGCGGCGTCGCCATGGCGGCAGAGCCCCTGCGCATCGGGCGCATCACCGTCGACGCCCGGCCGATCTTCGATTCCACGGAAGCGGCCGGCGGCTTTTACAGGGTGGCGAACCTCCTTCACATCCAGACCCGTGCCGCGCTTCTGCGACGCTTTCTGCTCTTCCGCGAAGGCGATCCCTACGATCCGGTCAAGCTCGAAGAGACGGAGCGCAACCTGCGCCTCTTCGACTTCCTCGTGAGCGCATCGGTCACCGCCTCGCCGCCGCACGATGGCGTCGTCGACGTCGCCGTCGTGACGCAGGATTCCTGGACGACGAATATCGACGGCGATTTCTCCAATGAGGGAGGGGTTGCCGCCTACGACGTCAATCTCACGCAGAAGGATCTCTTCGACACGGGCGGCGAGCTGCAATTGCGCCACCAGCGCGGCGTCGAGCGGGACGGGAACGCCATCGAGCTTCTGCACCCGGCGGCGTTGGGGCCGTACTGGAACCTCGACGCGCTCTACGCGAAGAACTCGGACGGCAACGAGGAGAAGCTCGCCCTGGAGCGGCCCTTCTTCTCGTACACGACGGCATGGACGGCGAGCCTGCTACTCGACCACCTCCTTCAAAATGAGCGGACCTTTCAACAAGGCGAGGTCGCCGCGCGGTTCCGGCACGAGCACCAGGAGCTGGCCTTCTCGCACTCGTACCTCCTCCATGCCGACCGGAATGGCAGGTCGAGCATCGTCGGCGGGATCGATCTTCTCGACGACACGTTCTCGCATCTCCCCGGCCGGACGAACGACGCCATCCCCGGCGGCCGCCATTTCCGTTTTCTAGATGCCGGCTACGAGTCGGCCGGTTTCCGCTTCGTGAAACTCGACTACGTCGACCGCGATCTGGAGGAACAGGACTTCAACATCGGCCACTTCACCAGCGTGCATGCCGCGGTCTCGCCGCGCCGTTCGGGGAACAACGCGCTGACCATTCGTCTCCGCGCCAGCGAGGGGATGGGCTACGCGTTCAGTAGCCATTCCTTCGTCTTCGGCCAGATCAGCGCCGGCACGCGCGCGCCGCATGACCGCAATACGATCGTCTCGCTCGACGGGCGCGCCGTCACCCGTTTCCAGACGCGCTATCCGCAGGCATTCGTGGCCCGTGTCCGCCTCGACGTGGGGTGGCAACTCGACCGCGATGTGCAGTTCCTCGCCGACGGGCAGAGCGGCCTGCGGGCATATCCCGACTTCGCCTTCGAAGGGAGCCGGCGCCTGATCGTCAACGCCGAGCATCGCCTCTTCCTCGGCCGCGAGCTGTTCCATATCTTCGGGCCGGGCGTCGCCGTCTTCGCCGATTCAGGTCAGGCTGCCGATGGCCGCTTTCGCGGGATGAAGAGCGACGTCGGAGCAGGCCTGCGTATCGGCATCGCCCGCTACGAATCGGCCATGATCCGGATCGATTGGGCGTACGCCCTGAACGCCAGCCCGCTGAACCGGCGCGGGGCCGTCTGGTCCATCTCGACGATGCAGGCGTTCTGACTTGTGTGACGGAGCGCTGGCGTCTCGCCGGCTGGCTCAGCGGCGTCTCGCCGCTGAGGGTTGCCCGCGCGACGGTATCGAGACTCGCCAGACCGGCGGCGAGACGCCGCCGGGCCAGCCGGCGAGACGCCAGCGCTCCGTCCGCATCACGTTCCCAACGGCAGCCGCGCCACGAACACGCTTCCCCCCGCGTCGGAACGTTCGAGTTGCAGCTCGCCGCCGTGCACCTCGGTGATCCAGCGCGCGATGGGGAGGCCGAGGCCGGCGCCGCCCGCGTTCTGCGGGCGCGCGCGGTCGCCGCGAAAGAAACGCTCGAAGATCCTTTCCTGATCGGCGGGAGGGATGCCGATGCCGGTGTCCGTCACGCGGATCGCGCAGGCGCCATGCTCGGCTTGTACGTCCACGTGCACGCGCCCTCCCTCGGGTGTGAACTTCACCGCGTTCTCGACGAGATTCAGAACCAGCCGATTGATCAGCTCTTCATCGGCGACGATCACCAGATCGTCGGGAGCCGAAGAGGTGAGAGCGACGCCGCGTGCCTGGGCCACGCTCTGCATCCCGCGAACGCAATCGGACACCACGTCGCCAACGTAGAAGCGCGTCATCGACGTCGGATAACGCCCTGCATCGCCGCGCGCCAGAAGGAAGAGATTCTGGACGATGCGCGTCAGCTTCCGCGCCGCCCTCTGCGTCACCTCGATGCTCTCGCGATAGTCACCGGCGGAGCGGTCGCGGGCCAGCGCCACGTCCGCTTCGCCCTGGATGATCGCGATCGGCGTGCGCAGCTCGTGGGAGGCGTCGGCCATGAAGCGCCGCTGCGATTCGAACGCCAGTTGCAGCCGCTCCAGGAGGCCGTTGAGCGTGGCGGCGAGAAACCCCAGCTCGTCGCGCTCATTGCCGATCTCGATCCGCTCGTCGAGCGTCTCCGCGCCGATCTGTCGCGCCTTCAGACTCATCATCGTCACCGGCGCGAGGCTCTTTCTGGCCAGCAGATATCCGCCCGCCGCCGCGACCAGGAGCGCCACGGGAATGCCGAGGAACACCGCGTGGGCCGCGCTTTCCAGGCGGTCGGACTGCTCGCTGAGGCTGCTGGCCACCACGACCGTGTAGCGCGTGCCGACGACAGTGATTGGCGTTGCGATGATGCGCACGCCGTCGCCTTCCTCGCCGCCGGGAATGGTGGAGAAGCCTTTGCCGCCGGCGCGGACGAACGCTTCGATTCGTTTCTTCTCCTCCGGCCCGATCCTCGATTTCGATGCCTCGACCAGCGCGCCCGCCGGAGACAACACCATGATCTCGCGGTCGCTGTAGCGGAGGTCGAGCAGTTCGTCGCGCCCGCGGGAGCCGACTCCCGGATCGAACGCCGCCGCGAACTCGTGCGCCGTATCGGCGAGCGAGGCATCGTTCTCGGCGCGGATCGCCCGCGCCAGCAGCACATAGCTCACCGCGCTGAAAATGATCAGCACCAGCGCCAGGATGGCCGTGTACCAGAGCGTCAGGCGGGCACGAACGGAGTGAAACATCCGCTCTAGTGTCGTGCCGCGGGCGCCGCGGCGTCTACCTGCAGCATGTAGCCCTCTCCGCGGATGGTCTGGATCAGCTTCGTCTCCGACACCTTTGCCAGGTGGCGGCGCAGGCGGTTGATGTAGACCTCGATGACGTTCGAGAACGGATCGTATTCCGCGTTCCAGACCTGCTCGGCGAGCTCCTGGCGCGAGACCACGCGTCCCGAATTGTGCGCCAGAAACTCGATGATCGCATACTCCTTCGTCGTCAGGGCCAGCGTCTGACCTTCGAACCGAACGCGATGGGACCGCGTGTCGACCTCGAGATCGCCGATGGTAATTACCGGCATCACTTTCGTGCCGCCGCGGCGCAGCAGGGCCCGAAGGCGGGCCAGCAGCTCCTCGAACTCGAAGGGCTTGGCCAGGTAATCATCGCCGCCGGCATCGAGCCCGGCGATCTTGGCGTCGACGCTTCCTCGCGCGGTCAGAAACAGGATCGGCATCGTCGAACCGTCCGCGCGCAGCGTCCGGCAGACATCGAGACCGTCGGGAGCGGGGATGAGGAGGTCGAGGATGGCGGCGTCGTACGTGTTCAGCCGCGCCATGTACAGCGCGCGCTCGCCGTCCGGTGCCACGTCGACCGCGTACGATTGCTCGACCAGCCCCTTGCGAATGAACCGAGCAACATCGACTTCGTCTTCGACCACCAGGACACGCATTATTCGTACAAGCTTGTGCGAGGACTGATGAATGGTCGATGAATGCTCCCCAAAAGCTTTAACCACAGAGGCACAGAGGACACAGAGGATTGTTTTGTCTTTTTCTCTGTGTTCTCTGTGCCTCTGTGGTTAAAAGCTTTCGGGTAAACTCCGGCGCTCGATGGTGAGCCGCTTTCTCTTCGTCATTTCCCTGGTGGCGGTTCCGTTGTGGGCTCAGCCCGCGACGATGACGATCGAGAACGCCACGCGGGCCGCTCTGCAGCAGGCCAACGCCTACCAGCAGGCGGTCATCGACGAACAGACGGCGGCGCTCGATGTGACGCAGGCGCGCGGTGCACTGCTGCCGCGGTTGCGCAGTTCGTCCACCGCCACGTACAACAAGCCGCTCCATCCGGGGACGGCCGATCCGTCGTTCATTGCCCAGAACGCCGCGCGCGAGTATCAGGAGCTTCTCGGTTTCGAAGGGTCGCTCGACCTCGGCATGCGCGCTGCCGTCGCCAGGAGCCGCGCCCTCCTTGCCGCCGCCCACGCCGGGACGGAGATCGCGCGCCGCGCGCTCATCCGCGGCGTGCGCGAAGCGTACTTCGGCCTCGGGCTGGCCACGGCGAAACGGAGCAGTGCCGAGGAGACGCTCGCCGCGGCCGAGGAGTTCGAGCGCGTTACGACACTGCAACACAGCGGCGGCGAGCTCGCCGAGGTCGACGTGATCCGCGCACGGCTGCAGACCGCGCAGAGGCGTGACGACCTCGAGCAGGCGCGCCTGCAGGAAGCGCAGGCTCTTGCCGTCATGCGCGTGCTCACCGGCGTCCATGCACCGCAGCCCCTGACGGTTTCCGAACTGACGCCGCAGCCGACGACCGCCGATATCGAGCGATTCACCGCCGGGATGGCCGCGCAACGTCCGGAGCTGACGCAGGCCGAAGCGCAACTGAGTGCCGCGAAGTCCGACGTCGGCGTCGCCCGTGCCGGCCGCCTGCCGACGCTCACCTACGCCATCGACGAAGGCTTCGACTCACCGTCGTTGCACCCCTCCGACATCCGCGAGCATCGGGGCTATCTCGTCACCGGCAATCTCAACATCCCCATCTTCGACTGGGGAATCGGCCGCGCAAAGCAGCGCCAGGCGGAGTTGAAAGCGCAGGCGGCGGAGAATCAACTGATCATCACGCGCCGCGAAGTCGAGCAGGAGCTCGCCAAAGCGCACGAGGAAGCGCTCACGGCCATCCGGCGCGTTGACAACGCCCGCACCGCCGTTGCCGACGCGCGCCGCAACGTCGACATCTCCATCGCCCGCTACCGTGCCGGCGAAGCCCCCATCCTCGAGGTGACGGACGCGCTCACCACGCTCGCCCAGCAGCGAGCCAACTACCAGCAGGCGCTCTTCGACTTCGAGATCGCCCGCGCTCATCTGCAGGAGGCCGCCGGAGAATGACCGACAGCGACGCCGCAATCAACGCCGAGCCGCCGCCGTGGCGCCGCTGGCGCCTGCAGCTCGGAGCAGCCCTGGCCGTGGTGATCCTCATCGTTGCCGGCTGGTGCTGGCACCGCCGCGGTGCGGGCGAGGAGGAAGCCGCGCAACCGGTGGTCAGCGTCCGTCTTGCCAAGGCGGAGATCGGCGCCATCGCGCAGCCGCTGGAGCTCGTCGGCACGATCAGCGCGCGCCAGGAAGCGACCATCAGCCCGAAAGTCAGTGCGCAGATCGCGCGGATGGGACTGATCAAGAATCGCGTCGTCCACCGCGGCGACGTCCTGGCGGTCCTCGAGTCGCGCGACCTCACCGCGCAGCAGGCCGAAGCCGCCGCCGCCCTGCGCGAGGCCGAGATCGGCGTCCGGAACACCGGCCAGGGAAGCATCCCGCTGACGAACGCGCAGGATGTGAAGGCCGTTCACGACGCTCAGGGCACGCTCGACAACATGCGCAAGACGTATGAGCGCCGCAAGACGCTGTACGACCAGGGCGGCATCTCGAAGAAGGAGCTCGAAACCTCGCAGCTCGACGTCGCCAAAGCCGAGGATGATCTGCGGCTGGCCGAGCGCGCCGCCTCGCTGCATCAGGGCACCACCAACCCCTCCGACCTGGCCACGGCCCGCAGCAAGGAGCAGCAGGCCAGCGGGCATCTGGCCTCGATCACGGCGCAGGCCGGCTACGCCACGATCCGCGCGCCGTTCGACGGCGTCATCGGCGATCAGTTCCTCTATCAGGGCGACTTCGCCAATGCCGGGGCGAAGATGCTCACCATCGCCGACACCTCCTCGGTCATCGTCAAGGCGCCGCTGTCGGTCGACGCGGCCATGCGCGTGCACGCCGGTGACGCCGCGACCATCCAGCCCGACTCGCTCCCCGGCGTCACGTTGCAGGGGACCGTCAGTCTCGTCGGCAATGCCGCCGATCCGCAGAGCCGCGCTGTCGAGCTCTGGATCACCCTTCCCAATCCGGACGGCCGCCTCCGCCCCAACAGCGCCGCGCGCGTCAGCGTCCAGAGCGGCAACGTCACCAACGCCGTCGTCGTCCCGGCCTCGGCGGTCACTCTCGACGCCACGAATGCGAACAGCGGCACGGTCATGGTGGTCGACGCCAAATCGGTCGCCCACGAAATCAAGGTCACCACCGGCGCCCACACTCGCGACCGGACGCAGATCACCTCCGGCCTCCGCGGCGGTGAGACCGTCGTCATCGAAGGGAACTACGGCCTGCCCGACGGCACGAAGGTGCAGAACGCGGACGCGGAGCCGAAGCCCGCCGCCACGCCGGCGGAAAAGGACTGATGAACCTCGGCCGGGCCATTTCCAATCAGAAGCGGGCGGTGCTGCTCGTCATCGCGCTGCTTTCCGTCGGCGGCCTGATCGCGCTGGCCCGCATTCCGCGCGCGCTCTTTCCGCAGACCGACTTCCCGCGCATCATCATCGTCGCCCAGAACGGCGTCGCTCCCGCGCAGCAGACGCTGGTCTCGGTCACCAAGCCGATCGAGGAGGCCATGAGCGGCATCCCGGGAATCGCGCGGATCAAGTCGACCACCGCGCGCGGCTCCTCGGAGATCGACCTCTTCTTCGACTGGAAGAACGACATCGTGCAGACGCTGCAGATCGTGCAGGCGCGCCTCTCGCAGCTCGCCACCACCCTGCCGCCCGGCGCATCGATCGAGCGCTCCGACCGGCTCACCTTCGCCGTCTTCCCGATCATCGGCTACAGCATCACGTCGGCGAAACGCGATCCCGGCACGCTGCGCAACCTGGCCGAGGTCACGCTCAGGCCGCCGCTGGCCAGGATGGACGGGGTGGCCAGCGTGCAGGTGCTGGGCGGACAGTTGCGCGAATACCACATCCTCGTCGACCGGGCCCGGCTCGAGGCGCGCGGCGTCTCGCTGGAGCAGGTTTCGGACGCCGTCAAGAATGCCAACGTCATCGACTCGCCGGGTCTCATCAACGAAAACCACCAGCTCGAGCTGGCGCTGGTCAGCGGCCAGGCGACGTCGATCGATGATCTCGCCGCCATCGTCGTCGCCACGATCAACAACGTCCCGGTAAAGGTCGGAGACGTCGCCACCGTCACGCCCGGCCTCGAGCCGCGTTTCACCATCGTCACCGCCGACGGCCGTCAGGCCGTGCTGCTCAACATCCTGCGGCAGCCGACGGCGAACATCATCTCCGTCGCCGACGGCGTGAAGAGAGAATTGGCGCGCCTCAAGAAACAACTTCCGAGCGACGTCGACGTCCGCCCCTACTACGACCAGTCGCTTCTCGTCAGCAGCTCGGTCGGCTCCGTGCGCGACGCCATCCTCATCGGCCTCCTGCTTTCGGTGGCCATCCTCTACGGCTTCCTCCGCAACTGGGGGACCACCTTCGTGGCCACGCTGGTCATCCCGGTCACCGTGCTGGTGACCTTCGTGGTGATGTGGATGGTCGGACTGAGCTTCGACCTGATGACGCTCGGAGGCGTGGCCGCGGCCATCGGCCTGGTCATCGACGACGCCATCGTCGTCGTCGAGAACATCTACACGCACATGACCCGCGGCGAGTCGCGCGCCCAGGCCGTGCACAACGCCATCAGCGAGATCTCCGGCCCGATCATCGGCTCCACCATCACTCCGGTGGTGGTCTTCCTCCCGCTGGCGCTGCTCACCGGAATCACTGGCGTCTTCTTCCGATCGCTGGCGTTGACGATGAGCGTGGCCCTGCTCACGTCGCTCTTCCTGGCGCTGACGTTCACGCCGGTACTCGCGGAGCAGTTCATACGGGTGCGGTCGCGTTCGGGGTCGCGGGGTCTCGAAGTTTCGGGGTCTCGCGGTGAGGATGACGATGAACACCCCGAGACCGCGCAACCGCGAGACCGCGAAACCCAAGTCTCGGAGTCTCTGCGGACCTCGAATCCGACCCCCCCGAGACCGCGCAACCGCGAGACCCCGAAACCGCGGAAGAGGGCCCAATTCTAACGCGGCTCATGGATTGGTACGAATGGCTGCTCGCGCATGCGCTGGCGCGTCGGGGGATGGTCCTCATTGTCATCGGCGTCGTGGCGGTGCTCACCTTCGTCATCTACAAAGGCCTCGGCTCGGAGTTTCTGCCGGAGTTCGAGGAGCACGGCTTCATCCTCGACTACGTCGCACCCCCTGGCGCTTCGCTCGATGAGACCGACCGGATGCTGCAGCACGTCGAGCGGATGCTGAAGGAGATGCCCGAGGTCGACGGCTACTCGCGCCGCACCGGCGCGCAGCTCGGTCTGGCCGGTGTGACCGAGTCAAACAGGGGCGACTTTGCGGTGAAGCTGAAGGACTCGGCGTCAACCGATGCCGTGACCAGTGAGCTGCGGCACAAGATCGAATCGAGCGAGCCTGCCTTGCGCGTCGAGTTCCCGGGCATTCTTTCCGATCTGATCGGCGATCTGGTCAGCGCGCCGCAGCCGATCGAGATCCGTGTCTTCAGCGAGGACGCGGCGGCGCTGCGTCACACCGCCGAGGCGATCGCCGCGTCGATCTCCAAAGTCAGCGGGGTCGTCGACGTCTTCAACGGCATCGTCGTCAGCGGCCCGGCCGTCGTCTTCCAGATCGATCCGCAACGCGCGGCGCTCTACGGCGTCACCGCCGCCGAGGTGAATGAGGCCATGACCACCGCGCTCGGCGGCGATGTCGTCTCCAGCGTTATCGAGCATGGACGCGCCACCGGCGTCCGCGTCCTCCTTGGCGGGCCGCGTCCCCAGCTCGCCGATCTGCGTGCCCTGCCGATCCGCGCGCCGTCCTCGAACAGCTACGTCCGCATCGATCAGATCGCCACCATCAACTACGATCCCGGCCAGACCGAGATCGGGAGGGAAGGGCTGCGGCAGGCGGTCTCCGTGACTGCGCGGCTGGAAGGCCGCGACCTCGGCTCCGCGATCCAGGACATCCAGGCGCGCCTCGGAAAGGAACTGCATCTCCCCACCGGCACGACCATCGAGTACGGCGGTCTCTATCAGGAGCAGCAGGCATCATTCCGCGAGCTGCTCGTGGCCCTCGGCCTGGCCATCGCTCTGGTCTTCCTCGTGCTCGTCGTCGAGTTCCGTTCCTTCGCCCATCCGGCCGCCATCGTCGCCGGCGCCGTTCTCGCCCTCTCCGGCAGCCTGATCGCCCTCCTGGTCACGCACACGACCCTCAATGTCGTCTCGATGATGGGTCTCATCATGATCGTCGGCATCGTCTCCAAGAACGGCATCCTGATGCTCGACACCGTCGAAGATCACCTCCGCTCCGGTGAAGACCTCACCACCGCCCTCCGCCGCTCCGGCCGCCGCCGCTTCCGCCCCGTCCTGATGACGTCCCTCGCCGCCATGCTCGGCATGCTCCCGCTGGCCCTCGCCCTCGGCTCCGGCTCCGAGCTCCTCCAGCCCCTCGCCATCTGCGTCATCGGCGGCCTGCTCTTCGCGCTGATGCTCTCGCTGGTCGTAACGCCAACGATCTACGCGATGATCCGAGGGGAGTGAAAAGCAGTTCAACCACAGAGACACAGAGGTCACAGAGAAAGAAGGATGAAGGATGAGGGAAACGATTGAGGACAGAGGTTCTGTCTGCCTCATCCTTCATCCTTCTTTCTCTGTGTTCTCTGTGTCTCTGTGGTTAATTGCCTTTACTTCCCGTACGTTACTCGCCAGATCCTGCCCGCACCGTCATCCGAGATCAGGAGCGTTCCGTCGGCGAGGACGAGCAGGCCGACGGGGCGTCCCCAGACCGTGCGGCTGGTCTCGTCGGTCATCCAGCCGGCCAGGAAATCGTCGTAGCCGCCGGTTGGGTGTCCGTTGCGGAAGGGGATGCTAATGATTTTGTACCCCGTGCGAAGAGAACGATTCCAGGAGCCGTGCAGCGCCACGAAGGCGCGGCCGCGGTATTCGGGAGGAAACATCGTCCCCTGATAGAAGGCGATGCCGAGCGGCGCGGAATGGGCCTGGATCGGCACGGAGGGGGGAATCGTTTTCGCCACCAGGTCGCGGCGCTCGCCGGCGCGGCGGGGATCCTCGTGAGCGCCGAGGTATGCGTAGGGCCAGCCGTAGAACGCGCCGTCCTGCACGCTCGTGGCATAGTCGGGGACCAGCTCGTCGCCGAGGCCGTCGCGCTCGTTGACCGCGGTCCAGAGCGCGCCGGTCACCGGCTCCCACGCCATCCCCACCGGGTTGCGCATGCCGCTGGCGAAGATCCGTTTGCCGCTGCCGTCCGGATTGAATTCGACGATGGCGGCGCGCTCGGGCGGCTCGCCGGCACTGACGTTGGAGTTGGAACCGATCGACACGTACATCTTCGTTCCCGCTTTGTTGAACAACACCCCTCGCGTGGAGTGGCCGCCTCCAGGCAGCGACGCGAGTTGCTGCGGCTTCCCATTTGCCGACGTCTGCCCCGGCGCGTAGGGAAAACGGACCACCGCGTTTTCGTTGCCGACGTACAGCCAGCGATCGTGAAAGGCCAGTCCGTACGGATCGTTGAGGCCGCTGGCGAAGGTGAACCGTTGTTCGGCGATGCCGTCGTGGTTTGCATCCCGAAGAATGGTGATCTTCCCCTCGCCCGGCTCCGAGACGATCACGTCGCCGTTCGGCGCCTGCAGCATCGCCCTCGGATCGCCAAGCTTCTCGGCAAAGAGCGAGACGCGGAACCCCGGAGGCACATGAAGCGTCGCATTGGAGGGTTGGGAACGAACCGACGGCGGGTTTCCCGACGACGGCGTGTCAAATGGCTTCGGCAATTGCTCGATACGAATCTCATGATGCTGCAGCATCGGGTCATGCGCCTGCGCAATGACTCCCGGCAATTGCCCCGAGGCACGCGAACAGGCGAAGGCGGCGACGGCGGTCAGGAGAAGGCAGCGCGAAGTCATGACAATGAATTGAACCACAGAGACACAGAGGACACAGAGAAAGACCTCTGTGATCTCTGTGTCTCTGTGGTGAAATCTGTCGGTAACCGCGAGCATTGAACATGATCGTGAAACCATGGCAATTCGACGGCGTCGTCCGCCTCACGCGCATCGGCACGTCGTTCGTCCTCTTCACCGTCGTCATCGGTTTTGCCGCCATCAATACCGGCAACAACTCGCTCTATATCGGCCTCTCCTTCATGCTCGGCTGCCTGCTTCTTTCGGGCATCGCCTCGAAAGGAGGGCTCAAGCATCTCGTGGTGGAGCTCGACGGTGTCGAAGAAGCGTGGGCCGGGCGGCCGGCGCACGGGCGGCTTCGCGTCATCAACCGCTCGCCCATCTGGAACGTCCGCGACGTCATCGTCACCTCCAGCGATCTCGACGCCCCCATCTGCATCCCGCTCATCGAGCGCCGAGGAGAGGTCGTGGCGCATGCGATGTTCCGCTTCCGAAGGCGCGGCCTGGTGAAGCTCAGCCGCATCGATCTCTACACGCGCTACCCGTTCGGCTTCTTCCTCAAGAAGCGCCGCCCCAGGCTGGATGGCGACGTCGTGGTCTTCCCCCGGCTGCTCGACGAGGACATCGCCCGCGATCGTTTTCGGCTCGTGGAAGGGGACGTCGATACCTCGAATCGCATCGGGGGCGGAACGGAGATCCACTCCTTCCGCGATTACGTCCGCGGCGATTCACTCCGGCGGGTCCATTGGAAGAAATCCGCTTCCCTCGGGCGCTGGATCATCAAGCAGACCGAAGTCGAGGTCGGCCGTTCGATCCACATCGTCGTCGATCCCTACCGGCCGCCGGACGTCAGCGAGGAGACGTTCGAAGAGATGATCAGCGAGGCCGCCACCTTCCTCGATGACGCGCGGCGCCGCGGCCTGGAAGTGGCCTTTTCCATCCCCCACGTCACCCTTCGCTCCGACCGCGACGGCGACGCCGCCATGTTTCGTGCTCTGGCCCTCCTCGAATCGACGCGCGAACCGGTGGCGCAGACGGTGGACAGGGATAGTGTGATTTTCACCGTGACGAGTGTCGCGGATCGAGTGTCGGGGGTTGGAGCATGACCGCAATCACCGCTAACCACCAACCGACAACCGACAACCGGTTCACCCACTCCGACCGCCGACCCCCGACAACCGACTCCCGCCGCATCGATCTCGAGCTCCTCTTCCTGCCCATGTTCGCCGCCGTTCCGCTCTACGTGACGCAGGCGATCTCCGTGATGCCGGTGCTGTTGTTTCACGCCGTGCTGCTGGCGATCGCCGTCCGTGTGGCGCTCGGGAAAGGGCCGGAAGTTGTGCCGCCGATGGTGATGCGTGGGCTGGCCATCGCCTACGTTCCGTTCTACATCGTCGATGCGGCCATGATCTCGCGCAGCGCCATCGCCGCATCCACGCACCTCATCCTCTTCATCGCCGCCTATCAGCCGATCGAATCGGTGAGGACGCGCAACGCCGCCCAGCGGTTGCTCACCGCGTCGCTCATCTTCACCGCCAGCGTGGCCACCTCCACGCACATCGCCATCCTCCCGTTCGTGATTCTTTTCGGATTCCTTCTGCTGCGGCAGCTCATGCACCTCAGCTATGAAGAGACCGCTGAGACCGTCAGGATGACCGATGCGCCGTCCACGCGCGAACCGGCATCCGGCCGCGCGGCATCGTTCTACGTCTTCGGCGCCCTGCTCATCGGCGCGTTTCTTTTCCCGCTGCTGCCGCGCGTCCGAAATCCGCTTCTTCCGGGCATGTCCGGCCCGCTCAGCAACGCCACCACCGGTCTCAGCGAGTCGATCAATCTCAACGAGCCGCGCTCCATCAGCAGCGATGCCTCGGTGGTCAGCCGCGTCTGGATGGGGCAGGAGACCATCCCGTTCTTCACGCCGCTGCGCCTGAAGGGGACCATCTACGAGCGATTCACCAACAACACCTGGCTCCAGGGACGGCGTGACTTCATCCCGCTCGACAGCAGCGACGGCAGGACCGTCATCGCGCGCCCCGAGGGGTTTACCAGGAAAGCCAGCGTGCAGCAGCGGTTCACCATCGGAAGCCGCCTGTTCCTGCCGGCCGGGACGTATGAAGTCAGCGGCACCGGTCAGATCGCCGAGGGGCCGACGCGCGACATCTACACGGTCTGGCAGTCGCACGGCAACACCATCACCTACGACGTCGCCCTCGCGCATGAGACCACGCCACGCCGGCGGCAGAAGGTAACCGTCTCGAACTATCCGGTCACCCCGGCCGTGCGGGCCATGGCGCTGCAGATCGCCGGCAACGAAATCGGTCCGATGAATCAGGCTGCGGCGATCGAGCACTACCTCGCCACGCGGTTCCGCTACGTGCCCGACCCGGCAGCGATCGGACACACCATGACCGTCGATCAGTTCCTGCTCCAGGAGCACCGCGGACATTGCGAATACTTCGCCGCGGGGATGGTGGCGCTGATGACGGCGCTCAACACGCCCGCGCGTATCGTCGGCGGCTTCTATGGCGGCACGCTCAATCCGCTCACCGGCTACCTCATCGTCCGCAACGAAGACGCGCATGCGTGGGTGGAAGTGTGGGACGGAAAGGCCTGGCAGACCTTCGACCCGACCCCGGCCTCGCTGCGTCCCGGCAACGCGCACGACGGCCTTCTCCACGCCTACGCCCTGGCGCTTGCCGACTGGGTGAACTACTTCTGGGACCGCCACATCCTGACCTACGGCCTCGGCGATCAGCTTGCTCTGGCCCTCGACCTGATCGACCGGGTCCGCCTGGCCGCGGCCGCCTTGAGCCTCGGACTGCGCAGCAGCGGCGTGCGCACCTTCGGCCTGTTGATGGCCGCTCTCGTGATTGCCGGCGCTGCCGTCGTCCTTCTCGCGCGTCGCCGCCGCTCCCTCTTCGATCTCCTCTCCATCCACCTTGCCCGCCTCGGCATCGACGTCGGCCCGGCCATGACCATGGAGGAAGCGCTCGTCCAACTGCACCGCATGCATCCCGCGGCAGCGCTCGAGCTGGCGCCGCTGATCGCTATGTATGAGGCGGAGCGGTTTTCAAGGATGGCGGAGAAGGGGAGGGCGGGGAGGGTTCGGAAGGCGTTGGCGGAGATCGAAGGCAAAAGCTAAATGTTGAATGTTCAATGTTGAATGTTGAATGTTCACTGACTCTCGTCCGGCTCCTGCCTTTTCATTCAACATTGAACATTCAACATTGAACATTGAACATTGCGTCTCTCTTATCTCCCCCCCATCAACGCCACCATCTCCCGAACCGCCCTTTCCAGCCCCACCAGCGCCGCCCGCGCTACGATCGAGTGTCCGATGTTCAGCTCCTCGATGTCGGTGAGCGTGGCGATGCTGTCGATGTTGCGGTAGTTCAGACCGTGGCCGGCCAGAACGCCGAGCCCCATCTTCCGGGCCGCCTTGGCTGCCGTGGTCACCTTCTCCAGCTCCGCGGACCAGCTCACGCGGCGCGCAAAGGCCTCGGCGAACTTGCCGGTATTGATCTCGACTTTCGGTACCCGCAGCTTCTGGCACTGCCGCAACTGCTCCAGATCGGGATCGACGAAGATCGAGACGTCGATCCCCGCGTCCAGCAACTGCCGGATGGTCTTGTCGATATTGCTCGAGTGGAGCAGCACGTCCAGCCCCCCCTCGGTGGTCAGCTCGTCGCGCCGCTCGGGGACCAGCGTCACCTGATGCGGCTTGACCGTCTGCGCGACCCGAACCATTTCCGGTGATGCCGCCATCTCCACGTTGAGATGCGTCGACACCGTGCGCGCCAGGATCTCGGCGTCGCGGTCCTGAATGTGCCGCCGGTCGCCGCGCAGATGGACGGTGATCCCCTGAGCCCCGGCCAGCTCGCAGATCGCCGCTGCCGCGACAGGATCCGGCTCATCACTCTTGCGCGCTTCACGGATGGTAGCGATGTGATCGATGTTGACGGCGAGACGCATGGAGTAAGGTTAGCAGAGAGGCGCGCCGATCCGCGCGTTACAGCCGCCGCAACGTCACGTACGCGATTGCTCGAGCTATCGCTCAAAAGCCAACACGGAGACAGGCGAGGGCAAGGCACCCGAAGAAGTGATCATCGACATGCGCCAAAGGGGAAGGACCCGGTGATGGAGTGGGTGGTGGGGAGGTGAGGACCTGCCGTGCTTGGCGTCGCGAGCCGGGGACCGATGTGGCACAGACACTCTTGTCTGTGCCCCGGCCGGAGCCGCCCGCCGGTGAGGGCTTGCGATCTTGATTTTGGCGAGAGCCGGCACAGACAAGAGTGTCTGTGCCACATCGGTCCCCTATATTGGTTCAACATTGATGATGAATCCGACCAGATATCGCCAAATCATGCTCCTCATCGCGATCCTCTTCTCCCTTGCCGCGGCAGCACTCCCGGCAGCGCCTCCTCCCATCCGGCACGTATTCATCATCGTCCTGGAAAACAAAGGATTCGACGAGACCTTCGGACCGTCGTCGCCGGCGCCGTATCTCGCGCGAACCCTCACCGCTCAGGGACAGCTTCTGCGCCAGTACTACGGTATCGGTCACGCCAGCCTCGATAACTACCTGGCCATGGTGAGCGGGCAGGGACCGAACATCATCACGCAGAACGATTGCCGCGTTTACGTGGATGTCGTGCCCGGCACTCAGACGTCATTCTTCGGCCAGACACTCGGACAGGGCTGCATCTATCCTGCCACGGCCTTGACCGTTGCTGACCAACTGACCGCAAAAGGATCGACGTGGAAGGCCTACATGCAGGATATGAGGAACACCTGCCGCCACCCCGACCTCAATTCCGCCGACGGCACGCTGTCGGCCCGCATCGGCGACCAGTACGCCGCCCGTCACAATCCCTTCGTCTATTTTCATTCGCTGCTCGACTCCGGCGAGTGCCTGGCGCACGACGTCGATCTTGCCCAACTGCAGACGGACCTCGCCAGCGCCGCCACCACTCCCAACTACGCGTTCATCACCCCGAACCTCTGCGAGGATGGCCACGACGCCCCTTGCATCGACGGCCGTCCGGGCGGCCTGGCCACGGCCGATCAGTTTCTGCAGACCTGGGTGCCGCGCATCCTCGGGTCACCCGCGTGGGGAGAAGGAAGTCTGCTGATCATCACCTTCGACGAATCCCGAGCCGGCGACGCCACCGCATGTTGCAACGAGATGCCCGGACTCAATACAGCCAATCCCGGCGGCCCCAGTGCAGGACTTGGTGGGGGGCCGGGCGGAGGGCGAACCGGTACCGTGCTGATCTCGCAATTCATCAGGCCCGGCTCCGTCAATGACACGCCCTACAACCACTACGCCCTTCTGCGCAGCATCGAAGATCTCTTCGCCCTGCCGTACCTCGGCTTCGCCGCGCAACCGGGATTGCAGTCCTTCGGGCCTGACGTGTACACGGAAGGGATCGTGACCCGGCGCCGTCCGTCTCGACCCTAGGCTGCATTTCTCACACGCTCACTTGAATTGTTCTCTCGCGAGCATTGCCACTCCCTTCGTCGAGAGCCCTTCTCCCACCGCGGTTTCTTGCGGGGGGAGAAGGTGGCGAAGCCGGATGAGGGGGGCGCTTAACGAGATATGCGCGATTTACCGACGCTGGTCCGAGAGCGCTTGAAGGCGCGCGAATGACGTACTCGTGAAACGCCCCCTCATCCGCCTTCGGCACCTTCTCCCCCAGCTGAAAAGCGCTGGGGGAGAAGGACTCTCGATTTGAGGTACTGCCGAGAACGAACCGCTCGCACAACTCCACATCGTCCCAAGTTGCGCCACCAACGGGGGCGCGCCGCGACGAATCGCTTGGCGATGGAGCGTCGAAGCCACTAACATCCCGGCCGACATTTCGAGCGACATGAGGTGATGATGAAACTGCACGTTCTCCCCGTTTTGACCTTTCTCATCTGCGTCGTTGCATTCCCCGCGCTTGCCCAGTCGACGGTCCAGCAGTCGACGGAACCGCAGCGCACGCCCCAACGCAGATCGGCGCAGACACCGCCATCGAAACCGGACGCTCCCGCGGCCGCCGAGCCCGAGGCGGCGCCGCGCGCGCGGCAGCCGGAAACGGAGCGGCAGCAACCGGCGCGAACCGAATCGGAGCGGACGGAACAGGCCCAGCAGGGCGGGGCCGGCGCGGCCACCAACACCACCTTCCACTTCGACATGCACGAAGGTACTCCGAACGTGACGCACCATGAGGTCACCGTGAACGGCCATGCCCTTCGGTACACGGCCACGGCCGGCCGTCTGCCCATCAAGAATGGCGAAGGAACCACGGAAGCGCTCATGTTCTACGTCGCCTACACGGTCGACGGAAGCGAGGCGGCGAAGCGCCCTCTGACCTTTTCGTACAACGGCGGGCCGGGTTCCGCTTCCCTCTGGCTGCACATCGGAGCGCTCGGCCCACGCACCGTGGTGATGCAGCCCGATGGCGCGATGCCGCAGCCGCCGTTCCACCTCCACGACAATCCCTACACGCCGCTCGATCGGACCGACATCGTCATGGTTGACGCCATCGGCACCGGTTGGAGCCGGCCGGCCGACGCCGCCGCTGCCCGCAAATATGAGAACCCCGAGGGCGACATCGAGGCCTTCGGCGAATTCATCCGACTGTACATCACGCGAAACGAGCGCTGGAGCTCGCCGCTCTACCTGTTCGGAGAAAGCTACGGAACCACGCGCTCCGCGGGCATCGCCGGATATCTCGCAGGCCGCGGCATCGTCTTCAACGGAATCGGCCTGCTGTCGATGGCCCTCAATTTCCAGACCCTTTCGGCCTCGCCCACGAACGACACGGCTTATCCATGGAACGTGCCGACGTACATGGCCATCGCCTACTACCATCACAAGCTCTCGGCCGACCTCCAGAAGGCGATGGACGGCTGTCAAAGCGATCCGGACGCCCCATGTGCACCGCTGCAGCAGGCCGAGCGATGGGCCATCACGGACTATGCCGCCGCACTCTCCCGAGGCGATTCGATGACCGCCCAGGAGCGGCAGGCCGTCGTCGACCGGCTATCGCAATACACCGGACTCTCCACACAGGTCATCGACGAATTCAACCTGCGCATCGACGTCGGCACGTTCGACCACTACCTGCTGCTCGATCAACGGATGCGCGTCGGCCGGCTCGATGGACGGTACAAGCTTCCCGAGCCCGGTTTCCCGGGCGGGCGAGGCGCCGGCTCATTCAGCGATCCGGCATCGACCGCCACGACCGGCCCCTTCACCATGGCCTTCAACAACTACATGCGCACGGAGCTCGACTACAAGACCGACACGCCCTACTACACCTCGGCGCAGCAGTCGGGGATGTTCCTGTGGAGGTCGTCCGGTACCACCAACGCCCCCGGTGGCCCGCAGGGTTTCCAGGAGGAGATCACCCCGCTGCGCGCCGCCATCGTCGGCAATCCCTTCCTAAAGATCCTGGTGATGGAGGGCTACTACGATCTGGCCACCCCCTACTACCAGGCCGAATACACGATGCACGAGCTGATGCTGCCGTCCGCCTTCCGGGCGAACATCAGCTACGAGCGCTACTGGTCGGGGCACATGGTCTATCTCGAGCAGAAAGCACACGCCAAATTGCAGAAGGACTGGGAGACGTTCCTCAACCAGACGCAGGGGCACTGAAGTGCTCCTATGCGACCCTGATTAGGCCTCTTTGTCGCGTTCTTTGATCGTGGCCCGTCCGGTGCAAGCGCTAGTTGGGTGGCGTGGGGCCGGCGCGCAACTGCAGGAAAGCGAGACTGCACAGCACAAATGTGGCGGCCGCAATCGCACCGGCCATGAGTTTGCCGGGCAGAAACGGGCGGTGGAGCACGAACACCACGGCGACACGCCCTGCAATAAATATGAGCAGCGCGACCGCGAATTGAATATAGCTGGGAACTACGACGCGCGCATATCTCTTCAGGAGCCTCGTGGTGAGCGGACAGGCGGCGATGCCCGAGAACATGGCAAACCAGCCATTCGTAATGGGCAACGGACCTTGATGCACGAGGAGCAAGAAGCCGCCGACGCCCGCGATAAGCGCCCATCCCCAGGCCATTAGCCAAGCGATAACTGACAGTGTCTTCTGCATGTACACGATCCCCCCGCCACCCAACGGCTTTGCGCTTCAGCCGCGTGGCCCGCGACGCGCAGGCATCAACGCAGCGGGCCACGTCGGCTGCAAGCCCGAGTTCGGCGGCGTCAGCGCCACACCAAGCTGTTAGGTGAATTGCCATTCGATGCGAAGATCATCTGCTGGCGTCTTAGTGAAGATCTGTAAGTGAAGCACCCCGGAAGGGCTCTGGAGATTGGTGAAGGCAAATCCAGGTCGTACTCCTGAATGCCCGTAAAATGACATGCCTGCACTCTGTGGCACCAACTCAATGGACTCGATCGCGTTGCTATGGACGACGACGGAGAGGTTAGCGGGCGGATAGGCTGCGTGCACCGTTAGCTCGATCACCGTGCGATACCGCTGTCCAACCGACTCATTAGAAGAAAGCTGCTTACCAGTGATTTCAGGTTCACGAGCGAGGCTCGGCGCGGGAACAGGCTCGCCGGGCCGCGCGTTTGGCCGCAGCCGAACCGTTTGGCCATCGACCTCGATTTGCATCTTCAATATCAGGTATCCCGACGGGACTCCGCCCGTTGATCCGGCGGGGTCCGATCTGAAGTCATAGATGTGGTCCTTACCTAAGCCCACCACGTGCCCGGTCGAGGTTCTCTTCAAGCGGAGGCTGTCGGGACCAGTGATGGCCTCCAGTGTCCAGTAGTCGGGTTGCTGAGGTCGCTCGGTGGCAACTGACCCGCCAATCGAGCGCACTGGAGGCTCGATCTGGAATCGCATTCCAATATTTTTCTTGAGCTTATCCCAATTCACAGCATTGCCAGTCCTAAAAAACGCCAGTACATCCATTCATTGCAAAGCCGCCGAACTCGTTATTGAGCCCTGCCCGGCCTCACGACGAAAACCGCCGTGACGGATATCGGGCGATCGAGCTCTTGACGGACCTTATCGTAACATGCTCCAGTCCAACGGGTTGGCTCATTCCGGTTGCGGTCATTGCGCGGTTATCCGTCGGGTTATGACGGCGAATCGTCCTCCGAGCACAGCCGAGCGCATCGAGAGGCCGTCTTTACGCCGGCGTGCCCCATGAGCTCCTGATGGCGATTGGGCCGCACCTCCGTTCTGCCGCTCGTAACCTAGAGCTATTCGCATTTGCGGAGCGGGCCGCGAAAGAAAGACCGAGGCTCTGACCCTTACTTCTCCCCGACCTCTCGGAAACCGAGGCCCCCTGAGTAGAACGAACATGGTATGAACACGGTCCCGAATTCCGTCGCCATTTTCGAGAACGTATACTCCTCACCATGCATCGAATCCGTGTGATTGATTCGCACACCGAGGGCGAGCCGACGCGCGTCATCATCGAAGGTGGCCCCGACCTCGGCATTGGATCGATGGCCGAGCGGCGCACGCGATTCCAGCAGGACTTCGATCGTTACCGTTCCGCGGTGGTCAACGAGCCCCGGGGGTCGGACGTCTTCGTCGGCGCGCTCCTCGTTCCGCCGGACGACGCGTCGTGCGTGGCCGGGGTCATCTTCTTCAACAACGTCGGCACGCTCGGCATGTGCGGGCATGGAACGATCGGCGTGGTGGTCACGCTCGCGCACCTCGGCAGGTTGAAGGCCGGCCTGCATCGGATCGACACACCGGCCGGCGTCGTCACCGCGGAGCTGCATGAGTCGGGTGATGTCTCTGTGCGCAACGTTCCGTCGTACCGGCTGGCGAAGGACGTCGCGGTCGATGTCGACGGCTACGGCCGTTTCCGCGGCGACGTCGCCTGGGGCGGCAACTGGTTCTTCCTCGTCAACGAGCATCACGAATCGATCGCGCTGGAGAACGTCGAGCGTCTGACAGAGGTCACGTGGGCCATCCGGCAAAGTCTCGAAGCGCAGGGGATTACCGGGAGTGATGGCGCCGTCATCGATCATGTCGAGCTTTTCGGGCCGCCCGACCGCGCGGATGCGGACAGCAAGAACTTTGTCCTCTGCCCCGGGAAGGCGTACGACCGCTCGCCGTGCGGCACCGGGACCAGCGCGAAGATGGCCTGTCTCTACAATGACGGCAAGCTTCCGGAAGGGAAGGCCTGGCGGCAGGAGAGCATCGTAGGCAGTCTGTTCGTGGGACACGTGAACATCGTTGATAAGGCCATTCATCCGGTCATCCGCGGATCGGCGCATGTCAACGCCGAGGCGGTTCTGATTCTCGATGAGCGGGATCCATACTGCTGGGGGATACCTAGGTGAGGGCTGCGGTGAGGGTTGCCCTGGACGACGGCTCCGAGTGCGCTCGCCGCCCCGTCGAGCGCAGTTTTACACTCTCCGAGTTTGAGAATGGCCTCGCGCAGTCCAGTAGTAGTGGCCTCGTGAAGTCCACTAGTGACCTCGTGGAGTCCACCAGGTGACCTCGCGGCGTCCACTAAGTGGCCTCGCGGAGCCCACTAATGACCTCGTGGAGTCCACTAAGTGACCTCGCGGAGTCCACTAAATGGCCTCGCGGAGTCCACTAGTGGACTCGTGGAGTCGACTAGTGACCTCTTGGAGTCCACTAGTGGACTCGTGGAGTCGACTAGTGACCTCTTGGAGTCCATTAGTGACCTCGGGGAGTCCATCAGTGGACTCGTGGAGTCCATTCGCGTATGAGCAAACGCATCGTCATCATCGGTGGCGGCGTAATCGGGCTCTGCACGGCCTACTACGCCGCGGAGCGCGGACATCGCGTCACCGTATTCGACCGCGCCTCCGAGATGGACCGCGGATGCTCGTACGGAAACGCGGGGATGATCACGCCGAGCCACTTCGTCCCGCTGGCCGCGCCGGGAGCGATTCGGCTGGCGTTGAAATGGATGTGGAACCCCGAGAGTCCGTTCTACATGAAGCCACGCCTCGACAGGCGACTGATGGAGTGGGTGTGGAGATTCCGGCAGGCGGCGACGGCCGCGCACGTGAGGGAGTCCGCGCCGCTGTTGCTGCAACTGAATCTCGCCGGCAGAGAATGTTTTGCGCAGCTTTCGGCCGAGTGGGGAAACGCATTCGAGCTCACGCCGAAGGGCATCATCATGATCTGCAATTCCGAGGAGGGGCTGGAGCACGAGACAGCCACCGCCGAGGTGGGCCGCGCCCTCGGTCTTCCGGTCGAAACACTCGACGCGAAACAACTGGCGGCGATGGAGCCGGGGCTGTCGATGCGCGCGGTGGGCGGCGTCTACTTCCCGATGGACGCGTACCTGACGCCCGATCGATTCATGAGCGCACTGATCGAACGCCTCCGGAAGCGTGGCGTCGATCTGGCGTGGAACACCCCGGTGACTGGCTGGAACCGCGGCGCGGGTCGGATCAACGGCATGATGACGGACCGCGGCGCGGTGGACGCGGATGAATTCGTGATCTGCGGCGGTGCGTGGACTGCCGACATCGCCCGGCAATTGAAACTGCGGCTGCCGATGCAGGCGGGGAAGGGATACAGCCTCACGCTCCAGCGGCCGCGGAAGCAGCCCGCGCACGCGATGATCCTTTCCGAGGCACGCGTGGCGGTGACGCCGATGGGATCGGCGCTGCGATTCGGCGGCACCATGGAGATCACCGGTAACGACCTCTCCGTAAACCCCGCCCGCGTCCGCGGAATCGTCAAGGCCGTGACGACGTATCTGCCCGATTTCAGCGCCGATGATCTTCAGCAGGTGCAACCGTGGGCCGGCCTGCGTCCCTGCTCTCCCGACGGCCTGCCGTACATCGGCCGATTCGCGTCGTTTGATAATCTCTCCGTGGCAGCCGGGCATGCCATGATGGGCCTCAGTCTCGGGCCGATCACCGGCAAATTGATGAGCGAATTGCTCTCCGGCGCGGCCCCTTCCATCCCAATCGAACAGCTTTCACCGGACCGTTACGCATGAAATGGCAAGGCGTCATCCCCGCGATCACCACCCCGTTCCGTGAAGACCTGAGCGTCGATCACGATTTTCTGGCAAAACACGCTTCGTGGATGGCCGATGCCGGCTGCACCGGCGTCGTGGCCCTCGGATCTCTCGGCGAAGGAGCGACGCTCGAGCCCGACGAGAAGATCGCCATTCTGAAGACGTGCGTGCAGGCGCTGCACGTTCCCGTGGTCGCCGCGATCTCCGCGCTGAGCACCGACGCCGCGGTGCGTCTGGCGAAAGAGGCGCAGCAGTCGGGCTGCAGCGGCCTGATGGTGCTTCCGCCATACGTCTATTCAACCGACTGGCGCGAGATGAAGGCGCACATGGAGGCGATCCTTCGCGCCACCGACCTCTCGTGCATGCTCTACAACAATCCGATCGCCTACCGCACCGACTTTTTGCCGGAGCAGGTTGCGGAGCTGGCCGCCGAGCACGAGAATCTGCATGCGGTCAAGGAGTCGTCGGCCGACATCCGGCGAGTGACGGCGATCCGTTCGCTGATCGGCGATCGGCTGGCCATCCTGGTCGGCGTCGATGATCTGATCGTCGAAGGAATCGCCGCCGGGGCCACCGGCTGGATCGCTGGGCTGGTCAACGCGTTGCCGCGCGAATCGGTCGACGTTTTCGACGGCGCGCTCCGCGGCGATGATGTCTCCGATCTCTATCGCTGGTTTCTTCCTCTGCTGCGGCTGGATACCGTCCCGAAATTCGTGCAGCTCATCAAGCTGGTGCAGCAGGAAGCCGGGATGGGGAGCGAGCGCGTTCGTCCGCCGCGCCTCGTGCTTGCCGGCCAGGAGCGCGACGAGGCGTTGGCCGTCATTCACGCGGCGCTCGGTGCGGGGCCGGGAGCATGAACGAGGTCGATCGCGCTGCGCGCGCGGCGGCTGCAGCATTTGCGAGCTTTGGCCGTCTGAACGGGCGCCGAAAAGGGGAGATGCTGCGCGCCATCGCCGCGCGTCTGGAGTCGAATGGCGACGCCATCGTGCAGAGTGCGCGCGCAGAAACCGCGCTCGGCCTCCCGCGATTGCAGGGAGAGCTGGCGCGCACGTGCAATCAATTGAGGATGTTCGCCGCATTGGTCGAGGAGGGATCGTGGGCCGGCGCGCGCATCGATCACGGCAGCGTCGACGTCCGGTCGATGCTCCGTCCGCTCGGACCCGTGGCCGTCTTCGGGGCAAGCAATTTCCCACTCGCCTTTTCCGTCGCCGGCGGTGACACCGCCTCGGCGCTGGCCGCCGGATGCCCGGTGATCGTGAAAGCACATCCGGCCCATCCGCAAACATCGAAACTGGCCGGCGAGGCGATCGCGGACGTCGTGCCGGAAGGGGTGTTCGCCTTGCTGTTCGATGACGTCTACGAAACAGGAATCGCGCTGGTGAAGCATCCGCTGATCAAAGCCGTCGGTTTCACCGGATCGCTGCGCGGAGGGCGCGCGCTGATGGACATCGCGGCGTCGCGCGCGGAGCCGATTCCGGTATTCGCGGAGATGGGAAGCATCAATCCGGTCTTCATCCTCCCGCGCGCACTGCGGGAGCGCGGCGCCGAGATCGCCGCCGGCCTGCACGCGTCGGTGACGCTCGGCGTGGGCCAGTTCTGCACGAACCCGGGCCTGGTCCTGACCACGCCTGACGAGAACTTCGTGCGCGAGCTGGAAACACGGATCGCCGCCACCCCCGCGGCGACGATGCTGACGCCAGCGATTCGCGATGCCTATCGCGCCGGCGTGGAGTCCTTCACATCGATCGCCAACCGGCGTGCCTTCGTCGACGCTGAAGGCGGCGCGGCGTTTTTCATGACCGGCGCCGAAAACTTTCTGTCGCACCGCGAATTACGGGATGAGCTCTTCGGCCCCTCGACGCTGCTGGTCGCGTGCGACTCGCATGCACGCCTGCTCGAGGCCGCGCGTGCGCTCGACGGTCAGTTGACGGCGACCATTCACGCCGCTGACGGCGAGATCGATGAATACCGCGATCTGCTGGAGATCCTGGAGACGAAGGCAGGCCGGATCGTCTTCAACGGCTATCCCACCGGCGTGGAGGTCGTCCCGTCCATGGTGCACGGCGGCCCCTACCCGGCGACCTCCGATGGCCGCTCGACCTCGGTGGGCACGCGCGCCATCGAACGATTCACGCGTCCCGTCGCCTGGCAGAACGCCCCCGATGCGGTTCTTCCCGACGAGCTGAAAGAATCGAATCCCCTCGGCATCCGGCGGATGGTCGACGGACGAATCTAGGACGAGAGCGTGACGTCCGAGGTAAGCGCGTTGTGACGTTACCGGTTCTCTCGCGCAGGAGGCGCATCGGATATCAGCCGGTGGCAAGCGCGTTAGCGCGCATTTCTCACACGCTCGAACACAGCTCACTTGAATTGTTCCCTCGAGAGCGTTGCCACTCCCTTTGTCGAGAGTCCTTCTCCCCCCGCGGTTTCTTGCGGGGGGAGAAGGTGCCGAAGGCGGATGAGGAGGTCGTTTGCGCGTCAGAAACGATCTTGCGTCGCTGGCCCAAAGGCCGCTTGAAAGCAGGAGTCGCGCACGAATAACGTCTTGGTGAAACGCCCCCTCATCCGGCTTCGCCACCTTCTCCCCCAGCTGAAAAGCGCTGGGGGAGAAGGACTCTCGATTGGAGGTGCTGCCGAGAACGAACCGCTCGCACAAGCCTCCCGGCCGCGCCTCACAACCGCACCGAGACCCCGCGCTCGCGCTACGCCGAGCGCGGGGCTGAATTGCGCGTGCGCGCCTACGCGCGCAACAGTCCTGGAACGCTCACGGATACGTAGGACCGAAGTCGTCTTTTATGCAGTAACAACGGAGGCGGCGACATAGGTCTGAGGTACACTTACGTTGTTACGCCCGTTTCAACTGCGGACCGGATGCCGTGCGCCCTGCGGTGCGGATGAACGTGGCCAGAGATCGCGAGCACCGGAGGTGTAATGACTTTTCGAGGGACCGCTGCGACGGTCGCGGCCATCGTCGTCCTCTTTACCGTCGCCGATACCGTTCTCTACCGCATGATCGGTGAGCACGCGCAGATCCTCTATCGAGGCAGCGTGCGGGTCACTTGGCTGGCCGTGGTCATGATCGCCACGGCAGCCGTCGCTGCCCGGTTTCGCTGGTGGGGCGACTACATCGGCCGCGTCTGGACCCTTCTGTTCGTGGAGTACCTCTGCCTCACCGCAAGCGAGACCATCCGGCGTTTCGCCCCCGGCCTCTCTCCGATGGGGAGAGGCGCCGTGATCATCGGAAACCTGGCGGGAATCGCCGCCTTCTGGCTTCTGGCGCGCTCCCTTCATGCGGCCGGCCTTCGCTACACCGGCACGCGATGGATGAAACTGGCTTTCTTCGCCGTCGTAGCCGTCCTGACGGGGCTTCTCGTGCTGGAGCCGTCGATCCGCGAAGTCCGTCGGCTTCTCGCGGGGACCGGCGAGCTGGATCGGACAGTATCGGTGCTGTCCGACCTCATCACATTCATCCTGGTTGCCCCACTGCTGCTGACGGCGCTCTCGTTCCGAGGCGGACGTCTCTTCGGCGTCTACGCCCTCCTGACGGCCGGCACGATCGGCTGGATGATCAATCAGGGCTCGGGAACCCTGCTCACGCTCCTCGGCATGACCGGCGCCACGCGGGCGGGACAGATGTTCGGTTTCGCTATGGCCTGCGCTTGCATCGCCAGCGCCGCGTACGTACAGGGGAAGGGAGCCGGAAGCGAGGTAGTCCGTGCCTGACATGACCATTGCCGAGATCATTCAACAACACATCGCCGTCCACCTCGGGCCGCACACGGCCAAGATGGCCATCAAGATGGCTGCCGACAAGTCTGTCGGTGTTGCGCCCGATGCGGTCCGGCTGAGCGACGTGCCGAAGGTCATCGAGGAGCTTCATCCGATGCTGAACGTTCTCATCGGGCGCGACAGAGCGCAGCAGACGCTCGACGAGATTACCCGCGCCTGCCACGGCTGACCCTGCGACGTGCGCGAGGGCCCTACCGATCCTTCCCGGCCCTGACCACCACCCGCCCGCCCTTCATCACGAACGGGACGTGCTCGATGGTTGTGATGTCGTGTGTCGGGTCGCCCGCGACGGCGATCAGGTCGGCGAGGAGGCCGGGGGCGATGCGGCCGAAGCGGTCCTGCTGGCCGAGGATCTTCGCGTCGACGGACGTTGCCGCCAGGAGGGCCTGGGCAGGCGTCATGCCGGCGCGGACCATCCATTCGAGCTCGCGGTAGTTCTCGCCGTGCGTGAAGACGCCGACGTCACTGCCGCAGCCGATGGTGACGTTGTTGGCCATGGCCAGACTGAAGGCGTGCAGAGCCTTGTCCATGCTCGCCGTGTACGGCTTCGTCCCTCGTTTGTAGCCCTGGAAGTATTCGGAGTAGGCCTCCTCGGCGGCGAGCGTGGGGAGGAAGGCCACGCCGTGCGCGGCCATGAGCTTGAAGACCTCGTCCGTGCCGCCGTATCCGTGCTCGATCGTGTCCACGCCCGCGAGCGTCGCCCGCGTCATCCCTTCCGCGGTGGTCGCGTGCGCGGCGACCGGCTTGCCCGCGCTGTGTGCCTCCTCGACGAGGGTCTTCAACTCATCGAGTGAGAACGTCGGCGTGGCATCGCTTCCGCCGCGCCCGTAGTCGGCGTACACCTTCACCCAGTCGGCGCCGTGCCCGATCTGCTGGCGTACCGCGCGCAGAATCTCCGCCGTGCCGCTGGCTTCCTGCGCCCCTTTCGCGGCGGGCTCGAAATCGGGAGCAAAGCCGTCCGGGCCGGGCCCATAGCTGGCCGTGGCCACGATCGCCTTCGTGGCCACGAAGAGCCGCGGACCTGGGATGCGTCCTTCTTCGATGGCGCGTTTGACGGAGACATCCCCGAACCCGGCCCCTTCCGTGCCGAGGTCACGCAGCGCCGTGAAGCCGGCCATCAGCGTGTCGCGGCTGTGAATCGTCGCCGCGATCGTTCGATACGCGAGCGGCTCATGAAGAACCTGGTCGTTCCACAGCGTCTCGTTGTAGGGGTGGAGGAAGATGTGCGAATGCGCATCGATCAGTCCGGGGAGGAGAGTCATCCCCGGGAGGTCGATCGTCGTCGTTCCCGGCGGCACCGCGATGCTCCCGGCCGGTCCGACCCCGGCGATCTTCTCGCCAGTCACGAGCACGACCCACCCCTCGTGCGTCGCGGCGCTGGTGGCATCGAACACCCGCTGCGGATGGAGGAGGATGCTCTTCGACGCCTGAGGTGCGTCCGCCCCGAACGCCGGTGCAACCGTGACGAGAACCGCGGCCAGGAACGATGTCACCAGACGATGCATGAAGAAGACCTCCGCCCGCATTCTGTCGTAGCGGGCGGCGCAGCTCAACAGGCTGCCATGTTCACCCAGGAAGTGGTGAAGAAGATGATCCGTGCCCGCTGAGGACGTGTGATCAACATCTCCTCGCAGACGAGCTACGTCACCGGCACCGTGATGAACGTGAGCGGCGGCCTGTACACGTATCGAACGGTAAGGTACCCCCTGGGACCGCGGGCGTCTCGCCCGCGCGTGCAAGCGGCAGGATGCCGAGCATCAAACGCGGTCGAGACGCCCGCGCTCCCAGGTTCGCGGATAAACCACTTACGAGAGCCAGTTCTCCACATCGAGCGATTCGAATGCGGCCATGCGTCGAAAGTCCGAGTCCTCGCTAACGATCACGGCATCGCGTTCGATTGCAGACGCCGCGATCCACAGATCGTTATCGGTGAAACCGAGCTTCGTCAGATCAAAGGCCCGCCGCCGGGAGCGATCTTTCGGCCCGAGCTTCATGAGAATCCCAGCCTTCAGGTCGGCATAGATCTGAGAGATCGCCGGTGAAATCGCAATTTGATCGATCCGGCCCAGGAAGTCTTCGACGGCCAGAGCGTTCTCTATGCGCCGCTCCGAGATCAACGCGCCATAGCGAAGTTCGCCGCCGACGACCACGGACGTCATAAGCCGCTCCAACGGACGCTCGTTGAGCACGGCAAGCATTCGTTCGTCTCGGGCGATCAGGCGGAAGCAGTGATTCGTGTCGAGCAGATACGGCTTCAAGAGCGTGCTTTCGATCTCGTCTCGGTGACGATACGAACGATCTCGTCAAGATCATCGCCGCACCACCCAGGAGCTGATCGCAGCAATGAGGCGGCCGTTGATCGACGGCCTTCAGCCTGGAGAGATCGGGACGCGCTGGCAATTCGAGTGTTCGTACGCACGCGAGAAGACTTCGCGGGCTTCTCGTTTCCGCGATTGCTCCCGACTCGTTGCTTGCTTCTTGTCTTCAACAATCTTCCTCCTTCTCTTCTCCATCTCCCGCATTCGTCACATCTTCCTACAGCCACGGCCGCATGTCAGCATTATGCAGGCGGAGGGACTCCTCAGGTGGACGCGGCGGCAGATCTTGGATGACGAAAGGCTTTATCCGCAGATGACGCAGATTAGACGCAGATGGAAGACGGTTTTATCTGCGTTCATCTGCGTCATCTGCGGATAAGGCCTCCCGGCCTACTTCGCGATGGCCAGCACCTGTCCTTTGATCCACCGGTTGATGCGCGCATCCAGTAGATCCAGCGGGAGGCTGCCGCCGGCCAGCACCTCGTCGTGAAAAGCGCGGATGTCGAAGTGGGAGCCGAGCTGCTGCGTGGCACGCGTCCGGAGCTCGCGGATCTTGAGCTGGCCGAGCTTGTAGCTGCACGCCTGCGCCGGCCAGGAGATGTAGCGGTCCGTTTCCGACTGGATGGTCGGCTCGTCGACGGCGTGCGAGTTGCGCATGTACTCCACCACCTGGTCGCGGCTCCATCCCATGTCGTGGATGCCGGTGTCGACCACCAGACGGACGGCCCGGAAAAGCTCGGAGCGGAGACGGCCGTAGTCCGAGCCGGGGTCCTGGTAGAAGCCGACCTCTTTCCCAAGCTGTTCGGCATACAGCGCCCACCCCTCGGTGTACGCGGAGTTGCCGCCGTGCTTGCGGAACTCGGGCAACCCCTTGAGGGTCTGCTGGATGGAGAGCTGCATGTGGTGTCCCGGAATGCCCTCGTGGTACGCCACCGCTTCGTCGTTGATGAACGAGCGGCTTTGAAAGTCCGAGACGGCCACCGAAACGCGGCCGGGGCGCTTCCCGTCGGGCGTTCCGGTCTGATAGTGCGTGGCCGCCGCCTTCTGGAAGTCGGGGATCGGTTCCACGGTGACCGGCGCCGAGGGGATGACGGTGAAGAGCTCCGGGAGCTTGGGGCGCATCTGCTTGATGTAGCGGTCGAAGTCGTCGACGATCGCTTGTGCCGAGGACGGCTTGTACTTCGGATCGGATTCGATGTGATCGCGGAAGCCGGCCAGATCGCTGTAGCCGTTGGCCTTGGCCAGGGCCGTCATCTCGGCGACGATGCGGTCGTACTCGGCCAGACCGATGCGGTGAATCTCCGCGGGCGAGAGGTTGGTCGTGGTCAGCCGCCGGATGGCGGCCTGATAGCGGCGCTTGCCGTCGGGCAGGCTTTCGACGCTGAGCGTGGCCCGGCCGGCAGGGACGTACTCCGAGGTGACGAACGACGCGAACTGCTTGTACGCCGGCAGGACCTCGGTGTTGACGGTCGCCGTGATGTCATCCGTCAGCCGCTTCTTGTCGGCGTCCGAAAAACTCGCCGGCATCTTCCTGATTGGGATGAGGAAGGGGTCCGCGGCGATGATGCCGGCGCACTGAGTGGGGATCTTCTCCGCCAGGAACTTGACGATGACCAGGTGGTCCTTGACCCCGGCGCGCATGACCTCCTCGGTCTGAAGCAGCGCCTTCGGGATCTGGTGCAGCCGCGCGATGTAGTCCTCGTAATGCTTGACGGAATCGAGCGGGACGGCGTTCGGCAGGTCGGCGAGGTTCGTGTGAATGCCTCCCTGGGCATTGACCGGCATCTCGTAATCCTTCAGGTCGTAATCATCCATCCCCTCTTGCAGGTTGCGGAGGAAGAGGTCGTGCGACGTCCGGTCCTCTTCGCTGAATCCCTCGGGCGAGATGGCCTTGATTCGCGCCAGAAAGCCGGCGTTGATCTCGTGCCGGTGGGCGACGGCGGCCAGCGAGTTGTCGCCAAGCTTGTCGTTGTAGCGGTAGTCGCCGACGGCGGTGGCCCGGGTCGGGGAGAGCTTGAGGTCCGTCTGCCACGACTCCTCGAAGAGCGCGTTCTGCGCAGCAAGGCGGGATTCGACGGAGTTGCCCGGCTTCTGCTGCGCCGACGCGGTGAGGGTGGCAAATACGAGAGCGGAGGCGACTGCGAAGGCGAGAGAAGAAGACGTACGCATTCGCGGAGCGTAGCAGAGCGCGACGTTCCTTTTTCATGCGATTTGTGAGGGCCAGACCTTCGTTTCGCGAAGCGTTACAGGGCAAACACTATGGGCAGAACGAAGGAGCGGAGATGGTGGCCGAGCCTTGGGCAATCAGCGCAGCCGGCCGTGCCGGCGCGAGGGGCGAAGATCGCCCCTCGCGACATTCTCAACGGTTTACCTCCGATGGTGTCGGTGGTGAGTCATGCGGTTGTGTCTCAGCGATTGCACGCCGTTGCCGACCGCCGCGCCGATGACGGCTCCCGGCGGGCCGGCTACGGCCGCCCCGGCAACGAGGCCGATCGCCGTGCCTTTGACACGGCTCTTCGGCTTGGACCAGTCGTTACCGAATGCAGTTGTGGCTGGCAGAAGCAGGGCTACGGAGAGGACACCTGCCATGAGTTTGTGCTTGTTCGAGGATTCCATAGTGAACCTCCTTGCCCTGGATAATTGCGAAGCCAATACCAGGTTTGATGGACCGTAACCTACTGACAAGAAATGGGTTGGGTGCCAGACTCAGACGTCTGCTTGCAGAGCACGCTGCTTTAGGCGCTCCGTTCGGAAACGTAACAACTTGACCACGTCTTAGGCTACGGATATCGTAGTAGCCTCGCCGGGAGTCGTAGGAGCCATGAGCCACGCACGCTTATCGAAAGCCGAGACGCGCATCCTGGAGCAGTACTGGAAGCTCGGCACATGCTCGGTCCGCGAGATCCTCGAGAGTCTGCCCGAGGAGGAGCGGGTTGCGTACACGACCGTCCAGACGCTCGTGTACAGGCTGGAGGAGAAAGGGGCGCTTCGCAAGGCGCGAAAGATCGGCAATGCGCAGCTCTTCGAGCCGGCCATCGACCAGAGCGACTATCGAAGCGGGCTGGTCCGGGATCTCCTCGATCTGTTCGGCGGCTCTCCGCGGCTGCTCGTCTCCGATCTGCTCGAGACCGGTACACTCACACTGAAAGACCTGAAGGCTCTTCAAACGGCGGCAGGCAGCAGGAGCGGCCGCGGCCGAGGAGGGAAACCGCATGCATGAGCTGATCACGCGCGGGTTGTATTACCTCCAGGTCCACCTCCTGTATGCCTCCATCGTCTGGATCGCTGCCTGGTCTCTGACATCGACGCTGCGCGGCAGCGCCACCACGAAGTATTGGATCTGGGTGGCGACGTCGTTCAATTTCGTTTTCCCGCTGGGCGCGCTTCTCGACAGATACTGGACCTCGCTTCTCCTGCCGGCCTCCCCGCTGGGCGTCATCGGCGACATGGCCGGCAGCATCTCGCGAAGCCCCGCCGCCTCGGTGCTCTTCGGAGTGTGGCTGGCCGGCGCAACATTGATGTCGACGCGCCTCTGTTTGCGCGTAAGGGCGGAGCGCCGCAATACGAAGAAGGCAAGCCGGCGCGATCCGATGATCGTCGCTCACGGCGTCCCGGTACGTTTCGCCGCGAGCCGTCAGGGTCCGGCAGCGAATGGGGTATTGCGTACGCACATCTCACTTCCCGACGGGATCGAACGGTTGCTGAGCGAGCACGAGCTCAACGCGGTCCTGATCCATGAGGTCACCCACGCCCGGCGGCGCGACAACCTGATCCGCCTGATTCATGAAGCCGGCCTTTGTGTATTGTGGTTTCATCCATTCCTCTGGATGACAGGCTCCCGCCTTTCGCTGTATCGGGAGCTCTCCTGTGACGAGTCTGTGATTCAGAACGCGCATGGCGGAGACCTGGTCTCGGCGCTGGCGAAACTCGCCAATCCCGAAGAAACGTTCCTGCTGCAGTCGACAGCGTCGTCATTCCTGAGCGATCGGCTCGCGCGGCTGATTGCCGCGCCGCCTCAGCGGGCGCGCCGCGCGGCGAGCATCCTCTTGTCCCTGATGTTCAGCGCCGTGCTCCTCTGGGGCTTCTTCGGAACGGTGACGCATACGGCATGTTGTTTCATTACCAGGAAGTAATCGCTCTACATGGTACGAGCCCGTCGACATAGGCAAAGTTCGGGAAGCTGAGCGCGAAGCGTTAAGCCGGAGCGCTGGCGTCTCGCCGGCTGGCTCGGCGGCGTCTCGCCGCTGAGGGTTACAAGGCATTTGGAGTCTCGCTGCCGGGGGCGAGACGCCAGCGCTCCGTCGCACTACGATGAACGCGCATGTCTTTTCTGCCGAACGATGAAGAGCGCGAGTGGCTGGGACGATCGCTCCGAGGTCATCGGTAAGCGAGGTCTCGCACAGTTTGCCTGCGCCCCTCTCCTTACGCCATCCGATGACGACTTTCCGGATCCTGGGATGGCAGCGTCAGGGCCGCCCATCGCCTCACGCAACGGCTCATGCAGCACGCCGGCCTCGGCAATCTGAGCATCTCCCTGACCGCGCTTCCGGACGACGCCGCCGCCCCGGAAAACGTATGGGATGCGGGGACGGCCGGGTGGTTCTCTCGCATCGACCGCGGCCGGGCCCGATTCGGAATTCGTCCGAAGGAGATCGACGATCCGGACGCGGTCGTCGGAATCATGGCCCATGAAGTCGCGCACGCGTGGCGGCAGAGTTGCGACCTGGTCGATCCCGATCGCGACGCCGAGGAGCATCTCACCGACCTGACCACGGTCTAGCTCGGCTTCGGCATTCTGACGACAAACGTCTCGGATCGGTTCCGCTCGGTGGCGGAAGTGCGTGGGTCGGCATATCAACTGAAGTCGATGGGATATCTCCCCCGACGGCGATGTCGTGGTTTCTGGCTCTGCAGCGACATCTCCTGCCGCGCTTCGGTGTCACACGATGCCATGGCCTGCCCCACTGCGGAAGCGCCTTCGCCCGTACGATCTCCCCTCGCGAATGGCGCGCCGTCCAGGCCGAGGAGCTCGAGCGCAACGCCGCGGTCATGGACTTCCCAGACTGCGCCGATTGTGAGCCCGAGGCGCCGTGCGCGGTTCATGGAGGGAAGTGAGAAGAAGGGAGGGTGGCCGAGAGCTTGAGGTAAGTCCTGCCGGAGGTCCTCCTCTGGTGGAGCTTCGGGAGGTGCGACTGTTTACCAGTGTCGCCTTGACGGATCAACGAAGGTCCGACGCCGTTTTACGGTGCTTTGCTTTCCGTAGAGAAAGGCCCGCGAGCGCGCGGAAATGGTCCTGGCCCTGCCCGATGCGCACTCCGTTCCCGTTTCATCCTCGCTCAGATAGGTACCGTACCGCGGGACGATTCGCCGCACAGCGCGGAGGGTGCTCAGATCAGGGTGGCCCTCAGCTTAGGAACACGCCTTCCATAACTTACGTGTCCAGGCTGACCAATGAAGTCCTCGGACGGTCTAACGAATCGACTACGACTTGAAGGCTCATCGAACCTCATCTTGAAAAACACAAATATGGTCGTCATCTTTACTCTTTTCCACATTTCGGATAACATTTAGAATACTTAGTCCAGACAGCAAGAACACCATAAACATGGGCAATACGCTCGATGGAGACCTTTGATGGCAAAGCGCGGATCAGGAGTGCTGCCTTTCGAAAGAAAACGGCCAACGACGACAGTTTTCGAACCAACGCGAGAGTTCTCTGACGAGATTCACGGCCAGGTCTTGCTCAACACCGTTGAACGCGATCTGATCGACACTCCGGAGTTCCAACGCCTATTCCGCGTTAGTCAACTCGGTCTCGTCGATCTGGTCTACCAGACCGGCAATCACACGCGCGGGGCCCACAGCATCGGCACGTGCCACGTGGCCGGCCGCCTCATTGCTCGACTGCGCCAAAACAACCACCGTCTCTCTGCATTCGCGAACGCGCCAGCGAACATCCCCTCGATAGATAAGGCCGAAGAAGTACTCATCCGACTCGGCGCACTTCTACACGATCTCTCACACGGCCCACTCTCACACGACATCGAGAAGAAGACACACTACATCTTCCCGCGAGCGAAAGACCGTGACAAACGAATCAAGATAGCCTCATTTCATGGACCGTATAAAAAACACGACGATTGGAAAGAAAACCCCGCCCTCTATGTTACACTTTTTCGGACGAGGGACTCCATACTTGCGCGCGTCCTTCGCGCCTACTCGCCAGCGTTCTGGACGCTTCTGACAGAGGAGTCCTCCCACGCGGACTTCGTAGCTGCTGCGCGACAGGCATGGCCTGACGTCGAGCATGATGTGCTCGCGGCGTTGCTCTTCCATCTGCTCGCGTACGAAAAGATCGAGGACGCGATACCTTTTGCACCATTAGACCTGCGCACGTCATTCGCGGACGAAAAAACGACAAGCTGGGGGCTCGGACCGGAGGCAGCCACGCCAGATGTACGCCGACAACTCCACATGTTGTGGTACCAGCCATATCGGCACGACATCATCGGCGACACGCTCAGCGCCGACCTCATCGACTACATCGCCCGCGATACAAAGCACCTGGCGATGACTGGGGGACTGGACGAAAACCTACTGCGATTCTACGTGCTCGCCCGAACTTTTCATAACGAACAAGGGCAAAAGCTCGACGACTCAATTTCGCCGCTCTACCGCTGCGCAATAGAACTGTGGGATTACAAGCGTGGAACAATCCGTTCAGAGCGCATCAACGACGTCTTTCGCCTTCTCGATCTCCGCCATGAAATCCATGAAAAGGCCGTCTTCCATCGTGTCGTCCAAAGTGGAATCGCGATGGTTGCCCGGAGCATCCAACTACTCCCAACCAAACCGCCTGTGAAGGATCTCTACAACCTTGGTACACCTGAAACAGCGCTGGCTGGTGACGACCACTTCTTCCGACTCCTTCAAGACAGCCTCCCCGATAAGAATGATCTCAGCGCGATCCCGACGAAGCTGATCGAGCGCCGCATCTACAGACCACTGATCATCATTCCAGGCGACCGTGTCGCCGAGCTTCTGCACCCCTCCGACTTTCCAACAGACCAACCAGAATACGGACTCCGTGAGCTCGCTGCAATAACCGACTCTTGTGCATTTGCCGATTTTACGTTCGCAGTCAGTTATTTGATCGAGCAGCTCCTCGAACATTGTGCAGCGTCGGAAACGGAAGAAGGGCCTGAGCGAAAGATCTATACAGTCGAAGGGCTTGTGCGACGCGCGGTCGAGAGTCGGGCGTACCGCGACAAGATTCGTAGCAAGCGACCACAGCGCGTCATCATCTGGACGATTCCCTACAAACAGCTCTATAAAGACCCCTCGCTGCTCGTGGCAGCGAAGCATGAGGCACACAGCATCGAACGCCTCGCACGCCTCGATGATGTGCCACCCATCTTCGACGGCCTGCACAAACGCATAAAGGCGGGAGTAGTCGATTCCGAACAAAAGTACGAATCCCTCTGGAAGCTGTACGTCTTCCTAAGTGACGGCCTCTTCTTTAGTGGTCCCCATGCCAAGTTGCTACCCGACATCCCCTGCCGCGACGACGCCACGCGCCACGAAGAGCACCTACGTGAAGCAACTCATATCGTTGCACGAGCACTTCGCGCGATGTGGCAGTACTGGTCTGTCAAACGCGATGAAATCACCGACGACACCACGCTACATGATTGGCTTGAGAACCCCATGCCCGACGACGATTTTCAAAACCTTCTCACGCTCCTCAGGAGCGAATGGGAGCTCAAAGCCGTCTACCATGCCGAGGAGAGCGCCGCGAGAGCATCACTTGTGGACGTGCGTCAGTACCTGCACGGCGCCTACATCGAAGGTGAGCCAAGTAACTGTCGCGATGCGAGATACAAACACTCACTTGCGCAGAAACTGGCCACGACGCACCCGCTCTTCGACTGTCTGATCACAACAGACGTCCCACTTTCCGAAACTGAAGTATTTCGCCTCGCCACCGTGCTTCCCATCCGTGACGCGCTCGTGCAGCAGGCAGCAGCGCTGCGCGCCTCGCAGCGGAATGGTGGCACGGGAGCAGCGAAGGACACCACCGAGTACATCAACCTTGTCAGGAAGCACTGCCTAGAGCTAAGCTAGCGGCGAGCGAAAAGGGGGGCGACCTTCGATGCCCCGCGAGAGCACAGTCCAGCCGTACCTCACCCACTTCGGGGCGCGAAACGCGCTCGAAATCGAAGATGGAATCGTGCGCAAGGTGAGAGCCCACCTGGAAGCGCCTTCCACCCTTACAAATCTGCCAATTCGCCTAGCGGAGGTCGTGCATAAATTTGGCATCGAGGCACGACCTCTCTTCACATCGGACGTCGCCAACGGCCAGCTGCGGTACGACAACGGCACGGGCCTTTTTCGGATAGCGATCAATCCGAAGCACGACAGACGGCGCCCTCGTCTCTACGACGACGATGTGCAGGCAATGGGAGCGATGATCAAAGGACGCCTCCGGTTTACGTACGCGCATGAGTTCGCGCACCGATTCTTCTTCATCGAAACAGCCGCAGGCCAACGACGACTCCTGGATACGTCGTTATGTAACACGACGGGAGCGGACCGATCCTCTCGCGAAAGAACACTCCACGATTTTGAAGAGGCTCTGTGCGACCGAGTTGCCGCGCGCCTCTTGATACCCGACGACGTCATGAGCGTTATCACGAGCGACATCAGCGCTGCGGCGCCAACGTCGCATCTGTACGATGTTATCGCGATGTTCGCAGAACGACTCGCTGTGACGCGAGAGTGCCTGCTCGTCCGCGTCGCACGAGCGATCCGCCTGGGCCGCGCACCGTGGCCAGATGACCGAGCCTGCTTTCTCATCGCCCAGTCAAATAGGTCTGGAGCCAGGCGTCAGGCGCAACGTGAGCTGCGTATGACCGTCCTCCTAACCGCACGCGACGGCGTCTTCCGTTCCTCCTATCCAGGCATGCCTGTCGGCAGGTTCGGCACAGGCCTTCACGAACTCGCGAGCAGTCTGCTTCAAGATCGATCGCTGATTCAAATCATCAATCCGATTAGGCTAGGCCAGGGCGGGCTAGCGCCCCTGTTTTCTGGGTATGCCCATCGGACGGCTGGTATCGCACCGCAATTGCTCATCGGCGGCTTGCTTAATGCGGCGAGCAAAGAGCAGGATTTCTAAGGTCGCCACGCCTCTCATGCTAATGAACGCTAGTTAAGGACACCCGAGTAGCATCCTGACTCCGCGATCCCCAGAACCCAGGCGTTCGCCTGTGCTCCTGTCATTCTATCCATTGCGTACACATCGGCAGTGTACGCGTTCTCGGGAATTCTCTATGTTTTGATAGCCACCGGATCAGGGCAGTATTAGGCCAAAAAAGTTATTCTGCATCTAGTGACAGTAGCGGCTGGGCAGTATATACTTGCCCTCGATGGAGATCGAGCGCAAATTCCTTCTCGCAAGACTCCCAGAGAATTTGCCTGAGGGAGAGCTCATTCAGCAGGCGTATCTAGCTCTCGATCCTGAGGTACGCGTTCGCAGACGCGGCAATCAATCCTTCATCACGATCAAGGAGAAGGGCAGCTTGGCTCGACAAGAGACGGAAGCGCTCGTTCTTTCTTGGGTTTTCGAAGCGCTCTGGCCACTGTGCGAGCTGCGCGTCGAGAAACGTCGACACATCATTGATGTCGGCCTACGCGTGCTAGAAATCGACGTGTTCCAAGGGTCTCTCACCGGACTCCTTATGCTAGAAATCGAGTTTCCATCAACAGAAGAGGCGATTGCGTTCAGGCTTCCATCGTGGATCACTGACGCTGTCGAGGTGACTGAGGACAGGCGGTACAAGAACCAGTCCTTGGCGCGTTACGGTATCCCCGCTAGGTGACGGGCGTGAAAATCGGTCGGACCGTCGTGTTTGCCATGGTGTCCGTAACACAGAAGTCATGTAAGCGTGCGAGCGGATGCTTGATTAGAAGCGCGGTTCTCCGCCTCGCTCAGCGACAAACAGGGGTTACGATTCTCTCTATCGTAGGTTATGCAGCGAGCGCGATGGCGAGGACGTCGAGGCCGGTGTTTCCGAGTTTCCATGACGTGGGTGAACGAACATTAGGTCCATTCGTTGCACCAATCTGACTCATAATCCCCCATGCCCTATCTGCCAAAGAGGCTTGCCCCTTGACCGCCCCCTCCCCCCCACCCCCCCTGGGGCTCGCTGCGTCCTCGCTGGAAGACCATCTCTTCCCCAAGCTCACCGACGCCCAGATCGACCGTATCGCCGCCCATGGTCATCGACGCGCCATCGCGCGCGACGAGGTGCTCGTCGAGGTGGGGCAGAAGATCGTCCCCTTCTTCCTCGTCGTCGACGGCGCGGTGGAGGTGTTGCGGCCGGCCGGCGGGACCGAAACCCTCATCGTCACGCACCGGCATGGGCAATTCTCGGGGGAGGGGACCATGATCACGGGGCGGAGGGCGTTGTCGCGGCTCCGCGTCAGCGAGCCGGGGGAGGTGATCGAGCTCGATCGGGAGCAGTTGCTGGCCCTCATTCACACCGACGCGGAGTTGAGTGAGATTCTCATGCGGGCGTTCATCCTCCGGCGCAGCGAGTTGATCGCGCGGGGGCTCGGCGACGTCGTCGTGATCGGCTCGGTGCATTGTGCCGGCACGCTACGGATCAAGGAGTTTCTGACGCGCAACGGGCATCCGTACGCCTACGTCGACCTCGATCGTGACGCCGAGGCGCAGGAGCTGCTCGATCGGTTTCATGTGAGCGCGGCCGATGTGCCGGTGTTGATCTGCCGCGGCGACGCCGTGCTGCGCAATCCTTCCAATCAGCGGATCGCCGAGTGCCTCGGCTTTAACCCGGCCATCGACCCCGAGCAACTGCACGACGTCGTCATCGTCGGCGCGGGGCCGGCGGGACTTTCGGCGGCTGTGTACGGCGCGTCCGAAGGCCTCGACGTTCTGGTGTTCGAGGCGAACGTTCCCGGCGGACAGGCCGGCTCCAGCTCCAGGATCGAGAACTATCTTGGCTTCCCGACCGGCATTTCCGGACTGGACCTCACCGGGCGTGCGTACGCGCAGGCCCAGAAGTTCGGCGCCCAGATCATGATCGCCAAGGGAGCGGCCCGGCTGACCTGCGATCGGCATCCGTTCGCCGTGCAGACGGACGACGGACAGCGCGTCCTGGCGCGTGCGCTCGTCATCGCCACCGGCGCCGAGTATCGCCGGCCTACGTTCGAGAACGCCAAGCAATTCGAGGGGGCGGGGCTGTATTACGGCGCCACGCCGATGGAAGCGCAGCTCTGCGCCGGCGAGGAGGTCATCGTGGTCGGCGGCGGCAATTCCGCCGGCCAGGCGGCCGTGTTTCTCGCCCAGAGTATGAAGCACGTGCACCTGCTGGTCCGCGCGGGCGGCCTGGCAGAGAGCATGTCGCGCTACCTCATTCTCCGCATCGAAGATAACCCTGGGATCACGCTGCACACCCACACCGAGATCGTCGGTTTCGAAGGGGAAAACCACCTCGAACGCGTCCGCTGGCGTGACAATCAGAACGGTGACGAGGAGCCCCGCGACATCCGCCACGTCTTCATGATGACCGGGGCCGCGCCGAACACCCGCTGGCTCGACCGGTGCATCGTGCTCGACGACAAAGGATTCATCAAGACCGGTCCGGATCTATCGCGAGAGGATCTGGCCGCGGCGGGGTGGCCGCTCACCCGGCCGCCGTATCTTCTCGAAACCAGCCGTCCCGGCGTCTTTGCGGTGGGGGATGTGCGGGGCGGCAACATCAAGCGCGTCGCATCTGCCGTGGGCGAGGGTTCCATCGCCATCGCCTTCGTCCATCAGGTGCTTCACGAGTAAAGGAACGTCGATGCCGGATCAACGCTGCGATCACCTCGAAGCCATTACGACGGTCAAACAGCCCAAACGCCACGAGTGCGACGAGTGCGTGAAGATCGGCTCCCGCTGGGTCCATCTGCGAACGTGTCAGGAGTGTGGCGGAACGCATTGCTGCGACGACTCACCCAACCGCCACGCCTCCAAACACGCGCGCGCGACGAGCCATCCGGTCATCGCCTCGGCGGAGCCAGGCGAACGCTGGCTCTACTGCTACCCGGATGAGGCGTTCGTCGAGTATTGAAGCGACGCTCCCAGGGGTGGAACGAACGACTTGAGCTCACGCGGAGGCGCGGAGACGCGGAGGAGATGACGAGGACCTTCTTTCTCCGCGCACTCCGCGCCTCCGCGTGAGTCCTTCCCGGAATTACACGCTACTGATGGGTTAGGCCCCGGACACTGAATCCGACCAGCGCTCCGCACCGTGTAACGTCTCGCTCCCTCGCCGCACTACTTCTCGACGCCGCGGATGAATCCGGGCGGAAAGGAAGGAATCTCCCCATGGCAACTACCAAACAGTCGGGTGTGGACAAGGCAATGACCGATGCACTGAGGGCGGGCGGGGTCCCGAGGGAGGCGCTGTCGAGCGCCATCAGTTTCGTCAAGGAGCTGTCGGCCAAAGGGTTGAAGCCTGTGCGCGGCTTGCCGAACGGCATTCCGCCGCTCGTGGACAGCGTGAGGATCGAGGTCCACGTCGCACCGAATCAGCTGGCATCGCTGCTGCCGTTCCTGCAGCGGGCCGAAATCCGCGGACTGAATATCCTGACCAAGGGCATCCCGGTGCCGCACCTGTTCGAGGCTCAGTTCGACCTCTCCGTTCAACGATGACTCCACAGACCCAGCAACAGCCGGCGGCGTTCGCGCCGCCGGTGGGCCTCGGCCAGCGCATTCTGCAGGTCCATCCGACGCTGGCGTGCAACCTCCGTTGCACCCACTGCTACTCGTCCTCGGGTCCGGAGCAGCGCGGCGCGCTCGATCTCTCCCTCCTGCGCGACGCGCTCACGGATGCCGCAGCATTGGGCTACGAGTCGGTGGCAGTCTCCGGCGGCGAGCCGTTGGCCTACCGCGGGCTCGTTCCGCTGCTCGAGCACGCGCGGTCGCTCGGTCTGCGCACTCTGGTGACGACCAACGGCACGCTTCTGGATGACGTCCGCATGCGTCGCCTGCGCGACCTCGTCGACGTACTGGCGATCAGCGTCGACGGCCCTCCCGAGATCCACAATCAGGTCCGGGCCTCGGAGCGTGCATTCGACCAGACCGAGGCCGGCATCAAGGCCGCGGCCGATGCCGGAATGTGCTTTGGGATCATCCACGCTCTCTCGCGCCGGACCTGGGAGCATCTGGCCTGGCTGGGCGACTTCGCCGTCGAGCACGGCGCTGCGCTTCTGCATATCCATCCACTGGAGCGCTCAGGCCGAGCCGCGGCCGGTATGGCCGGCGACGCGCCCGACGACGACGTATTGGCGCGCGCGTGGCTCATCATCGCCGCCATCGAAGCCGAGCACCCCGGCCTCACCGTGCAGTACGACGTCTTCGACCGCGACCTTCTCCGGCAGCGCCCGGAACTTGTCTATGCCGGGGATCGGGACTCAGTCAGCGGCATCGCCTCTGACCTCATGGGAGTGCTGGTCGTGGAAGACGATGGCTCCGTCGTCCCACTCTCCTACGGCATGTCGCGCGCCCTGGCCGTCTGCAACCTCCGCCACCAGCGTCTGTCCGACGCCTGGTCCGAATACGAACAGACCCGTTACCTCTCCTTCCGCTCCCTATGCCGTGACGTGTGGCGCGAAGTCGCCGCCACGGAGAGCGAACTGCCGTTCTTCGACTGGCACGAGCTGATCGTCGCCCGCAGCCGCGTGGGGTTGTAAATAGGCGAGGGGGAGGAGCACCGGATCAGCACCTGGGCCTTGGCCTTGCCTTAGCCTGCGTTTCTCACACGCTCACTTGAATTATTCCCTCGAGTGCCTGCCACTCCCTTCGTCTCGACGAAGTACAGGGCTGCGCTTCTCCATCTCGCCCGGAATGCTCGTTTTCACCACGCACCGCATCCAGGTCCTGCACGACTTCCTGGTAAGGGGCAAAGTGCCGGTTCACTCGGCCTCGGTGGGCGATCGGCGGCGGGCGCACGGTGCAGTAAGCCTTCCGAGGTCAGCCCCGGCGATCTTCGATATCGAACGGTCTTAGCGCTTTTTTCGCGCGTTCGCGTCTTCGCGTGAGATCGATGTAGGCGAAACAGCGAAGCCGCGAAGACAGCCAGTTATCGCCTTCGGCGCTATGACAAGCTGAATGTCGCGACCTTCAATTGCTGGATTCAGCATCGACATCCGCCGCACCAACATCGTCGAGCCGGCGTTCCAGGTCTACGTCTTGACCAAAGGCGTGGCCGGCAATCCCGATCGCACCTCGGCCGCTGAGCATACCGCGAACCTACCTCGGAAGATCGAGGAGTCGGTGAAAGAAGGTGACAGCCATGGCTCCAGCTCTCCGTAATCCCGCCGAGCAAAGAGGGCTCGAGAAGTAGGAAAATCGGGCACGGCCGTGTCTCCGTGGCCATGGTTCAGATATGCCGAGGTAGGAAAATCCCCTTCCGGGACACTCCTAATAGACGCATCCGAGAAAAATGGCTCTGTTCTTCCTTAGCTATCGTAGGGCAACGGCTGGGCCGCACGCGGGCCGTCTCTATGACCGGCTGGCCCTCCACTTCGGCGAAGCGGCGATCTTTTATGACCGAGGACGCCTGAGCCCTGGCGAGCTTTGGCAGGATCGTCTTCTGAAAGAACTCAAGGATGCAGCCGGGGTGCTCGCCGTGATCGATGCGGACTGGGCCTCCTCGTTCGAGACTCGAGCTAAGACCGAGGATTTCGTACGCTTAGAGATAGAAACCGCGTTCGAGTTCCAGAAGACGATCGTGCCCCTTCTCGTGGGTGGCGCGCCGATGCCGGACCAGGAAAAGTTGCCTTTGACGCTGCAAAGAGTGCTCGATAGGCAATTCCTCGTGATCGACGAGACCTCTGAGCCGGGTTACGCGGCGTCCGTTGCGACGCTGATAGGGGCTCTGGAGAGCCTGGACCTGGACGCGCTCGTCGCAGCCGTCGAGCCCGCAGTGGCCGAGTTGCTGGTGGTAAAGGACTATGCCGGCGCCGAACGCCTCGTGATGCGCCAACCTGCCGCAGCGCGACAGCGGGCGACTCTCTCCGTCTATCTCGCCCTTGCGCGCCTGGGCGGGCGATCGTTCAACGCGCTCTACCCCGCGGAGCGCGAGACGATCGAAATGCTGCTTCGCCGGGCTCGGGTCGCTTCGCCGGTGTCCGATCTTCCCATGCTGCTGCTAGCGATCCTCGAGATCGACTACTACCAGCTCCATGGCCTCGTCAGCGCTGCACCGGTGCGGCCGGCCGAGGTGCTGTCCCGCAGAGGAACAGTTCCTCTGGACGCGGTATCCCGCTCACTCCTCTCGCATCTCTACACCAGCCGGCGCGCCCGTCGAGAACTTCAACTCGATGCGGTTCTGCAAGGAGCACTACATGATTGACCTTCCGACGTTTCCACCGTATTCGACAAGTCTCTGGGACTACCTCGGAGATATGCCCTATATGCCCTCCGCGGGTGATCGCGACCTCCTCAATAAGAAGGCCGAGGGCAACCCCGCACACGCGCGCCGTGTGCACATCTGGGACTACTTTTTCCGTCCTGAGCGGGAGGATGTGGGCAAGCCGATCCAACGTGAGCTGACCGAGCGGCGAAAAGAGGCAGCGAGTCACGAAGCCGAGAGCACGCGGCACCTCCGGCAAAGCCTTGACGCTTTCACGCGGATCGAGAAGACACGGCACGACGAGCTTGCCGACGTCGAGGCCCAGCTCCTCGCGATTCAAATGGAGACTGCCGCACGTGAGAGGGTACAGGCGAAAAAGAGGATTATGAACGGGTCGATAATCGGCGGAGGGAGTCTCGCCATTGGGCTACTTATCCTTTTGGCCGATATGGGAGTGTGGTTCCAGAAGGAATCGGACTTTCCCGCTGCATTTGGCGCTACCTGTTTTTCGTTGAGTTGGATCGTCCTGGGTATCCCGGCGATCATCATCGGCGCTTCGTTCGCCTATTCGGGAAATCGCAGGCTCTCGCCCGGGAACATCCAGGCCCTCGTCGCGTCCCAGCAGCAGCGGGTCCGCGAGAACTGGGCGCAGCGAGATCTCGTTCTCAACGGCGAAATGGAGCACGAGCGAGCGCGAGCCGCTTCCGAACAGGAGATACTCGATCGCCTTGTCCCGCACCTGCGGTCGAGAATCGAGTTCCTCGAACGTTCGCTCCGGGGGCTCCTCGGGCAGCTTCCACCGATCCCGACCGCGGACGAAGTGGAGGCGTGGCTCTCGGACGATCTCCAGGAGTGCCGGGACGAGGGCGAGGATCAGCTCGGAGTCGGCGGTCGGACGATCGATTTGCTTGGCACAAAAGAGCCTTTCCGGATACTGGGCCCGGCAGAAATCCAGGACCCCTCCCTCATTCCGCGGATGTACAGCCGCAGCACGAACCCGGACGGCAAGAAGTACCTTCACGCACGCCGATTCGGGACGACCGCCGACGGTCGAGCCGTGCAGCACTATGGGGTCTTCCATCTCGAGCTCCTCTTCATCACGAGTGCGGTGCTCGCCCGGTACAGCGTCTTCTTCGATTTCATTCGGGGCGAGCGCGTGGCGGAGAGAGCGCCACAGCAGCACTTCGCGGACGTGGTGCAGTTGGAGATGCGCAGGGAATATAGGCAGATCCTGGTCGACGGCAAGGAGGTCGATCTCGACCGCGCACCCTCGATGATCCTGTCGCTCAGCAATGGAGATCGGGTCGCGATCACCCTCACCAGCCCAGAGTACTTTGCGGCAGTCGGCGCTGCCGCGGCCGAGAGGAACTACAACGCCACCCAAGTCGCCGAAAACGCCCTGAAGGCGATTACAGAGAAGGTCAACGAGGCGAAGAGGAATCTCGAAGTCGGCCAGATCGCGCGGATGAAGGAGGCGGAGAGGAAGGACTGAATCGCAGTCATTGCAGGACTGTTGACCGGCCTACCGCCATCCTCGTTTGCAGGTATCGCAAGTAACGGTGACTCAATGCGGAGACGCGGAGGAGATGACGAGGACCTTCTTTCTCCGCGCACTCCGCGCCTCCGCGTGAGTCCCTTCAGGCCAGAAGCACACGCCACTGTATGGGTTCGCCCCTGGACACTGAATCCACCAGCTAGCCACTCTCCTACATTCGTGGTTAACCTCAGCGGCGAGACGCCGCCGAGCCAGCCGGCGAGACGCCAGCGCTCCGACCGTGCACGGCTTAAGTCATCGCTTGCTCCTCACTTACTCTTCGCCGAACATGTCAGGTCTAAAGTCGAAAGTGCCGCCGTCACCCCAAGGGTGCGGTCCCTCATCCTTCCGGGTAAAAGAGGAACAGCACGCAACCGGTCGATGACTGTGGGACGTGCGCGCTGCCGGCAGGAGCATGGATGAACGTACCAGGCGGGTAGTCGCGAACACCGTCGTTGAAGATACCCGAGACGACAAAGACCTCTTCCGGGCCAGGCCCGTGAACCTCGATGCCGTCAAAGCAGGCTCCGGCATCGATCTCCACGAGTTGCGCGTGCGCGCCGTTGGCACCTCGCCAGAGATTGCGAATGCGAAAGCCCGGAAGGCGCTCCACCGCCGGCGAATCCTCCGGGAGGACCCACGTCATCGAATCGACGGACACGTGCTGCTCCGTCATAGCATCCTCTGCGGGGCGTCGACCGTCAGCTCGTTTCGAACGTTCCCGGTGTTGAGCGTCCCGGCCGGCTCGAACAAAATGACGTGCGCTTCCTCGGCGGCAACGGGACGGTGCTCGACGCCGCGCGGAACGATGTACATCTCACCCGCGCTCAGGACGACGGGACCAGTGCGAAGCTCGATGGTCAGCTCCCCGGCCACCACGAGGAACATCTCGTCTTCCTGCTCGTGCGAGTGCCAGGCGAACTCCCCCTTCACCTTCACCAACTTCACTTCCTGCCCATTCAGCTCGCCGACGATCTTCGGTTGGAAGTAACCGTGGAACTGTTTGAACGTTTCGGCGAGGTTCACCTTATGCGCCATCGAAATACTCCTCTGGTTTCAGAACGGCAGTTTGTTGATGAAGTCCTGCGAAAACCTTACGCCTACGCCATCGTTCATTATCAGCGGATCGGCGACGCGTCCAAGCGTAATCGTGGTCGTGAGATCCAACCTCAGGGCGACGCTGGCGTGCGTCACTTCGCCTGCCTTCAATTGCAGGTGCTCCATCTTCGCCTCTCGGAAGCCTGGGAGTGTCACCTCGACGCGATAGAGCCCGTCGTCCAGCGGAGTGATGTTGAAGGCACCATGGATGTCCGTGACCGCGGTGAACACGCGCGTTGCAGTCTCGCCTCGGATTGTGATGGTGACCCCGCGGATCGGGTCACCTGCCTCTTCACGAACCACGCCGGTGAACACCGCCGGCTGCGACGTGGCCACGCGTTCGATTTCGAGCTTGACCCTGGATCCATGGGTCTTGAGCCGCGGCTTCTCGCCGGCCTTGGCACCGAATGCAAAGGCGGGGAGACTGCACAGTGCCGCGATCAACGCGGCCGCCACGCGCGACGCCCGCCGCCGCATCGCTCGCATTCCCGTCGGGCAGTCGCGAGTGATCACCGTACCGTCGGCGCGCCGGTACAGACGTGCGCAGACTCGTCCTTCTGTCCGAAGAATGAGCGCGCGCACTTCGTCGCGTGTCATCTCAGCGAAGTTGTAGACATTGAGGCTGCAGAGCGTGCAGTGACGCACCCGCTCATCGCCGGCCATTCCCTCCCAGCCGGCCTGGCACGGTTCGGCGATACGGAGACGTCCTAATGGATCGTGTGCCTTGGGCATGGCGTTTGATCGAGTCTACGGCGCGATGCGCGGGTACGCTGTCAACGACGAGGAAACGATCGGTTGAAGGATTCTTACTGTCGCGAGCTCGCGGGCACTGGGTTTGAACGCACGCGAAGGGCACTGCGAATAACGATCGCACCGTGCAGGTGCCGAAATCGCGACACCGTAAGATCACTTATGTCAGTGGTTTAGCCGAAGTAAAAAAACGAAGGTCTGAAAATCTTACCCGTCACCGTTTCATTTCTTTTTCCACTCTTCTGCGTCTGGCATGCTACTGCCGCGACGCCTGACGTCCGCGAAGCGATGCCGGCGACGATCACGCTGGCAGGAGCGCAGGCGCCGGCGTGGGTCGAGGCATCGATTGCAGTAACTCCCGTGGGCACCGTCAACGGGGAGGTGTTGCCAGAGCATGGCGCGGGCGTGGCGGCCTTGCTTGCCCTGCCGCAGACCAATGGCAATGGCTGCGTATCGGTAGGTTCCATCATCCAGGACCGGCCCTTTACACGTAAGCGCGGTAGCTTCGAAGACCTCATCACTCACAGCCGGTCGGTCGTTCTGGCGCGCGTCAGTGGAAAAGCATACGGATTTTGGGCCGGCATCCCCGGACAACTGCTGCAGGTAACTCCGGAACGCGTTTTCGGCAATCATCTGACCCGTGTGTACTACTACTATTTCGTGCCGGTCGGCACGTTCCGCGTTGGTAACACGACGATTTGCAAGACGGATTCACGGTTTGCCACCCCCGGCGAAATCGGCAGCGATGTCGCGCTATTCGTCGATCAACCTGCCGATAGGGGAAACATGCTCTTCGTTGTTGAGGCGGAGGACATCGTCGGAATCAATCGAGATGGCTCCCTGCGCCTGCCCGCGACCCTGGCGCAATCCGCGGGGACGAACATATGGACGAGGTCGGATCTGGTCGATAAGGTGAGAAATCAGCGTCATGAGGTGACGCGATGATCCGAAGGCAGCTTAGTGGCGAGGGACAGCGGCGAGTTTCGCTGACCTGCTGGCTCCACGGCAGTATTGCTGGACCTCGGCGAGAATATTCGGACAGGTCGAGTCGTCCGCGAGACCCCGTGAACGGCACTGGTCAACCTGCCATTTGGCGGTTCTCACGAACTCGCTTTCCGGTGGCACTCCGCTACAAAAGCCTTCGGTGGGTTGACTCGCCTCCAGACAGCCCGAAAGCCACACTCTGGTTCGGACCCCACCGATGACTCCTCGATCATTGCTATACCGCGAGAGAGCGTCATCGACACATCGTTCCTCGGTCAGATCCTTGCCGGCCTTCACTCCGTCAGAGCGCACTTCTCGAGCTTGCGCGAGCAGGTCATCCCCGTGTGTCCGGACATACCACGCCACGGCCGCGACGCCGGCGATCACCAGAAGGACCAGCACCGAACACCCGGCCAGTAGATACTTCGCGAGCGGTTTCATCGTTGGGGTCAACAGGTTAATCTTTTGCGTGGCCCTCGACAAACTCTCCTCTGCCGGAAAGGGAAACCAAGGCGGTCGAAAAGTCTAAAGTGCCACAACGCGGTGGGAGATGAAAAGCTTCATCCGCAGATGGCGCAGATGAAGGCAGATGGAAGGCGGTTTATCTGCGTGCATCTGTGTCATTCTGCGGATTCGTCGTCTCTGGGTCACATCGACAAACGGGTGATACCGCGGTAACACGCCAGCGAGGCGCCAGCGCTCCGGACCAAGGCCGTATGTCACCGAAGCCCCGACACCGGCGTCATCGCGATCGTCGCGTGGATCGTCACATCCTGCGCGCCCCGCGTGACGACTACCTCGTGCTGGGTTCCCTCGCTCGTGAACACGTTGCGGATGCCGGCGAGGTTCCATCTGGCCGCCGGCGAGCCGTCGATCGCGGTGATGACGTCGCCTTTTTGAAATCCGGCCGCGGCGGCCGCGGAGTCGGTCCCCACCGCGCTGATCGTGAAATGGTGCAGGTCGGGGCTTCCGGCGATGATGGTCATCCCGAAGGTCTTGCGCTCCTCGAACGGGCGCGTGGTCGAGGGCCGCGGCTGAAGGATCATGACGCCGCGGCCGTAGTCGAGGATGACGTGGGCGAATCGCGAGAGGAGCGTCTCGCCGATGTTTCCTGAAAAGGCAGGACTGGTGTAGGCGCCGGACTTCGCGGCCGACAGATTCACCAGCACGTGGGGGAGCGTGATACCGCCGATCACCACCGCATCGATCAGGCCGCGGATGTTCGTCGGATTGAAGGCCTCGACATCCGGCGCGCTGAACTTGTGCACGGTCCGTTGCGCATCGCCGGCGCGCTCGAGAAGGTGATGCTCGGCGATGAACGGTGTGGTGAAGGTGATCGTATCGGCGGCTCCGACGTCGAGGATGAACCAGGCCGGAATCGATTCTCCGCGCACCACGATGCTGCCGCCGAAATACGGCTGCTCCCCCTGCATCACCAGCGGCACGCGCTCGCCTCCGATCCGCGACGTGTCAAACGTCCGCGGATGCAGGGTCAGGGTTTTGGACACATAATCGATATCGGTGACGAAGCGGCTGAGAAAGTCGAATCCGAGGAGGCCGCCGAGAGGCATGCCGTAGAGTTTTTCGAGACCGCGCAATTCCAGGACCGCGGCATGTTGGTCCCGCAACTCCACCTCGCTCAGGCGATAGGTGACGTGGTCGACGTACGAGCCCGACGTCGCCGCGCTGCCGCCGCCGATGGTCGTCAATCCGCCATACGGTGTCAGACGAAACTCGCTCACGCGTGACTGGTTGATGATCGAGTAATTGGCGCCGGTGTCGACGAGGAACCAGATCGGACCGACTCCGTTGACCGTCGTCAGCACCATGATGTGGTTGTTGTCGAAGTTGAACGGAATCGTCTCCACCGCCGCCCCTCGGCGCAGATAGAACGTGTCCTCCGGTCCGGGTGATGGCCTGGCCAGATCGACGCGGTCGCGCGGGACGAGCTCGATCGATTGCAGATGCGCGGTTGTCTTGTTCGGCCCGGTCGTCCACGTCTCGCCGAAGGCGATGGAGATGCCGTCGACCTCCCGCCAATCGGAGAACGTGACCGTACGGGTTCCGTCGAAAGACGGCATCTCCGCGCGCAGCGGCAGCGCGGTCTCACGATCGAGCACGAACCGGACCGCGGAGCCGCCTTTCGCGTGAAACTCGAGAGTGTTTTCGTCGACGATCGACGGCGCACCGGCCACGCCCGTCAGCGCGGCGAACGAGTGGATCAAGGCCAGATCCGACTGCGCACGAAGATCGGCGCCGGCCAGGTTCTCGACGAAGCCGTTCCAGTCGCGGCGCCAGCCGTGCCTTCCGTCGTACACGGTAATCGCTTCATCGCGCGTGTGGGAGAGCCGCTCGCGCCGCTGAAGCGCCGACGTCGTCCACTCCTCCCGGACGCCTGGCATCCCATCCTCGTCGATTGCGTCGACGCGATGGATCGCCGCGACCGACTCCAACCGCTGGCGTCCGCCCGCGGCTGCAACCCAGCGATCGAAAAGAGCACTCTGGTTAGCGCGAGCGGAAACGGCGAGCAGCAGGACTGCGAGGATGTTTCGAATCACGATCGGTCGATGGTTCACGGCAGTATCGCAAACGCCCGCGCCGGAAAGCCGACGCCGTGCTCCACCTTTGGCCAGGTGACCACGATGACGGCGCCGGCGGGCGGCACCTTATCGAGATTGGCCATGGCCTCGATCTGATAATGATTCTGCTTCAGGATCCACGTCTCCGAATCCATCGTCTCGGTCGTGTCGGTGTCGAGTGACTCGTGTCCGATCGCCGTGACCTTCCGCTCCTCGAACAGAAACCTGATGGCGGCAAGCGACCACGCCGGAAACGGCGAGCGCTTGAAGTGCGCGGGATTCGACGTCCACTCTTTGCTCATGTCCGTGCGCAGCGCGGCGAATGCGCCGACCGGAACTTTGCCGTGCTCTTTTTCCCACGCCTTGATGTCGTCGATGGTGAGGGCGTGATTCGGATCCTTGGCCAAGAGAGGCGTGATGTCGAAAACGACCAGCGGCAGGATCATCTGCTTCAGCGGAATCTCGTCCATGGTCATGCCGTCGCTGCGGAAATGCGCCGGCGGATCGACGTGCGTGCCGTACTGTCCAACCATCGAATAGAACGTCGTGCGGAAGCCGTCATGCTCGATGGTGTAGGGACTGTGCGTTTTCGGATCGCACGCGGCGCTCATCGTCGCCTGTCCGAAGCCGCCCCATACGGGCGTGGTCGGGCTGAAGCTGTGCGTGAGATCGACGATCTCCTTCCCCTGGATGATCCGGAGGGCATCGGCGAGCGTGTCTCCGGCAAGGCAGGAGGTGGCCAGGCTGAGGGTGATCGCGAGCGCGGCGACGAATCGTGTCATGACGTCTATTCTAGCCGCCGAGGTCACGCCGAAAGCCAGCCTCACGCGGAGGCGCGGAGCACGTGGAGAAAGAAGTTACGCATCATCTTCTCCGCGTCTCCGCGTGAGCTCAAACGTGTCAGTGAGCGTCTTCGTTCACGTTGCAAAGGGTCTCGGCCTGTTGCTGCAGCAACGTCCGCCCGTCCGCATCCGCCGCGTCGTACATTTCGCAGAAGTGGGCGATCTCCGCGGTCGGCGTCCCCGACGGAAGGGTGACGCCGTCTTCGGGCTGCTCGGGATCGAAGACCAGCGTCTCTTCCCATATGCTGTCCCGCTTCACCAACTGCGTGTAGACGGCGATGATCGCTCGCGGGGTTCCGTTGGTGCGCCGCGAGTATCCGTCCTCGGTACGCTTCCACGTTCGCCGGCCTACTTCCTCGATCATGCGCATGAATTCTTCCAGCGATTCACGGACGGTCTCGCTGACGTCGACGAACTGCAGCCGCGAGATGTAGGTGGGGCGCGGATTGATGGCCACCACCCGGCATCCGCGGACGATTCCGCTCAGCTCGATCTTCAGGTGCCGGAAGCGCAACGTGAACAGGACTCGTTCGTCGGGCTTGACCGCGGAGAAGGACTGGACGCTGGCCCCTTTCCTGGAGATATCGATCAGGCTTCCCTGATGGCGGCTGACGCCGACGACGACCATGACGGTCAACTTGAGGCGCGCCTCGCTCCTGCGCTCCTTCGCCAAACCCAATCTGCGCAGCAGTTTCGTCATCGTCAATGCGCCGGCCGGTCATGCCTACCGCTTGGCCGTAGCTCTCTCCCGCGGCACAGTGTAAATCAGCCGTTGTCTGCAATGGTCACGATCGAGGCACAGACACTCTTGTCTGTGCCCGGCGGCGCAGCCGCGCTTCGGGAGGTGCGAAATCACTTCGTCCTGGTGGACTGCGGCGGCTCCGACGTCGCGAACAGCGACGTGTTGCCGTCTTTGTCCGTGGCGTTCACCAGCGTTCGCGTGGAGCTGGTCATGTTCTCGACGAGGACGCGGAACGTCCCGTCGTATTCGGGCGAGAGCGACCGGACGAACCTGGCGGTGGTTCGGCGGCCGACCGTGCCGGCGTAGATCTCGACCGTCGTCCCGGCGCAGGTTTTCCCGAAGAGTGAGCGCAGGCGGCCCGGAACGGTCTCGAATCCTCCAATGACGGGGACGGCGATGCCGCGGTTCACCGCGGAGTCGTCGTAAGCGCAGCCGCCCGCTCGGGCCGACGACGCGACGCCGGTACTGGCGGTGGGCGTACCGACCGAGACGAACTCCGCCTCGCTGATGCGATTTCGCGACGGCCGAGCCTCTCCCTTCGGCTCGAAGAGGATGGCCGTGCCGGAGATGTCCTCAAATCGATCGCCGAGCAGGCTGTTGCCCGATGCCCCCCCGCGGATCACGATGCCGTTCGTGGCGCGGAGGATGGCCGTGTTTCGGATCTGAGCATTCGAGGACTCGATGACGAGTCCGGTCGACCGCCCGGCGATCGTCACGGTGTCAAGGCGCAGGTCGCTTGCGTCGCTGATGATGCCCGTCTCGCCGGCGGGACCGGGCGTGCCGTCAGGATGAACGCCGATGAGAAGATTCCGCGCGCTCAGCGCCGCTCCTGCCCGCACGGCGGTGCCGGCGGACTGCAACGCCATCGAGGCGATCGTCGTTTCCGCCCCTGTCGCCAACGCCTCTCCCGTGCCGGCAAACTCCACTTCGAGATCGGGCCGCTGCTCTTTGGCGGCGGTGCGAAGGCGCGCCGGATCGGCTGCCATCCAGGCCGCTCCATCGAGCGATGTACCGCCGTCGGTCACGCGCGGCAGCGGCGTCGCGCAGTGAATCGTCCACCACGGCCGCGGTTCCACCCCCGTTGCCGGGAGAAAGCGCATGGCATTCGGGCCGGCGATGGCGTTCGCATTACGGATGAACTGCCGCAGCGAGCCTTGCCGGCTCCGTGTCTCCTCCGCATCGTCGGCGTTGTCGACGACATTGAAGCTGAAGCCGAAGGATGCCGTCGCCCGCAGCGCCGGGTCGGTGGTGTCGATACGCGCGAGATGTTTCGACGTCGACAGTTTCCCGGGGTCGTCCGACCGCGAGGCCCAACGGCCGCCGACGCACGGACCTGCCGCCGCGCGCGTGACCGGCGCCCCCGAGCCGTCGGAGCAGAGCGCGCCGGCCGAGCCGAATGTCTGTTCCGCCCAGATCGACTCCGCGGCGGCGCCGGAATTGAGACTTGTCGGCGCAATGCTGAGGGAATCGACGGCGATCCAGTAGACCGCCGGAGTGAGTCCATCGAAGGAGAATCGTCCCGCGGCATCGGTGCGCGTCTCGCCGGCGCGGACGTCGGCGTCGTCGGGGACGCCGTTGCCGTCGTCGCGCCATGCGATCACCCGGACCCCTGCCATCGGCGGCGCCCCCTCGATGCTCCCCGCCGCATGAACATCCTCGGCCACGTTCCCTTGCAGCCCCGCCGCGTTCCGAAAATGCGCCACTCTGGCCGGGAACCCGTCGAGGCCCGTCTTGCTGACCGCCGTGGCGCGCCAGTAGAAGTCGCCGTAGGGAAGCGTGCTTGTCCGCCACGAGGTCTCGCGGATCCCGGTGGCCCGTTCGACCAGTTGCGTGGCATCGGCGTCGCGATAGATCTCGATGGTGTACGAGGCGGCGTCGGGAACGCTCGTCCAGCCGAAGCCGGAGCGGAGCGTTGTCTCCACCATCGGCTCAGTAAGCGCCGGCGCCGGCAGCAGCTTCTGTGGAGGCTCGGGCGCCTTCCCCTGCTCGACCTGCGTTCCCATTCCGGCAGCGACATCGACGTTTTTCCCCGCCGAAGAGACCACTGACGAGCCGCCATACACCATCACCTGCGCCTTCGCGTCGGAGGCCTTGCGGCTGCGCGTGGCCACGGGTCGGTTTGCCGAGGCGTTGTGACTGATCGACGTCCCACCGATGACCACGTGAAGCTCGGCGGTCGCTTTCTTCTTCGGACGGCTGGCCACGTCGATCTGTCCGTCGATGATCTCGATGGTCTCGCTGACGGGACCGCGCTGCGCCGGCTTCATCTCCTTCAGAAAGAGGAGCGAGTTCTCGGTCATGGTCAGGTGCGAGCCATCGTCGAACCTGAGATCGGCCGACGACTTCTCGTAGGTCCTGACGCCGTCGTTCTCCTTGAGCAGGTCGCCCTCGTGCGCCGCCGCCCATGGCTGAGGGTCCGGTTTGGCGTCGACGCGCCGGGCCACGCGGTCGACCAGCGCATTTCTCTTCGGGAGCTGCCGGGCGACGATCACCCGGATTCGCGATCCCGGCTTCAGATGTTTGGGATCGTGGATCTGCGGGTTGAGGCGCATGTTCTCCGTCCAGAGCGAAGGAGAGCCGAGGTAATGAATGGTGATGCCGATGAGCGTATCGCCCGGGCGGACGGTGTACCAGGCCACGGTATCGCCCGCGCGAGGCACCGGCTGATCCGCCGTTTGGGCGGACGCGGCGATGGCGGCCAGAAAAAGGACGGCGGCGAGAGCGGCTGTTTTTCGTTCAGACATCGGCTTTCGATAACGAGATGGTAGGCACGTACATCGGGTCGGCGTGCTTCGTCATCGTGCGCCGGGCCGTGTGCGTGGTTGGGTTGAGTGTGAACTTCTGTTCCGCGTTCATCCGGCGCAGCAACGCCACCAGCTCCGCGGGGCGGGAGAGGCGTTCCGACGGATCCTTGGCCAGCATTCGCATCACGGTTGTTTCCAGCAGCAGGGGAGTCAGAGGGTTCGCCGCGGTCGGAGGCGGCGGATCATAGCGGAGCGTTGCCTCCAGCGTCTCTTTCATGCCCGGCCGGTCGAACGGCGCGAATCCGGTCAGGCACTGATACAGAGTCACGCCGGCGCTGAACAGGTCTCCCGCCGGCAGCGAGCCGCGGCCGGCGATCAGCTCCGGCGCCATGTACCCGGGCGTACCGAAGACCATGCTGACGTCCGTCAGAGCACTCAACAGCTCGGCGATCCCGAAGTCGGTGACTTTGACCGTTCCGTCCCACGAGATGAGGATGTTGGCCGGCTTGATGTCGCGATGGATCACATGGGCGCCATGCGCCGCTTCCAGCGCCTGTCCCAGCGCCAGGCCGGCCGCCAGCGTCTGTTCGATCGAAAGCGGGCGGCCATCGATCTGACTGTCGAGACTCACGCCGTCGACGTACTCCATGGCGATGAACGCCGAATCGCCTGACTCCTCCACGTCGAAGACCGCCACCACGTTCGGGTGATGGAACTGCGCTACCGTCACCGCTTCGCGCACCAGCGACTCCACCAGATTCCCCCGCTCCGGCGCTGGAACGTCGTCGCCGAGCCGGATGGTCTTGAGCGCCACCGGCCGCTGGAGCTTCGGATCCCACCCTCGGAACACCATTCCCATGCCACCCTGCCCGACCACTTCCAGCACCTGATAGCGGCCCAGAAAGACGTTCCCCAGCTCCTCCCGGGCATGCACCCGTTTCTGCAGCAGATCGAGCGAGGAGCGCAGCCGGTCGATGTCGCTGCCGCCGCCGGCGGGGAGGAATCCCATCTCGCTCTGCGCCTCGAGCAGATCGCGCAACGGCCGCACCACCGCGAACCAGGCGGCCACGGATAGTGCCGCCACAAGCAGGAGCGCGGCGATGACCGCGAAGAGCGATCTCTCGCGCAAATTGTGCGCGATCGCTTCCGCCACCGTCGCCGGCTGCGTCGAGACCACCACCCACGGCGTCCCATCCACCGGCGCGTACGCCCCCACCGCCACGCCGCCTCCGGCCGCGGGAAAGCGCCCGGCGCCGCGGATCCGTCCTGTTGCCGCGATGTTCAGCAGGGATGGGGGGACGCCGGCCACGGCTTCCGGATTTCCCACGACCGCATGCCCGCTCCGGTCGATCAGAACGCGCAGCGCCTGTTCGCCGAGCTCGGAGGATCGGAGAGCCTCTTCGAGGGCGCGGGCATCGAAGATCGCCGTCGCCTGCCCCCCGTTCGTCAGCGTCCGCACGATCGACAGCCAGGCCCCGCCGCTCTCCGGGTGAATCATCTCCAACCGCTCCCGCTGCGGCTTCGCCACGATGCCCTGGATGACGGAGGCCGCCGACTTCTTCTGTCCGCGAAAGATCTCCGCCCCATTGGGATCGCGAATTACCACCGCCACGAGATCGCCGCGCGACTGGAGCAGGCTCCGCACCGTCTCCTTCGCCGCCGCCGAGGAGGGATCATTCTCGACCTCAGGCGCCGCCACGAGAGCATCGATCAACGTTTCCCACGCCGAGACCGTGCTGCTGATCCGGTCCGCCCCGGTATTGGCCGAAAGCGCATGCGTCTGCAGCACCTGCGACGTCATGGCCTCGCGATTGAGATCCGCGAAGCGGAACGAAACGAGTGCAAGCGGAATCAGCCCCGCCGCCGTGAGCGCAATGATGATGCGTCCGAGAAAGCCGATCTGCAGCCGCCGGCGAGGACGGGGGGTGGTGTCCGATGGACGCATCAGTCCGGTAATGGTATCGCCGTGGCGGGAGCAGGCGAGGATGCCGATTGTTCAACGGCTTCGAGCCGGCGAGACGCCAGCGCTCCGTCGTGCGTCGCTTCTCACGCCCGTGAAATCGGTGTGAAGTATCAACGAGCCGAGGAATCCATCGCTCCTGCCCCCCTTCCCTCACTTTACGGCTGCACCGCGTGTCTGCGCGGCGATGGAGGGAAGAACAGAGTATTCACCGACGCTCGATTGCCGGTGGCCTTCACGAAGTTGGCGGCGAATACGCGTCGCGCGCTGTCGACGCGGGCAAGATCGACATCGACGTCGTGCCCCGGCGCTGCAACCATCACGAAGACCACGTTGAACACGCGCGGGCTCGCTGCCGTCGATGGCCGGCGCGGGCCCATGGCGTCGATCACCTGCTGGATCGCCACATCGTGCCGCGTGCCGGTGACGGTGACGTTGCCGGGCGGGTTGTAGGCGTTGCCAAGTCGCGGGTTGGAATTGTCGATGACGTAGGTAACGGGCACCTCTTCCGCCGCGGCCAGTCCCATCAGGTAGAGATCGAGCCAACTGTAGCCGTAGGGGCTCCATGGCGACGAGGTGAAGCTGTTGCCGTTCTGCGCGAAGTAGCCGCCGCCCATGGTCGACGTGTCGTAGGCGTTCACGACCGGAAACGCGGCCGGCGCCGAAGCGAACTGCGGCGGATGCGCCGGTTGAGGATTGAGAGTCATCGTCGCGGCTCCGTTCTCCATCGTCTCGACGAATTGCAACCACCGATGTCCGAACTCGTGCAACACGATCCGTCCTTCGTCCAGCGGCGCGAGGTTGCCATAGTTCACATCGTTGAGATTCATGAGGTTCGGTACGCGCGGGAAGGCCGGCGTGTGCGTGGCGAACATCGAAACGCCTTCGTCCTGCGGATTGCCGATCGTGGCGTAGGCCGCGTTGGAGATCGTCATGTCGTTGTGGAAATCCTGGAAGATGGCCACGCCGTCGATTTGTGCATCGGTGAATGAGCCCGCGCCGCGCACGCTTTCCCATACGCTCTGCAGATCGATGATGGGCCAGGTGAAGGCATCAATGATCGGCATCCGGACTTCCGCGCCGTTCGCCGACGAGAGCTCCACGCCCGGCACGTTGCCGTCTGTCAGCGGCACGTCCTCCACCAGGCGGTCGGCGACCGACGTCATCGACTGGAGCGAGGTCTCGATCACCATGTGCGTGGCGGTCGTGGAGATCGGGCGCAGAGAGTCGAGCGTGAATGCGATCTGAATCTGATTGCCGCTGATGCCGGCGGTTGCCGTGTCGCGCATGGCACGACCCGGTTGCGTGACGATGACCTCGCTGTTCCATAACAGCGTCATCGTCAACGCCGGAGCATCGCCGAAGGTGACCTTCACGATGATGCCGTCGCCGAGCGGCGGCATCATCGTGGCCGGCGTGCCCCCCGTGCCGATCGTGAGCAGACAGCCGCCCACAGCCGTGGCTTGCTGCAGCGTGACCGAGCGGATGTCGAGGGCTGCGCGCGCCGATTCCGGCGCCTCCGCGGCAACGTCATCGGCCGGATCGTCGAGCTGGGCCACGGTCGTCAGCCCCGGAAGAAACGCTCCGACACCGGGGGTAATCAACACCGCGCCCCACGTGACCTCGCCGAGTGTCCGGTACGAAAACGTGATCTCGCCGCTTTTGGCGATCTTGGCCTGCACGTCGTACGACAACGCCCCGCCGGCGCGCCAGGTGACCACGATGCCATCGGCCGACTCGCGCTCGTACACGGTGGGAAGGCTCAGCGTGGCCGGGCGCCTCGTGGTCATCAGCAGCGGCGCGATCGTCGGTTCCTTCACGAAGATCGCTTCCATCCGGTCGTACTGAGTGGCGGGAGTGAACCCGGGCGGCGACAAGGCGATGCTGTTGAACGCGGTGAGGTAGATGGTGTCCACCGATTGCCCGAACAGAGGCAGCTTGACGGCGGTCAGCGTGACTCGGACGTAAGGCCAGTCCGAGGCGCCGTTGTTCACGAACGCGCGCAGTGCCGTTCCCACGTTCGTGTCGTATTGCAGCGGAACGGTGGTCGCTCGATAGCGATCGACACCGGCGGGTGCAAAAACGACCGACTTCCCCTCGAGGTCATTCGGATGATCGAGCAGCGAGTTGGCCGGCGACTTCTGCACCACGAACATCCCGTTTCGCATCTCCACGCCCGCCGGCGGGGAGGTCGCCAGCGCTCTCGGGAACCGCGGCGCATTGGCGCGATGCATTCCGCTCACGTACGTCGACGTGCCCGCGTCGGTCAGGCAGGTTCGATCGGACGGGTGATCCTGCGCGGCGATCGGCAGGGCTGCGGCAGCAGCAAGGAGAATGAGCAACGAACGGCTGATGAACATATCGAGCCTCCGACAGTTAGAGCCGCCTCGCGCGCAATATCCTTCGCGTCGGCAAGGATGATTCGTTGGATTTGCCCGATCTCAATTCCACAGGTGGATTGCGCCGCTCCGCGGCGCTTCATGCCGCGAGACCGCGCAACCCCGAGACCGTGCAACCCGACAACCGATAACCGACAACTCCATCGAGAACCCTTACGCCCCCACCCTCCCCACCACCTGCTCGAACTTCTCGGCACTGCGGGCCAGGGTGCGTACCGTCTCGGTCAACTCCTCGGCCAGGGCGTTGTTCTTCTGGGCGATGTCGCTCATCGAGGTCGATGCGCCGGAGACCTCCTCCAACTGGCCGAGCTGGCGGCGGACGATGTCGCGGATGGTGCGGGCGTCGACGTCGATCTGCTCCATGGCCTCGGCGATGCCGCGGGCGGCGTTGGACTGATGCTCGCTGGCCGAGCGCACCTGCGCGGCGATGTTGTGAACGGCTTCCGCTTCCTGCGCGAGCAGCGTGGCGGCGCGGGCCTGCTCCTCGATCGATCGCCGGCTCTCGCTGATGTGATCGCTCATCTTCGAGGCCGTGCCGTGCAGATTGCGCGTGGCGAAGGCCTGTTGCTGCAGCGACGCCGAAATGCGCTCCGACATCTCGAACGACGTCGTCGACGTCTCGACGATACGGCCGAGGGAGGCACTGGCGTTGCGGGCCAGATCGACCGTGCCGCGGACGCGGTCGACGCCGTCCTGCATCGCGGTAACGGCAGCCTGCGACGCGCTGGCCACGCCGTTGACGATGGTGCTGATCTCGTTGGTCGACTTGCGCGTCTGTTCGGCCAGCTCGCGCATCTCCTCGGCTACGACATTGAATCCGCGGCCCTGTTCTCCGGCATGCGCGGCGATGATGGCGGCATTCAGCGCCAGCAGGTTCGTGCGCTGCGTGACGTGCCCGACCACCTCGAGGATCTGGCGGATCTGCCCGACGCGCGTGGCGAGGTCGCCCATCACGTCCGCGGCCCGTTCGGTGAGCTCGCGAGAATGTTCGATACCGGTCACGGTCTCATCGACGGCGGAACGTCCGGCCACGGCCTCCTCGCGCGCGCGGCGCGAGAGGTCGGCGGTCGATCGGGCGGCGGAGCCGAGCTCGTTGGTGGTCGCTTCCATTTCGGAAACGAAGGCCAGCACATCGTCACCGGCCGAGGCCAGCGCCGAGGTCATCGCGGACATCTGCACCGAGGCCGCGGACATCTGCGTCGTCGACGAGGAAGTCTTCGCGGCCGACTCGAAGAGATGGGTCATGATCGTGCGCACTTCCTCGCTCGATGCCCGCAGCTCCGTGGCGCGCGTGGCGGAGTCTTCGGTGCGGGTGGTGACGCCCTCGGCGGTGCGGACGACCTGTTCGGTGATGTCGCGCACCTTGACCAGCGACTGCGCGGAGCGCTCGGCGAGTTGCGACTGTTCCATCGAACGGACGAGCAGCATGTCGCTGCCGTTGGTCATGACGCGGATGCCTCCGGTGATGGCGCCGCCGCTTTCATTCAGCGCGCGCGTGCGTACTTCGAGCGACTCGGCCATGCGGTTGAAGGAGCCGGCCAGCTCGCCGATCTCGTCCCGGCTCTCCGCCTTGATGCGGCTCGACAGCTCGCCGGCGGCGATCCGTTCCGTGCCGGCGACGAGCTTCCGCACGGGACGTGTGATGCCGCGCGACATGACCACCGAGGCGATGGAGACAGCGATCAGGGCGAAGAGGGTTCCAAAGCCGATGGTCACGAACGTCCGTGTGGCCGAGGACGTGGCCTCGGCGGCGCGCTTGTCCAGGACCTCTTGCTCCAGCGCCCCGATGTCGGTGACGGCTCTACGGATCTCGGCGATGGCCTTGCCGCCGGTGCCTTCGCGGACGTCGGCGATGGCGGCCTGCATTCCGTTCTTGTCGCGTAACGCGATTCCGTGATCGAGCTCTCGGATGGCGGCGGCAATCAGGGGCTCGAGTGCTTCGACACGCGCGCGAAGGGCCGGATCCTTCTTTTTGAGATCGGCGAATACCGGCGCGAGCGTCGCCGTCGACTTCTGATACTCGATGCGGTAGGCAGGGTCGCCGGTGAGGAGATACCCTCGTTGCTCGTTCTCCGCTCCCCGCAGATTGGCTACGAGCTGCTCGAGGTCCCACAGAAACTGCCGCGCCTGTGCCCGGGCCGCGGTGACAGCAACCAGATTTTTTGTGTCATAAAAGGCAACGGAGCCGATGACGACCAGGATTACGAGGCTAAATCCGAATACGGTTCCAAGTTTGGTGGCTACAGTAGTACGCATCGATTGTTGGGCCTAAAGATTCAATGAGTTGCGGGATAGCGAGAGAGAGTCGCTAACGGACGATTCCAGCCATCATACTTCAATGGAAGCGCGTAACGATAAATGCAATATCGTCACGGAAATCCTCGGTGGCGGCGAATGCCGATACATCTCCATAAATCAGTTCATAGAGAGCCGTTAATTCAAAGTCACGCCCTCTGTCCATAAGGGCGACAATGCGGTCGAGCGAATAGAAGTCTCCCGATGAATCCCGCCGATCGGTCAGGCCGTCGGTATAGACGAAAAGCGTGTCTCCGGGCGAGACCTGCAGCCGATTTTCCTCGAACAACATCGAGGGCCTCGCGCCGAGGAGATGGCTGGGAGCCTCGTGGATCACCGTGCGTCCGCTGCTGCGCTGAAACAGCAGGAACGGCGGATGCGCGGCGTTGGAGTAGACGAGGTTTCCGGCGCTGTCGATCCGAAAGAGCTGGGCAGTGGCGAACTGCGTCGGAAGCGAAACGCTGAAGAGGAAGTCGTTCAGATTGGACATGAACGAGGACAACGACATGTGGGCGTTGGTCTCGGTGTGGATGTAGCTCTTGAGCAGGGCCACCAGAATCGATGCCGGCAGGCCGTGTCCGGAGACATCGGCCACGAACAGGTACATCAGTTCGTCCTGCAGGAAGTAGTCGTAGAAATCGCCGGAGAGCGTCTCGCTCGGGATGTAGGCGGAGCGGATCTCGATACGCGGGGCGCGAAAGGAGCCGTTGGGCACGAGCGCTTCCTGGACGCGCCGCGCGATCTGCAGGTCGCGGGTGATCTGCTGGTTCAACTTGCGCAACTGGTCCTGGTAACGCTTCATGCGCAGCAACGCCCGCAGGCGGGCCAGCAGGATCTCCGTGTCGGAGCCTTTGGTGACGAAATCATCGGCGCCCGACTCGAGCCCTTCCACGACAGCCTGCGCCGTGTCCGCACCGGTCAGCATGAGGACCGGAATCGTCTGCAGGACCGGGTCTGCCTTGATGCGCCGCGTGACCTCGAAGCCGTCCATGCCCGGCATCCGGTAGTCGACGACGAAGGCGGCCGGCGTGATGGCCTGGGCCAGGGCCAGCCCATCCTCACCCGACGTCGCCGCCGACACGTCGAAGCCGCGCCGCTCGAGAAACCGCCGCGTCACCTGCAGGTCGTTCGCGCTGTCGTCGATCAGGACGATGCGTTGCCGTGTGGCGGAGGAGTCGGGGTCGGGCATCAGGGGTCCGAATTGTACGTCGGGGGGCCACGGAGCGCTGGCGTCTCGCCGGCTGGCTCGGCGGCGTCTCGCCGCAGAGGGTTACCAGCGAATGTTTGGTGTGCGGCCAGACCGGGGGCGAGACGCCCCCGGGCCAGCCGGCGAGACGCCAGCGCTCCGTCTCCTAGCTCCGCAATCGCTCCAAGTACTTCCGGATCCGGTCCGCGTTCTTGCCGGCGTCGCCGCGGCCAACGCGGGAGGTGGAGCGGACGTCGAGGCGGCTGTGCTCACCGGCAGGACGAATGCGTACGACGATGTCGTCATGGAAGCCGAACCAGGCAGTGGTGTCGGTCGCCTCGAGGATGCCGTCGGCGGGCCGTGTCGAAACGATCTCCCAATTCATCGTTTTTGCGGCTTCGAGGGCTTTGGCAAACGCCGCATCGGCCGGGAGGGGGAGGTCCTGCGTGACGAGGTCCGGGTACCCTTGACGCTGCAGGCCTGCCGTGACGTCGTCGATGTGGTCGGGGACGCCGTTCATGGCGTTGGTGCGCACGGCCAGAACCGCCGAGAAGCGGGGAGGGTCAGCCAGATCGGTGCTGATGTCGTGGATGCGCGGTTTGCCGCGCGCCCCGGCCACCTGGGAGAGAGGGAGGAGCACGATGAGCGCACCGGCGATCGTTGCCACGGCCGCCGTCGGATTCGGACGCGTCCTGATCCAGGCTATCCCGGAGATCAGCATCGCCAGCAGCCCGGCGACGAATGCGAACGCAAAGAGCAGAAGGCCGACTTTGAAGTCCCACCACTCCCATCGCGTTCCCGGACCGGAGAGGAGGAGGGCGACGGCAGCCAGAGCAGCGAGGATTGCGCCGGTGATGGTCATCGGTGAAGTGTATGACGGGTCGGGGGTGGGGTTGCAGGGGTTGCTGGGTTGCTGGGGTCGAAATATCACCCAGCAACCCTGCAACTTAGTGACCCAGCAACCTGCCAACCGGTTGATTTCACGTTTTTCTGATGCGACCGGACCATTCTTTTTATGGCGCCCGAATATCTTCGTCGCGTTTCAAGGAGAACATACCGACGACGTTGACTATCTGAATTTCGCTGTTGTTCGATATCGATCGAGGGGCGTATAGCCCCTTTTTTGTTTTCGGGGCGAATCAGACGGGGTAAATCAAAGCACAGCAGTTTTCCGCGGCCGTGAGGCTGAACTGAGAGGCGTAAGCCTCTTTTTTGTTTGGCGAACCTTTCGGGGAAGTGTCGAAATGACCTGACGCAGCGAAGTAAACGGGGTTCCACATAAGGCGAACAAAGGGGCGTAATGCCCCTTTCGTGTTTCAGGCGATTTTTCGAACCGTCGGCGGATGCTTTGTCCCTATTGAGGGATCGGAGTCAGGCATGGCACAAGAAACTCTCCCGGGCAGGCGGCGCAACAGCGAGCGTGGAGTGGCGCTGATCACGGTTCTCTTCGGCGCGACGATGATTCTGCTGCTGCTCATGACGATGCTGACGATCACGCGCCTTTCCGGCCAGATCGTCGCCAGGCAGCTCTCCTACAACGGTCAGGCCATCAACGCCGCGCAGGCGGGGATCAACGAGTCGCTGTCGTGGTTCATTCATCAGAAGCAGCAGCCGGTGGTTCTGTTCAATCCGCAACTCGATCCCGGCGGCGTTTGTCCCCACGTGCCGCCGCACGTTCCGCCGGTGAACGAGACCGACGATCCGACGACGGGCATCGTGCGCACCTACGACGTGGCGCCGCCCAGCGTCTACGGCCGCTATACCGTCGACAAGACCAAAGTCCTCGACGTCAGCAAGCGCCGCGGCAAGCCGCAGGACGGAACGATCTGGCGGATCGAGTCCGAAGGGACGGTCTACGTGCGCAATGACGCGGCGAAGACGCCGTCCACACCGCCGAATGTCGTTCTCGCCCACGCCATCATGCGCGCCGAGATCCAGCGCCTCGGGCTGCAGCTTCCGGCGAATGCGGCGCTCAATGCGCTGCGCGCGGACAACGTGAACGTCACCAAGTCGGGTCGCGTGCAGGGCGGCTCGTCAGGCATCGGCATCGCCTATCCCCCCGGCACCGGCGCGATCACGAACAAGGGCACCGTCACCGGAAACCCGGCACAGAACACCACGCCCCAGTCGTTCCAGATCCCCGCCGTCTTCGGCGTCACCCAGCAGGAGCTGATCGCCATGGCCGACGTGGTCGTCGACGACGAGAAGCAACTGCCCGATCCGCTTCCCTCGATGGCGCTGATCGTCGTCAAGGGAAACGCGACGTTCAATCCCCAGAAGAAGCTGAACGGCAGCGGGATTCTCGTCGTCCTCGGCAATCTGATTCTCAATCCACAGTCGGACACGTTCTTCAGCGGCGTGATCTGGGTCGGAGGTCAATGCAACATATCGCCGCCGGCCAGCATCAGCGGCTCGGTCGTGGCGCTGGGGAACGCCACATTCTCCGCCGGCAATGACGTCTCCGAGATCGATTACGACGCGGCAATCCTCGATCAGGTGCGGCTGCAGATGGGCAACTATCTCTTCACCCGCTCTCCGTGGATCGTCGGCGCGAATGGGAGTTGACGATGAAGAACCGTGAACGGGGCATGACTCTGGTGGAAGTGCTGGTCTCGCTGGCCATCGTGTCGGTGATCATCGTCTACTCGGGCCACATGTTGTCGGTTGCGTATCGCACCACACAGAACAACATGAACAAGCAGTTCGCCACCCAGAAAGCGCTGTCGATGCTCGAGGAGCTGAAGGCGCTCGTGCAGAGCGTGGGCGACGGATCGAGCGGCTCGGTGCTCGACTCGTACGACGACGGCACGACCAATCAGACCATTCTGACCACGCAGGCGGGGGTGACAAAGCCCGATGCGCCGGCGAGCGGCAACACGGACCTCGGCAAGGGAGAGTGGCTCTTCGAGCGCCGCATCACGGTACAGAAAGTTCCGGGAGCGAACGACCTTCGCTTGGTCCACGTGGCGGTCTACGTCCATGACGCCGGCGGCACGCGCCTGCTCGCCGAGGTGGCCAGCGTCCTGAGCACAATCGGTCAGAACTCACCGCCGACGCAGGTCTATGACATCTATCTGATCGCGGTCGAGAACGTGCCCGGGTGGTGGGTCTACATGGAGAACGTCGTGCCCTTCGTCGAGAGCGCGATGCAGGATCTCGAGTCGCGCCATGCCGGTCTGCAGTTCCGGCGTCACTGGATTCGCAAACTCTCCTACGGCCGTGATCCGTACTACACGCCGTTCGTCAACAGCGCGGCCGACTCGACGGCACCCATCGACTCCGTCTACTTCTACCCGGGCCTCATGCCGAGCGGCTCCGCGGTGGACAACTACTATCCGCCTGATTTCTTCAACGGCCGGATCTCGGTCGACGGCGCGGTGAAGAACGGCGCCGACCTCACCAATCCGCTGCCGTACGCGCTCGCCGACCAGTACAACCACGGCATGCGCTACTGGGACGAGCTGGCCCTCTTCAATGCCCGCGTCGCCGCGGGCCTCGAATCGGCGACCGCGCCGACTCTGCGCCTCTTGATCGACGACATGTACATGCATCCGGCGAAATACACGAATGCCATCCTGATCAATCTCCACGGGGAACTGTTCCCCTTCCCCCCGGTGCGCAACTACTCCGATCCAGCGAAGGACCCGGCCAAGTATCCGAACGTCCGCGCCGTCGTTCATCCGGAGCGGCTCCGCTACAAAAACACCGACACCGTCAACCTCCGTGTGTACGCGTATCAGACGAACATCGCCAATCCGGGCGCGGTCCCCGACTGGCTCGGCAAGGGCGGGGTGCCCACACCCGTCACCGTGGTCCTGAAGGGAGTCAGTTGGGCGCCGGGCCCGGCGGACATCACGGCGATCACCGGGGGTGTCGACTTCAACGGTGACGGCAGCCTCGATTCGTACGCGGCAGGCAACGGCAGCAACGTGGCCGCGCCCGCGTCCGCACCGACGCATATGTGGTGGTCCTCCCAGACCACCGGCGGCGACACGATCATCCGTCTTTACAACACGCCGCTCAAGACGCCATGCGTGAAGGTGACCAACCCGTGCGATCGAGGCGGCCTCGATGACACCAGGCGGCTCTACAACCTCCAGTACATCCCGTCGCCCGTCGAGGACCTTCCCGACTCGGCTTCCCCGCAGCCGTTTACCACCGACCTGACGGCGACGACCACGGCGGTGAAGAACACGGCACGGTGGGTGATCAGGATCCCGTCGCCGGCGCTGCCCACGAACAGCGTTCTCACGTTCGAGACCCGGATCGGCGACGATTTCAGCGGCGGGATCTCCAGTCCGCCGCCTGACGCGCAATCGAATCTCTCGCGAACGTATGCGTACCGCGGCGACGATGCCTGGGTCTTCGGCGATGCCACGCACGATCCGAATCTTCCGCTCACGGAGCGCTACCAGATCCTCGGCGATCCCCGGCATTGCCCCTACGCCGATCTGAAGATGCCCCACGGCACCTCCGGTCTCGTACGCGCCGATCCCCTGGGCATGGGCTACAACCGCTACTTCGACGACTTTCACGACGCCGGCGGGAACCGGCGCTCCGACTGGCCCGGGTGGTCGTACGCGGCGCCCGCGTTCAGCGGCAACTGGTATGGGATCAAGAACAACACCGCCGACATCACGAACAACAACGACGGATGGAGCACCGGGGGAGGGATGCTGGAGCTTGACGTTCCGCGCATGTTCCAGATGCTCCGATCGTCGCTGCTCAAGACGCATTCCGTCTACACCACCATGACCGGCTTCTCGTACTACTACGTCGGCATCGGCAACGAGATCGGCTACGACTCCGCCAACGGCTTCGCGAACAGCATCCCCATCTCCGAGAAGCCATTCAACGGCGGCGGAGGGATGCGCTATGAACAGTCGATCACCAATGCCGTGATCAATACCATCCCCGGCGGCGTGAAGGTCATCAAGGAAAACGGAACGGGCTGGTGGGGGATGAGCTGGCTCGGCGAGCTCTATCCCGACACCGCCTATGCGACCTGGAAGGCGACCGGGAACCTGCCGACCGGCGCGGCGAACGGCACCTTCGTCCGCTCGCTGCGCGAGACCGTCACCACGAATCTTCCCGCCGGTACGACCTTCAATCCGGCCGTGCGGCGTACGCAGGAGGAAGGGAGCACCACCTTCTTCTGGAGCGGAAGCGCGGGATCGACCTTCCATCACGTCTATGCCGACAACACCACCGGCACGCTCGACACCGACGGAACCGTCATCAACAACACCTACAAGTTTCCCCTGGCGAGCACGATCTCGAACAACCGTCCGTTCGACATCAACATCAACGACGCCACGATGACCCCCGATCAGTTCCTGCAGCCGTCTTACGGCCTGCCGACGACGCTGCAGACCGAAGCGCGGTTCTATAAACACCAGTCGAATATTCAGGGGAGCTCGCTTCTGTCGATGCATGACGAGAACAAAGACACGGCCTTCGTCGTCGTCAACGGCCTCTCGCCGTCGGGGGATTCGGGAGTGGCCTTCATCGCCCGCTGGTCGTTCCTCAGCCTCGTGCAGAGCTTCATGAGCGCCGGATTGTGCAAATTCGGCGGCGTCCTCGATCCGGCGCGCGTCCGCGAGCTTCCCCGCGTGGTGATCGCCACGCCCAACGACTCGGTCGACCTCAACGATCCGGCGGCGGTGAGCATCACCTGGACCCTCGACTGGAAGCGATGGGACGGCTTGGCCTATACGCCGTCGTACGCGGCGAATTTCAAGGACGACACCACCGTCAGGTTCGCCCTGCTGTACAGCCGCGACAACGGCAAGAACTGGCGCTATATCAAGGACGAGAGTGTCGCCACCCCGGGCGTTCGGCCTCCCGACACGCTTCTCATGACGGCATCCAGCTACACCTGGAGCGTGCCGGCCGGGAGCTTCCCGAAAGGGAATTACGTCATTCGCGTCGAGGCATACCGCGACGGCATTCCGCTGCACTACGCATTTCATCAATACCGCGCGTTCATCAAGAGGCAGTGAGCATGAGAGCGTCGAGATCACAGCGGGGCATGTCGCTCGTCGAAATCATCACCGTGCTGGCTGTCGTCAGCGTGCTGATGATCGTCGTCTACAAGTTGCTGGATGATGCCATGCGTGCGTCGATGTTCGGCGAGAGCCACAACGACATGACCATCATGACCCAGCGCGTCGTGAACCGGCTGCAGGGCGAGATCATGCAGTCGCGCGTGGCGTATCAGGAGGATGCCACCGGCAGCGGGTATCGCGCCGCATTGCAGTTGCCGGCCTCGCCGGTGAGGTGGGGCGATACGCTGCTGCCGGTCTTTCAAACGGAGACCACCCTCGACCCCGACGTCGGGAACGGCGTCGACCGCCGGGCCGGCAATTCGCTGCTGATCGTCCGGCAACTGGAGCCGCTGTCGGTGATGTATGACAACGACGCCAACCCGGCCACGCCTGACGTCGAGTTCATGGCCGACCGCTATCGCTTCGAGTACGAGTACCTGGTCTCGAACACCGCGCGGAACTTCGGCGGCGCCGGTTTCTATCTCGATCTGATGGAAAGCCGTAGTCTTGAATACGCCGACTACTTTCAGTTGAAAGGTCTCACGCCCGCGCAATTGCAGTCGGTCGTGCCGAAGCTGCAGGCTGCCGGTATCGCGCGCGCTTGGGATCCGGGGCAGGCCATCGACAGCGCGATGTACGATCTCGCTCCCGCCGCCGCCGGCGCGTTCGGGACAGCGCTGAACAAACCCCAGATCGCCATCGCCAAAACGACGACCCTCCTCCCGGACATGCGCGGAGGACGAATCAGCGGCAGGATGGATTACTCGATCGCCTTCACCCCGAGCGCGCCGGTGAAAGCGTTCGTGATCAGGCATCCGATGTTCTTCTACGCGAAGCCCGACTCGACCTATCCGAAGTTTCCCGCCGGCTTCGAAGTGAAGATCGCCGGCCCGTCAGGACATCGAAAGGTCGGCATGCGCCTCGTGCTGATGTCGAACTATCGCGCCGGCACGTACGAGTCGCAGCAGGGTTTCGTCACGGCGTCGGCGCGGTTTTAGGGCGGTCTCTCTTAGATCGTCGACACCCTGTACCTCGTCGAGACCCTTCTCCCCCAGCGCTTTTCAGCTGGGGGATAAGGTGCCGAAGGCGGATGAGGGGGCGTTTCACGAGGATGTAATTCGCGCGCCTTCGAGCGTTTTCGGACCAGCATCGGTAAATCGCGCATATCTCGTAAAGCGCCCCCTCATCCGGCTTCGCCACCCTTCGACTCGCTTCGCTCGCTCAGGGCAGGCTCTTCTCCCCCCACAAGAAACCGTGGGGGAGAAGGGCTCTCGACGAAGGGAGTGGCAAGGATCTCGAGGGAACAATTCAAGAGCGTGTATGAGCGTGTGAGAAATGTAGGTTAACGCAACGTCATCCGTTCATCAGCCCCAGCACCCCCAGCCGACGCCGATAGCGCATCCCGGCGGCCTCGGGGCTGAACTGCGTACGGATCGTCTCCCGCGCCCGTTCACCGATTTGCGCCCTGAAGGTGGAATCCTCAAACACCTGCCGCATCAGATGCGCGGCGTGCTCGATATCCGGATCCGCCCACTGCTGGCCGGCGGCGTAGTGCAGATAGGTACGATCGAGCGTGACCATCTCATAGCCGACCGGGCAGGAGTTGCCGCTGTTCATGAAGTCCATGTTCCCCGACCAGCCGGTGGCAACGACCGGTTTGCCGAGGTACATCGCTTCGGCGAGGATGAGGCCGAAGCCCTCGGAGCGATGCAGTGAGACGACGCTGTCGCAGGCGGCAAGCAGGCCGTTCACGCGTGCGCGGGTGAGCATCCGATCGGTCAGGTAGACGTTCGGTATGCCGGACAACTCCTCCCTCAGCGCGGCGTACTCCTTCGGATGATTGGCGGCATGGCCGGCTTTGACGAGCAGCGCTGCCCGCGACGGATCCGGAAACGCGCGCCGGAAGGCGTCGACGGCGCCGAGGGGGTTCTTGCGCTGCATGACGCTCTCGAAGTCGAACATGCAGAGGAACGTGAATCGCCCCGGCGGCACACCGAGCTCCTCGGGGGAGCAGGGCTCGATCTCCGTGACCTCGATTCCGTGAGGCATGTGCACCACCGGAATCGTCAGTTTCCGGCTGAGCGTGCTCTGCACGAAGGCGCTGGGAGCCCAGATCTCGTCCAGAGGCGCGGCCGATGAAATCCAGGCGTCGGGCAGTTCCGGGAGCTCCCAGTGCCATACACCGATGTTGTACGCGCTGGCCTTGAAGAACGCGGACATCTCGCTGTAAACGGCCGGCAGTTGATCCGCGTTCACGTGATACACACTTGTTCGATAGATCGGCTGCGGCGTCATGTCTCGGCTGGCTACATCGATGAGATCGTTTGGAAGCGCTGCGGCGTCACAGGCTTTCCGGCACAGCCGCGCCGATTCGCCCACGCCCGTGTCGTGCCCGATGTTTCCGGCGATGTTGAGTCCTGGCGGCAGCGGCGTCTCGATGCGATCAGCCCTCGGCACCGGTTCCTTGCGTCCGAGGAGGAACTCCCGCAGTGAGGTGCGCAGAGTCTTGGGAAACAGGAGAACCAGAGGCCTGGCGCGCGAGATGGTCTGGTAGGCGCGCGCGGCCAGTCGCGCAGCCCGAGGGCTTCGCGAGTTCCCGCGGATTCCGCGGAAGACCTCGGGGTGCGCAAAGGGGTCGGGCCCGCAGGCCGCCTGCAACGCGCCCGAATTGCGATAGGCGATCCTGGCGGCGTCGGGCAGCCGCGTACCGTCGGCGAAGCGAGCGAAGGCGTAGGGCGCGTTCCGGAACGATTCATACCCAGCCTCTCGGATAGCGACGCGGTAGTCCTGAATGAGTTTGCCCGCATCGCCAACGTCGGCGACTTTCAGGTTGTAGTCGTATCGCGAAATCATTTCCGGAGCGCCCGGATCGAATCCGCTGAAGTGAAAGAACCGCAGCGGTTCGCCGTTGACCGTCGCGCTGCTTCCGTCGCCTGCAACGCTCCGCTGCCGGAGGTTCCAGTAAGCGACGTTGTATCCGTCGTGACGAAGGATCATGACGCCGGAGAAGAGCCCCGGCGTGAGGTCCATCCATTTCTGATCGACGAAAAGACCGCGCACGGGGTCGACGACGCACTGAAACTCGAGCTTCTCCTGCCACCACGACAGGAATCGCTCCAGCGGCGGTCGCCGCGATACGCAGAGAAAACCGAGGTTGTAGGTACCGGCCTGCAGGATGGTCCGTTCACTGGGATGCTCGTCCCCTTCGATGAATCCCGTCAGATGCGGCGTCAGGATCAGCAACGTTTCCGGCGGCGCTTGGTCGATCTCGGCGAGCGGGCTGTAGATGACGACGTCAGGGTCGATGTAGAGGACGCGGTCGTAGCCGCGTGCGAAGAGGTGCGCGAACATCCACGGCTTCACCGCCGTGTTCAGTTCCAGGATCGAATAACGAAAACAGAACTGGCGTGGATTGGGGAGGGGCAGGTTATCGAGCGGAACCGTCGTGAACGACTCGCCTCCGGACGTGGCCGCGCCGCCGACGAGCAGAATGAACCGGTCCCACTCCGGGTGGTGTTTTTCCGCGGAGGCCATGAGCACTCGAGCGGCGTGCCGGTAGTTCGGGGAGATGATGGAAAAGACCGCTGTGCGCATGAGGTATGACTGAAAACCGGCACGGGCAGCCGGAGCGGGAGAGTACCGCAACGGCTCGGGATGGGGGAAGCGGCGGGGTGTTCGAACGGTGCGGCATCGACACACGACACACACACCGTGACAACACGGTCCGTGCCCCAACGGGGCACGCACCGCGTCGCAACGCCGTCGCCTTCCTGGCCTCGGAACAGACGGCCTACATCACCGGCACGGTGATGAACGTAAGCGGCGTCTTGTACACGAAGCCCCCCTGGGACCGCGGGAGTCCCGCCCGCGCGTGCACGCAGCAGGATGCCGATCATCAAACGCGGACGAGATGCCCGCGCTCCCGGGTGCCGTGTCGCAACGCTGCGCGCTGTTGACGCACGTCGGTCACGTCCTCGAGGCAACGCAGCGGGCTATCGACGCACGCGTCACGTCCTTCGAGGCAACGCAGCGGGCTTTCGACACACGCCGTCGCCTCCTCGCTGCAACGCAGCGCGCTTTCGACGCACGTCCATCACCTCCTCGGTGCAACGTAGCGCTCGTTTGGTGCACGTCCTCACGACCTCGGTGCAACGCAGCGCGCGTTTGGCGCACGTGCGTCACGACCTCGTGCAACGTAGCGCTCGTTTGGCGCACTGCCACACGACCTCGGTGCAACGCAGCGCGCGTTTGGCGCACGTGCGTCACGACCTCGGTGCAACGTAGCGCTCGTTTGGCGCACTGCCTCACGACCTCGGTGCAACGTAGCGCTCGTTTGGCGCACGTGCATCACGACCTCGGTTCAACGTCGCGCTCGTTTGGTGCACTGCCTCACGACCTCGCTGCAACGTAGCGAGCCGCTGTCGCACGTGCCTCACGACCTCAACGCAACGGACTCCTATCACTCTTTCAGCGTACGGGCCTCCGCAGTCTGTGTCGCTAACGTCACCAGATAAACATGGCATCCAAGGTATTCCGTTTCCTTTGCGAACGGCGCTGAACTAGATCGTTGGCAAACTTGATGAAGACCTCGAGACGCCCATCCGGGGCCTCGACAATGCTCGGGAAACTGCTGAACTTGCCGCCTAGATGATTTTCGCCGAATCCACCGACGGCCAGGCGGCTCACCTGCCCGAAATGGATTACCGAGCCGTCGGCCGCGAGAACGGCCAATTGGATGCCGTTTCCTGTCGATATCACCGATGCACGGTCGAATGACGCGATGGGAACGCCGCTGATCCTCGTCCAAGATGCACCAGTCCAGCTAAAGGGAGTGGGCGATCCGGCATTCGATTGCCGTGCGTGAAGCAGATTCCCGCGGAGGTCGACGGCGAAAAGTTGAAGAGTCCCGTCGTCGGTGCTCCGTCCGACGGCAGGAGGGCTTACCAATCCCAGCGACGCAGGCGCGATCAATTGCCAATTCGGCGACCAATGGTCATCATTCGGCGCGAGCTGCGCGACGCCGTATATCGCGCCGTCTTGGGATTTGATAAAAACTTCAAGCTGTTTGTTGCCATTCAGCGCAATGCAAGGATCGCCGGTGAACGATGCGTCCGGCGGCGGGGAAGGCAGCGCCCGCCAGTCGTTCCAGCCAATGATGCCCAGATCGTTCTTCTGAGAGGCCCACAAAACTTTACCGGTCGTGTCCAATGCGACGACCACCCGGAGACCGTTCTCCTCGTCCGCGACATCCGGCGAACTGATGAAAAACTGATCGTTTAGATTCCGCCAGTCCACCCAAGCACCAGCCTTTAAGTCGCGCCAAGCGTGGTAAATCTTGTTGTCGACCGCGCAACGGGCGAAGACTTCGGGCTGGGTGTCGTCTTGATCGAGCGTGATTGCGACTCGCCCGGCAAAATGGAGCGGCACCGGCACGGCGCCGTTCTGGTGGCTGCCGGCGCGTGCTTCCGGGCGACGGACCCAGCTCCACTCGGCGAATTGGCGAGTGCCCGGATCAATAACACGCGTCCAGCACACTTGTCCGTCGTTGCCGATGACGACGATCTCGACGTCGGCTGCCTCGGAGGCAAACGCAGTCGGCGGCATTTTTGCCACCGGCAAAGGAGTCGCGGCGGAAGGAAAATTTCCAGGCGCGGAAGAGGGCGCTGCCGGGAGGATACCATTGGTCAGCACGTCCCATCCTGGTGTCTCGTCGCGCAGCGCGATGCCTACGCGCGTCGTAAAGCTACTGTCGAAAACGCGATTCGTACCACCGGAGGTAAAGAACTTATGTGCACTCGTCCAAATCGCGAGATTATCGTACAGCTGGATATTGTGGCTGTTGCTCGTGCTTGCCAGGCCCCAGTGCAGACGTGCCTTGACCGCGATTGGTTTTGCAAAGGCGAAGTTTCTGGCGACTTCCTCATAAGCTAACAGGTGTTTGTTGCCCGCGCTTTCAGCATGATTTCCATTTTTGAGTCCGACGAGGTCATCATTGCCATAGTCTAGATTGAAATGGAAACCATCCCACTGACCACCGTGGAGCGTGCCAATTTCTATATTGCACACCAGGTTGAAATCAAGGTTATCAACACTGAAATTCTGCATCGACAGTATTGCTATCGAGGGCTGGCAATAACGGATGAAAAATCCGCCTGCAAACTTGTTATCGAGATCTTCGTGGACGAGCTTATCAAATGCCTTGAGGAGCTCATCGATGAAATCGATCTCAGCCCCATTACGGGTAGGCACCGCAATCTCAACACCAAAAATCGGCGTAGGCTCACCGTCACCGCCGTCAGCACCATAGCCGTAAGTGTCGGTGACGCTATAGCTATTTACAAAGCCGTGGCTCGGCACTCGCTGTCCGGCGAGCACCCACCCTACATCATCGCGGACCTCGCGAGCGTCGCTTCTTTTAAACCGTGGAATGACTACAACCCCCAACTTGGCTTGGTCAAAGGGCGGGGAGGACTGAGGCAGAGTTATGAATGCCCCAGGGTCACTGCCGGCGCGGCAGACCAGATAAACATCGCGATCCGCCGCAGGATCAGGATCAAGGTCGTAATTATCGCTCGTGCGATAGGGGTTGATGATGATCTCGATTGCGCGGTGCTGCGCATTCGTATCGTGAATTCCACCATCGTCGCCAACTTGGCTGCTCGGATAAGCGCTGAGGCCGCCGATGCCGGGGTAGGGAGGCGGTTGCGTGAATAGTGTTCGGTCGCGCAACAGTTTCTTGACCGCACTCCATTTTGTCCAGGTGGTCTGTTGCTGCAATCCGAACTGTTCGACGACCTCAATGACCAGCGAATAGATCACCCCCAACGAGCCCATGGACACAAGGACGGCGAGGAAGTCTGCCGTATTGTAATGTTCTATCGGTGGCATCGGATCGAGCGCCGCTTTGAATGCCGCAGTCACCAATCCACCGACCTGTGTCAATTGTAGGGAAGCGCCCGATCGTTCGATCCAGTAACGCTGACCGTCCGCCATCACAATGTCGATGGCACGCACGATCTCCGGATATGGCCCGAACTCAAAATCGGCTCCATGCGTGCTGGTAGAGATGGCGCCGGCAAGGCTTTGGCCGGCTGAGCCGCCCATGGTCGGAAGTGCCCACCGCCCACGCGCCGGCGACGCCGGGAGGGACGGCTGCCGGTCGAGGATGTTGTAGAGATCGTGGATTTTGATCCCCGCCTGAACGTGTACCAGTCTCCTTCTCTCGGCGACAAAATTCGGATTTAGTACCGTCGTCGAGAGGACCGGCGAGCTCGCCGGATGTGCCGTACCCTCGTTGTCGACGTACCCCCAGACCGAAGATCCTTGTGACATGCCGAGAACGGAGCGGAGATTACTGGTGTCGAGCAGATAATCATTCCCCACAGCAGCATCAGATAGGCTCCAGCGGCTACCGATGGGCTTGAGGCGCCGGTCATTGGTCGTTGCAACGCTGATAGCGTGTGCAATCTCCCCAGGGGAAGCTGGTTTAAAAACCTGACGCGGCCGGTAATCGATGGAATGCGACCAGTTGACGAAATCGGGGGCATCGAAATCGGAAGCCATCGGCATTCTCCCATGCGTCGACAATTCATTCACCTTGGAGGAGAAGTGTCGGCCGGACGTACGTTTCTACGGCTCAAGTCGGTAAGGGGCAACCGGGTATCATGTGGTCACTACGATGTTTGGCACGCTTGGCTCGCTTCCGTCGTCCGCATCGCAACCGTCATCCCGAAAGCAGTGGGTATCTGGAAGCGCTACAGCCCGACAACGTCTCCATACTGACGTACGCCCCTTCCCCGCATGACGGAACGGCCGCTCGTCATCAGCATGGCAACGAACATCGCGGGTGGGGCACCGCCGTGATCGGAAGTGTGCTGCGGTTTCGGATGGGATGACGTGTCGTCCCCGACGGAGTGTCCAAGGCGAATAGCCACTCAACAGAGTGTCAGCATTTTTGTGCCGAGCTGCGCGTCCGGCGCGACGTCTTCGAGGAGCGCGTTGAGGATGCGCAAGCCCAGCAAACGACCGCTGCCGAGCAGGACTGAGTCGCCAACGGCGAAGATCGCCGTTCCTACTTTGTTCCATGCAGTACCTCTCATCCGTAGGAGTGACCGAGAAAGTAAATTCCCTACCCCACGACCGAAAAACGAAGGCCTGCACTTCGGGTTATATCTTCGCAATTGCGATCGAATCAGTTCGGCGTCGTTGACGTCCCACACCTCACATGATGCTCATGACGCTCGCGCCCGGGACGCTCATTTCCTGACCGGCGTCGATCGTGTCGGTGCCGGCCAGTGGCAATGAGAATGCGAAGCATGATCCCTCGCCAATGACGCTCGTACACGACAAGCGCCCTCCCAGTGCAAGTGCCAGGTCGCTGGCGATTGCCAGTCCATATCCTGTCGAGGACTCGCCGCCGGTCGGTTTCGCGGAAAGGCTCACACCCTTTCGGAACAGTTGTGTCTGATCGGCCTCGGTAATGCCGGGGCCGCGATCCGTGATCGTGCAGATGACTTCAGGCTGCCGTATGACCGTGGTTACGTTGATCGTCGTACCGGCACCTGAATACTTCACGGCATTCGACAAGAGGTTGTCGAGCACGGCGGCCGCGGCCATGCGGTCGGTGAGAACGCGATCCCATATGGCCGGTCCCTTGAAGACGAGCCGGACCCGCTTCTGGCGGGCCATATCTCGATAAACGATGCAGACGCTCTCGGCGATCTCCGTGAGGCTCGACGGCTCGGGGAGCAACGGCGGGGCTCCGTCGGACAGCTCGGTCAGAACGTTCCGCGCGATGATCGTCATCCGGTTCGTCTCCTGCTTGAGCAGGTTCAGCCATCGCGTGACGTCGCGGTTTCCCGTGCCGGCCAGTTTTCTCTGCAGGAGATTGACCATCGTGCCGACGACCAGAAGGTAGTTATTGAATGCGTGGGCGGAGTAGGCGGCGCGCTGGCTGTCATCGGCGGCCAGCGACTCCATGCGCGCGTGGGCCTGAGCCAGATTCGCGTGGGCTCGCTTGAGATCCGCGTGGGCGCGCGCCACGGCCAACGTCACTTCTGTTTGCTTTCGGGACAACCGGTCTCCCTCGCGATGGCTCGCGAACGGGCAACCATGCGACATCGGATATACCACCGATGAGCTCTGAAGAGTAATCCGTATCCGTAAGGACCCTTCACCTACATGAGATTGCGCCCAATCCACCAGGCGATCGTGACCGCGGCCGCTCCCCATCCGGTGAGCGGGTGCGTGGCGAAGCGGCGGGAGGCGGAGGCGAGCACGCCGAAGGGGACGACGGCGAAGAGCATCGGGTTGAGGCGGAATGCGCCGGCGACGTCGCCGTGCAGCAGGTGATGAAGTGCCCGGGTCGTGCCGCAGCCGGGACATTGCAGGCCCGTCAGCGAGTGAAAGAGGCAGGGCGGGAAAAAATGGACGGCCGCGGGGTCGAAGCGATAGAGGATCGCACCGCCGACCGCCAGAATACCGGCGAGAACGCTAATGATGGCTGCTGAGCGCGCCGGCGAAACCGAAAATGGCATAGAGGATCCCCAGCAATATCCCGCCGCCGAAGCCGACCCAGCTCCAGATCTTCGCAAGGCGGGCCGACGCCTGCGCGCCGAGGACATCGCCGGCGGCGAGCTTCGAATTGACCTGCGCGGCGTAGATGATGGCCACGATCCCCGCCGGAACGCAGCAGCAGAGCGTGATCAGGATCGCCGGCACCAGATAGTTCTGAATCGCCGGTTGGGCGGCGAAGGCCGGCGCCGCCGTGCCACAGTTCGGGCAGACGTTCGTTCCCTCGGGGCGGCGGGTTCCGCATGCGGTGCAATACATCAGTGCTGCGCTCCTTCCGGGTACTCCACGAACTGGCCGGAGGAGTAGACGATGTCGCAGTCGAAGTTCGTCGTCGCCACCGGCTTCTGCCCGGCGAGCGTTTCGAGCAGTGAGTCATGCTCGAAACGGCCGTCTCTCCCCGCGCTTCCGATCACGTATCCGACGCACTTGTCACTCTGCGGCGAGGTGGCGTCCTTCAGGCAGACGTATTGAAAACCGTGTCCCCATCCATCGACGCTCGGCACGGACGCGATGTACTTTGGTACGAGCGCATCGCGCAGGTCGACCGGGGCGGCGCCCTTCGGATACTCCTGGTTGTTGTCGGATGCGTAGGACTCCAGCGCGGCTCCGAGCGATCGGATGTCGGCCATGGTGCGCTTCTGCTCCGCCCGTTGCTTGGCGGTGAGGAAATTGGGGATGGCGATGGCGGCCACGATGCCGATGAAGGCGACGACCACCAAAAGACCGACCACGACGAGCACCACGATCAGCGCGGTATTCGTTCCCTTCGCCCCCGCGGCCGGGAGCGGCGCGCCGTTACTCGGTTTTCCGCATCGCGGACATGGAGCGTTCGACACAGCCTCGATCGCGTTGCCGCACCAGGCGCAGTACTGCATGGTTTGCCCCCTGCTGTTCGCGGGTGATCCGCTTTTGTCTTCGAGAGTATTGGGACGAGTCTCGGTAGTTTAGTCGTATTTCTCACACTCTCACTGGAATCGTCGGCACTCTGTTACTCGTCGATGCGCTCGAAGGTCCTCCCTCTTTCATTCTCGGCAGCACCCTCCCATCGAGAGCCCTTCTCCCCCAGCGCTTTTCAGCTGGGGGAG
>Ga0247676_1000005_pt1 | contig 257724 bp, 229 predicted proteins | sample CNK17_metaG_FD_182802 | JGI IMG/M metagenome (GOLD analysis project Ga0247676, IMG submission 182802) | Soil microbial communities from Purdue University Martell Research Forest, Indiana, United States - CNK17 | ecosystem: Environmental > Terrestrial > Soil > Temperate forest > Bulk soil...
TCTTTCGCGCTCATCGGGTTCCTCCAAGGCATCCAAATACCCCCGGATGCATCATGTTCGGGCCGTCCTCGATGTCCCCGGTTTATGTCCTCGATGCCCCCGGTCAGAACCCCTTCTCCCCCCGCAAGAAACCGCGGGGGGAGAAGGGCTCTCGACGAAGGGAGTTGCAATGCCCTCGATGGAACAATTCAAGTGAGCATGTGAGAAATGCAGGCTAAGCTCGCGCACCGCTCCATCATGCGTATCGCAGGATCCATCCTCCTCATCCTCCTCATGGCCACCTCTGCCATCGCGTGGTCGGGATGCGGCGTCACGTTCGATGTTCCTGAGGGTTGGATAACCGAACCGGATGGCAAGACGAAAGACCCGTGCGCGATCGGCATCAGCCCGAAAGGGTGGAAACAGACCGTCGCCAGTTCGCGCTTCGACGACGACGAGGTCGCCGTTCACGTGAAGATTCTTCACGGCAAACTCGCGGCAACGGCCAGGAAGCTGGAATTCGAGAAGAATAAGGACGGCAACTGGGGGCTTCCGGGCCGTGGAAATCTGTTTACCTCGGAAGGCGTCCGTTTTGGGGCGTTCCACGGCTGGCGCAGTGAGACCGGGTCTCGCGGCTTCGCCCGGGAGGGGGCTGCGCTGCGCGGGCAGTCGCGAGTCTGGTCGGAAGTGTGGGTCTCGTACCTCCTTCACGACGGACATGGAACGATCGTCTGTATCCAGTACAACCAATGGAATCCCGACATCAAGATCGACCGCCCCGCGGCGGCTGACACAATCCTCTCTTCCCTCGCACGTTCTTCAAACTGACGGGTAGGGAAACGCGCCGCAGAAATCCCTCCCCTACTAACGGAGGGAGAATCGCATGGACATCTCGAAAGTCCGCTCGTGCCGGATTCATCCGGCCATTGGTATCGCGCGCGTCGGTGGCAGCGACGAGGGTTACTTCATCGGCCCGGAGATCCCGGGCGAGCAGCGGGTGCCGCCCGATCCGAAGCATGGATTCAAGGACAAGCATGGAGAGCTGCTGCGGCAGGTGGCCCGCTTCCGCGTCTACGGCTACGACGCCGAGGGGAACGTCGTCGGGGAGCTGGACGCTGGGAACGCCGAGGTGGCGTGGCAGGTCCATGTGGCCAACCATAAGGCGGCGTGGTACCAGTTCGACGAAGCCATGGACATCCCCAACTTCGACGGCAGCGGAGGGACCACGCCGCAGAGCAGCAAGCGCCGCAACGCCGACGTCACCGGCGCCGCGCGCGAGAAGCTGGTCATCGATCCCGGCCCGCGCAGCATCAGCGGCCGCAACACCAAAGGCAAGAAGTACCACTTCGACGGCGGGAAGTTCTTCGGCAAGCCGGTCTCCCTCGGCGAGGCCCGCACCGACGACGACGGCCGCCTGCTCGTCTTCGGCGGCCGCGGCGTCTCCGCGTCGAAGGCCGGCCTCCCTGCGATCACCTTTGCCAACAACGACGGCTGGCATGACGACGTCAGCGACGGACCGGTGACCGCCACGGTCAAGGTCAACGGGAAAACGATGGATGCCGGCCACGCCTGGGTCGTCGTCGCGCCGCCCGACTATGCGCCCGGCGTCATCGCCCTCACCACGATGTACGACGTCATCCGCGACGCCGGCTGGCAACTCGATCCCGCTATCCGCCCCGACAAGCCGTCGTTCACCAACGACATCGGGCCGATCTTCCAACGGCTCATGCAGAACCAGTGGGTCAACGCCGGCTTCGGCAAGATCTGGGGCTTCGGCAGCATCGACGACCTCCGGTCGGTCATCGCAACACTGGCCGAGACGGCCGAGTACGCGAAGCCGCTCCGCCGCAGCTACTTCGAGCGATTCCGCAATCCCGCCTTCAACAGCATCGAGCCCGGCCTCATCCCCCCGGTGTACGGCGACAGCGTCAACCTTCCAGCCATCGATCCGCGGGAGTGGTACGCCATCACCACCTTGCAGTACGACATGCTGCGCCAGTGGGCGGAGGGCGACTTCATCGCCGACTACACCGCGAAAGCTACGCCGCCCGCGAAGTTCGACGACATCCCTTTACAAGAACAGCCGCACGCGCTCGACCTGGCCGCGCTCGACAACACCATCGGCGGCCCCTTCCACCCCGGCTGCGAGATGACCTGGCCGATGCGGCAGCCGATCATGTACGAGCAGCCCTTCCGCCTCAAATTGAGGAAAGGTCCGGCCAAGGACTACGGCCCGACGCTCGACTCCGCGGTGGCGCTCGGGCCCGGCGGGCCGCTCGACGGCAGCGGGCCCGGCGACGTCAGCCGCTGGATGGCCGTGCCGTGGCAGACCGACACCTCGAGCTGCCTCTTCGCCTACATCGGCTGGCAGGAGGGGGTCTTCCTCCCCACCTTCTGGCCGGTGCGCGTGCCGAACAGCGTCTTCACCGAGGAGCAGTACGCCACGGTGATGGACGTGAAGAAGACGTACTCGGAGCGCTTCGACGCCTTCCAGTTCGACAACCGCGAGTACTGGCTGCGCTTCCTGGCGCCGCGCGAAGACTACAAGTCGGTGATCAACGAATTCGTGAAGGAGTGGAACGGCGTCGGCGTGGTCACGCAGATGCCCGGCACGACGGACGAGAAGGATCCGTACCACAAGGACTTCCCCTCCACCATGCACGTCGAGCGCGGCGTGACCATCGAGAAGAAGCGGAAGCAGAAGGCGGCGGTGGCGATGGCGGCGGCGGACGAGTCGCGGGTCACGGAGCGGCCGGTCGACGGCGGCGTACGGCCGCGCAACCTGCCAAACCCGAGGAAGTACCGCTGATGCGGACGCCGGTGGCCATCGTCGGAGGGGGGCCGGCCGCGTCGGCGGCAGCGCTGTCGCTGGCCCGGCGCGGCATCACCTCGACGATCATCGAGCGCGGCGACGATCGCGGCGAGAAGCCCGGCGAGTCGCTCCCCCCCTCGGCGCGCCCGCTGCTCGAATCCCTCGGCATCTCCCCCGACGATCATCTCCCCTCCACCGGCAACCGCTCCTCCTGGGGGAGCGACGCCGTCGACGACATGCCCTTCCTCTTCTCCCCGTACGGCAACGGCTGGCACCTCGACCGCCGCCGCTTCGAGCGAGCCCTCATCGCCCGCGCCCTCGCCGCCGGCACCACCCGCCGCACCAACACCCGCGTCACCTCGGTCACCAGCGACAACCGCAACTGGCGTCTGCAACTCGACGACGGCACGTCGATCGACTGCGCCTTCCTCATCGACGCCACCGGCCGCGCCTCCTGGCTCGCCCGCCTCCTCGGCGCCCGCCGCCTGATCCACGACCGCCTCATCGCCACCGTAGCCTTCCTCGCCGGCGGCCACTGCGACGCCACCACGCTCATCGAGGCCGCGGAGGATGGCTGGTGGTACAGCGCGCCGCTGCCGGATTCGCGTCTTGCCGTGATGCTGGTCTCCGACACGCCGCGTCCGTTTACTCCCTCCCCCCTGACGCGTTCCCGCATCGCCTCAGGCGGCTATGTCCTGGTCGCGCCGCCCCGCCGCGTCGACGCCGGCAGCGCCCGCCTCGACCGCGCCTGCGGCGACGGCTGGCTGGCCATCGGCGACGCCGCCATGTCGTTCGACCCGATCTCCTCGCACGGTCTGCTCACGGCGCTGTCTACTGGACTCGCTGCCGGCGAGACGTCACTCGCGGATTACCAAGCATTCGCCGACACCACGTGGCGCGCGTATGCGCGCATGCGTCAGGCGTGCTACGAGGGGGAGGGGCGGTGGGGGGAGGCAGCGTTCTGGCGGCGGCGGAGGAGGGCTCGTTCCAACCTCGAGGGCGTCTAAAGTCGAACAGGCCGATTCACACGGCCACGCCACCTTCCTTTCGGCAGTTTCCACTTTGGACCTCATACGCACAGAGCAGGCTCAAGCCGCCGCCGAAAAGTGCACGAAGCATCGACGCAAGACAAGCAAGCAATGCAGAACTACGGCGATCCAACTTCATACAAACGCTTGCAGTGCACCCGATTCCCGTGCTTCATTTGACATGCTACAATCGCTAGAACTGTTTTAGGAGGCAGCCACGGCAGACTGCAAATACGGTGTACTGATGCGTACCGTCACTGTCATCCTTGTCTGCCTTGGGTGTTCGAGCACTCTCGCAGGCCAGACAATACAGACGGACCGCGTCTATCGTCCGGGAGACATTCTGGCGGTGTCAGGCGGCCCCTTCGACGCGGACTTTCGCAAGAACTGCGTCGCATTCCCTGGGCTCGCTCAGTGCACCCCTTCGGACTCCGTATCGATGGACCTCAAGAACATCACACTCCAGATTCCGGTCGGTGCACGGTCTGGCATCGCGACCGTACAGTCCGCAGGCAGGCTCGTAGGAAGAACTCAGATTCAAATCAAGGCCAATAGCTCGCTTCAGGACGGCGTCAAGACTCTGTTTTCTCGCGCAGACAGCAGTTTCGTCGCGTATCTCTTGGCACTCGCTGCACTGGGTACATTATCGATGTCAATCATCCAAGCACTCAAAAATCTTCTTCCCATGCGAGAGGTTTTTCAAAGCCATCGTACACGATGGTGGCTCGCTCGGCATCTACGGCAGGCCGCTGAGCGCTTCCTGGAAGATCCGCAAAAACATCCGTTGTCCGCTCTGACACTGGACGACGTCGAGAATGAGCTTGTACTGATCGCCGCCGACGGAAATCGACGAGCTTTTTACAACTCCGAAGGTGAAGACTTCCTTAGACAACTAACAGCCGTCGGCCGCCTTGTCCTCAACTACCCCACGAATCAAGGCCAATACATCTCATACGGAGCTCTCCTCGCCGTCATGGCTTCAAACATAGCCGCGCGCGACCTGCAGATTCTCGCTGCGGAGAGCGGGCCAGCGCAAGACAAACTTGACGCACGCAATAGAGTTCAGCTGCAGATTACACAGGCCATCAACGCCTTTCAGCTTTCCAGCAGTTGGTGGTGGCAAAACGGCCTCCACATCGCCGCCTTTCTTTGCAGTACCGGCTTGGCTTATTTGGCGTGCTGGCTGGCGTCGGGAGGCGTTGACTCGCATCTTAGTGTACTCGTCACATCAGCTCTTGCATCATTTCTAGCGCCCGTAGCAAGAGACTTGGTTTCTGCGATTACGAACCTAAGCTCCTAGAAGGTATCCGCTGGACCCAGTGGACAACGATCGGCAATGCCTCGATAAAAGATATACAGGTGACGATCACTGCATCATTGATGGCTGCTCATTCCACCCACGACACGCCACATGATTCACCGGTCGTCGATAGCGTCGCACTCGTACCGCTGTACTCAGGCACTGATAGACACGGCTTTTGGCTGCGCTGGCAATAAACACAACGCCAGACGATCTTTGCGAACCAGATCCACCAACTCTGCGCGACTCTTGTCTGCTATCCATTGATTAATCAATCTGTCAAAGGCTCCCAACCCTACGGCATGGGCGTCTTGTGGTGACAATCCATCAGCCAGTGCTAGATCAATTTCGGAATCACAGTCGATAAACAAATCTGCGGCACCTGGATCCTTCCTAAAATCAGCCGCAAAACTGAAATCTGCGTTATAGCCAAAGAACGCAGCCACGGCCGCTCCGGTAGAATCTGGATTGGAAAGGTTGATGCCGAGACTTCTTGCCGTGTCACATGCGAAGAAATGGACGATCTTGCCGTCGAATACTCCACGGTTATAGAATCCTCTTCCAGCGTGGATAAGGTCCTCATCCGCGTTCCTTAGAAACGACTGGCCGTCCTTCGAACCATGCCCCGACGCGGTGAGGAACGCGACAGACGGGTCATCCATGGCTTGCTCCAACTCGGTAAGCGTCGGGTTCAGTAGCTTCTTTAGCTTGTACCCTCTTCGCGTTAGCTCGTCGTACAAGCCGCCCGCCCGGTCGCGCCTAGCACGCATGAACTGCGTAATTTGCTGATCGCCTGTATCAAATGGGCAGTCCACACAGACAATTGTATCCTTGCCGTTGCGTGCCACTTCATCTTTCCTTTGTCAGTCGCAAGCGTCTAGCTGAACTCCCAGCCCGAAAGATTGGTCTGCCGAGAACAAGAAAAAGATGCCTCCTACTGCCCACCGGATTTCCCGGCGCCACCGCCGCCGCCAAACAGACCCTGAATGAAGCCATTTGTATTGAACGTTAATCCCATAAAAGCGCCCTTCTTAAATTGTTGCCTCGTGGATGGGCTCGAACCGTTGCTTCCAGGCGCAGCCTGCGCGATCTTAGCAACGCTCACGCCGTAGACAAGCTGAACATTTCGCAGAAAGAACTCACTACTGCCTCCCAAATAGAAGTTGGTCGACGGGGAGGAAAGTGACAGCCCGAAAGTCAGTCCGGGAATTAAATCTCTCGGCCGCCAGGCACTCTCGGCATCCATCGGAAACCAATGCCCCAGCCAATAGGCCGTTAACAGAAGCACAGGGTCGACAATCCGGCTGCTGCCGGTCTGAACGGTTCCTTGAGGCTGGGCTCCCGTGTTGTTGACGGCGAAAGTTGGGTTTCTAAGAGTACTCGTGACAACCCCTGCTGCCAAGTTGTACGTGGAGACCACGTGACTCTGGGGAAATGCTATAGTGAGCATGTTCACCAGTTGATCTGCCGGCTGTGGTGATGCAACCGCCGCTGGAACGGCGGTTCCCGCATCTTGCCATATTATCCTATTGACCCCTACGATCTCTGGGAAGTCGGGTTCTTTATCTCCAGACTTCAGCTGGCCAGTCGAAGTGGCAATATAGTACTGTGCTTTCTGCTTCGAGTACACCACAGAATCACCCCAATACTTTGTCTTCGACTGCCAGATAAGCGAGGCAACGTCTGGACTCCCGCCCACGTCTTTCCACATAACATCACCGTCTCTAATGCTATCGCCAGCAAGTACAAGAGTTTTGGCGTCACCCGATTTCGGCAACTTTGTCGCATCTAGCGTACCCGCGGGGTCGTCTTGGCTGGCAATATAGAAATGTCTGCTGTCGTCCGCGAAGACGAACGTTCCGTGGGGGTACGGTGTCCCCGCTTTTCGGCGCGGAGGCTGTGTACCAAAAGGCTGCCACAGAAGGCCCTCACTTCCGTCTGCGACCTGTTGTGGCCTCGCGTCTTCTTGGATAGTTTCGAATTGGGTTATCGGGAACGATGGCGGCTCATCTGCGCTTGCGACACCGCCTTGAATCGCTGTGTAGAAGTGGCCATTACCGGGATTTACAATTACATCGCCAACAATATGCGGCGCTCCCCTCAACCACTGCCTGGCTGGTGAGGGCGGTGCGGCAGTGCCAGAATCGAGCCATGTCAGAGTAGTTGATTCGGTAAAGAGGTCTCCGTGAGCCGACACGAGCGGAAGCGGTTCGGCGCCGGCCGCAGAGACGCCACCAACCGTAGCTATCCAGAGGTGCGACGAGGTCGATGCGATACAACTGCCTGCGACGAAGACTGTATTGGGCTGCCACGTCTTCGGAGAGGATCCGCATTGTGGTGGCGCCGCCGGGGGCGGAGTAACGTCTTTCCAGGTGAGCTTCACGCCCGTAGGCTCTTGAACCGTTTCGAGTGCAGATGGCTTCGGCCATGAATTCACGCGCCAGGAGATGCCTGCCTGGAGAGCTACATAGTAGTGCCCATTCAGCGTGGATTTCTGGCCAGACAATGGTGGAACGACGATGCTGCCGACCGGGTAGAATGTATTAGTTTCCCAGGGGGCGCCTGGAGTAGGTGGTGTATAAACCGTGTTGATCGAAATTGTTGGTATTACATCACCCGGCATCTGGAGTGGCCAAGTTAGGAAGAACGGACCACGATCGATAGCGGCACTTGTTGTACCAGCAGATGGTGCTCCGCCGGCGAAGCTAGGCCTGACAGGAGTTGGATTGATCACATTGCCTTGCTGATTTGTGAGATTGATGTTGAGGAGTCTCAAGCGAGTGAGGCTCCAGATCGCGCTGGCGTCAATCCCGATCACTAGACGCTCCCTCATCATCAGCGGCGTTTTTGCATCGAGTCTGTCGCACGTCCTGCCCCCGAGAACAATAGGAGCCTCTTTGGGTCCAACAGTCATCGGTTCAAGAAGAAAGGGTTGGGTTGCACTGTATGTATAAACGAGACGGAAACATACTAGGCGACTATCGGAGTCAGTCGGAGGCATCATTAGTTTCGTGCGCCACGAGTCCTGTGCCCACGAATACCCCGGAAGACTTCCAGTACCACCACCGGAGGATTGACTGCTCTGGCTCGAGGTATTTGAGTTCGGCGACCCTTGGCTTTTCCCGCCGCCTTGGCCATCGGCTGTCGATGAGAATGCGAGGAGAATGGCAACAGAAATGCAAAGATACCTCATTAGATTCCTCCGGCGGCGATAAAGATTGCCGTGATTCTAGCCCCTTTTCCCAGACCTGATTGCACTTTATGGAGTAACGAAGTTCGCTGCCGGAGGCGTCATGCTCAAGAGCGAGCATGCGGGGGCCGGGTCAGCTCTTTCGTTCGAAGCTAAACTACTGGACGAGCGGGCCTTACGTTTCCAGCTTGGTGTTCGCTTGACATGAGTGTAGTCGTAGAATTGTCCAGCCGGCTATGAGAGAAATGGATGCGAGGATCGAAGCCTAATTCCACCAGAACTCAGTCCTTCCTCGACTTCGGCGAGACCCGCGGACCGCGGTCGAAGACCTCGACGAGGTCATACAGCCGGCAATCGAGTGCCTCGGATAGCCGGAGAAGCATGCCCAGCGTGGGCGTGGTCACTCCTCGTTCCAGCCGGCTGATGAAGATCACGTTGGAGCGCGACCCTTCAGCGAGCTCCGCCTGAGTCAAGCCACGCGCGACACGCAGCTCGCGGAGGTGCGGACCGAAGATCGCGCCTTCCTCGCGCGTCGATTCAGTCACGACAGCCCCATTGACAAATCAGGCGCATCGACTTAGCTTATATGCACACGCCAAGGAGATCTTCATGGACGAATCCACCCGCTCCCGTATCCGGCACATCTTCCTCTCTCCCCGTCCCAACTTCGCCCTCATGACGGCGGCGGATCTGCTCGGGTTCACCCTCAAGGAGCTGAAACGGGAGATCGAGGATGGAGCGATTGTAGCGGTTTGGACGGCGCTCGGGGAGCGGATGACGCGCGAGGAGCTGGTGGCGGTGGCAATGCAGACGTTGGAGCAGTCCGTCATCGAAGATGCGCTCGGGAAGGATGCCCCGTCGGTGCTGCCGGAGGCGATCCGGCTGGTGGAGCTGCGAGCGAGGGTCCCGCGGTATCAGCGGGACGTGCTCCGGGCTCTGGCGCGGCGGGAGGGGACGTCGGTCGATGCGGTGCTGACGCGGGAGCTGGAAGACGTCGTCTCGGCGCATGCCGAGGAGCTGGCGGGAGTGCCGGGACTGGCGATGGCGATGCGGTGGCCGGAGACGGATCTCGGGCTTGATCGCCGCGTCGCTCCTCGCGCGCAGCCCTCGCCCGAGTGATCCGACTACAATCATGTGCGCCCGATCAGGAGACAGACATGAATGATGTTCGACGATTCACAGCGATGATCTATCGTGAGAACGATGGATATGTCTCGCTCTGTCCCGAGCTTGACGTCGCCAGTCAGGGAGATTCGGTGGAGGAAGCCTCAGCCAACCTTCGGGAGGCGGTGGAGCTCTTCATTGAAAGCGCGGACGCATCCGAAGTCGACGGACGGCTACGGGGAGAAATGTACGTGACGGCGCTAGAGGTCTCGGCTGGCTAGGCTGCGAGTTCTTTCGGGCGCGGACGTCTGTGCTCTGCTGTCGTCACAAGGGTTCCGCGAGGTCCGTCGCCATGGCAGTCACATCGTCATGCAAAAACGGACGGCCGATTCCACGATCACGGTCCCTGTTCCTGACCACAAGGAGCTGCGCATCGGCACGCTTCAGTCAATCATTCGCCAGTCGAAGCTTCCGCGAGGGTTGTTCGAGACCGCTTGACCGATACAGGGGTAATCCGAAGCTGTCGCACGAGGTCGGCGCCCCAGGAGTCTGCCGGAGGCGATCCGGCTTGTGGAGCTGCGGGCGCGGGTTCCGCGGTATCAGCGGGATATGCTGCGGGAGCTGGCGCGGAGGGAGGGGACGCCGGTCGATGCGGTGCTGACGCGGGAGCTGGAAGGCGTCGCCTCGGCGCACGCCGAGGAGCTGGCCGGGGTGCCGGGACTGGCGATGGCGATGCGGTGGCCGGAGACCGAGGTAACGGGTTAGGCGTTCCGCGCGTGGGGGTCGAATCGGTCCCGAATGGATCCCCGTGGCGTTCAGCCACGATCAGGACCCGCCGGCCCCCCAGTTCTGGTTGACGCCGGACGTTGCGATCTCGAGTCGTGGCCAGACTCCGCACAGACAAGATGTCTCTGCCCAGTCTTGTCCAAATTAGCTCGGATCGATCTCAGGGCGTAACTCTCAGAAAACGGGAGAATCATGCAGCCCCACGCGAGAGAAGCCAGTCGCAACAGCCGCGGAGCGGCGACATCTACGTAGCCCACAGCGTGAGCTGTGGGGAAGAGGAGCCCATGGATCAAGCCGCGGAGCGGCGACATTTCGAATCTCGCCACCCTCCGTAGTTTGCGCGATTCGAGATTTCGCCGCTCCGCGGCTTGAGATTCGTTCGACATTTATCCCACAGCTCACGCTGTGGGCTACGTAGATTGCGCCGCTCCGCGGCTGGTTTCGCAACCGCGTTGATCCATTCCCTTGACCCCATCGATCTGCTGCTCAGATCGGCTTTGCAAGACGCTACTTTGGACAACTGGCAGCGTTGCGGCACGCCGAGGCAGTCCCTCATCGAGGAGAATCTTCATCAGTAAGACCAATGCTCGACGAATCCACCCGCTCCCGCATCCGTCACATCTTCCTCTCTCCCCGTCCCAATTTCGTTCTCATGACGGCGGCGGATCTGCTCGGGCTCACCCTCAAGAAGCTGAAACGGGAGATCGAGGATGGGGCGATTGTAGCGGTTTGGACGGCGCTCGGGGAGCGGATGACGCGCGAGGAGCTGGTGGCGGTGGCGATGCAGACGTGGGAGCAGTCCGTCATCGAAGCGGCGCTCGGGAAGTATGCCCCGTCGGTGCTGCCGGAGGCGATCCGGCTGGTGGAACTGCGGGCGCGAGTTCCGCGGAATCAGCGGGACGTGCTGCGGGCTCTGCCCGGCGGGAGGGGACGTCCGTCGATGCGGTGCTGACGCGGGAGCTGGAGGGTGTGGCTTCAGCGCATGCCGAGGAGCTGGCGGGAGTGCCTGGACTATCGCTGGCGATGCAGTGGCCGGCGATCTCGTGACGGGGTGGGCGTTCCGGAGTGACTGAAGGTCGAATGGGCTATTGTGTAGATCCGTGGATCTACAGAGTAGGCTTTTTTTCGTTCTGAGTAGATCCCGGGATCTACTGAAGAGGCTTTAAGCCAATTCCGTCCGGCCACTCGGCTCCTGAAGAACGAAATTCGCCTCTTCATGGCATCCATGGATCTACTCTTGAGGCTTTTCTGCTTTCGAATAGATCCATGGATCTACTGAAGAGGCGTAAAGCCTCTTCGGGTAGGCTCAAAGCCTCCTGGGGGTCGGAAAAAGCCTACCTGGGTAGGCTCAGAGCCTCTTCGGGTAGGTCCAGAGCCTACTAACCCGCTTTTCTCACAGCCTTCTTGAAGCACTACCACTCCTCTCGTCGAGAGTCCTTCTCCCCCGCGGTTTTTTGCGGGGGGGAAGGGCTCTCGACGGGTAACAGGGTGCCGACGACTCAAGTGAGAGCGTGAGAAATGCAGTCTAACGCACCCGAAATGACCACTTCCCGCGAGCGTCGATCGCACGCGAAGGCGCGAAGGGGCACGGATTCGCAGATCCGTAGATACACGATTGGGATGCACAAGGTTCTCGACCGCTGGGGAAGATCGCTCGCCTGCCTTTTGAGTTGCAGGATCCGCCGGGAGATTCTCGATATCAAACGGTTCGATCTGCAAGATCCGCCGGCAGATTTGCGATATCAAGCGGTTCGATCTGAAGGATCCGCCGGGGGACTTTCGATATCAAACGGTTTGATCTGCAAGATCAGCCGGCAGATCTTCGATATCAGCCCGTCGATCTGCAAAACATCCGCGGAGCGCGCGTTTTCGCCCCTTCGACCTGTGACAACTATACTTGTCACCTCCTCTCCGGCGCCCTCTCTCCTCTCGGGAGTGACAAGTATCGTGTGCAGTTTTTTACCTGGGTAGGGATATCCATCTCTCACGACCCTCCTCCTGCGTGACGGACGCAACCAGCTGCAGACGACCCGTAAGGCCGAACGACATCGACGCCGGACCGGGATCGCTGCGCCTTGGCAAGGCGCCGTCACAGACGACCGGCACGCGTACGAGTGCCCCATGCCCGGAGGCTCCTGATCAGGGGCGGCCCGGGTAACCCGGCTGTCGTGGCACGCCACGAAGTCGTAACACGAAGGAGGACACCATGTCCAACGTAGTAACGGGAGTTACTGAGGCCGCGCCGGAGCCCCCGATGCCGCCGCAGAGTCCGACCGTCACCCATTACCAGTTGGTGGCGGCGAACCTCAACAAGGCCATCGACGACATGCTGGCTCTGATGCCGAATCTGGTGGAGGCCCACCCGGCGACGAAGGGAGCGGTGCGCTCGCAAAAGACCGTGTCGAATGCCTTCATCATTTCGGCGATCGCCGCGGTCGAGCAGAATCCCGAGATCGATGGTCTTCACAGGTTCGACGTTACCGAGGCCCGCGACGTCCTGCAGTTCAGCGAGGCCTTCCGTCCGATGAGGGACAAGCTGTACGCCGCCACCATCAATGTCGGATTCAGCATCGACTTCCGACGCGCCAACATCGTCGAGCCCGCGTTGGAGGTCTACGCCCTGACCAAGGGTCTGGCCCGCAATCCCGAGCACACCGCGGCGGCGGCGCACGCCGCGAACCTCAAGCGCGACCTCGGAAGATCGGGGAGGAGGAAGAAGAAGGTGACACCGGCGCCAGCGCCGGGTAAGCCCGCCGAGCAGGGAGGGCTCGTTCAGTAGAAGACCAGGCACGGCCGCGCGTCCCGCGCGGCCGTGCCGCAACATTTTGCTCCCAAGCGGCGCTTACCGCTTCCGGATTTCGGCGCACGCTCGCCCTGATCGTTATTTGGCCAGTCATTGCGTGTCTATCCCGTCGGCTGGGACTGAACGTCAGGGCTCATTCCCAGTACGACTATGACTTCGGCCGATCGCCGGGAACTTCGCGAAAGTACTCCTCGATATCCGCGCCTCCCAGTGGCTTGACCATCACCCGCACAGGGCGGGTCGTACTGCCAAACTGCACGATCGCCTGCCGAACATCGCTGTAGCCGGACTTCTCCCAGAAGCGTTCGGCCTTCCGGTTGCCGGCCACGACATCGAGGCGCAGCCAGGACGCCCCTTCATCCTTCGCCCACGTCTCGAGCTGCCCGTACAACAGACCGGCCAGGCCTGTGCCATGAAGTGGCGAGGCGACCATGAAGAGGCTGATATGCCACACGCCGGGTGCCGGGAGATCGGTCAGCACGGAGGCCGTGGCCACCATCTGATCGCCGGAGTCGAGGAAGCCGAGGACGTAGACCTTCTCGTACGGCAAACCGGGAGGCGGCCGAAACTCGAGCTCCTGCTTTGCCTCATCGGGTCGAGGCGGCGCTCCCGTCACCGCCAGGAAGTACTCGGGGTTGCCGGCGAAGAAGGCCTGTAGTGCCGGCAGATCGTCTTCGCCCAACTCGACCGCTTCGTACACCTCGGCCGCGAATAGCCGGCGTCGTGAAGGATTAGCCCGCATTTCTCACACGCTGAGTGGAATTGCCGGCACCCTGTTGGTGGCGACACTTGGGACGATGTGGGGTTGTGCTAGGTTCGTTCTCGGCAGTACCTCCAATCGAGAGTCCTTCTCCCCCAGCGCTTTTCAGCTGGGGGAGAAGAGCCTGCCCTGAGCGAGCGAAGCGAGTCGAAGGGTGCCGAAGGCGGATGAGGGGGCGTTTCACGCGTACGCCATTCGCGCGCCTTCGAGCGTTTTCGGACCAGCGTCGGTAAATCGCGCATATGTCGTAAAGCGCCCCCCTCATCCGGCTTCGCCACCTTCTCCCCCCGCAAGAAACCGCGGGGGGAGAAGGGCTCTCGACGAAGGGAGTTGCAATGCTCTCGAGGGAACAATTCAAGTGAGCATGTGAGAAATGCAGGTTGGTGGGGTTCATGCGCTCTAAATCCGCTGCTTTCACGCCGGGTTGCCTGATCTCCTACATGATATTCGCGCTTCGGCGCCGAACGACCTGCCATCCCGCGGGGTCGTATGATCAATGCGCATGAAGCTGCTCGCTGCCGCCGCGCTCGTATCGGCGATCGTCCCTTCGCTCGTCGCACAGACGGGGACCGGACCGCAGCTCGCCATCGTCTCCGGCGGCGCGCGCATCGTCGATCGCGATCCCTCTTCCGCGGCGTCGAATTGTGGCGGATGGTCTTACGGCCCGTCGCCCGTGCTCGACGACGAGGGCCATCTGGCGGAGATCTACACCGTCGAAGACCAGATCACGAACCACTGCGATCCCGATCTCCTCTCTCCGAAGCGATTCGGCGACACCATCTGGCACCACGTGCGCAAACCAGACGGCACCTGGAGCGCCAGCGACGGCAAGGCCGCTCTCTCGCGCGATGACCTGGCCTGGATGCAGGATCGAGACTATCTGCCGGCCCACCCCGAGGCGTACGTCGGCCATCTCGGCTCACCGGCGGTCGTGAAACGCGACGGCCGCTATTTCATGGCCTTCACCGCCTCCATCTCCGACCCGAACCTCTGTGCCGCCGAGCATGACGACACCACGGCATGCGGTTCCTGCACCGATCCCTGGTCCTACTTCGTGGTCATGTGGGCCACCAGCGAAGACGGGGTGCACTGGAGCGTCGTCACCCGTGATGTCACAGCGCCCAACCGCGCCCTCGGCGCGGCCATCCTGTGGCGCCAGCCGCCCGATCCGAGTACCCGAGGAGCGTTCAAAGGCATCGCGCGCGTATCGATGTTCCCAGTGGAAGACGATGGCCAGAGCTGGTTCTACATTGCGGCGCAGTATTGGAGACCCGATTCCGCCCAGCCGCCGGCCCTCTTCCGCATCGCCTACGATCCGGCCAGCCCGTCGGGAACCCGCGGCAATCCGCAGATGCAACTGGTGACGACCGCGCTCGTCAATGGATCACCAAGCAGCACGGCAACCTGGGTCGACTGTCCTTCAGGAGAGATCCCGGCGGCCTTGAACGACCACCTCCAGGTCAGCCTCATCCTCGACTTCAACCAGCTCTCGACGATCGCGCCGATCAGGAGCCTGCCGCCCTACCGGTATATCGCCACGCTGCTCAATGGCCCCTTCGGCTTCCCGGGAGACCGGCCCGCGGCGCACGTCGTCTACGAGCTGTCGACTGACTTTGTGAATTGGACGCGCGCCCAGCCGCTATTCAGCACCATTACCCATTTTGCCGACAACCTCAGCTATCCGTCGTCGGTGATCGATCCCACGCTGTTCGAGGATGGCTCGGGAGTGCTGCATCTGCTGGTGGACTCCGCCGACGGCGATCCGGCGAATGGGGTTCCGCGCGGGGGCACCGATCCATGCGACACGAGCGGCTTCGGCCCCACGGCGCCATTTGTCGGGACGGGAGTATATGAAGCCGTCGTGGCCCCTGCCGGACCGTTCATCCCGACCTCGATCACGGCCCATCCGATCACCGACTCCGATGGTGTCGCGCGCAGTCTTCAGATCAACGTCGCCGCTCCCGGCGCGCCGCCCAACGGCACGGCCACCATCGTCATCGGCTCCATTTCGCGGGTGAGCGTCCCGATCATCGGCGGGGCGGGAACGGTCTCGCTGTCATCGCCTGTCCGCGGCCACTTTGACGTGACGGTCTCCTTCTCCACCTACGGCCTCTGGTCCCCGAGCAGCGTCGACCTCGGCAACCTGACTCTGAGCCCCTCCCTCCCCCAGCGCAGACACGCCGTGATCCACTGACTCGGCTATGGCCGGTGGAGGAACACCTGGACGAACCAGACGGCGGCCACGCACGCGGTCAGGACCGCCTCCATGGCGGTTGCGGCGAGAAAGGCGTACCGAGGGGAGCGGTGCGGTGTGAAGAGTGCGCAGACGAGAAAGGTGAGCGCGAGCAGTGGCGCAATCAGAATCCGGAGCACGGAGTAGCCGGCCGACATAGCAAGGGTTGAAGAAGGCGGAGCATGCCTGCCGATGGTGTACAGAATGATTGCAACCAGACCGGTGACCGCGACGGCAAGGCACAAGCTCGATAGCACCATCCAGAACCGGCGATATGGTCGGAGGAAAAAGAGCGCCCCTCCCGTCGGTACGAGAGCGAGCACACCGAAGCCGGCCACGAAGATGACGGAGTCGCCGAACGCGTACATGCCGCCGGCTGCCTGCGCCTCGGGGCCGCTGGTGCTGGCCATGCGGATGGCCACAGCCGCGGATGCCGCGAGAAACGCCGCCACATACCCGCCGGCGACCAGGATGACCTTGAGGGACGATTTCATGGCATCAGTGCTGGAGGGCCGGAACCAAGGTCACCGGGTTGGCCCAGCATGCCCGAAGTATAGCGGTCGAAGAGACCCCCGAGGCGAAACCCCGTTGGTCTGGACTTAACGCTGAGTGGAATTACGGGCACGCTGTTGGCGGCGAAACTTGCGACGATGTGGAGTTGTACGAGCGGTTCGTTCTCGGCAGTACCTCCAATCGAGAGCCCTTCTCCCCCAGCGGTTTCTTGCTGGGGGAGAAGAGCCTGCCCTGAGCGAGCGAAGCGAGTCGAAGGGTGCCGAAGGCGGATGAGGGGGCGTTCACGAGGACGTTATTCGCGCGCCTTCGAGCGCTATCGGACCAGCGTCGGTACATCGCGCATATCTCGTAGAGCGCCCCCCTCATCCGCCTTCGGCACCCTTCGACTCGCTTCGCTCGCTCAGGGCAGGCTCTTCTCCCCCCACAAGAAACCGTGGGGGGAGAAGGGCTCTCGACGAAGGGAGTGGCAAGCTCTCGAGGGAACAATTCAAGTGAGCGTGTGAGGAATGCAGGTTAAGCGGCTTACGGTCGGAGCGCTGGGCGAAACTTGGGACGATGTGGAGTTGTGCGAGCGGTTCGTTCTCGGCAGTACCTCCAATCGAGAGCCCTTCTCCCCCCACAAGAAACCGTGGGGGGAGAAGGGCTCTCGACGAAGGGAGTGGCAAGCTCTCGAGGGAACAATTCAAGTGAGCGTGTGAGGAATACAGGTTAAGCGGTTTACGGTCGGAGCGCTGGCGGCGAAACTTGGGACGATGTGGAGTTGTGCGAGCGGTTCGTTTTCGGCAATACCTCCAATCGAGAGCCCTTCTCCCCCAGCGGTTTCTTGCTGGGGGAGAAGGTGCCGAAGGCGGATGAGGGGGCGTTCACGAGGACGTCATTCGCGCGCCTTCGAGCGCTATCGGACCAGCGTCGGTACATCGCGCATATCTCGTAGAGCGCCCCCCTGCTCTGAAAATGGGCGTAAACTACTGATCTCTCATCTTTCAAAACTGAATAGTCAACATCAACTTAAGAATGGGAGTGGTCTACCCATTTTCGTCCTCGGTGGTCTGCCGCGGGCCGCAGAGCCGCGGCAGGTGTAGTCTCATCCGCCTTCGGCACCTTCTCCCCCCACAAGAAACCGTGGGGGGAGAAGGGCTCTCGACGAAGGCAGTGGCAAGCTCTCGAGGGAACAATTCAAGTGAGCGTGTGAGAAATGCAGGTTAAGCGGTTTACGGTCGGAGCGCTGGCGGCGAAACTTGGGACGATGTGGAGTTGTGCGAGCGGTTCGTTTTCGGCAATGCCTCCAATCGAGAGCCCTTCTCCCCCAGCGGTTTCTTGCTGGGGGAGAAGGGCTCTCGACGAAGGGAGTGGCAAGCTCTCGAGGGAACAATTCAAGTGAGCGTGTGAGGAATGCAGGTTAAGCGGCTTACGGTCGGAGCGCTGGCGTCTCGCAGCGCTCCGTCCCTCCCCGCTTCACGCGATCTTGCGAAGCAGCTCCGCGGCCTGGGCCTTCTTCTCGTACTTGACGTCCGTGGCGGCGATCTTTTCGAGGTAGGGCTTGGCGCTCTGGCTGTCGTTGCGTTTCAGGTGGGTGCGGGCGATCCAGAACCAGGTGTCGATGATGTACTCGTTCTCGTTCAGCTTTTGCGACTGCACGGCTTTCTCGAACGCGGCGGCGGCGTCTTCGTACTTCTGATGGGCGTAGGCGATGCGGCCGAGGTGCGTGAGGGCGTCGAAGTAGTCGTAGGAGCTCTGTTCGACGTTCTCCAGCACGCGCTGGTAGTACGGCATGGCGCCGCTGTAGTCGCGGGTGTCGAAGAGGATGGAGCCGCAGAAGAGCAGGGCGTTGCGGAAGAAATAGGAGTTGAAAAACGGCTGATTGGCGTCGAAGAGCTGCAGCGACTCGTTGAACAGGCGCAGCGCTTCGTCGCGGTCGCCGAGGGCGTAGGAGTTGAGGGCCTTGAGCGCCAGGGCCTGCGCCGTCACGTTATTGTTCTGCGAGTAGCGCATGGACTGGTCGTGCAGCTCCCTCGCCTTCGCGTAATCGTGGTCCTCGTGCGAGAGGTGGCCGAGGATGACGTACGACTTGTACTTGATGTCATTCGCCTCGTCGGACTCCTCGGAGGCGCACGCTTGCGAGAAACCGCCGCGCGCGCCGGCCACGTCGCCGGCATAGAGGGTGGCCACGGCCCGGTAGTACGTCGCCTCCAGGGTCGTCAGAACCCTGCTTCCCTGCGAGGCGAGCTGCTCGATGAACTGCGTCACCAGTTGCGCCAGGATGCGGCTGTCCGAGGTCGGATCGACGATGAAGTTGTGCAGATAGACCAGGCGATTCTCGAGGATGCGCATCAACTCCAGCATGAGGGTGATGCGTTGCGCCTCGTCGGTGGTGTCCTTGAAGAGACCGGCAAGCTTGCGCTGCAGCGCGCCGTACTCGTCGCCATACTGGCGGGCCAGCATCTCGGTGAGCTCGCCCGGCTCATTCTGCAGTCTGGTCTCGAGTGCGACGCGCTGATTGACGAGAGTGGTGATCTGGGCTGTGAGGTCGTTTCGGTCGGCCATCGTTCTTACCGTTCGCGCAGTGCAATCGGCGATCCACCGATCTGGAGCAGGCGGAGCTCGATCTGGTGCCGATCCTCGTCGATCGACTTCACCATGATGGTCACGTGATCGCCGAGGCGCAACTCCCGGCCGCTCGACTCGCCGCGCAGGCGGTGCTCGCGCTCGCGGAAGACCCAGAAGTCACCGCCGATCGTCGCCACCGGCACCATCCCCTGCACGAAGATCTCATCGAGCTCCACGAAGAGGCCGAAGGCGGCCACGCCGGTGACGGTGCCGGTGAACGATTCGCCGACCTTGTCGCGCATGAAGATGACCTTCTTCCACTCCAGCACCTCGCGCGAGGCCTCGTCGGCGCGGCGCTCGCGGTCGCTGGACTGGGCGGCGTACAGCGGATGGGCGCGCTCGATCTTCGCCAGACGCTCGCCATACATCGGACCGTGCTCGATCAATTCGGCGAGGCGGCGGTGGACGATGAGATCGGGATAGCGGCGGATGGGCGAGGTGAAATGGCCGTAGTTCTCCAGCGCCAGCGCGAAGTGCCCGATGTTCTCCTCGGAGTACGAGGCACGCTTCATCGAGCGGAGGACGACGTTCGTCAGGAACCGTTCCTCCGGCGTCCCTTCGACCGATTTCATCACGCGCTGCAGCTCGCCCGGGCGCATGGCCTCGAGGTCGCCGCGAAGAAGCAGCTTGAATTCCTTGAGGATCTCGCGCAGGTCTTCCAGCTTCTGCGGATCGGGTTGCTGGTGGATGCGGAAGATCCCGGGCTGATTGGCGAAGACGAGCTCGGAGGCGACCACCTCGTTCGCCGCGAGCATGAACTCTTCGATGATGCGGTGGGCGACGTTGCGCTCCGTCGGCTTGATGGCATCGATGACGCCGGCGGCGTCGAGGATGACCTCGGCCTCGGGCAGGTCGAAGTCGATGGAGCCGCGCGCTTCGCGCCGCTTGCGCAGGATGTCGTACAGCGCGTGCATCCGCGTGAAGTCGGCCAGGAGGTAGCCGTACCGCGCCCGCAACTCCCCCGCCTCGGGAACGACGACGCCGTGCGGCGGCGGGCCGCTCGGCTCGGCCACCCCCTCGTTCACGAGGAAGGCATTGACCAGCGTGTAGGTCATTCGCTCTTTCGTCCGGATGACCGAGCGATAAACCTTACGGTCGACGAAGCGCCCTTTCCTGTCGATCTCGATGTCGACGGAGAACGTCAGCCGCTCCACGCGCGGGTTCAGCGAGCAGATACCGTTCGAGAGACGCTCCGGCAGCATCGGAACCGCGCGCCCGGGGAAGTAGACGGACGTTCCGCGCTCGAAGGCTTCTTCATCCAGCACGCTCCCCTCGGCGACGTAATGCGAGACGTCGGCGATGTGCACGCCGAGGAGATAGTTGCCGTTCGGGAGTAGCTGGACCTCCACGGCATCATCGAAATCCTTCGCCGTCTCGCCGTCGATGGTGACGATGTTGTGCTCGCGCAGGTCGACGCGCCTGGCGATCTCCTCGGGCTTGACTTCGTCGGGCACGGCATCGGCGGCGGCGAGGACTTCCTCGGGAAACTTGTGCGGGATGTGGAACTTGCGGATGACGAGCTCGATGTCGACGCCCGGCTCGCCGATCATGCCGAGGACTTCGACGACGCGGCCGCGGGCGATGTGGCTGGTCCGGTCGGGGTAGCGATCGATCTCGACGTTGACCATCTCCTGATCGCGCGCGTCCATGGTCCCGTCGCGATCGATGACGACGTCGTGATCGAGGCGCGTGTCGAACGGGGTGACGAACGGCTGATCGGGATCGGCGTGGAAGCGTCCGACGACGGTCCGGTGCGCGCGGCGCAGCACCTTCGAGACTTCGCCGATGATGAGCTTGCGCTGCCGGATGGTGTGGTACTTCGGGCTGTGTTTGTCGACGCGAACGACGACGAGATCGCCGTTCATGGCCCCTTTCATGGAGCGCCGGTCGATGAAGACGTCGGGCTCCGTCCCTCCTCCGCCGAAGATCGTGCCGTAGCCGTCCGGGTGCACGCGGATCTGTCCGGCGTGGTACGGCGTGAACTCGAGGAGCGAATAGCGCTTGCCGCGAACGGCGATGATGATGCCGTCCTGCTCCAGCTCATCGACGGCGCGCTCGACCTGCTCGCGCGTCAACTCGGGGTCGGCAAGGCGCTCCCAGATGTCTTTGACCGGAAGCAGCCGGTTGCCGCGCTGGCGGAGAAGGTCGGTGATCGATTGTCTGAGGCCGGCGGAACCGGGGAGAGAAAGGGATTGAGGCAAAGGACTCCTCGCGTCAGCGCGAGCGCGTCGATTTGCCGTTCGACGACTTCGGCGCGGTGATGCGGTTTGCGGAAAGGCGGCGGCGCACGGGGCGGATGGAATCGGCGAAGCCGTTGAGCATGGTCTGGGAGCGAAGCTTATTGTGAAGCGTGTTGCGGTGCACGCCCAGCGCCTTTGACGCTTGCGTGACGTTGCCGCGGCTGGCCGACATGGCCGCCACGATGTACTTCCCCTCGAAGGCTTCGACAGCCTGCTCGAGAGTGATTCCGTTGCCAATCAATTCACGAATGATCTGGTTCAAACGATCATCGATACTTACCATCGAATTTGCACCTGCCTTGCTTTGGAGGAGCGCGATTCTACACCCCTCGTTCACGAAAGTTACTACGCAATTTTGAGGGACACGCAAAGAAAATTTACGCGGCCCGCGCGCTTGACAAACGGCGCGAAAGGAGCAAGTACCCGAGCGCGGCAACGGTGAGAATCGCTCCGGCGATGAGCGGGCGCGGGCGGTAGATCCACTGGATTCCGTGATGTCCGCGCGGGACGTGCACGGCGCGGAAAACCGAGGTTTCATGCGGGTTTGCGGGCATCCCGTCAACCATGACCGACCATCCCGGAGCGGCCTGTTGCGTGACCACCACGTCGCCCGCCTCGGGCGCGTCGACGTCGATGAACACAGACGACGGAGTGAACGCGAGACTTCTGACCGTCGAGAAATGGTGTGTGGCGTCGCCGACCACATATGCGAATGGAAACGCGCCGCGGTTTCGGTGAACGTACGCGCCGCGAAACCGCGCCACGGGCTGGAATGCCGCAAGTGCGCCGGGTGCGATGACATAGCCCGCTGAGAGCGCATCGAGCGCGGCGATGTCGTGATGGGTGACGGCGGACTGATACAACGTCACGTATCGCTGTGACGCGATCGGCGCGGCCGTCCAGGCATCGAACCTCCGGTCGTACAGGTTCAGGTATCCCGAGATCCAGGCGTCGCGGTCGAAGTCCCGGGTCATGTCGATCCGCACGATCTTGGCGTTGCGGCCGATGGCTGCTGCATAGGGAACGCGATGGGGGTTGAACCTCGCCGTCGCCAGCAGCGGCTGAACCTGAAACACGACGTCGGCGAAGATCAAGAGCGCGATCACCACCTGCCAGCGCGTCGTGCGGATCACGCGGTCGCACCCGATCGCGGCCAGCGCGCAGACGGCCATCGCCGCCAGCGGAACCACCCGCGCCGGATAACGGAACAGCGTCACCGGCAACCGCATCAGCAGCTCCGCCACGGGAGGGAAATGACTGCCGGCGCCGATGGCGATGCAGACCGCGATGAGCGCCAACCATCCGAAGCCGCGCCGCCGCGCGGCGATGATGCCGATCAGCGCGAAGAGAATGGTGAGCGCTCCGATGTAGACGATCGGGATGAAGTGCTGGCCCAGCCGCGGATCGAAGGCGCTCGAACGAAGGTTCGGTGGAATGGCCAGGCGCAGCCAGTCCTGAAAGGGCATGGAGTCGTGAAGGAGCTGGTCGCGACTGAGGCCGCCGTTCGCGCGGTCGCTGCTCATCACCATCGACAGAAACGGCAGGAGCTGAATCGACGACAGCGCGAACGAGGTCACGGCAACGTTGATGAGATCGCGCGCCCCTTTCCGCCGCGCCACGGCGAAGAGCAACGCCCCCACCGCCGCGAAGAACGGCTCGCCCGCGAGAAACGACAGCGCGATCGCCGCCGCGCTCGCCCGCGCGGAGACGCCGCTGATCGCGCACCAGACGATCAACGGGATCCAGGCAAACGTGGCCAGGTTGTTCGAAACGTCGAGCAGCGACATGGCCGGGCCGGAGAAGGTGAGCGCCACCGCCGCGGCCAGTGCCGCGCCGCCGGGCTTCGTCAGCCGCGCGAACAGGAGATACGCGCCGCATCCGAGCAGCGCGACGTGAAAGAAGAGATAAAGCGTGTAGGCCACCGTGAACGGAAGGACGAGGAAGAGCCATGCCGGCGGATAGAAAACGCCCGTCTGCGGATTGGCCAGCCACGGCTCGCCCGACGCGCTATAGACGTTCCACAGCGGAAGGCGGCCGTGCTGCAACTCCATCGCCGTGAACCAGCGAAGCGGCTGGAAGTAGTCGCCATGATCACGGAAGGAGAAGACCTCGTTGCGGAGAAGCGGCTTTGCGAAGACGACCAGCGTCAGCACGACGATGACGGCAAAGGCGATGCGCCGGGTCATGAGTTCGGTCGCGGGTTGGAGCCGCGGGGGTTGGGCTTCGCGCAGAAGTCCGCCACGATCCTTCGCACCAGCCTGACTCCCTCGGAGAAGAAGCGGGCACGAATGCGCTCGTCGTTCGCGTGCACCGTGTCGGCGTCGTAATAGTTCACCTTGAACGGCGCGATACCGTACGCGACCATCCCACGGGCGCGGAAATAGCGGCTGTCCGACGTCCCCGCTCCGACCACGGGAGCGACGATCGATCCCGGCTCCGCCTTCGTCATCGCCGCGGCGAGCAGGCGAAAGAGCTCCGTGTCGCTCGGGCTTTCCGGAACCGGCTGCCCAGCCAGCAGAACTTGCACATCACCGCCGGCCGTCAGTGTCTCCTTCACCCTGGCTATCATCGGTGCGGCAGCCTCGTCGGGAAGGAGACGGATGTCGACGTCAGCCGAGGCCGTCGTCGGCAGAACGTTGATCGCGCTGCCGCCGTTGATGCGGGTGATGGCGATGGTGTCGTGCAGCAGCGAGCGATAGCCGGGCGAGAGAACGCGCTCGATGCGGGCGACGTCGAGCGGCTCGGCGATCCCGCGCAGCACTTCGCCGCGCTCGTCCGGCCGGGCCTTGCCGGCCTGGTGAAAGGCGCGCGCCACCGCCGGTGTGAGCCGGTACGGCGTCGGGATCCGCTGGATCGCCTCGAGGGAGCGGACGAGCTTCGCCAGCGTGCCGCCGTCGTCCGGTGGCGAGGCGGCGTGGCCGGCACTCCCCTTCATGACGATGCGAAGCCAGAGCGGCACCTTGGCCTGGACCTCGATGCCCCAGAACGACACGTAATCGACGATGGTGTCGTTGTAGCCGCCCTCGTTCAGCACGAAACCGGCGTTCGCGAAAAGCTCGGGATGCTGCTCGAGGAGCGCGGCGCAGCCGTTGATGCCGCCGAGCTCCTCGTCGGCGGCCGCGAGGTAGATCACGTCGCGGCGCAGCGGCACGTGGCGCCGCTTCAGCTCGATGAAGGCCATCAACTCGGCGATGCCGAGGGACTTGATATCGAGCGCGCCGCGCCCCCAGATGTAACCGCCGGAACGAACGCCCGCGAACGGCGGCTTGGTCCATTCCGCCATGTTGGCCGGCACCACGTCGATGTGGTGCAGGAGGATGAGCGCTTTTTCGTCAGACCCGGAGACGAGACGCGCGTACACCGACTGCCGGTTGGGATCCGATCCGACGAGCGTGGCCTCGATCCCCTCCTTCGCCAGCAACTGCTGCAGAAAGCGCGCGCCGGCGGTCTCGTTGCCCGGGGGGTTGGAGGTATCGATGCGCAGATAGGAGACCAGCGCCGCCTCCGCCTCATGCTCGACAGGATCGCCGCTTCCCGCCGCGGCGCGGCGGCACTGGATCGATCCGACGAGGCAGAGGAGAAGCGGCAGTAGGGCGAGCCGCCGGAGGGAGAGCATGCGATCGGCGGAGTATAGCGTCCGGCGGCTGACTACTTGTTGAACGTCAACCCGTCCGGGTAGGAGAGAAAGAGTCCATTCGAGTAGACGATGTCGCAGTCGAAGTTCGAAAACGGACCGAGGGTGGCGTCCGTGTTGATCACGCCATCCTTGCCACCCGAGATGATGGCGTATACCTTCGCGGGGCTCACTCCGCCGAACGTCTGATTGGTAAACGTCTGATACGGTGTGCCCCAGGCATCGACGCGCGGCACAACCCTGACGTAGGTCGGAGAGAGCATCAGATTGAGATCATCGAACGTAACGAGCTTATCGGCGCCTTCGACGCCGCCTAGTTGCCCCGCGGCGTTGTAGCGGCCCGCTTCGGTGTTACGAGCTTCCCAGGCGCTGGCCATGTTGCGCATGTCCACCATGGTGCGGCGCTGTTTCGCGCGCTGGATCGCCGTGAGCAGGTTCGGGATAGCGATGGCCGCGATGATGCCGATGATGGCTACCACCACAAGCAGCTCGATCAGGGTAAAGCCGTTCTCTCTCCGTCTCACGCCGACCTCTCTTCTAAGGGGACCGTCGAGAGTATAGGGCAAGGGAGATACCAGAAAGAGTTTCGCAGCTATCACCTTGCGTTGCAGATGGTTGCATCATCCGGCGCAATCGCGAGGCTGGCCCGAGGGCCATTCTATTGATCCGGCACTGACAAGAAATGTCAGGAGATGAAGCTGGTCCGCATTTCTGTCGAGGTCAGCTGGTCTTCGACCGACCGCCGTGAACGAAGATAGCTCGCGCCACTCAGGAAACACCGATAGCGAGTCTTGGAGCTTTGGCAAACTCGGGACGATGTGTGGTGTTGGGACCTGTCATCCACAACCGGTAGAGGCCCGCCGGGACTTTGCCGATTCGCGAAAGTTCTTGTCGGCAGTTTCTAGAGCTACGCACTTACGTGAACCTAGTTCCGAGATTCGATACTCTCTAATCGAGAGCCCTTCTCCCCCAGCGCTTTCCAGCTGGGGGAGAAGGTGCCGAAGGCGGATGAGGGGGCGTTTCACGAGAGCGTAGGTTGCGCACGAGTGAATTGTCTACTGCGCGGAACTGAAGCTGGTGATCGAGCTCGATGGAACTCATCATCGTTCACCGGGAACGGACGAATACGACGACCGCCGGACCGCTTACCTTCGCCGGCGTAGCCTGCACATGCTTCGCGTTCCGAACGAACAATTGATTCGTGACTCGGAGATCGTCGTCGAGATGATCCAGGCGGCTATCGATCAATGCCTCAGATCTCGCGAGAACGGGCCCCCTCATCCGCCTTCGGCACCCTTCGACTCGCTTCGCTCGCTCAGGGCAGGCTCTTCTCCCCCAGCTGAAAAGCGCTGGGGGAGAAGGGCTCTCGATGGGAGGGCGCTGCCGAGAACGAGAGAAGGAGAACCTTCGAGTGCATCGAAACGCAATTGATTTCCACCACCCACTCAATCTTCAGAGCAGAAGGCTCTCGACGAATAACAGGGTGGCGACGACTCCAATGAGAGTGTGAGAAATGCGGGCTAGTGCCGTGTCAAGATTGAAGTCCGGATTGAGCGCCTCTCAATTCACTGTCATCCTGAGGCTGCCGCAGCGCTGAGCGAGCGAAGCGAGCGAAATGCGCGCAGGACGGCGAAGGATCTCGAAATGCGCTGCACCTGCCACAGGCGCTGCCACTGGAGATCCTTCAGCGTCCTCCGCGCATCTCGCTCGCTAGCGCTCGCTCGGCGCTCCGGCAGCTTCAGGATGACAATTTGCTCCTTGATCGATTTCTTCACAGCCTCGGATGACAGTGAATTTGAGAGGCGCTCAACCCCAGACTTCAATCTTGACACGGCCTACACAGACGCGGGCATCGTGAGCTGAACGGCCGGTTCCTCGGCGGGCGCGGACTTGTAAAGCTCGTAGCAGGCGCGGCATCGAGCCTCGTAGGCCGAGTCGCCGACTTCGACCTGGGCGTTCCCTCCCGAGACGCGCTGCGAGTAGTGCGCCGCACCTCGGCAGCGGACACAGACCGCGTGCATCTTCGAGACATCCTCGGCCACGGCGAGCAGTGCCGGCATCGGACCGAACGGCCGCCGCATGTAATCCTGATCGAGTCCGGCGGCGATGACGCGGATGCCGGCGTCGGCCAGTTGCATGCAGACGTCGACGACGCCGGCGTCGAAGAACTGGATCTCGTCAATGCCGACCACCTGCATGCCGATCTCCACACGCGCCAGCAACTCGGCGCTCGTGGCGACGGAATGGGCCTTGAGCCGGCGGTCGTCGCGCGAAACGATGTCTTCGGTGCTGAAGCGGTCGTCGATCAACGGCTTGAAAACCTGCACCCGCTGCCGCGCGATCACCGAGCGGCGCAGGCGCCTGATCAACTCTTCCGACTTGCCGGAGAACATGCCTCCGGCGATGATCTCGATCCAGCCGCCACGATAACTGTCCAAGGATTCCTCCGGGAAATTGGTATGAGGTGCAGGATAGCAAAAGGGTGTGTCGGATGGGTTGTCGGTTGTCGGTTATCGGTTGTCGGTATCGGTTGTCAGAGCGTTCGCGCCGCGTGATCGGACAGTGAGAACGAGCCCCGCGATAAAACGAACCGACAACCGATAACCGACAACGCGTAAGCGCAGACGATCTGCTACCCTCCCAAGCAACCGGTGAAACGACTCCTCCCCCCCTTGCTCTGGTTTGTCACCGCCGCGGTGCTGGTCGCGCAAACGGCGCCGCCTCTTCGCATCGGCACCATCACCATCCGCCCGCTCGACGTCTACTCGAGCGACGAGGCCAGCCATGGAACGCTGTATCAGCTCGCCGACAGGCTCCACATCGAGACACGGAAGTCGGTCATCCAGAAGTTCCTGCTCTTCCGGGAAGGCGACATCTACAGCCCGGAGCGGCTGGCGGAGACGGAGCGGAACCTGCGGGCGATGCAGTTCCTGAAGTCGGCGTCCGTGGTCCCCTCGGCGCCGCACGATGGCGTCGTCGACGTCGTCGTCACCACCCAGGACTCGTGGTCGATCGCACCCGAAACGCAGGCCGGCAGCAAGGGCGGCAAGAGCACCGTGGGGGCGACGCTGTCCGAAACGAATCTCCTCGGTCTCGGAAAGGATCTCGAGCTGGGATGGCAGCACGGCGTCGACCGCTCGCGCATCGGCGTCGGCTACACCGACCCTGCCTTCTTCGCGCCGTACTGGAAAGCGAACTTCGGCTATGGCGTGAACTCCGACGGTTACGATCACCGTTTTCAGGTCTTGCGGCCGTTCTATTCCTTTGCCACACCGTGGGCCACCGAGCTCACGTTCACCGGCTTCCGGCAGTTCGATCATCTCTACGGAGGAGGCATCGAGATCGAGCGCTTTCGCCAGAAACATCGCGAGATCGTGGCCAGCTTCGGATTGGCGCTGTCGCCCAACGACGTCAGCGCGCATCGCATCACTGCCGGCATCCACGCGGTCGACGACTCTTTCTTCCTGATGAAGAAGGACGTCCCGCAGCAACTCCCCGCGGACCGCGAGTTCCGCTATCTCTTCGTCCGCTACGACAGCACCGACAACGATTTCGTGAAGCTGAACTTCATCAACAAGGACGTGCGCTACGAGGACTTCAACCTCGGCCGGCAGTATTCGATCGAGGCAGGAATCTCACCGCGCAGCCTCGGCGCGGACCACAACTCGTCGTACTTCCGCGCCGCGGCCGGCGACGGCAAGTGGCTGGGCGATGGCTTCGTCATGCCCGCCGTCTCGCTGTCGTCGCGGCTCGACGGCGGACTGCAGAACGCCGTCGCCACCTCGTCGCTGCTCTTCGTACGCCGAGGCGGAAAGGCGTCGTATCCGACCGCGTTTTTCGCCCGCCTCGCCGCCAGCAGCGGCTGGCGCATGGACGCCGAACAGCAATTCTTCGCCGACGGATTGACCGGCCTGCGCGGCTACCGCGCCCACGCCTTCGCCGGAAGCCGGGCCGTGGTGATCAACGTCGAGGAACGGCTCTACCTCGGGCGCGAGATTCTGCAACTGGCCTCTCCCGGCATCGTCGTCTTCGCCGACGCCGGCAACGCCACCAACGCGGGATTCACCACCCTGCTCCACCTGAAGAGCGACGTCGGCGTCGGCCTCCGCCTCGGCCTACCCCGCACACCGAAGAACCTGCTGCGCGTCGATCTGGCGTATGCACTGAATCGGGATCCGCTGGGGAGAAAGGGATGGCTGGTGGCGTTCTCGAGCGGTCAGGCGTTTTAGGGGAAGGGTTGTCGGTTGTCGGTTGTCGGTTGTCGGTTGTCGGTTGTCGGTTGTCGGTTGTCGGTTGTCGGTTGTCACGAGACAAACACCCCGTGAGACAAGCTGTCAACTTTTCTTTTGATCACGGAGCCTGACCACTGACAACCGAAAACTGACAACCGACAACCGAGAACCGCTTCATCCCCTCACACCGCCTGTCGCAACTCCGTGATCCGGCTCCGCAACTGCTCCGTCACCGCGATCCCGCGGAGCAGCGATGCGGTCTTCTCGAACTCGGTTACCATGGCATCGACGGCGTTCTCGCCGTCGCCGCTCATAATGCCGTCGAGGGCGCGCAGGAAGTGCTTCTCGATGGTCTTGTGCGCGGAGTTGCCGATGAATTCCTCGGCGATGGAACGGATGCGCGCGGCCAGGTCGACTAGCTCGCCGCTCTCCTCGTCTCGAACGAATTCAGGCTTTTTTTTTAAGGCCACCAGCTCACCGGTGATCATCCCGTAGAGGATCTTGGCCACTTCGAACGAGGAGATATTCAGCACCTTGCCGATCTCCGCGATCGAGCGGTTGCCGTCGATCCTGGTGATGAGCAGCCACTCCTGGGGGTTGAGGGTGATCTGCTCGTGCCGGGACTCGCGCACCTGCAACTCGGGGATGTAATCGACCGACGGCACCTTCTTCGACAGCACGCGCCACTCGTCGAGACGCCGGGCTGCTTCCATCAGCAGATTCGTGTTCGATTTCGTGATGGTCTGGCGGTCCGGCTCCTCGCCGGGGCCGAATTGAAACTCTCCCTGATTCCAGATGGCGAGCGCGTAGATCGCTTCCTCCCCGACCAGATCTCCGACCGTGGCATGCACCATCTGACCGTTCTTCAGATAGATGTAGCCGCGATCGTGGTCGCGGGAGAGAGTGAACTTGCCCGTCTTTCCGGATACGCTGACCAACTGGATGATGTCGGGCAGCGGAAGCTCTTTCAGCGATCCCTGGAAGGCCATTTTAGTTGTTGTCGGTATTGCGGATGCGCGGCTTTGAAGCGTAACCCACGGCTGGAGAGAGGTCAAGGAATCGTGACAATCTCGTGATTCTCGATCGCGCTCAACGCCCAGACTCCGAAGGCCACGCCGGCCAGCAATCCCGTCTCCATGCGAAGGGGATTCGTGCTCAACCGAAGCCCCGCCAACTGGGTAACGCCATCGATCGCCATCGGAACGACGGCAGCGTAAAGCACCATCCTGGCCATCGACTCCCTCATCCGCGGAACGATCAGGAACGCCAGAAACGACAGGATGAGACCGGCATAGATGGCCGTACAGCGCGCGCAGATCGGCATCGGAACGCCCCAGAGGTAGAGGCAGCGCTCCGGGATGCCGTGACAGAAAACCCGGAAGAGAATCCGCCACCGCATCGACGCGCCACCGGCGACGGCGGCCGTGCACGCCAGCGAGGCGGAGAGAATGGCCCCGGAAATGGCCACCAGCGTGGCCGCGACGATTTTCGTATCGCGCTTCACTTGCGGACAGAAGCGAGACGCCAGGCCTCGGCGAACCCGTAGCACGTAACGACCAGCGACCAGAAAGCGGTGAAAAAGACGCCCACGCACAGAAGGATGAACCCGAACGGAACGATCAACCGCACCACGAGCGAGACCACGAACGCCAGAACGTAGTTCCCGATATTGGCCTTGATGAAGGCGAAGATCTGCGCGAACTCGAAGGCCGCGCCGAAGCGCCGCTCCACGATCGCAAAGAGCATCGCACCCGGAAGCCAGAGCCCCAGCGCCAGGGAGAGGGGAACCATCAGGCACGAGATGCAGGTCGTCAACCCGCCGCCGATATTCTGCACGACGTCGTTGTCAGCCGTCTGCGCGATGACCGACGGGATGACCATGATCATCGCCACGCCCATCAGCGGCAGCGTATAGACCAGAGAGACACAGAAAAGTCGCAGACCTTCGCTGAAGTACTCGCCCAGGTCATCCCATTCCGGGAGAGGATGGGGGACGCCGGCGATCACGTTACGGACCAGACGGGCCAGATACCCACCGACGAAGAAAATACCGACGATGAATACGCTCGCCAGAGTGAAGAGGCCGCCAAGAAGAACTTTCTGTACCCAACGGGGGTCTTGAAACGTAAACGTAAACGGTCGCGCAAAGTCGAAACCGGTGGCCGAGGGCCGCACGGGGGGCGGAGGAGGCGGCGGGGGCGGTGGTGCGGGCTGGAAAACGTCTGACATTTGAATCGAGTTTAGCACCGCCTCGGGGGAAGAAATCCGAGGCCGGGTAACTTCTAGGCGCAGGACTCATTATTTGGACTACGAACTCCACGAACCCGAAGAGACCATCGACCTCCTCGGCAGCGAGAGCGAATCACGACGCGGCGGGGTCAGCACAGCCGTCGTCGTCTCGATCGTCCTTCACGCGATCATCTTCACCTACTTCATCGCCACCTATAACCCCGTCTCGAAAGACGCCCCGGCGCCGCCGATCGCGCTATGTCGAGCTGATCCGCCAGAATCCGCAGGACAAACAGTTCGTCGAGTCGCCCGGCCCGAAGATCGACCACGCCCCCTCGCCCGACGCTGCCTTGTCGAACGCCAACCGCAAGGCGTCCATCCCTCACCCCACCGGCGAGCAACCGACGCTGCGGCCAGGAGACGGCAGCCATATCTTCACGCCGAAGTCGTCCCCCTCGCAGCCCCAGCCCCCGAGCCCGTCCCAGCAGGCCGCGAACGCCGCGCAACAGCAGCAACAGGCCGCTCCCGCGCCCGCCCCATCCAGCCTCTCCCAGGCTCCCTCGACCCTTGCCTATCGCCAGCCGGCCCAGGCCAACCCCACCGGTCCGGTGAACTGGCGCAGCGCCATCAAGGAAGTCGGCAAGGTGGCGTCCCTCGGCGGCGGACAGCAGGGCTACGACATCAACGGCGCCGCCGGTGGCGAAAAAGGCTTCGCCCAGGACGGACCTCTTTCGTTCGAGAGCGACTGGTTCAACTGGGGCGACTATGCCGAGGGGATGGTCAGCCGCATTCGGGTCAACTGGTACTCGAACATGCCGCACCTCATCCAGACCGGCCTCAAAGGCGTGGTCACCATCCGCTTCACCATCCATCGCGACGGCACCATCACCGACGTCACCATCCTGCAGAGCTCAGGGATCCCGCCATACGACTTCGCCGCCAAAAAAGGGATCGAGCTCTCCTCGCCGCTCAATCCCCTGCCGAAGGATTTCCCCAACGAGACCGAGCGGGTGACGGCGATGTTCTACTACAACCAGGAACTGCCGAAGAACCGATGACGCGGCGCGAAGCGCAGCCGTTGCCGCGTTAGCGGCAAGCGTGGCATTTTGGGATAGGTGGATCGGAAGTTGCTCCTGATCCACTACTCTAACGATCTGCATGTCCGTCGAACGTACGCTATCCCGCCTCGATCTCAATCTTCTGACCACCGCGCTGCTCATCGCGGCGATCGGTTGCCTGCTCGTCTACAGCGCCACCTACTTCGGCCCGGACGCCCCTCTTTTCCGCAAGCAGGTCATCTGGACGCTCGTCGGCATCATCCTGATGATCATCTTCATCGCCATCGACTATCACGTGCTGATGGAGATCTCCCCGTTTCTGTACGGCGTCGGAATCGTTCTCCTGGGGTACCTGCTCGCATCCGACCGCCTGACGCGTAACGTCAAGTCGTGGATCCACATCGGCAACTTTCAGTTTCAGCCGTCGGAGTTCATGAAGATCTTCACGGCGCTGCTCATCGCCAAGTACTTCGACTCGAACGACCGTGCCTATTTGAACTTCCGCAGCTTCGTCACGGTCATGGTCATGATCGGCTCCCCGGTGCTGCTCATCGCGGCACAGCCGGCCTTCGGCTCGGCGGCCAGCTTCTTTCCGCTGTTCGGCGTGGCCATGTTCTTCGGCGGCATCAAGCCGAAACTGTGGATGATCGCGCTCCTCTGTTTCGTGGTGGCCCTGCCCATCGGCTGGCATTTCCTCAAGCCGTTCCAGAAAGAGCGGATCATGATCTTCATGGATCCGGCCCGCGACCCGCTCGGCTCCGGATATCAGGTGATGCAGGCCAAGATCGCCACCGGCTCGGGCGGCATCACCGGCAAAGGCTATCTGCACGGGACGCAGGTCAACCTCGAGTACCTCCCGGCCCGGCACACCGATTTCATCTTCTCCGTCCTCGGCGAGGAGTGGGGCTTCGTCGGCGTCAGCGTCGTGCTCACGCTGTATCTGTTCCTCATCATCGAGTCGCTCGGAGTGGCCAAAGCGTCGCGCGACCGCGGAGGGACGTTCCTCGTCCTCTCGCTGATCTGCTTCTTCATCTTCCACATCCTGATCAACGTCTCGATGCAGATCGGGCTCCTGCCCGTGACCGGCATCCCCTTGCCGCTCATCTCCTACGGCGGCTCGGCCACGATGATGTTCTTCATGGCCATCGGGTTGATTCTGAATGTGGGGTTCAGGAAGTTCGTGAACGTGTGAAGCTTTTTAACCACAGAGACACAGAGGACCAGAGAAAAAACCTCTGTGTTCTCTGTGTCTTTGTGGTTATAGCCTTTGAAGTAACAGCACTCCATGCAGACCGTCATCACGATCAAACGCTCCGTCACGATTCTCCTGCTGCTGGCGGTCACGACCCTCATCGTCATGATGACCCTCTGGATGTCGGGAAAGAGCTATTCGAAGGTCGATCCGCTGCCGTTCGAAGACATCCGCCATCTCTCCCACCGTATCGCCAGACATCCAATCTCGACACACATCCTGGCGGTGATCATCGTGCCGATCATCGCCAACGTGCTGCTGTTCGTGCCGTGGGGCTTTCTGATGTTCATCGCCCTCTACACGGTCAACCGGCCAACGTTGCAAACGTACGTGCTGACGGTGCTGCTCGGCCTCACCTTCACCTGCGCCATCGAGGGATGGCAATACTTTCTCCCCGACCGCGTTGCCGACATCAACGACATCATCTGGAACACGACCGGCGCGCTGCTGGGCGCGATCCTCGGCCATTTGCGGGAACGAGTGCGGTTCGAGTTCGCGTAGTTTTGTCACGCGGAGGCGCGGAGACGCGGAGATAGAGACCGCGAACTCCCTCCGCGTTTCCGCGTCTCCGCGTGATAATCGTTCCCTCTTGCTCTCCTTCCGCGACAACCTCCGAGCGCTTCCGCCGGCGGCCTGGATCCTCTTCGGCGGCACGTTCATCAATCGCTTCGGGACATTCGTCATGCCGTTCCTCATCCTTTATCTGACGAGGATCGGCTACACGAGCGCACAGGCGGGGCTGGCCGTCGGCGCGTATGGCATCGGCCATCTCATCGCCTCCTCGGTGGGCGGACATCTCGCCGACCGCTTCGGGCGGCGCAGCACGATCGTCCTGTCGATGTTCGGCTCCGCCGCGGCGATGCTGGCGCTGTCACAGGCCCGAGGCTACGCGGCCATCGTCGTTCTGACGTGCGTCACCGGATCGCTGTCGGAGCTCTACCGGCCGGCCAGCTACGCGCTGGTGGCCGATCTCGTCGGCGACGAGCATCGGGTCACCGCCTTCGGGCTCTATCGATTCGCGGTGAACCTCGGATTCGCAGCCGGTCCGGCCACGGCAGGCTTCCTGGCGGACCATTCGTTCACGCTGCTGTTCATCGGCGACGCCGCCACCTCGATCGTCTACGGTTTCATTGCCCTCTTCGCCCTGCCGCAGGGGCTGCGGAGCTACGTGAAGAGCGAGCGCACCGGCGAAGCGTTGCGGGTTGCAGCACACGACCGGCCGTTCATCGTCTTCATGATCGCGACTCTCTGCGCGGCAATCATCGATTGTCAGATGGGCTCGACTTTCGCGCTGCATGTGAAGTCGCTCGGCTTTCCGTCGCGTGCCTACGGATTGCTGATCTCGACCAATGGTCTGTTGATCGTGTTTTTCGAACTGAGCATCACGCAGTGGACGCGCCACTTTCGTCCCCGACCGATCATCGCCCTCGGCTATCTCCTCGCGGGCGTTGGCTTTGCTCTGACCGGCATCGCCCGCACGGTCCCCGTGCTCGCCGCCACCGTCGTGGTCTGGACGCTCGGCGAGATGATCAGCTCACCGGTCTCCGGCGCGTATGCCGCGCAACTCGCCCCCGAGCAGTATCGCGGCCGCTACATGGGCCTGTTCATCATGGTGTGGTCCCTGGGAATGGTCATCGGCCCGCCGGCCGGTACGCTCGTGTTCGAGCACAATCAGGCCGCCGTCTGGGCCGCCTGCGGCGCCCTCGGCGTCATCGGTGGGGGGCTGATGATGCTTCAACGCCGGCAGAGCACGAGATCCTGAAACGTCACGCCGTCCGGCCGCGCGGACCATTTGCCGTGGTGGATCTCGTAGCTGACAAAACCGGCCTCGAGAATGAGGTCGATGAGAACCGCCTCGTCGATGGCCACGCCGACTGCCGGATTCGCGGCATCGGCGAGACGGAGCGGCGGCTGATCGACCGGGAAATGATAGGGCGCACTGATCCGCGGCAGCGCTTCGCGTGAGTGGCCGTTGAGCAGAAAGAACGTCGCGAAAAGACATCCGCCAGGCGCGAGAACACGCGCCGACTCGCGCAGGTACTGGCGTGTTTCGGCGAGGACGAGATGGGTGAAGAGCGAGGTGGCGAAGGCGTAGTCGAACGAGGCATCGTCGAAGGGAAAGCGGAACCCGGACGCGGAGGTCCCGCGTTCGCGGTACTCCGAGCTGCGCACGTTCACATGATGGAATCGGAAGTTCGGGTAGCGCCGCGTGATGTGGCGCCGGCACCAGACCACGCCGCGCCGGACGATGTCGAAGCCGTCGTACGTCCCAATCGCATCGAGGTAGCGCGTCAGCGGAATGGCCACGCGGCCGACGCCGGAGCCGATGTCGAGCACGCGGTGGTCCGGCTTCAGGCCGAAGCGGACCAGCAACTCTTTCAGCTCGTCGCCGACCGCGCGGAAATCGCCGGCGCCGACGAACCGGAGCCGCAGCGGAGGCAGCTCCGGATCGGCTTTCCCGGTCAGCCACAAACGCAGGTCGATGTGCGCCGCCGCAACCCACTCCAGCACGTGGCGGACACGACGCCGCAACCGTTTCGTTCCCATGCGGCGCGCACTCTACCGTGTAGGATTGCCCGCATGAAAAACGTTCGACTGTGGCTGGCCGCCTCGCTCCTGGCGTGCGCGGGGGCATACGCGAAGCCGATCGAGGTGCCGGTCGTCTACGACAAGCTCCCGAACGGACTCAAAGTCGTCATCTCCGAGGCCCATGCGGCGCCGACGGTCACCGTCGCCGTCTACTACGGCATCGGCTTCCGCGTCGAGCCGAAGGGGCAGACCGGATTCGCGCACCTCTTCGAGCACATGATGTTTCAGGGCTCGGAGCACGTGAAGAAATTCGAGCACGCCAAGATCGTCGAGGCCAACGGCGGGAACCTGAACGGCTCGACGCGCCTCGACTACACGAACTACTACGAAACGCTGCCGGCGGAGGGGCTGGAGACGGCGCTCTGGCTGGAGTCCGACCGCATGCGCTCGCTCGACGTCAGCGCCGAGAACCTCAAGAACCAGCAGAACGTCGTCTCCGAGGAAGTGCGGGCCAATGTGCTGAACCAGCCGTACGGCCTCTTCGAATGGCTCGATCTTTGGCAAAATGCTAATCAGAACTGGCTCAACGCACACAACTTCTACGGCGACCTGCACGACATCGAGGCGGCGAAGATCGAGGACGTGCGGCAGTTCTTCAAGACCTACTATGCTCCGAACAACGCCGTCCTGACCATCGTCGGTGATGTCGATGCCGCGGCGGCTCGCAAGCTGGTCGAGAAGTACTTCGCATCGATCCCGCAGCAGCCGATCCCGAAACGGCCCGACGTCAGCGAGCCGCCGCAGACGAAAGAGAAGCGGGTCAACCAGACGGATAAACTCGCCAACCTTCCTGCATTGGCGATCGCCTGGCATCTCCCCGATCGGCAGTCTCCCGACTACGCGCCGGCGGTTCTGCTCAACCTCATCCTCCAGGGCGATGACAGCGCGCGCTTCTACCAGCGGCTGGTTAAGGAGAAGGAGATTTCGATCGACTGGAGCGGCGGAATCAACTTCGAGCTCGGCAACGAGTTCGACTACGACGGTCCGATGCTCCTGGTCTCGCGCACGACGTACAAGCCCGGTCATACGGCCGAGGAGATCCTTCACGAGGTCGACTCCATCGTCGCCGATCTGCAGCAGCACGGTCCGACGGCGCGCGAGCTCGCCGACGCCAAGGTCCGTTTCCGCTCGAATTTCTATGACGCGCTCGAGACGACCGGCGGCAAGGCCAACCTCCTGGCCTCCTTCGCCCTCTTCCGCGACGACCCGTCGCAGATCAACAAAGTCCTGCCAGTCTTCGACGCCGTCACCGCCGCGCAGGTCCAATCGGTCGCTCAGAAGTTTCTCAGCACGCCCAACAGGACCTCGATCGACCGCGTCCCGGCCAAGGAGGGGAAATGATGCGCTCCGCGCGTTGTCTGCGCCTTTCGGCGCGTTGTCTGCGCGTCTCCGCGCGCGTTATCTGCGCGCCGGGCGCGCGTGGTGGAACAGTCATTACACAGGCAACGCACACGCACAGACAAGAGTGTCTGTGCCACATTGACCACCGACAACGCACGCGCAAGCGTGCAGACAACGCGCGCGGAGACGCGCAGATAACGCGCGCGAAGACGCGCACGCTAACGCTGCTTGTGGCCATCCTCACCTTCGCAGCAACCACGTTCGCCCAGGCTCCCCCGCCCGCGCCGCCGCGGCCGATCAACTGGCCGGCGATCAGCGAATCGAAGCTCGGCAACGGATTGACCGTCGTGCTGGTCCCCCTTCACAACGTGCCGAAGATCACCGCCGAGTTGTCGCTCCTGGCGGGACGCGGCACGGCCTACAAGACGCAGCCCGGCGTCGCGCAACTGGCGGCGCGCGTGATGAACGAAGGAACGGCCACGCGGACCAGCCTTCAGATCAAGGAAGAGCTGCGCTCGATCGGCGGCGCGCTCTCCATCGCGGTCGACAACGACGCCACCGCGATGACGGCCTCGTCGCTCTCCGAGTTCGCGCCGAAGCTGCTCGACCTCGTCAGCGACGTGGCGCGGCATCCGGCGTATCCGCAATCCGAGGTCGCGCTGGCGAAGACCAACTTCGCGCAGGAGATCGAAGAGCAGCGTTCCACGCCCGACTTCCTGGCGCAGGAGGAGCTCGACAAAGCCCTCTTCGGCGCGCATCCGTACGGCTTCACCGTCCCCGCGCCGGCGGCGATCAAGAACGTCACCCGCAATGCGCTCCGGACGTTCGCCGCCACCTGGTACGTCCCGAACAACGCCACGCTCGTCATCGTCGGCGATTTCGACGTGACGACCATGCACGCCGAGGTCGAGAGGACCTTCGGATCGTGGAAGAGCGTCCCGCTCCCGCCCGCGCCGAAGCTAGTCCTGCCGGCGCGTGAAAAGCGGCAGATCTACGTCATCGACCGTCCCGGCTCTGTGCAGTCGACCATCCTCATCGGCGCTCCGGCGCCGCCGCGGCGCTCACCCGACTACATCCCGCTCCGGACGACGAACATGATCTATGGCGGCGCGTTCTACTCGCGCCTCACGCGCAACATCCGCGAGTCGAAGGGCTACACCTACTCGCCATTCAGTTCCGCCGACCTTCGCCGCGCGGCCGGCGCCTTCACCGCCGGCGCCTCGGTGCGCAACGAGGTCACCGGACCGACCATCCTGGAGATGCTCTACGAGCTCGACAGGATGCGCGTCGAGCCGGTCACCGCGGAGGAGCTGGCGTCGGCGAAGACCTACAGCATCGGCGGCATGGAGCTGGAGCTGGAGTCGCAGGCCAGCCTGGCCACCCGCATCAGCACCATCTACATCGACGAGCTGTCGCGCGACTTCCTGCAGACCTTCCGCGACAAGGTGGCCGCGCTGACCCCCGCCGAAGTCCAGAGCTCCGCGGCGAAGTACTTCGACACTTACCGCAGCGCCATCGTCATCGTCGGCGACTACAAGCAGATCAAGGATCAGATCGCGCCCTTCGGGGATGTGAAGATGGTGAAGTGAGCTGTAGCGCGATAAGCGCGCAGCGCCGGAGCGCTGGCGTCTCGCCGGCTGGCTCGGCGGCGTCTCGCCGCTGAGGGTGCCAGCAATGTACGGGTCTTGGCAGCCCGGGGGCGAGACGCCCCCGGGCCAGCCGGCGAGACGCCAGCGCTCCGGTCATAGCCTACGCCAGGATCCCCCGCCACTTCGACGGCGCCGTGTCGTATCCCGGAAACACGCTCTTCATCGACGGCACGGCCAGTTGCTTAGTCAACAGCTCAGAGAAAACATCGCGGAAGTCGGTGGTGATGGCCAGATCGCGGTTCTCGTAGAGCTGCTGCGACGACAATCCCGGCCACTTGCCGTACACCTTGCCGCCTTTGACGCCGCCGCCGAGGACCAGCATCACGTTGGCGTGACCATGATCCGTGCCGCGGTTGCCATTCTCGCGGACCGTGCGGCCGAACTCCGACATCGTCACCAGCACCACGTCGCCCATGCGCGAGCCGAGGTCGCGCGTGAACGCGGCGATGGCATCGGAGAAATTGCGGAGATTGTTCGCAAGCTGCCCCTGGGCGCCCCCTTCGCCGGCGTGCGTGTCCCAGCCGCTGACGTCGGCGAAGGCCACCTCCAGGCCGACGTTTGATTTGATGAGCTGCGCGATCTGCCGGAGCGAATTGCCGAGTGGACCATTCGGATAGACGGCGCCATTCTCCGGCTGCAGTTTCTGCGGATCGGCGCTCTTGAGGATCCGCGCCGCCTCGAACGATTCCTTCGCCGTCCCTCCCAGCGTTCCCGCCACCGCCTCGGCGTACATCGATTCGAAGCCGCCGCTGACGTTCGCGCCGCCGCGAATCCCGAACTGGCTCAGGTTCGTCATCGCCACCGCACCGGCGGAGCCGGCCAGGATGCGCGGCAGCGCCGGCGAGAGCGCCACGGCCCGCAGCGGAGAGACCGGCGTCTCCTTCTTCACGCCGACCGCGCGCGAAAGAAACCCATCCTCGGTCGATTTCACGCCGGGCGTTCCCGACTCCATGAAGTCCTGCGCGTCAAAGTGCGACCGCGTCGCGTCCGGCGAGCCGACCGCATGCACGAAGGCCGCGCTGTGATCCTTGAAATACGGCGTCAGCGACGCCAGCGACGGATGCAGTCCGAAGAATCCGTCGAGATCGATGGCACCACCCTCGACACCGGGACGCGGCACGGCGATGGTCGGCCGCGCGTCGTAGTACGCCTTCTCGCCGAACGGGACGATGACGTTCAAGCCGTCGACCGCCCCGCGCTGAAAGATCGCCACCAGAGTCTTGCTCCCTTTCGTCGTCGCGGCACTGGCCATCTTCACGAACACATTCGGAAGCAGGCTGCCGCCGACGAGAGCAAGGCCGGAGGATTTGAGGAAGATTCGTCTGTCGATCATGGGGTCTCCTGGTTTGCGGTTCGCGTGTTGTCGGTTGTCGGTTCGTTGCGCTTGCGACTCTCTTAATCGAGAGCCCTTCTCCCCCAGCGTTTTTCAGCTGGGGGAGAAGGTGCCGAAGGCGGATGAGGGGCGTTGGCTCTCGCCGAGCAGTAGACTATTTTCATGAACGGGCGTGGGAAACTCATGAAAACACTCAACTTCAGCGCAAGAACCGCCCCCTCATCCGCCTTCGGCACCTTCTCCCCCCGCAAGAAACCGCGGGGGGAGAAGGACTCTCGATTAAGGGAGTCGCAAGCGCACCAAACCGACAACCGACAACGCGCGCGAAGCGCGCCGCTACCTTTCATTACTGCCTCTGGAACTCCGGCGAGCCAAGAATCAGCCCGGCCACTGTCGGCAGTTGGGTGTTGTCCCACGGGTCCTCGGACGGCGCTTTCCGCTCGACGATCCGCGATTTGATGATGCTGCGCGTCTCCTCCGTCAGGTTGCCGCCCGTCAGCGCGAGCGCCAGTGCTTCGACGGAATGCGAGGCGTCGGCGGCCTGTCCCGCGGGGATGAGCGCGACGACGTCGCCGTGCACCCCCGGCAGTTTGTTGGACGCCAGCGACAGTGCGAAGTTGAGACGATTCATAAGCGCGCCGGTGTTGATCCAGACGTCGGCCTTGTCGCTGTAACCGGTCGGCGGCTGCGCCCCGTAGAGCGGCTCACCGATCTGCTGCAATGCGCGCGCGATCGGCGTCGGGTCGGTGATCTGCGCGTTCACCGCGCGCACGGCCGAGATCGTGTACTCGAACGGAGACTTCACCTTGGCGCGATATGACGCCGGACTCCAGAACTCCGGACTCTCGATCACCGCGCGGACGGTCTGGCGAAGATCGCCGTCCGTCGCCAGGAACTTCTTCGCCACGCGAGCGACGAGTGCCGGAGGCGGCTCATCGGCAACCAGACGCTGGCAGAGTTTGTAGGCGATGCGATGGGCGGTGGCCGGATGGTGCGCGAGGACGTGAATCATCCTCTCCCCTTCATCGATCCCGCCGCCGGGGGCGAAGCGGATGCCGAGGACGGTCTTGGCACCGGCGTCGTGCATCTGTGGGCGGAAGACGAAGGTAGCGCCCTCGCCGCCCTCACGTTCCCGGCTGATCGACCAGCCGGTCAGCACGCGCGCCAGCTCGGTCACGTCCTTCTGCGTATAGCCGCCGTCGACGCCGAGCGTGTGGAGCTCCATGATCTCCCGCGCGTAGTTCTCGTTGAGGCCACCCTGCCCCTTCCCTTGCTGCTGCTGGGGACGCACCACCATCGCGCGGCGGCCGAAGCCGAACGGTCCGCCGAATCCGCGCTGCTGCTGCATCGCCGGACGGTTCTCCGGAGCGGCCATGGAGCGGGCGTTGTCGAGGTAGAACAACATCGCCGGCGATTTCGCCGTGGCCATCAGGAGATCTTCGAAGCGCCCCCAGATATGCGGCCGGATGACGTCGCGCTCGTAGCTCGTCAGCAGAAACCGGTCGATGCCTTTTCCGGCAAAGACGTTGAAGTGATTCATCCAGAAGTCGACCATCACCTCGTTGAGCTGGCGATCAGACTCCGCCGCGCGAAGGATGCGCTGCGCGACGAGATCGTTCATCACCACCTGCGGCCGCTGGTTCGGAGGAACATCGCGCATGAGCTCGCGCCGCACCTCCTGTTTATCGACGTCGCCGCTCTTCGCCTCGGCATTCGCCTGCTTCCGCGCCAACAGCACCGGCTCGTAATACGTCTTCACGATCTGCGCATTCGACAGCGTCATCGTCGGCAGGGTTGCAATACGCGCCTCGACCGCGCGATCGGGAATGGCCTCGGGATGGAGCTGCTGCTCGATCCACGTATTGACGCCATCCTTCATCACCGCATCGACCTCCCCCGGCCGCGGCCCGAACGCCAGCCGGTTGAGCGCATGAAGCGCCCGCTGCCGATCGTTGAGTTTGCTATCTGAGGAAGTGGTACCGGTGAGCAGGGTAAGGGCGATGAGTCCGGCAAGGAGCTTGGGGGCGTGTTTCATGAACGTTGGACGGAGGAGGGGAAGGTGTGTTTACGAATCTTCTTGCCTTACAACCTAATGGTTGTATGATCACCGCGGTGACCTCCGCAGAGGTAATTCGAAGGCGCCATGCGGACGGATGGACGCTGGCGCGCACGAAGGGTTCGCATCAACATTTCAGGCACCCAGCGAAGCCGGGGATCGTCACCGTGCCTCACCCACGGAAGGACATACCGCTCGGCACGCTGAAGAGCATCGAGCGTCAATCGGGAGTGAAGCTGACATGAACACTCATGAGATGGATACCGCGCTGCAGTACGTCGCCTATGTGCATAAGGAGGGGCGTCGGCATCTGATCGAGTTCCCTGACGCCCCCGGCTGTCAGACCTTCGCGGATCGCGAGGCAGACATCTACTCGAATGCGAAGGAGGCGATCGAGGGATGGATCGAGGCCCACCTCGTGGTAGGGATGGACTTGCCGCATGTCCACCGCCCGCCGAAGGCAAATGAGCGGCGCGTCCAGATCACGATCTCTCCCAAGCTGGTTCTTGCCCTGCAATTCCGATCCATGCGAAGTGAGCGGGGCTGGAGCCAGGCCGAAATCGCCAAACGCGTCGGTGTCTCGCAACAGCAGATCGCCAAGCTCGAAGATCCTGACGCAAATCCTACAATTGAGACGATCATGAAGGTTGCCAGTGCGTTCGACATGGACCTTCTTGTCAGTTTCAAGAAGATCGCCTGAGCTGAGCGATCTCTTTTCACTAACGCTCTACTCGCTGGGTTACTCGTCGAACCGGGACAGCGCCGCCGCCTAACTCAAGCGTGCGGGATCAACCCTTGGGGGCGGACAAGCAGCGTTAGACTCGCACGGTGCTGTTCACGAAATACCTGCGCGATGGAGTGCGAAGTGGTGCGATCACGAAGAGCGTTCGCGTCTGGATGAACCCGCGTGTTCGTGCCGGCCGGCGATACCGCTTCGAAGAAGGCGAGATTGAAATCGACTCCATCGTCCCGATCACGATCGAACAGATCACGCCTCGCCTCGCCCGCGAATGCGGCTTCGCCGGCGTAAACGATCTCCTTAAGGTCGCAAAGCATGGGCGAGGCGAAAACGTGTTCCTCGTCCAGTTCCACTACCTGGCGCCGAAGGGTGGTCACGCGTCATCATGAAGGCTCAGCGCCTCCTCGTCTGCCTCGCGCTCTTCGCGCTCAACCTGTCGGGCTGTGATCGGCCGGGCGCTGCCGCTGTCCCACTGACATCCGGCAGTGTGCCGGGCATCCTCCTGTTCAATGGAACAGGCACCTCCCCCAACGACGTCGCGGCGATCGAGACCCTTCTGGAGAAGAGCGAGATCTCCTACTCGACGGCAAGCTCAGCGCAGTTGGACGAGATGAGCGCGGCGCGGCTGCGGACCTATCACCTCATCATCGTCCCCGGCGGAGACTTCACGCGCATCGGGAGCGGTCTCGAGAAGGAGACGGCCGCGAAGCTCCGCGACGCCGTGCAGCACGGTGCAAGCTACCTCGGCATCTGCGCCGGAGCGTTCTTTGCCGGCCGCACGCCCTACAACGGTCTGAACCTGACCTCGGGCGTGCAGTTCGGCTTCTATTCCGCCGAGGGGCGGGGGGTGCGCAAGGCGGCAGTGCCGATCTCGGGGGCAGGAACGCCCACGCTCGACCAGTATTGGGAGGATGGTCCTCAGCTCACCGGTTGGGGGGCGGTCGTCGGCAAGTACCCCGATGGCACGCCCGCCGTGGTGCAAGGGCAATCGGGAACCGGATGGATCACCCTCACCGGGGTTCATCCCGAGGCACCGGAGAGCTGGCGTCGGGGCATGGACTTCACCACGCCGGCGAGTGCCGACCACGCCTACGCCGTGACGCTCATCCGCTCGGCACTGGAGCGGCGGCCGCTGCCGCACTTCTGACACAGGTCCTCATCTCCCATGGGACTAAGTGCTTCACTTCCGAAGAACCTCATCCACTGCCTCGCAGGAAGCGATGCTATCGAGGAGCCCTTTCTCGTCGTTCTCAGACCAGCGGCCAATGAAGCGATCGAAGGCGGACCCGGCGCGCTCGATTTCTCGTTCATCGACGAACTGGTTCAACTTTGCGAGATCGACTCCAGCCCCAAACCCGCATGCCTTAGGATGAACTCGAAATCGCGGCACACGGCGTGTCGGGGCTGCGTCCGTCGCCAGCCCATGGCGTAGCGTCTCGTTGACCACTTCTTTGAACGATCGGCCACTGTTTCGGGCGGTCTCCTGAAGTGCCTTCGCGACATCGTCGTCAAGTGTGAGGGTCGTTCGCATTCGTACATCATGATGCGCCACAAAAAGAGCGTCAATGCGCTTGACGTTTGACCAAGTCTCACACGCGAAGGCCCGGACTGAACGCTTGTACTCGACCGAACGTTCGACGGAAGCTGATGGCCGGCGAAGCCGGCTTGAGATCCGTAACCCCCGGCTTCAGTCGGGGGAAAAAACGAGCTCCCGAAATTGCAAGCCCGCTTTAGCGGGCGACAGAGATGTCGTCGAGGACCGATCTTCTGTCGCCCGCTAAAGCGGGCTCAGATTTTGGAACAGATCTCGAAAACCCCCGGTTGAAACCGGGGGCTACGATCTTAAGCCGGCTTTCGCCGGCCTGACCTTGAAGGCACGCCCATGAAGAAACTCAAACCTGTGACGCCCGGTGAATTGCTTCGCGAAGAGTTTCTGATTCCGATGGGCATCTCTCGGTACCGTCTTGCCAAGGAGATCGGGGTGCCCGCGCAGTGGATCGGCGAGATTGTGGCCGGCAAGCGAGCGATCACCGCCGATACCGATCTTCTCCTCTGCCGATTCCTTGGCCTGTCCAACGGCTACTGGCTGCGAGCGCAGGAGGCATTCAACACGGAAGTGGCCGAGCAGACGTTGTCAGAGCTTCGCCGTCTGTGGGATGAGAGCTCCGGAGACTCCCGCGGCCGCAGGTGGACGCGCGAGGAGCTTCACGACCGCCACGATGTAGCGGACGAAACCTGACGCTACACTGCGTAGCGTGTCATCCGCTCACCCCCAGCCCCGTCTCATCGGCGCCGTCGCGATGCTGGCGTTGCTGCTCGTCATCGCGTTGATCCTGGCCTCGTCGGTTGGGGCGACGAATGTCTCCTGGAGGGCGGCGTTGTCGGGGGATGACACCGCACGCGCCATCCTCATCGGAATCCGGTTGCCGCGGGCGCTGCTGGCGGCGCTGGTTGGTGCGACGCTGGCGGTGGCGGGCGTCACCTTCCAGACGCTGCTGCGAAACCCACTCGCCGATCCGTTCATCCTCGGCGTTTCCGGCGGCGCGGCGTGCGGGGCTTCGATCGCCACGGCGGCGGGGCTGGCCCGCCTTCCCGGCGTCGTGCCGGCCATCGCCTTTGCCGGCGCCTGCGGCGCCACCGCGGCGGTGTTTCTGTTGGCGCGGCGACGTGAGTACACCGACCCGACTCGCCTTCTGCTCTCCGGCCTGGTGTTGAATGCTTTCTTTTCAGCCGTGATCCTCATCTCCTTCGGTGTCTCGCGGCAGAGCGATCTGATGGCGGCGCTGCGATGGATGATGGGGACGCTCTTCGGCGCCACCTGGAGCGACGTCGCGCTGCTGACGGTGCTGCTCCTCATCGCCATGGTCATGCTGGCCACGATCGGAAACGATCTGCGCATGCTGGCGTTCGGCGAAGACGACGCCAAGTCGCGCGGCGTGCAGGTTGAACGGGTCAAGCTCATCGGCTTCATCACCGCCTCCATCGTCACCGGGGCGGCGGTTTCTGTCAGCGGCATCATCGGCTTCGTCGGGCTGCTGGTGCCACATCTCATCCGCATGATCTGGCGGCGCGACTTCCGCTTCCTCCTGCCGCTCTGCGCGCTCGGCGGCGGCGTGCTCGTGGTCCTGGCCGATCTTCTGTCGCGCGTCGTGGTCACCTCGTCCGAGCTGCCGATCGGCGCCTTCACCGCCGTCCTGGGCGTGCCGTTCTTCCTCTCGCTGCTGCGGAGGAACCGCTGATGCTGGCGCTGCGCGATGTCTCCTTCGCCTACGAAGGGGCGCAGGGGGTCGACGGAATCACGGCCTCGTTCGACCGCACGCAGCTCATCGCCCTCACCGGTCCGAACGGCTCGGGGAAATCGACGCTGCTCAAGCTCGTCGCCAACGTCCTGGCGCCGCGTGCCGGGGAGATCGCCTTCGACGGCAAGCGCCTCCGCGACTGGCCGGCGAAGGAGTACGCCAAGCAGGTGGCCTACCTTCCGCAGGATCCCGATCCGACTTTCTCGATGCGGGCCATCGACGTCGTCGTCTCCGGCCGCGCTCCATTCCTCGGCCGCTTTGCCTGGGAGTCAGACTCGGACTACGACGAAGCGGAGCGAGCGCTCGTTCTCTGCGATGCCGAGCACCTCGGCGGACGCTATCTCGATGAGATGAGCGGCGGCGAGAGGAAGCGCATCTTCCTGGCCCGCGTCCTGGCCGCGCGGCCGCGGCTCATCCTGCTCGACGAGCCGCTGGCATCGCTCGACATCTCGCACGTGCAGCAGTTCTCGATGCTGCTCCGCGACATCGTCGACCGCACTGGAGTCACGGTCATCTACGCCACGCACGACCTGAACTGGGCCGCTGCTTACAGCGACCGCATGCTGGTCATGCAGCGCGGCGCGCTCGCACGCGACGCGAAGCCGTCCGAGGTCATGCAGCCGGACGTGGTGCGGGAGCTGTTCGGATTTGATGCCGAAGCGGTAGCGATGGGCGGGCGGAGTTGGCTGGTGCCGAGAGTGGAGCAGAGTCCATCCTGACGGCGAGCGCAGCGAGCCAACGGAGCGCTGGCGTCTCGCCGGCTGGCTCAGCGGCGTCTCGCCGCTGAGGAGGTACCAGCAAATGTGGAGTCTTGCCAGACCTGGGGCGAGACGCCCCCGGGCCAGCCGGCGAGACGCCAGCGCTCCGTTACGCTCGCTGCGCTCGCCGTCAGGATGACATCCGTCCTACTTCTCGAACTCCCACGCCAGCTTCTTCAACGTCCGATCTGCGCGCTCGATGAGCTGCAGGATGTCTTTCTTTGCGTGCGCCGCGGAGAAGAATGCCGCCTCGAGCTGCGACGGCGGAAGGTATACGCCTTCGCCGAGCATCAGGTGGAAGAAGCGGGCGAACTTGTCGCGGTTCGAGCGGTTCGCGCTCTCGTAGTCGGTGACCGGGCCCTCGGTGAAGAAGATCGTCCACATCGAGCCGGCGCGGTTGATCGTCAGCGGCACGCCGTGCTTTTCGGCCGCCTTGCGAACTCCCGTCTCGAATTCGCCGGAGCGCTCCTCGAGGTCGGCATAGATCGACGAGTTCTTCAGCACGCCGAGCGTCGCCTTCCCCGCGGCAACGGCCACCGGATTGCCCGACAGCGTTCCGGCCTGGTACATCGGGCCCAGCGGCGAGACGAGTTGCATCAGCTCGCGCCGTCCGCCGTACGCGCCGATGGGCATGCCGCCGCCGATGATCTTGCCGAGCGTGGTGATGTCGGGCTTCACGCCGTACACCGACTGCGCGCCGCCGTACGCCACGCGGAAGCCGGTCATCACCTCGTCGAGAATGAGCAGCGCGCCGTGCTCGGTACAGAGATCGCGCAGCCCTTGCAGAAAACCGTCCGCCGGCGGGACGCATCCCATGTTCCCGGCCACCGGCTCGACGATGATCGCCGCCACCTCGTCATCCATCGCCTTGCGTACCGCCTCGAGGTCGTTGTAGGCAACGCTGACCGTCAGCTCCGTTACCTCCTTGGGCACGCCGGCGGAGTCGGGAACGTTGAACGTCGCACCGCCGCTCCCCGCCTTCACCAGCAGCGAGTCGACGTGTCCGTGGTAACCGCCGTCGAACTTGATGATCTTCTTTCGCCCGGTGGCCGCGCGCGCCAGCCGGAGCGCGCTCATCGTCGCTTCGGTGCCGGAGTTGACCAGGCGCACCATCTCGATCGACGGAACGGCCTGCACGATCATCTCGGCCAGCTCGATCTCGCCGAGCGTCGGCGCGCCGAAGGAGAAGCCGCGCGTGGCCGCCTTCTTCACCGCCTCGACGACGTAGCGATGACCATGGCCGAGGATCATCGGCCCCCACGAGCCGACGCAGTCGATGTACTGAACGTTGTCGGCGTCGAAGATGCGCGACCCGAGCGCCTGTTCGATGAACAGCGGCGTGCCGCCCACCCCTCGGAAGGCGCGCACCGGCGAGTTGACGCCGCCGGGGATGATCTCCTGCGCACGTTGGAAGAGAGTTTCGGAGTTTTTGCCCATGTAGGGGGCGGATTATATGGGGCGGGTGAGGCTAGTGGATTAGTAGATCAGTGGATTAGTAGGCTGGTAGTCAGCAGATCAGGATCAGAGCTGGCGAAGTCGTGGCACTGACTCCAAATCGACTAATCCACTGATCTACTAATCTACTTCTTCAATACGCGTTCTCGTGCTTCAGCCCGTGAATCACCGTCATGAAGAGGATCTTCAGATCGAGCAGGAGCGACCAGTTCTCGATGTAGTAGAGGTCGTGCTCGATGCGGATGCGGATCGAGGTATTGCCGCGCCAGCCGTGAACCTGCGCCCATCCGGTCATGCCGGCACGGACCTTGTGGCGGAGCATGTAGTGCGGGAACTCGGCGCGGAACTGTTCGACGAACTGCGGGCGCTCGGGGCGTGGACCGACCACGCTCATGTCGCCGAGGAGAACGTTGAAAAGCTGCGGCAGCTCGTCGAGGGACGTCTTCCGGATGAAGGCGCCGACGCGCGTCCGGCGCGGGTCATCCTTCTCGGCCCACTTGGCGCCGGTGTCCTTCTCGGCGCCGACGCGCATCGAGCGAAACTTCAAGATATCGAACGGCTTGCCGTCCAGCCCCATCCGCTCCTGGCGATAGAACACCGGCCCGCGGTCGCCGAGCTTGATGGCGATGGCCACGATCAGCATCACCGGCGAGAAGACGATCAGGGCGATGGTGGCCACGACGAGATCGAACCCGCGCTTCAGGAAGCGGCTCCACCCTTCCAGCGGAGTCTCGGAGAGGTTGATGGTCGGCAGGCCGTCGAGGTCCTCGACGCGGGAGCGCAGAACCATGAACTGCAGCAGGTCGGGGACGACGTGGATGGCCACGACGCTGCGCACCAGGCGGTCCAGCAGAACCATCATCGCTTCCGACGAGGCATGCGGCAGGGCCACGAAGACGTGGTCGATCTTCTGTTCGTCGATCACGCGCTCGGCGTCATCGATGGTCCCGAGGCATTCCAGCGCATCGAGCTTCGACTCCTCACCGTTCCGGAGATAGCCGACCACGCGGAATCCGAGCTCGCGATGTCCGTTCACGCGATCCACCACCGCGCTGGCCAGCTCACCGCTGCCGGCGATGAGCACACGGTCGAGCCGCTTCCCTTCCCGGTGTCCTCTCTCCACGATCGCCCGCACGATGGCCCGGCCGAGGATCACGAAGATGATCGCGCAGACGAGGAAGATCAGCAGCGTCGCCCGCGAGTAGAGAATGTCCGGGCGTCCGGGCCGCACCCAGAGCAGCACGCCGGAGAAGACCACCGTGGCCACGATCGAGCCGATGGCCACCGACAGCCACTCCTCCGCTTTCGAGCGCGTCGGCCTGATGCGATACAGCCCCTGCACTGCGAAGGCGAGCGGGAAGACGATCGTCACGATCGGCAGAAGCTGGAGATAGGTCTCGACCTCCTGCTGCCCTTTCGTGACCGGGATGACCTTCACGCTGAAGCGGAGAAACCAGGCGCAGAGCATCGCCAGATTCGATGCCACGGCATCGTTGATCAGGTAGATGGATGACAGCGTCCGATGTCGTTTCTCGATCACTCGATGACCTGCTTCAGCTCGGCGAGCATCTCCCGTTGAAACCGCGCACGCGAAAACGTCGCCGCATGGGCACGGATGGCCGCGCGATCCCACGGGTGACGCTCCGCCTCGTCGAGAGCCTGGCGAAGCGAGTGTACCGCCGCCGTCCCGAAGAAAATTCCGGTCATCCCCTCGACCACGGTGTCGCGCACGCCGCCGGTGCCGAGGGCCACCACCGGCGTCCCGAGCGACATCGCCTCCAGCGGCGTGATGCCGAAGTCTTCGACGCCGGGAAGGATCAGGCTCTGTGCGCGGCCGAGGTGATCGATGATCACGTCTCTCGATACGTGGCCGAGGAACCGAACGTTGGGACCGCTGCGTTTACGGAGAGTGGCCAGGAGAGGGCCGCCGCCGATGACGATGAGCCGCCGTTTGCTGTCGTTCACGGCGTCGACGGCCAGCTCGACATGCTTGTAGGGGACCAGGGCCGAGACGACGACATGGAAGTCGTCGCGGCCATCGGGCATCGTCGCGGCCAGAAAGACATCGTCTGCGAATGGATGGACCACCGAGGCGTCGCGGCCGTAGTAGCCCCGTATGCGCTCGCGCACGAAGTTCGAGTTGGCCACGAAGCGGGTCACGCGTTTCGAATTAGCTACGTCCCATCGCCGAAGCCGGGCCGCCAGCGGCCGCGCCAGCGCGCGCTTCACGCCGCGCGGGAAGTAGTCATCGAACCGGTCCCAGATGTAGCGCATCGGCGTGTGGCAGTAGCAAAGGTGCGGTTTGCCGCGGCTGTCCACCCCCTTGGCCACAGCATGGCTGGAGCTGATGACGAGATCGAATCCTCGGAGGTCCCACTGCTTCACGGCGCGCGGAAAGAGCGGCAGCAGCGTGCGGTAGTTGGAGACCCGCGTCGCCACCGGCTGCAACGCCGAGGTGTGAATCGTGTGCGACTCGATGGCCGGCGAAACGCTGTTAGGAAAATGAAAAAGCGTGAAGAGCTCCGCGCCCGGCACGAGATCGAGGATGGCTTCGAGCACGTGCTCCCCGCCGCGCATTCCGGTCAGCCAGTCGTGGATGACGGCCACGCGGCCGAAGGAGGTACGCTCGTTCATCGCGGATCGTTCTTCTTTCGCTTCGGCGCCGGCGTCGACGCCAGCGGGTAGTCGCCTTCCTCGGCGCAGCGGTCGCACAGGTGATCGTTCCGAAAGTACTCCTCCGATTCGACCTCCCGCAGGCAGCGGACGCAGACATGCTTCCCCGTTCGTTCGTTCACGTTGCGCCTCGGAAACTCGTCGAGCATCGGTACGGTTGTTGTAGCACGGAATACGATTCTGTTTTCGATGGCAGGAGGAGTTCGATGATCCGAGTGCGCAACGCCGAGGAGCGAGGGCATTTCAACCACGGGTGGCTCAACACTTACCACACCTTCTCATTCGCCGATTATCACGACCCCGGCTTCATGGGCTTCCGCTCGTTGCGCGTGATCAACGAGGACTTCGTGACGCCCGGGCAGGGCTTTGGCACACATGGCCACCGCGACATGGAGATCGTTACGTATGTGCTCGAAGGAGCGTTGCGTCACGCCGATTCGATGGGCACCGGTTCCGTGATCCGGCCCGGCGAAGTGCAGCGCATGAGCGCCGGCACCGGGGTGACGCACAGCGAGAAGAACGCCTCGGACGAGCCGCTGCACCTTCTCCAGATCTGGATTCTGCCGGAGCGCCACGGGCTTCGGCCGGAGTATGAGCAGAAGGAGTTTCCCGCCTCCGAGCGCGATGGACAACTCCGCCTGGTGGCATCACACGACGGCCGCGACGGCTCGCTGACGATTCACCAGGACGTCGATCTCTACACCACGACCCTGCGCGACGGCGCCAGCGTCGCCTTCGACTTCCGTCCGAACCGCTACGGATGGCTGCAGGTGGCCCGCGGAACTATTTCGCTCAACGGACAGCCGCTCGGCGCGGGGGATGGGGCGGCCATCGAGCAGGAGACGAAGGTAACGATCGCGGGGGATGGGGAGGTGTTGTTGTTTGATTTGAATTGAGAGTTACAAAGATACAACCTGGGAGCGCAACAAAACACCTGTCATCCTGAGCCGCCGGAGCTGCGAGTCGCGAAGCGACGAAGCAGCGCAGGACGGTCGAAGGACCCCCAAGTTGTATCCCGGTTGGGCGGCGGAATAGTCGACATTCCCCCGCCCCGTCCGGGTTGCAGGCTGGGGGTCCTTCGGCGCGCTCTGCCCCTCCGGGGCGGCCGCCGCCTCAGGATGACAGGTAGGCTCCCAGGGGTATCCTCCCCCTCCATGGTCGTCCTCTTTCGCTTCCTCTTCGCGATCTTCAGGAGCCGGTTCCGGCGGAGGCTTGGGATTCTCGACGACTGCGTCATCGCCATGCGCGTCTGGCCGAATGATCTCGATCTCAACATGCACATGAACAGCGGGCGGTACCTGAGCATGATGGACATCGGACGCGTCGAGATCCTGGCGCGCACGCGCTTGCTGCGGCCGGTTCTGAAGCGCGGATGGCGGCCGATGGTCGGGGCGACCTTCATCCGCTACCGCAAGTCGCTCCTTCCCTTCGAGCGTTTCACCGTCCGCTCGCGCGTCGCCTGCTGGGACGAGAAGTGGCTCTACTTCGAGCACGTCCTCGAGCGGCGCGGAGAAATTGCCTCTCACGCCTATGTGCGCGGGCTCATGCGCGGAAAGAGGGGAAACGTCACGCCACGCCAGTTGCTCGAGCTGGCCGGGAAGCCGGAGATGGCGTCGCCCGAGATGCCGGAGGCGATCGCCGCCTGGCGTGACATCATCGAGCGCGGATGAAGAAGCAATGTTGAATGTTGAATGTTCAATGTTGAATGTTCAATGGCCCCGTCCCCTCATTCAACATTGAACATTCAACACTCAACATTCAACATTGCCTTTCGATGAAGAAGCAGGACAAAGCAACCCGCATCGGCGAAATCCTCGACGACCTCTACCCCTCCCCGCCCATCCCCCTCGAGCATGCCGATCCTTTCACACTGCTCGTCGCCGTCGTCCTCTCGGCGCAGACGACCGACGTGCAGGTCAACAAGGTGACGCCGGCTCTGTTCCAACGCGCCTCGACGCCGGAGAAACTCGCGGCGCTCAGCGAGGGGGAGATCCTGGCAATCATCCGGAGCTGCGGCCTCGCTCCCGGGAAAGCGCGCAACATCCGCAAGCTGGCGCAGACGATCGTCGATGAGCACGGCGGAAAGGTCCCGAAAGACATCGAGGCTCTCGAGAAACTTCCCGGCGTCGGCCACAAGACCGCCAGCGTGGTCATGTCGCAGGCATTCGGCGAGCCGGCCTTTGCCGTCGACACGCACATTCACCGTCTGGCGCACCGATGGGGACTGTCGTCAGGAAAGAACGTCGAGCAGACCGAGCGCGATCTGAAGAAGCTCTTCCCTCGGCAGGATTGGGCCAAACGCCACCTGCAGATCATCTACTTCGGCCGCGAATACTGCCCGGCCCGCAATCACGATTTCGAGACGTGCCCGATCTGCTCATGGGCTTCCACAAAGCGCCTTCGGCGCGTTGTCGGTTCTCGGTTGTCGGTGGGTTCGCCGAGGGGAACGAAGTCGGGAAAATAAGTCTTGCCCTGCCGCATGTTCCACAACCGTCAATCAACCGACAACCGATAACCGATAACGCGCGACGCGCATGTTCACCAGACTCTTCATCATCCTCCTGATCGCCGTCCCGGCAGGCGCCGCCGTCCACGCGGATGCCGCCGCCCAGTTCGAGGTTCGCCATGCGCCAGCGTGGATCGATACCGTCGCCGTCGACACCCATACGGCAAACGGCAGCGCCCGCTCGGGAATCGACGGACTGCTCGAAGATCATCAGGTTCGTGTCGCCGGCGCCAACGTCGACGAGTACTTCCGCCGCGTGCAGCGCGTGGTGACCTCGGCCGGCGTGCAGAGCGCCTCGGAGCTGAACATCGACTTCGATCCCTCCTACCAACGGCTCGTCCTCCACGACGTGGCCATCGTCCGCGACGGAAAACGGATCGAGGAGCTGGCGCGCGATGAGGTGCGCATCATCGAGAAGGAATCCGATTCCAAGGACAGCATCTACGACGGACAGTTGACGGCGCTGTTGTTTCTCAAGGACGTCCGGCCCGGCGATGTGATCGACTACTCCTGGACCCTGGAAGGCTCGAACCCGCTCCTCGGCGGGCGCTACGCCGACGAGTTCGATTTCAGCGCGCACGTGCCGACACGCCTGATGCGCCACCGCATGCTCTGGCCGGCCAATCGCCCCATCCACCTCACCAAGCCGGCCAAGATCGAACATCGCGGCGCCGAAGATGTGTACACGTGGGAGAGGCGCGACGTCGGATCGACCGACGCGGAAGACTCCACCCCCGACTGGTACGAGCCGTGGGAGACCGTGCAGGTGACCGAGTACGCCTCATGGAACGAAGTGGCACGGTGGGCCGACGCTCTCTTCCGTCTCGACGACTCGTCGCAAGCCGCGGTCACCAGGCTGGCCAACGAGATCCGGGAGGCGCATGGAGGCCGCGACGCGCAGATCGTGGCCGCGATCCGGTTCGTGCAGGACGACATCCGCTACCTCGGCATCGAGATGGGCCGCGGCTCGCACCAGCCCCGGCAGCCGTCAGCCGTTCTGACCCAGCGCTACGGCGATTGCAAAGACAAGGCGCTCCTCCTGGCAGCGCTCCTCAGCCAGCTCGGCATCGAGGCCTACCCGGCGCTGGTCAATACCAAGCTGCGGGCGCACCTCGACGGCTACCTGCCGTCACCCTTCCTGTTCGACCACGTGATCACACAGGTCCTCGACGGCGGCCGGACCTACTGGATCGACGGCACGCTCTCCGATCAGGGGGGAACGCTGGCGACGATCGAGACGCCGAGCGACGAGCGGACGTTGATCGTCCGCCCGGAAACGAAGGCGCTGGCGCCGATCGTCGTTCACAATCGCGGCAAGGTGTTCGTCGAAGAAGTCATCCGCACCGACAGCCAGCGGATGACCCTCGAAGTCACCTCGACCTACTCCGGGCACGACGCGGATGACATCCGCTCCCGGCTGGCCACCGAGTCGCTTGCCGACGTGGCCAAAGCGCACCTGAATCGCTACGCCGCCGACCATCCGCGCATTGAGGCGCTCGGCCAGCCGTCGATCGCCGACGACCGCCTCCGCAACGTCCTCGTCATCCACGAGCGTTACACCATCCACGACCTCTGGAAGAACGGCTCCTGGACGTACTACCCGCGCGCGGTCGAGCAGCATCTGACGCATCCCGAGACGCTGGTCCGCTCCATGCCGCTGGAGGTCACCTATCCGCTCGACGTGACCGAACGGCTCATCATCCGAGGAGGCGCCAGCGCGCATGCCGACGAGAACGACAATGTCCTCGACGGTCCGGCGCTCCACTACGAGCAGCACATCGCGTACGGACGCGATCTGGTCATCACCACGATGCTCCGGGCCACGAAGGATGCGGTATCGGTGGCTGCCGTGCCGGACCATCTGGCCTCCCTCAACGAAATGCGCGACGGCCTCGACGTTACGGTCGAGCCGGCTCACAGCACCGTCGCTCCCGTGGCGGCCGGGACCGCTGCCGTGGTGCTCATGGCCGGTCTTGCCACCACGATCGCCTACCGCCGGAAAAAACCGTGGAAATAGGCGTCCTCCTCTCAATGTTGGTCCGAGTCTGGCGTGATCAGTCTGTACGCGAGCCGTTGAGTGACGTTGGTCGCCTCTACGGATCTCCAGGCAGCCTCACGAAATATCGGTAACAAATCAAAGGAGATTCTCAAGAATGCGTAGCACCGGAACAGTCAAGTGGTTCAACGATGCGAAGGGCTTCGGCTTCATCACCACCGAGGGCGGCGAGGACGTGTTCGTTCACTTTTCGGCCATTCAGTCGAAAGGTTTCCGCTCCCTGGCCGAAGGCTCCCAGGTCGAGTTCGACCTGGTGCAGGGTCCGAAAGGACTCCAGGCGGCAAACGTCACGATTCCCCAGTAAACCTACAGACAGAGGCGTGAACAAAAGGGCGGCGCGAGCCGCCCTTTTCGTTTGTCACGGAACTCCCCTCTCCCCGGGCCGCATCGGCTTGCCGAGGTCATCGAAGTCGCGCATGAAGACGAACAGCCCGTAGTTGGGCTGATTGCGGGTGAAGCCGGCCACGAGTTGATCGTTATAGCGGTCGATCATGAAGTCGAACGGGTCGCTCGGATCGGTGTCGACGACCTGCATGTCGGCGTCGATCATCAGCAATTTCCCCATCCGCAGCGTGCCGCCGCGGTAGTACATCGTGTTCTTCTCCTCCGGATGCGGCAGCACCAACTCCGGCAGATGACGGCCGGCGTCGAAGATCTGCACCAGCTCGTCGCCTTCGATGCGGACATCGACCAGATGCAGCTCGACCTGCGGCGGCGGCAGGGCGTGATTGGGATCGAGCAGCAGGTCGTTCCCCTGCGCCGAGATCCCGCGCTCCTTCGGCAGCTTCAGCATCTTCTCCATCGTCATACCGACCGCCTTGAGCAGGCCGATGCCGTTGATGCCGCAGATGTCGATCTTCGTCGGATGGATGCGGATCATCCCGTTCGAGGCCGAGACGTCCGCCCACATCGTGAAGGGGATGTCGACGATCTTGTGGATGATGCCGCTCTGCTTGAGCTGCTTGCCGGAAGGCTCGACATGCAGATTGCGCAGCGGCGGGTTCGGGTAGCCGAAGATGTAGCGGTTCATCAGGACATCGAGGCTGGCGCTGCGCATCCCGATCGTCCCGGTGTCGACCTTCAGCACGAACGACGTCTTGTTGTCGAAGTTCAGCGGTGCCCCCGGCGTCTTCGACACCATCTCGCCGCGCAGGGTGTGAATGTCGAGATAGGCATCCTGATCGATGTGGAACCAGACGTTGCGCATGAACGCCTGCGTCGGCGCCTTCGCCGCCGCCTCGGTTGGCGTCGGTATCTGCTCGCTCCCGATCAGAGGCATTTCCGTCTTCGCCGGCCCGATCGCCGGCGCCAGCGGCCCCTTCACGCAACAGCAGGCCGGCAGGAGCAGGAGAGACAACAGAACAGTCGTAATCGACGTGAGAATGGCAACCGGTTTCCACGGCACTCGCATAACGAACCGATGAGCAGTTCACGAAAGGTGCCGAACGGTGTGGAGGTAGTGACGCGGCTCACCTCCGGAGCGCTGGCGTCTCGCCGGCTGGCCCAGCGGCGTCTCGCCGCTGTACGGAGGTTACACGCAACGGCATGGAATCTTGCCACACCGGCGGCGAGACGCCGCCTGGCCAGCCGGCGAGACGCCAGCGCTCCTTAAAGCAACAAGCACCCCTCCCCGCCGTATCATCCTCCACACATGGACTACGGCATCGAGGTCAACGGCCTTACAAAGAACTACGACTCCTTCGTCGCGGTGAAGGACTTCTCCTTCGCCGTGAAGCGCGGCGAGGTTCTCGGACTGGTTGGGCCCAACGGCGCGGGGAAGACCACCACGCTGCGCGCGCTGGCCGGAATCCACCCGCCCACGGACGGCACCATCCGCATCTGCGGCTTCGACCTGCGCAACGATGCCGTCGACGCCAAGCGGCATCTGGCCTTCATGCCGGATGAGCCGCGCCTCTTCGACTACCTCACCGTCGAAGAACATCTGCAATTCGTGGCCCGGCTCTACCAGGTCACCGGCGTCAAGGACAAGATCGGGCCGCTCCTCCACGAATTCGAGCTGTCCGACAAGCGCAAGGCACTCCCCTCGGAGCTCTCGCGCGGCATGAAGCAGAAGTTGATGATCGCCTGCGGCTTCATCCACGATCCCGACGTACTGATCTTCGACGAGCCTCTGACCGGCCTCGATCCCCTCGGCATCCGCCGGATGAAAGAGTCGATCGTCCGCCGCTCCCAGGCCGGCGCCTCGGTCGTCCTCAGCTCGCATCTGCTGCATCTCGTCGAAGAGCTCTGCGACACGGTGGCCGTCATCCAGCACGGCACCCGCATCGCGTACGACACCATCGACAACCTGAAGTGGAAGATCACCAGCGGCCGCAACGACCTCTCGCTCGAGGACGCCTTCCTGAAGATCACTGCCGAGGAGACGCCGTCGGCGTGATCGGAACCTTTTTCACCGTTTCCTTCCTGACGCTGAAGAACCGGATCACGCAGCGGCTCCGGCGTCTGCGCCAGCCGCGTTACCTCATCGGAGCGATCGCCGGCGGCATCTACTTCTGGTTCATGATCTTCCGCCGCGCCGCCGGGGCCGGCAACGGCAGGCTGATCTTGAAAACGATGTCGATCACACCGATCATCGTCGACGTCGCCAGCGTGGTCCTTCTCCTGCTGATGATCCTGGCGTGGGCGCTGCCGGCCGACTCCGGCGGACTCGACTTCAGCGAAACGGAGATCGCCTTCCTCTTTCCCGCACCTCTGCGGCGGCGCGACATCATCCTCTACAAGATTCTCCGCGCCCAGCCGCAGGCGATGTTCAGCGCGCTGATCATGACGGTGCTCGGCTGGTGGCGGAACGGGCTCTTCGTCGGGATGTGGGCCGTCATCTCCGTCCTCTCGATCTATTTCATGCTGGTCTCCCTGGGGCGGGCGCGGCTGCGGCTCCTGCACGTCGGCTTCGTGGCCCGCCTGTTCGGCGTCGCCGCGATCGTGGCCGGACTCTTCTGGCTCGGCGTGTCCGAGCTGCGAAAGATCCATTTCGCCGGCCTCAAAGACGCCTCCTCGGTCTTCAAAGCGATACACGCGGCCGCGCCGTTTCAGAAGCCGCTGATCCGGGCCATTCTCTTCATCCCTCGCCTCTTTGCCTCGGCAGCGTTGCCCGCCTCTCTGTCGGGGCTGGCCGTCTCCGTGCTCGCCGTCGTCGCCCTCGGCATAGCCTTCTTCTACATCGCCGCCGCCCTCAACGTTTCCTTCGAAGAGGCGTCGCTGGTCATCTCGCAGAAACGGGCCGCGCGCAAGGACCGCGTGCACGGCCAGCGCGCCGGCACGCTGGTGATGTTCCGCCACGCGCCGGCGCCGTTTCGTCTTCAGGAGACCGGACCGGTCGAAGTGGCCATCGTCTGGAAGAATCTGATCGCCCTGGTGCGCAACTCCATCGCCTGGGTAGCGATCTTTGCCCTGATCCTGGTTTTCCTGCTTGGCGTGGCGCTCTGGTCGCACCATTCGGCCGGATACCTGTCGGTCGGAACGGGGCTGCTCATCCTCGCCGGCATGTTCCCGCTCCTGGCGCCGAACGTCTTCGCGAACGATCTCCGCCTGGACATGCCGCGGCTCGAGGTGCTGAAGAGCTACCCGATCGCGGGCGATCGCCTGATCGCCGCGGAGATTGCCGCCCCGCTGGCCGTGATCTCGATTCTGGAGATGCTGTTCGCTACCTCGGCCGCGGTGATGATCGGCATGTCCAACACGACCAAGACATTCTTCCTCTTCGTGGCCACGCCGCAATTCATCGTAACCGTGCTTCTGCTGACGCTGCCCGTATGCGCGGTTCAGCTACTGATCCGCAACGCCGTCCCCGTTCTCTTTCCGGCATGGGCAGGGCGTGGCAAAGACGAGCCGCGCGGATTCGTGATGACCGGTCAGCGGCTGGTGGTTCTGGCCGGCAATCTGCTCGTCCTCGCCGTCGCCCTCATTCCGGCCGCCGTCGTCTTTCTGCCGTCAATCTTGATCGCCCACAAGTTCTTCGCCGGCAATCCCGTCTTCATGGCCGTGGCCACGATGCCCGCGGTCGGCGTCCTCCTTGCCGAGGTCTGGATCGGGGTGAGAGCGCTCGGCGCGCAATTCGAGACCATCGACATCTCCAACGAGAGCGACGTCTCTGCACCGTAGTTATTAGGAAATACCGCGGCCAGCCCCGAGCCTTCTCGTATCGAGTGAAGCCACTCCTATCCCTCCTGCTCGGGCTGCTTCTGGTTTCTTCCGCTCAGGCGTCGCCATCGAGCGACGACATCCAGAAGAACATCGTCGACTATTACTCCGCGGCCGGTGCCGATCGCAACTCTCCACGGATGCAGGCGGCACTCGAGGCACTCGCCTCGCAGACGCGCGACGCCACCGCCCCCGGCCTGCTGCTCGCGAACGGCAGCTTCAGCGACATCAACTACAAAGACGTCCCTGACGGCGGCTGGTCGCCCTGGGCCCACACGCAACGGCTCTTCACGATGGCCAGGGCCTATCGCACGCCGGGCCAGCCGTTCTACGGCGATCCACAGTTGCGCGCACAGATCGAGTCCGCGCTCGCCTACATACCGTCCTACTACGGTGTCACGACTCTTCCGAACGGCAATTGGTGGTTCTGGACGCTCGGCGTGCCGCTCGACCTCGGCCCGACGCTCCTTCTGATGAAAGGCGACGTCAGCGACAAGGTGATGAATGACTGTCTGTCGACGCTCTCCTGGCACATCGGCGGAAACGCGTTCTCGAAGGGTCTGGTCGGTCCGGCGCCAACCGGCGAGAACCTGGTCTGGTCATCGTTCACACACCTCTGCCTCGGCGTTCTGAAGGACGACGCGGCCATGCTCGGGAGCGTACGCGATGCCATGGCCGGCGTCTGCGCGACCACCACCGGCGACGGCATTCAGGCCGACAACTCCTTCCACCAGCACGGCGCGCAGCTCTACACCGGCGGCTACGGTGCCTCGTTCGCGAACGACGTCTCGAAATATGCGCTTCTGACGCGAGGCACCGACTACGCTCTTCCCCCCGCGGCGCTGGACGCCTTCGCTGGTTACATCGCCGACGGCGTGGCCTGGTCGCTCCAGGGGAACTACTTCGACGTCTCCGCCATCGGCCGCGAAGTGGCGCGGCCGACCACTACCGGCTACAACGGCATCGCCTCGCTGTTGCAGTCGTCGCAGTTTCCGTCGTCGCGTCTGTCCGACATCCGCACGGCCTCGGCGGAAATGCTCCGCTCATGGCAGTGGAGTCTGCCGCCCGAGGTGGCGGCGCTGGCCGCGATCTCGGAGATCGCGGCGGTCGCCGGTGCATGGCCGTCCGGACATCAGCACTACTGGCTCTCGGACTACACCGTCCACCGCCGGCCGGGTTGGTTCGCCTCGGTGAAGATGTTCTCATCGCGCACGAAATCCGGCGAGAACACGAATGGTGAGAACGCGCTCGGCTCGCGGCAATCCGACGGCCGCTTCTACCTCGTCCTCGACGGCAGCGAATACTTCGGCCGCGAGATTTGGCCCGCCTATGACTGGACGCGCCTTCCCGGCATCACCGTCGAGCAGAAGGCCGACACCGCGAACAATGCCTACGCCCTCGGCACGCGGAGCTTCGCCGGCGGTGCCAGCGACGGCCGCAACGGCGTCTCGGCGATGGACCTGCAGCCGGTCGGATCGGCGCTGACGGCGAAGAAATCGTGGTTCTTCTTCGACGACACCATCGTCTTCCTGACCAACAGCATCACGCTGCCGGCGCAGAATCGCGTCGAAACAATCGTGCAGCAGTGGCCGCTCGCAAATGCGGCCTCGCCACTGCTCCGAGGTGCGAACTGGCTGTGGTGCGAGAACGTCGGCTACTACATCTACCCGCAGAGCGCCGCGCTCAACGTGACGCGCCAGCAGCGCAGCGGGACGTGGCAGTCGCTCGGTGCGAGCGACGACGCCACGCCGAAGAGCGCCACGTTCCTGACGATGTGGCTCGATCACGGCATCGCGCCGGTCAACGACGATGCCGCGTACGCGATCGTGCCGAACATCGCCGCGCCGGCGATGAACAGCTTCGTCGCGCCGGCGATCGTCGCGAACGACGCACACGTCTCCGCGGTGCGCAGCGGCTCAACCCTCGGCATCGTCTTCTGGACCGCGGGCTCCTTTGCCGGGTATCAGTCGACGCTCCCGTGCATCGTCTACGCGGTCACGAACGGACAGACCATCGACATCGATGCCGCCGATCCGACGAACGGCAACGGGACCTACCAGCTCACGGTGCCGTCGCCCGTCGCCGGCGTGCGCGCCACGACCGTGACGCTGCCGCGCAACGGCGGCAGGAGCGTGCACGTCACGATTGCGCCGCCGGTTCTGAAGCGCCGTGCCACGCGATGAGCGAGGTCAGGACGACGTAGGTCAACGCCGGCGTCAGGTGCGTCACCAGCCGCTCCCACGACCACGTCACATGCCACGACAGATCGAACGGGGTGGCCAGGTACGCGCCGATGTAGCAGGCGAACTGCACGGCGAGCGTGACCATGACGAAGCGCTCGCGCGTGACCAGAGTGCGCGACGCGATCACGATCCCGATCGCCAGCGCGATCCAGAGCAACGGCTTGCCCAGTGACACCGCGGCGATGGCTGCGATGAGCGGCATCGGATCGCGCAGATGGTCGACGATGCGCGCGACGACACCGCCTGCAGCGATATCCGTCACAAGCGAGTGCAGTGAACGGGCGATGAGCCACGGCAGCGGGATGGCCACGGCCGGCCAGAGCCGGACGACGTCGCGCGCGCGGCGCGCGCAGACCAGGCCGAGGGCAGCGGCCACGATCAGGGCCAGACCTTCGTTTTTCGTCGACGCCGCCAGCCCGAGCAGGATCGCCCCGAGGGCCATGTTGCCGCGGCGGATCAGCAACAGAGCCGACGTTGCGAAGGCGACGAACGGCCCCTCCGCCAACCCGATCCACGGCGTCGCCGCGAACGGCACCAGGGCTGCGGTGATGAAGGCAGCGGCGAGGCGTGACCTCGTCTCCTCCAGCGCCGCGCCATGAATGACCAGCAAGGACGCCGTCGCGAAGGCGACGTTGACAACGCCGAGGTGTGCATCGCTCCAACTGTTGCGGAGGATGGCGATGAAGTCGTAGGTCAGAGGAAGGAGGAGCGGATAGTCGGGGTGCACATTGAAGTAGGTCGCCTGCCGGAGGAATTGCCAGTCGATGAAACGCACCTCGAAGAAGGCCTTTGCTTTGAAGCCCCAGTTGGTCAGGTAGTCGTATTCGGGGGGAGGGGCGACGGTGGCGTAGAGGGCATAGCCGATGAGGGCGATGAGGGCCAGTGTGTAGAACAGAAGTGCCCACCGCGAGCGAGCCGGTGGCGGTCCGGGCGGAGAGCTGCCGGCGCTACGCCAGGCGAAGACAGCGGCGATGATCAGCAGCGTGGGAACGATGAACCATCGTGACCACGGCAAGAGCGCAGGCATCGCCGCGCAGATGCCGATGCCGAGGAGCAGTCCCTCGCCTGTCAGGAGGGAAACGTTGTCACGCGGAGACGCGGAGACGCGGAGGGAGTTGAGCATCCGCGCCAGTGGAATGCCCACGGCGAGCGCGAGTGCGACCGCGCACAATTCCGGGATCACGGCGTTCTCCGCAAGAGCATCCCGTCGCGTCCGCGCCAGACCACGGCGAAGCCGGCTATGTGCGGCTCGCAGCGATAGGCGGCCACGACGTTTGCCCGCGCCAGGTTGTCGGCGCGCGGACGGTCATGCTCATCGAGCAGCGGCACAACCACGCGGCCCGTCAGTGGATAGAGCGCGCGTGTGTAGAGGTACGAATAGCCCTGATCCCATTTCGTGAAGGGAACGGCGATACCGATGACGTCGCCCGGCTTCGTCCGGGCCCGGACCTCGAGCATGAGCGCGCGCGCCCCCGGCATTTTGCTATACGGCAGCGCCACCTCGTTCGCGGAAACGCGCGCGCGATTGAGGACGAAGATACGGAAGTAGAACGGCTCGAACGCTCCGGCCGCGATGGCGACGGCGGCGGCGAGCGCGAGCGGGCGGATCAGACGGCAATCTCCTTCACGTCATCAGCAACGATCAGCTTCGGTTCCGTCAGCGCCTGGATGTCATCGACGCTCACTCCCGGCGCCACCTCGATCAGCCGCAAGCCCTGCTCGGTCACGTCGAGCACGCAGTACTCCGTGATGATGCGGTTCACGCACTTCACCCCGGTGAGCGGCAGGTTGCAGGCATTCAGAATCTTCCTGCCGCCCTTCTTGGTGACGTGCTCCATCGTCACGATGAGCCGCTTGGCGCTGGCCACGAGATCCATCGCCCCTCCCATTCCCTTCACCATCGAGCCGGGCACCATCCAGTTGGCGATGTCGCCCTGCGCCGACACCTGCATCGCGCCAAGGATCGAGAGATCGACCTTCCCGCCGCGGATCATCCCGAAAGAATCAGCGCTGGAGAAGAACGATGCCCCGGGAAGGACCGTGACCGTCTGCTTGCCGGCGTTGATGAGATCAGCATCGACGTCTTCATCCGAGGGAAACGGCCCGAGTCCAAGGATGCCATTCTCCGATTGCAGGACGACTTCCATCCCGGGAGGGATATTGTTCGCCACGAGCGTAGGCATCCCGATGCCGAGGTTGACGTAGTAGCCGTCGCGAAGCTCCTCGGCGGCGCGCTTTACGATTTGGTCTCTTGTCAGCGGCATCCGTTACCCCTTCCGCACCGTGCGCTGCTCGATCCGCTTCTCCCGCTTCGCCACCACCACGCGATGCACGAAGATCCCGGGCGTATGAATGCAGTCGGGATCAAGATCTCCGGGCTCGACGAGCTCCTCCACTTCCGCCACGCAAATCTTCCCAGCGGTCGCGGCCATCGGATTGAAGTTTCTCGCCGTCTTGCGATACTGCAGGTTGCCAAAGCGGTCGGCTTTCTGCGCCGCGACAAACGAAAAGTCGCCGACGATGCCACGCTCCATCACGTACATCCGCCCGTCGAATTCGCGGGTTTCTTTCCCATCGGCCACGATCGTGCCGTAGCCCGCGGGGGTGAAGAACGCCGGGATGCCGGCGCCTCCGGCGCGCATCCGCTCGGCCAGCGTCCCCTGCGGAACGAACTCCACTTCCAGCTCTCCCGCCAGGTACTGGCGCTCGAACTCGGCGTTCTCACCGACGTAGGACGAGACCATCTTCCGGATCTGCTTCGTCTGCAGCAGCAACCCCAGGCCCCAGTCATCGACGCCGGCGTTGTTGGAGACACAGGTCAAACCCTTCACGCCGCGCTTGACCAGCGCATGGATCAGATTCTCGGGAATGCCGCAGAGCCCGAAGCCACCGACGACGAGAGTCGCCCCATCAGCGACGTCGCGGACCGCCTCGTCAGCCGATGCGACGACTTTGTTGATCATGAGGGGGAAGATATCAAGTCTCGGGGTTGCACGGTTGCGGGGTCTCGCAGTTGCGGGGTCTCGCGGTTTCGGGGGGCTCGCTCGCCGCGTTAGCGGCAAAAGACAGCAGCCAGGGTGCGAGCGTTTTTTGCGAGCACCCCTGGAAAAGAAATGTCGTGGTTTGGTGCCGCGTCAGCGGCACTGGAGCAATTGGAGATTTCATCCAGTGCCGCTGACGCGGCACGATTTCGAGAGACACCCCGAACCAGGGGTGCTCGCAAAAAGCGCTCGCACCCCTGGCTACCGTCCTTAGCCGCTGACGCGGCATACGGTGCGGTGACCCGGGAACCTGCAACTCAGCACCCCCCCCCCACCGCGAGACCCCGTAACCGCGCAACCGCGAGACCGCGTCCCTCTGCTACTCTCGCCGGCGATGACCACCGAGCCATTCGGGTATCGCGCGGACGATGCGCATCCGATCGGCATTCGCGTGCTTCGGGAAGCCGGCGTCTTCGCCTTCTTCCTTCTCTTCACCATCATCCTGACCTGGCCGGTGGCCGTCCGCCTCAACACGGCTGTCCCCGACCTCGGCGATCCGCTGCTCAACACCTGGATCCTCGACTGGGACCTCTACAGCGTCACCAACGCGCCGTCGCACATCTACGACGCCGACATCTTCTATCCGAGCAAGTACCCGCTGGCGTATAGCGAGAACCTCTTCGGCATCGCCATCGTGGCGCTGCCGTTCTATCTGCTCGGCTTCACGCCGCTTGCGGTTTACAACATCGCCGTCCTCCTCGGCTTTGCCTTCTCCGGCTACGGCGCATTCGTGCTCGGACGGACGTTGACGCGATCGACGCCGCGATCGACGACCGCCGGCCTCATCGCCGGCATCCTCTACTCCTTCGTCAACTTCCGCGTCGACCATCTCGCCCACCTGCAATTCGTCTGGGGCGGATGGATGCCACTGATGCTCGCGGCGCTGCTGCACTACTGGCGGCGGCCGACCATCCGCAACGCCATCCTCTACGGTCTATGTGTGTTGATGAACGGCCTGACGAACATTCATCAGTTCCTCTTCGGGACGACGGCGCTCGTCCTCTCGATCGCCTTGCTGGCCCTGCTCGCCACCCGTTTCAAATGGCGGACGATCATCGGCGTATCGATGGCCACGATCATCGCCGCGGCGCTGATGGTGCCGGTGCTCATGCCCTACAAAGAGGTTTCCGCGCTTTACGGAATGGTCCGCGACCCCAGTGCCGCGCTGTGGGGCTCGGCCACCTGGACCGACTGGCTCTCCGCCACCGGGCGGAGCCGCGCCTACGGCGAGATCGCCGATCCGAAGAACGTGCAGGGGGAAAAGATCCTCTTTCCCGGCCTGATGATGCTCTTCCTCACCGCCAGCGCGCTGCTCATCGATCGCCGCAAGCTCCCCGTGGCCCTCGATGCCCGTCCCGTTCCGCGATGGCTGCTCCACCTGCTCGACGTCCTCATCGTCGTGCTGGCCGTCGGTACGTACCTGGGAACGGCGGCGGTTCGCTATCAGTGGGGCCTCTTCGGACGGACCATCGTCAGCATCCACACCTCCGACCTTCCGATGGTCTTCCTGATCGTCGTCATCGTGGCCCGCCTGTCGCTGCAATTGCCGAAGGGGCTCTCCGGCGAGACGCTGCAGTCGCTTCGCACCGCGGCGGCCCGCTCCCGCGTGCCGATCGAGCTCTGGGTGATGCTCCTCTGGATCGTTCTCGGCGTGCTCGGCTCCCTCGGGCTTCACGCCTTCCTCCACACCTTTCTCTACGAGCGCGTGCTTATGTTCCGCAGCATGCGCGTGCCGGCGCGATGGGCCACGGACGCCTACGTCGGCCTGGCCGGCGCCAGCGCGTGCGGGGCGGCGGCATGGATCGACACGCGGAGGACGAAGATCGGACGATGGGGCGTGGCCGTGCTGCTGATTGCCCTGTCGATTCATGACGTCCTGCCGATCATCCGCTGGGAGCATGCCCTGGAGGTGACCGATCCGGCCTACGCCTGGATGCGCGATGCGAAGTTCACCGGCGGCACGCTGGAGTTGCCGGCATCGGAGGGGATCGCGCAGTTTCTCTATCAATTCGGAGCGACCATTCATCACAAGCCGGTGATGAACGGAACGTCCGGCTTCGAGCCGCCGCTGCACGTCAAGATCAAGGAGATGGCCCAGCAGAAGACCATCCCCGACGGGTTCCTGCCGCTCCTGGCGAGCAACGACTGCCACTTCATCCTCGTGCACGACGACTGGCTGCGCGGCGCCACCGAGCCGACGCACGCATGGCTGGCCCGCGAGATGGCCGCCAACCGTCTCGGCTTCATCCGCCGTTTCGATCATCGCGGCGGCGGCGACTACCTCTTCGCCGTAACGCAGAACGTCCCCGGCTGGCGCGACCTGCGGACGCCGGACAAGCGCGACGGAGCCCGCTTCACCGACGACGAGGAACTGCAGCGCACCTTCCACGGCGCCGCGACCTATATGGGCCGTTCCTTCGGCGTCGTCGACACGCCCCACGGCGAGGACGTCATCCACGGTCCTCTCACCGTCAACGGCTGGGCCCTGTCGCCAAACGGCATCGCCAGCGTCGACGTCCTGCTGCACAACGGCATGTACCGTTTTCACACCACCCCCATCAGCCGCATCGACGTGCAGACCAAGTTCCCCTGGTACCCGCGCGTCCACAACGCCGGCTTCACGATCACCTTCCCGAAGAAGCGCCCCCGCGGCGTGCCGCGATGGACGGATGTGCAGGCGGAGATCATCGATGGGAAGGGTGGACGGACGCGGCTGCCGGATGTCGTGATCGAGTGGCCGTAGGAGAACGGAGCGCTGGCATCTCGCCGTAACGGAGCGCTGGCGTCTCGCCGGCTGGCCCGGGGGCGTCTCGCCCCAGGTCTGGCAAGACTCGATACATTCGCTCGTAACCCTCAGCGGCGAGACGCCGCCGAGCCAGCCGGCGAGACGCCAGCGCTCCGGCGCGACGCCGTCGCACAAACGTGCGGCACATCACATCACCCTCCCTTTTTGGAACCTACATTCCGGTTCTCTCTCTCACTCGACACGTCCGCTCCTTCTCGGCAGGAGCGGTTAACCAAAGAAGGAGTAACCATGCATCGTCCGATGGTCCCCCTGCGTTTTCTGTCTGTTCTCTTGCTGATGGCGGCCATGCCTCTCGCCGCCGCGATCTCCTATCCCCCTCCGACCATTCTGACCGGCGGTCTCGGGCCGTCGTCGGTGGCGGTCGGGGACTTCAACAATGACTGCGCCACCGATTTCGCCACCGCGGACCAGTTCGCGAACAGCGTCACGGTGCGCTTCGGGGCCGGCGGAGGGTCGTTCCCCACTTCGTCGACCATCACCGGCTTCGTGACGCCGATGGTCATCGTATCGGCCGACTTCAACAACGATGGCGCGCCCGATCTCGCCGTCGGGAACAACGCCGGATTCAGCGCCGATCCGGTCGGCCACACCATCTCCATCCTGCTCAACAACAACAACAGCACCGGCACCTTCACGGCGCTGACGCCGGCCAACAGCCCGGCCACCAACGGCTTCATCACCCGCCTCGTGGCCGTCGACCTGAACGAAGACGGCAACATGGATTTGCTGGCCATCGATGCCAACTCGTCGCCTAACGGCATCCGCTTCTATGCCGGCGACGGCACCGGCCACTTCGCCGCCCCGGTGGTCATCTCCTCCGACACGCACACCCCCAACGCCCTTGTCGCCGTCGATCTGAATGGCGACCATCACCTCGACCTGGCCGTGACCATGGGCGACAGCACCGGCATCTTCCTCGGCAACGGCAACGGGACCTTCAGCGCGCCGACGTATCTGCCCTACACCGACACGCTCAACGGCGACGGCGCCGTGCACATCGCCGCGGCCGACATCGATCACGATGGCGATATCGATCTGGTCACCACCTCCGGCAACTTCCCCGGCGGCGTGACGGTCTTTCGAAACAACGGCGACGCCACCTTTACCCGCAGCCGTTTCCAGATCAACTCCGTGGTCACCGATCCGATCTTCGTAGCGCTGGCCGACCTCGACGGCGACGGCAACATCGACATCGTCACCGCCAATCAGTTCGGCTGCACGCCCGACGGCAGCAATCTCAGCGCGCGGCCCGGCAACGGGGACGGAACGTTCGGCCCCATCGTTCCGATCAGCGTCGGCTACGGTCCGACCTGCATCGACTCGCACTGGCAGCCGAACGCCATCGCCGCCGTCGATCTGAACTGCGACGGCGCGGCCGACCTGATCGTCGCCAACTTCAACACCGCCTTCACCAGCATTCTCCTCACTGCCGGTGCCGCCGATACGACAGCGCCGGTCGTCACGCCGCCGGCCCCGGTCACCGTCCCCGCCGGACCTTCCTGCACCGCCGTCGTCACCGACGCGCAGCTCGGCCACGCTACGGCGACCGACAACTGCAGCGACTGCGTCGTCATCGTCCGCACCGGCGTTCCGGCCGGAAACGTCTTCCCCATCGGAACGACGACGGTTACGTACACCGCAAGCGACGGCCACGGCAACAGCGCCGCCGCCACGCAGCACGTGACGGTCACCGACAGCACCCCGGTCGCGATCACCGCTCCTCCCGACATCACCGTCACCACCGGCGCCACTTGTAGCGCCACGGTCGATCCCGGCACGCCAACCACCTCAGGCCCCTGCTCCGGCGTGACCGTAACCAGCGTCCGCAGCGACAGCCAGCCGCTGAGCGCACCGTTCCCGCTCGGCACGACCACCATTACCTGGACAGCCACCGCCGGCAGCGACAGCGCCAATGCCACGCAGACCATCACCGTCACCGCGCCTCCGCTGGTGATCGGCGGCGGAACGGCCAAGCCCTCCGTTCTCTGGCCCCCCGATCACAAGATGTCATCGGTCACCGTCAACTACAGCATCAGCGGCGGCTGCGGCACCGACGTCTGCACCATCACCTCCGTCACCAGCAACGAGCCGGTCAACGGCCTCGGCGACGGCGACGTCGCCCCCGACTGGCAGATCGTCGACGCCCATCACGTCACCCTCCGCGCCGAGCGCTCCGGAACCGGCACCGGCCGCATCTACACCATCACCATCACCTGCACCGACGGCGGCGGACACACCGCCACGAAGACGGTTTTGGTGACCGTACCGATGTCGGCAGAATTGAGGAACACCGAAAGGTAAACATGGATGCTGGCGAGGGCGCGGCAAGCACCGCCCCCTCATCCGGCTTCGCCACCTTCTCCCCCAGCTGAAAAGCGCTGGGGGAGAAGGCTCTCGATGTTAAATCTTCGTGGCGCGCGCAGAAAACCGCTAACCCTTGGTTCCTGTGCGTGACAAGAAGATTTCGCAAACGTGCCGTTGCCCCGAAAAGAGCTCGCGCCTTCCTAACGTCGAGAGTCCTTCTCCCCCAGCGCTTTTCAGCTGGGGGAGAAGGTGCCGAAGGCGGATGAGGGGGCGGTGCTTGCCATGCCCTTGGCGCAGGCACGTTGGGTTGCGGCTTCGCCGCGCTGTGCCTCTGTGGTTAAGCCTTTCGACTCGCCGATTGCAACCGTGGCAGGCACGAGCCGTACTCATCGGCGACAATGGCGATGATGGATCGTCCTTCCCTCGATCAACTTGCGCAGATCACGGAGCCGCAGATGGTGCGGCGGCGCTTCGACGAGCACAACCTCGTCTGGGCGTATGTGATCTCCTGGTTCTTCGCCATCGCCTCGTTCGTCCTGGTCGCCTCCTCGCTGGCCGTGAAGAAACGGCAAAGCGGGCACATCGCCGCGGCCATCGTCGATGCGGCCCTCACCCTCTTCATCATCGCCTCGATGAGCGAGCTGCGGAAAGCCCGCCGTCGGCGCGACGGGTGGACGCCGCGCTCCTATTCACGTCTGGTCGGGAAGAATCTGTCCGCATGGCTGATCACGCTCTTCGTCGTCAAGTTCGCCACGCTGACCTACTTCGCGCTGTCCGACAACGGTGCATGGATCGTATGGGCGGTGATCTTTCCGACAGCGACCATGGCCTTGCGGCTCCTGCTGCGGCAACGTCTCGTGCTCCACGGAATGATCGCGGCCATCGTGATCGCCGTCGCGCTGATCGCTCCGATCTCGCGCAAGCAGACGCGTGTCGTTGGCCTCTTCGTCGCGCTGGCGTCCGTCCACGCGTTCTGCTTCACGGTCGGCGCGCTGACGAGCCGCGGCGTGAAGCGGGCGGCAATCGAAGAAGGTGTACAGCTTCGCACCGAGGCGCGCGAACAGTTGCGGATCCGCGACGAACTGCGCTTCGCGCGCGAGGTGCAGATCAGCATGCTCCCCGAGGCGCCGCCGCAACTGCCGTGGGCCGACGTGGCTGGGATCTCGCTCCCCGCCACCGAAGTCGGCGGCGACTACTACGACTACTTCATCGTCGACGGACGCCTGGCCATCGTCTGCGGCGACGTGGCCGGTCACGGACTGGCCAGCGGCATCACCCTCTCCGCCCTCCGCAGCGGCTTCACGCTGCTTCGCGATGAGCTGCTCGACCCGGCACACGTGCTCGACCGGCTGCAGGAGGTGGTGGCGCACAGCAGCCGCCGCCGGATGATGGTGACGATCTCGGTGCTGCTGCTCGATCCCGGGACGCAACGCGCCACCATCGCCTCCGCCGGCCATCCGCCGCTGCTTCACGTCCACGCCTCCACCCGAACCCCCGACTTGATCGAGCTCTTCGCCCCTCCCCTCGGCGCACGCCTCGGCGACACTGTTCCGCAGACCGTCGTGCCGTTCACGGCCGGCGACGTCTTCGTCCTGCACAGCGACGGCATCTACGAGACGACCAACGCCTCCGGCGAGGAGTACAGCCTCGAGCGCCTCGGCCGCATCGTCGCTGCCTGCGATGGCACCGCCGAGGAGATCCGCGATACGGTCCTGCGCGATGTCGATCAGTTTCGCGGGGCCGGGGCGCAGGAGGACGATGTGACGATCGTCGTGGTCCGCATCGTCTGACGCGAAGCCACACGGCTTCTGCACGTGACACGCCTCAGGTTACGCGGGCGATTCGGTCGTAGCCGCGGTGGCATCGATGGCACCGGCGGTGGCAACGATGACAGAAACCGTGGCAACGATGACATCATTCATGGCACCGATGACATTATTCATGGCACTAATGCCGCCAACAGTGGCATCAGTGCCATCAGTCATGGCACAAGTGCCACCAGCCATAGCAATGATGCCATCAGTCATTGCATCAATGCCATAATACAAGTCAATAACGCAATTAATCATTGCCATTATGACATCATACGCGGCATCCATGACATCAATAGTGGCAACGATGCCATCAGTCGTGGCAATGATTGGGTCAGTGGCGTCTAAATTTCAGTCGTTTAAGTCGGTTGACCGGCAAAAGTATCCAGATTTGAGACACGTTCTTTGATCAGGAGCGTCCCGCGATCATCCCGACCTCCTCAACCAGCCACCCCACCTCATTGTCCGTCGTGTAGCAGGCACAGCCGACGCGCACGATCCCATCCGGGCAGCCGAGGCGTTCGATGCAGGTGGCGGCGTAGAAGTCGCCGTTGCTGCAGAACAGGCCGGCCGAGGCGAGGCGGCGGGCGATGTCGTCGGGATGGACGCCGTCGATCGTGAACGAGACCGTCGGCGTCCGCGGCTCCGAGGGGGGCGGTCCGTAGACGTGGACCTTCGGCAGAGACGTGAGCCCGTCCCACAACATGCGCGCCTGAACGGAGCCTCGGCTGTGCAGCGTCTCGTACGTCCGCGCCAGACGCTCACGGCGCGTGCCGCCGTCGCCGGCGAGCGAGGCCAGGAAGTCGATCGTCGCGCCGATGCCGGCGATCGCTTCGTGATTCTGGGTCCCGCTCTCCGCCCGTTCCGGCGACCAGTCCGGCGCCGGATCGAGCTTCGGGAACGGCAGCACATCGAGCAGCGCGCGGCGCGTGAAGAGGATGCCTGCATGCGGGCCGTAGAACTTGTAGGACGAGCAGGCCAGAAAGTCGCAGCCGAGGTTCTGCACGTCGATCAACTCGTGCGGCGCGAGATGAACCGCGTCGACGAAGAAGAGCGCGCCGGCCTCGCTCGCAATCGCGGCGATGCGTCCGAGGTCGTTGATCGTCCCGGTGGCGTTCGACGCGCCGCCGACCGCGATCAGCTTCGTCCGCGGCGAGACGAGCGACGCAAGATGCTCGTAGTCGATCTGCGCCGTCTCCGGAATCATGCGCGCCGTCCGGACGACGATGCCGCGATCGACCTCCAGCGCCCGCCAAGGAGCGACGTTCCCATGATGATCGAGCTCGGTGACGATCACTTCATCGCCCGCCTGCCACGTCCGCCCCAGCGCACGGCCGAGGTGAAAGGTCAGCGTGGTCATGTTCGCGCCGAAGGCGATCTCCTGCGGCGTGGCGTTGATCAGATCCGCCACCGCCTCGCGGGAGCGATCGATGATGGCATCGGTCTCCTCGCTGGTCGGGTAGAGCCAGTGAGTGTTGGCGTTGTGGTGAAACAGATACTCCGTCATCGCCTCGGCCACGACGCGCGGCACCTGCGTGCCACCGGGAGCATCGAAGTAGACGACGGGCTTTCCGTTGTGGAGGCGGGTGAGCGCGGGAAAGTGGTGGCGGATAGTTTGTACGGAGGCGATGGTCATAAAAGCAATGTTGAATGTTCAATGTTCAATGTTGAATGTTGAATGAAAAGGCAGCGTGACGGCCGGACGTTGGCTCTCCCATTCGGCATTGAACATTCAACATTGAACATTCAACATTCCGCTTTTCAAAGGCACATCACTCCAATATCTCCGCCTTATCCCCTTCCTCGGTCAGCCACACCTTCCGGTCCCCCGCCCGGTTCTTCGCCAGCAGCATGTCGATCGTTGCGTCCGCGCCATCCTCGGCGACGAGGACGAGTTGCACGAGGCGGCGGGTATCGCGGTTCATGGTGGTCTCGCGGAGCTGGAGCGGATTCATCTCGCCGAGGCCTTTGAAACGCTGGATGTTGACCTTGCCCCTGATCCCCTCGGCTTCGATGCGCTGCAGGATGCCGTTGCGCTCCTGGTCATCGAGCGCGTAGAAGACGTTCTTGCCGACGTCGATGCGATACAGCGGCGGCATGGCCACGTGGATGCGGCCGTCGGTGACGAGCTTGCGGAAGTGGCGGACGAACAATGCCGTGAGGAGCGTGGCGATATGCGCGCCGTCGGAGTCGGCGTCGGCGAGGATGCAAACCTTCCCGTAGCGCAGTCCTCGCACATCGTCGCTGCCGGGATCGACGCCGAGGGCCACGGCGATGTCGTGGACTTCCTGGGATGACAACACCTCGTTCGGATCGACTTCCCACGTGTTCAGGATCTTGCCGCGCAACGGCATGATGGCCTGGTACTCGCGGTCGCGGGCCTGCTTGGCGGAACCGCCGGCGGAATCGCCTTCGACGAGGAAAAGCTCCGTGAGACTCAGGTCGGTCGACGTGCAGTCGGCCAGCTTGCCTGGCAGCGCCGGTCCGCTGGTCAGCTTCTTGCGCTCGACTTTCTTCCCCTGGCGCAGGCGCGTCATCGCCGAGGAGATCGCCACCTGGGCGATGCGTTCGGCGTCAGCGACGTTGTTGTTCAGCCAGATCGAAAAGGCGTCCTGCGCCACGCCGGAGACGAACGCCGACGCTTCGCGCGATGACAAACGGTCCTTGGTCTGTCCCGTGAACTGCGGCTCGGTCATCCGCAGCGAGAGGATGTAGCTGCAGCGCGACCAGACGTCCTCCGGGGCGAGCTTGACGCCGCGCGGCAGGAGGTTCCGCAGCTCGCAGAATTCGCGGATGGCCTCGGTGAGCCCCGTGCGGAAGCCGTTGACGTGCGTGCCGCCCTGCGCCGTCGGGATCAGGTTCACGTACGACTCGGTGACGAGATCCGCGCCATCCGCTTCCGGCAGCCAGACCACCGCCCAGTCGACCTCTTCGTTCGATCCCTTGAACGTGCCGACGTACGGCATCTCCGGAATCGCGGTCAGCCCCGCCAGCTCCGACATCAGATAGGCCGGCAGTCCGTTCTCGTAGTACCACTCTTCGCTCTCGGAAGGGTCGCTTTCGCTGATGAAGCGCAGCCGCAGTCCCGGGGCGAGGACGGCCTTGGCGCGCATGACGTGCTTGAGGCGCGGGACATTGATCTTCGGCGTATCGAAGAACTTTTCGTCGGGCCAGAAGCGGAGCGTCGTGCCGGTGTTGCGCCTGCCGACCTGGCCGACGATCTTCAGCTCGTGCTTCTTCTTGCCGTCGGCGAAGTCCATGAAGTATTCGTTGCCATCGCGGCGCACGCGTACCTCGAGACGCTTGGAGAGCGCGTTGACGACGGAGACGCCGACGCCGTGCAGCCCGCCGGAGAAGCGGTAGCTCTTGTCGGAGAACTTCGCCCCGGCGTGGAGGCGCGTGAGGATGACCTCGACTCCGGTCACCCCTTCCTTGGCATGACGGTCGACCGGCATCCCGCGGCCGTCGTCGGCGACCGAGAGGGAGCCGTCGTCATGCAGCGTGACCACGATCTCCTTGCAGTGCCCTGCGATGGCCTCGTCGGCGGAGTTGTCGATGACTTCCTGCGCGAGATGGTTGGGCCGCTCGGTGGTGGTGTACATACCGGGGCGCTTGCGCACCGGCTCGAGTCCCGTGAGTACTTCGATGGCAGAGCTGTCGTAGGAGGTGGTCATGCTTTCGAGATGTCGACCCCGCTCCGCGCATCGCACACTCGCCCGCGCGGGATCGTGTGGATTCTATCGCGGTTGCGGACGAGGGGTTGCGCGGTCTCGCACGAGACCGCGTAGGGGAGAACTGTCATCCTAAGCCGCCGGAGCCGCGTAATCGCGGAGAGCGATTGCGCGGCGCAGGACGGTCGAAGGACCCCCAAGTTGTATCCCGGTTGGGCGGCGGAAAAGTCGACATTCCACCGCCCTATCCGGGTTAGCAGGCTGGGGGTCCTTCGGCGTCCTCCGCCAGCTTCGCCTGCGGCTACGCGGCTCCGGCGGCCTCAGGATGACAGGTTATTCCTCAGTTGCTTCTACTTCCCGTAACGTCACTTCACCGCCACCGACCTCGCCTGCTTTACGTCCGTGACCCCGCGCATCGCCTTCTCCAGCGCGTCCTGCAGCAGCGTGCGCATCCCCTGCTGCATGGCCAGGTTGCGCAACTCGTCGATCGGGGCGCGGCGTTGGACGGCGCGCTTCACCTCGTCCGTTCCCGTCAGCAGCTCGTGCACCCCCATCCGTCCTTTGTAGCCGGTGTTGTTGCAGTTCGCGCAACCCTTCGGCTCGTAGAGGACGAACTCGGGCGAATACTTGATGCCGAGCTGCGGAAAGTAGTCGCGGCCATAGATCTCCATCAGCTCGTCGAAGTCCTCCTCGGATGGATGGACTGCTTCCTTGCACTTCGGGCAGAGCGTGCGGATGAGGCGCTGGGCCATGATGCCGAGGAGCGCGTCCGCGAAGTTGAAGGGATCGATGTTCATGTCCAGCAGACGCGAGATCGTCTCCGGCGCGGAGTTGGTGTGCAGCGTCGAGAAGACCAGGTGTCCCGTCAGCGACGCCTCGATGCCGATGGCGGCCGTCTCGTGATCGCGCATCTCGCCGACCATGATCACGTCGGGGTCGGCCCGAAGAAACGAGCGCATGGCCGCGGCGAAGGTGAAGTCGATCTTCGGCTGCACCTGCACCTGGCGCAGTCCTTTCTGCGTGATCTCGACCGGGTCCTCCGCCGTCCAGATCTTCATATCCTCGGTGTTGATCGAGCCGAGGGCTGAATGAAGCGTGGTGGTCTTGCCCGAACCGGTCGGCCCGACGACGAGACAGATCCCGTAGGGCTTGGCCAGGATCTCCTTGAAGTTCTTCAGATTGCGCTCGCTGAATCCCATCTTCTCGATCGGCAGCGGCTTCGACGCCGCCAGGATGCGCATGACCACGTCTTCGTTGCCGTTCGTGGTGGGGATGGTGGCCACGCGCAGCTCGATCACCCCCTTCGACGACTTGAAGCGGATCTTGCCGTCCTGCGGCTTGCGGCGCTCGGAGATGTCGAGCTTGGCCATGATCTTGAGGCGCTGCACGAGCGCGTTGCGGTGCGGGCCGGGGATCTCCATGAATTTGGCGCAGTCGCCGTCGATGCGCAGACGGATAAGGCAGGGATTCTTGGCGCCGTCCGGCTCGACGTGAATGTCCGAGGCGCCGCGCTGTGCGGCCTCGATGATCAATTGATTGGCCAGCTTGACGATGCCGGAATCGGTCTCGTCGATCTCGTCTTTGTCCTTCTCCTCCTCCTCGGCGGTTCCCTCCCCTTCCCCGAGCTGGTCGAGGATCTTGGCCAGGTCGGCGCTATCGACCGCCGACTCCTCGGCCTCGCCATACGAGACGGCGATGTAGGAGAGGATCTCGTGCTTCATGCCGGCCCAGAAGTCGTAGCGCGGTGAGAGGTTCATGGCCCGGATGGCGTCGAGGCGGGTGAGGTCGTGCGGATCGTCGACGGCGATGACCAGCACGCCCGGCCGCCGCTCGATCGGCGCGCAGACGTACTTCTTCCACATGTCGGACGGCACGCGGTCGCGGAACTCTTTCTGGATGGTCTGCGTGCCGTCGTAGCTGAAGAAGCTGGTGCTGTAGAACGCGGCCAGCGATTTCCCCAGCTCGTCCTTCGGGACGTTGTAGTCCTCGATGAGGACCTTCTCGATCGTTGCGTTGTTGACGCGCGCGCTCGAGACGGCCGCCTCGATGTCCTTCTCCGAGACGATGCCTTTGTCGACGAGCGCGCCGAGGCGTGAGGGCTTGGTCTGCCGCGTGGCGCGGTGCTGGTTGTAGAAGGCGATCCCGAGGATCCTGCCGATCTCCTCGGCGGCATCCTCGTCCTGCGCCGTGAAGGCCACGCCGTGCCGTTTGTTGATGAGCTGCACCACGCCGAGGAGGTACTTCTCGAAGAGGATCGGCACGGCCAGAACGGCTTTGGTGCGGAAGCCGGTCTGCTTGTCCCACCGCTGATCGAAGCGAAGGTTGGCGTGGAACCTGGCCAGCTCGGTGGCGTCGTAGGCATCCTTGATGTTGATGGTCTTCCGCGCCAGGGCCGTGAAGCCGGCGATGGAGGAGAAGGACTTCGGCACCCGGATCTCTTTCGGCACGTCGCCGACCTTGGTCAGCGAGTACAACTCCTGGTTCTTGGTATCGACGGCATAGATGGTGAGCCGCTCGGCGTCGAGAAGCTCGAGGATCTTGTCCTTGAGCGTCATCAGGATGTGTGGGATGGACTCGGCGGCGTTGATCTGATTGGTGATCCCGGTGAGCTTCTTCCGATACTCGAGCTCCCGCTCGAGGGAGGATGGCGAGGCCTGCACGGTCATGTCAGGGTCTCCGATCTTGGTGGGGGAAAAGGATAGCGCATACAGATCCGGCGGAAAGCGTAGAATTCTCGAGCATGCAAGGCAGTCTGAACGTCGTTGAGATCGATCCGGAGATCATGAGCGGAACGCCTGTGTTCGCAGGGACGCGCGTACCGCTTTACAACCTTTTCGACTATCTCGAAGCCGGCGACCCGTTGGACAAGTTTCTCGCCTCGTTTCCCTCAGTGACGCGGGAGCAGGCAATCGCGGCGTTGGAGTTGGCGAGGGAGGCGGTGGCAGGAGTTGCGGGTTCTGATCGATGAGTCGCTTCCGGTGGAGTTAGCCGGGGAGCTGCCTGGGTTTGACGTCGTCACCGTTCACGCGCAAGGATGGCTCCATCTACGGAACGGCGTCCTGCTCCGGGCGGCGGTTCGGTCCAGCTTCTCTGTTCTTCTGACCGCGGACAGCAAGCTGCGGTATCAGCAGAACGTTGCAAAGATCGGTATCGCGGTTGTCGTTGTCGTCCATGTCCGCAACCGCATCGAGGACTTGCGGCCCTTGATCCCGCGAATCGTCGATGCCCTCGCTACGATCAAATCGGGTGAGGTGGTGGAGATCGACGGACGGTCGCGCTGAAGAAAAAATCCAACCACAGAGGCACAGAGGACACAGAGAGTCTCTGTGATCTCTGTGCCTCTGTGGTTCAGTCAGTCCCGCGCGAACGCCTGCCGCAACGGTTGCAGATCATCCGCCGGAACATCGGCAACCGCGACATACGCCAGCCCCCTCGACCGCCAGACCACGATGGTCATCCGCGCGTGCGATTCGATCGCGCGCGGCACCGCGTCGGTAGTAAAAACAAAAAGGGAGATGCGGTGGGCGCCCTTGCCGATCAATAGATACGCGCCCTGCTGTCCGCGCCAGTAGACGACGCGGCCGCCGATTAAATGAAAAGGCGGCGCGAGATCGGGGACGTCGACGGCGAAGGGGAGCTTTCCTTCGAACCATGGCTTGACGGTGTGGCGATCGGTCGAGAGCACATCGACCGGGTTCGCGCTGGCGAGGATGGTGGTGTGGAGGTCGACGAGCTGGGTTGCCGTCGCGTCGCGCGTGCGCCAGAGCGCGCCGCCGGCGACGACCAGCGCGAGCATCGCGGCCACGGCGAGCCACTGGGCCGTGTATGACCGGCGCGGCGGGCGGGCCAGCACGCGTGCCCGCAGGGTGGCAGGCGGCGTGAAGCGCGGCATGGCGCGGAGAGCGCGCTTCATCTGCATCACCGAAAGGGCCGCGTTTGCGCACGTCGCACATTCGTGAAGGTGCTCGGCAGCCTCCAACTCGCCGTCCGCATACTGCTCGATCTCCTCGGCTGTCAGATGTCGTGTCATCGGTCGCCTCGCAACGTGTTGCGCACCTTCTGCCGCGCGCGGATGAGCCGTGAGGTGACCGTTCCGATCGGGATCGACAGCGTCTCGGCAATCTCGCGGTAGCTCATGTTCTCGACGTCCGACAGAACCAGCACCTCGCGGAACGGAAGTGGCAGCGATTCCATCGTCTGGCGCAGCATCTCGCTGTCGGCACGCGCGAGGAAGAGCGACTCCGGCGTCTCCTCCACGCTGAGCTGCTCGTAGGTATCGGGATCTTCGTCGATCGAGAGCGGCGGCACGGCGCGCAGGCCGCTGCGCGACGTCAGGAACGTGTTGCGGAGGATGCGGTACATCCAGGCGCGGAAGTTCGTCCCCGGCGCGAACGAGCCGAAGCCGCGCAATCCCTTCAGATAGGTCTCCTGCACGAGGTCCTCCGCTTCGATCGGATCATGCGTCAGCCAGCGGGCGTAGTTGTACAGCGGCTCGAAGAGCGGCAAGGCCAGCTCCTCGAACCCCGACCGCAAGTCAGCCGAGTCCTGCGTCATTCGAAGCACTTCTACCTCATGTAACCGGCGAATGGATGAAAAAAGCCCGCCGCCAGTTCCACACCTCAGAAAGGACAAATCATGAAGAACGATTTCGACCGCCGTGCATTCATGCGTATCTCCGCAATGTCGATCGGCGCGGGAGCGCTGCTGCAGTTCTCCCCGCTGTCAGGAACGGCGCGTGGAGCCTTGATGGCCGGCCTCGGCCGCAAACAGAACGGAGAAGCTCCCGGAGCGTTCTCCATCGTGCAGCTCAGCGATACCCACGTCGGCTTCCAGGGGCCACCCGATCCACTCGGCACCAAGGCCTTCGAGCGGGCCGTCGACGTCGTCAACGCGCTCGATCCGCAGCCGGAGCTGATCCTCTTCACCGGCGACCTCACCCACGACAGCGACGATCCGGCCGAGCATGCGAAACGCTTCAAGGCCTTCCGCGAGATCAGCGGCCGCCTTCGGGTGAAGAAGCAGATGCGTGTGCCGGGCGAGCACGACGCCGCGCTCGACGGAGGGGTCCTGTTTCGCGAGAACTTCGGCGAGACGCACTACTCGTTCGATCACCGCGGAGCGCACTTCGTCGCACTCGACAACGTGTCGCAGGGGAAGCCGATCGTCGGCGACGAACAGATCGCCTGGCTGAAGAAGGATCTGTCCCGTTTCCCGAAGACGGCGCCGATCGTCGTCTTCACCCATCGGCCGCTCTTCGACCTCAAGCCCGATTGGGAGTGGTTCACCTCGGACGGCGATACGGTGATGAACGTCCTGGCGCCGTACGAGAACGTGACCGTCCTCTACGGCCACATTCATCGCGAAGATCACAAAACGATCGGCCACGCCCAGCACCACGCCGCGCGCTCGCTGATCTTTGCCTTTCCCGATCCATCGGCGGCCGAGAAGAAACCGCTCCCCTTCAACCCCCAACAGCCCTTCAAGAACCTCGGCATTCGCACGATCAGCGGCACGACCGCTTCCCGTGCGCTCTCCGCCGGCATCAATGACGTCGAGCTCTCGATCCGCGAGCTCTCCGGCACGGAAGGAATTCAACAACTGCTCAAAGTAGGAGAAAGCCTGTGAAACGCACACTGGTCGTCATCGCTGCCGTCATCGCCCTCATCGCCGCCACGCAGCTCAGCCTGGCGCAGGAGCCAACCCCCCGCGTGGTCGAGATCACGGCAAAGAAGTTCGAGTTCAACCCGAAGCAGATCACGCTCAAACGCGGCGAGCGCGTCACCATCCGCGTGGTCAGCAGCGACCGCGCCCACGGTTTTCTGGTCAAGCCGCTCGGCCTCGATCTCGACACCGACCTCGGAAAACCGGCCGAGAAGACCATCACGCCCGACACCGCCGGCACCTTTCCGGCGATCTGCGACCACTACTGCGGATCCGGCCACGGCAATATGAAGATGACGGTGATCGTCGAATGAGTGCCATCCCGCACCCCTCCGTCCCGCGGATTCTGCTAGAGTCTGCGCCGCCAAATTCCGCAGGAACGGAGCATCATGGAATCCAGTCTCGAGATCGGTTTTTTGCGTGTCTCCGAAAAAGCTGCCATCGCCGCCGCCCGGACGATGGGCTACGGCAAACGGAAGTACTCCGACCAGGTTGCCGTCGAATCGATGCGCGAAGAGCTGAACCGGCTCAAGATGCGCGGCACGGTCGTCATCGGCGAAGGAGAGCGGGACAAGGCGCCGATGCTTTACGTCGGCGAGCCGCTCGGCCGCGGCTGGACGGAGGGGGAGATTTATCCGGAGATCGACATCGCCGTCGATCCCCTGGAAGGGACGAATCTCTGTGCCACCGGCTCGGCGAACTCGATCGCCGTCCTGGCGGCGTCGGAAAAGGGCGGCCTGCTCAACGCCCCCGACGTCTACATGGACAAGATCGTCGTCGGCCCGACCGCGGCGGACTATGTCAGCCTGACCAACTCGGTGCACGAGAACCTCAATCAGATCGCCGAGGCCTTTCAGCGGGACGTCGATGAACTGACGATCGTCGTCCTCGACCGCGAACGGCATCACGACCTCATCGCCCAGATCCGCGAAGCGGGCGCGCGCATCAAACTGATCACTGACGGCGACCTCTCCGCCGGCATCGCCGCGGCCGTGCGCGGCACCGGCATCCACGCCGCCATGGGCATCGGCGGCGCGCCGGAAGGCGTCCTGACCGCGGCGGCCATGCGATGCCTCAACGGCCGGATGCAGGGACGCCTCAAGCCGCTGGAGAAGTGGCAGGAGGAGCGTCTGAAGTCGATGGGCTACGTCGACGGCGACAAGGTCTACGACACGGCGGAACTGGCCTCGGGGAACGACATCATCTTCTGCGCCACGGGCGTCACCGACGGCGACCTGCTGCGCGGCGTCCGCTTCTTCGGCGGCGGCATCCGCACCTCATCGCTATTCATGTCGCTGAAGACGAACAACATCCGCTTCGTCGACACGATCCACCGCGAAGAGGGATCGAAGCTGGCGGTATCGTTCGGGTAACTGCGCTTCGCGCGTTGTCTGCGGCTTCGCCGCGTTGTCGGTTGGCTGCGCTGCGGCGCGTGGACGGTGGTCGAAACGTAGGTCGGACTTACTCTCCAGTCCGACCGGCTCAGCGAGGTCGGAAACGCCGTTGACGGGGGTTTCACAAGAGGTCGGACTGAGAGTCCGACCTACGTTCACCGGCCACGCGCGCCGCAGCGCGCAGACAACCGACAACGCGGCGAAGCCGCAGACAACGCGCGTCAGCGCAGCACATCGCGGAACGATTTCGGCAGCGCGGCAGTGAACACCAGATGTTTCCCGCTGGTGGGATGATCGAAGCCGAGGAGCTTGGCGTGGAGACCGAGGCGGCCGAGGGGATTTGTTTTCGCTCCATACATCTTGTCGCCGGCGACAGGGTGGCCGGCCTCGGCGAGGTGGGCGCGGATCTGGTTCTTTCTCCCCGTCTCCAGCGTCACCTCGAGCATGGAGAACGGTCCTTTCACGGCGATGGTCCGGTAGTGCGTCACGGCGTGCTTGGCGTCGGGATGCACGTCGACGCTGACCATCTTCAGGTCGCGCTGCTCGAAGAGGTTCGATTCGATCGTCCCCTCCGGCGGATCGATGGCCCCTTCGATGATGGCGACGTAGATCCGCTCGACGCTGTGGATCATGAACTGTTCCTTGAGCCGTTCGCGGGCGAAGAAGTTCTTGGCGAAAACGAGGACGCCTGAGGTATCGCGGTCGAGGCGATGGACCACCTGCACGCGATCCTCACCGGCGCTGCCGAGGTAGGCGTTCAGATAGGCCTGCGCCGTCGCCTCGCGCTCCCGCTCCGTCGCCACCGTCAGAAGTCCCTGTGACTTGAGGATGACGATGACGTCGCGGTCCTCGTGAAGGATGGCGATTCCGGGAGGGAGGACGCGTTGATCGGACCTGGCGATCACTTCGAGGATCTCGTCCGGATCGACGACGCGTTTGGCATCTTTTTCCGTATCGCCGTTCACGCGCACTCGGCCGTTCTGCAGCATCTGGCGGAGCGTCGTCCGCGACGAGTCGGGATAGAGCTGCGCGAGCGCATCGAGGAGAGGGATCGGTTCGGTGCGAGGCACGGATGCATTGTCTCGCGGTTGAAGAGTTGCTGGGTTGCTGGGTTGCTGAGTCACTACACCAGGAACCTAGCAACCCAGTAACTTAGCAACCCAGCAACCCCGAGACCGCGCAACCCCGAGACCGCGAGACCCCTGCCGTGACAAAATCCCGCCACGGAGGACCATCCATGGAATACAAAATCGTCGGCGACGTGATGCAGGCGCTGCAGATCACGCTGCACCAGAACGAAGAGATCTACGCCGAGGCGGGATCGATGCTCTACATGGGACCGGGGATCGACCTGCAGGCGAAGATGACCGGCGGACTGATGAAAGGGCTGATGCGCAAGTTTCTGGCCGGCGAATCGCTGTTCATGAGCGTCTTCCACTGCGAAACCGCGAGCGCGCACATGGCCCTGGCCAATCCGATCGCGGGAAAGATCTTCCCCATCCAGCTCAACAACACCACCATTCTCGCCGAGCGCAACGCCTACCTCTGCGCCATCGGCAACGTCGACCTCAGCGTCGCCTTCACCAAGCGCTTCGGCGCCGGCCTGTTCGGCGGCGAAGGCTTTCTGCTGCAGAAGATCAGCGGGCAGGGTCTGGTCTTCCTTCACGCCGGCGGCAACATGCTCGAGTTCAATCTCGCGGCTGGTGAGCAGCTTCGGGTCGATACCGGCTGCATCGTGTCGATGGCCGATACGGTCGCCTACGACATCCAGTTCGTCGGCGGCTTCAGCAACGCCCTCTTCGGCGGCGAGGGTCTCTTCTACGCCACGCTCACCGGCCCGGGACACGTGGTCCTGCAGACGCTGCCATTCAGCAGACTAGCGAGTCGCCTCATGGCCGCCGCCGGCGGGCACCACCAGGATGAGTCGAAAGGATTAGGCGGGTTCGCGGGCGATGTGCTGGGGAACATCATTTCGGGGGATTGATACGCGGTTGCGGGGTCTCGGGGTGTTCAGGTAGCAAACGCGGGCGTGTGAAGCCGAACACCCCGAGACCGCGAGACCGCAACAGCCGATCGCCCCGTTCTGGTGGCGTTCGCGGCCGGAGCGCTGGCGTCCTCGCCGGCTGTCTCGGCGGCAACCTGCCACGAACGGATCCGAAAGGGCTCGCCGCTGCGGCTGACCACAAATTTCGGGAGATGCGGCGCACCCCCGGAGTCCACTGGTGGGCTCCAGGAGGTCACTAGTACTTCGCGGCATAAGTTCATGATATAATTTCCGCATGCGGAAGGCGGCCGAAATCGTCTTAACCAGCGAAGAGAGTGAGACGTTGAAGGCTTGGGTGCGCTCCGGAACATCCGAAGCTCGATTCGTCCGAAGGGCAAGGATCGTGCTCGCCGCCGGATCTGGCAAGCAGACCGCCGAGATCGCGCGAACCCTCGGGGAGCGGCCAACAACGGTCAGCAAGTGGCGTTTACGCTTTGCTCAAGACCGAATCCCCGGGCTCATGGACGAGGCGCGGGCAGGTAGACCACGTCGTTATGAGGAGGAGGAAACAACCGAACGTGTACTCCAAAAGTTGAGTGAACCGCCGCCGGCTCCTTACGCCGTGTGGAATGGACGGATCTTGGCTCAAGAGCTTGGAGACGTGTCGGAGGCACAGGTCCGGCGTGTGCTTCGGAAGCAGAAGATTCAACTGCAGCGGAAGACGACTTGGTGCATCAGTACAGATCCTGAGTTCGGCCCTAAAGCGGCGGACATCGTCGGACTCTACCTTCACCCGCCCGAGAACGCCGTTGTGCTCTGTGTCGACGAAAAACCGCATATCCAAGCCTTGGAACGCGCCCAAGGGTATCTACGCCTTCCCGATGGTCGCGCCGTTCGTGGAATCGCGCATGAGTACAAACGCCATGGAACAACGACGTTGTTCGCAGCCCTGAACGTGATGACCTCGAAGGTGATTACCAAGCACACCAATCGACGTCGCCGTGTCGAGTTCCTTGCCTTCATGAACGAAGTTCTCGCGAACAACCAGGGGCGCGAGGTGCACGTGATTCTCGACAACCTCAGCACTCACAAACCAAAACACGACCGATGGCTCCAGCAGCATCCAAACGTCCATCTTCACTTCACGCCAACGCACGCGAGTTGGCTGAATCTGGTCGAATGCTGGTTCAGTGTTCTGTCCCGCGCCGCCTTACACGGAGCAAGCTTTACCTCTCCCCGCGAGCTTCGCTCCGCCATCGATCGCTTCATCAAGTATTGGGACGAAAACGGCGTCCCCTTCCACTGGACTAAGGCCGAAGTCAGACCCCAGACCCCAAAGTCATATATCAGCAACTTACGAACGTAAGTACTAGTGGACTCGCGGAGGTCACTAGTGTAGTGTCTCGCAAATAGCTATACAAAACAGGAAGCGTGTGCTACCGTGCGTTTGTGGCGCGGCCGATTCGAACCTTAGAGGTTTCCGCTGAGCAACAGAATGAGCTTCGGCGCCTGATCAATCGACCGACGGCGACCCAGCGTGAGATCCGTCGAGCCCGGATCATCCTGGAACGGGCTGGCGGAACAAGTCAGCAGGAAACGGCGAAGAGGGTCGGGGTTCAGCGGCCAGTGGTGGTTGTTTGGGAGAAACGCTTCCGAGAACTTGGTTTCGCGGGCTTGGTCGACGCAAAGGGACGCGGACGGAAGGGGACCATCGACGATGAGACACGAAAGCGTGTAATCGTCGGAGCGACTCGCCCGCCCAAACCAAAGAAACGTTGGACGGTGCGCAGCATGGCCCGAGCAGCAGACGTGTCTCCGGCAAGCGTGCAGCGCCTATGGACCAGCAATGACATCAAGCCCCACCTGACTCGAACCTTCAAGCTGTCTACCGATCCTGATTTCGAACCCAAGTTCTGGGACGTCATCGGGCTCTATCTTCATCCGCCAGCCAAGGCCTTGGTGTTGTGTTGTGACGAGAAGAGCCAATGTCAGGCACTTGAGCGGACCCAGCCCGGCTTACCGTTGGGCTTGGGCCACGTGAAAACTAAGACCCACGACTACTACCGTCACGGAACGATCACGCTGTTCGCGGCCCTGAATTATCTGGATGGCAAGATATCGAGGTTCCTTGCGCCTCATCACACGCATGCCGAATGGCTGACATTCCTCAAACGCCTCGATCGCGAGATGCCCGACGGCGTTACCTTGCACCTGATCGTCGATAACTATGCCACTCACAAGCACGAACGTGTGCGCTCCTGGATCAAGTGGCGGAATCAACGTCATCGCTCCGGCGCCGGGAGCGATCGGATCGTGCAGCATTTCGTGCCGACCTCGAGCTCATGGATGAACCTCGTCGAGCGGTTCTTCCGAGATATCACCCAGGACGTGATCCGCGACGGCAGCTTCAGCAGTGTGAAGGAACTTGTTCAGGCCATTGAAGAGTACCTGTCCGATCGCGACCTTTCCCCGAAACGATACGTTTGGAAAGCCGAAGGCGCGGCCATCCTGGCGAAAATCAAGCGCGCCCGAGAGGCCGCCGCAGCCGAAGCGAGTAATGTATAGTCAATTGTGAATCGCCACACTAGTGGACTCGTGGAGGCCACTAATGGACTCCCGGAGTCCGCCGACTTACCCAGTTTTGGCGGTTTGCGTTCCTTCCATAGCCGGCGTTGGAACTGAAATTCGTCACTCGCGCCTGCGATCGTGTCGATTCAGTGTGCACGCGGACGATTCACGGCGTGATCGGAGTGATCACCGCGACGCGCAGACCCTCCGTCCCGCGTGCTGTTACCTCCCGCTGTTCGCGAAGAAGGCGGACGACGACCTTGACAGCCTGCGGCGTCACTCGATGCGCCACTTGTGCATCGAAACCGTGTCTTTTCTACCTGTCGATATGCAGCATCCCGGCGCAGATGCCGTGCTACGACCCGCGCTACGAGTCACAACTTAGTTGTTTTCTCTGAGAATCAAGCAGCAACAGCCGCTCGGTCACATTCGGAAAGGGATCTCATGAACTCAGATCGATGGCTCCTGAAGCGAGGCAACAAAGAATGGCGTATGACCGGGTTTGACATGCTTCAGGATTGGGCTCGAATCGGGAACGTTCGTTACGACGATGAGGTCTGGAGTCCGATTGCACAGACATGGCGTCCGGCACGCGAGGTGCCCGACTTGGCGATCGCCGACGTATCGACACCGCAAGGCTCGGCCACGATGAACTTCAATGTTCGTGGAAGACAGATGCAAGTGACCCCTGTCGTGGTGGTCGATCTTGAAATGCCGTTTGCGTCAATGGTTGGCTTCATAGTCAAGTGGGCACTCGCATCAATTCCGGCTCTATTGATCATCCTGTTCTTGGCTTTCACGTTTGCTGGTTTTCTCACGAGCGTATTCAGGGGTCACGGGTAACAGATCGGCTCGCGAGAGCGAGAAAGGAAGAACCCATGAGTGTGATACACCATAGCGCAATCGTCATCGTGATGTTCGTGTTCGCCTTCTCGACCTTCGCATCCGGACGCGGCGGTGGCGGCAAGAGCGGTGGATCCGGCGGGTTGCATAGCGGCAGTGTCAACGTACATGGCTACACCCGAAAGGACGGAACGTACGTCAACAGTTACGTGCGATCGGCACCCGGCTCAGGCACTCCGTCACTTCACGAAACCGACCTTGATGCGAATCGACCGGACTCGCCTTCAGAGCCGAGACTGATCGATGTTCGTCTCCGATGGCCCACTCAGACGGCGTCTGCACCGACGAAGAAACAGGCTTCTCAAGCGGCGCCCTCAACAATCCCGCGCGTAACCGTTCTCGCAGATGCACTCACGAAGCTTTACTACCGGTCGAATTGCGCGGCTCCGACGACTGCCAAACCAATGCAACGAACGGCGGCAATCTCCAAAGGCTACCGCCCCTCCCCTGACTGCTACGGTCACCACTGATGCGACGGGAGCCGGGGCAAAGCGGGCGTCATACATGGGATGGCCTTAGAAAACTGGAGCCGAGGGTCAGGTCCAAAGTCTGAACGGAGACTCCAACACTCGCGGTAACCCCCGGCGGCGGGACGCGCGCCGGGCCAGCCGGCGAGACGCCAGCGCTCCGACCGTAAACTGCGTACGTTCAGGCTACTCTCAAGCCAGCCTTGCCGCCTTAATTCTGATTGGACACTCTCTTCCAGGGCGCCGTACTTGGTAACCCAGCAACGTATCAACCCAGCAACCCCACCCTACCGCATCCCAAACACCACCGACACCGTAAACACCAACTCCTCCGTTCCGCTCTCGACGGGCACCGGTTCGGCGACGACGGCGGCCATGGCGCGGACGCCCATCGGCCGGGGCGGCGGGGGAGTCATCGAGCCGATCTCGTTGATGGTCATGGCCGGGCCGAGGGTGCGGCCGGCGGCCTGGGCCAGGAGGGAGGCCTTGGCGCGGGCGTCCGCGAAGGCCGCCCGCAAGCCTTCGTCGCGGCCGCGGGCGGAATCGGAAACGGAGAACGAAAGGCCCGACGTCTGATTCACGCCGGCGGCGATGGCAACCTGCAAAAGACGGCCGGCGTCGGCGACCTGTTTCTTCGTCACGGTGATGCTGTTCGAGACCTGATAGCCGACCACGCGCGGCAGTTTCCCCTGCTGTTGCTGGCTGTAGTCCTGCTGCGGATAGATGGAGAAATTCGAGGTCTGGATCTCGTCGGCCGTTGCTCCGGCCTTCTTCAGCGCCGCGATGACCGCGGCCACCTTCGTGTTGTTCTCATTCACCGCTTCCTCGACCGTCGGCGAGGTCGTCTGCACCGAGACGTTGAACGAGAACCGGTCCGGCGCCGCACGGACGCGGCCGGTGCCGGTGACGCTCACGGTATCGGGAGGCGGTGGTGACGATTGCGCGAGGGCGCCCGCGGAGAGGGCCAGAGCAGCCACGGCAATCAGAAATCTTTTCATGCGGCCTCCTGCTTTGACTCGATGATCGCGCGCGCTACAATGCGCGCCCCGTGCCTGCGAAACGTCGCGGCTCGCGGCGCCCACGGGAGACAAAACACGAATGGCTGATCCAAACGATCGCGTGCCGGGACAGGCACTCGGGCGGTACTACGTCGACACGCAGTGTATCGACTGCGACCTCTGCCGGGAGACCGCCCCCGCCAACTTCCAGCGCAACGACGAGGAGGGATTCTCCTACGTCTACAAGCAGCCGGAAACGCCGGAAGAGGAGACATCATCGAAGGATGCACTGGATAATTGTCCGGTAGAGGCGATTGGGAACGACGGTTAGGAAACGGAGCGCTGGCGTCCTCGCCGGCTGGCCCGGCGGCGTCTCGCCGCTGGCCTGGCAAGACTCCATACTGTTGATCGTAATCCAACACCGGAGGCGAGACGCCTCCGAGCCAGCCGGCGAGACGCCAGCGCTCCGGTTACATCAATGCATCTTCTTGTCCTCACTCACCTGTTCGTGCCAGTCGTCGGCCAGCAGCACTTCGATCAGCTCCTGCAGTTCCTCCATGTGAAACGGTTTGGTGAGGGCGGCGGTGCGGTTGTTCCCCTTGGTGATCGTCAGGATGTCGCCCTTTCCTGAAGCCACGACCACCGGCGTCTTCTTTCCCTGAGCGACGTACCAGGCGATCCACTCCTCGCCGCTCATGCCGCCGGGAAGATTGAGGTCGAGCAGGATGAGGCGCGTGTCGGGATTGCGCAGCAGGAGGGAGATCCCTTCGGTGGCGCCGGTAGCCGAGAGAACCTCGTAGCCGCGCTTCTGCAGGTAGGACTTGTAGAGAGCGAGAACGTCAGGATCGTCTTCGATGGCGAGGATCTTGTGGTTCGCTGCGTTGGTGTTCGTCGTCGCTTCGGTCATCATGCGCGAGACTCCTCGAGTCCGCCTGATGCGAAAGGCGTGCTAACCTCAGCCGCCGATGGGAATTGCCCTCTGGTCGGGCTGCGCGCTGGTGGTTTTCTTCGTCGTCCGGCGCGTCCACTACACACGCCCGGCAGGGTGGATCGGCGAGTTGTTCACGGCGCTGATCAGCGCCCTGGCGATGGGCCTCCCGGCCACCGCCCTCGACTTCGGCGGATGGAAGGAGCCCGACTGGCGTGCCGCGCTCTTCGTGACCTCCGGATGTGCTGCAATGATCGGCATCGTGCGGCTGATCAGGACCCTGCGAACTCCGACCCCCTCCCGAAAGCCATGATCCGCGCCCCACTCACCCTCCTTCTCCTCACCCTCAACGCCGCGTTCTGGGGCACGACCATCGTCCTCCTCGGCGTGGTGAAGTTCGCCATCCACATCACCGCGCCGCGCAGCCGCGCCCGCACGCGCGTGATCCTGATGCTGGCCTGGCTGGCCACGCGCTGGGTGGCCGGCAACGACCGGATCTTCGACCTGATGCTGCCGACGAAATGGGAGATCGACGGCATCGGCGACGATGTCACGCCCGAGGGGCGCTACCTCATCGTCGCCAATCACCTCTCCTGGGTCGATATCTTCGCCCTCTTCCGCGCTTTCCACGGCCGGGCCGCATTCATCCGCTTCTTCCTCAAGCGCCAGCTTTTCTGGACGCCGATCGTGGGACAGGCCTGCTGGGCGCTGGAGTTTCCATTCATGCGGCGCTACACGCCGGAGTATCTGGAGAAGCATCCCGAAAAGCGCGGCACCGACCTGATGACGACGCGCAAGGCCTGCCAGCGCTACCGCAACTTCCCCGTGGCCGTGCTGAACTTCCTGGAAGGAACGCGTTTCACCCGCGCCAAGCACGAGGAACAGCAATCGCCCTATCGCCACCTCCTCCGCCCACGCATCGGAGGCATCGCCTTCGTCCTGGCCGCCCTCGGCGATCAGCTCGACGCCATCTACGACGTCACGCTGGCCTACCCTCCCGACAACGACGTCACCATGGGCCGGTTCGTCGGCGGCCGCATCCCGAAGATCATCATCCACGCCCGCCGCGTCGACCCACCCCCGCACGTCTTCGATCCCGCCGTCACCCGTCCCGGCCCCGAGCGTGAGGAGCTGAAGGTGTGGATGGATGGGATGTGGCGGGAGAAGGATGCGCTGTTGGATGGGTTGTTGCGTTTGTAGGTTGCTGGGTTGCTGAGTTGCTGGGTTACGGAGTCTCGGGGTTGCGCGGTCTCGCGGTGTTCGGTATTCAAACCCACGACCCATCGATCCACCACCACGAGACCGCGTAACCGCGAGACCTCGCAACCGCGGTCCTACCGTGGTACACTAGTACCATGGTACAAACAATCGAACGTGCCCAGACCGGGATGCGCATCGAGAAGAGAATCCTCAAGGTCCTGAAGGCCATGGCCGAAGTGCATGACATGTCGCTCGGCGATCTCATCGAAGGGATCGTGCTGCACGCCTTCGAAGGGAAGGCGCCGTTCGGGCGGGAGTCGCTGAAGAAGATCGCCGAGCTGAAGAAGATCTACGGCCTGACCCTCACCGCCGCCGATTCGCACAAGCTCATCGAAGAGCCGGCGAAACGGAGACCGGCGAAAGGAAGGACATGATGACCGATCGCGAATTCGCGCACGCCTTCGAGCGCTGCACGCTTCCGAACGAGAGCTTCCACCACCGCGATCACGTCCGCCTGGCCTGGATCTATCTCCGCGACCAGCCGCCGCTCGATGCCCTTGCCCGCTTCACGCAGTCGCTCAAGCGCTTCGCCGCCGCGAAGGGAAACCCGGGGCTCTACCACGAGACGATCACCTGGGCCTACCTCCTCCTCATCCACGAACGGATGCAGCGCACCTCGGCCGCCGATTTCGAATCGTTCGCCGACGAGAACGCCGACCTGCTCGTCTGGAAACCATCGATCCTCGACCGCTACTACGACCGCGCCACGCTCGATTCGGAGCTGGCGCGACGGACGTTTGTGATGCCGAGCAGGTAGCGCCAGCGTCTCGCCGTAACCGGAGCGCTGGCGTCTCGCCGGCTGGCCCGGAGGCGTCTCGCCTATGGTGTCGGATTACGACTAACTGTGTCGAATCTTGCCAGGCCGGCGGCGAGACGCCGCCGGGCCAGCCGCCGAGACGGACGGCGCTCCTATAGACGCCAGCGCTCCTCCATTACGAAACTCTTCGTTGACATCAACGAAAAACTTCGTATGATTGCTTGCGTACAAGAGGAAATGACCATGACCGACCGACAACCACCACGACCGACGGACGCCGAACTGGCCATCCTGGGTGTGCTGTGGGAGCGCGGACCGAGCACCGTCCGCGACGTCCACGAACAACTCAACAAGGATGGCTCCACCGGCTACACCACCATCCTCAAACTCCTGCAGATCATGACCGAGAAGGGGCTCGTCGTCCGTGACGAGAGCGAACGTGCGCACGTCTACCAATCGCGCTACGGCGAACAGAAGACGCAGCGGCAGTTGCTGGCCGATCTGGCCGAGCGCGCCTTCGGCGGTTCGGCGACCAAGCTGGTCATGCAGGCTCTATCGGGAAGAAAAGCGAACGCCGCCGAGCTGAACGCCATCCGCGAGCTGCTCGACACTCTTGAAGGAGAATCGCGATGAACGGAATCGGCACACTCCTCGGCACTCCTCTGGCTCAGGCCATCGGCTGGGCCCTCCTCCACCTCCTCTGGCAGGGAGTGCTCGTCGCCGCCATCCTCGCCGCGACTCTGGCTCTCCTTGCGCGCCAGAGCGCAAACGCCCGCTACCTCGCCTCCTGCGGCGCCCTTGCGCTGCTGGTCGTGCTCGGAGCGGCGACCGCATATCGTTTCTATGACGGGGATCGGGAGTCGGGGGTCGGGGGTCGGAGCGACGCGAGCAACGTCGCCCAGAGCGCCTCACCAACTCAGGACGCAACTCTCCAACCCCTCGACTCTGACAACCGACAACTGACAACCGACAACCGGCTCACCACTCTGGCCACCTTCGCCAAATCCCATCTTCCCCAGATCGTCCTGGTCTGGCTGACCGGCGTCCTGTTCCTTTCCATCCGGCTGCTCTTCGGATGGCTGCGGGCGCATGCGATCGCCAAACGGAACGCCACCGGCGCCGCTCCTGAGTGGCAGCGCGCGGCCGGCCGGCTGGCGCATGCGCTCAAACTGCGGCGCGCCGTGCAACTCCTTGAGTCGGCGGCGGTGGAAGTGCCGACCGTCATCGGATGGCTGCGTCCGGTCGTCCTCCTGCCGGCGGCGACGCTGACCGGCCTCTCCACCGAACAGATGGAGATGATCCTGGCCCATGAGCTGGCCCACGTCCGCCGCAACGACTTCTTCGTCAACCTGATGCAGGCCGTCGTCGAAACGCTCCTCTTCTACCATCCGGCCGTGTGGTGGATCTCGCACCGCATCCGCGTCGAGCGCGAGCACTGCTGCGATGACGTCGCCGTCTCCGTTTCCGGCAAGCCGCTGGTCTACGCCCGCGCCCTCACCCGCCTCGAAGAGCTGCGCGTCGAAGACGCCCAGGCATTCGTGGCCGCCAACGGCGGCTCGCTCATCGGCCGCATCCGCCGGCTGGCCGGCACGCGCATCGAATCACCCAACGCCCCCTCGCGATTCGTCGCAGGTGCCGCGCTCCTCACCGTCCTCCTGGCGCTCCTGATCGCGCCGTCGCTCCCGCTCCGCGGACAACAGCAGAAAGCGGACACGCCGACGCCGAAGCCGCAGGTCTCACAGACCACGGTCGACGTGAAAGCCGAAACCGCGGATGCGGATGACGACATGGATGCCGAGCCACCTGAGGCGGAGGGAGTTCCGGAACCGCCGGAGCCGCCCACTCCGGCCATTGCTCCGCGACCCGTCATCTGCGGCATTCCGGGAGGCATTCGCGGCGGAATTGCCGGCGGCATACCTAGTGGAATTGCCGGTGGCATACCCGGTGGAATCGCCGATGGCGTGGTTGATGGGATCGTGGATGGAGTGACTGACGGCGTCATGGTCAATGTCGCCCCTGCCATCGCCATGACGCAGAGGGTTCGGCCCATGGTGGCCATGGCCGCGCCGAGGGTAGCGGTAACCGCACCGATGGTCGCGATCGCCGCGCCGAGGGCGGCCATGCGCGCCCTCGCCAACCTGGATTTCAGCGGCATCGAAGGCGTCCCCACCACCCCGCGGCCAGACGGGTATCGCAAACACCGGCACATCGGTGAAGGGGGCAAGCTCACGGTCGACGATCTGATCGAGCTGCGTGCCGCGGGCGTGACCCCGGCCTACATCGACACGATGCGCGGCGCCGGACTCGGCGAGCTCTCGCTCGACGAGATCGCGGAAATGAAAGCCGTCGGCGTGACTCCCGAATACATCCGCGCCCTTCGCGATGCCGGGATCAAGTTCGACAGCGCCCGCAACGTCACCGAGCTGCGCGCCATCGGCGTCACCGGCGAGTACGCGGCCCAGATGCGCGCGGCCGGCTACGCCAATCTCACCACGAAACAGCTCGCCAACCTTCGGGCCGTGGGCGTCTCCCCCGCCTACGTCAAGCAGATCGCCGATGCCGGTTACCACAACCTGACGCCGAACGAGCTCGTCGAGCTCCGCGCGCAGGGCGTCAACCCCGAGTTCATCAAATCGCTCCATGACGCCGGCTATACCAACCTCTCCGTCAAGGATCTGGTCCGGATGGCCGCGATGGGCGTGAATGCCGATTTCATTCGGGATCTGGCGAAGTACAAGGTGAAGTGACGTAGGGTCTCGCGGTCTCGGGGTTGCGCGGTCTCGCGGTGTTTGACCGGCAATCCCGCGACCGCGAGCCCATACACCGCGAGACCTCGTAACCGCGAGACCGCGAGACCCCGTCAACAAGGAGACAACACCATGCGCCGTGCCCTAGCCATCGCCATCTTCTTCCTGGCCGCCTTCACCGCGCGCGCCGCACAGCACGGGGCGTGGCATCTCTCGCAACGCAACGACGGCAGGATGCAGATCGATCTCATCAGCGACCACAACCAGAACAGCCATCCGATCGAGCGGACCGCGTTCACCGGCCTCACCGCGGCGCAGATCGATTCCGGCGCCGACACGCCGGTCGACTTCCGGCTGGTGCGCGATGCCGGCACGCTTCACTTCACCGGCACGTTCCTCCACGGCGACGGCGTCGGCCGCTTCACCTTCGAGCCGAACGCCTCGTACACGGCCACGCTGCGCGGACTCGGCGTCGAGGCGAGCGAGCTCGATGACGAGCGCCTCTTCTCCCTCGCCATTCACGACGTCTCGGCGTCGTTTATCCGGGAAATGCAGTCGCTCGGCTACCACGAAGATCTCGACCGATACGTCGCCTTCCGCATTCACGGCGCCACACCGCAGTTCGTCCGCGAGCTCAACGCCCTCGGATATAAACCTGATGGCGAGGCGCTGGTCCGCTTCCGCATCCACGGCGTCTCGCCGGAGTTCATCAAGGGGATGAAAGAGCTCGGCGTCCGCGACCTCGAGTCCGACAATCTCGTCAAACTCCGCATCCACGGCGCCTCCGTCGACTACGTCCGCGAGCTTCGCGACCTCGGCTACCCCAACCTCACCGCCGACCAGCTCGTATCGATGCGCATCCACGGCGTGTCGACCAGCTACATCCGCGATCTGAAGAGCGCCGGCTACGCAGGCATCCCGGTGGAGAAGCTGGTGTCGATGAGGATCCACGGCATCGACGCGGAGTTCGTGAGGAAGACGAAGTAACAGATCGGAGCGCTGGCGTCTCGCCGGCTGGCTCGGGGGCGTCTCGCCCCCGACCTGGCAAGACTCCATCCAGTTGCTCGTAATCCGGCGGCGGGACGCACGCCGGGCCAGCCGGCGAGACGCCAGCGCTCCGTTAGTGCCGCACGGCCCTCCCCCTGCCAACCCTTGCCGCCGGCTGCCACCCCAACTGCACCACCTCGAAGTCGCTCCCTTTGATCGCTCCAAACGCCGGGTTGAGGATGTCGTTGTCCCAGCGCGGGTCGTAGGTTCCGGTCACATACAGGTCGGTGCCGTTGTCGGCGACGATCAGGCCGTAGGTCTTCATCGCCTGGAAAATGCGGCGCAGCGGATCGGGGAAGCCGGAGATGTCCTTCGACGCTTTCAGCCTCAGGCGCGCGCCCATCGGCAGCGCGCCGCTGGTCGAGCCGGCGCGATGCGAGGCGGGATAGACGTAGCCGTTCGAGTGGCGCACCGTCACACGGAAGGCGTGGCGGATCGGATCGCTGCCGTACGCCTCGTCGTAGCGCACCAGGCCGGGCAGGATGGCCAGGCCGGCGGCGTCGGCGCTCGTCCAGCCTTCCGGCCGGCGCGCGTTCGCGTCGAGAAGGAACGTGGCGCCGGAGCCGGCGATCCATTGCGAGCCGGTCCAATGCAGCGCGTACAGCTCGTAGAGCATGCGGTGATCGCGATCGACCAGAAGCATGTGTCGGTCGCCGTCGGCATTCGGATCGCCGCCGGCCAGCCCTCCCTCGATCCACTTCTGCTGGCTCTTCGCCTCTTCTGGGATCGGATAGCCGGGCGGCCGGCCCGGGGCGGACACGTCGCTCTCATCGGCGTAATCGAACGTCACCGGGAGAAGCGGCTGCGTGCCGGAGACGACGATGAACGGCATGCCGTAGATCGGCGCCGAGGGGTCGCCGCTGTCGGGGCCGAAATCGGGATGCATGCCGCGAGTCGCGCCGATATCGCTGATGTATGCCGCGCTCTTCGGATCGACCGGGGCCGCGCTGATGTCGGTGTTCCACCAGTTGGTGAGAGGAAAAAGCGGCAGCGGCTGGGGAAGTGCGCCGCCTGGTTGAGGTGACTGGGCGGCCGCGCCCAAGACCAGGGCTGCCGAGGCGAGGAAGCAGATGAGGAAGCGGGACATGAAACGGATTCTCCGCTAACGGCACTAATCCGTTGTATCTGGCGTCACAGCGCCCGGCAAGTTTCCGAATGAGATTGCTTTGACTACAATGTCACGGTTATTCAAATAAGTAGCGGAACAAATCCAAACCAGGCGAGCCGTCCGCTCCCCGCAACCAACAAAGCGAGGTCTCACTCCGTGAAGCAGATTCGACTCGTTACCGCCGTCGCGTTTCTCCTTGCCTCGGCCGCCTCGGCCACCGTCTTCCAGCCCACCAGCGACCGCCAACTCGTCGACCGATCCGAGGCCGTCGTCGTGGCCACGGTGCGGGACGCGGCGTCGCGGGTGCGGGCGGATGGCTACGTCGTCACCGACTACCGGCTCGACGTCGAGCAGACGATCAAAGGAACGGCTACCGGCACGATCACGGTCAGCGAGATCGGCGGCGCGGCGGGATCGCGATTCACATTCATCTCCGACTCGGCCGTATATACGCCCGGCGAGCGGGTGATGGTGTTCCTGAAGAAGCGCAGCGACGGGACGTACTTCACGACGTCGATGGCGATGGGCAAGTTCTCGTTCACGCGCAACGCGCGCGGGGAAGCGGTGGTGACGCGCGAGGTTTCCGAGTTGCCTGACGATCCGGCAAGGATGGCGGATGGGTTCGAAAGGTTCGTACGCGAGACGGCGCAAGGGCACGCGGCAAGCGAGCGTTACACGACGACGCTTACACCCATCGTAACGTCGCTTCACCCGAGACCGCTCACGTCGCCGCCGGCATCGGCGTATACGCTCGGCGCCCGTTGGCAGGGCGGCGAATCGGGTGCGACGGTAACGTTTTTTGTCAATGGCACGCTCCCCAACGTACCGAACGCCGCGTCGAACATTGCCAGCGGTCTCGCTGCATGGACGAACGATCCAAACGCATTCATCGTTCTCAACGGCGGCGGCGCGCCTCCGCCCGGTTCGCACACAACCCCTTTCGCCGACGACGGTTTGAACATCATCTACCTCGGACAGACGCCGGCCGACCCTACGTGTGACGGCGGCCAAGCCTGCATGCTCGGCTCAGGCAATTTTCAGCACAACTACAAAGGAGAAACGTTCATATCCATCTCCGACGCGGATATCGTCGTGAGCGCTTCCGTCGGAGCAGCGCAGTTTGAAGCACTGATCACCCATGAGTTGGGGCATGCCATCGGACTCCGGCACTCAAACCAGGGCACACCTTCTGACGGTAACGCAATCATGACGTTTCCCGTGAACCAGGGATTCGGCTCCAACCTCCAGCAATGGGATCGAGACGCGATCGACACCGTCTATGGCAACGGTCCGGTCGCCCCTCCGTGCGTCGCCCCCACCTCCGTCTCCATCAGCGGAGGCGGCGCCGTCCCGGCCGGCGGAACCGCCACCCTGATGGCAAACGTCACCGGTGGCAACGGCACCTTCACCTATGCCTGGTTCGAAGGGTTCCCATCGGACACCTCCCACCCAGTCGGCAGCAACAGCCCAACCTTCACCACGCCGCCGATCCCCTCCGGCACGAAGAACTACTGGGTCAAGGTCAACAACGACTGCGGCAACGTCAGCGCGGCGACCTCGGTCTTCGCGCAGGAGAACACCTGTACCCCGCCGGCCGTCAGCAGCCAACCGGCCTCGCAGACCATCAACTCCGGCGGCAGCGCCACACTCACGGTAAGTGCCGGAGGCTCGGGACCCCTCAACTACCAGTGGTACCAGGCCACCAGCAATGCCGACACCAGTCATCCGGTCGGTACCAACAGCCCCATCTTCACCACCCCGGGGCTGACGCAAGCGACTTCGTACTGGGTAATGATCAGCAACGCCTGCGGCAACGCCATGAGCAACGTCGCCACCATCTCCATCGCCGGCGCCTGCAACAAGCCTGGGTTCTCCATCCAGCCGTCGAGCAGCATTGCGGTCGCCGGCTCGCAGACCTTCCTCATCGCCTTCGCCACCGGCGCCACCTCCTACCAGTGGTACAAAGGGAACGCCGGCGACACCTCCACGCCGCTGGCGGGCAGCGGCCCGTCGAACGACCGTTGGATCAACCAGATCTACCTCGACCTTCTCGGCCGTCCGGCCGACGCCGCGGGGCTGGCCGGATTCGGCGGTCTGCTCACCGGCGGCACGCCGCGCAGCACCGTCGCCAGCATTGTGCTGACCTCGGCCGAATATCGCACGCGGCTCCTGACCGGCTTCTACGCGACGTTCCTCCGCCGCGCCCCCTCGGCCGCGGAGATCAGCTTCTGGTTGCCTGCCTTCGCGGCGAGCCTGACCGACGAGCAGATCGAAGCGCAGATCACCGCATCGCCCGAATACTTCTCCCTCGCCGGCGGCACGAACGCCGGCTGGATCAACCGCATCTACAACGACGTCCTCGGACGCTCCCCCTCGGCCCTGGAGGCGAGCGGCTTCGCCGCGCTACTCGGCAGCTCCTCCCGAACGACCGTAGGACTGGCCATCCTCAACTCCAATGAAGCGATCCAGCGCCGCGTGCAGCAGTACTTCCCGCGCTTCCTTCGCCGCGCCGCGACCGCGAGCGAGACCATCGCGTTCTCCGCCTCGATCATCGGCGGAGGCACCGACGAACAGGTCATCGCCGTCATCGTCGGCGCCGACGAATACTTCAACTTCGGCACGGTCCTGGTCACCGATCCGATCGCCACGACCACGAGCTACTGGGTGCGCGCCACCAACACCTGCGGCTCGACCGACAGCAACGCGGCCATCCTCACCATCCCGCAGTGCCAAATCTCCATCCTCACCCAGCCGCAGGACGCCGTCATCACAACCGGCGGAACGGCGAAGCTCAGCGTCCTAGCATCCGGCCCGGGCACCCTCACCTATCAGTGGTACCGCGCCCTATCCGGCGATCCGTCGAACCCGGTGCCCGGCGGCACCGGCCCGGTCCTGACCCTGGCCGGGGTGTCCACTGGCGTCACCCAGTACTGGGTCAAGGTATCGAGCCAGTGCAGCAGCGCGAACAGCAACACCGTGAACGTCACCGTGAACTGCGGCCCGCGCGAGCTGACGATGAGCGTTCCGCCGACCGCTCCCTCGGCGTCGGCCTACACGGTTACGTGGAACGGCGACGCCCAGTTCGATACTCGCTACGAACTGCAGGAAGCAACCAAAGCCGATTTCAGCGACGCACAGACGTTCTCCGTCTCCGGCGCCCCGTCGCGCACCTTCACCCACACCGTGACGACGGATACACGCTACTACTACCGCGCGCACGCCGCCCCCATTTGCGGCGGCGACTTCGGGAACTACTCGACGGGCCAGAGCATGCTCGTCACCGCGCCGCATCCGTCAAACCTGCCGAACTACAACCTCGCCCACGCTCCGTGCACACAGAACTGCACGATCACGCAGCAGATCTTCATCCCTGGCATCGTCACGGCCGGCAAAGAGGCCCTGGCCACCGGCGACACCTTCAGCGCCGCCTCGGACAAACCGTTCATGACCGTCTCGCCGGCGAGCGGACCGCTTCCACCCGAGGGGGCGAACGTGACGGTTACGGTCGACACGTCGCAGTTGGATATCGGCTCGACGCAGGGCAGCGTCACCATCAACAGACTTCCGGCAGCGGCCAAAGTCGGTGCCTTCAGCGATCCGCCGGCCCCGATCACGGTGCCGGTCTCCGTCAGCGTAGTCGCCCCGGTGTCGCCGACGCCGAAAAACCCCAACGCGCCGCTCAACACGTTGCTCATCCCCGCCATCGCGCACGCCGACGGCATCGGCACCCGCTTCGTCTCCGACGTCCGCCTCACCAACACCTCCTCGCAGCCGATCAACTACCAGCTCACCTACACCCCCTCGAACACCGACGGCACGCAGAACGGCAAGCAGGCCAACATCACCGTCTCCGCCGGTGACACCAAGGCGCTCAACGACATCGTCAAGGACTGGTACGGCTCGGGCACGCAGGGCGAGCCCGGCCTCGGCTCGCTTGAGATCCGCCCGCTGAACACCGCGGGGAAAGACACGGTCAGCGTCAGTTTCGCCAGCGTGGCCGCCAGCCGGACTTACAGCGTGACCTCGCTCGGCACCTTCGGACAATTCATCCCCGCCCTGCCGCTGGCGAACTTCCTGGCAAAGAGCGACGTCTCGAAGATCTCGCTGCAGCAGGTCTCGCAAAGCAGTGCCGCGGGAGGTTTCCGTACGAACCTCGGATTCGTGGAGGGCTCCGGGCAGCCGGTCAACTTCGTGGTCACTCTCTTCGACGACGCCGGCGGAAAGATCGCCGAGCGTGCCTACAGCCTCATGCCGTACGAGTCGCAACAGATCAAGCTCGACAACTTCTTCAACGCCACCGGCGTCACTCTGCCGAACGTCGCCGACGGCCGCGTCGAGGTGAAGGTGACCAGCGACACGGGCCGCGTCACCGCGTACGCCTCGGTGCTCGACAACACCACCACCGATCCCCTCCTGGTCTTCCCGGTCGATCCGTCGAAGATCCTGTCGAGCCGCTTCGTCGTTCCCGGCGTGGCCGAGTTCGACAGCTCGTTCTCCAACTTCCACACCGACATGCGCATCTACAACGGCGGCAACGCGGCCGTCGACGTCACGCTCGCCTTCACCGGCGCCAGCGTTCCGAACAAAGTCAGGACCATCGGCGCGGGCCAGACTCTGGCTATCGACAACGTCCTGCCGACGCTCTGGAACATCACCGGCGGCGGATCGGTCGTTGCCACGACCGCCAACGACTCGCAGCTCGTCGTCACCGCCCGCACTTTCAGCCGCGACAAGGTCAACGGCGGCACCTTCGGACAATTCATCCCCGGCGTCACCGCCGCCGATGCCGTCGGCAACGGCGACCGAACGCTGCAGATCGTGCAGCTCGAGGAGTCGCCCGCCTTCCGCACGAACCTCGGTCTGGTCGAAGTGACCGGCAACAGTGCGACGGTCGAGCTGCTCGCCTTCACCCCCGACTCGAAGATCGCCGCGAAAGCGACGGTGCCACTCGCCGGCGGCCAGTACCTGCAACAGGGCCAGATCTTCAAATCGCTCGGCTTCAGCAACGTCTACAACGGCCGCATCAGCGCGCGTGTCGTCGGCGGCACCGGGCGGGTCGCCGCGTACGGATCGGTCATCGACAATCGGACAACCGACCCGACGTACGTGCCGTCGCAGTAGTGACCTGCCTCCCCGTCCCCGAGAGCCGTCCGCAGATAACGCAGATGCGGCGCAGATAAAACCGTCTTCCATCTGCGTTCCATCTGCGCCATCTGCGGATAAGCCTCTTCGCAACACTCGCGAGCCGCGGCAGTTTTCGCGAAGACGAACTCGCGATAACTGCAACGCGCAACATCAGGCAAACAAAGTGAGTCGGATGTAACGGTCTGGACAGTTCGGTCACTACGTGAGTATTGAGAGGAGGAATAATGCAATGACCACCATCCCCGACGAACCGTTACCCGCTCCACCCATCCGCCGTTTCACGTGTGAGGAGATCGAGGCGGCGCAAAACCGCCATTTGGCTGATCTCTGTTCTCACAAGGTCAATACGCTTTCATGCCGGTGCAGTGGCTGCGACAGCGACGGGCCCTATCCGGTCCTCGCCTCCGCGCAGGACGCACAGCTGCTCAATACCGCTTATGACACGAGCACCGGAGGTGCGCTCGCAAGTGGGAATGATGCGCATTGGGAGGTCGGCCTCGGCACGCAGGCCGGCGTCACATCCGTCACCTCGTGGGCACCGGCGCCCGTCGTCGTCAACCCGACCAGCGCCTGGACCACCAGTCCGTTCCACAATGCCGGCTGGATCTCACCGTTCTCAGACGGAAAGCATCCGGCGGGAACCAACAACCTCGACGTCTATTTCCGCTACCGGTTCAACATCGCCTCGTCGGCGAATCCTGCCACATTCGCCGTTACCATGGATTTCTTTTCCGACAATCAGGTCGCCGAGATCTGGGTGAACGGCGTGCAACAGAGCACGCAGCCGAATGGCTCCGGCGTGCTGCCACAGGTAGGAAACACGAGCGCTACTGGCTACGGCGCGTCCGGCTTCGGTCCGAAAAGCGCCGCGAGAATTACGCTGGACAATAGCTGGCGGCGCTGCGAGAACGAAATCATCGTTTACGTGAAGTCCAGCCGGGACTACGTCGGGTTCCTTGCACAGAACGCCGTCGAGGTCAAACCGGGTGAGGACGCCTGCCATTGCCAGTGCGATTGCAAGCCGCTGCAGTTCCCGGACGTGCAACCGTGCATCACCGTGAAGTGGGGCGACAGCAAGTGCGACTGCATGGAGACCGACGACGTCGAGGTGCTCTGCATCACCGTCTGCAACTGCTATTCGAACGTTTCGTTCGAAGACCTCACCATCGGCCAGATCGTCGTGACCGACGCCAACGGCCGGCCGGTACCGACGCTGCCGGACGGCACGCCGTCGGTGCAGGTGATCCCATCCGGCCCGATCTGCTTCGACGAGATCGGCCCGTGTGTCGACGGCCGTCCGGGCTGCGTCTCGCGCGAGATCGTGCTGTATACGCGTGGCGCGGTCGGCGGCAACTACCGGCTGCTGTTCCGCGGCGTCTGTTTCAAGGTCTGCCACGAATACCAGTTGGATCAGTGCTTCACGATGAAGTTGTGCCAGGACTGATCGATGCTTCGCCGCATGAATCTGGCGCTCGCCGCGCCAGATTCATCGCGGCATTGCATTGCCCTCGCTTCTGATCTCACGGCCGCCGAGCGGTCAAGTCCCGGGGTTCACAGGGTGAGCTCTGCGCCTACCCCACGAGGCTTTTCCCGACCTTCATGAGGCTCTGAGCCCACCCCATGAGGCTTTTTCCGACCCCCATGAGGCTGTGAGCCAACCCGAAGAGGCTTTAAGCCTCTTCGGTAGATCCATGGATCTATTCGACGACAAGAAACGGCTCATTAGTAGATCCATGGATACCATGAAGAGGCGAGTTTGGTTCAGCAGGAGGCCCATGACCGAACGGAATTGGCTTAAAGCCTCTTCTGTAGATCCAAGGATCTATTCGGGACGAAGAAATGCCTCTTCAATAGATCCATGGATCTACAAGACGGCCGATTCAGCCCTTTCGTACGTCGGAACGCCCACCCCTTTACGAGATCGCCGGCCGCCGCATCGCCATCGACAGTCCAGACATAGCCGCCAGCTCCTCGGCATACACGGAAGCCACATCGACGAGCTCACGCGGCGTATGAAAAGTCATTCAGGAGAGGACGCTGACAATCGCCCGGCGACGGCGGTACACTTATCCATCATGCACGTCGCCGGCTTTGTGATCTATCTCTTCGCCAGCTCGTTCACTGCGCCCCATACCCAGGTGGCCACTCTCCAGGCAACCCCGGTAACAGCCTCCGCTCCGGGGGAACCATCGGTGACCCCGGAAGGGATACCGGTGAGATCGCCCGACCCGGCGCCGCCGCATCCGCTCAAGCCGCGCGTCCCGCTCGAGACGCCCGTTACCGGCCTGGCACGCATGGCCTTCTCATTGGCAAAGGCCATCTTGCAGCCTCACGGCCGCTGAGCTCATCCCCGACGAAGGGAGCGGTTGTTATACGCAGAGTTGGTGAACTCTGCGTATAATTCGTCGATGGGCTATCTCCGCCTTCCTGAATCCGTGCAGACGCTCTATGCGGAGCTACTCGGGCAGGTACGCGCGGCCGATGCCGAGGCGGCGCTGGGAGGGACGAGCGGCTCGTACGTGTCGAAGGCGATCCGCGGACGAACCTATTGGTACCTTCAGAAGAGCGAAGGAGCCACGAAGCGGCAGATCTACCTCGGAGCCGAAACACCTGAATTGCTCGAGCGAATCAGCGCAGCCACGAAGCATCGATCGAACACTGCACTCGATGAAAACCACCGCCGCGAGCTCGTAGCCATGCTGGCCACGGGCGGCATGTTCCGCGACTCGGCCGCGACGGCGACTGTGCTCCGGGTGCTCGCCGATGCGAGCGTCTTCCGGGCCGGTGGTGTTCTGGTCGGCACGCAGGCATTTACCTGCATCGCCAATATGCTCGGGGTTTCGTTCGACAAAGAAAGCCTTCGCACGGCCGACATCGACATCGCGCACGACACCGCCATTCCTGTCGGACTGAGTGAACGGCCACTCCAGAGTGATCTGCTGCTGCGGCTGCGTTCGGCGGATCGGCGATTCTTCGCTGTACCGGGTCTTAACGCACGCGAGGCCAGCACCTCCTTCAAAGTGCGAGGGCGCGATCTCAGCGTCGACTTTCTTACGCCGGACCGGAGCCGCGGCAAGAGCACAAAGCCTGTCCTTCTCGTTCATCTCGGAATCGCCGCCCAACCGCTGTATGGACTCGACTTTCTGATCGATGAGGCGGTCGACGCCGCGGTCATCGGAGGAAGCGGAATCCGAGTCAATGTCCCGTCTCCGGGCCGGTTTGCGCTGCACAAGCTGTGGGTTGCCGCCGAGCGCTCGCCATCCGAAGCCGCCAAATCCAGAAAGGACCTCCGCCAGGCCGCGCAGATCCTCGAAGTGCTGATTGACGACCGGCCGGACGACATCACCGCGGCCTACAAGGTTCTTTCACGACGGCCGCGTATGCTTCGCCGCGTGCGCGCAAAACTCAAGTCGCTCGAACCGGCTTTGATGTCGCGGCTGACGCCGCTGCTCCCGAAGACCGACTGAGCGAACCTCTAGTAGTGTGCGCGGCAGGACGATAGAGCGGAGATGGTGGCCGAGTTGGGCAACCAGCGCCGCCGGCCGTGCCGGCCTACGCCGGCCTCTCCAGAAGATCCTTGAACTGCTCTTTGTCGATGGCCTTGTCGTATGCGGCGCGGGCGGTGACGGTACCGGCTTCGTAGAGGCGGCGGATGGAGCTGTCCATGTCGATCATCCCCTGCGTGACGCCGGTCTGGATGGCGCTGGTCACCTGCGAGGTCTTTCCCTCGCGGATCATGTTGCCGATGGCCGGGGAGGCGAAGAGGATCTCCAGGGCGGCCACGCGGCCGCCGCCGACCTTGGGCATGAGCTGCTGCGCCACCACGCCGCGGATCGTTTCGCCGAGGACGTTGCGGACCCCTTCCTGCTCCGGAGCGGGGAAGACACTGATGATGCGGTCCATGGTCTTGGCGGCGTTGTTCGTGTGCAGGGTGCCGAAGACGAGCGTGCCGCGCTCGGCGGCGGAGAGGGCCATGGCGATCGTCTCCAGGTCGCGCATCTCGCCGACCAGGATCACGTCCGGGTCTTCGCGGCCCGCTGCCTTGAGCGCCTCGGCGAACGACTTGGCGTGCGTGCCGATCTCGCGCTGGTGCAACAGGCACTTCTTGTTGGCATGGACGAACTCGATCGGGTCTTCGATGGTGATGATGTGCAGGCTGCGCGTCTCGTTGATCAGATCGATGACGGCGGCCAGCGTGGTCGACTTCCCCGATCCGGTCGGGCCGGTGACGAGCACGAGACCGCTGCGGATCGAGGCGACGCGGCGCACCTGATCGGGCAGGCCGAGCTGCTCGAGCGTCATGATCTTGGTCGGGATGACCCGGAAGACCGCGCCGCCGCCGCGCTGCTGGCGGAAGAGATTGACGCGATAGCGGGCCACGCCGGGGATCTCGTACGAAAAGTCGATGTCGCCGGACTGAAGGTATTCGGTCCACAGCCGTTCCGGCGTGATCGGTTTGAGCATCTCGCCGAAGTCGATCTCGGAAATCGTGCGGTAACGGATCGATTCCATCAGACCCGATGCGCGCAGCATCGGAGGGCGGCCGACGGTGAGGTGAAAGTCCGACGCGCCGCGGTCGTTCATCAACTTGAGGAAGCGATCGATCTTGTGCGCGGCCATTACATCTTCCCCCGCTCGATGAACTCGGCGCTGACCATCGACTCGAAGTCCTCTTTTTTCAGCGCGGCCATGTACGCCGTCTCCGCGCTGATCTGATCGCGGCGGAGAAGGTCCTTGAGCGCCTCGTCGAACGTCTGCATCCCCAGCGAACGGCCGATCTGCATGGCCGAATAGATCTGGTAGGTCTTCTCGTCGCGGATCATCGTGCCAATGTTGCTGGTCCCTTTCAGCACCTCGAACGCCGCCACCTGGCGGCGCCCTTCTTTGGCGGGCAGGAGCCGTTGGGCGATGCAGTACTTGAGCGACTCGGAGAGCGAGGCGCGGATCTGCGGCTGCTCGTCGGCGGGGAAACTGGAGAGGATGCGGTCGATGGCCTTCGGCGCGCTGGTCGAGTTCAACGTGCCGAGCACGATATGGCCGGTCTCCGCGGCGGTCAGGGCCAGCGAGACCGACTCGTTGTCGCGCAGCTCGCCGATGACGATCACATCCGGATCCTCGCGCAGCGCGGCCCGCAACGCCCGCGCGAACGAATCGGTGTGCGATCCCACCTCGCGCTGGTTGACCAGGCAGTTCTTGAACGGATGGACGAACTCGACCGGATCCTCCATCGTCAGGATGTGATCGTTGCGCGTTTCGTTGAAGAGGTTCACCAGCGCGGCCAGCGTCGTCGACTTGCCCGATCCGGACGGACCGCAGACCAGCACCAGCCCCTGGTGATAATCGGCGATCTCGGCCAGGTGCCCGGGCAGCCCGAGCTCGACGATCGTCGGCGGCTTCTCGGGGATGACGCGGAAGACACCGTTGTAGCCGCGGTGATCGTAGAAGACGTTCGCGCGATAACGGCCGCCCTGCGGGATGACGTAGCAGAAATCGATCTGATGTGTCTTCTCCAGGGTGCTCCACTGCGGCTCGGTGAGCACTTCCTTCAGCATGGCCTCGGTCTGCGCGGCCGTGAAGGGATCGCCCTGCGCGCGCAGCAGGTCGGCGGAGAGCCGGACGATTGGCGGCTGACCGACGGAGAGATGAAAATCGGAGGCACCCTGATTGCGCGTAGCGATGAGAAGCGTGTTGAGCCGCGCCTCGCCCTGCGTGCCGGAGACGGCCAGCGCCGCCTTGCGGATGGCATCCAACTGAATTTGCGAGTTGCGGTCGGCCTTGGCCAGCTCGTCGAGGATCTCGATGGCCTGGGTGCGCACGCCGCGATCCTGATCGCTTTGGGCCACGGTCGTGAGGGCGTTGAGAACCTGCGGATGCTTGAAGTGCTTCAGCGCCAGCATCACCTCGATGCGCACGTCGGGGGAAGGATCGGCGAGCATTCGTCCGAGGGCCGGGAGCGCGCGCGGATCGCCGATGCGGCCGAGTGCCTCGATGGCGGCCCGCTTGATCTCGGCATCGGCCAGTGTGGCCACCAGCGGCTCGACGGCGCGCGGATCTTTCATCCGTCCGAGGGTGTCGGCGGCGGAGATGCGGATCCACCAGTCGGCGTCGCGCAGCAACTGAATCGTTGCCGGCACGATCCGGACGTCATCGAAGCCGGCGGCCACGGCGATGGCGCCGGAACGGATATCGGGATCGGGGTCCTGCAGAAGCTCGATGACCGGATCGACGAGCGCGGCGCCGAATTCGCGCAGCGACTCCAGGGAGCGGTCGCGCACGAAGCCGGGCAGCGTCGCCGAGAAGCGGATGTAGCGTTTGATCACGCCGGCCGGATCGCCGATGCCGAGGAGAATCTTGAGAACCGACGTGCGCGTCGCCGCATCGCCCGACGCCAGCGCCGGAAGAAGCCGTTCCGCGAATGCCACCCCCTGCCCCGCGGCCGTGCGCGTCATGGCCTCGACGATGATCTGCTGCAGGGCATAGCCGGCATGCGGCAGGGCATCGATCAGCAGGTCGAGCGAATGCTGCGGCGCGCGCGCGGCCAGGACCTCGATCGCTTTATCGCGAACGGCCGGATCAGCTTCGACGGCCATGCGGCGCCACCGCTTCACCCCGTTCTCATCGAGCTCGATCCCCGAGAGCTTGATGATGAACGGCATCCGCTCTTCGGTGCTGCCGGTCAATGCCAGTTGCCAGAGGATCGGTTCGAATTGCCTGCTGATCGGCGCCTCGGCCAGCAGGCGCCGCGTCGCTTCCTGCAGCTCGCGCGTCTCTTTCGTCTCTTTCGCGGGCGGCGTGAGCAACTGCGCGAAGCGCGCATCCATCCCCTGCAGTCCGAGCGTGAAGAGGCCGGCCGCGGCGGCGCGGAGGGCCTGTTCCGGCTTCCCCTTCGACTCGACGATGAAGAGGTCGAGCGTCTCCGGGTCACGCAGGCGGGTCAGCACGCGCACGGCCGCCTCGCGCAGCGCCCGATCGGGACGGAACATCATCCAGACGACGTCGCGCCCGCGTACGCCCTCCGCCGATTCGACCCGGCCCAGAAGCTCGTCGCGCTCTTCCTGCGTCGCGTACGTTTTCGCCGCCAGCCGTTTCACCGCGTCGCTGACGTCAGAGGAGAAGAGTGCCATGGACGGCGAGAGTCTACCGTCTTATCGCAGCGCCGCAACGAATGTCGCGTCGTACGAGAACGTCATCGTGTTCGTTTTCACGCGCAACGACGACACAACCCCACCGAACGTCCCGGAGTCGCCCTTGTGCGGCTTGAACTCGTAGTCCGGCAGCCCTTCAAAGTAGCCGCCGTCGTAGTTCCCGGTGGGGTGCTGAATGGCGACATGACCCACACGTCCCTGTTTGTCGATGGAGATAATGACGCCGTTCAGATCGCCGGGAAGGTTGTCATCCAGATCGGCCAGTTTCGCGTCCGCCGGGAGCTCTTTGTCCGTGAGGATGACGCGCGTCATCTCCTTCCGGTCGGTCAGCAGGTTCTTCTGCCTTCCGATTGCATACGCATAGTTGAGCGGGATCTTCGTGCCGTCGACAGTCAAGGTTCCCTCGGCACGGCCGGGATCGACCGCGACGGCAGGAAGAGCCACGAGAAGAAGAACGGCGACCAACGCCCCGGCGACCTGACGCATGCAAAGCCCCCCTTTTGAAGAGGCTCCGAGTTTAGCATCGTCGCGCGGGGCGTCTACCAGCCTTCACCGCTTACGGTTGGAAGTTCTGGATGAACTGCCGTACGAACGAATGTCCACCCGGCGTGTCGAAGTACGCTACTCCACGGATGGTTACCGGCTCCTCGGAACGCAGGTATCCGCCCGCCGACCGTCCCCACGCGGAAAGCGTCAGGGTGGTGGTACCGCGCGGCACGATGGTCCGCGTGATCGGCGTCGAGCCTGTGTGAATCGAATAGGAACCGGGTCCTAAGCTGCTGAGCTCGAGACGCTTCAAGGTCACCGGCTGATTGGTCGGATTCTCGATCGAGAGCTGGTATTGAATGTTGATCGGACCTCGGAAATAGAACATGTCGCCGGACGACGTCAACTGTTGCATGGTGATGTTGAGCTTCGGCGACGAATCGCTCGCGCCCCATGCGGCACTGCTGAGCGCGATCAAAAGAACCGCTACTGCTGCAATCCTGGCTCTCATGATGACGTACCTCCGCTCACGTTTGTTGCAAGCGGGATGCGAGATACCGCGCGCACCGATGAGGCAGCCGTTAAATGGAATTTCTCATCTCCGCGTCTCCGCGACTCCGCGTGAGACCGTCCCCCGAGACGCCGTCACAGCCGTCAGCACCGCCGGCGCGTCTTGCACGAAGGCAACCTTTCCATCGGCGCGGCTGGCGTCGGGATTGACGATGCGGGAGGGCGTCGAGGTAATGATCGACTCGAGCTCCTGCGGCGTCAGGTTCGGACGCTCGGACAGAAGGCGCGCGGCGATTCCGGAGATGATCGGGGCCGCGAACGACGTCCCCGAGCGGAGGTTGGGCTTCGTACCGCGATAGTGATCCGGTGCCGTGATCGAAGCGCTGAAGATCCCCTGCGACGGCGCCAGGATCTCCAGGCCGCCGTGGCACGCGCCCGGCCACCAACTGTTGTCGGCGGTCATGCCGCCGACGGTGATGAGACCATCGAGATCCTTGCCGAGCGTGGCCGGGAAGCGGTCGACGACGCCGGAGCGTCCGCAGCCGTTGTCCACGTTGTTTCCGGCGACGACGAAGAGAAAGCGCTTGCCGTTGGAATCGGGATTGCCGAGGGCATCGACGCCGCCGATCATGTCGCGAATCTTCCGCTCCACCGCCGCGAACGTCACCGGCGCGTTGTCAGGGTTCGCTTCCAGCTTCTCCAGCACCCATCCGCTGATGTTGACCACGGCCGTATGAAACTGTGGCGTGGCCGGATCCCAGGCGTGACGGATGATGTCGTTCAGTCCTTCCAGGTAGGTGCGCGTGGTCGCAAGCGCCGACTCGTTCATCACCCGGACGCTGACGATCAACGCCTCGGGAGCTACGCCGACGTTCTTCCCCGCCACGAGCGACGCCACGCTCGTGCCGTGCTGCGCGCCGACCAGCTCCATCGTGTTCGAAAAGCAGGGATTCAGCGCCTTGTTCGCGCTGGTGCAGTTCGAGACGCCGACGACGACCGAATGCGTGGCGTCGAAACCGGCGATCACGCGGCTGCCGGCCTGCGTCGAAAATTCGGTGTGCGCCGCCATGACGCCGGTGTCCATGATGTAGACGACCACGCCGGCGCCGAGGGCGCGGCGGCGATATTGACCGTCGAGAACGCCGTCGCTTTGGTCGATCCGGTCGAGGTGCCAGAGGAGATTGACGGCCGAGGGATCGCCGCATCCGTCGAGCCTGGCCGCGTTGTGATTCGCATCGAGCGCGACCTCGGACTCGTGACAGCGTGTCGAAACGAGCTCCTGTGCTCCGGCGGCCGTCGGATAGACGGCCAGCGCAAACAGAACAGCGGCGAACGTTCTTCGCAGCAGAATCACCTGAATTTTCGGACGTCTTGGACGACGACGAATAAGATTCGGGCAAAGCGGGAGAAATGGCAAGACAAATTATTGGGAACGGGGGGTGGCTCGCGGCGGGACTCTTCGCGGTCGCGCTCGGCGTCCGCCTTCTCAACGCGCCCTACATCTTCGAAGGAAGCGGTAAACCGCACATCACTCCGGTCGACGAGCTCTACCACTGGAAGCGGATTGCCTACTCGGCCGCGCACTTTCCTCACGTGCTCGAATTCGATCGCGACCGGGGGGTTGGCGGTGCGTTCTGCCCCTGGCCACCGCTTTACGATGTTGTTTCAGGAGGCGTGGCGCGGCTGATCGGAGTCGTCACAGGCACAGACAAGAGTGTCTGTGCCACATCGAGCCTGGCGAGTGGCGCGGATAAGGGTGTCTCCGGCGGAAGGCGGGGAAAATGTGGCACAGACACTCTTGTCTGTGCGGACGGCGTCCTCAAACGAATCGTCTGGTTCCCGCCGATTCTCTTCGCCCTCTTTGTGGCGATCACCGTCCTCATCCTGTCGAGAACGAGCATGCTCGTCGCGGCCATCACCGGCATCGCACTGGCGACCTCACCCTTCCTCGTCACCACCTCCTGGATCGGGAGCATCGATCATCATTTCCTCGAGCCTGTGCTCACGTTCGCCATTCTCGGTGCGGCATGCCTCGGCATCCGCGCGGACACCCGGCGACGACGAATCCGCGCCGGTATCCTCCTCGGCATCGCCATCACCGCGGCGATGTTCGTGCAGACGGCGCTTCTCATCAGCGCCGCGCTCGCCTTCGGCGTCCTCTTCCTCTGGAGCGATGGCGTCGCGGCAACGTGCGGCTTCGGCATCGCCGCCGTCGCCGTGGCGATTTACCGCCTCACGCGCGCGCCCGGCTTTCCCGACAACCAGTGGTTCCTCGGCTGGACGCATGCATCCCTCTTTGCCGCCGCGGCGGCGGCGTGCGCGATCGTCGTCGTTCGTCCACGATGGCGCGTCGCCGCTCTGCTCGCAGGCATCGCCGTCCTCCTCGCCTCCCCCACCGTCCCCGCCTCCCTCCTCAGCGGCGCGCACTTCTTCGGCGGCGACCGCTGGCTGAAAACGATCATGGAGTTCCAGCCCCTCTGGCGCGCACACGGCGATGATCTCCTCTCCGATCTGGCCGGCTTCTCCGGCGGTGCGATCCTAGTGTGGTTCCTTCTGGTGCGCGCCATCCGAACGCGCGACTATGCCCGCCTCGCGGTGGCCCTCTTCGCCATCGCCTACCTCGGGTTGACGATCACCAGCCGCCGCTTCTGGATCGTGGCCATTCCGCTGCTCGCCCTCGCCGGCGCGATTTACGTCCCGATCATCGCGCGCAAACGGCTGGCGATTCTGGCCGCGCTGATGATCGCTCTCCCGCCGCCATTGCAGCTCGCCGGCTGGATGATGACGCCGATCATGCCGGTACCGCCGAACCAGCGGCAGTGGCTCAACGCCGTGTCGTTCATCCGCACGCTCCCGCCCGGTCGTATCCTCGCCCCGTGGTCGATGGGACATGCAATCGACGTCGAAGGACGGCATCCCGTCGTCATCGACAACTTCGGGACGATGCCTGACGCGAACACGTTCGAGCGCGCCCAGGAAGCGTTTCTCGCGCCCGACGAAACGACGCTGGCGCGCTACTGCGACGCCGCCGGCGTCCGTTACCTCATCCTCGAACAGCCCCGCTTCGGCATCGCCTCCGCGAACGCCATCCTCGGCACGGAGCGCGCACCGGAATCGACGTGGTGGTGGCAGGTGTGGAGGGGAGAAACGCCGCGACAATTCCAACTTCTCTGGAGCCAGCAGGAGCTGCGAATCTATAAGCGATGATGTTCGAAGAGTTCACGGCCGAGGCCCAGCGTCTCCCCATTCTGGAGCGACTGTTCGCGCCGTCGGTCGCGCCATCGTTCCTGCGCGCCCGCTGGATCTGGCTTCGCTGCCTCGGCGCGATTTTCTTCTCCGCCTTCTACTCCCTCTACTTTCAGATCCACGGCCTCATCGGCCCGCACGGCATCCTGCCGGCGTTCGAATATCTCGACGCGGTTCACCGTGCCCTTGGACTGAAAGGCTACTGGCTAGCGCCGACGCTGCTCTGGCTCAATAGCGGCGACCGGATGCTGAGCGCCATCGTCTGGATCGGATTCGCCTCCTCGGTGGCGATCATTCTCAATCTCTGGCCGCGGCTCTCCATCGCCATCGCCGGCATCTGCTTCCTCTCGTTCATCGTCGCGGCACAGGAGTTCGCCGGCTATCAGTCGGATGGGATGCTGCTGGAAGCGGCCTTCCTTTCGATCTTCCTGGCGCCGCGCGGTATCCGGCCGGGGATGGCGCTCACTCAGCCGCCGTCGCGTGCGGCGGTCTTCATGCTGCAGTGGGAGTGGTTCCGCATCTACTTCGAGTCGGGCCTGGTCAAGATCCTCAGCGGCGAGGAGCAATGGCGCAACCTGACGGCGATGGACAAGTACTACGAGAACGGTCCGCTGCCGTCGTGGCTCGGCTGGTACGTGCAGCAATGGCCGCACTCGTTCCATGCCTTCTCCGCCGGCCTGACGCTCGTGGTCGAGCTGTTCGTGGTCTGGCTCCTCTTCGCGCCGCGCAAGAATTCGCTCTGCCGGTTGATCGCATTCCTCATCGTCGCGCCGCTGCAGATCGGCATCATCCTGACGGCGAACTATGCGTTCCTGAATTATCTGGTGCTATGCCTCGGGGTCCTGCTCCTCGATGACTCGATTCTCCGCGGACCGGCCCCCGCGCCGGCGGCGAAGAAACCGTCGATCGCCGCGGCAATCGTGCTGACGACGATCTTCCTCACGTCGATCGCGAGCTTCGTGATGCCGTCATTCCCGACCGCGGCGCTGCTCGAACCGTTCCGCATCGCCAATCGCTATGGCCTCTTCGCGGTCATGACGCGCAACCGGTATGAGATCGAGTTCCAGGGAACGCGCGACGGCGTTACCTGGGTCGCCTATCCCTTCCGCTACAAGCCGCAGGACGTCCGCAAACGTCCGGGCCTCTACGCTCCCTACCAGCCGCGCTTCGAATGGAACCTCTGGTTCGCATCGCTGGGATCGTGGGAGGAGAACCGTTGGGTCCTGAACGCCGAGGGACGGTTGCTCGAAAACTCCCCTGCGGTGCTGGAGCTGTTCGCGGGGAATCCGTTCGCGGACAAGCCGCCCATCGCCGTCCGCGCCATGGCCTGGCAGTACTGGTTCACCACCGGCGAGGAGCGGGCACGCACCGGCGCCTGGTGGCGGCGCGAAGCGCTCGGTGCCTACGCACCGGTTGCGAAGCGCGCCGCGGACGGCAGTATTACCTTCGATAACGACTGAGACTGGCACGCGAGTCGCTATTGCTCAGCCGCATGGGAAACTTACTTTGGCTCATCATCGTGATCCTCGTAATTCTGTGGCTCGGCGGCTTTGCGATGCACGTCGGCGGTGGACTCATTCACCTGCTGCTCGTGATCGCGGTGATCGTGCTGATCATTCAGCTCGTCACAGGCCGAAGAGTCGTTTGATCAAGCGGCGCGCTTGAACGCGGCGACGAGCCGCGCGACGCGATCGGGGTCGACGGGCGCTTCCACGCGTCCGTCGATCTTGATCGACGTCCCGACGATCGCGCCGTCGGCGTCCGCGAACGCGACGGCATTCGTCTCCGTCAATCCGCTGCCGATGAGAATCGGTACATCGGGAAGCGCCTCGCGCAAGGCTGCGAAGCCGGCGCGATCGGGCTCCGCGCCCGTCTCCGCACCGCTGACGATGATGCCATCCGCAAGTCCGCGATGCCGCAGGTCTTTCGCCGCCTGAATCTCATCCAGCGCAACGACCGGCACCGCGTGTTTGACCATGTGGTCGGCGAAGAGCAGGACGTCCGGCGCGATGGCCGCCCGCTTGCGCAGAGTCTCCGCGGCGCGCCCTTCGATGATCCCTTGATCGGTCAACATCGCGCCGGTGTGGATGTTGACGCGGATGAATGCTGCCCCTACCGCCGCGGCAATGCCGATGGCCGACGCCGCATCGTTCCGCAGGACGTTCACCCCAAACGGCAGCGCCACCTCGGCAGTCACGGCGACGACGACACGCGTCAACGCCGCCACCGTCTCGGCCGGCACGCGATCCTTGAAGAAAGGCCGGTCGCCGAAATTCTCGAACGCCATCGCATCGCACCCGCCCTCGCGCAACGCGCGCGCGTCGCGCAACGCCGCATCGATCACGGCCTGCATCGAACCGGCGTACCGCGGTGCGCCAGGAAGGGCATCGACATGCACCATACCGATGATGGCGTTGCGGCCGAAGCGGTGTCGGAAGTCGTCGCGATTAAGCATGGCAGCAGGGTAACCCCTTCGCGGCTTCGCGCCTTCGCGTGACATCGATCTCACGCGAAGACGCGAAGGCGCGAAGGAGAAGACCTTACGTCAGCGCTTTCACCCTCGCCGCCAGCCGCGGGTCGCCGATCGTTTCCGCGACCTCGGCAAACGACGGTGACGCTCCGCGCCAGCGCAGTTCATCGACGTCGTCAAAGAGTGGTGCGTCGGTTCGCAGCGTTGCCAGCGTTTTGAAGAGCAGGGCCAGCTCGCGGTTGGGACCAGTGAGGACCTGATCCGGAAACTCTTCGATCGGTCCGTACTGCGCGACCAGGCGGGCGGCGGTCTTCGTGCCGATGCGCGGTATGCCGGGATAGCCGTCCGCGGCGTCGCCGGAGAGCGCCAGGTAGTCGGGGATCAGCGAAGGAGGGACGCCGAACTTCGCCCGGACACCGGCATCGTCGCGAATCAGGCCGCTCTTGCGGTCGACCTGGACGATGCGCTCCCCCACCACGCACTGCGCCAGATCTTTGTCCGGCGTCCAGATGCACACCTTCTCGACGCGTGGATCGCGGCCCGCCAGGTACGCGGCCGAAGCAAGGGCATCGTCGGCCTCCAGCTCGACCATCGGCCAGGTGGCCACGCCCATGGCCACGAGCGCGGCTTCCAGCGGATGAAACTGCGCCCACAGCGCGCGCTCGATCCCCGCCCCGGTCTTGTAGCCCGGCCAGAGATCGTTGCGGAACGACTCGATGACGTGATCGGTGGCCACGCCGATGTGCGTGGCGCCCCCTTCCAGCATCTGCACGACCGTGCCGAGAACGCCGGCCACCGCGCCGAAGGGAGGATCGCTCTTCTTGAAACGGCGGATCCCGAAGAAATGGCGGAACAGCTCATAGGTCCCGTCGATGAGGTGAACGATCATGCCTTTGCCAGTCGCAGCGCCGCGGCCATCTGATGGAGATGCCAGCCGTACTGCTTCTCTTCCTGCTGACAACTGTAGACGAGCTTGAGGTCGTGCTCATCGTCGCTCGGGATCACGCGCGCGGCGAGCGACGCCCAATCGGTAAGGTCGCGCGCGGGCTGCAGCGCGGCGTCGAAGTCCGGCCGGCCGATGGATGCGTAGGCGGCCAGCATGGCCACGGCCAGGTGGTCGACCGCATCGGCGGCGAGATACGGCTGCAGTACCCGGGTGGCGTGGCAGGCGGTGACGAGATGGAGAACGGTGAAATCGCCGGTGGCCAGAAAGAGCAACGCCGCGATCTTCGCCAGATCGCCCAGCGCGAGGTTCCTGATCCCGAACCGGTAGTCGTCGAAGGCGGGAATGGCCACGACCTTCAGGATGCTGCCGCTGATGCTGCGCGATCCAAACGATTTCGGGAAACGGTCATCGCGGTTCATGGCCAGAAAGGCGTCGATCGCCGATTTCCAGCGTGTCTCGTCGCGGCGTTTCAGCTCCGCGTAACCGGTGTCCCACGAGGTGAGGGCGTCCGGAAGATCGACGTCGTCTCCGCTGTCGACGGCGTAGGCCGTGCGAATCAGACCGTGAAAGGCCTCGCTGGCGAGACCGGGAGTCAGCGGCGATACGGCATCGCGTAGAAAGACTTCCCTCCCCTTCTCCTTCAACTCGGCGGCGAACTTCGTCGATCGCGCGATCTCGCTCTCCGGCTTCGCGCGCAGCCGCCGCTCGTAGAACGCCGCGAACTCGCGCAGCCGCTCGTCGCTCGCGCCGAGGCGGTCGAGGGCGACGAGCGCCATGGCCAGATGATTGGCCATGCCGTTCGCATAGCTGGCGCTGAACGGCCGTGAATCAGCAAGCAGCGAATGCAGCGTGTCCGTGGCTACTCCTCCTCCTCGAGTCCCTTGGATACATTCAGGATCGGAGTGATTCGTTTCGCGATCATTGACAGTCCCTCCGAAAACTCCTGGCAGACTAACCCGTATAGCAGACCCGACGTCTACTAATTCTGGCAGCAAACGAGGTACTTCGTGATGCGTAAAACGACCGCGCCGTTGATGGCGTCTCTGGTGACTCTTTTCCTCTTCATCGCCCCGCTTCGCGCGGACGATCCCAAACCGCAGGACAAACCGGCCGCGGACAAGGCTGGAGACAAGGCCGCCGAAAAGCCTCCCGAGCCGGCGAAGTTCGTCCGGCAGCATCGGGCGAAGCTCGGCGGCGCGGATGTCGGCTACACCACCACCGCAGAGGAGATCTTCCTCAAGGATAACGACGGGAAAAACACTGCCAGCTTCTTCACCATCGCCTACACGAAGGACGGCGTGGCGCGGCAGGAAGAGCGGCCGATCACCTTCGTCTACAACGGCGGACCTGGCTCGGCCTCGCTCTGGCTGCACTTCGGGCTGGTCGGCCCGCGGATCATCGACATCCCCAGCGACGCCGCCGATCCCGGCAGCCCGCCCTACAAACTGCGCGACAACGACGACACGATCTTCCGCGCCACCGATCTGGTCTTCATCGATCCCGTCGGCACCGGCTACAGCCACGCCATGGGCGACAAGAAGAACGAGGATTTCTGGGGCTATGACGAAGACGCCGACTCGGTGGCGGAGTTCATCCGCACCTTCATCACCCAGCACAATCGCTGGAACTCCCCGAAGTACATCCTCGGCGAGAGCTACGGCGGCATCCGTAGCGCTCTTCTGGTGCCGCGCCTGCAGGGAAACTTCGGCGTCGGCCTCAACGGCGTCATCCTCCTATCGCCGGCCCTCAACATGGGAACGCTGCCGTTCGTCGTCAACGGAAACGACCTGACCTACGCGACGTCGCTTCCCGCCCTGGCCGCGACCGCGTACTACCACCACAAGCTTCCCGATCAGTGGAAGGACCTCGATACGTTGCTGCGTGAGGTCGAGAAGTTCGCGGGGACGGAGTATCTGGTCGCGCTCTTCCAGGGCGACGAGCTGCCGAAGGCGGAGAAGGAACGGATCGCGGATCGCGTTCACCGCTACACCGGCGTGTCGAAGGAGTACATCCTCCGCGCCGATCTGCGGATCTACGCGCCGCGTTTCACCAAGGAGCTGCTGCGCGACGAAGGGAAGTCGGTGGGCATCCTCGACGGGCGCTACGTGCAGACCGAGATCGACCGCGTGGCGGAGTTTCCTGACAATGACGCCTTCAACGCCAAGACCGGACCGATTTACATCTCTCTTTTCCAGAACTACCTCCGCAACGAGCTCGGCGTCGACCTGGTGAAGCGCTACGCGCCGCAGAACGGCGAGGCCAATCAGAAGTGGAAGCGCCCCGCCAACGGGCGTGGCGCCTTCGCCGGCTACGTCGACGTCACCGGCGCGCTGGCGCAGGGAACGAAGGACAACGAGGCGCTGCGCGTCTTCGCCGCCGCCGGCTACAACGACCTGACCACGTCGTACTTCGCCATGCGCTACATGCTCGAGCACAGCGGCATCGACACCAACCGCCTGACGATCAAGGACTACCCCGGCGGCCACATGATGTACCTCCACCGCCCGTCACTGCAGGCGCTGTCGAAGGACATCGTGGCGTTCATCGAGAAGGGGAACGGGGGTCATTAGGCCGGCACGGCCGGCAGCGTTGGTTGCCCAAGGCTCGGCCAGCAGTGGCGCAAAAGCGTTACTGCCGCGGAGAAGCGTCTTCGCCTCGGTCGCGCGCGAAGGCGCGCTCAACAATCCAGCCCCGCGCTTTGCGCGGGGTTCGGTTGTGAGAATGGATTTGCGGAGGCGGCCGCAACAAAAGTGGGCGTCTGGCGACGTCGGTTGCAATTCTCGGTGGAGGTTGTCACCGCCGCTAATTGCCGCATTTCTCACACGCTGAGTGGAATTGCCGGCACCCTGTTGGTGGCGAAACTTGGGACGATCTGGAATTGTGCGAGCGGTTCGTTCTCGGCAGTACCTCCAATCGGTCGAACAGTCGAAGGCGGATGAGGGGCGTTTCACGAGGACCTCATTCGCGCGCCTTCGAGCGCTCTCGGACCAGCGTTGGTAAATCGCCCATATCTCGTAAGCGCCCCCCTCATCCGCCTTCGGCACCTTCTCCCCCCACAAGAAACCGTGGGGGGAGAAGGGCTCTCGACGAAGGGAGTGGCGAGGCTCTCAAGGGAACAATTCAAGTGAGCGTGTAAGAAATGCAGGCGTCCTTAAGGAACGCCTCAGCAGCAGCCACCGGCGCTTCCAGCTCCTCGAAAATAGAAGCTTCCCGTCTTTTTCCTACCGCTGTCTCCGCGTCCGATCCAGCACGTCCGGTTGAAATCGCAGCCTTGTATTCATGCTGCGCATTTTCGAGCTGGTCATCTCCTCGGCGTTCGAGTGCGGGAGCAGGTCCGATGCGCCGTCTCCTGTCTTGGCGATCTGGGCGTCGATACGCTGCAGGAAGGCGCGGGCGGAGTCGTAGCCCTGCAGTTTCATCAGGTGATTGCGCGCGGCGATCTCGACGAGCAGCGCCAGGTTTCGCCCCGAGGCCACCGGCAGGCGGACATACGGCTTCGAAACGCCGAGGAGCTCGAACGTCTCGCCGGTGATCCCCAGGCGGTCATACTCCGTTCCCTCCACCCACTTCTCCAGCCGGACTACGAGATCGATCGGCTTCACATCGCGCGTGGAGGCCACGCCGAAGAGATCCTTGATGTCGATGATGCCGATGCCGCGCAGCTCCATGTGATGGCGCAGCAGATCGTTCGAATAGCCGAGGAGCACGTCGTTCGGATGGCGCTTGATGATCACCATGTCGTCGGCGATGAGGCGATGGCCGCGGTAGATTAGGTCGAGCGCGCACTCGCTCTTGCCGATGCCGCTGTCGCCGAGGAGCAGGACGCCGATGCCGTAGACGTCGAGAAGCCCCGAATGCATGGTCAGCTTTGGCGCCATCGTCTCTTCGAGAAAGTACGTCGTGCGGGTGATCGACGTCGACGACATCGCCGGCGTGGAGAAGAGCGGCACCGAGCGCTTCTCGCACTCGTGCTTGAGCTCTTCGAGCGGCGTGATCCCCTTCGTGACGATGAAGCAGGAGGCGTCGAGCGCCGCGACGTCACGGACCCGCTTTTCGCGAAGGCGGGCCGGAAGACTCTGCAGATACTTCGTCTCCGACTCGCCGATGATCTGGACGCGCCACGGCTTGATGTACTCGTAGTAGCCGGCGAAGGCCAGTCCAGGCTTCTGGACGCGCGGCCGGAGGATGGTCCGGTCGAGGCCGTCATCGCCGGTGACGATTTTGAGCGCAAGCTCATCCAGCTCGTCGCTGAGGAGCGAGCGTACCGTCGTCTCGATGAAGTCTTCAGCGTTCTGATTGCTCACTTGGTCCTGATCGACGCCTGGGCAGCGGCTTCGAACGCGGCGTCCAGTTGCTTGGCATCACTCCGGTCACGAGGCTCGTCCTTTCCGGTGTTGCTGTCTGACGAAATCGTGACGTCGATTGGGCCCCCGGGGGCCGACGTGTAGACCAGGTGGTAGCCCTTCAGCATGTAGTACGCACCACCCATCCGTTCGCCCCTGGAGTAGTCGTCATGATGAACGCCGCTGGTGTGCTGCAAGATGTTCCCCTCGATGTCGCTGACATCCATTGTCGAAGGCGGACCGAGCACGATGACGGTCTTTCCGCGGAGCGTCTTCGACCCCTGTAGCTTGCCGACAGTGAAGTATTTGTCGGCTTTCGCCGCGCGCGCCGAAACGGCGTCCGCAAAACCCGGGCTGCGTTTCGCGAGGAACTGATCGATGAAGCGCTGCGCTTCCTCCTGTGTTTTGATCTCGGTCCACTCCCGCTGCTCGGCCTTAGTCATGAAGTAGGCCTGGGGCGAATGCTCCCAATCCTTGACGTCGGGACTGGCGGCGAATGCGGGCGCGATGATGGCAATGCTCAGCAGCAGTCCTACCGAACGCATCAATTTCATGGAAGCCTCCCTGGATTGATGACTATCGAAGATACACCTTTCGGGCACCCTGTGTGGGCGGTTTCGAGGAGACTATAAAATGGAAACGCTGGTGACCCTTCCTCGGTCAGGGAGTTTCTGTCACACTATCTGGCTTAAATCCCACAAAGGCAGGAATCCATGAAAATCAATCGTCTGATCAGTGTCGCAGTCATCTGCTTTCTAACCGTAGCGGCATTCGCCGGCGGTCTCTCCAAGTACAAGGGATGGGACAAAACGCCTCAGGGGTATCTCATGACGGCCGACGAACGCGCGCAGTGGGCGAACGTCAAGACCGATGACGAGGCGGATAAGTTCGTCAAAGATTTTCTGGCCAGGCGCAGCCCCGATTTCCCGGATCAGGTGAACCGGGCCGCCGCCGCCGCCGACAAGTACTTCACCACCGGTAAGACACCGGGCTCCCTCACGGAACGGGGCCGGATGGCCATCATCCTCGGACCTCCCTCCGCGATGTCCGTGGTGAATACGCCCGTGCGCGGAGCGATGCGCAGTCCCTCTGGCGGTGCGCTGTCGAACGCGAACGGAGGCGGTGGCGCTGAGACCTCGGGTGGTGGCACCACGGAGGAGTACATGGCCGCGGCGAGCAATGCCAGCGCCGGGGACAGCATGATCCACACGTACTCATTCACCTACGACGCCAACCGCATGCCGCCCAAATTCGGCGGCGCTCTCACGGTCGCCATCGGTGTGGAACCGAGCGGCAGAGAACTCATCGACCGCAGGACGAAGGCCGATCTCGACAAAGCGTATGAGATGGCAGCCCAGTCGAAACTTGCTCAACCGGCTGCGAAGTAAGCACGGCCGGCTTTTGCCGTGACCAGCCGTCGATCGGCGGCCGGTCACGGCGTTGCGTGGACGAGCGGCTGGCCTTCAGACCTCGGGGGCGATCAACCCGAGGTTGTTGTCCCGCCGCTTGTACATCACCGAGATGCGGTCCGTATCGAGATCGCGGAAGACGATGAACTCGTTTTTCGAGCCATCGAGCGACTCGGCGGCATCCTCGATCGTCATCGGCAGGATGGCCAGACTGTTGGTCTTGATGATGCGCGGCAGACGTTTGGGGCCGGACTGCCGCAGCTTGCCCGGCTCGAGCACCTGAACCGACCATTCCGTCACCAGGCCGGCCGCTGCCTTGTTCAGGCTGCCGGCTTTGCGGTGGTGATCGCGGATGGTGCTCCGGTTCTTCTGCGCCTGGCGCTTGACGTGGTCGAGGGCCAGATTGATGGCGTCCTGCATCGACTCGCCGGACTCCTGCGCCGCCTTGACGTCGTGCTCCTTGCCGGTGATGAGGATCTCGCAGAGGTTCCTGTACTTCTGGACCTGCAGCACCACGCGCACCTCGATGACGTCGTCGAACAGCTTGTCGACGATCTTGTCGAGTTTCTTGGTGATGAGCGCGCGGATGTCGCTGGTGACTTCGTACTTGCGTCCCGTGATTGTCGTGGCCATGTCGCTATCGCTTCCCCTGAAATTGCACGATCAGAAAATCTGCTTGCGGTCGGTCGATGAGGGGATGTTCAACTCGTCGCGATACTTCGCGACGGTACGCCGGGCGATATTGATGCCCTCATCGTTCAGGATCTTCATGATCTTGGAATCCGATAACGGTTTCCGCGGATCCTCCGCGTCGATGAATCCCTGAATCTTCTTCTTGACCGTGAGGCTGGAGATGTCTTCGCCGGTGTCGGAGTCGATGCCGCTGTGGAAAAAGTACTTCATCAGGAACAGCCCGCGCGGCGTGTGCATGTACTTGTTCGACACCACCCGCGAGACCGTCGACTCGTGCATCTGGATGTCGTCGGCCACGTCGCGGAGGACGAGCGGCCGCAGGTAGTCGATCCCCTTCTCCAGGAACTCGCGCTGGTGTTTCACGATCGACTCGGCCACCTTGTAGATCGTGCGCTGGCGCTGGTCGAGCGACTTGATCAGCCACACCGCGGAGCGGATCTTGTCCTTGATGTAGTTCACCGTCTCGCCGTCGGACTTCGAGTCCATGGAGTTGAGCATGTTGCGGTAGCTGCCGTTGATGCGAAGTTTGGGCATGCCGTCTTCGTTGAGAACGATGATGTACTCGTCTCCGACCTTCTGGATGTAGACGTCCGGCTCGACGTAGATGGCGCGCTCGTTCGAATACTTGCGGCCGGGCTTGGGATCGAGATGCTTGATGATCTCCACGACCCCTTCCAGCGTCTTCATGTCGACGCCGATGGCCTTCGAGATCTGCAGGAAGTGGCGCTGCATGAAGAGGTCCCAGTGATCGCGGACGATGGACTCGACCAGGGGGTTGTCCACTTCCAGGAACTCGAGCTGCAGAAGCAGGCACTCGCGCAGATCGCGGGCGCCGACGCCGATGGGATCGAGCGACTGGATGGAGGCCACCGCCTTCTCGACGTCGGCCGGGTCGTAGGGACCGGCGGCGGCGATCTCCTCGTTGGTGGCGCGAAGGTAGCCGTCTTCATCGATGTTGCCGATGATGAAGGCGCCGATCTCCTTGACCGCCGGCGAGGCGTCGCTCATCCCGAGCTGCCAGGCCAGATGGTCGGTCAGGTTCGGCGGGCGGGTGAGGGTGTTCTCGATCGGGAACTCCTCGTGCTCCTCCCCCATCCGCGGGTTGTAGCCGTACTCGATGTAGTCCTGGAAGTAGGCGTCGTAGTCGATCTCGTCGAAGGAGTCCTTCTCCTTCTCCGGCGCCGGCTCGGCCGCCTTTGCTTCTTCCTCGGTCTGCGTTTTTTCCTGCGCTTCGGCTTCGGCGTCTTCCTGCTTGGCTTCTTCGGCCGATTCTTCGAGGAGCGGATTTTCGAGCAGCTCCTGGTTGAGGACCTCCTGGAGCTCGAGTTTCGACAACTGCAGCAGCTTGATCGCCTGCTGCAGCGAAGGCGTCATGATCAGTTTCTGGGAGAGTTTGAGGTGAAGTTTCTGTTCTAGTGCCATGGTCCGGGCCAGCAGGTTACTACGTCTTCACGATCGTCTCTCGTCAATACAGGTTGAAAGATTCACCCAGGTAAATTCTGCGAACCTCGGGATCGGTCGAAAGACTCTCAGGTGCTCCCTGCCGGAAAATCTCACCCTCTTTGATGATGTAGGCGCGGTCAGTGATCTTCAATGTTTCGCGTACGTTGTGGTCGGTGATGAGGATTCCGATGCCGCGCGCGCGGAGCTGCGAAACGATTCTTTGTATCTCGAATACGGCAATTGGATCGATTCCTGCAAATGGCTCATCTAGCAAGATGAATGCCGGGTTGATGGCGAGGCTTCTGGCGATCTCCACCCGCCGCCGTTCCCCTCCCGAAAGTGAAAAGGCCCGATTCCGCGCGATGTGGGTGATGCCGAATTCCTCGAGCAGCAACCGCGTCCGCCGCTTCCGCTCCGCCAGCGGCAGATCCATCGTTTCGAAGACCGCCAACAGATTTTCTTCGACGGTCAGCTTGCGGAACACCGACGGTTCCTGCGGCAGATAGCTGATGCCGCGCTGCGCGCGCAGATACATCGGCAGCGTGGTGATGTCGTCCTCGCCGAGAATGACCCGCCCGCCGTCAGGCCGCACCAGGCCGACGATCATGTAGAAGGTGGTCGTCTTTCCGGCCCCGTTCGGCCCGAGCAGGCCGACGATCTCCCCCTGCTTGATCTCGACCGAAACGTCGAGCACCACTTTGCGCCGCTTGTACACCTTGACCAGGTGCTCGGCCGCCAGACGCAGCGGCGCATCGGAGGGACGTTCCCGCTCGGCGGGCGTGAACGAGACGACGGTTGAGCGATCAGGCATACAGGGTGTGGATGTTAACTGAATTGCGCGCGTCACTCGGCGTGATACAGCAGGATTGACTTTCCGATCTCCTGCACCGGCGTCTGCTGCTCGAGCCATGCGTAATCATCGGGCCGCCCGTACGCGCCCTTCAGCGACGTCTTGCTGATGGCGATCCATCCCTTCACCATGGTCCTTGGCGGGAGTCTTCGGATCGCCGGAGAGATCGGATAGCGGGAGAGATCCGTCGATCCGAAGTAGGCGATCCAGAGCCGGTCGATGCGGCGATCGACGACGGCGTCGCGCAGGCGCGGCAGGTCCTGCCCCCAATCGAGATCGCTGTCGACGACGATTCGCTCGGGATGCCGGCCGGCCAGCTCGTTGAAGTACGCGATGTAGTCGGGATGCGCGAGCAGGCTGCTGACGGCCATCCACGCGCCGAGGACGATGGCCACCATGCGCCGCCGTTGCCACATCTCGATCAGCGCAATGCCGCCGGCGATCGTCAGCAGCGGATAGATCGGCAGCACATGCCGCACGCCGAGGTTGATGCGGGAGACCATCGCCATCACTACGATTGCCGCGGCCGATAGGACTGGAATGGATGCCCGGCGCGCGCCGAGCGCGGCCAGGATCAGAAACGCGATCGGAGTCTTCACGGCGATGATGATCGGGAAGAAGTACCAGACGCCATGCGTCCGGATCTGCCCGAGAAAGTACGAGGGATGCCCGAACAGAGTGTGCTCGCCCAGGTGTGCCAGACCGGCGAAGAGCTCCGGAGCCGGCAGGCGGAAATGGCTGAGCAGGAAAAAGAGCGCGCGGTCGGGCGGCGCCTTCGCCTCCGCGAGCATCGCCAGTAATTCGTTCGGCGCGAATCCATACATCGGCGCCGGCCAGATCGAGAAGCGGTACGCCGCCCAGATGAGAAGTGCCGCGATCAAAACCGCAATCGCCAACGAAGCAAACGCAGGCCGGACTCTCTTTTCCGGCCGGTTCTCACGAAACTTGATCAATAAAACCACGCCCCCGATGACCACCATGAACGGGATCGCCGAGAACTTCGAAAGCACGGCCGCCGCGAGCGCGCACGCGAACAGTGCCATCCGTCCCGCGGACGGCCACTCGATGCATCGGACCAACGCGTAGATGGCCGCCGGTAGCGTCGCCGCCAACGCCGTGTCGGTCGTCGCCAGCCCGGCGTGCCCGAGGATGGCCGGGACGAAGGTGAAGAGCGCCACCGCGGCCACGGCGGATTCCGTATTGGCGATCGCCCGCGTCCAGTGAAACACCACGAACGCCGCCAGCAGCAGCCACGGCAGCACACCGATGCGCGCCAGCGTCAGGTTGCGCTGATAGTCGTCCGGCCCGCCGAGGATGGCGTTCCCCTTCCGGATCGGCGCCGCGGGATCGGTGAGCACGATAGGACCGGGTGGATAGTGTTCTCCAGCGATCCGCAGCGCGATCGCATCGAAGATTCTCGCCAGCGGCGGATGCTGCAGCTCCAGCGTGTACGTTCCGCGGTCCAGCCACTCCAGCCCCATGGCCACATGGACCGGCTCATCGTACGTCTGGGAGAAGTGGGTGTACGTCGCGGTGACGCGCGCGACCGCCAGCGCGACGAAGAGCGACGCCACCAATGCACCTCGGCGACTCACGGCGTGCCGCCCGCCCAATATTGCTTGACTACTTGCCACGCCCTTTCGTCGAGAGCCCTTCTCCCCCCGCGGTTTTTTGCGGGGGGAGAAGGTGCCGAAGGCGGATGAGGGGGGCGTGTACGCGATATGTAGGAAAATACAGAGGCTGGTCCGGAACCGTTTGAATCCGTCGCATGCATGCTGGCATTCTGCGCGCGCGCGATTGACGTCCGCGTGAAACGCCCCCTCATCCGCCTTCGGCACCTTCTCCCCCAGCTGAAAAGCGCTGGGGGAGAAGGCTCTCGACGAGTAAGAGTGTGGCGACGATTCCGGTGAGAGTGTGCGAAAAGCTGGCTGAAAAGCGCGGTAAGGGAGGGCTCTCGACGTAACGGCGCAGCGAAAGCGTCACGCAGCGTTTGAGATCGGCGACTCACGGCTGCGGCTTGTACGTTCCCTGCCCCGGTATCTTCGGGCTGATGACGTTGACTTTGTTGTGATCGAGATCCATGGCGATCGTCTCGCCGCTGATGTCGCTCCCGTTCGGCTGCGTGACCTTGGCCGGCGCGCCGATCAGGTAGACCATCCGCTGTGCGACGTTATACGTGGCGCGGTCGCCCGTTCCCTTGCGGCCGGTCGACTTCTCGACCAGGTTGACCTTCTCCTGCGTTTCGATGTGGTCCATCTTCTTGTTGGCGTCGAAGAAGAACGAGGCGTGCTCCGAGCTGAGATGCCGCCCCTCGCCGTCATCGATCTGGACGCTCCCGGTCAGGTCGATGCGGCGGTCGGGTTTCCTGGCGATGAGAACGTCGCTCTTCGACTGCATCGGCACCTTGCGTGCTTCCGCGGTGGCGTTCGTGCTGGTGTTGTAGAGCAGCGTCCGGACGTTGCCGCGCGCCGTGACCTGATCGCCGGCACCCTGGACCTGCATCTCCTGCGCGAAGACGGTGTTGGTGTCCTGCCACGCCCGGACGTTGCCGCTGAAGACGGCGATCTTGGTGGCCTGGCGCATCGTCACCGTATCGGAGTTCACGAAGACCGGCTTGTTGGCGGGAAAGACGTTGGTGGAGTCGGCGCTGACGGCGGTCGGTGCGCCGCTCACCTGCTTGGAGACCAGTTGCGCGATCACCTCGCCGGTGGCCCGGGCCGTTCCGGCGCGCGGCGAGAATTCGATCAGCTTCGCCTTCAGCGTCTGCCCATCCGCGATGACCGAGGGATAGAAGCCGGGCTCGCCGGTGAGGAAGACCTGATCGTTGGCAATATCGTAATTCGCCCGCACGGAACGGGCATCGTTCTTCGGATCCTTGTAGTGGACGTTGCCGTCGAGATTGGCGCTCGCGGCGCGGTGCGTTGCGGCGTCGAAGTAGACGGTGAGATGGCCGGAGGTCATCTCGCGCTTGACCGGCGAGGTCTCCTTCATCACCACGTTGTCGTCCGCCTTCATGTCGGTGACCTGCTTGTTGGCCAGGCCGACGCGGAAGGTGTGCGCGACCAGGTCGCGGTTCGGCGGTCCCTCGATGATCGCGTGGGCCGGCCCGGTGTCGCCGATGAAGTCCAGCGCGCTGATCTGCCCGTTCGCGCCGATCTCGCTCCAGAAGCGGTCGGCGGTGATCGTCTTCCGTCCGGCGGATTCCGCCGCCTTCCCGCCGCCGAGGGTCACATCCCCGGTCATCACGATCGAGACGTGACCCTGCCCTTCCAGAGCGATGAGCGACTTCCGGTCGGCGCCGAAGCGGCCGGCCATGTGGTCGACATTGAAACGGTCCGCGTCCCGCGTGGCCACGACGTCTTTGGTGAAGTCGGCGTAGCCTTCCTTGCGGCGGAAGACCCCTTCCTGCGACTTGATGTTGAGCGGCGACTCGGCCGGCGTCTCCGGCGCCATGGTGGCGTCGACCTTGTCGTAGAGGCGGACCATCTCGCCGGGGACGTCCATGTCCAAGGCGCCGCCGCTGCCCACCCATCGGTCGACCTTGAAGTTGACCGCGACGTGGTTCGTCAGGTGAATGCCGTCGAAGTGGATCTCCGCGGTGGTGATCTCGACGCCGTCGCTCGAGGTCACCCGCACGCCGCCCTTGGCATCGGATTCTTTCGTGTTGCTGTTGAACTGCGCCAGCGGACAGACCAGGTCATAGGTCAGTCCCGTCGGCCGGTAGATCGTCATCTGCACGTTCTCGAGCGTGTTCCATCCCGACTGGAACGCCACCACGCGCTGGGCGCGGATGCGCGACGCCACCCGCCCGTTGACGGTCTGCGTGTCCTCGAACACCTTCGACTCGATGGAGGGATTGTCCGTGGTGGGTCGCAGGGTCGACGTCACCGGGGCGGCGCCAGCCTTGTCCTTATGCGGTTTGCCGCGCCGCCAGTTCACCGCGATCACGACGACGAAGGCGATGAAGACGAGGGGAAGTGCCACGCGAAGGATGCGGATCGTGCGCTGCACGGGGCCAGTAACTTGTTATGGGTGAGTGCTATTCCTAATTTGATGGCCGGCGAGGAACGTTCGGAGAGTCAAAAGCGAATGTTCAATGTTGAATGTTCAATGTTCAATGTTCAATGAAAAACCAGGTCCGCGCGACCTCCCCATTCAACACTGAACATTCAACATTGAACATTCAACATTGCCTTTGCCGTTGACTCACCCGGATGCCCGCGCATCCACGACCGCCAGCTTCGCCCCGCTCGGAGCATACCCATCCGGCTCGATCTGAAACAGCAGATCCACCGTCGCCCCGCGCACCAGCTCCGGCGCGAGCGCCTGCGCCGACGGCCAGAGCACCGCCAGCGCCTTCCCCGTTCCATCATCGATGGTCAGCTCGCAGCAGTCCGGCGCGAACTCGCGCGTGGCCAGCACATTGGCGTTGCGTACGAGAAAGAGCGGCTGCAGGTTGCCCGCTCCGAACGGCTGCATCAGCTCGTGTGCCGCCACGAACTCCCGATCGACCTCGGCGAGCGTCACCTCGGCATCGACCTTCGCCTCGCGGCGAAAGAGCGCGTCGTCGAAAGAAGCAAACCGTTCCTCCAGACGCCGCCGCAACTCGTCGACGTTGCGCGCCGGCAAGACGAAGCCGCACGCGAACTCGTGCCCGCCGAAGTGCGTGAACAGCTCCGCTACCGACGCGAGCTGTTCGTGCAGATTGATCGTCGGGATGCTGCGTCCCGAGCCCACCGCCAGCTCCCCCTCGATCCCGATCGCCAGCGTCGGCCGGTGATAGCGTTGCGCGATGCGGCCCGCGGTGAGGCCGAGAACACCTTTGTGCCAGTTGGACCCGGCCAGGACGAATACGCGGGGTCGTTGGTTGCTTGGTTGCTCGGTTGCTGGGTTGCTTGAGGAATCTGATCCAGCAACCGAGCAACCCCGCAACCCAGCAACCATCCCTTCCGCCTCCTCCCGCACTTCCCTCTCGATCTCCTGCCGCTCGGCATTGAGCCGATCGAGCTCCGCGCAAAGTGTCCATGCCGCCTCCTCGGATGTCGCGGCAAAGAGATCGATGGCGGTTTCGGCGGACGAGAGCCGGCCGGCGGCGTTGATACGCGGTCCGATCTTGAAGCCGACATCTACCGCTCGTAGAGGACGCCCCAGCATCCCCAAACGCCGGATCAGGGCGCGCAAGCCTGGATTGCGCGGGTCTGCCAGGCCGGCCAGACCGAGCCAGGCGATGGTCCGGTTCTCGCCGATGAGCGGCGCCACGTCGGCCACGGTACCGATCGCGGCGATCTTCAGCAGCGAGGCGATGGCCATCTTCTTTCCGCTGCGCCGCAACAGCTCGCAACAGAGCTTGAAGGCCACGCCCACTCCGGCCAGCTCCTTGAACGGATACTCGCATCCCGGCTGCTTCGGATTCAGCACCGCCGCCGCGGCGGGGAGCAGTTCCGGGGGAAGGTGGTGGTCGGTGACGATCACGTCGATCCCCCGTTCGATGGCTTGGCGCACCGGATCGACGCTGGTGATGCCGCAGTCGACGGTGATGATCAACCGGACGTCGCGCTCGGTGAGGACACGGTCGATCACCGAGGTCTTGAGACCGTAGCCGTCGACGAGCCGGTGAGGGACGACGTGCGCGGCGTCCGCTCCCAGCGCGCGCAGGACCGTCTGCAGGAGAACGATCGACGTCACGCCATCGACGTCGTAGTCGCCGTAGATGAGGATCGTTTCGCGGTCGCGCACCGCCCGCTCGATCCGTTCACACGCCTCGCCGATTCCGTGAATCGTCCCCGGGTCGTGCAGGTCGCCGATACACGGCGCCACATACCGTCTGTACTCATCCTCGGTGGTGATCCCGCGCCGCGCGATGATGCCCCGCAGTTTCTCGTTCGGAATCGGCAGCAGCGGGATATCGAGCAGAGGATCTGCGAGATGCCAGGAGTCGTGAAGCATTCGATGCAGTGTACGTGACGGGTGGAGACTCTACGGGTTGTAGAGACTTCACACCCCCTGGGACCGCGGGCGTCCCGCCCGCGCTTCTTCTCAACATCCTGCCCGACGCGCGGGCGGGACGCCCGCGGTCCCCGGGGGGCAAGTCCCCATCGTCACCGGAGCGGAACTTTCACGCCGGATCACCGTGAGCGCACGACTCTCCCAGCTCGTAACCGCCGCCGTGCTCGTCGATGGATTCCTGGCCGGCGCCAGTGTCGACAGGACCTTCGTGCAACTGCCGGCCTTTCGCAAAACCGGCGTTCGTCAATGGGCCGCCTTCAGCCGGAACGCGGACCTGGGAGACCGAGCTTTCCTCTGGTATCCCTCGCTGGCCATAAGCGGTACCGCGCTGAGCATTGCTGCCGCGCTGAAAGGACGGCGCGAACGGGTTCCCGCTGTTTCCGCCGGCTGGTTGAACGCGGCGGCCATCCTCGCCGCCGCGGGGCTGTTGACGACGATCGGCGCGGCGCCGAACATGCTGCGCCTTCGCAACGCCGGAGACGACTATCCCGTCCTGAAACGTTCCTTCGAAGGCTTCGAGTATTGGCAGAACATTCGGGGAACCCTTCATGCGCTGGCGTTTGTCGCCAACGTGCTCTCCATGCGCTCTCTTCGGCGCGGTAGGCCAGTGGATTAGCCTGCAATTCTCACACGCTCGCTGGAATTGTTCCCCTCGAGAGCCTTGCCACTCCCTTCGTCGAGAGCCCTTCTCCCACCGCGGTTTCTTGCGGGGGGAGAAGGTGGCGAAGCCGGATGAGGGGGGCGCTTTACGAGATGTGCGCGATTTACCGACGCTGGTCCGAGAACGCTCGAAGGCGCGCGAATGACGTACTCGTGAAACGCCCCCTCATCCGCCTTCGGCACCTTCTCCCCCAGCAAGAAACCGCTGGGGGAGAAGGGCTCTCGATTGGAGGTACTGCCGAGAACGAACCGCTCGCACAACTCCAAATCGTCGCAAGTTTCGTCACCAACAGGGTGCCGGCAATTCCACTCAGCGTGTGAGAAATGCGGGTTGTGGAGCTGTGGATTCGTAGATCGGAGCTATCCACTAATCTACGATCCACTCTCGCGACTCCTCGCCGTCGCCACCCGCTTGATCTCCTCGATCCTCGCATCGGCGTCGTTCTCGCCGATCTCCATGAGACGTTCCAGATATTCGGGGACGAACATGAAGAGGCTCATGAAATCGGCGTTCGACGTCTCACGCGTTCCCAGGCTGCGGGTCAGGAAACGGAACGTCCGCGGGAGTTGCGGCTCGTATTCGGCGGCGAGCTTTCCGATGTCCTGGGAAGGGCGGATGACCGCGAAGTCGACCGGGCGGTAACCATGGCGCAGCTCGGGCGGAAGGTCCCGCAGGAAGTCGTTGGAACGCTGAAGGCGTACGGTGTCCTCGTCCATGACGTCGAGAAAGATGGCGTCCATCAACTGCCCGAGGATCTGTGCGGGAGGTGGGTACCCGGCGGTCTCCGGCTCGTCCGCTTCCGAGACTGTCTTCGCATAATGCGTGGAGATCGCCAGCATGCGCGTCGCGCCGAGGTGCAGGGCCGGTGAGAGCGGCGCGGAGAGACGGATGCCGCCATCGCCGAACCAGTGTTTGCCGAGCCGGATGGCGGGAAACACCATCGGTAATGATGCCGAGGCCATGACGTGATCGACCGTGAGCGCCTCGCGCACGCCGCGCCGCAACGGCCGCTTCCACGGTTCGATGTCACACCCGTCCGCCCAGGTCACCGTCTGACCGGTGTTGTAGTCGAGCGCGGTCACCGACACCGCCCTCGGCTGACAGCGGGCGATGTTCTCGGCGATCCCGGCGATCTCCCCACGATCGTTCGAGGGAAAGAGCCGCACCAGAACGTCACGAAGAGGCGTGGTATCGACCAGCCCACGGACGCGCGGTGCCACTTCCGATCCGCCCGAGATGAGCTTCGTCCCCCAGCCAAAGACATTCCGCGCCAGCGACCCGGCCTCGATCCGGATCACGTCTTTCAACTTGAGCGACCGCCAGACCTCGGACAATTCATTGACGACCACCGACAGCGCCGCACTGCGTGAAGCGAGGAAGACGGCGTTGATCGCTCCGGCGGAGACACCGGTAATGACGTCGAAGCTGTCCTCTGGAAGATGCCGCGCCAGGCAGCGCAGAACACCGACCTGATACGCCGCACGTGCGCCGCCACCGGTCAGAACAAGAGCGAAGGAATCAGCAATCGCCGCCATGCAGAACAGGATACTTGCACAAGTTGCCGGGTAACCGGGTCCTAACTCGACCACGGAGCCGGTGCAAGTCAACCACCCGGAGAGTCACTAGCCGAGCGAACCTCAGCTCAGACACGATGGGGTTCAAGATCTGGCGCCAAAAGTTCAAGATCAGGATCGAGGGGGTTCAAGATCAGGCGTCAGAAGTTCAAGATCAGCATCCATGGAGTGCAAGATCTGGCGCCAGAAGTTCAAGATCAGGGATCGATGGAGTTCAAGATCTGGCGCCAGAAGTTTCAAGATCAGCATCGATGGGGTTCAAGATCAGGAGTGTCACCTAAAACAGACATCGTCATAGATGGCAGGAGGCGGGTGGCTACGGAGTAAATCTGCCTCTGGAAGGCAGTTAATTAAGTGCCTTTCACCGAGTGCGCGATCCGGAACCCGTAGTCCGCGTATGGAAACTCCGGCGGCAGGCTTGATCGCGCCGCGCAGCGGCTGACCTTGATCTGATGCCGCCAGGAACCTCCCCGCGAGGCGCGGCGGGTACCCGTTTCCGGGCCGAGCGGATTCCGCTCCGGTGAAGAATGATAGAAATCTGCCGCATACCAGTCGCTGCACCATTCGTGAACGTTCTCGCAGACATCGTACAGACCATAGGCATTCGGTGCACCTCGGGCGACTGGACGCGGCCCATCCATCTCGTCGTGCGGCGGCAACTCGTTCCCCCACGGATAGCGCATCCCCTCCACCCCTCCCCGCGCCGCACACTCCCACTCCGCCTCGGTCGGCAGCCGGCCACCAAACCACTCGCAGAATGCCACAGCGTCGAACCACGACACCGCCACCACCGGCTGCTCCGGATCGACGAAACGCGACCGCGGCAACGGACGGCCGGCCGCCTTCGCAAACGCAACGTATTCGCCGTTGGTCACCTGCGTGATGCCGATCGCAAACGCGTCCACGCATACCCGATGCACAGGACCTTCGTCGGCCCGACCTTCGTCAGACCCCATGAGAAAGGATTGAGCGCGGATGAGAACGGTCTTCGGAGGCAGCAAGAGCCCGAATAGTAAGACACCTCCCTCGCAAATCCGACCTCTGCAAGGCGAGAATCGGCACGCCGCTGGCACTTAGTTATTTGACTGAGTCCTGCCCGAGCGAAGTCAACCGAAAGGAGGTTTGCCATGCGCAAGGAAATTCTCGCAACGGTTGCGATGGGCTTGCTGGTCTGCATGCCTTTGGCAGCGCAGCGAAACAGGAACCCCGGAGGAGGCCCACCGATGGGTGTTCCCAGAGGGATGAGCACGCATTCGACCCAGATGGGCCCGGCGGGCACAACGACGAGGACTCACACGGTGACGAACCCGGCCGGATCCATCATGACCACCGTGACGAAGTCCCCTACCGGAACGACCCGTACGATGGTGAACAGCGAAGGAAACAAGACGCTCACGCTGTCCCATAGCAGGCTGGCGCGATCGCGCGGCACCGTCACGCGATCGTTGACCCACGTACGGAAGAGCGCCAAGGTGAAGACCGCGCATCGAAAAATGAACACGCGGGCGCGCATCATGACGCCCTCGAAACGCGGTATGTAGGTGCAGTAAGGAATGACGGAGCGCTGGCGTCTCGCCGGCTGGCTCGGCGGCGTCTCGCCGCTGAGGGTTATCAGGCGAAAGTATCGAGTCTTGCAGACCGGGGGCGAGACGCCAGCGCTCCGTCAGTGACCTGCTTTGCCACTTGTCAGCGCGCGCCGGATCGCTGCCAGCGGCGCATCCTCGTTGAACACGACGGTGCCCCCTTTCCGGCTGACGCCGAGTTGCGACCAGAGCGCGGGGAGATCGGTCGTCTCCGGGTGAGCGCCCAGTCGTTCGTGCAGCTTTTCGAGGATCGGCATTCCGATGGCGGCATCACCTCGGCGGAAGATCTTCTCCTCCGGCCAGTTCGCCGATCCCGTACCTCCTTCGGCAACGATGGCGCGGAGGACGTCATCGAGCGACTTGCGCTGATCGCTCTTCCGGCGGATCTCGATGTCGGCGAGCAGCCAGAAGAGCGCTCCTCCCCAATACGTGCGGCCCCACGTCGGCGTTCTATCGAGGCCCATGTCACCGGCGGCGGGAAGGCCTTTCGGGAAGCCATCCATCATGCTGCCCCAGACGTCGTCGGCCCCGAGTTGCCCCGCCCGCGCGCGGGCCAGCGGTTCCAGGTAGGTCGACAAGCCCTCCCCGACCCAGTCGGCCTCGGTGTCGGGAAAGCCGAGGTGAAACATCTCGTGGGTCATGATCCAGTCGGTGCGGAGGACTGCCCGCGTCACATCCGATGCCACGCGCACCCTGATCAGCCGTCCGTCGAAGGTTCTGCCGCTGCTCACACCACGCCCGCCGCGCCCGACCTCCACCCGGATCATCACCTGCCTGACGGGATAGCTTCCATAGACCGTCATCACCGCATCCGCCGCATCGTGAATCCAGTTTTCCACGAGCGTTCGAAAGGCTTGCGGAACCTCCTCGGAGAACCGGACAGTGATCGATGCATCGCCCGCTTTGAGTGATGAGGTGGGAACGCCGGCGGCGTGCGCGGCCCGGGCGATCAGAAGAAGGGCAACGATAAAGAGCGGCCGATACATGAATGGCGCTACACGAACGCAAGCCCCGCGCCCATCGTTCGGCTACCGCCCACCGCAGCCCGACCCGCTGCAATCGAGTGCGACGAACACTTCCGATGCGATCGTCCATGACGGCAAACCAGCGCTGCTGACCGTCTTCCGCCAGACCGCCATGTAATCGCCGCGCCAATCGGCCGGACCGGCAGTCGTCGTCGCGTGTCCGGTCCAGGTTCCGCGTTCCGACGCCGAGGGATCGCTGCGGCTGATCTCGACCGTCGCCGGCGTCCGGACGAAAACGAGGTCCGGCTGCGCTTTCCAGCGCGTTTCGATCTCCTCCCGGATCGCCGCGCGGCCCTGAATCAGCTTTCCGCTTGCGGCTGTGACGATGACGTCATCCTTCAGGACCTGTGTGAATGCCACCGCGCTGTGGGCAGCCAGCGCCTCGTTCGAGGCCGCCCGCGAGTCGCGGATGATCGTCTCATCCCTCGGCGTCGAGACCAGTGCGATCCGATCGCCGCGCGGGCTGAGGGCGATGCGCGTGAGCCCCTGCAGCTCCGGATCATCGAACTGCGCCACCGGACGCCATTCGTCAGGATGCGTGGGATTCCACTCGTAGATCGTGTGCACGGAGGCCATGAGCAGCGTGCCGCGCGACGTCCAGACATGGCTCCCCGACGTAGGGAATGGAACCGCGCTGAGCGTGGTCAAGAGGCGGTTGTCGAGCTCGAGTTGCCGCAGAAACAACTTGCGAGGCGGTGCGCTCTTCGCCGCTTCCCCTTCCGGAGCCGGAAACGGCTCTACGGCGACAAAGGTCACCGCCCGTTTGCCGGGAACGCGGACTGGCGCCGACCCCGCGCCGACCGCCATCGTCTCGAGCGCCTTCGTCGATGCGTTGTAGATGACAATGCGGCGCTGCTTGTCGTTCATGAAAAGCACCCAGGTCCGGTCGTCGAAACGGCAGAAGTAACCGGCGTCGTTCGTCTCCGTCAGCGCACGCTCTTTCCCCGAAACCTCGTGAAGCCACACCTTCCCCTCGCGAAGCAGCATCAGCGCCCCATCCGCCGCTGGCGTAGGACTGAACCCGAGCGCCCCCGGAACCGGCGCCGACGTCCCGCTCGCGAAATCGTGGATCACCGCCTGCACGGCATGCCCCGTCTCATCGAGCACCGCAATCTGCGAGGTCAACACCAACCTGCCGTCCGGAAAAAACGCCGGCTGGTTGTCGTACCCCGGATGCTTCGAGATGTTCACGAGATTCGTGACCGCGAAGCGCCCGCCGGACATGTCGAGCGATCCCACCCAGACCTCTGAGTCGTTGATCTGGGCTGAAAGAGATGTCGCGGAGGCGAGCAAGAAGACAAGAAGAGCGATCTGCCGCATGGCGAGATCGTATCCTTTTTATTTCACGCGGAGGCGCGGAGACGCGGAGAAGAGGAAGGTCCAATGGCGAGCCAGGTTTGCCTCCCTCTCCGCGTCTCCGCGTCTCCGCGTGAAAAATCGTCCCCCTTCAGCTATGCCGGATATTCAGTATGTCGCCATCCTTCACGATGTACCCCTTCCCCTCCAGCCTCCAATGCCCTGCTTCCTTCGCCTTCGCAAACGATCCTCCCGCGGCGATGAAGTCGTCGTAGTGCACGACCTCGGCGCGGATGAAGTTTTTGATGAAGTCGGTGTGGATGACGCCGGCGGCTTCCTGCGCGGTCATGCCGGCGCGGATGGTCCAGGCGCGGCACTCGTCCTCCCCCACCGTCAGGAACGACTGCAAACCCAGCAGCGCGTAGGCCTCGCGGATCAACGTGTCGAGCGCCGACTCCAGGATCCCGTATTCGGCCATGAAGACGCGGGCGTCGTCGCCGGAGAGCTCGGACATCTCCATGTCGATCTTGCCGAAGAAGGCGGCCACGCGCGTGCCCAGCCCCGCCTTCGCCGCGGCGATCCGCCCGACTTCCTCCTCCATGACCGGCTGTTGCGACTCGTCGAGGGAAAGGGCGATCAGCATCGGCTTGATCGAGAGGAGCTGGTAGGTCTTGAGAATCTGCAACTCTTCGGGCGAGAGCGCCTCGTTCCGCAGCGGCTTCTCCGCCTGGAGAAGGGCCAGACACTTCTCGAGCACCGGCAGCTCCTTCTTCAGCGGCTCGTCATTCGGCCGCCCGATCTGCTTGTGGATCTTCTCGATGCGTGCTTCCAGCACGGTCATGTCGCCGAGGATGAACTCCGTCTCGAAGGTGGCCACGTCGCGCAGCGGATCAATGCTGCCGTCCGGGTGAGGGACGGCATCGTTGGCGAAGAGGCGCACCACCTGGATCAGGGCATCGTTGCTCTTCACCGCCGACAGGAAGGAGGTGGTGAACTGCGTGGTGCCGCTGGCCCCTTTCTTCAGTCCGGCCACGTCGACGAATTCGATGGTCGCGTTGACGGTGCTCTTCGGATGGAAGAGCGCCGAACATCGGTCCAGACGCTCGTCGGGAACCTTGGCGATGCCGAGGTGTGCATCCGCCTTCCCGCTCAGTGCGGGATCGAGATGCGTCTTCGTGACCGCCTGAAAGAGGGTGGTCTTTCCTGAAAAAGGGAGTCCGACGATGCCGAGCTGCATGAGATCCTCTCCTCCCGAACCTGCCGGCTGTTGCCGCGCGTCGCAGTATCCCTCAAGGCGGGTCCCGCGCGACAGGCGGAGACGAACCTTACGATCAGCCGCACCCTAACCTTGCGATCAGCCGCACCCAAAGGTTACGATCAGCCGATGCCGGAAACCGGGCTTTATCCACGCTACGCCGAGCTGCGCCTGACCGAGGCGCTCGAGGATTCGCCGGTGGTGCTGATCCACGGTCCGCGGCAGTGCGGCAAGACAACGCTTGCGCGCGTGGTGGGCGACCGGATGGGCTACGCCTACATCACGTTCGACGATGATGTGGCGCGCGCCGCCGCGCTTGCCGACCCGGCGGGCTTCGTGGCCGATCTCCCCGAGCACACGATCCTGGATGAAGTGCAGCATGTTCCGACCCTTTTCGGTGCGTTGAAGACGGCGGTCGACCGCAAACGCGTCGCCGGCCGTTTCATCCTGACTGGCTCGGCCAATGTCCTTCTCCTGCCAAAGCTGGCGGACTCGCTGGCGGGCCGGATGCAGACTCTGCGGCTTCATCCGCTGGCGCAGTGCGAGCTTGCGCGGCGTTCACCAGCCTTTCTCGACGTTTTGTTTGAAGGCGCGTTCAAAACCCGGCATACCGAGCGGTTGGGCGGGCAGCTTGCCGAGCGGATCGCGGCGGGTGGATATCCCGCGGCACTGACGCGGCCAACGGAACGGCGTCGCGCAACCTGGTATCGCGACTATCTCGAAGCGCTCGTTCAACGCGACGTGCGTGATCTCGCACGCATCAGCGCGTTGGATGCATTGCCACGGCTGCTCTCGCTGGCAGCCGCCCAGACCGCGCGGCTGCTGAACGTCGCGGATCTTGCGGCACCGTTCCAGATCAGCCGGCAGACCATTCGCGACTACGTTACGTTGCTGGAGCGTGTCTTCCTTCTGGAGACGCTCCCCCCGTGGCACAGCAATCGGCTCAGCCGCCTCGTGAAGACACCCAAGCTGCATCTCGGAGACAGCGGGCTGGCGTGCGCGCTGCTGGGCGCCGATTCCGCATCGCTGACGGCCGATCGGCCGCTGCTCGGACAGCTTCTGGAGACCTTCGTCTTTCAGGAATTGCGGCGGCAGGCAAGCTGGCGCGACGAGCAGATCGGCTTCTTCCACTTTCGGGACAGGGATCGCGCCGAGGTCGACATCGTGCTGGAACGGGGTGCGAGCGAGGTGGCAGGGGTGGAGGTCAAGGCGTCGGCCACCGTGACGATGAAGGACTTCCGCGGCATGAACAGGCTTCGGGAAGCGGGCGGAAAACACTTCGTCGCCGGCGTGGTGCTCTACGACGGTGAGATCACCGCAAGCTTCGGCGACCGGTTTTTCGCCGTTCCCATTCGTACGTTGTGGGAGACGGGATGACCGTGGCATCCGAACGACACGAATAGAATGCGCCACAAAGGAACACCATCGATATGAGTCTGCTCGCCCGCATTCGTCTGCAACTCTCGCTCTCGATCCTCTTGATCAGCATGGCGGCACCGGGCCTGATCGCGCAGACGCCGCCGGCGGTCAAGTATCCCGCGCTGCCGAGCGAGACGCCGGAGAAGCTCGTCCCGTCCAACGACAGCTTCGATCATGTCCGGCGTGAGGTCATGATCCCGATGCGCGACGGGGTCAGGCTGCACACCGTCATCCTCGTTCCGCGCGGCGCCAAACGCGCCCCCATCCTCCTGACGCGTACTCCGTACGACGCCGACGGCCTTACCAGCCACGCCCAGAGCGCCCACCTCGGGCCGAATCTCTTCGGCTACGACAACGCCACCGACGTCATCGTCGAGGGGGGCTACATTCGGGTGATCCAGGATGTGCGCGGAAAGCATGGTTCCGAGGGCGACTACGTGATGAACCGGCCGCTGCACGGGCCGCAGAATCCCACCCCGGTCGATCACGCCACCGACACCTACGACACCATCGACTGGCTGGTGAAGAACGTCCCCGAGAGCAACGGCAAGGTCGGGATCCTCGGCATCTCTTACGACGGATTCCTGCCGCTGATGGCGCTCGTCAATCCGCACCCCGCGCTGAAAGTCTCCGTGCCGATGAACCCGATGGTCGACGGCTGGATGGGCGACGACTGGTTCCACAACGGCGCCTTCCGCGAGCAGGGCATGTCCTACATCTACGAACAGGAGGGGACGCGAAAAGGGGATGCCAAATGGTTCACCAGTGAATTCGACGACTACGACATGTTCCTGCGGGCCGGATCGGCCGGTGAGCTGGGGCGCCGCCGCGGCCTGGAGCAGGTCGGTTTCTGGAGAAAGCTGCTCGAGCATCCGTCGTATGACGCCTTCTGGCGGGATCAGGCCGTCGATCGCGTGCTGGCCGCGCAGCCGCTGAGCGTTCCGGTGATGCTCGTCCACAGCCTCTGGGATCAGGAAGACATCTACGGCGCCATGGCCGTCTACCGGGCCATCAAGCCGAAGGACCGCGACAACGACAAGGTCTTCCTGGTCATGGGACCGTGGCATCACGGCCAGGAGATCCGCGAAGGGAGCACGCTGGGCCCGTTGCATTTCGGAAGCGATACCGCCCTCACCTTCCGCCGCGAGATCCTTCGCCCCTTCCTCGATCACTACCTCAAAGACGACGCGCCGAAGGCCGACGTCGCCCCAGTCACGGCGTTCGAGACCGGCACGAACACCTGGCGCCGTCTCCCCTCATGGCCGGCGGGCTGCGCCACCGGCTGTACGGTCAAGGCCACCCCGCTCTACCTCGGCGCCGGTCTCGCGCTCGGATTTAATGCTCCTACGGCCGGCGCCGCTGCCTACGATGAATACGTTTCCGATCCCGCCAAGCCCGTGCCGTTCCGTGCCCGTCCCATCGACGAAAAAGGGGCGGGCTGGGCTCGCTGGCTTGTCGACGATCAGCGCGAAGCGTCCGGCCGCCCGGACGTACTGGTCTTCGTGTCGGACGTTCTGATCGCGCCGGTGAAGATCAGCGGCCGGCCGGTCGCGAACCTCCTCGCCTCGACGAGCGGCACCGACTCCGACTGGGTGGTGAAGCTCATCGATGTCTACCCGGACGAGGTGGCCGGTCAACCGGAGATGGGCGGCTATCAGTTGATGATCGCCGCCGACATCTTCCGCGGCCGCTATCGCCAGAGTCTGGAGACGCCGCAAGCGATCACGCCGGACACGCCGCTTCTCTATCGCTTCGCTCTCCCCACCGCCAATCATGTCTTCCAGCCGGGACACCGGCTCATGGTCCAGATCCAATCGAGCTGGTTCCCGCTGTACGACCGCAATCCGCAGACCTTCGTTCCCAACATCTTCTGGGCCAAGCCCGGCGACTACCGGAAAGCGACGCAGCGGATCTACCACACGCCGGAACAGGCCAGCTTCATCGAGCTGCCGCTGGTCCTCTCATCTACGGAACCGTCGCCACCACCTCCCGATCATCCTTCGCCGTCAGTGCGATGAAGCGGTCCTGGCGCTGGCCGCGGACATAGATGATCACGTGGACGAGCGTCTCCATCGTCATGCGCGTGTCGTCGCCGGCGTAGTAGTGAAGGGCGATCTGATAGGGACCGCCGGCCATCCGGGGAATGGTGTACGTCTCCGGGCCGAAGCCGGTGGTGATGTCGGCATGGAGCCAGCCATTCGCGGCGCTCCGGAGATGCTTGTAAAAGACCTCCTCACCACCGGGCTCGATGACGTGAAGATCGACGTCGGTGTAGTTCGAGTCCCACATCACCTCCACTTGCAGCTCCGCCTGAGGATCGATGCGCGGGTCGGTACCGGAGCGGCGGCGCTGCATCTCGATCTGCAGTGAGTCGTCGGTCTGCCGCATGCGCCGGTCGCGGTCATACGCGGTGTACCGCGTCTGCAGTTCGGTGAGCTCCTTCTCCTTTCCCTCTCGGGCGTCGAGAAGCAGCAACTCGCGCCAGGTTTGCGTCTCCCGGGGAGAGATCTCCAGGGCGCGCTCGAACACGAGGCGCGCAAGATCGTCGTGACCCCATCCGGTGAGCACGCGTCCGATGATGCGCAGGGTGGCGGCGTCATCGGGATAGGCCTCGATCAGATCGGTGAGAACGCGCAGCGCCATTTCCGGCGAGGCCTCCCGCATCGCCAGCGCCGCCTCGGCCTGGAAGAGTTTCTCGCCGCCGAGGATGGAACGGGCGGAGAGGTAATAGCGAAAACGGTCGGAGGGAGCGTTGAGCGTCTTCAGCTTCGCGATGACGTCGCCGATCATCGCCAGCCGTTGCGGTGCGGTCTTCTTCGCCAGCTCGTCTGACTGTGCCAGCGTCGAATTGCGGTGCATCGTGTCGAGGATCTGATTCGCGAGCGCCGGCCCGCTGTCTCGACCGTATGAGGCACTCGCGGACATACTTCTGCTGATCTCCAGCATCGGAGCTTCCGCGGTCACCGTGATCGATTCCGTGACCGCGACCGTCAGAGGCAATACGACATGCATCCCCTTCTCGGGATGATCGAACCTTCGCTCGAGTCGATTGAGGCCAGCCAACTCCGCGATCAGCGTCACGGTCGAGGGAGCAGCGGATGCTGCGAACGAGAAGCGCCCCTCGTTGTCCGTCACGACCACGAGCGTCCGACCATCCTCAAATCTCAGCGTCACCGTCGTGCCCGGAAGTGGTGTTCCGTCCGAGACGACGGTCCCGGTGATGAACCATGCGGAGCGCGACAGATCGACAGTCACGTTGGAAACGAGCTGAATCGGGTTGGGCGTCATTGCCGGTTGCCGTTTGCGCTCCTCCTCCCGCGCGCGGACCTGCTTCTCTTCCGCCTCCTTTTCCGCGCGCAGATCAGGCGGGAGGGGAAGGCCGTTGTTCTCGTAGTCCTGCCACGTCTCGAGCACCAGCAACGAGGTGCGCGGCGTGAGCTGATTGAATCGCCGGCCGTGCTCCAGCACTTCCTCGGGTGTGGCGCCGCTGTCGAGCAGCGACCGCAACCGCGCCCGGGCCCAGGCACGGCGCACGAGATCGCTCCCCTCCTCCGAGTCGAGAACCTCGATCGGAATCTCATGACGCACGGTTCCCGCGATGACCGGAAAGGCGACGATGGCGTCGCGGGATTGCGCGCTCACCGAAACCGATTCGTCTTTGGTGAGCAGGACAGCTTCCGGCAACAGGTTGCGGATCGGCGGCAACGCCGATTGCATCATCAGCAACTCCGGTTGCCGCATGCTGGCCTCGGCGGCGCCGGCCGCGTCGGTCTGGCTCAGATCGAGATACCAGCCGCCGGTCGCGCGCGCCAGTCCGCCGAGAAAATGGTCGTCCGCCGAAGGGGAGGCGTTGATGATCGTCAGCGGCCGTTTCATTCTGGCCACCTCCCGAACGGCACGAGCCAGCCGCGCCGAGTCGCCGATCGAGTTGATGCCGTCGGTGACGAGCACGATCCGTGAGCCGGCCGGGACCGACGCCGCGATCGACGGCAGTTTCTCCAGCAGTGCCACGAGGTTCGTCGCTCCGGCGAGGGGAATCGCCGCCAGTGCCTGCTCCAGACCCGCCGGATCGGTCTCCCGCGCCGACTCGACGGCGATATGGAACGGCACGACGCTCACCGACCGCGCCTGCTCGCGCTCGAGCAATTGCCGGAGATAGTCGCGGACGCGCGCGTCGTCGCGCTGCACGGCGCTGGCGGATGCGTCGTAGAGGATGGTGACGTGCGGCGCCGCCGCGACCGCACGTGCGGTGGAGCGAAGGTTGACGGCCGCGGAGGCGTACCAGTTCCCATCGACGAGCGATTTGGCCACCAGCGCCACCTCACGCCTGGCGGGCACGGCGCGGATGACACCATCGAGCGGAAATTGCGTCCGGCGCAGCGACCAGTGATCGCCGGAGCGCGACAGTTGCAGGCCATCGCTTTCGATCTGCGAGTCGCTTTCGATGTTCAGGTCGAATCGCGTCAGCGGCGCCCCATAGCGAAGATCGAGCTCGTAGGGATGCGCGGTCAGCTCCTGATCGTACGCGATGTGCACCGTCTTCAAGCCGGATGCGGGAATGGGATAGACGCGAAAGTGAAACGCGCGTGACGAGGCGGTCCACTCGGCCAGCGCCGGATCGGCGTGCCGATGGACGGTGGCCTCATAAACGCTCCTGGCCATCACGCGCTCGAGGGCGACCGCGTGCCGCAGCCGGCCGCCGAAGTACAACCCGAGGTCGCTGATCTCGGCGTCGGGTGGGAGCGGAAAGGCGAAATCGCCGTCGAGCTCACGGGCGCTGCCGTTGCGATAGGTCAGGTCGTAGGTGGTGCGCGCCAGATGGCCTCGAAGAAGAACGTGGATCTCCAGCGACTCCAGCGTGAGCGACACCGACCCATCGTCCCCTTCCGGCACCGTCAGCCTCGGCAACGCCGCGTGCTGCGCCCCAAATGCGGGGACCACCGAAAGGACCGTGAGAAGAGCGATACCGGCCGTGAACCTCATACGAACCTCCCCATCGATGGAGCTCGGGGGTTCGACACGGTACGTCGAAGTTACGAAACAGGAAGGCGGTGACCGAATGGTGAAGGAAAGAGAAAAACCAGAAACCAGAAACCAGAATGCTGCGCTCCGACGCCATTTCTGGTTTCTAGTTTCTGGTTTCTGCTCCCCGTTACTTCTCCACGACCCCCATCTTCCGGAACTTCTTGTACCTCTCCTCCGGAAGCGCGGCCGGCTTGAGCTTCTGCAGTTCCTTGAGCGCCTTCTCGAGGTACGGCGCAAGCAGTGCGGCAGCCTTGCCGGGGTCGGCGTGGGCGCCGCCGCTCGGCTCGGGAACGATCTCGTCGATGATGGCCAGGCGCTTCAGATCGAGTGCCGTGATGCGCATCGCCGCTGCCGCCTCGGCCGCCGCCGAGGGGTTTTTCCAGAGGATGGCCGCGCAGCCCTCGGGCGAGATCACCGAGTAAACGGAATGCTCGAGCATGAACACGCGGTCGCCGACTCCCAGCGCCAGCGCTCCCCCGCTGCCTCCTTCGCCGATGACGATGACGATGACCGGCACGGTGAGCATGGCCATCTCCCGCAGATTGACGGCGATCGCTTCGGCCTGGCCACGCTCCTCCGCCCCCAGGCCGGGATAGGCGCCCTGGGTGTCGATGAAGGTGAAGATCGGGAGATTGAACTTTTCGGCCAGCTTCATCACCCGCAGCGCCTTGCGGAAGCCCTCCGGCCGCGGCTGGCCGAAGTTGCGGTAGATCTTCTCTTTGGTGTTCCGCCCCTTCTGATGGCCGATGATCGCGCACGGCGTCCCGCGGAACCGTGCAAAACCGGCGACGATGGCCGGATCGTCAGAGAACTTCCGGTCGCCGTGGATCTCCGTCCACTCCTCGAAAAGATGACCGATGAAGTCGAGCGTGTAGGGTCGCTGCGGATGCCGGGCCACCAGCGTTTTCTGCCACGGGGTCAGGTTGGCGTAGATTTCGTCGGCGACTTTGGTAAGCTCGGCCTGCAACGCCGCGAGCTGATCGGGATCTCCTTCAGCCGCGGCGGTCTCCTCGATCCGCCGCCGGAGCTGCAGAAGGGGCTCCTCGAACTGCGTCGGGTCAGGATTCATAGGTGCGCGACCCTAACAGATGAATGACATGCTCGCAACTGACGCCGAAGAGGCCGCCGCAGGGCGGTCACTGCTCGAAACATGGGGCCGCAACGAACCGATGCGGCACGTCCCCTCCGCGGAGTGGATGTCGTGGAAGGTGGATCACGATCTGCGGCGGCGGATCGAGCTTCTTTACGGCCCCTACGCCAATCTCTCCTCCGACGACGCGCGGCGCGGCCCGCTGGAAAATGAGCTTCGCGCGCTCTGCCGTGCCATCGACCGTCTCGCCGACGCGGCGCGCCACTCCCGCAACATCCATCCACCGCACGAGCTCGGCGATCGCCTTGTCTGGGCGGTGAATCAGGCGGTCGGCAGCCTCAACTCGCTCGATCCGCACCTCATCGGCCGCCGCTTTCCGTTCCAGACGGCGGAGCGCTCGAAAGCTGAGCCGCTCTACGGCGCCTTGCTGGTGGTCATCCAGCATGTCGGGCGTGTTCTGACGCTGGTCCGCGCCGTCGACCCGGGCATCGACGAGCACCTGCTCGACGGTCTGGTCCAGCTCGAGACGCCCCTTCGCGCGCAGCCGATGGCATGACCATGCTCGACGCCATCCGGCCGCTGTTCGACCACATGGAGTGGGCCGACGCCACCGTCTGGCGCGCCGTCGCCGCCTGCGCCGGCGCGGCGGACGACAAGGTCCTGCACGACCGGCTGCATCACATCCACGCCACGCAGCATGCCTTTCTGCAGGCGTGGCGGGGCGAAGAGCTCGTGTTCAACGGTCCGGATCACTACCCCGGCCTCGACGCCGTCCGTCAATACGCGCTCGATTTCTACGCCGCCGCGCCGGCGTATGTCGCCTCGATTGCCCCGGAGTCTCTCGAGAGGGAGATGCTCCTCCCCTGGTCCTCCTTCTTCGCCAAACGCGCCGGTTTCGAGCCCCACCCTTCCACCCTCGGCGAGACGCTTCTGCAACTCCCCTCGCACTCGACCTACCACCGCGGACAGGTCAACACCCGCCTCCGCGAGCTCGGCGCCACCCCGCCCCTGGTCGATTTCATCGCCTGGGTGTGGGCCGGAAAACCACCCGCGAAGTGGTAACTGCGCTGCGCGCGTTGTCTGCGGCTTCGCCGCGTTGTCGGTTGTCTGCGCGCTGCGGCGCGCGTGGTCGATATTGAAGGGATTGGAAGGCCTTTGATTCGCCGGTTAGTGACCACGCGCCGCAGCGCAGACAACCGACAACGCGGCAAAGCCGCAGACAACGCGCGGAGCGCAGATCACCGTCCGAGTTTCGCGAGCGGCGTAACCCCGCATCGCGGATCCGCCTCGACGTGCAGCGCACTGAGCGGATCGCTGGCCACCCAGACGATGTGCTGCGACGCCAGCGACGCGCGCAGCTTCTCCACCGCCGCCCGGAATTGCCTCGGGTTGGAGATGTCGTCGACCTCGCCCCACGACGAGGCCAGATCGGGACGGGGACCGGTCAGCGACCAGACGAACAGCGGCACACCGATCGCCTCGAGGTAGTGCCGCACCGAGGCCGGCTCGATGGTGCTCTGGTCCGCGGACCGGCTCAGCACCAGGACCACGGCGCGGCGATGTGAGCCGGTGCTGGCGTTGAGGCCGGCCACCGCCACGGCGTCGGCGAAGCGCCGGCGGCTGTTCGGGTCGATCACCCCCTTCTGCCCGCTGGCCTCGACGTAGTCGAGCAGCAGAAACCCCATCATCCCGGAGTCGTGCGACGACACGGTCGCCGAGGTCTGGAAGACATTCGACGGGACATGACCCGCGGCCTCGAGGTGCTTGGCGATCGGCCAGGTGTAGCTCATGGTCGTCCCCGGATCGAGGGCCATCCGATGGTTCAGCTCCTGCGTCTCGCGCCAGCTCCGGCTACTTGAATGGCCCGGATCGAGCGCGGCCAGCGTCTCGGCGGCGTTCGGCTCGCGCACTACCAACACCTGCGCGTCCGGGGTCTCCACGCCCCTCGTCTGCACGGGGTTCCCGTTCAACGACAGGCATCCCTCGAGCGTCTGCTGTTTTCCGGGAACCTTTCCCGTGAAGGCCAGCGGCGTCAGCTCGGTGCTGATCGAATCGCCTGCCTGCCCGCCGGCGATTACCAGTTCGCGCCGCGCCGTCACACCGTCGTCGAAGCGCAGCTCTGCCTCGATCACGTGAGGATGCGCGGCGTCGAGTGCCGGGAGACGTGCGTGAAACTGCTCGTCGACGCGCAGCTTCTGCCCGTCGATGCTGGCCGTTGCCCGCGACGGTTTCGCGGCGAAGGCATGCTCCCAGCGAAGTGCCACGGAGACGGGGACTCCTTTCTCGTCACTCTGCAGGCCGAGCGTCAGCTCCGCCGAGGGGCGCGGCAGATTGATGGTCTGCGAAGTGCGGCCGATCTCGTCGCTGTCATGGTCGTAGGCGACCGCGACCAGCCCGCGCGGCTCGAATGCCCGTCCCAGATCGACGATGGCCCGCCACGGAGGAGCTTTCAACACCGCCGACTCGCGTCCGTCGACGAGGATGCGGATCGATTTCACCTCGGGGCCGGCATGCAGCTCCACCGGCTGCCGCCCGGCGATCAAACCGAGGTACAGCGAGATGAAAACGATCTGTGCGGACATGGAGAGAGTCTACCTACGCATCCGTTTTAGTATGGAAAACGTTCTGATGCGATTCATAGCCCGAAGCGCCATTCGCGCGACGCCCGAAGAGCTCTTCGCCTTTCACGAGCGGCCGGATGCATTCACCCGTCTGATGCCGCCGTGGGAGAAATCGCGCGTGATCGAGCGCGCGGCGAGTCTTCACGTCGGAAGCCGCGCCGTCGTCGATGCCCGCATCGCCCCCGGCATCTTCATCCGCTGGGAGTCACGGCACACCGCATACGATCCGCCGCATTCGTTCGAAGACCAACAGGTGCGCGGGCCGTTCCGGAGCTGGCGCCACCGGCACATCGTCGAGCCGCATCCCGAGGGGGCGTTGCTCATCGACGACATCGAGTATGAGCCTCCGTTCGGCGTCCTCGGCCGCGCACTCGCCGGAATCGTCATCGAACGGCGGCTGCGGCGGGTCTTCGCGTTCCGGCATCGCGTTACGCGCGAATCCTGCGAGTAAAGGCTGAAATTACGGGATTTCGTACACGGTAAGCTCGTCGGCGATCCCGCGTAACAGAGCGCGGTGGGGCGTCGGAAGGAGTGCGTTTGCGGTCAGGAGCCCCTGTACCGCGGCGTTCGTAACGACCGGCTCGGTGACGAAGATGGAGCGTGATGTGGCCAACCCCTGCACCCGAGCAGCGATGTTGACCGTCTGGCCGAAGTAGTCGAGACGATCATTCGAGGTAACCGCCAGACACGGCCCCTCATGCATTCCGATTTTCACCAGCAGATCCTCGTGCTTTCTCGACTCGTTCAGCCTGTCCATGGCCGAACGCATCTTCAGGGCGGCCGAGACACCCATTGCCGCGGTGGGAAAAGTCGCCATCACGGCGTCGCCGATCGTCTTGACCACGGCTCCCGACTCTCCGCGCACGACATCCGCGAGGACCCTGAAATGGGCCCGGACCAGATCGTACGCGGCCAGATCCCCCACCCTCTCGTACAGTTCCGTCGATCCCTTGAGATCGGTGAACAGCACGGTCAGACTGGCGATCTTGAGCCTCTGGTCGACGTTCACCGCCTCCGTCCGATAAAGATCGCGGAAGGTCTGGTTGGTGAAAAGACGGCTCGCGGTCAGAAACTCCTGCCGCTCCTTGAACTGATGATGGAATTCCTCGCCGGCGCGAAAAAGGCCGGGAAGGATGCGCCGGTTGGTGCGATTGACGAGAGTGAGCCGCAGCGGGCCGGGCGCCATCACCTCGGTCCGCGTCATGGTGCCGCCTTCGCCGTAGACGACGGTCAGATCGCGGCGCTCCTTCACCGGCTCTCCCTGAACGTCGAGGAAGAGGGCCTGGTGTGAGATCGGCTCGAAGAGGATGGTGAAGACCGGCGGAAGCTGGATGGACATCATGATCTTCTCGTCCGGCAGCACCTCCTCTGCCTCGATGGTGAACTCGTCCCACCGCTCCGGATACTCGTCTTTCCGCGGGAGGACCATGGTGTTGCTGAAGTGGAGGAAGCGGTAGTAGTCCAGGACCGGAACGGAATCGGGATCGTGCAGGGAGATGCGGCGGATGGCGGGGCTGATGCTGAAGCTGACCTCCACCATCTCATCGAGGGTTGGCTCGTACGCGACGGCGCAGAGAGCGCAGTTGTAGTTGTCCTGGATTTCCTTCAGGTCAGTGGTGGCCGTGAGGACGCCGCCGCAGCCGGGACACAGCAGGTTCCAGGACATTTCGAAAATGCCCAGGCGCGACGCTCTGACGAAGGCGTCGAGCGTCGCTTCCTGGTCGAGTCCTTTCGCCAGGGCGAATTGGATGGGATCGATACGGCAGAGGTCGGATTCTTTCCCGTTCTCGATGAGCTCCTGGATCGCAGCCACGAGCGTGGGGTCCGCCGAGCGCCGCAGCGCTTCCAGACGCGCATTTTCCTGCACACGGCGATTGTATGCGCCTGGATCACTCGAGGCGAGGACGGGGATTGCTATCATCCATCGATCGATGAGCATCGATTCCGTCATTGCCGAGATGTACGAGATGGTCTCCTTCGAGCCCGGCAAACGGCCCGACTGGAGCCGCCAGTCGGAGATCTTCGCGGCGGGGGCGCGCCTGGTGCGCGTCAACGACGAGGGCGTCTTCGAATTCGGTGTCGATTCGTTCCGTGAGAATTTCGAGTCGATGATCGATTCCGGCGTTCTCCCCAGTTTCTGGGAAGGCGAGATCTGGCGCGAGACGCATCTCTTCGGTGAAGTGGCGCAGGTTCTGAGCGCCTACGAGACCCGCCAGACCCGCACCGGCGCCCCGCTCAACCGCGGCGTCAACAGCATCCAGCTCTTCGAGCGCGACGACCGCTGGTGGATCAGCGCCATGATCTGGCGAAGAGAAGGGCGGTCAGTGCTGATACCGGATAAGGTTCCGGCGGCGGTGTGATCGCGGTTTCGAGGTCTCGCGGTTGCGGGGTCTCGCGGTGTCAGTGGCACAGCGCGGGCTTCACCCGCAGCCCAACCCTTTTGGAGGCGAAGCCTCGCCCGGATGCGCGCGAAGGCGCGCTCCATAATTCAGCCCCGCGCCCGGCGTAGCGCGAGCGCGGGGTAAGAGGTGTCACCATTTTGCCGGCCGCGGAGGCGGCCGGGACAAACCGCCGAATTCGCACTTGAAGGCGAATCCGCACAGCTCCTGTGGCGGCCGCCTCCGCGGCCGCAATTCACATCATTAACGATACCCCGCTCTCGCGCTGCGCCGAGCGCGGGGCTGAATTGTGCGGCGCGCCTCCGCGCGCAATTGAAATCTTCTCATCGAGAGCAGAAACCACTAACGAATCCCCCGCGCCTTCTCATAAGCCGCGATGTACGTCTTCGCCGGCATCCGCCGGATTCCCTCGCCGAGGACGTCGAGGGCCAGGTCGTCGACCTTCTTGAAGCGGATGCACGATTTGCCCATATCCAGCTTCTTCTTTCCCGACTTCGCCCACGCCTCGTGAAACCACCGCACCAGCTTGTTGTCCGAGCCGGTGTACAGGCCCATCACGTAGACCGACATGTAATTCTTCTGCGACGCCAGCGCGGCGAACGGAAGCCCCTGTTTCGGATCCGCGTGATAGCCGGCCGGATAAATGCGGTGGGGAACGTAATAGCCGATCATCCCGTACTGCATCCCTTCTTCGAAGTCCTTGTCGAGGTTCGCCAGGATCACGGAACGGACGGTCTCGATGGCTTTTCGTCGGTCGTCCGGCAACGAGGCAAGGTAGTCGGAGACGGTGGCTGCTTTGCTTTGCATGATGCCGCCAGCCTACCTCACGGCCCGTTTACAACGCCTTCCACTGCAGATTGCGGAAGCGCACTCGCCCGGTGTGGTTCTGCAGACCGATGAACGATCCCTGTCCTCGGGTGGGCGACTGCGGATCGCCGGTGAAGTGGAACTGGTTCACGGTCTGGCCGTTCAGCGACACGGTGATGTCCGGCCCGTCCTTCGTGATCTCGTACGCGTTCCACTCCCCTACCGGACGGACGTTCAGCGCGCCGAGGTTGGGGCCCTGGAACGAATAGATCGCGCCGGTGCGGTGGATACCCGCGCCGTCCGGGCGTGCCTGTTCGTCGATCTGTACCTCGAATCCGAAGTCGACGCCGACGAAGGCGGTGTTGTCGTATCCCTTGCTCTCGGGATCGGGAAAGCCGAGGAAGACGCCAGAGTTGTCGCCGGGGGCGGTCATCATCCAGTCGAGGCGCAGCACGAAGCGCGGCGGCGCCGGATTCACGTTCCAGAGCAGGCCGAGATCGGTGCCGGGACGCGATTCGAGCGCGCCGCGGCGGACGACGAAGGTGCCGGGATTGTCGCGTCCCGGCTGGTTTTTGATCGTCGACATCTTCCAGCCGGTCAGCGTGCCGTCGAAGATCGACTGGAATGCGCTTGCTGCCACGAATGGCAGCGGATTGATGATGTGATCGCCGGTGCGCCGGGCCAGGGCAATACCGGTGAGCATCGGATTCGGCGAGCCGATCGTCGGGAAGAGCGACGGGCCGGCCGCGTAGAGGTTCTCGGTGTGATGAAGCCGTCCGTCGGCATCGGTCACGCTCGCCCCAGGATCGGATCCCATCGACAGCGTTCCGGTCTCGTGATGGGTCGTGCCGAGACCGTCGCGGGCCGGGGTCACGGTCGCCGGCGCACCGAGCACCTGCGCGACCTTGACCATGGCCGCGTCCATCGCGTCCCACAGATCGTTGTCCGTCTGCGACTTGGCCATGGTCACGCGCGCGCGGCGGACGCCGAACTCGTCGCGCAGCACCCCGTCGAGCGAGACGTTGCTGTGGCTCGGATCGGGATTCGACAGATCGTCCGGCGACATCTGGCCGATTCCGCGGATGGCGATGGCCACGTGCGTGTCGGTGGAGCTGCTCAGCGCCTCGTAGAAATCGATGTCGGGAACCTTGCGGAACAGCTCATCCTCGGAGCCGACGGTGCTGGCACCGCCGCTGGCCGTGATCTGCAGATGGAAGTGTCCCAGAAACGTGCTCGCCTTCATGGCCCGGCCTTTGACGAAGAGCGCCGCCGCCTGCAGCTCCTGAACCGCCGCGGAGAGGCCCGGGATGGCCGTCCGCGGAACGCGGAAGGTCAGATTCGAGCGGAGGTGGGCCATCAGGTTCCTGCCCATGCGGGGAAACGTCGGGATGCCGCTGCCGTCGAAGGTGACCAGGGCCAGGCGGGCGCTCTCGATGGTGCCGAGGGCGATGACGGCCACGCCGTCCGGAGCGAGATCGATCGGCCCCTGGCTCGTTTCCACCCGTGTGACGCGCCACGTGTCGCCATTGCGCGTGGTGCGCAGTGTCAGCACGTGCGCATTCGGCAGGACCATGAACTCCTTCTTCGCGTCGTCGGAGTTGTCGGCATAGGCCGTACGCGCCGCCTTCATCAGCAGCGGCACGGTGCTGAACTTGTTCATCGGGAAGAATCCGGCGTGCGGCGCGCGCGCCTGAACGGCCAGAGGCGCCTCGAGCTTCAGGAGGTTGAGAAGGTCGTCCTGCGAGAGGCCGGCCGTCGAGGTGAGGCCGAGGAGCTGCGCCGGATCGGCGCCCGGATGCATCAGCGGTGACGGTGGCAGCTCGGCCAACGGGATGGCCGCGGCCACAGTGCCCAGGTTGTCGAACAACTGCCGGCGAAGCACGTTCTGCAGCTCGCCGAAGATGAAGTCGTTCGTGTCATCGACGCCGATCTGCTTGGTGCTCTCGTCGAAGTACGTGCTCTTCAGATCGGCCACGACCTCGGGCGGCCAGGTCGACACTTCCGCATCCAGCAGGCGCGGCGACCAGCCGCCCCAGTAGAGCGACCGCCCGCCGAGGCAGTAGGCCAGCCCTTTGAACGGCGTGGCCGACTTCCACGGCACACCCACACCTCGTTGCGCGCCGGCTCCGGTTGCGGAGCGTTTTCATTGAGGATGACCACATCGGCCGGATCGAACAGCCCGAGGATGCCCGTGTTCTGCACATGCTCCGGAAGCGTGAACGGCCCCGCGTCGAGGACGATCGTCCGAACACCGCCCCCGGCCCGCTTCTGTCGATACCAGACGTGCTCGGCGATTGCGGCGCCGAACGTGCCGCCGCCGATGACGACGATGTCAAACGGCCCGCCCGCCGTCGCCTCTCCGTACGTATTGCAGAGGTAGCGCCCCTGGATGTCTTTGGTAAACGTCGTCGACTCGCTGGTGATGGCCATGGAAAAACCTCCGGTTATGGAGTGTTAGTGACGCGAACTTCCCTACCGTTACACGAAACGCATCAGTGGTGTACCGCGCGCCGGCGCGGCACGATGGTCAGCTCGTCGTGCGCCGCAAGAATGTCGCCAGGAAAGGCGTTCGCATTCGCCGGAAAGACTTCGATGTACTGCGCCCGCAACGCGTTGCCCTGTCCCAGCGGATAGATTCCCGTCTGCAGGAGCGCGAGAAAGGTCAGATCGGTGCACGGCGTCGGGTTGGTCACCGGCTCGGAACAGGCCGCTCCCTGCCCGGTCGAGCCGAAGTAATTGTTGGTTTGAAAGGCGGCCATGGTCCCCAACGTCTGCGCGGCCTGAATCACGGTGCTCGATGCCGCCTCGCCCGGCATGAGGAAGTTGAACTGGACGATCAGCCGCGCCGGAAGCTTGTGGCTCGCCAGCGACAGCAGCGGCTGATTCTGATCCGGAGACGTCCCCTTGATCACCGATCCATCCTCGCCGATCGCCGGAAAGGCGTTCTGCGGAATGATGGCCACGCTGAAGGATTTGTCGGGAAAGCTCTTCAGAAACGAGTTGGTGATCTGATCCCACGCCTGGAGCAGCAGAGAGGGGCGAAAACCTGCCTGTTGCCATGTGGAGACGGCGTCGCTCACGCACGCCAGGCCGGTGCTCTGCGGCGTCTCGGCCGGAAGCCGCAACTCGTCGGTGGTGCGATTGACTCCGGTGATGCGCAGCAGCGTCACGGCGTTGTACGTCCCGTCACTCTTGAGATGAGCGGCCACGGCTGCCAGCAAGGCATCCCATCGGTTGAGGAAGGCGGCATCCCATGGCACGGCCAATGTCTCCGAATCACAGACACCGGTCGCCCCACCGTGCGGTGAGATGGTGAAGGCGAGCGGCATGGCCCCGGCACCGGACGGCGCCGCCTGAAAGAGCCATGACGGCGTATCGCTCCCGGCGGTGATTGTCAGATCGATCTTCTTCCCCAGCGTCACCGCACGATGCGTCCACAGATCCAGCGTGGTCCACTGATATTGCCCCATCGCCGGTTCGATCGCGTTCCAGCCGATGACCAGGACGATTCCGTCGACACCGGGCACGCTGAGTGATGTGGTGACGTTGTTCGCGGAACCCTTCGAGATCTGCGCGACGTCGCTGCTATAGACGTAGATCCCGCGAAGGTCGGCCGCCTGCACGCGAACAGCGGCGCAAGCCAGGAAAAACAGGAATGCAGCGCCGCGCGCGACGCCGGTCCTGGACATCCACATCACTCCTCCTCACCGGGCGCCGAAAACATCGCGCAGGATGCGCATGTTGTCAAGAACCCCCGCGCGGCCGCGCATTCGCCGGCTGAAGCCAAATCCCTCGTAGACGGCCCGAAACCACAAAGGCCAGACGCCGCGGCGGGAGCAGGCAGGATGCCTGCTCTCCGACACCGGCGGCGAAGCCGCCGTAAGAACCGTAGCCCCCGGCTTCAGTCGGGGGATCCAGGCATTCCCCGGTATCCCGAGCCCGCTTCAGCGGGCGACAGAACGATTTCCGACGTTTCAGGAGAGATCGATCGACTCCTGCGACGACATCGCGTCGTGATCGATGCACGACACGGTAGACATGATCTGCCGCCCGCTTAAGCGGGCTCCTAACCTGGACGGCACCGTGACCCCCGACTGAAGCCGGGGGCTACGGTTCTTACACCGGCTTCGCCGGTTTGGAGCCCGTTACACTCCGCGGCAGGAGCAGGCAGGGTGCCTGCTCCCCGCCCCTCACCATCGTGTCGGATACGAACCCAGAACGTGAAGCTCCTCGGCCATCTGCTCGAGGTTGCTGATGGCGCGCTCCAGCGGGGCCTCGGTGCGGTTGCCGATGACGTCGATGTAGAACGCGTACTCCCACGGTCTCCCTTCGATGGGGCGCGACTCGATCTTCGAGAGGTCGATGTCGAGCAGCGCGAACGCACCGAGGGCGCGGAAGAGCGCGCCGGGCTTGTCGGGAAGCCGCAGCATCAGCGACGTCTTCCAGCGTCGGGCCGGCTCGACCGGCTGAATGTCCGAGGTCCCGGCCGCCAGCAGCAGGAAGCGGGTGAAGTTCTGCTGGTGATCCTCGACGGAGCTGGCCAGGATCGACCCGCCATAAATCTCCGCCGCCCGTGCCGAGGCGATGGCCGCTTCGTCGGGCCGCTGGCGTTGCAGCACCTCGCGTACCGCCCCTGCCGTGTCGTGCGTCGGAATGGCCTCGATGTCCGGATTGGCGCGGAAGAAACGCAGGCATTGCGCAAGCGCCACCGGATGCGAATAGATCCGCCGGACATTGGCCAGCGTCACCGCCGGCGAGGCGATCACGTTATGGACGATCCTGACGTTGGTCTCACCGAAGATGCGGAGACCGGAGTCGATCATCAGATCGTAATTGCGGTGAATCGAGCCGGCCAGGCTGTTCTCGATCGGCGACACGCAACAATCGGCGGCGGACGACCGGACGGCATCGAACATGTCGTCGAATGTTTCACACGGATGAAGGGTCACCTCGGAGCCCAATATCCTTCGCACGGCGCTCTCGCTGAAGGCCCCGTACTCCCCCTGAAACGCCACCGTCACCTGATCCGCGATCATCATTACCTCCTGAAAACAAAAAAACCCGCTCCTCGGCATGAGGAGCGGGTCGGGTGGACTGACTGAGATTGCTACGCTAAGACGTCACCGCTGCTCCTTCGAAGAAGCCGGTAAATCGCGCGGCGAAGCAGGACATCGTGTTCACGTGGGGCGGCATTATGCTCGTGATGACTCCCGGTTTCAATTCTGGACGTGCAGTCCGCACTCGGTCTTCGCCGTCCCCGACCAGCGGCCGGCGCGGGGATCCTCTCCCGCGAGCACAGGACGCGTGCAGTGCGTGCAGCCGATGCTCGGGTAGTTCTGATCGTGCAGCGGGTTGTAGTCGACGCCGTTCGCTTTGATGTACTGCCACAGGTCGTTCCAGCCCCAGCTTGCCAGAGGATTGAGCTTGACCAGGCCGAATCGGGTGTCCCATTCGATCTTGCGGGCGTTGGCGCGCGTCGGCGATTGATCGCGGCGGATGCCGGTGATCCATCCCTTCAGCTCGGCCAGCTTCTTCGTCAGCGGCTCGACCTTCCGCAGGTTGCAGCAGACGTCGGGCTGCCGGCTCCACAACGCCTCGCCCAGCGTCCGCGCCTGTTCTATCGGCGAGAATTCCGCGCGCGTTCGCTCCACGGTGAGTCCGTAGCGCTGTTCGATACGATCGATGAGCGAATACGTCTCCGGAAAGAGAAAGTCGGTGTCGAGTGTGAAGACGCGGAGCCGAGGGGCAAGCTTTGCCGCCACGTCGATGAGCACGACATCCTCCGCTCCGAAGCTGGAGGCGATGGCGATCTCTTCTCCGAGCTCCGAAAGGCCCCAGCCGATGACCTCCGTCGCCGTCCAGTTCTCGGCATCCGGGAGATCTCCGTGATCGATGCTGCTGTCAATTGCAAGCTCAGTCATTGTTCTTTTCCTTTCATTTCAGGCGAGCAACGCCACGCCGAGACAGATACCGAGGATGTAGACGCCCCACACCAGCCACTGGCGGGAAATCAACCGGGAGAGGAGGACGCCAAGAAGCACGCCCGGGATCACACCGGCGATCACCAGGCCAAAGAGGTGGGGATCGAAGTTGTGGAGCTTCCAGTGCAGCCCCAGCGTCAGCGCGCCGACGACGGAGCCGAAGACATTGCTCATGGCGGCGAGCTGCGGCACGCGCCAGGTCGTGGCCAGCAGCAGGAACGTAACCAGGAGACTGCCGGAACCAGCCGAGGTGATGGAAACGACGGCGGCCACGCCGATGCCGACGGCGAGAAGAATCCAGGGTCGCGGCATGGGGAGATCGCTCGGCGGAAGGGCGGCGCTTTCGACATCGTTGTCAGCGTCCTTTGCAACAGCTTTCTGCCGTCTGCTCACGAACGTCGCCGCGGCACTGGCGATCAGAAGCGTCCCACCCACCAGGCGCCGCAGTGCAGTCTCTCCTCCCAATTGACCCCATTCCCCGACCGCGGCCGCCGCCAACCCGACGCCAACCAATCCTCCGACTACGACGAGCCAGCCTATCTTCCCCGGCCAATGGCCGAGGCGCCGATGAGCCACGGAGCCGACGAGCTTCGATACGAACAGACTCCCCATCCCCGTACCGATCGCCAGCGCCGGCCGGTATCCGGCAAGAATCAACAACGGTGTGAGCAACGAGCCGGCACCGGCGCCCGTGGAGCCGATCAACAAGCCGCCGGCAATGCCGATGAGAATTTCAAGCATGTAGCCTCCCCGGCGAGGCATACGCCTCGCGCAGTACCGCCGCCACTTCGGGGCGGGTGATCTCGGCAGGCAGCGGCTCCCCGTCGCGCAGGCGGCGGCGCACCTCGGTCCCGCTCAGCGTCAGCCGCTGGCCGGGCTCGTGCGAACAGGTGCGCGACGACGCCATCGAGCCACAGCGCGTGCAGTGGAAGATGTCGTCGAAGTAGAGCGGCGTGATGCCCAGCCGCTCCACGCCGATCGACCGCAACAGCTCCTGCGCCTCGTACGGACCGTAGTAGTTGCCGGCGCCGGCGTGATCGCGTCCGACCAGAAAATGCGTGGCCCCGAAGTTGCGGCGCACCAGCGCGTGCAGCACGGCCTCGCGCGGTCCGCCGTAACGCATCCACCCGTGGAAAGTGGTGAAAAGAACGCGCTCCCGCGGCAGGTAGTGATCGAGCAGCGCGTCGTAACAGCGCAACCGCACCGCCGCCGGAACGTCTTCGCCGCGCGTGTCGCCGACCAGAGGATGGAGCAGCAGCCCGTCGATGATCTCCAGGGCCGTGCGGAGGATGTACTCATGGGCGCGATGGATCGGGTTGCGCGTCTGAAAGGCCACCACCGACTTCCATCCGCGCAGCGCGATGCCATCGCGCGTCTGCGCCGGCGTGAGACCGGTCAGCCCCAGCTCGTGTGCCGGCACGTCTTCCAGCCACTCCACCGGACCGGCGATGGCCACCTCACCGCCGCGGTAGAAGGCCTCGACACCGGGATGGGCGGGATCGTCGGTCTTGTAGATCTTCCGCGCCCACTCGCGGAGCGGAATGCGATAGCGGTCGTCGACGCGCATCGTGCCGACGGCGCGACCGCCGTAGCGGAGCGTCGCCAGCGTGCCGATCTCCAGCTCCGCCGCCCGCGACGGATCGAGCTGCAGCAGGATCGGGATCGGCCATAGCGTGCCGTCCACGGTCTCGACCTTCTCCACGATCGAGCGTGCGTCGTCGAAGTCATGAAAGCCGTGGAAAGGGTCGAACCCTCCGTTCGTGAGCAGCCAGAGGTCGCTGAGGTTGCGTGAGTCGATGTCGATGATTTGCGTGGTCATTTTCGCCCTTTTCCTTTACATCTCGAGTGAATGTGGCGGTCGGCCCGGCGACGGGTCGCGCAGTGCGACCTCCACCGCCGTGCCGGCCATAATCGATCGCAGTTCGTCGTCCGAATGCCGCCCGAGAAACGCGCGCAGCGGTTCGTCGCCGGTGCGCTCCTCGCCCCAGGTCCGCAGGAGACGCTCGATGGCGTCCGGCACCTCGGCCGCCGCACAGCGGTAGCCGATGGGGCGCGCCAGCGAGGCGTGCAGTCCGACTCCGCCGCCGACGCAGAAGTAATAGGCGTCGACCAGCTTGCCGCCCACGTTGAGCTTCTTCCCTTCGATGCCGAGGTCGGCGATCCAGTGCTGGCCGCAACTGTTGGGGCAGCCGGTGATGTTGATCTTCAACTGCTCGTCGAAACCCGGCAGTCGGGTATCGAGCTCACCGACCAGCCACTTAGCGAAGGACTTGGTCTCGGTGATCCCGAGCTTGCAAAACTGCGATCCGGTGCAGGCCACGGTGCCGCGGGCGAACGGCGATCCCTTGGTCGGCAGGCCGGCGTCCGTCAGCTCCCGCGCCACGGCCTCGGCGTTGCGCGTCGGGACGTTGGCGATGAGCAGGTTCTGCGAGATCGTCGTCCGCAGCTCGCCGCTTCCGAAAGCCTCGGCGAGATTTGCGGCCACGACCAACTGTTCCGCCGTGATCCGCCCGCGCAACACCGAGGCGCCGACGTACGAGTACCCCTCCTGCTTCTGCCGATGGATGCCGGCGTGATCGCGGAACACATCGGCCGGCGGAACCTCGGGAGCCGCCTCGTCGATCCTGAACGGAACGCGGCGTTGCAGCTCACCGAGGAAGTAATCGGCCGTCCAGCCGTGTCTCAGAAAGAGATGCTTGAGGCGGGCACGGTCGCGGTGCTCGCGCAACGCGTCAGCATCGCGGAAGATCTCCGCGGCCGCGCGCAGAACCGGGAGCACCTGGTTCCAGCGGATGAAGGCGTTGAGACGCACCGCCAGATGCGGATCGGCCGAGAGGCCGCCGCCGACGCGCATGGAGAAACCGATCTCGTCGCCGCGCTGCGTCGCCGTGAGGCCGACGTCGTTGATCTCCGGGTAGGAGCACCAGTCCCGGCAGCCGGTGATGGTGACCTTGAACTTCCGCGGGAGGTTGTAGAAACGCGCGTCGCCCACCAGCATGCGCGTGGCCTGGGCCGCCAGCGGCGAGGCGTCAATCAGCTCCGAGGCGTCGATGCCGGCCAGCGGGCAGCCGGTGATGTTGCGCGTATCGTCGCCGCAGGAGCCGGTGGTGGTCAGCCCGACTCTCCAGAGAGACTCGAGGATCTCCGGCAGATCCTCGATGGCCACCCAGTGCAGTTGCACGTTCTGCCGGACGGTGATGTCCGCGCCGCCGCGGGCATACTTCTCCGCCACCGCGGCGATCGTGCGCACCTGATGCGCCAGCAGCAGGCCGTTGGTGACCCGGATGCGCACCATCAGGTACGGCGCGGACTTTCCCTCCCCGTTCCGCCCACCCAGCACCCCCGCCCCGTCACCCTGGGTATAGACGCCCCACCAGCGGAGGTACGTACCGAGCCATTCCGGCGGGATGGCGTCGAAGCCTTTGGCGGCAAACGTCCGCAGCTCGGCCAACGCCTCCCACGGGTTCTTCTCCCGCTTCAACCGCTCCGCCCTCTGTGCTTTTGTTTCTGTCGTTGCGCTCATAAACGAAAATGCCCATCCCCGTTTCCGGCGATGGGCATCCTTTCTGGCTTCTGTTGTGTGGGGATTGGACGTGTGACTACGACTAACCGCTCCCATTGCCGGACGATGTCCATCGGCTGTCAGGACAGCAGGGACAGCTCGTCATCCGGAAGGGGGTCATCATCACGTTCATGTCATCCAAGGTTGCGGCTAAAAACAAGAGCCCACCGCCGGTTGCATCCGGGGTGGGCTGTGCATTGTGAAGTTGGAGTAGCTCTACCTGTGCACACACTCGCCGGATGCAGCGACGTACGTCGCGCCGCAAAGACAACACATCTGGTGAGGATTGCAGGTCATGTTCAGTTGGCATCTTGAGTGCGAGGTCGGACGATGTCAAGAAAACGTTTGATGACAGGAGACGTTCGCGCCTGACACGTCTGCATGCGCCGTGCCGAAATACGTAACTACGGAGCGCTGGCGGCGCGGCCGCCTCTCTACGAACCCCGCAGCAACCCCTCCCCCAACTCCCGCGACCGTTTCGTCGCCGCTTCGACGGCGTTCATTAACGTGGTGCGGATTCCCCCTTCCTCCAGCGTGTGCAGACCGGTGATGGCGGTACCGCCGGGCGACGTGACCATGTCCTTGAGCCGGCCGGGATGTTCGTTGGTCTCGAGGAGCATCTTCGCCGAACCGAGGAGCGTCTGCGCGGCCAGGAGCTGAGCCGTGCGGCGCGAGAGTCCGACTTTGACCCCGGCATCGCTGAGCGCCTCGAGGATCAGAAAGACATACGCCGGCCCCGATCCGGAGAGTCCCGTCACCGCATCGAGCTGCGATTCCTCGAGGATCACGGTGATGCCGATGGCATCGAAGATCCGCTTCGCCTCCGCGAGATCGTCCGCCTTTGCATGCTCCCCGGAGGCGATCGCCGTCGCCGCGGCATCGACCAGCGCCGGTGTGTTCGGCATGGCCCGGACGACGGCCACACCCTCGGCCAGTCGCGCCTGAATGGCCGCGATGGGAACGCCGGCGGCGATGGAGATGACCAGCGAATCGGCGCGGATCAGCCCTCCCACGTCTTCGAGCACGCGGCTCAGAATCTGCGGCTTCACCGACAGGACGACGATGTCCGCCGCCGCCGGCTGGCGATTGTCCGTCGTGGCGTCGATGCCGAACCGCTCGCGCAACTCCGCCATCCGCTCTTCACGAGGTCCCGAGGCCGTGATCTGCCCCGCCTCGAAATGTCCGCGCAGAAGGCCCCGAATGAGCGCCTCCGCCATGTTCCCGGCACCAAGGAATCCGATGGTCTTCATGGTGGGGAGTCTACGTCGGTATTGCGAGCGCCTTGCTCGCTCTTTACGGCTCGACGCGCTGAATGCCCTTCACGCGATCGATCTGGCGATCGAAGGATGCCACCCGCTTGACGTCGGAAATCAAGTCGAATGACCACGAGCCGTCGCTCGGTTGCGCCACGTACTGGCCTTGATCTCGGGCCAGCGTGTGCCTCTTTTTTCCGGAGCAACACTCACACTACCAGCGAGATCGAGGAAGTCTTCCACTCTCGCCAGAACCGCGCGGCCCTCGAAAACACGGAAGAATATCCGGTCGCCCCCTTTGAGGCCGAGCGCGTCGCGCACGGACTTCGGAAGTGTGATTCGCCCTTTCGATGTCAAGGTCGCTGGAACGTCCATGTAAGTCTCCTTACCGATCGTCGGAAGTAACGGTAGCACCGCGGCGTGAAGGTTTGGCTGAGCGACTTGAGCTCACGCAAAGACGCGGAGGAGAGGACGAGAACTTCTTTCTCCGCGCACTCCGCGCCTCCGCGTGACTTTGGACGGGACGATGTAAATGACCGTTTCGCTGCACACACCTGCCCGTTCGCTGCATGGCGCGTGATCCTCGTCCGCGCCGGCGATAGCCTTTTCCCATGAAACGAGCGCTTGTTCTCATCGCGTTGCTTTCGCTGCCGGCAATCGTCGACGCCGCTGTTTCCGAGAGGCCGTCGGCCGTGGAGGTCGTCAACCCGATCGCGCCGCAGCCGGTGATCGCGGACGGCAGACAGATTCTCGCGTACGAGCTCCACATCACGAATTTCGGCAAGGCGCCGCTCGTGCTGCGCCATCTCGAAGTGTTCGGAGACGGACAGCCGTTTCTCGATCTCTCCGGGAACGAGCTGACCAAAAGCCTCGTCGCCATCGGCGATGCACCCGACGCTGCGAGACTGGACATCGGCAGGCGCGTCGTGGCCTTCCTCTGGATCGCGCGAGCACCGCATGCAGCCGTTCCTCGGAACCTGAGGCACCGGCTCACCTTCGACATCGTCGACACGCAGCCTCCGATGCAATCGGTGATCGATACCATCATCGTCCCGGTCACGCGCACGCCCGCTCCCCTTCTGCGCCCGCCCTTTGACGACGGCGAATGGTTGGCGGGAAACGGTCCTTCGAATGGAAGCGATCACCGCCGTACCCTGATCGCGCTGGACGGCCGTGTCTCCCTCTCCCAGCGCTTCGCTATCGACTGGGTCCTGGTCGGTAAGAACGGCAATACCTTTCACGACAAGCCCGATCGCAACGAGAACTTCTGGGCCTTTGGCCACCCGGTTCACGCCGTCGCCGACGGCGAGGTGACCGAGGTGGTCGATACGTTCGATGACAACACCCCTCGGGTGCTGCCACCCGTGACGATCGAGAATATCCTCGGCAACCACGTCATCCTCCGGATCGCACCCAACCGCTATGTACTGTTCGCGCACCTCCGGCACCACAGCATCCGCGTCCGCCTTCATCAGAAGGTGAAGGGCGGGACGCTGCTGGGCGAAGTCGGCAACTCCGGCAATTCCACCGGCGCCCACCTGCACATGCAGGTCATGACCGCCAGCTCCGCCCTGGTATCCGAGGGCGTCCCCTTCCTCTTCAAGCACTTCCGCTTCCTCGGTTATGGACGCGATTTCGAGGAAGACAAGCACCCGGACGAGCCGCGAACGATGGAAATGCCGGCGGATGATGAAGTCATCCGGTTCGGGGGGAAGTAGAACCGGCGTAGTGGTGTCGCGGATCGGTTTCAACGTCACCGCCCAGTCCGAGTGTCACCTCAAGAGGTCGGCGGACACATGGAATTGGCTTAAAGCCTACCGGGGTAGGCTCAGAGCCTACCGGGGTAGGTTTAAAGCCTACTTGGGTAGGTTCAGAGCCTACCGGGGTAGGTTTAGAACCTACCGGGGTAGGCCCAGAGGCCCAGAGCCTACCGAAGTAGGCTCAGCGTCTACCCCGGTAGGCAAGCTGACGGGATCGGAAGCCTCTCGGCCACGTCCGCCGAAAATAGCACAGCCCACAGAGAGCAGGCGTCTCGTATGGCGGTGGGGGACGAGAATTGTCGCGACACCTCCGGCGCGCACTCACATGTAGCAGGTATTTCAATGAGTTGCGGGTAGACGTAAAACGAAGGTTTGACCCTGCTGCCTTTTCCGAACGGACTGGCGAGCACGGCCTAGGTTGCGGCGCACTCCCTGAGTCCACTAGTGGACTCGTGGAGTCGACTAGTGGACTCGCGGAGTCCACTAGTGAGGTCGTGGAGTCCACTAGTGGACCCGCGGAGTCGACCAATGGACTCGAGGAGTCCACCTAGTGAGGTCGTGGAGTCCACTAGTGGACTCGCGGAGTCGACTAATGGACTCCCGGAGTCCACCTAGTGCGGTCGTGGACTCCACTAGTGGACTCGCGGAGTCGACTAATGGACTCGGGGATTCCACCTAGTGAGGTCGTGGAGTCCACTCATGGACTCGTGGAGTCGACTAATGGACTCCCGGAGTCCCCTCAAGGACTCCACGAGTGTGTGAGCTCACCATTTCTGGTGAGCGAGTCATGCTTGAACCTGGCCCTGTTTGACCATCTCCGCGGCCAGCGCTAGCCCGATCATTCGCTCCAGACTTGCCGAGGGACCGTCGGAGGACGATCCCTTCACCATTGCCACAATGTTCCGAATGATCTGCACCGGCGTGATGAGCAAGCCCCAGGGGATGCCCCACCAGCCAAGGACGAGAGAAAAGGCGGCGTCGCCCAACTGGCTCTTGACGCCACAAGGTCTGCACGAAACCCGAGGAGTGTTCTTCCACGACGTCAAAAAGACGGCCGACCAGATCCGATAGGAAACGTGGACATCGACGGGTCCCGGGCCCTGACACTTCGGACAGGCACCATGGTAAACGGACCGCGTCCGCTCCTTCACCAGGTCAGGAGGCAGCCGCCGGGCCAGAATGATCAGCGATCCCTTGCTCTGACACCTTGCATTGCAAAACCGCAGATCGCCGTTTGCTTTCCCGCCAAACAGAATGGTCGAACCGCAAGCACTGCATGCCGCCATGGCGTCCTCCGTGTTGATTGGTGAGGGCGCCATCATAGACGCACCGCGTATCGTGCGCCTCTGTTTCCTGCCTCGGAAACCCAGCCTCGAAACGTGCGCCCGGAGAGCGGGCGTCTCGCCTGCTGCCGACGGGCGTCCTCGCCCGGCGGTGGGGACGAAATCGACACGGAACTGTCGAGCAGAAACGCTGACGCCGGCGATTCCGCATTACGAGGTTCCCATCCTCTTCGCGTTCGGAAACCACCGCCGGGCGAGACGCCACGTCGGGAGCAGGCGGGACGCCCGCTCTCCTCCCACCGCCGTACCCCTCACGCTGTCCGGATTGGCAAGCGCGGCTCCAGGCGAACGACTCTGTCTCTCATCTCATCTTCGATTTTGCGGAACTCTCGGAGCAGGCCGTCCATGCCACCGTATTCCGCGAGAAGACGTTCCCGGGTCCGATGTACTTCCTCGACGATGGGATCCTCGATCATTGTTCCTTCAACGTCCGTCGCGCGCACGGCGTTCCCGAAGCTCGTCACACGCATCCATCACCAGACCAAATAACCGATGAATTGTCGCGAAGTGTCAGGTGAGCGCTCGCAAGTATTAGTGTTCTCAATAGGTTCCGTGGAGAAGGTCTGACCCTCTTGTTTTTCTCACTCCAGCTCATGAGGAAAGGCCGCGGGCTCCGAATTCAGAACTTCGCGCATCTCCGACGGGGTCATACCAACCGCGGCAGCCGAGCGTACCAAGCGGAAAAAGTTAGCTCCGAATCGGATAACGCGTTGTCGCAAGCCGAGAGAACCGACCATGCTCAATTTATCTAGCGCCGCAGATGGCTCTATCCAAGACTCACACAATCCCGTTTTCGGCCGAGTTGCACGGTCTCATCAGTGGGTGAAACCCATAACGGGAGCTAACCATGGCGATCAGGCAAATGAATACTGTGTGAGACACCGCCGAGTGACTCAAAACGTTTGTCATATGCGCACCTCCCGTGAAGCTCAAGTTGAGTGAGACCAAGTGGAGGATGGCTGCGATCACACCTGCCATCGTCAGCACTCGTTGGTTAGCTCGAGTGGACAGCGGAACTCGCTGTTTCGGCGGTCGGCTAAAACGTCTGTGCGATCGCGATTCTTCCACAACTGGGCTTCCCAAGGCGTGGCGGTGTCAGGAAACTTCATCCCGGTGGTGAGCTGTTGCCGCGTCCCTCTCTTCTACAAAATATTAATCGGATCCACATCCACCGCCACCTCCACCCCCCGCCACTTCCGCCCCACCACCACCCCCTCCACCGCCTTGCGTAACGCGCTGCGGTGCGGGGAGCGAAGCAGGATCTGGTAGCGATAGACGCCTTTGATTCGGGACATTGGGGCAGGGGCGGGGCCCTGGATGCGGGTGCCGGGGAGAGGTTTCAAAACTTCTTCCAGGCGACGGCCGCATTCGAGGGCGGCGCGGTCGACGTCCGCTACGTGCTCGCCGCGGAAGAGGATGGCGATCATCGACGTCACCGGTGGGTAGTGGAACGTCTTGCGGAACTCGATCTCGGATTTGTAGAACGCTTCGTAGTCGTGGCGGAGGGCGTGTTGGATGGCGTAGTGGTCGGGGAAGGCGCTTTGGATCAGGACCGTGCCGCGGAGCTCGCCGCGGCCGGAGCGGCCGGCGACCTGGGTCAGGAGGTAGAACGTCTTTTCGGCAGCGCGGAAGTCGGGGTAGCCGAGGATGGAGTCGGCGTTCAGGACGGCGGTCAGGGTCACGCTGGGGAAATGGTGACCCTTGCTCAGCATCTGCGTGCCGATCAGCGCCTGGGTCTGGTGGGTGCGGAAGCGGTCGAGGATGCGCACCAGCTCCCCCTTCTTGCGCGTCGAATCGCGGTCGAGGACGTCAACGACGACGTTGGGGAAATCGCGGCGGAAACGTTCCTCCACCTTTTCGGTCCCGAAGCCGATCGGCTGCAAGACCTCGCCGTTGCAGAGCGGGCAGCGCTGGGGAATCGGCTTGCGCAGGCCGCAGTAGTGGCAGATCAGCATCCCCTCGCGGCGGTGCACGGTCATGGTCACGCTGCAATCGCGGCAGCGGAACTCGTGGCCGCACTCGCGGCATAGGAGATACGGGGCGTAGCCGCGGCGATTGATCAGGATGATGGCCTGCTCCCCTGCCGCGAACGTCTGCGCGAGGCGTTCCTTCAACGGCCGGCTGAACATGACCAGCCCTTTGTCCTCCTTCTCCGCCTTCTCCTTGCGCAGATCGATGACCTCGGCCACGGGCAGCGGCCGAGACTCGACGCGCGACATCATCCGCAGCAGACGGTACTTGCCACGCTCCGCGTTCTCGCGCGACTCCAGCGACGGCGTGGCCGAGCCGAGGACGATGGGGATGCCGCGGAACTGCGCGCGGACCACGGCCAGGTCGCGGGCGTTGTAGCGCGGCGTCTCGTCCTGTTTATACGCGGCGTCCCCTTCCTCGTCGACGACGAGCAAGCCGAGGCGCTGGAACGGGGTGAAGAGCGCGGAGCGGGGACCGATGGCCACATCGACCTCGCCCCGCCGCGCGCGCCACCATTGATCGAAGCGTTCGCTGGCAGAGAGGCTGCTGTGCAGGATGGCGATCCGTTCGCCGAAGCGTTCCTTCAAGCGCGAGGCGAAGACAGGCGTGAGCGAGATCTCGGGGACGAGGAGCAGCGCCTGCTCCCCTCTTCGCACCGCGTCGCGCATCAATTCGATGTAGACCTCGGTCTTGCCGCTTCCGGTGACCCCTTCGAGCAGGAACGGGGCGAAGGTGCCCAGCGTGGCGCGCACCGTTTCGATGGCGGCGGTCTGTTCTATCGAATGGCGGATCTCGCCGACGCTGGCGGGATCGAGGCCGGCCAGGAAGGCGTCGAGTGTGTGCCGCCGTGCGCGGCGCTCGATCCGGACGATGCTCTTCTTCGCCAGCGCCGCCAGCACCGCCGCGCTGACGCCGGCGGTCTCCATGGCCCGCACCGACATCTCGCCGCCGCGAGCGGAGAGGAGCTCCACCGCCGTCTGCTGCTTCGGCGTCAGTCCCGCCGGCGCCGTATCGAGGATGACGAAACGATCGTAGCGAACCCCCTTCGCATCCTGCACCCGATCGCCGATGGTGATGAGCCCCGCATCGCGAAGCCTTGCAATCGACGCGCGCGAGCTTGCCTCGAGGGCGGCCGCGAATGGCAACGGCCGGCGGCGCAACTCCTCGATCAGCGGACGATCGGTCTCGATGATCTGTTCGGCATTGACAGAAGCGGCGATCATCGCCTCGTCGGCGACCAGCACCAGCTCGCGCCGCCCGCGCGCCGACATGTTGGCCGGCAGCGCCACGCGCAGCATCTCGCCGAGCGGTGCAATGTAGTACTCGGCGGCCCAGCGGCAGAGATCGATGATCTCCGGCAGCAGCGCCGGCTCGTCGTCGTCCAATACTCCACGAATCGGTTTGATCCTGCTCCCCTCGGGGGCGTGATCGGAGAGTGCGACGACGAATCCCGTGTTTCGTTTCGCGCCGAAGGGCACCTCGACGCGCGAGCCGAGGCGCACGGCATCGCGCAGCTCCGGCGGGATCGCGTAGGTGAAGGTGCCGTGGACGGCGACGGGGATCGCCACCTCGGCGAATTCAGAAAGACCGGACGGCATCGGGCGCTATTGTCTCCGCCGCACGATGGCCAGCGCCACCACGATGCTGACGACGATGTAGACCGCGGCCTCGGGCCAGCGGATGCGCGTGCGCGGCTCGGGGGCGAAACTCATCTCGTACATGCAGGCGTCCTGCGATCCGGGCACGGTCTGCGTGCCGGCGACGATGACGCGGCCGTTGCCGTTCACGCCGCGCACGCGGATCATAGCGTGATCGAGATTCACCGCCGGAAAGAGCTGCCGGGCGTCGGTGGCGATGTGCTCGAAGCGGTCGAGAAAGAGGCGCTTTTCTCCGAGCGTTTCGCCATGCAAGTCTTCGATGGCGACGGCGACGGACAACGCCGCGCCGGCAGTCTCCACCAGGTAGAGCTTGTAAACCGCGTCGCGCGCGCCGTCGCCCTGGATCACGGCCGACTGTCCGTTGCCGATGCCGAGGCGCGTGGGGATGCCGGTCAGCGCCATCGACACCGCGGAGCCCGGCCCCTGCGCGATGAAATAGCCGTAGATCCGCGCCGAGGCGGTGACGTCGGTATTCGACTCAATGCGCAGCGCGCCGATGCTGTTCACGGCCGGAAGAATCGGCGGCCCGAGGGGATCGAAGACGTGCGTCTCATGCGGCGCGAGCGTGACGGGGGTCTTTCTCGGCGATGGATTGGCGTGGCCGCTCTCGAGATACGACAGCGTCAACGCCGCCGGAATGTCGCCGGTATTCGTGACCCAGAGCGCGGTCAGGAAGAGGCGGCCTCCGGCGTTGGAAGCGCGGCCGACGACGGGGATGAGAAGGTCGCGGTCGGCGTAGGCGCCGAGGGCGGTCTGAGCCGCCGCGAGGAGCAGGAGCGGGAGGGTGACGCGTCGCATCCGCGCAGTATGCCGCGACCGCGCGTACAATCGTCAATCGGGCGACCTGGTCCGCCGCTCAACCCCCCTGGGACCGCGGGCGTCTCGCCCGCGCGGCTGAGCAGGATGCTGCCAGGAACCGCGCGGGCGAGACGCCCGCGGTCCCAGGAGGAGACGTGGACTAAACCCAGTGGGCGCACTCCTCTACCTTCTTTCCGCAATCGGCACGGCCGCCTTCGTACGGCGATTCGTGCCGATCTCGCGTCCGGTCTGGGCGGTACTGATCCTGCTGCCTCTTTGCCTGACGGGACGCGCGCTCCTCACGGGCCGGGTCTACGCGCCGATCGATCTCCACTACCACTTCGATCCGCTGGCCTCGATGGCCAGGCGGGTTGGCATCGACCGGATCGCCAATCCGCTGCCGTCCGACGTGGCGGTGCAGTTCCTGCCGTGGAATGCGGCGCTGCGATGGTCGATCGCGCACCGGCAGTGGCCGCTCTGGAATCCGTTCGAGCTGTCCGGCAATGTGCTGGCCGCGGCTGCCCAGGCGGCGCCGTTCCATCCGGTCACGCTCCTCGGCCTGCTGCTTCCGCCGCAGGACGCCTTCGGCTTCATGGCCTCGATGACGTATTTCCTGGCGGCGCTGGGGATGCTTCTCTTCCTTCGGGACCTCGAGCTCCGATCGTTTCCGGCGCTCTTCGGCGCTGCCGGTTGGGCGCTCTCGACGTACGTGGTGGCCTTCACTCACACCGCGCACGGCAACGCCATCGCTCTCTTGCCGCTGGTCATGCTCGGGGCGCGTCACATCGCGCTGCATCCGGGCATACGGGCGGCCGCGCTGCTGGCCACGTCGCTCATTCTGATCACGCTGTGCGGGCATCCGGAGACGACGCTGCACGTCGTCACGCTGGCCACCGTCTACGTGATCATCTCCGCGCGGGCGCGCCTCGGCAGCGTCGCCGCCAGCGGGCTCGGGGCGGGCGTGATCGCGCTGCTGCTCACGGCTTTTTTCCTCCTGCCGATGATCGACGCCATTCCGCAGACGCGCGAATACCTTCACCGGCGGTCTGCCGATCACGCCACCTCCTCATCGTGGCGCGTCGTCGCCCATCTGCTTCGCAACGACATCGTGCCGTTCGCCGAGGGGCTGCCCGGCGAGGAAGAGCCGCAGCATGAAGAAGAGCAGCAGCATCGATCGATGGGAACCGCGTACGCCGGGGCAATGCTTTTCGCGCCGGCGCTTCTGGCGCTTCTGCGCGCGCGAACACGCGAGACGTGGTTCTTCGCGGGCGTCGTGTTGTTCGGACTGCTGGCTGGAGCGGAGGCTCCCGTGCTCAGCGATCTGCTGGCGCGCCTTCCGATCTTCAACCTGGCCATCAACGCGAGGATGATCTCGTTCGCCGCTTTCGGCATCTGCGTTCTGGCGGCGATCGGACTGCAGGTTTCGCTCGTCGAGCGCGAGCGGCTGGCCTGGATTTACCTCGGCGTGGCCGCCGCGATGACGGCGCTTCTGGCGAGGATCGCCATGCACAGCACGCTGACGCCGGATTTCTTCCGCGCCAACGCCGCCCGTGAAATCGTGCCGCTCCTGCTTGCCTTCGCGCTGTTGCGAGCACCTGTGCGCCGTACCGCGGTGGCCGGGATCCTTGGGCTACTCCTTCTGCAACGCGTCACCGAGATCGGCGGCTTCATCCCCGCCGTCGACCGGCGCGCATTCGCTCCGCCGATCGCGGGGTTGGAGAACCTTCCCCGCCCAAACACAGCGCCGTATCGCATCGTCGGGCAGGGCTCGCTCTTCGCGCCGAACATCGCCGCCCATTACGGGTTCGAAGATGTCCGCGGCTACCAGGCCATGACGTTTTCGCGCATGGCGGAGACGTTTTCGCTCTGGTCGATCCCGCAGCCGGTCTGGTCGAACCGCGTCGACGATCTCACCGCGCCGATGCTCTCGCTGATGAACGTCCGCTTCGCCCTCGGAATCTCGGGCGAAGCCGTGCCGCCGGGCTGGCGGCTGATCGGGCACTATCCCGGCTATCAATTGCTGGAGAACGGCAACGTCCTTCCGCGCGCCTTCGTGCCACGGGCGGTTCACCTCGGAGCGAGCGACGTCATGGCCGGCATGCGCGCCTGCCGCGATTTCGGCGCCGAGGCCTGGATCGAAACGAAAGGGGCGCCGATGGATGCTGCCAACGGCGCCGGCGAGGTCAGCGTCCGCGCATTGGGCTCGCGGCTGATGCTGCATGCGTCGATGCGGTCGGCCGGCTGGATCGTGGTGTCGGAGACGGCGTGGAAGGGATGGCGTGCGGTAATCGGGCGGACTCCGATCAAGCTTCACTTCGCCGACCGCGCCTTCCTCGGCATGTATGTTCCGGCGGGTGAGCACGACATCGAGTTGTCGTACCTGCCGAAGGCGGTCACGAATGGTGCGATCGCCAGCACCGCCACGGCGGCGATGCTGGCGATCGCGTTGTTGCAAGCGCGGCGAAAACGCCGCGCTCATGCGTTACGGCCTACTGAACAGTGAACTCTTTGCTCTGCTGGCCCTTCGTGGCGCCGTTTTCATCCATCATCGTCACGTCGAACTTGTACTTGCCCGCTGGCCAGCCCGCGGTCGGCGGCGAGAAGGTGAAGTTCGCGGAGCCGCTGCTCTCCAGATCGAGAGTCTTCTCGAGACCAGGAATCGGTCCCGGCTGCTGACCGGCAACATCGACGATGACCAACTGCCCCTTGTCCTTGGTTTTGCCCGCGTTTCCGATCTCGGCGACGGCATAGATCGTGTCCGTCGGCGCGAACGTTGTTGACTCCTGCTTCACGGCCTCGTCTTTGCCGAGTTTCAGGCTGCTGATGTGCGCGGTGCTGACATTGCAGGCGCTCGCCAGCAACAGAGCACCCAGCATCGGTACCAGACTACGTTTGATGATTTGCATTCACGTTCTCCTTGTTGTTGGTGCATTCAAATCGTTGTGAAAAACACGACACGCTCAACGCCGCCCCCGAAGGAGCAGCGCCGAAGCGAACTGATTGCATTGGTGGTTGATGACGATTGCTACTTGTTTTCCTTGTAAATGGTGTCGATCGCCAGCCCCGCCGCAAGCAGGAGAGCGGCTACGTCGGGACGGCCGGCGGCACTGTCGGAGAGGGCGATCACGTAGGTATCGGCGTTCGTGAAGAGCTCTTTGCCGAGACCGGCCCATTTTTTGGTGACCGTTCCCAGCTCTTCGCCGGAAGCGGCGAGAATGTGGAAGTTCCAACCCTTCCAGTCGCCTTTGACCGATCCGATCTCGCCACCCTGAGCGTCGAGGATCCGGAACGACGGGCCGATCGACATCAATTTGGCTTCGAGATGGCCGATGGTTCGATTGCCCATCACCACTGCCACCTTGGCACGAAGGAAGGTGAAGCCACGCTGGATCGAAAGGATCGGCGTGGTGCCGGCACCGTCGTAAACGTTCACGGCGGTCGGCAGCATGTGTTTATTAGCGACCAGGCGCAGCCACTTCGCCCAGCTCGGCGGCTCCTCTTTGGCAATTCCAATCGTAGCAGCGTTTTCGACGTCGAGAAGATCGTACGTGGCCGTCAGTTTGGCGAACGCAACGCGCTCTTTCACGACGTATGTTTTTCGTTCCAATAGCATCCATTTCTCCCTGAAACCGGGTTTGCCGGGCGGCGGAGACTACCACGCCGTTGACGACGGGAACGGAGGCCATGTATGCGAGGCGGCAGGAATAGTTCGTCAAACGGCGATCCCGATTTGACGAACAATTCCTGGATGTCCGCATGAGCCGATCGCCTATACTCGCCCGCCAATGACCGACAATCACGAAGAAAAATCCTGGACTACCAAGGCATCCGTCTACCTCGGCACTGCCGAAAGCTCGGTGCTCGTTCTGATCGGCATCGCCCTGGTTCTGGTGGCCGGACTGCTGCTCTACTCGAGCATGCACGACCTCTGGGAAGCCACCGCCGGCGGCCCGAAGAGCATCGAGCACAAGTCGATCGAGATCCTGAATACGGTCCTCCTGGTGATGATGACGATGGAGATCGTCTACACGGTGGCCATCTCGCTCAAATCCCATACGCTCAACGCCGAGCCGTTTCTCATCATCGGCTCCATCGCCGCCATCCGGCGCATGCTGGTCATCACCGCCACCTCGACGGAGACCGAGACCAACCCGGCCATCTTTCACAATACTCTCGTGGAGCTCGGCCTGCTCGCCGCAACGGTGGTGGCCATGACCGTTGCCATCTGCATCCTCCGTTTCAGCCAGCGAAAGTATGTCGAGAGCTCGGCCCAGACGGATTCTCATTCCTGATCAAGAAAAACGGAGGTTCACCATGTCCAAGCGCATCGCGTTGGTTTGCGTAGTTACTCTACTCCTCGGCACCGCGGCCATTGCCCGCGATAGTGATCGCTATGGTGCGATCGCCTACTCGCGCTACACCCGGCACTACGGCTACTGGAAGGGCGCGGAGTCGCTGGAGGGCGCTAAGAGGCGCGCGCTCGAGGCGTGCAAAGGCCGCGACTGCAGAATCGAAGTCTGGTTTCGCAACAGTTGCGGCGCTCTCGCCACCGGCGAAGGCGGCCAGGTAGTGGGCTGGGCACACGACACACGCCTCCACGAAGCGGAAGAACAAGCCATTCGCGCCTGCCGCAAAGAAGGCGGCCGCCACTGCGAAGTGGTGATCTCGGCCTGCTCGCGGTAAACGGGGTCGCGAGGTCTCGCGGTTGCGAGGTCTCGCGGCCTAACCTTGCCACGCGGCGGCGAAGCACCACAACCCCGAGACCGCGCAACCCCGAGACCCCGCAACCCCTCTCCCTACGCCGGCGCCGGCACCATCGCCGCGGCGCGCGCGGCCTTCTTCTTCATCCCCACGCTGAGCAGCCAGTAGAACGCGGCGGCGGCCAGGACGAGCATGGTGATGCCGATGAACGGACGGTAGAACACCCAGGCGATGGCAATCGTCAGGAACGACAGAATGGCCGCGCCGAGGAAGGCGAAGAGACCGATGCCGGCGCCTAACATCGTGCCGAAGAGCGGCACCACGTCGGCGAAGACGACGATCGGCCGGAAGAGCATGAAGATGCCGAGGAACATCAGGAAGAACCCGCCGATGCGGATCAGCCAGGTCATGAACGTGTTCGCATCCTGCGCCTTCTTGAACATCTGCGGCGCGGTGAGGCTCCCTTCCTCGACGAGCAGAATCGTGGTGCCCGTGGCGGTCTGATAGGGAGCGAATGTCTGGCCAGTCTGAACGCCGACCAGGCTGACCGTCGACGGGTTCACGACCTGAAAGGAGATCCGTACGTCGCCGACCTTCGGCGTGGCTGGGTCCTCTCCCTGATAGAACTTCCCGCCGGCGACCTTGAATTTGTCCTTCACCTCGGCGGGGAGCTTTTCGGCAGCCGCCGCGTCCACAGGGAGGTCGGTGGTGTTGGTCAACTGTCCGATCTGGGCCGGCGACATCGTGAAGGCACCGACGGTGACCTGGTTGGCGGTGAATGTCTTCGTCGCAAACTGCGGCGCATCCGGGTTTTCATGCCCTTCGGGGTGTTTGAACTGGGAGGAGTCGATCCTGCCCTCAGCCCATTCCTTCTTGTACTCCCAGGTCTTTACCGTATCCGTGCCGCCGCCGATCTTGCTGCGCGACTCGCTCTTCTCGTGCTCTTTCCACTGAAACATCTCCACGGTGCGGATCAGCTTCACCGCCGTGGCCTGCACGGCGAGCTCGTCGTCCGCGACCGGAGCATCAGTTTTAACCGGGCCACTGACGTGAATCAGCTTCCCTTCCTTCCCCGCATCGACGGCGTCCGCCGGCACCGAGACGACGGCCCCCTGCCCCTCGGTCAATCCCTTGGATGTACGGACCGCCCGTCCCTCGTTCCAGAACAGCAGCGGGAACGAGACCACGAAGAGAACGAAGCCGAACAGGACGCTCTTGATCGAGCCGAACAGGTTGGAGCCCCACGAGGTGCTGGTGGTGGATGTGAAGGTGTCAGGCATGACTGCGTCTCCTCAATTTTCTGATGATGGAACGTTCGATTCAGAGCACGTAAATCAGAAGCAGCGCGACGTAGGCCAGCGGGAACAGGAAGGCCGAGGCCCGATCGAGCAGCTTCTGCACATTCTCCTTGCCGGCGTACCCGAGGTTGATGGCCACGATCGTCTGCAACGTCGCGCCGAAAATGAAGCTCGAGCTGAGGATGATCACCCGATCCGACATCGTGGTGGCGTTCGTGTCGGGGAGCATGGCATTGATGGCAAAAGTCGCCGCAGCCGCCGCGAACACGGAGCCCACGCAGAGACTGATGCGCGGCCCCGTTTCCTTGGGACGGATCCAGAAGGCCAGCCAGGAAATGATGGTGGCCACGAAGATCGTGAAGAACACCTTGAAGATGCGGCCGACGTGCCCCGGACGTCTGATCTCCACCGTCGACACGAACCTCGAGTATGACGTGGCGTTCCCCTTCGGAACCGATGTGTCGCCGTAGTTGGTGGCGTATTCGTGCGTGGTCACCGATGCCGATGTCCCTTTGACGAGCCATCCCGGCACTTCGACGGTGGGACTGGCGGCGCTGTTGATCGTGTCCGGCACGTAGACGAGCAGATTGTCCTCGTTCTCGTTGTCCTCGATCTCCAGCGTCAGATGGTGGTCGTCGAGCGGGTACCGGCGCAGGTCCCAGAACTTGGTGATGGTGGCCAGGATGCGCGCGGAGGCGTAATGGACACCGCCTCCAAGATCCTTCTTTACGATGCCGGTGCGCGAGGTGATGCGTCCGTTGGCCAGGTCGAAGGTATCGAATGGCTTGAGGTCGCCTTTCCAGCGAAACCAGATGTAGAAGTCAGCCGTGAACTGGTTGCCCTTCAGGTCCATGGCCAGGATCTGATTGATGTAGGTGCCTACCTCGACAGGGACCGGCCCCTTTTCGGGCGGAGCGGCAACGGCGGGCGCCTTCTGCTCCGAGGCAGTCGCCGTCGCCGTGACCGGTGACGACTTCTCCCCTGCAACGGGCTTGTCGTCCGCCCACGCCGAAACAGAGACCAACGTAACCGCGCACACGAGCGCGGCAGCGCATCTGATTTTCATGAACCTCCCCCAGGGACCGATGGGCGACACGGTACGCGCCGCCCGATGTCGCGTCAATCGAAGAGTTGGGCGGCAGAAGCGCGTTCCGGTTCCACCTTTGTATGTGTTCCAATGCGAATAAAGATAGCGGCGTTCGCACAAAGCAAGTACCATCGCAAACGCTTGCGCGTTTCCGCAGGTCCCGGAGCGGCAGGCAAAATCAGAAAGAGAAGAGAGAGTCTATCTATGAAGAAGATGTCTGCCAAAGTACTGCTGCTTGCCCTGACGTTCACCACCCTGACCTTTGTTTCTGCCTTCGCCGACGAGCAGTACAAGTTCAAGGTCACCAACAACACCAAGGAAACGATCAAGAAGATCCTCGTGTCGGAAGACGGGAAGAAGTACGGTTTCTTCGACATCGGCAGCGGGATCAAGCCCGGCCAGACCGTCACGCTGGTTTGGGACAAGTCGACCAACAACGAAGACTGCAAGCAGCACGTCAAGGCCGTCTACGCCAGCGGCACGGAGTCGGAGCCGGCGATGTTCGATTTCTGTGACGCCGACGTCGACCTCGAATTCAACGACTAAAGCCTCGCACCGGTAAGGTGGGGTGCATCGACGGCCCCACCTTATGTTCCGCTCTCCCCTTCCAGCTCCGCGATCACCTTCTTCATATCGGCCCACACGTCCTTCTTCGCCGACGGCGTGCGGAGCAGGTAGGCGGGGTGATACGTCGGCATGACTTTCACGCCGTTGTAATCGAGCCACTGCCCGCGCGCCGCGCTGATGCCGTAGGCCTTCCCGGTGAGGCTCTGCAGCGCGAACTTCCCCAGTGTCACGATCACTTTCGGCTGGATGATCTCCACCTGGCGCTGGATATAGGGATGACAGGCCTCCAGCTCGTCGGGCTCGGGATTCCGGTTCTCGGGCGGACGGCACTTGATGACGTTGGCGATGTAGACGTCGTCGCGGGTCAGCTTCATCGCCTTGATGATGTCGGTGAGAAGCTGGCCGGCCCGGCCGACGAACGGCTCCCCCTTCAGATCCTCGTCGCGGCCCGGCGCCTCACCGATGAACATGAGATTGGCATTCGGATTCCCCACGCCGTAGACGACCTGCGTGCGCGATTTGGAAAGCTTGCATTTCTCGCAGACGACGGCGATGGCCTTGAGATCGGCGAGGAGAGACCCGGCCTCGGATTCCGCGTCGTCTGCGGCTTCGCCGCGTTGTCGGTTGTTTGCGCTTCGCGCGTTGTCGGTTGCCGGTTTGCGGACGTCGAGGTGGGTGAAGCCGAGGTCGCGGAGAAGAGTCAGCTCGTTGCGAAGGTCGTCGCTGTTCATTCTGGCGATAGTACTGCGCTCCGCGCGTTGTCTGCGGCTTCGCCGCGTTGTCGGTTGTCTGCGCGTGGCGCGTGGCCGGTTAATTTGCATTTCTCACACGTTCTCCGGAATTGTTCCCTCGAGGGCATTGCAACTCCCTTCGTCGAGAGGTACTGCCGAGAACGAACCGCTCGCACAACTCCAGATCGTCCCAAGTTTCGCCACCAACAGGGTGCAACTGCGCTGCCGTCGAACCACGGACCACGCGCGGCGCGCGGACAACCGACAACGCGGCGAAGCCGCAGACAACGCGCGCAGCGCAGTTACAACCGCTCCACTACAAGATCCAGTATCCGATTCGCGATCACGATCTTCGCCGCGCGCTCGATCTTTGTCGAGGAGCCGTCGCGGGCGATGACGGTTACGGCGTTCTGATCGGAGTCGAAGCCGATGGAGGGGTCGGCGACATCGTTGGCGACGATGAGGTCGGCGTTCTTGCGGACCAGCTTCTCTCTGGCGTTCGACTCGACCGAGTCGGTCTCGGCGGCGAAGGCGACGATGAACGGGCGGGTCGGCGATGCGCCGATGTCCGCCAGGATGTCGGGCGCTTTCTTCAGCGTCAGCGTCGTCTCATCGACGTCTGCCTGTTTCTTGATCTTGTGATCGGCGACGGCGACGGGCGTGAAGTCGGCCACCGCGGCCGCCTTGACGACGATCTGCTGCGAGGGCAAGGCCTCCATCACCGCCTTGTGCATCTCCGCGGCGGTGATCACCCGCGTGAAGGCGACGCCGGCCGGAGCGGGAATGGCGGTCGGTCCGGAGATGAGCGTGACCTTCGCTCCCCTCCTGCGCGCGGCCTCGGCGATGGCATAGCCCATCTTCCCCGAGGAGCGGTTGGAGATGAAGCGCACCGGGTCGATCGGTTCGCGCGTCGGGCCGGCGGTGACGAGGATCGATCGCCCCTCGAGGTCGCGCGTGGCAAACTGCTGCCTGACGAAATCGGCGAGCACGGGCGGATCGGGCATCCGTCCCGAGCCTTCATCGCCGCAGGCCAAAAGACCGCTGTCCGGATCGAGGACGATGACGCCCCGCTCGCGCAGGACGACGAGATTCATCTGCACCGCCGGATGCTGGAGCATCGAGGTGTTCATCGCCGGCGCGACGACGATAGGACCGCGGTGGGCGATGGCATACGTCGAGAGCGCATCGTCGGCGAGACCGACGGCGAGCTTGGCCAGCATGTTGGCCGTGGCCGGCGCGATGAGAAGCAGATCGGCCCAGCGGGCCAGCTCGATGTGATCGACGCCGCCGTGTCCGGAGTCTCCCCACTGTTCGATGATGACGCCGTTGCCGGAGACGGCTGCCAACGACAGCGGCGATACGAACCGCGCGGCGTTCGGCGTGAGGATGACCCGCACCTCGGCGCCGACATCGCGCAGGCGCCTGACGACGTCCGGCGCTTTGTACGCCGCAATCCCGCCGGTGACGCCGAGGACGATGTGCATGGTGGGTGGTGGGTTACTGAGTTGCTGGGTTACTGAGTTGTCGGTTGTCGGTTGGTCGGTTGTTGGTTATCAATTGTCGGTTGTCGGAGATGTGTGCCTTTCCGCTGCTGACTGCCAGCGAAGCTGGCCTAAGATCGTAGCCCCCGGGCTTCAGCCGGGGGAATGCGGGTCATCAATTTTTCCAAGCCCGCTTTAGCGGGCGACAGAGAGGGTGTCGATCTTCGCTCTGTCGCCCGCTAAAGCGGGCTGCCAACCTGGGAATGCCTGTTTACCCCCGGCTGAAGCCGGGGGCTACGATCTTAAGCCGGCTTCGCCGGCTCACGCTGGTCATCAGCGGAAAGCGCTTTTCCGACAACCGAACCGACAACTGATAACTGACAACCGAGAACCGACAACTGATAACTAACAACCGATCACTGACAACCGACAACCGATAACCGACAACCCCAGTAACTCAGCAACCCAGTAACCCGCTACTCCGTTTCCAGCGCCGTGGTCTCTTCTTCCGGCGGCGTGAGCTGCCACTTCACCTGTTTCTTCTCGATCTCTTCCATGGCCACGCGCGTCGGTTTGGTGTGCTTGCTTCTGCTCTTCGGCGCGGATCCCTGCACGAGTTGCTCGGCGCGCTTGGCTACGAGCAGTACGTAACGGAACTTGCTGTCAATGCCCTCTGGCAAACCTTCCATCTCGCTCCTCCTTCAGACGCTCGGCCATCGTGGTGATCGCTTCGAGCGCTGTCTTCGTCTGCAATTTCTTTGCGATGATCGCCGCCTTCAGACATTCGGCGGCGACGTTCAGCTCATCGTTGATGATGACGTAGTCGTAAAACTCTTTGCCGGCGTCGATCTCGTCGACCGCCTTTTGTAAACGCGTCTGAATCTCGTCTTCACTGTTCAGTCCGCGGTCGCGGAGCCGTTGCTCGAGATGGTCGAACGAGGGCGGAAAGATGAAGATGTTGAGCGACCGCGGCTCGAGATCGGCGTCTTCGGCGATCTGCCTGGCCCCCTGATAGTCGATATCGAGGATGACGTCCTCGCCCCGGTCGAGCCGCGCGAGAACCTCGGATTTCGAAGTCCCGTACCGCTGCTCATGAACGAAGGCCCATTCGATAAATTCCCCGCGTGCCACCATGGCCTCGAACTGTTCGGTGGGAACGAAGTGATAACTGCGACCGTCGACCTCGCCGGTGCGGGGCTTGCGCGTGGTGTGCGAGACCGAGAAGTAGAGGGTGATTCCAATCGGTTCGAGCTGCCGGCGGACGGCGTTGATCAGCGTCGTCTTTCCGGCACCCGATGGGCCCGAGACGATGAATAGCGTCCCATCGGGGTGGAAGTTACTCGACATTCTGTACCTGCTCGCGTATCCGCTCGACCTCGGTTTTCAATTCTACAACGAGGGTCCGCAGCGCCGCGGAGCGCGACTTCGAGCCCATGGTGTTGACCTCGCGCAGCATCTCCTGCGAGAGGAAGTCGAGCTTCTTCCCCGCGGCCTCGCCGCCGCTCACGGCCTTCTCGGCCTGCTCGACGTGATGCGCGAGCCGCGTCAGCTCCTCGGCCACGTCGCCTTTCTCGACCATGATCACCACTTCCTGGGCGATGCGGTCCTGGTTGACCTCGACGCCGGCCACCTTGGCGATCTCCTGCACGCGCGATTGGTAGGAAGCCATCAGCTCCGTGCGGATGTCGTCGCGATGCAGGGCCAGCCGCTGCTGCAGCTCGCGGATCGTCTGCAGGCGGGCGGTGATGTCGGTGTGGAGCGAGACGCCTTCACGGACGCGCATGTCGCGCATCTGCGCCAGGGCGGCGCGGACCAGCGCCGCGAGCGCATCGCGCTCCTCCTCGGTGATCTCGGAGTCGATCGCTTCGACCTGGAGGAGATCGGGAATGCGCAGCAGATCGCCGCCGGAGAACGTCGATCCCAACCCGAGCTCCTCGGCGATGGCGCGCAGTTGCGGAACGACGGTGTTGGCGATCTGCGTGTTGATGCGGACGCTGTAGTCGGGCTGCGCCGTCCGCTGCACGCGGATGGAGATGTCGACCTTGCCTCGGGCGAAGGTGTCGGAGGCGAGGGCGCGCACCATGGCCTCCGCTTCCCACAGGTATTCGGGGATGCGCACCGAGGTCTCGAGAAAGCGGTGATTGACGCTCTTGGCGGTGATCGCGACAAAGTAGCGCGCCGAGAGCGCGCCGGCAGCACGGCCGAAGCCGGTCATCGATGTGATCATTCGTTTACCAACCGTTCCGCTTCATCCGCAAGCTCGTTCATGGCGCGCTCGAGGCGTTCTCTCTCCTCGGCCACGTCGGCGCCGCGAGCAACGCTGAGAGGCGGGCCGTAGAGGAAGAGTGCACGCGAGAACGGCATCGGGACGACCATCGAGTCCCACGACCGCAGAAGTTTTTTTTTTGCGCCGCGAAGGCCACAGGCACGATCGGCAATCCGGTCGCCTGCGCCGCGTAGATGACGCCGTCTTTGGCCACGCGCGGCGGACCTTTCGGACCATCGGGCGTGAAGACGATGTTTTTTCCCTCGCGAGCGGCGCGGATCATCTCACGAAGCGCCGGCGTGCCGCCGCGCGTCGACGAGCCGCGGGCGGACTCGACGCCGTAGTGATCGAAGACGCGGGCGATGTACTCGCCATCTTTCGAGCGCGAGATCATCACCACGATCGGCCGCCGATACGCCGAGTGCAGCATCAGCAGAAGATGCGCATGCCAGAAGGCCAGGATGTACTGCGGCTGCGATTCGAGGTTCTCGGCATGGAGGTGACGCACGCGCAGCGTGGCGTGCAGCACGCGAATGAAGATCGATCCCAGCCAGGCTACAAATTTCATTAAGCGATCGCTCCGGTCGGGAGCGCGTCATCGGCGAATTGCAGATCGTACAGCTTGCGATAGATGCCGCGCCGTGCCAGGAGCTCTTCGTGCGGACCTGTCTCGACGATCGCTCCCCTGTCCAGAACCACGATCTTGTCGGCACTACGGATCGTAGAGAGCCGGTGGGCGATGACCAACGTGGTCCGTCCCTGCATCAGACGCTCCAGCGCCCCCTGCACCAGGCGCTCGGACTCGGTGTCGAGCGCCGAGGTGGCCTCGTCGAGGATGAGGATGGGCGGGTCCTTGAACAAGGCCCGGGCGATGGCCAGCCGCTGGCGCTGGCCGCCGGAGAGGAGCACGCCGCTCTCGCCGATCTCGGTGTCGTACCCATGCGGCATGGCCATGATGAAATCGTGGGCATTCGCAGCTTTCGCCGCTTCGACGACGCGCTTTTCGTTCGCATCGTCGAGACCGTAGGCGATGTTGTTGCGCACGGTGTCGTTGAAGAGGACCACTTCCTGCGTCACTAGTCCCATCAGACCGCGCAGAGAGGAGAGCTTCACGTCGCGGATATCGTGGCCGTCAATCGTGATCCGTCCGCCATTGACGTCATAGAAACGCGGCAGGAGGTTGACGAAGGTCGACTTGCCGGCGCCGCTGCCTCCAACCACTGCGACGATTTCGCCCGGCGCGACGTTCAGGTTGACGTGCGTCAGCACCGGCTCGGCCTGGTAGCGGAACGACACGCCTTCGTAGCGGATGCCGGTGCCGACTGAGGAAATGGAGATCGCGCCCGGCCGGTCCTCGACCTCGTTGGGAATGTCGAGCATCCGGAAGACACGCTCGGCGGCGGAGAGCGCGGTGTTGACGGACAGGTTGACCTTGTTGAGTTTCTTGATCGGCTGGTACATGGCCGCGAGCGCGGTCATGTAGGCCAACAACTGCCCCAGGGTCATGGTGTGATTGGCGATCCGGCGATAGGCGTAGGAGAAAACCGCCAGCGCAACGATGCCGGTGACCAGATCCATCACCGGCGAGGAGAGCGCCTGGGTCTTCTGCGCCTTCAGGTTCGAATTGAGGTGGCGTTTGGTGGCGTTGCGGAAACGGAGGATCTCGAACCGCTCCATCGTGAACGCTTTCACGATGCGGACGCCGCGGATCGTCTCTTCGAGCAGCGTGGCCATGTCGGCCATTCGCTCTTGCGAGCGGTGCGTTGTCCCACGAAGACGTCTGCCGAGGTAAACGACGGGGTAGACCATCACCGGCGCGACGACGAACGTAATCAGCGCCAGCTCCGTATCGGCATAGAAGACGAACCCCAGCAGAAAGGCGAGCGTGAGCGATTCCTGAAAGAGATCGCCCATGCGCGTCGATACGGCGGCCTGGATGGCGTCCGCGTCCGACACGATGCGGCTGACCATCTCCCCTGTCGATCGCTCCGAGAAGAAGCGGTGACTTTGATGGATGAGCCTCTCGTACAACTCGTTGCGCAAGTCGCGCACCGTGGACAGGCCCACTTTCTGAAAGGCGTACTCGGAGAAGAAGGAAGCGACGGCCCGCAGCACGAAGACCACCAGCAGCGCCAGAAGGAGCCGCCGGAATTGCGTTTTGCTCCTGGCCGCATCCCACCAGGTGCGAAAGCGATGGTTGGTCTGATCGATGTGGTCGATGATCCAGCCGCGCTTTCCTTCCGGTAGACCGCGTTTGAGCAACTTGTTGAGAATGCCGGCCTTGACCGCTTCCTCGCGTGTCGGATGCGCTTCTCTGGCCGTTGTCGATTGCGGCGCGAGACTGTCGAAGAGCGGCTGGACCAATCCAATCATGGCCGTCTGGGTAACGGCAAAAATGATCATCGAGCCGAATGCGAGCGTCGCCCACGCTTTGTAATGGCGTAGGTAGTGGTAGAGCCTGCGAAGGACCTTCATCGCTTGACGACTTCCATGATTGCTTCGGCAGCGCGTCGGGCCGCGCCGGCATCGCCAAGTTTACTCCGCACCGCCGCAAGCTCTTCGACGACGCGGCCGTAGTTGGCCGGATCGAGCAGCGTGCGCGTCTCCGCGGCGATTCGTTCTCCGTTCACGTCGCCTTGAATCAGTTCGGGGACGATTTGCTTCCCGGCTACGATGTTGATCAGACCGAAATGCGGGATGGTGACGACCATTCTGCCGAGCCAGTAGTTGGCGAGCGAGAGCCGGTACATGACGATCACCGGCGTCCCCAGCACCGCGCATTCGAGCGTGGCGGTGCCGGATGAGGAGAGCGCCACGTCGGCGGCGGCGATGGCTTCGCTGTTCTCCTCCGAGACGATGCGAACGTTTCTGCCGGCGGCGAACCGGTCGATCAGGGCACGGGGAATCGTCGGCGCCTGAACGACGCAGGCGTCGATGGGGCGCTGGCGCGCCAGCACATCGACCGCATCGAGCATCGGCGGCAGCAGTGACACGACCTCGGCGCGCCGCGAGCCGGGGAGCAGCGCGATGCGGGTGACGCCGTCCTCTTTCAGCGGACGCTTGATGTGCCCGATCTCTTCGATGAGCGGATGGCCGACGTACGCCACCTCGATGCCGTGCTCCCGGTAGAAGGTCTCCTCGAACGGAAAGATGACGATCATCCGGTCGACGTACTTCGCCACCTGCCTGACCCTGCCGCGCCGCCACGCCCAGAGCTGCGGCGAGATGTAATAGACGACGCGCAGACCGAGCTCCTTGCAGCCGCGCGCCAGCCGGAGATTGAAGCCTGGATAGTCGACGAGGAGCACTATATCGGGCCGCTCGCGTGCAATCTCCGCCAGCAGCTCGTCGTAGATGCGCCGGAACATGCGCAGATGCCGCAGGACGTTGAAGAGGCCGACGATTCCCATCTCCCGGGCGTGGTGGAGGAGGCGCATCCCCTCGCCGGCCAGCAGATCGCCGCCGATGCCGAAGGTCTCGATGGCCGGATCGAGGCGCTTCAGCTCGCGGAGGACTTCGGCGGCGTGCAGATCGCCGGAGGCTTCACCGGCGACGATGGCGAGTTTCATCGATATCAACGCAACGGAAAGGGATACATCGCCCACGCCAGGGCGATCCCGCCGAAAAAGAGCGAGAGGAAGATGAGAAGGAAGCTACGGATCCGCTCGGCCCTCGTCTCTTTCCAGAGCAGCGCGAAGAAGAGGCCCGTGGCGACGGCGTAGAGGAACATCAGCACGATGTGGTTGCGGAGGAGAGTCATTCTTTTCGGCCCTGTGCGATGTCGAAGACGTCGAGCATGAGGAGCAGGTTCATCAATCCGGCCGTGATGGTAAAGGCCGTGCCGTGCTCGAAGGTGATCGAGGTGACGTCGCCGTGCACGCCCATGCCGGCGGCGATCCAGTACATCACCCCGGCGCCGATCGAGCCGAAAGCGGCCAGGAGACGCAGGATCGATCCATTGCTGTGCGCGGTCGTGTAGAGATCGCCGTCGATGGCGATGCCGATGAGAAACATCAGCACGACGATGCAGAAGAAGGCGATGGCGCGGCCTCGGCGTCCGAGGTAGAGATGCCCGGCACCGGGAACGAGATACGCCAGCAGAACGGCAAAGAACGTGCGGCCTTTCATTGGTGGGAGAGTGTGTCCTTTCGGATGTTGGTGAAGTGCGGCAGGAGTTTGTCGTAGGTGACGTCCAGGTCCTCCGGCACGATTCGCGTGCGGGCGGTGACGGTCATGAAGTTCGAGTCGCCGCTCCAGCGAGGGACGATGTGCATGTGGTAGTGGTCGAGCACGCCGGCACCGGCCACCTGGCCGAAATTCATCCCGACGTTGAACCCGTCGGGACGGTAGACGTCCGAGAGGATCCGCTGGGCCTCGGCGGTGAGCCGGATCAGCGCGCGCAGCGAGTCATCGCGGCTGTTGAAGAGCAGGGCATCATGCGCCACCGGCGCCACCATCAGATGGCCATTCGTGTAGGGATAGCGGTTCAGCATCACCAGGGCCTGATCGGTAATGAACAGGGTCAGCGTCGCCCGCGATGTCCTCGATTTCACCGCGTCACAGAAGATGCAGGACGGGTTCTCGCGTCTCGGCGAGGTCAAGTAGGGATACCTCCAGGGGGTGAAGAGGATGTCCATGGGTGGGCGGTAGGTTGTTGCATTTCTGGAGACAAAGCGGAAATGTTGAATGTTGAATGTTCAATGATGAATGTTGAATGAATGTCTCTCGCTCTCATTCAACATTGAACATTCAACATTGAACATTCAACATTTGCTTTTCAAACGCCTTCGCCACCCTCCGACGGAGCTGCAGCCGCTTCCATGACCTTGTTGATCAGCTCCTTCAGCTCCTTGCCGGGTTTGAAGTAGGGGATCTTCTTCGACGGTACTTCGACTTTCTCGCCGGTCTTGGGGTTACGGCCGGTGCGCGACTTGCGGCTGCGCAGGCGGAAGCTGCCGAAGCCGCGGAGCTCGATCTTCTGGCCTGAACGGAGAGAGTCGACGATGGAATCGAAGACGATGTTGACGATCGTCTCGGCCTGTTTCTTCGTGAGCTGGACGACGCGCGCGACCTCGTCCACCAGCTCCGCTTTGGTCATCACGCCCGCTTTGTCCTCGATCTCTTCTTCGGGTTCCAGGTGATCCAAAGGTGCCTCCTCATTCATGACGCTCACCACTGAAAGAGAAACCGCGGACGGCGGGTGAGAATGCGGCTGATGGCGGTCTCCGTATCGGAGTCGTCGCCGGTCAGCGCCTCAAAAAAACCGCGTGTCCGTTTCCTCGGATAGATGGTTCCGGGCCTTCCGCGGATGCCGCCGAGCTTGCCGGCGACGCGGATGGCGTCGTCGAGATTGCCGAGCTGGTCGACGAGCTTGAGCTCGAGGGCCTGCTCGCCGGTGAAGACACGGCCGTCGGCGATTCTGCCGACGTCGGCCTCGCTCAATTTGCCTTTGCGCCCCGCCGCAACCGCGCGGACGAACTGCGAGTGCAGTTGCGTGACGATGGACTGGAAATAGGCGCGCTGGGCGTCGGTGAGATCCTCGTACGGCGAGCCTGCCGCCTTCATCGCGCCGCTGGTGATGGTCTGCGGCTTCACCTTCGCCCAGGCCAGCAGGTCCTTGGTCTCCATCCACTGCAGGATGACGCCGATCGAGCCGGTGATGGAACCGGGATTGGCCACGATGCGGTCGCAGGCCGAGGCGATGTAATAACCGCCGGAGGCAGCCACGCTGTCGAGCGAGGCGATGATCGGCTTGCCGCTCCGGGCGTGGACGTTACGGATCTCCTCGTAAATCTCCTGCGACGGCGCGATCGCTCCGCCGGGGCTGTTGATTCGCATGATGATCGCTTTGACGCTCGAGTTCCGCGCATAGCGGTGCAATGCATCGATGGCCTCGCGCGAGCCGAAGATCTCGCCGTCGATCGGGATGATGGCCACCTTGTCGCCGAAGACGTCGCCGCGGGTGGTGGCGTCGTCGTTGGCCATGGCCATGATCAGAACGACGAAGAGGAAGATGCCGCCGAAGACGACCAGACAGCCGGAGAACGCTCCGAAGAAGAACAACCCCGCCCGCGACTTGCGCGGTGACGCTGCAACAACCGGCGTTGCGATGGGCTCCGCCACAGGGTCACCGGGGGCCGTTACGGGATCGAGCTCTGTCATGGGATCAGCCTTGCGGCGTGGTCTCCGGAACCGGAGGCCCCTCTTCTTCTTTTTCTTCTTCTTCGGCGGCCGGGCGATGCTCTTCCGCCGGCGGAGCCGCGGCCGCATGTTCGGCGATCTCGGCCTCCGTCAGCGCCGCGACGTCGCGCGTCGACAGGCCGATCTTCTTGTCGGTCCAGTCGATCTTGATGATGCGCACGCGCACCGGTTCGCCGACGGTAAAGTTCCTGTCGAGCTTGGCCTTCGGATCGCGCGAGATCTCCGAAATGTGTGCCAGCCCTTCCACGCCGTCGGCCACGCGGACGAAGAGACCGAAGTCGGTGATCTTGGCCACGTTGCCGATCACTTCATCGCCGACGTTGTGCGCCTTGGCGAAGTTGTCCCACTCGTTCGGCAGGAACTCTTTGATCGAGAGCGACAGCCGCTGGTTCTCGCCGTCGACGTTGATGACGCGCGCCTGCACCGGGTCGCCCTTCTTCAGCACCTCGTTGGGATGCTTGAGGCGGCGGTTCCACGACATGTCGGAGATGTGGATCAGTCCGTCGATGCCGTCCTCGACTTCGACGAACGCCCCGAAATCGGTGAGGTTGCGGACTTTGCCGGTGATCACCGCGCCGATCGGGTATCGCTCGGCGATGGTGTCCCAGGGGTTCTGTTCGAGCGCTTTGAGGGAAAGCGAGATGCGGCGGTTCTGGACGTTGACGTCCGTCACGACCGCGTCGACTTCCGCCCCCATGGTCAGCAGCTTGGACGGGTTGCGGACTTTCTTGGTCCACGACATCTCGGACACGTGGATGAGTCCTTCGACCCCCTCTTCCAGCTCGATGAAGGCGCCGTAATCGGTGAGCGAGACCACGCGGCCGTGGACTTTCGAGCCGAGCGGATAACGCTGCACGACGTCGGTCCACGGATCCTGGGTCTTCTGTTTGTAGCCGAGGGAGACCCGCTCGGCGGCAGGGTCGAATTTCAGGACGACCACTTCGATCTCGTCGCCGACGTTGAAGTATTCGGAGGGATGGTTGACGCGCCCCCACGAGACGTCGGTGATGTGGAGCAGCCCGTCGACGCCGCCGAGGTCGACGAAGACGCCGTAATCGGTGATGTTCTTGACGGCGCCGTGCGTGTGCTGCCCTTCCTGGAGCCGGCTGAAGGTATCGGCCTTCGCCGCGGCCTGTTCGACTTCGACGATGGCCCGGCGCGAGAGGACGATGTTGTTCCGTTTCTTGTCGAATGAGACGATCTTGAACTTGTACTCGTGACCGCGCAGGGAATCGAGGTTCTTGACCGGCTTGGTATCGATGAGCGATCCGGGAAGGAAGGCCTTGACGCCGCCGACGTCGACCGCCAGGCCGCCCTTGACCCGTTCGACGACGCGGCCGGAGATCGGCTCGTCCGCCTTGAAGGCGGCCTCGATGCGGTCCCAGACCAGCATCCGTTCCGCTTTCTCGCGGGAGAGAACGATGTAGCCGCTGTTGTTCTCGAGGCGCTCGATGAAGACATCGAGCTCATCACCGGGCTTGACCGTGATCTGGCCGTCGTAGCCGGTGACTTCGTGGACAGGAAGAACGCCTTCAGACTTGTAACCGATGTCGATCACGACTTCGGTGCCAATCACTTTCAGGACGCGTCCGCGGATGATGTCGCCCTCGGCGAAGTTGGACATTTTCCGGTCGTACATGTCGAGCAACTCGTCCATGCCGAGACCTTCCAGGTCGTTTGAGTTCGTCTCCCCCCCTTTTCGGAGCGGTTGTTTCGGGTTTTTTGGATCGTCACTCGACGGCATGAAACGGGATACCTCCTGGATTTCCGGCGCATCCGCCCGGAAGGCGCATCGTGGCGTAAATTGTTGATACTAGTCGAAATGCGGAGTTTAGTGGCGACGCTGGAGAGGAGTCAAGGAATTACGGGCGGAGTCGCATCCCGACGGTCCGCGAAGCGGGCTTGTCAGGATTGGGGGGGTGTGCTCGCGCACACAACGATTCGCTGGACCACCTCGCCGATCGTCAAATCCGAGGTGTCGATGACGGTGTAGGTATCGTCGTAACGGAGGGGGGAGTCGCTGCGGCTGGAGTCCTGCTCGTCGCGGGCGACGGTGGCCTCGAGGATGGTCTGGTAGGGAACCTCTTCCCCCTTTGCCAGAAGCTCCTCGTACCGGCGCCGGGCGCGAATCTCCGGACGGGCGGTCAGGAAGAACTTGTAGGGCGTCTCCGGAAAGACCTTCGTTCCGATGTCGCGACCTTCCAACACTCCCCCGCCGCGGCGCCCGAGCTCCTGCTGGAGCCGGACCAGGACGCGGCGCACGGCCGGAACGGCGGAGACGTTGCTCGCCGCCATGCTCATCTCCGGCGTGCGCAGGAGAGCGGTGACGTCCTCTCCGTTGAGCAGCACGCGCGGTGTTTCCCCTGGGATGAAGTCGATGCGCACGCGCGAGGCCAGCTCTTCCAGCTTCGTTTCGTCACGGGTATCGATCCCTTCCCGCGTCGCGGCGAGAGCAAGCGCGCGGTACATGGCCCCGGTGTCGATGTGCGGCAGGCCGAGCGCGCGGGCGACGAGACGGCTGGTCGTTGTCTTGCCGACGCCGGACGGGCCGTCGATGGCGATGATTTTCATTCCGGGACGGCCGGCCGCAGCGGTTGCTCTAGCCGACATCTCTCACCATCTGTTTGAGCACCCTGTCATTCCGTTCCGCCGAGGGTTGTCCCTGAACCGCGTACCACTTCGTTTCGTCGAGAGTCCTTCTCCCCCCGCGGTTTTTTGCGGGGGGAGAAGGTGCCGAAGGCGGATGAGGGGGGCGTTTCACGAGAACGTCATTCGCGCGCCTTCGAGCGTTTTCGCACCAGCGTCGGTAAATCGCCCATATCTCGTAAAGCGCCCCCCTCATCCGGCTTCGCCACCTTCTCCCCCCGCAAGAAACCGCGGGGGGAGAAGGGCTCTCGACGAAGGGAGTTGAAATGCCCTCGAGGGAGCAATTCAAGTGAGCATGTGTGAAATGCAGGCGAGGTGACAGGCTGACGGCAATTCCATTCAACGTGTGAGAAATGCGGGCTAGTAGGCTGAGGTCAGGCTCGTCAACCATCGCCGTCTCTCCATCCAGCAACGTCTGCGCCCTAGCGGCGTGCGCTGCTTCGCGAGGGGCGGGCGCCGGCGCGGCGAACGGGAGCTTTCTTGCCGCCGGTTGACTTGCTCGCCGTGCCCTTCGCGCGCGGCGTGGCCGGCCGCGGCGACGGCGTGCGCCGCGTGGAGCTGCGCGCGGGAGCCGTTCGCGACGCGGTGGTCCGCGATTTCGGACGCTTGGCGGCCGAGCGCTTCGCCGCCGTCGGACGTTTCGCCGCAGTTGCCGGTTTCTTCCGCGAGACCGGACCGGCGGCGACGCGGCGTTTGGCCGGCTTCTTCAGCTCCTTCATCGTCTCCAGCATCTTCACTTCGTGCCTGGTCAGCTCCCGCCAGACGCCGGGAGTGAGCTTCGGATCGGAGATGGGGCCGATGGCGACGCGGCGCAGTTTCGAGACCGGATGGCCGACGGCCTGGAACATCTTGCGGATCTGCTGGGTCCGTCCTTCGCGCAGCTTCACCTCGAACCAACTGTTTCCTTCGTCATCGCGCTTGCCGGTGGTGCGCATCCGCTCGATGTCGCACGGGAGCGTGCGCTTGCCGTCGATGGTGATGCCTCGCCGCAGCTTGTCGACCAGGCGCTCTTCCGGCACCCCGCGCACTTTGACGCTGTAAGTCTTCACCGAGCCATGCGTCGGATGCGAGACCTTGAAGGCCAGCTCGCCGTCGTTCGTCAGCAGGACCAGCCCCTCGGAATGAAAATCGAGGCGGCCGACGGGATAGATGCGCTCGCGGATTCCGCGCACGAGGTCGATGACGGTGCGGCGGCCCTGCGGGTCTTCCACCGTCGTCATCACTTCTTTCGGCTTGTAAAGGAGGATGTAGCGATGGGGCTCGGCCTTGGTGATCAGCTTGCCGTCGACCTTGATGTGGTCGCGGTCGGGGTCGGCGCGCGTGCCGAGCTCGGTGACGACGCGCCCGTTCAGCGTGACGCGTCCCTCCCGGATCATCGCCTCGGCTTCACGTCGCGACGAGACGCCAGCGTGGGCGATGATCTTCTGCAATCGCTCTTGTTGCATCACTCTGATTGGTCGTTGACGACACCGGATTGTACCTCGTTCATCGCGGGCCGCGCGTCTTCTCCCTCCGCGTTTTCGATCGCGCCGCGTTCATCGCCCGCGCTCAGCTCCGCGTTGAGGGCGTCGTCGATCTGTTCGCCCTGCTCCAGCGGAACCTCGACGCCCTCCGCGATCGGCGTCGATTCGATGGCCAGCACGAGGTCTTCGTTGATCTGTTCGCCGATGAGATCTCCGAACTCTTCGAGCCGCGGCATGTCGCGGATGTCGTTCAGTCCGAAGTGGACGAGAAACTCCCGCGTGCTGCGGTAGAGGAACGGGCTGCCGACGACGTTCTTGCGCCCGGCCACGCGGATCATGCGCCGCTCGAGCAGGGTGCGGATGGTCTGGTTGGAGTTGACGCCGCGGATCTCCGAGACTTCCGGCGCGGTGATGGGCTGGCGGTAGGCGACGATGGCCAGCGTCTCCAGCGCGGCGATGGAGAGACGGTTCTCCCCTTTCTTGGCGAAGTACTTCTTGAGGATCGGGTCATGTTCCGCGCGCGTGGCAAAGCGCCAGCCGCCGGCGGTCTGCTCGAGCATGAAGCCGCCCTGGCTGGCGTCGAGAGCACGCTTGATCTCTTCGAGCTGCTCCACGACCGCTTCCCTCCCCTCGTCCGCAAAGGCCTCGGCGAGCTCGTCGAGCTTCACCGGCTCGTTGCTGACGAAGAGGATGGCCTCGAGTGCGGCCCGTAGTTCCGTAGGTTCCATTGCCATGTCTTGATTCACCACCACTAACTTTGATCGAAGACCGAGAACTGCGCCTCATCGATCGTTGACTCTGTCTTACCGATCAGGATCTCACCGAAATTCTGGCTCTGTTTGAGTGAAATGCCGCCGAGCCGCACCAGCTCCAGCGTGCCGAGGAAGATGGCGATCAACTCGTTGCGGTCGCGCCCTTCCAGAAACCACTGCAGGCGGATCGGCGATTTCTCCTGCAGCGTGGCGTAGAGCTCACGCATCTTGTCGGAGATCTTGTGGACCATCCGCTTCAGCTCGATGGCCTGCGGGTGGTTCTGCTTGTAACGGTTGAGCGCGGAGCGGAAGGCGTCGATGAGATCGAAGAGACCCACTTCGCTCATGTCGATCTCCGAGGCGTCGGTGCCCGGAATCGGAGTGGCCGGCCGCGGCCAGACGCCCATGCGAAGAACGTCGAGCTCCGCGAACGACTCCGCCACCGCTTTGAAACGCTGGTATTCGAGCAGCCGGTCGACCAGCTCCTTGCGCGGGTCTTCGATCTCCGCTTCTTCGTCGTGCGGCAGGAGCATCTTCGACTTGATGTGGATCAGCAGCGCCGCCATGTAGATGTAGTCGGCGGCGACGTCGAGGCTCAGCTCCTCCATGGCATCGAGGTAGCCGGTGTATTGCTCGGTGATGAGGGCGATGGGGATGTCGTAGATGTCGATCTTGTGGTGCTTGATGAGGTGCAGCAGCAGGTCGAGCGGTCCGTGAAAGGAAGGGAGGTTGACCTTGAGCGCGCCGGCGCTTTCATCCTGCTCGTCGGCGGGACGATCGTCGGCCGGCTGCGCGGCAACCGGTGTCTCTTTCTCTTCGTCCGCCATCGTCGTCGTCGCCATTTCAGAGTCCGGGGTAGTTGATTTTGACCGCATCGCGCACGAGCTGCATCGTCTGCTGCGCGCGCTCGCGGGCTTTGCGGTTGCCGTCGCGCAGCGCGTCCCAGACGATCGACGGATCGCGGTCGATCTCTTCGCGCCGCGCCCGGATCGGCCGCAGCGACTCGATCATGATCTCGGCCAGCAGCTTCTTGTCATCGACGCAGCCGATCTCGGCGGCGCGACACTCCCGGTCGACGCGCGCGATCGTCTCCTCGTTCGAGAAGAGCTTGTGGAACTGGAAGAGATTGCAGATGTCGGGATTGCCGGGATCCTTCCTGCGAATGCGGTTCGGGTCGGTGAACATGGTCATCACCAGCGCGCGGATCTCGTCGGCGCTGGCGGTGAGGCCGATGGTGTTGTTGTACGACTTGGACATCTTCCGGGCATCGAGACCGGGCACCTTCGGCGTTTCGGTGAAGAGCGGCTGCGGCTCGGGGAAAACATCGCCGTAGACGTTGTTGAAGCGGCGCACCACCTCGCGCGAGAACTCGAGGTGCGAGGCCTGGTCTTCTCCGACCGGAACGAAGTTCGCCCTATAGATAATGATGTCGGCGGTCTGCAACAGCGGATATCCGAGGAAGCCGTAGGTGTTCAGATCCTTGTTTTCGATCTGCTCCTGCTGGTCCTTGAACGTCGGCACGCGCTCGAGCCACGGCAGCGGCGTGATCATCGAAAGGATGAGATGGAGCTCGGCGTGCTCCTTCACCTCGGACTGGATGAAGATCGTGGCCTTCTCCGGATCGATGCCGGCGGCCAGCCAGTCGGCGACGGCGTCGAAGGTCGATTGGGCGATCTTTGACGTATCGGCGTAGTCCGACGTCAGGGCGTGCCAGTCGGCGACGAAGTAGTAGCAGTCGAACAGATCCTGCAGACGGACCCAGTTCCGGACCGCGCCGAAATAGTTGCCGAGGTGGACACGGCCCGTGGGGCGGAGGCCGCTGAGGACGTACTGGGGTACTTGGCTCAATGCTGACTCGTGGCTCGATGGGGATTTGGCGCGATTCACACCGCGTCGCAGCACGCGCGCCAGTTCAAAGGACGGCGCAGTGTAGCAGATGTGAACGACGGCGCGGATGCGCGATCGCGGACTCAGCGAGCAGGCGTACCGGACGATCGAGCAGAAAAAGGCGTCAGCGAAGAAACGGAAGCGCCAGCGAACGCCTTCCTTCGCGGCTTCGCGCCTTCGCGTGAGAAATCCCGGCTCGGATTGAGGGTCACGACGGCGGAGAGGGCGCCGCGGGCTCGGGCTCGAGGGTCACATCGACCTCGCCCGGCACCTGCTTGAACGCGCCGCCGCTGCGCTCGTCGATCTTGTTGGCGGGGATGGCCGCTACTGCCGTTGCCGCGGAGTAGCTGGCAGCGGCGACGGCATCGGGGTTCACGTTGATCATGTCGCTGGTCACCCAATAAGAAAGCATGCTCGCGATGATGCCGATCGGCGCCGCGGCGACCCTGTTCGCTGTCGTCGCGCGCGAGAGCTGCCGCTGGAACTCGATCCGCTTTTCGACGTAGCCCTCTTTGGCGATGGTAATGCTGCACGGAGCCGCCGATCGTTGAACGGTAATGACCGTCGGCGTCTCCCCTCCATAAACCGGGGCATTCCCGCATTCGACGGATACGACCGCCCCCACCGGCGTCGACCGCACTGGAATCTTTTCGGTCGTGTCGTTGACCATCGTGGCGCAACGCGAGGCAGCGAGGACGACGGCGGCAGCAAGCAGTGCGCGTTTCATGGCCAATATGGTAGCGCGAAGCGGGCGGTGCTGTAGCGTAGCAAGCGTACTAAGTGCCAGGCGCGGAAGCGTTAGGCACAGCGAGCTTCCCGGTAGCGTAAATCATTCAAGATCTTTCACTTAGGAAGGATAAGGTGCCACTGCCAGGCGGTAATAAGGCGGAAACAACGGTTGCGATGCCGCAACCAACGTTTGCGATGGCGCAAAGAATGTTTGCGATGCCGCAACCGGCACTTGCGATGTCGCAAAGAATGTTTGCGATGCCGCAACCGATGCTTGCGATGCCGCAAAGACTGATTGCGATGCCGCAACCGACGCTTGCGATGTCGCAAACAATCTTTGCGATACCGCAAAGGATGGTTGCGACACTGCCAAGAATAGTTGCGATACCACCAAGCAAGATTGCGATGCCGCAATCCGCGATTCCGATATCGCAAAAATTCGCGAAGCCGGGCAGGCCAGGGGCGATCAGCATGCCACGCCCAACTGATGCCGCGTATCAGTCAGTACCTCACCGCCACAGGGTTGCTGGGTCTCGCGGTCGGGCGTACCCAGCAACCCTCCCACCGCTACGCCGCCGGCGGCGCCGGTTCCGGTGTTCCTGTCAACTGGCGTTGCGCCATCGCGGCCATGCCCATCAGGCCGCCCATCCCCATCGATTCCACGGCCGTCGACGGGACGATCATCATCGCCCCCTTCTCTTTGAGGCCCTCGTAGAGCATGTTCATGGCCCGGAGATGCAACGCGGTCGGGTTGTCGTGATACGAGACCGACGCGGTCTGGAAAAGCCTGGCGATCTCCACCTCGGCCTCGCCGAGGATGATCCGGGCCGCTTTCTCGCGCGTGGCCTGCGCCTCGCGCGACATCGCGTCCTGCAGGGCGTCGGGGATGATCACGTCGCGCATCTCCACAGACTGCACGGTCACGCCCCAGGGATTGCAACGGGCGTCGATCAACTCCTGCAGTTGCTCTTCGATCTTCTCCCGGCCGCGCAGCAGATCGCTCAGCGACGTGCGGCCGATGATGTCGCGCAGCGCCGTTTGCGCCGCCCAGCTCACCGCATCCTGATACTGCTGCACTTCCAGCGCCGCCTTCTCCGCGTCGTAGACCATCCAGAAGAGGACGGCGTCGACGTTGACCGGCACCGTGTCCGAGGTTAGCGTCTGCTCGGCGGCGAAGCTGGTGGTGATCACGCGCTGGTCGATCCACGACGACACGCTGTCGATGAACGGCACGATCCAGAAGAGTCCCGGCCCGTGCAGTCCGATGAATTTGCCGAGGCGCAGAACGACCGCCTTCTCCCACTGCTTGGCCACCTTCGGCGATTGCATCAGAACGAGTCCGAGAACGATTCCGCTGATGATCCACGCCGGATTCTCCGTGACGATGACACCGGCCAGTCCGATGAGCACCGGAACGAAGAGGACGAAGACCGCCACGATGTTGGGACGCGGCGGATTTCCGGGGCGATTGCGTTCTCTGGGGGGGATGGTGATACCTAACATGATCAGTTCTCTCCTTCCTTCAGTCGCCGCGTGAGCTCTTTGATGGCCTCGCGCGGCGAATACCCGAGGGCTGCGGAATCCGTGAGGAAGCGGTCGATGTGCGCGGCCAGGCGGCGCTCGCGATGCCCGGCGTGCGACGACTTCGGCACCGAGTCGGCGATGAACGTCCCCACCCCGCGCCGGGTAATCAGCACCCCTTCCCGCTCGAGCGTGAGGTAGACCTTTGCCACCGTGTTGGCATTGACGCGAAGGTCGACCGCGAGCTGGCGGACGGTGGGCAACTGGTCGCCCGGCCGCAACCGTCCCGTGGCGATGGCGACGCGAATGCCGCGCTCGAGCTGCGCGTAGATGGGCGTTCGGTCGTTGGCATCGATGGAGATGGGGGCGGTCATTCGACTGTCCACTTGTACTACTAATTTAGTACATGTGTGACGAATGTCAAGAGGGACGGTGTCAATTTTTATTGACATGCGTAAGGACTTTGGCCTACAAGGAGTACATCCACAATAACTTTGTAGGACTGATCCATTCAACCTGGAGAAACTCTCATGAAATGCCTCCGCGTGGTTGCGGCACTTGCCGTGTTTTTGTTCGTCGCACGTGCATCGACCGCCACCTGTCCGACGACGGCGCCCACGTTCTCCCTCGTTGTTTCGTTTGCAGGTGTCAATTGCGCCAGCAGCCTCGGTGGCGGAAACTGCGGAATCGGGCAGGCCGTGGAGTTCAACGCTGTGTGGGCAGGCTTCGGGGACCCCCCTCAGCCGTGTGACGTCATCACATGGAACTTCGGCGATGGCATGTTGGAAACGGAAGCACCAGGCGTCATGAACGCAACGCATGTCTATGCGTCGGCTGGAACGTATCCCGTGACCCTGTCGGTCACGAACTCCCTCGGCACGAGAACGTTCTTCGTCTCAACGCCCACGGTTAGCGTCGCAAATGGCTTCATCCAGTTCGCCAATTGTTGTGGCATAACGGCGAATGAAGGTTCGGCGGCTTCCTTTGCCGTGCAGCGTACGAGCAGCGCGGGCACCGCCTCGGTTCATTACGATACGGGCGACGGAACCGCGACCGCCGGTCACCAATACGTGGCCACCTCAGGAACCGTGACATTCGCGGAGGGTGAGACGCAGAAAGTCGTCAGCGTACCAACGATCGACGATGGCTCCTTTCATCCTAACCTCTCCTTCCGCCTGACGTTATCGGCTCCCACCGGTGGGTTTCTCCTGCGGAGCATCGATCAGTTCGCCACGATCATCGATGGCGATCCCCGCCCGATCGTGGGATTTGAATCAACAATCGTCACGGTTTCCGAGAGTGTTGGCTCGGCGACTCCACGAATCCTCCGCACAGGCGACACAAGCACAGTCGTGAGCGTGTCCTACTTCGTGCAGAACTCATCCGGGAACGCAACCATCCAATCCAGCGGAATCGTCACATTCTTCGAAGGCGAAACTTCCAAGACCATCCCTGTCCCCATTTTGAAAACCGACACGTACGATGGCGACCGCAGTGCCTTCGTCTTTCTTTCGAGTGCGACCAACGGCGCAACCTTTACGGGATCCACGTCTGCGCTCATCACTGTAAAAGACGATCAACCGGAGCCGGTCGTTACGTTTGACAATGTCTCCGTCACGGAGGGAAACAGCGGTACGAAAACGGTGAATGTCGGTATCACCCTGTCGAATCCGGCGGGGTTCGGCATATTCGTTCGGCCAGTGCTCGTCGACGGAAGCGCTCACCAATTTCGTGATTTCAACTTCGTCGGGAACAGCGTCAACATTCCGGCGGGACAGACAACGGCCTCGTTTCCGGTTCAGATTCTCGGCAACAAGACGGTGGAGATCAACAAGCAGTTCACGATCAACGGCACGGTGACCCGGGAGTGCTGCACGTTCGTGTCGTGGCATACCCAGCCGGGAACCGGAACCATCCTCAACGATGATGCGGGCCTCGCGCCGGCCCGGCTGAGCATGGCCCTTGGCGATACCCAGCAATTCACAATCAACCTTGGCGCCGCTCCAGACACGACACAACTATTCGCGCTGTCATCGTCAGACCCCTCCGTGGCCACCGTTCCGGCATCGGTCAGCGGCAGCACACCCTTCATACCGATCGATGTCACCGCGAAATCGGGCGGCGTGGCGACGATCACGGTGAGCCTTCCAGCCGCCTATGGTGGCGGGACATTGACCGAAGAAATCTACGTCTACGAGGGAGCGGTACTGATCCTGTCGCCCAGCTCGATCTCCCTTCCCGTGGGCGGCACGGCCACGATCTCCGCGTCGATGAGACCAACCCTTGGCGTGCCCGAAGGGGCATCGCTGAAGGGCACCGGACCCGGCAAGGTCACCATTCCCGATCGCGTGATCGTCGACGCGGGCCAGACGTCCACCTTCACGATTACCGCCGTCCAGCATGGCCACGTCGAGCTGGTGGCCACGCTCGGTGCCAACCGCGGCAACGCACAGGCATTCGTCAGCATCGACGTCACCGATCCGCCCACGAGCCCCGCCATCACCCAGGTCGTGCCGACAAACGGTCCGGCGGCCGGCGGGACGGCCGTGACCCTCAATGGTCTCAATCTGCGCAATGACTGCACCATCAGCGTCGGCGGCGTTCCGGCGGCGAACATCTCCTTCGTCAGCGCGAGCTCGATGACGGCGACGACTCCGGAACATACCGCCGGTCCTGCCGACGTCACACTCACTTGCGGCACCGACCAGTTCAACTTCGTGAACGCCTTCACCTATCTGGCCGCGGCGCCGACGCTGTCCAATGTCACTCCTTCTTTCGGCACCACCGAGGGAAATACCCTGGTCACGATCACGGGAAGCAACTTCGCCAGCGGCTGCTGGCCGTTCTTCGACGGCATCCCGGCGCGCGCGGCCACGGTGAACAGCCCGGGAACGATGACCGCCGCGACGCCCGCGCACGCCGCCGCGGCCACGGTGCCGCTCGCCCTGCGCTGCAGCGGCGTGTCCGACGCCTCGCTGGTCAACGCATTTACCTACTCGAGCGCCGCCGAGTCGTCGCCGGTGATCACGGCCGTCGATCCTCTCATCGGATCGTCCGGCAAGCCGGTCACGATCAGCGGTGCGCGATTCCGTTACGACGACACGGTCACATTCGATTCCACGCCGGCAACGATCCTCTCGACGTCGCCGGGCACACACGTGGTCCGCATCCCCGATCTGCCGTTGGGCAGGATCAGCATCACCGTAACGGAGCTGCGCGGGAGCGCATCCACCACCGGTCCAATCTTTACGATCGTCGAGCCGCAGCCGCCGCAGATCAACACCATCTCCCCTGCGACGACACGTCCGGCCAACGAAGTGACGCTCGACGGCAGCGGCTTCCGTCCGGGCTACTCGTTCCAGATCGGCGACCAGCCGGCCACGATCCTCTCGCTCACGTACACGCGAGTCGTTCTTCGCGTTCCGCAACTCGCTCCCGGCGCGTATGGCGTCAACATCCTCAACGCCGCGTCGAAGATCGCGGCCGTCGGTCCGCAGGTCAATATCCTTCCTGCCGGCCTTGCCGTGACGATGGTCGTTTCCAGTTGCGCGACGACAGATGGCGGCGCGCAGATGTCGATCAGCGGTACAGGCTTCGCAGCCGGCGCCCTTGTGACGTTTGATGGCGTTGCTGCCGCAAGTGCCACGGTCGCCAATCCGCAGACGATCAATGTGACGCTTCCTCCCTTGTCCGCCGGCACCCCGCGCATCGTCGTCACGAACGCAAACGGCGACTGGGCATCGCTCAGCAACGCCGTCAAGGTAGTCTCGCCGTTCGACCCGAGCGGCTGCTCACCGAGAGCGCGGGGGGCGCGCCATTAGCTACTCGCCGAGCTTCGCCTTCAAGTCGCGAAGCTCGGCGTGTAACTGCGCGACCTGAGTCTCGAGGCGCTGCACGCGGGCGGACATCGGCTCGCTGGCACTCGATGGCGCTTCGTCAGCCGCCGGCTCGTCGGCGACGGCGCCGCCGAGGAGGTGCGCCCAGCGCGACTCCTTCTGGCCGGGGCGGCGCGGCTGCTCGCGGACGATGGCATCGTCGTGAGAGCCGAGCCGCTGCAGCGTGGCCTCGACGTCGTCGATGGCCTCGAAGGCGTGAAGCCGGTCGCTTCGTCCGCGCAGCTCGCCGGACGTCTGCGGGCCGCGCAGGAAAAGCAGCGTCAGGATTGCCTTGGCGGGACGGTCGAGATGCCAGGTGGCGTCGAGGTTGTGGTCCCAGCGCGTAGCCCTTCCGCCCAGTACCTTCCAGACGAGCTTCTCGTCCTGCAGCCGGTCGAGCGCGCGCTGTACTTCGCTCTCGCCCACTTCCATGACCGGCTCGCGGTTCGATTTCTGATTGCAGGCGGCGATGAGCGCGTTGAGCGTCAGCGGGTAGTACTCCGGCGTGGCGAGCTGCTTCTCCATCAGGCAGCCGAGCACGCGGACTTCGATCGGATCGAGCTCGCGCGCCGGAAGCCGGCGCGGTTTGCGCTCGCCATCGAGAGTGGTGACGGAATAGGACATGGCGGAAGTTTAGTGGATGAGTGGATCAGTGGATTAGTGGATCAGTTGATTAGTCGATCAGATCCACGAATCTACTGATCCACTAATCCACTGCATTCACCGCGAACCGCGGTTCTCGCGCCGTCCTTGGAGCGCCGAAATAGTTGTCCACGCGCATGGCCGCCTTCTCCGCCATCGACCGGAACGTCGTCATCTTGCCGCCGAATACGTTCAGCAGGTTTCCGCGCCGCTCGAGACGATAGTCACGAGCGATGGAGCTCGGATTCGCGGCGCGGCCGACAAGAGGACGGACTCCGGCGAACGTCGATGCGATGTCGTCGCGTCCGATCGGCTCGCGAACGTAGCGGTTGAAGCGGGCGATGAGGTAGTCGATCTCCTCGTCCGTCGCCTGGACATGTTCGAGCGATGTCTGGTGCATCACCTCCGTCGTTCCGACGAGCGTGGTCCCTTTCCACGGCAGGACGAAGAAGACGCGGCGGTCGCTGAGCGATTGCAGCAGCATGCCGGCATCGGCGACGCGGTGGTTGAGCACGAGATGCGAGCCGCGAACGAGCGAGAGGCGGTAGCGCGAGCGGATGCGGTTCTCGGCGAGCAATGCGTTCATCCACGGCCCCGCGGCGTTGACCACGAAGTCGAATCGTTCCAACTCGCCGCCGGCGATGGCCACGATCCACTCCTTTCCGCTGCGCCGCAGAGAGAGGACGCGCGTTTGCTCGCGCACCGTGGCTCCTTCTTCGATGGCGGAGGCGACGACGCGGCGCGCCAGCGCGTAATCGTCGGTCTGGGCGTCGCGGTAACTGAATCCGCCGCGCAGTCCGGAACGCACCAGCGGCACACGGGCCATCAGCTCATCGGCGGTCAGCGCCTCGTGCCGGGCGATGTTGGAGCGGCCAGCCAGGAGGTCGTAGAGCACCAGCCCGGCGCGGATCACGAGCCGGCTTCGGGGACTGTCGTCGTAGACAGGCAGAAGGATCTCCACCGGCTTGACAAGGTCGGGCAGATGCTCGAGCAGCCAGGCGCGGTCGCGCAACGACTCGCGCACCAATGCGATGTGAAGATTCTCCAGGTAGCGGAGACCGCCGTGAATCATCTTCGTCGTCGCCGACGACGTCTGCGCGCCACAGCGGCCCTTCTCGAAGAGGGTGACGTCGTAGTCGCGGCGAGCCAGCTCCCAGGCGATCCCCGCGCCGTTGATCCCGCCGCCGATGACCGCGAGCCGCACGAGGACGATCCTACCCGTTTTTCACCCGGCGAAAAGAAGGGGTTCCCAAGTTTTGGCCCGCGGTTTGAAATGCCGAGCCGCAGATGGCCATCGAGCTCGTCCTTCCGGCCGAAGAGGCGCCCGAGGAACCCCGAGGGGATCTGGCGGTCATGCTCACCGGCGGCGGCGCACGGGCCGCGTACCAGGTCGGTTTGCTCAAAGGTCTGGCGCGGCATTTCCCTCGGCTTCGGATTCCGATCATCACCGGTGTTTCCGCCGGCGCGGTCAACGCCATTTTTCTCGCGGCACACGAAGGGACGCTCCGCGAAACGGCGGAACAGTTGGCGGATGTGTGGCTGTCGCTCGAGTGCCGGCATGTCTTCCGCCCCAACTATGCGGCCCTGCTTCCGTTTCGCACGGCACTGAAGGCGATCCTGCCGCCGAAGCTGACGCGGCGACCGCACGGCTTGCTGAATGCCGGGCCGCTGGCGGAGACACTTCGCAGGATTTATCACTGTCCGCAACGCAATCATCCGATCGACGGCATCCGGCGCAACCTCGCCAGAGGCGATTTGAAAGCAGTGGGGCTGATCGGGCTGGACTACACCACGGGACAAAGCGTTCGCTGGTCGCAGGGCCGGTCCATCGACGTGTTTGAAGGGCCGAATCGCCGCAGTGTGTCGACCGAGATCACCGTCGAGCACGTGCTCGCGTCGGCCGCGGCGCCTTTCCTGTTTCCCGCCGTGAAAATCGATCAGAGCTGGTACGGCGACGGCGGCATCCGCCTGGCCGCGCCTCTATCGAGCGCCGTCCATTTGGGGGCGCGGCGGATTCTGACGTTGTCCACCGGCTACCAGCGCTCGCCCGCCGAGGCCGGCAGACCGGTACTGCGAGGGTATCCGCCGGCGGCCCAGATCATGGGACAGCTTTTCAACGCCGTCTTCCTCGATGTCATCGACGAAGACGTCGTGCGCATGGAGAGACTGAACGAGATGATCAGCCAGCTCGATCCTTCCAGGCGGAATGGTTTCCGGCCGATCGACCTCTGCGTGCTCCGTCCGTCGGTCGACCTCGGGACGATCGCACGCGATCATGAAAAGCGCCTTCCCCGCAACATGAAGTTGCTCAACCGCGCCCTCGGTACACGCGAGACGGAGTCCAACGACTTCATCTCCATGCTGATGTTCGAGCCGCACTACACGTCGCGACTGATCGAGCTCGGCGAGAGCGATGTGGCCTCGCGGTTGGACGAGTTACGCACGTTCCTCAGCGAGCCGGCAGAAGCGGCGATCAGGGCGGTGTAGGCAACCCCTACGCCACCGCCGCCGTTTCCCGGTACTGAATCTCGTACAGCTTCCGGTACAGCCCCTCGTGTTGCATCAACTCCTCGTGCGTTCCGCGCTCGCGGATCTCGCCATGGTGGAAGACGAGGATAGTGTCGGCGGAGCGGATCGTGGAGAGGCGGTGGGCGATGACGATCGACGTCCGGCCGGCCATCAGCATCTGGATCGCCTCCTGGATCAGCACCTCGGTCTCGGTATCGATCGAGGACGTCGCTTCGTCGAGAACGAGCACCGGCGGGTTGAAGGCTAGTGCTCGAGCGAACGAGAGGAGCTGCTTCTCTCCCACCGATAACCCGGCGCCGCGCTCACGGACCTCGGAGTCATAGCCATCGGGCAGACGCTGGATGAAGCGATCCGCCTGCACGCGTCTGGCCGCTTCCTGCACGACTTCTGCGGAGATCTTCGGATCGCCGAGGGAGATGTTCTGCGCGATCGTGCCGGTGAAGAGGAAAAAGTCCTGCTGCACGATTGCAAAGAGGGAGCGAAGAGATGTCACCGTGTAGCGCCGGATATCGATGCCGTTGATCAGAATCTCGCCGCTCTGCGGCTCGTAGAAACGCAGCAGGAGGGCGGTCACGGTCGTCTTCCCCGCGCCGGTGTGACCGACGAGCGCGACCCGCTCGCCGTGGGTCACGATGAACGAGACATTCTTCAACACCCACTCCGGCTCGTTGTAGGCGAAGCAGACGTTGCGGAACTCGAGCGACTCGAAATGATCGATCTCCAGAGTCCCCTCGTCGAGGATGCGCCGCGGTGTGTCGAGCGTCTTGAAGATCCGCTCGCTGGCCGCCATGGCCGCCTGGAGGATGTTGTACTTCTCCGAGAGATCGGAGATCGGCTCGTAGAACCGTTGCGCGTATTGAAAGAACGCGATCAGCGTGCCGATGGAGAGCATTCCCTGGATGACCTGGCCGCCGCCGTACCAGACGATGAGCGCCATCCCGATGGTTTCCACCAGCTCCACGACCGGATAGAAGATCGAGTAGTAGAAGACCGAATCGATGTTGGCGTCGCGGTGGCGGGCGTTCAGTCCCTCGAACTTGTCTGCTTCATCGACCTCCCGGTTGAAGAGTTGGACGGTGGCCATTCCCGAGATGTGCTCCTGGAGGAAGGCGTTGATGGCGGCGATGCGGGCGCGGGTCTGGCGGTAGGTCTTGCGCGCGCCGGCGCGGAACCACGCCGATGCCAGGATGATCAGAGGGATGATCGAGAAGAGCACCAGCGCCATCCGCCAGTTCATCCAGAACAGCACGCCGACGATGCCCGCGAGCACGAAGACATCGCCGAAGATGGAGACGAATCCGGCCGTGAACATCTCGTTAAGCGCATCGACGTCGGTGGTGACGCGCGTCATCAGCCGGCCGACCGGGTTGCGGTCGAAGAACTGGATGTCGAGCCGCTGCAGGTGCTCGAAAATCTGTTTGCGGAGGTCGTACATGATGTACTGCCCCATCAGATTCATCAGCACCATCTGCGTGTAAAGCACGGCAAAGCCACCGGCGAGGACGACGAAGTAGAGACCGGCCGCGAGATTGATCCCGCTCATCGGATCGAGCGCCCAGCCGTGCGCCACCAGCCACGCGCCGATACGATGACTGATGCCTGTGACGCTCGCCCCCTGCGACGGCTTCACATAGAGATCGATCGCCACCGCCACGATGGCCGGGCCCGCGATCTCGAGCAACGACGAAAGGATGACCAGCGCGACCGACACCGTGGCCCGAAGCCGGTACGGCCTCAGATAGCGCATCAGCCGCCGCGCAAGATGCGGGTCGAATGCCTTCGCTCCTTCGTCTTCGTGTCGTTCGAATTCCATGGTGTGCTGCGGCTTCGCGTTGTCTGCGCCTGCTTCGCGGCGCGTTGTCTGCGGCTGCGGCCGCGTGGCCCTTGAATCATCGCCGGCTGGTTGGCTATTGACTACGCGCCCGCAGGCGAAGACAACCGACAACGCGGCGAAGCCGCAGACAACGCGCGCAAGCGCAGTTAAGCGATCTCCGCGATCTCCTCCTCCAGGGTCTGTCTTCGATAGAGGTTTGCGTAGTAGCCATCCTGCTCGAGGAGGGTGTCGTGCGTCCCTCGCTCGACGATGCGTCCGTCGTCGATGACGATGATGGTGTCGGCGTCTTTCACCGACGAGACGCGGTGCGAGACGATCAGCGCCGTGCGGCCCTTGCGGATCTCGCGCAGCGCGCGGAGGATCTGCTCCTCCGTATTCGTGTCGACCGCGCTCAGGGAATCGTCGAGGATCAGGATGGCCGGGTCGCGGACGAGAGCGCGTGCGATGGCCGTCCGCTGCTTCTGCCCGCCCGACAGCGTGATGCCACGCTCTCCGATCAGCGTCTCCAATCCTTGTGGGAACGAAGCGACGTCGCCCGCCAGGCCGGCCAGAGCGGCCGATTCCTGAACCTCCTCGGGCGAAGCATCGCGGCGCCCGAAGCGGATGTTCTCGGCGATCGATTCGGAGAAGAGAAAGGTCTCCTGCGGTACTGCGCCGATCCATTGGCGGAGTTGTGACGTCGGGAACGATTCGATCGGCCGCCGGTCGATCAGGATCGTCCCCGGCGGCGGCTCGAAGGTCCGCGTGATAAGCGCCAGCAACGTCGACTTCCCGCTTCCGGTCCGGCCGACGATGCCGACCGTTTCGCCGGGACGGACATGGAGATCGATGTCGCGCAGTGTTGGCCGGGACGAGCCGGCATAGGTGAACGTGAGATGGCGAATCTCGATCTCGCCGCGCACCGGGATGAGCACCCGCTCCCCGGAGTCGGCCTGGACATCGGGCTGGATCGACCACACCTCGTGCAGACGCACCATCGAGGCCATGCCGCGCTGGAAGAGATTCGTTACCCATCCGAGCGCGATGAGCGGCCAGACCATCCTGCCGAGGTAGAGCTGGAACGCGATGAAACTTCCGATCGACAGCGTGCCGAGGATCATGGCCCGGCTGCCGAGGTAGAAGATCAGACAGAAGAGCAGACCGATCATCGCGTGCAGGCCGGGATAGAACATCGCCGTCAGCTTGATGACGGTGCGGTTGCGTCCAACGTATTCGCGGTTCATCGCCGCGAACAACTGGGCTTCCGCGTTCTCCCGTACGAACGCGCGCACCACGCGCACGCCGGCCAGGTTTTCCTGCACGCGCGCCGAGATATCGCCGAAGTAATCCTGCACGGCTTTGAACTTCACATGAATCCGCTGGCCGAAGTAACGCACCATCAGGACGATCACCGGCACCGAAATCAGAGAGAGGAGCGCCATCTCCCGGTTGATCCGCAGCATCATCACGAAGGCGCCGATGACGACGAACAGCGACGAGATCGAATGCATGACAGCCGGACCGATCAGCATGCGTACCGAGGCCAGGTCGTTCGTGGCGCGGGAGAGGAGATCGCCCGTGCGCTGCTCCTGGTAGTAGGCCACCGGCAGCGACTGCAGATGCCCGTAGAAGTCGTTGCGCATCTCATACTCGATGCGCCGCGACTCGCCGATGATGATCCGGCGCTGCAGCAGGAGGAAGAGCCCTTCGCACATCGACGCGCCGACGAGCTCGAGTCCGTAGCGGACCAGCGCCCCGCGCGTGACCGCCTTCGCCAGTTCGTTGACCGCGTTGCCGACGATGAGAGGCTTGAGCAGCGAGAAGCCCGCCGAGGCGATCACACACAGCCCACCGAGCGTCAGAGCCGTTTTGTGGCGGGCGAAGTATCCGAAGAGTCGGCGGAGGGGAGAGGGAGTCGGAGGCAATGTTGAATGTCGAATGTTGAATGTTCAGTGTTGAATGAGGGCTTCGGTCTCCCCCATCATTCAACAATCAACATTGAACATTCAACCTACGTCGGAAGATCCTCGATACGGATGCCTTTGCCCGCGCGAATATCTGCACGCGCTTTGTCAACGCGGCGAAGAAAAGTCTCGTCATGCTCCAGCCGGTAATCGAACCAATCATCTTCTGATCCGAAACCAAGGAGCACGCCAGCCGGCTTGCCGTGCCGTGTGATGACGATCTCCTCGGCCTCCGCCAGATGAAGGTATCGGGAAAGGTCATCCTTGATCTTCGAAAGAGGTATTTTCTTCATTCGAGTGTCCCTCGCTCAGCGAGCCATTCGGCGGCTCGCGCTTTCTCAACCACAGCTAATACATGCACTTCGTCTTCCACGACATCGTAGAAGACTCGAACATCGCCTACGCGCAGGCGATACTGCGGTCGTCGCAGACCTCGCAAGCGCTTGATTCGGCTCTTGCTAACCTTCCTCGGTTCGTGCCGAAGATGGCGCTCTATCGCATCGCGAACCTCAGCTCGAATATGCGCCTCCAACGCTCGGTAGCGCTCACCCGCTTCAGGAGCAAAGGTGATTTCGAAACGCATTCTGGCCAGAGTATAGCTAAAAGTAGCTCCCGGCCGATCTCACCCCTCCTCCCCCACCCGCCCATCCTCATCCTTCAACGGCAGCTTCTTCATCTCCTGCAGCGTGATTCGCAGAACGCTGCCGAGCGTGAAGCCCTGCGGGAAGCAGTGCGGGATGCGGATGCCGGCGCCGCTGAGCTCCAGGAAATCGAGTGGCGGTTTGCGGCGGGCCAGCACGAACACCAGCTTGCGCGGGAGGTCTTCGCGGTCGTCGGCGTTGAGGTGGAGGGGCTGGAGGTAGTAGCCGAAGTGCATCGTGCGCAGAGCGGGGACGCCGCCGGCGAACTCCGGGAGGGTCACGCTCAGACCGAGGGCGCCGAAGATCCAGTTCTCCTGGGCGAACTCGCCGCGCCAGAAATCCTCTTCGTCCGGGGTCAGATGTTCGAGCCGCATCAGCGCACGCGGTCTAGAAATGATGCGAATTGATCGCGGCCGCCATAGCCGACCGTTCGCTCGCGAACGCTGCCGTCCTGCGCGGCGATGACGACCGTCGGGAAGGCGTTGACGGAATAGCGATCCATCAGCCGTTGCACGTTGCCGGCATTGCGGCCGTCCTCGCGCTGGCGATCGATGACTTTGACGGCGATGTAGCGGCCGTTGATCGTCGCCGCAAGATCGGGATCCATGAAGACCTCGCGCTCCATCAGGTGACAGGGGCCGCACCATTCGGCGGAGAACTCGTAGAGGATCGGCCGATGCGACCGCGTCGAGGCGGCCACCGCCTGGTCGATATCCATCCAGTGAACCAGATCGGCGTCGCTCTTGACTGGCGCCTTCCACGAGACGATGCGCGCCACGATCAGCAACACCACGGCGATCGGTAGCCAGATCGGCAATGCTCGCTGCTTGGTCCTATCGAACGTCAGGCTAGTCGGCACCGTAGGGAACCTCCCGCCGCGAGAATATGACGCACGCCAGCAGCAGCGCCACCGAGGCGTTGCAGAGAACCATCACGATCCAGTCGCGGTCGAAGGGGATCATCGGCGTATCGGGAAAAAGATTGCTGTTGATCGTTGCCAGCGCTTTGAGAACGCCGGGGTGCGCGCGCAGGAACGCTCCGATCGTCCCCATCTCCCCGCTCACGGCATTCTTCATCATGTTGAGCAGCCCGGAGATCATCGGCAGAAGGATCTGGGCGGCGATGTAAATCCCGATGTTCACGTACGAGCGTGAGAAGCTTCCGAGGAACGCCAGCAGCGAGCAGACGAACGATACCTTCAGTGCCGAAACCAGCGCCGCCGCCAGCGCGCTGCGCCACTGGATCGACTGTCCGGCGATCAGGCGTCCCACGACGTCGCTGCCGAACATGATGATGATGGCCACCCAGATCGCCAGCACCACACCGGCCACGCGTGCGAGCAGATAGCTCGAGCGGTTGATCGGTTTGCTGAGGATGAGCTGCAGCGTGCCCGACGAAAACTCGGGACCGATGATCTGACATCCGGCGATGAGCGCGAAGAGTCCGATCATCTCGTACGGTGCCGACGGTGCTCCGATGGCGGCCGCCGTGACCACGATGACGATGAGAAGGAGCAGGGCGATGATGTATCCAAGGTGCGCGAAGTGTCTGCGCAGCGTCTCGGCGATCACGACGAGACTCATGCTTCACCTCGGAAGATCGACTCGAGGTCTGCCGTGCGCCGGCGGACGTCGATGACGCCCGCCCCGGTGCCGACGATCCGCGTCACGAGCTGCGCCACGTCGGCCTCGGTGACAACATAGGTCGTCACGACGTTGTCTTTCACGATCGCACCGGCAGCCGCCGCGACCGACGCCGCGTCGTAGGAACCAGGCAGCAGCGTGATGGCAATGAGGATCTTCGCGAGCTCGCGAAGCGCTTCTTCGCGCGCGATCACACCGTCCTTGAGGAAGAGCACACGGTCGCAGACCTTTTCGACCTCGGCCAGTTGATGCGAGTTGAGCAGCACCGCCGCGCCGCGCGCTTTCTCCTCGGCGATGAGATCGCGCACGAGAAAGACGCCGTTCGGATCGAGGCCGGAGGTCGGCTCATCGAGAAAAAGGAAATCGGGATCGAGCATCAGCGCCTGGGCCATACCGATGCGTTGCAGCATGCCGCGCGAATACTGCGAAAGGCGTTTGGTTTCCGCGTCCTTCAGACCGAGGCGCGTGAGGAGCTCATCGACGCGATCGCCGACACGCGTGCGCGGCACACCGGCCAGGCGTGCCATGTAACGCAGGAACGCGCCGCCGGTGGCGCGGCGGTCGAAGTTCATCCGCTCCGGCACGAAGCCGGTGCGGCGGCGCACGTCGAGGTCATCGTTCGAACGGCCGTCGATCGTAATCGAGCCGGCGTCGGCATTGAGGAAGCCGACGATGCACGACATCAGCGTGGTCTTCCCCGCCCCGTTCGGGCCGATGAGGCCGACCACTTCGCCCGGCGCGATGGTGAGGTCGACCCCTTTCAGCACGGGACGCACGACGCCAAAGGGGCGGTACGCCTTGGTCAGCGCTTCGACACGGATTCCGTTCATTGCTGGAGTTTGCGCAACCCGGCCACGATCTCATCGATCTTCGTCTTGTGGAACTGATCGATCGTCCGTTGCAGCTCGCCCTCAGGCGTTTGCGAGAGGTCCTCGGTGTAGACCTTCTTCAGCGCGCCGGCGAGATAGACCTTCGATTCGATGCGCCAGTGGGGCCGCGCAAAAAACTCGGTCTGCACGGTGAGCTTCTTCGGGCCGACGTCGAAGGCGTCGAGGCGGCCCATTGGTTCATTCGCAAGATCCGGCATCTGCGGGGATGATAACAGCGGTCACGGAAACAGCCGCGCGGCGTTCTCCCAAAGAATCTTGCGCGTGACCTCGTCGCTCAGGCCGAGGGCGAGAAAGTCGTCGATGTTCTTCCGCGGCGAGACCACGCCCGGCGACGGCCAATCGGTTCCCCACAGCACTTTGTCCGCCAGGTCGGCAACGCGCGGAACGTAGCGCAACAGCGCCTTCGGCGGGATTCCGGAGATGTCGAGCAGCACGTTGCCGTGACGGCGCGCCAGGAAGAAGGCCGTCTCCCCGTACAGCGGCCGTCCGGCGTGGGCAAGGATAATCGGCAGGCGGGGGAAGTCGTTGGCCACATCGTCGATCGGCATCGGATCGGCGAAGACGTTGCGCGCGCGCGGAAAGACCGAAGTGCCCGTGTGAAACATCACCGGCACTCCCCGCTCCTCGCATTCGCGGTAGATCTCGGCGAGCTGCCACAACTCCCCGTGGTAGGCATTCGGCGCGAAGAGTTGATGCGGCGGATGGATCTTGATCATCCGGATGCCGAGGTCGAGCACGCGCCGGATCTCGTCGCGCACGTTGATCTCATGCAGCGGATTCACGGAGCCGACGGGAAGCAGACGGTGGCGATGATCGCGCGTGAAATTGGCGATCCAGTCGTTGGTCTCCCGGGTGAAGCCCATCACATCCGGTGAGACATAGTTGATGCAGCAGACCCGCTCCACCCCTTCCCGATCGAGAAAGCGGACGACGTTGTCCGCCGAGGCGAGAATGTCCTTCGCGTTCGCATGCGAGGGGTCGGACAGCATCGACAATACCTCTGGCTTGAGCATCTCCCACGGCTGGATGTGGATGTGAACGTCGAAAACGCGCATGAGCCATTATGCGGCTCCGCCGCGTTGTCGGCGCGCAGCGCCACGGAGCGCTGGCGTCTCGCCGGCTGGCTCGGCGGCGTCTCGCCGCTGAGGGTTACAAGCGAATGGATCGGTATGACGTACGCAGAGGCGAGACGCCAGCGCTCCGTTCGGCGCCTAAACCAGCATCACCAACCGCATGCACACGGCGCTGTCGGGACAGGCCCCTCGCAGCTCGGCGGAGCCCAGAAGTTGCGGATGGATCTCGTCGCGATCGATTGGTTTGAAGCCTCGTTTGGCGAAGTAGGGCTGGGCTGTCGTCGTCAGAAGATAGAACTCGCGGATGCCGCGCGAGGCCAGCCGGTCCACAAGCTGACGGACGATGCGTCTCCCGATGCCGCGGCTGCGATGCGAGTCCGCAACGGCAATGGAGCGGATGAGCGCGGCGTACTTTTGTGCCTCGGCACCGCCACAGCCGACGATGTCGTTCCCATCGCGCGCGACGATGAATGTCTTCCAATGATCGTCGATGCCGTCCGTCGGCAGGTCGTTGGCGACCAGGAGCTGTTTGATCACAGGGATGTCGGCGACCGTTGCGCCGCTGATGATGATCTCTCCGTCGCTCATGACGCCGAGGATAGCAACGAGCCCCGCCGGTGTCACGAAGCGCTGCCAGGAATGACCGTCACGGCGTTGTGTTCTCTCGCAACGTGCGCCGCTTTGTCCTGTCCGCGCTCGTGCTTCTCGCCTCCGTGGCGCACGCCCAGTTCGTCCCGCCGGTCCTCAAGGGCATCAAAGGGGATGGCACGCCTCGGCAGACCAACGGCCCCATCCCCTTCCCCGCGGCCGATGAACCGTGGCTCCGGACGCGCTCGAAACACTTCGTTTTCGTCAGCAGCGCCGATGAGAGACGGACGCGCGCCGTGGCCGCCGAGCTCGAGACTCTGGCCTCCGCGCTGACGCAGGTCGACTCCACCTTCAGCGCGCCGTCAGCGACGCCCACGCTGGTCATTCTCTTCACCCGGCGCCGCGAGAGCCGGCCGTATTTCGACATGCTGCTGAACCGGCGCGACGCCAACGCCAGCGGAGTCTTCGTCTCCATGCGCGACGGTGGCGCCATGCTGATCAACGACGGCTATAGCTGGCGCGGCAGCGACCGCGCGCCATTGCACGAGCTTGTCCACTACCTCATGCAATCGGGCGATGCGAAGGCGCCGCTCTGGCTGGAAGAAGGAATCGCCGAGTATTTCAGCAACGCCACGATCCGTTCACGATCGATCTCCGCCGGCGAACCGATGGCGAACCACATCTCCGTCCTCCGCCAGCGCGCGCGCATTCCGCTGGCCCAACTCTTCGCCGCGGTGCGCGAATCCGACATCTACAACGGCTCCAGCGCGCAATCCACCTTCTACGCCGAGAGCTGGGCCATCGTCGACTGGCTGGTGCGCACCTCGGCCAACAACGGCGCCGACTTCTACGCCTTCGTTCACGACGTGTCGCACGGCGCGACCGTCGAAGCGGCGCTGCAGGCGCGCTACCACCGCACGCTGCGGGACGTCGACTGGGCGCTGTCCCGCTACGCGGCGCCACAGCGTGAAGCCTGGGCCATCACGCTCAGCGTCCCGGCGAGCGACACCTCTGTCAGTGTCGCTCCGATCGATCGCGCCACGACTCTTTACGAGCTCGGTCATTTTCTGTCGGCGTTCGCGGAGCTGTCCGCCGACGCGGAGCGGCACTTCCGCGCGGCCCTCGATGCCGATCCGAAACACGCGCGCTCGCTGGCCGGCCTGGGCACCTTACGCGCTTCCGAAGCGAAGTACGCCGAGGCCATGCCGCTCTTCGAGCAAGCCGTCGCTGCCGATCCGAACGACGTCCAGGTTGCGCTGGCCTACGCCGAAGCGTTGATGCAGGACCAGATCGGCGCGCTGGCGCAGAGCTCCGACACGACCGACGACGACGTGACCCGTTTCCGCAAAGCGCGAACGCTGATCCAGAAAGCGCTGAAGCATCGCGGCGACGCCGGCTTTCCCACAGGCCGCGCCGTCGGCGACCTCGGCACGACCTACAGCGTGGAGGACGATGTCGCCCCGGGGATCGCCGCTCTCGAAGAAGCCTGCAGGCTTCTCCCCTCGCGCACCGACTTTGCCCTCCATCTGCTGGCCATGTACCGCCGCGCCGGCGACCGAGCCAAAGCCGATCCGCTCTTCGCTCGTCTCGACGCCGCCGGAAACCCGCAGGTTTCCTTCGCCGCTCGCTCCGTGATCGTACGCGCCGAACTGGCCCGGGCAAATGCCCTCACACACGAGCAGCGCCTCGACGAGGCGGCCGCCATCGTTCGCGAGCTGGCCGCGAATACCGCCGATGCCGACGCCCGTCGCGCCTTCGAGAAGCAGGCCGCCGAACTGACCCGCGTCGCCGCGCAGAACCGCCAGATTGAGAGCTACAACAAGATCGTCGCCCAGGTAAACGCCGGCCGCTATCGCGAAGCCATCAAGGCCGTCGCGGAGCTTCTCAACACCGCCACCGACCCCGACATCCTCCGCGACGCGAAGAAGCTGCAGAAAGAGCTCGCGGAGTGGAGGCCGTAGGCGCGGTTACGAGGTCGCGGTGTTGCGCGGTCTCGCGGTGTTTGGTTGCCAGGACACCCCGAGACCGCGAGACCGCGTAACCTCGCAACCACGTCTACGGGAATGTGCCGCACACCCAACGCGTATTCGCAACCGTGATGCGCGTGTGTGAGCTCCGCAACCTCCACCTCGTCACGTACGAGAACGGCATGCGGCTGCAGCAGAAACTCGTGGAGTTGCGGCAGGAAGAGGCCATCCCCGATCAACTCCTCCTTCTCGAGCATCCTCCCGTCATCACCCTCGGACGCGGCGGCGATGTACGCAATCTCCTCGCCCCCACGTCGACGCTCGCATCCGAGCGCGTTCGTTTCTACGAGACTACCCGCGGCGGAGACATCACCTATCACGGACCCGGTCAGCTCGTCGGCTACCCCATCGTCCACCTCGGCGAGGGTAACCGCGACGTCCGCAAGTACGTGACCAAACTCGAGGAAGTGCTGATCCGCACGGTCGCTCACTACGGCATCACCGCGGAGCGTGCCGGTGGAAAACGAGGGATCTGGGTCGGCAACGACAAGATCGCCGCCATCGGCGTCCGCATCGCGCGGTGGGTGACCTCGCACGGCTTCGCCTTGAATGTATCGACGAACCTCGATCACTTCCGCCTCATCACGCCGTGCGGCCTGCACGGCACCGGGGTCACGTCGATCGCGCAACTCGCGGGACGCGACGTCGCCATCGACGACGTGCGCACGATCGTCGCCGAAAACTTCGCGGAAGTCTTCGAGCGCGACGTCGTACCGCGCGCGGAGAGCATGCGCCTGGTCAAAGTCATCGTCCACGACGGCGAACGCGTTCTCATCCTTCATCGCCATCCCGAGCGCGGCAACTTCTGGCAACCGATCACCGGATCGATCGAAGAGGGAGAGCTGCCCGCCGACACCGCGCGCCGCGAACTGGCCGAAGAGACGGGACACGACGGGCAGCCCGAGGAGATCGATCTCGAGCAATCGTTCATGATCGAGTCGCACTTCCTGGAAGCGAAATATCCCCCTCCGATCGTCGCCCACGAGACCGCCTTCGCGTTCCAGGTACCTCCCGGTTCGGCGATCCGCATGGACGCCGAAGAACACGACACTTACGGCTGGTTCTCATTCGCCGAGGCGTATGAAAAGATCCGCTGGACCGACGACCGCGAGGCGTTGGAGAAAGTGGAGTCGCGGTTGCGCGGTGAAGACACCGCGAGACCGCGAAACCTCGCCACCGCGCTACCAAATTCATGACCATCCCCGAGACCAACCCAGCCCCCATCAACCGCCGCGCCGGCCATCGTCCGGAATGGTTGAAGATCCGTGTGCCCGGCGATCTGGCGCAGCTTCCGGTCTCGAAGCTGATGAACGACCTGGCCCTCAACACCGTCTGCCAGGAAGCGCGCTGCCCTAACATTTTCGAGTGCTGGAGCGCCGGCACGGCCACCTTCATGATCCTCGGCGAGATCTGTACGCGGCGCTGTACCTTCTGCGCGGTCGGCAAAGGAAAACCGCTCGCAGCGGACGCCGGCGAGCCGCGGCGAGTGGCCGAGGCGGTGGCGAAGATGGGCGTGCACCATGCCGTCATCACCATGGTCAATCGTGACGACATGCCCGACGGCGGCGCCGAACATCTCGCACAAACCGTCCGCGCTGTCCGCGGCGAGACCGGGGCCGCGGTCGAGGTGCTGATCTCCGACCTCGAAGGCAATCGCGAAGCGCTCCGCGCCGTCATCGCTTCCGCGCCCGAGGTGCTCGCCCACAATGTCGAGACCGTCCCGAGGCTTTACGCCGCCGTACGCCCCGTCGCCAAATACCAACGTTCGCTCGACGTGCTGCGGTGGGCCTCCGAAGAGCGCACGGCCGGCATGCTGACCAAATCGTCGCTCATGCTCGGCCTCGGCGAAACCGAGGATGAAGTGCTGGCCGTCGCCGGCGACCTCCGCGATGCCGGAGTCGATATCGTCACCTTCGGCCAATACCTGGCACCGACCGGCAACCACCATCCCGTGCGCCGCTACTACACCCCCGAGGAGTTCACCACGCTCGGTGCAACCGTGAAGGCGATGGGTTTCCATCACGTCGAGTCCGCGCCGTTGGTAAGGAGCTCGTACATGGCGCACCGTGCAATCGCGGTATCGAGGTAGCGCGGTTGCGCGGTCTCGCGGTGTGTCGTTGCTGGGTTACAGAGTTCCTTGGTTGCTGAGTTGTTCGGCGAGCGCGAAAATCTGAAGTGATTCGGAACCGGACACCCAAGCAACCCAGTAACCAAGCAACCCAGCAACCACCACCGCGAGACCCCGAGACCCCGTATACAATCCCGCCCCGATGCCCCGGGTCATTTTCGTCGATGAAGGAAAGGCGGCGGAGTTTCCCGCGGGATCGACGCTCCTCTCCTGCGCCGGCGAGATGGGCGTGCGGGTCAGTCACGTCTGCGGCGGCGACGGCGCGTGCGGGACTTGCAGAGTGGAAGTCATCGACGGATGGGACAATCTCACGCCGCCGACACCCGATGAGACGTACAAAGAGCTCGAAGCGCCGTACCGGCTGTCCTGCCAATCGAAGCTCATCGGCGATGTGATTTTGAAAGTGGCGAAGATAGAGTAGAGAAGGTTGTCGGTTGTCAGTTGTCAGTTATCAGTCGTAGGTGAAGCGACAACCGACAACCGATCACCGACAACGAGGCACCAATGACGACAATCGAAGCAACCCCCGCGCTCCTCACCAACCAGCAGCTCAACACCCTCTTCCAGTACACCATTGAGGCGTACAAGACGTTCGAGAAGCTGGCGGAGAACCTGCCGAATCCCCTGACCGCGAACATGTTCAAGCAGTTTGCCGCCGACGAGCGCGCGGCTCGCGATCTGATCGAGATGAAGATCGCCGCCACCGGCACGGCCCGCAGCCGGGTGACGCTGGCCAACGACCTGGCTTTTCAGGACATGCTGGAAGGCGATCTCTCCTATCGCGAGACGACCGAGTTCCTCATCGCCCGCGAACGGACGATGGAGCGCAAGCTGGCCGAGCTCGGCCGCGGTGCCACCGTGATCGACCGCGGCTTCGTGGTCTACCTCGGCGCATCGAAGCGCTCCCACATCGTCGAGCTGGAACGCGAGCTGGAATTGACGAAGCTCGACCGCGATTGGTTCAAGCGCGAGGACGCCGAAGCGCGCCTCGTGCGGGGACCAGCCACACCATGAACCTTTCCATCACCCAGACCGCGGCGCAGCACCTCCAGCGAGAGCTCGACGGACGCATCCTCCGCATCGCCTTCACCACCGGCTGCGGCGGCAGCGGCTACCGCCTCGCCTATACCGACGCTCCACTCGATGGTGATGAGATCGTCGACGTCAGCGGCATCCATGTCGCCCTCGACAACATGTCCGCCTCCCGCCTCGACGGCGCCGTCATCGAATACAACGCGGACGATGAGGGCTACCTGCTCGATCACCCGGACGCGGTCAGCGCCGTCTGGTGCGGGTAACCGCACCGTAGCGCGAACAACCCGCAAGGCGCATACTTAACGGATGGGAGGCGTTATGAAGGTCCGTAGAATTCTCTCCGCGGCGTTCGTCGTCGCATCGATGGCGTTCGCCATCCCCGCACAAGCCGGCCACTGCATGAAGCAGCAGATGGCTTGCTGCAAGGACAACAAGGCCTGCAAGAAAGAACACATGGACTGCTGCAAGAAGAGCGGCGGCAAACAATCCTGCTCGCACAAAGACGATTGCTGCGGCAAGGAATGCGGCATGCACGAAAAGAGCTGACGAACTGCTGGCTACGCCCGCGTTGTCTGCGCTATCGCGCGTTGTCTGCGGCTTCGCCGCGTTGTTTGCGCTTCGCGCGTTGGGGTTTACTGACCACGCGCGCGCCGCGCAGACAACGCGCGTCAGCGCAGTTCCGCAAACTCCACCGCGTGATACGTGATGATCAGATCCGCCCCCGCGCGCTTGATCGACGTGAGGATCTCGTTCATCACCCGCGGACCGTCGATCCAGCCACGCTCGGCCGCGGCCTTCACCATCGAATACTCGCCGCTGACGTTGTATGCCGCCACCGGCAGGTCGAAGTTCTCGCGTGCGGCGCGGATGACGTCGAGATACGACAGCGCCGGCTTGACCATGATCATGTCGGCCCCCTCGGCGACGTCGAGCTCCATCTCACGGATCGCTTCCCGGATATTTGCCGGATCCATCTGGTAGCCCCGCCGGTCGCCAAACTGCGGCGCGGACTCGGCGGCCTCGCGGAACGGACCGTAGAAGCCGGAGGCGTACTTAGCCGAGTAGGCCATGATGCCGATCTCGGTCATACCGGCATCATCGAGCGCCTCGCGGATCGCGCCAACGCGCCCGTCCATCATGTCGGACGGAGCCACGAAATCGGCGCCGGCCGCCGCGAACGAGACCGCCTGCTTTGCCAGAAGCGGGAGCGTCTGATCGTTGTCGACGTCGGTCACGCCGTTGCGCTCGACGAGGACGCCGCAGTGTCCGTGGTCGGTATACTCGCAGAGGCAGACGTCGGCCATCACCGCCATCTGCGGCACGGTGCGCTTGATCGCCTGAATGCCCGATTGCACCGGCCCCATCGGATCCCACGACGCCGAGCCGATGCCGTCTTTGTACTCGGGCAGCCCGAAGAGCAGAACGGCGCGGATGCCGGCGTCGTACGCCCGGCGCGCCTCCTCGGCGACCTCGCGCGCGCGGAGCTGCCAGACTCCGGGCATCGATCCGATCTGGACCTTCGGCCGCGAATCGGGGACGACGAAGAGCGGATAGATGAGGTCCTCGGGACGGACCACCGTCTCCCGCACCAACGCCCGGATCGATTCGGTGCGGCGCAGCCGCCGCGGCCTGCTGGCCGGAGTGGTGGTAGTGGTATCAGTCGCCAGGTTCGACGTCGCTATCGTAGTCATCACTGTCTCCGTAGAAAAACGCGCGCGCGCACTCGGAGGAGCAGAACCGCCGCCCCGTGGCCCGGTAGACGCAGTCGGCGCAGAAGTGCTTCCCGCAGGTGGGGCAGTGCTCGAGGATGGCGCTCTCCTCAGGATCGCCGCACCGGATGCAGTGCCGCCCTTCATCGGACATTCAACGCTCCCCCCCGCCGAAATTTTCCACGCCGCGCGACGTTGAGTATATCCTCCGGACCCCACCCCGATGGCGGTGTAGCTCAGATGGTTAGAGCGGGCGTCTCATAAGCGCTAGGTCCCCAGTTCGACTCTGGGCACCGCCACCAAAACCTCATTCATGCCCCAAACGATGAGGCCAGGATGCCGGGGAGGTAGTGCTCTCCACCGTTCTGATCGCCGGGCGCGATGCTCAGTGTGGCAGTGGCAGGTTCCAGAAAAACTGGGTGATTCGGATGAGAAGAGGGTCAGGGACGGACGCACCGGCTTCGTTCAACCGGTTCACTTCTTCGTTGATGCGCGTCAGTTCTTGCCTATCAAGCCAGAAACCATGGCAGCCAGGGCAGTAGTCGAGAATGATTGTAGTCTCGATGTTGAAGTCGACTTTACGCATCTGGATACCGGCATCGCGCGGACAGGCAATTGGCCCGTATTCGTCCTCGTGCTGAAATGAATCCCCGTCTACGGTCGAGAATTCGAGGTCGCCAGGTGTGGGATCGGCGAGACGATTCAGTTGCCCGTGATCGAGGAACATGCCACCACACAGCGGGCAGGTTTGAACCGGTGTGTGTCCAAACGACTTAGTTTCCAAAACCGCGGCATCACGCGGACAGTTCATACGCCCTCCGTCGATCTACTCGAAATGCAGTATAGACGTTATCAACCTTCCGGCGTGCGGATCGAGAGACTGACGATTCCAAAATACGATGCCCGAACGAGTCGATGCGGGGTAGGGAAACGCCCCTTTACAGACTCTCCTCTAGCAGGAGGCCGTTCGCAACGGCAATTCTGCAACTACCGAACGAGAGCTTATGTTCGACTTTGACTTCCATAAACTGGCAACCTATGTGTTCCATTTCGTACAAAAATGGGGGATGGCTATCTCCGATCCGCGAAACTCTCTGGTGCCTCACCCAAGAGAACCGGCGACGATTGATGCCTTGGAATTCTATTTTGGTACGGTGATCCTCGCCTTCTTTATCCAGGCGCCGTTTCTATTGGGCCAAAAAGGGGAGGAGAAGGCCAGGTTTGCCGCCACTGCTATCATTGGCTCTGTCTCGGGTGCCATGGTCGCCATGAGTTGGCACTTGGCGTTTTCGTGGATGGGTGGAGCCGCTAACTTCGCGGGAACATGGGTTGGTTATGTTTACGCTGGCGCACCATACGTGCCACTAATCGCACTTGCTTCGGTGCTGACGTTCTCTGCGCTGCCACCTGACTTGCGCCACTACGCCCTGACACCCGCAACTGCGCCACAAGCGTTTAAGCGTGGATTTGAGGACCCGCGAACCAGCAAAGGGCTCGTGGTACTCGGCAGTTTGTCGTCCATCTGTATCGGCATCTGGAGCATGATCGTACAACTTCGTAACATGCGTTTTGTTCATCGGCTTACCGGCCTGAGGTTCGTCGGCGCCATAGCGATAGCGCTGATCATGACAGCGATTCTTGCTCCGGTGCTGAAAGCACTCGCATCGGGATTCAGCTCCGAGACCGCCGATTTACCAGCTGACATGGGCGGAAAGCCGCCTACCAATAATGTGATCGTATCAGGGAGTGCCGTGGCAACTGAGCCGCATTTGCTCTAGCTTGTTCGCAAAAAGGCTTGAGCGCGACGTGAGTCCCGTTTATTCGCATCTTTATTCGTCATCGGCTTCGGATCAGCGTTTCCGTCGCCTGGAAAGCTGCTTCGCCGCGTGCTCGAAGTCAGCATCCACCGGACGCGGCGCCCCATCGACCAGCGCGCGGTATCGTTCGAATTCATATTCCGCCTTTGCCCTGGCCGTTTCGGCGGAGATGTGCCCGGCGTGATCCAGCAACTCGCGGCCGGAGATCTTCAGAAAGTCGTCCAGCTTTTCGATCCATTGGCGCATGGTCATCGGCTTGCGGTCGAGGGCCTGAAGCTCCGCGAACTCGATGTAGAGGCTGACGATCCGGTTGAGCGTTTGCAGTTCCTCTTCGCTGAGGTAGTTCTTGGCGACGGAGACGTCTTCCCGGCGAATGATCTTGCCGGGGCGCGTGGTCCGGAGTCCCATCAGCGGTTGGGTGGCGTCGGCGCGCTTGTGGATCACTTCTGCCGCAGTGTGACCGTGAGTGGCCCAGTGCATCTTGTTCTGCACCGTGGCAAAGAACTGCTGCGTCATCTCGGTGTTGGGCGTGTAGTCGACGCTCGTCGCGTAGATGTCCAGCACCTTCTGGTAGAAACGCCGTTCCGAGGAGCGGATGTCGCGGATGCGCTCCAGGAGCTCGTCGAAGTAGTCGGTATTACCTTTGCCCGGAGGGTTCTTGAGGCGCTCGTCATCCATGGTGAAGCCCTTCACCAGGAATTCGCTCAACCGCGCCGTGGCCCACTGGCGGAACTGCGTGCCACGGTGGCTGCGAACGCGGTAACCGACGGCAAGGATGGCCGGGAGGCTGTAGTGCTCGATTTCCCGGGTGACCTGCCGCGTTCCCTCCGATCGAACTATTCGGAATTTCCGAATAGTTGCCTCCGGAGCCAGCTCACCCTCGGCGAAGATGCCCTTCAGATGCTCATTCACGGTCGGTACGGAGATTTGGAACAGTTCAGCGATGAGCATCTGCGTCAGCCAGATCGTCTCGTTTTCGAACCGGCACTGGATGCGCGTCCGCCCGTCCTCCGTCTGATAGAGGATCATGCTGGACTGCGGCGGCTGGCTGTCGGGCATGCGTACTCCGAATCGGCAGCCCGAGTGTACTTGCAGATCAGCCAATCTCCTGGTTGTGGACCAGCTCCGTCCGCGACGCAGAGAGAAAACGCTGGAGCCGACCGCCGTTGAGGCTCATTCGACTACTACCTGTAGACGCTAATCCTCCAGCGTCGGCATCGCCACCAGCACCTCGCTCGCCCTCGGCCGCTCCTTCACTTCCTCATCCTTCCGGATCTTCCCATCGCGAAACACGATGACCCGCTTGGCGAATTGGGCGATGTCGGGCTCGTGGGTGACCAGGACGATCGTCAGGCCTTGCTCGTTTAGATGCTGGAAGACCTCCATGATCTCCACCGCCGTGCGGCTGTCGAGATTTCCGGTCGGTTCGTCCGCGAGGAGGATCGAGGGACGGTTCACCAGTGCGCGGGCGATCGCCACGCGTTGCTGCTGGCCGCCGGAGAGCTGTGAGGGAAAGTGTCGGGAGCGTTCGGCGAGGCCGACCAGAGCCAGCGCCTCCGTGGCGCGCTTCGTCCGCTCCATCTTGTCGATCTTCGTATAGAGCGTCGGCAACTGCACATTCTCGAGCGCGCTCGTGCGTGGGAGGAGATTGAAGCCCTGGAAGACGAAACCGAGCTTGCTGTTGCGGATGCCGGCCAGTTGCCGCTTATCGAGGCCGGAGACGTCGATTCCCTCCAGCAGGTAACGCCCCGAGGTCGGACGGTCGAGACAGCCGAGAATGTTCATGAACGTCGACTTTCCGCTGCCGCTCGCTCCCATGATGGCGATGAACGCGCGCGGCTCCACGGAAACATTGATCCCGCGGAGCGCGTGCAGACGCGACTCGCCGAGCTGGTAATACTTGTGAACCTCCTCGACCTGGATGACGGCCACGCTCACCGCCGGACGCCCTGGACGCCGGGAGGGCCCGACTTGGAAGTGATGGCGCTGGTGACCACCTCATCTCCCGGTTTGACGGCTCCCCGCAGCACCTTCCGCACCTCGGTGTAGGCGTGATCGGTGATGCCGAGCGCAACTTCGACCGGCTCGATCGTCCCGTCCGCGCGGAGTTGCCAGACCACCGCCCGCTCGGAACGCGCTTCCCGCCGTCCGCCGGCGGGAGCACCCGACCCCTTCTCGGCCGGTTCCGATTCGATCCCGTACTTCGCGTACAGCGCGCGTACCTCCTCCGGGGCAAGAGGGGGCTTGAAACGCAGCGCGGCGTTCGGCAGCTTCACCACGTTCTCCGCCGTGTCGACCGGGATCGTCACGTACGCCGTCATCCCCGGAAAGAGCTTCAGCTCGGGATTGGCGAAGTCGATGATCGCGTCGTAGGTAACGACGTTCTGCACGGTGGTGGGGTTCATCCGAAGCTGGCTCACGGTTCCCTTGAACAACTCTTTCGGGAAGGCATCGACCTTGAACGTGACCTCCTGCCCTTTGCGGATCCGCCCCACATCGGACTCGTCGACCTTCGCGTAGACCTGCATCTTGGCCAGATCCTGGGCGATGGCGAAGATCGTCGGCGCCTGCAGCGAGGCGGCCACGGTCTGTCCGACGTCGACGTTGCGCGCCACGACGGTTCCATCGATCGGCGAGCGGATGATGGTGTAGTTCAGGTTCGTGCGCGCCACGGCCACCGCCGCTTCTTTCTGACTCACCTGCGCCTCTGCCTGGACCACGCTCGCCGCCGAGGCATCGACCGCCGCTTTGGCGGACTCGTAGTTTGCCTTGGCCAGATCGAGAGCCGACTGGCTGCCGATGTCCTTCCGCGTGAGCACGATGGCGCGGTCGAATTCCGCCTTCGTCTGCGCGAGACCCGCCCTCGCCTTGGAAAGGTTCGCCTTCGCTGCCACGACGTTGGCCTTTGCATTCTGCAGGTCGGCGCTGGCCTGCAGCAGTGCTCCCTGGAGCAGCCGCGGATCGATCTCGGCAATGATCTCGTCCTTGTGGACGCGCGAGTTGAAATCGGCATTGAGCTTCGCGATCGTGCCGGACACCTGCGAGCCCACCTGCACGTTGATGACGGCGTTGACCGTGCCGCTCGCCTCGACCGCGTCGCGGATCTCCCCTTCCTGCACCTTGGCGGTGAGGTATTGGGTGGTGCCGCCGCGATGAATCAGTGCCGAAGCGGCGAGCGCCGCCAGAATGAGGACGCTCACGATGATGAGCCAGTGCCGCCGGGTCAGGCGATTACTCATAGCGCAGTGCCTCAATCGGATCCATGAGTGAGGCCTTGCGCGCCGGGTAGTAGCCGAAGAAAACGCCGACCGCGATCGAGAAAAGGGCGGCCAGCAACACCGCCTTCAACGAGATCTCCATCGGCCAGTCGAGTGCCCGTCCGACGAAGAACGATCCGACCACTCCGGCCACCATCCCTGCCGCGCCGCCGACGAGGCTGAGGATCACCGATTCGGCCAGGAACTGGATCTGGATGGCCTCCTCGGTTGCACCGACGGACACGCGTACGCCGATCTCTCGCGTTCGCTCCGTTACCGAAACCAGCATGACGTTCATGATTCCGATCCCGCCGACGATCAGTGAGATCGAGGCGATGGCTACGAGCAGCAGGGTCAGCGTACGGCTGGCTTCGAGCTGGGCTTTGATGATGTCCTCCGGATTGCGGATATTGAAGTCGTCGTCCTCTTCGGCGCGAAGATGGTGACGGTCGCGAAGCAGAGCAGCGGCCTGCTGCCCGGCCATCTTCACGACATCGGGCGAAACAGCCGAGCAGAGAATGTCGTCGAGCCAGACCACGCCCTTCAGCTTCTTCTGCACGGTCGTGTAGGGAAGCAGGATCGTATCGTCCTGATCCTGTCCCGAGATCGCCAGCCCCTTCGGGCTGAGCACCGCCACCACTTTGACCGGAAGGCTCCGCAGCCGGATCACCTTTCCGATCGGGTCCTCCGGGCCGAAGAGCTGGTCGCGCACGGTCCGGCCGATCGCACAGACCGCGGCGGAGCGGTCGACGTCGTCCTTCGTGAAGGCGGCCCCCTGATCGATGCCCCAGCGCTTGATGTCGAAGTACTCCGGCGAGACGCCGCGATACGACGTGAACCAGTTCTGATTGGCGTAGATGACCTGGATCGAGCCGTCGACGTTCGGCGAGACGCTCTTGATCATCGGGATCTGATTCTTGATGGCCAGGGCATCGCCGAGCGTGAGGGTCTTGGTTCCGTGATTGCCGGTGCGCACGCCGTTGACGGCGCGGCCGCCTGCTTCGATCCAGACGAAGTTGTCGCCGAGGTTGTTGAGCTGCTGCTCCACGCGTGCCTGTCCGGCTTTGCCGATCGCGACGACGCAGATGACCGCGGCGATGCCGATGGTGATCCCGAGAACCGTGAGCAAGCTTCGTAGTTTGTTCCGCAGCAGAGCCCAGACCGAGGCTGCGAGGAGGGCGAGGTAATTCATTTCGTCGAGGCGCACTCTAACGTAATTGGCCGGTCCGCCGAGCGCACGCTTTTGTTACGCCGAGACTCGTTTAACCGCTGAGCTCACGCGGAGACGCGGAGGAGACGATGATTCGTTTTCTTTCTCCGCGCACTCCGCACCTCCGCGTGAGTCCTCCAAAACACAAAGCCCGAGGCGCGATGCCTCGGGCTTCTTGTCTGCTGCGTGGAACCTCGTTCAGACGCGGTTGATGCGGACGACGTCGAACACTCCGCCGCCGATCCACTGGCCGCTCATCTGGACGTAGTCGCCGGGGCGCAGGAAGCGGACGTTGGAACGGCCGCCGACGGTCATCTCCGCCGTGATCAGGCGGCCGCTTGACTGGTCGCGGACGACGAGCGTGTTGTCGCGGTAGTCGATGCGGGCGATCACGCCGTTCACGAAGCCATTGCCATAGGCGTAGCCGTTGCCGTATCCGTAGCCTGCCACGGCACCGGGGTAGCTCACGGCATCAAAGGAAATCGAACCGCCGCGGAAGATGCCGCCGAGGCTGATCGAGACGCCGGCGCGGAGGTCGCGCTCGCGGTTCCCGAAAGTCGAACGGGGCACCCAGTACGACTGGCCGCGATCGAGCTGCACGCGATATCCGTCGCGCTCGCGGCTGAACGAGCTGACCTTGCCGGACATCGTGACGCGCTGATTCTCGCGATAGCCGTTGTTGGCCTGGCGGTTGTCGCCGTATCCGGTGGTGGCCTGGCGACCGTCGCCGTTGCGCGCATCGGTCGTCTGTCTGCCGCGGTCATTGTTGTTGTTGCGGTTTCCGTCCCAGCGCGACTGCGCGAAAGACGGCGTCGCCAGAAGAAGGGCGATCGCGCCCGCTCCTGCTGCTTTCGTTGTCCACTTCGTCACTGTCGTTTTCATGTTGTTCTCCTTGCGTTGCACACGAAAAGACAATCCCGGAGAGAGCGTTCTTTCGCTCGAAACACCAACGGCATGCCGGTGTCACGAGGTGCATTTTGCGGCGCCGAACGGCGGGATCGCACTCTCATCAATCGTGAACCGGAACGGATGGTTCGTTAACGACGACGAGCCCTTCGCAAACGGAATGCGTTTCCTCGCGAAGCCATCGGTTTGCCTCGTGAATGGAAGCGATGCCTCGATATTGAAACCGGCTGCCTCGACATCGAGAACGCCTGCCTCGACATTGAAAACTTCTGCTTCGACATTGACAACGGCTCATTCGACATGGAGAAGCTGTCAATGTGGAAGCATAGGTTTTCAATGTCGAAAGAGCCGGTTTCAATCTCGAGGAAGCGGCTTTCAATGTCAAAGCACGCGTCGTCAATGTTTAAGCAGCCGGTGTCAATGTCGAAGCAAGATTTTCAATGTCAAAGCAAGGTTTTCAATGTCGAAGCGAGATTCTCTCGATCGCGAGGCGCTTGCTGTCACCGAAAGAGGACAGCCGGTCGATCGCGAGGAGTGCTCCGGGATTAACGATCAGCCAGCTCCTGTCTCACTGACGGTGATCGTCGAAGCCATCCGCCGCTTTTTCGCGCTGCACGGCATCGGACGCGGCCCCATCGCCGTCGCGGTGTCCGGTGGCGTCGACTCCACGGCGCTCCTCCTCGCCCTCGTGGAGTTGGGCGGCGTCGAGATCGTCGCGGCGCACGTCAACCACCATCTTCGCGGCGCTGAATCCGATGACGATGAGGCCTACGTCCGCGAGCTCTGCGCGCGGTACGACATCCCGCTGCGCGTCGCCGACGGGCAGTTGGATGACGAGGCAATCCGGCATCGCGGCATCGAGGCGGCCGCGCGCGAGGTTCGTCACAGGAAACTGCGCGATATCGCGGGCACAGACCTCATCGCCACGGCACATCAGAAGAACGATCAGGCCGAGACCGTGTTGATGCGACTCATGACCGGCGGCGGGATCGCGGCGCTGCGTGGAATTCATCCCGTTCGCGGCGACGGCGTGATCCGGCCGTTGCTCGAGGCGACGCGGGCGGAGATCGAGCAGTTCCTCGCCGAGCGCAAGGTCACTCCCCGATTCGACCGATCGAATGCCGATCCGCGCTTTCTGCGCAACCGCGTCCGCGCGCTCCTGCGCGAATTCGACGCCGGCGTGATCGACAACCTGGCCGCCGTGGCCGGTCAGGCTCGGCAGCAATGGCCGGTGCTGGAGCGAGCCATCGATGACGCCGATGATGTGGAAGTGACCGAGATGGAGACGCGATTCCGCTCGATGCCGGAGGACGGCTGGCTTCGTCAGGCCCTTCTGCTGCGCCACATCCGCCGGCTCGATCCCGGCGCCCGCGATGTCTCCGCCGCCGATCTTGCCCGGCTCGCCTCCGCGACCAGACGAACCTCGGTGACGAAATCGCTCGAGCTGCTGCCGGAGGGCGATCAGATCGTCCTCCGCCGCCGAGGCAGTGGAGAGCCAGCGCCGCACTTTGAAGTCGAGATCGACGCCGGCACCGAGGTCTACATCCCTGAGATCGCGACCACCGTCCGTATCCACCGAGTAACCCAGCAACCCAGCAACCAAGTCCTCCAGCTTCCCCCCGGCTCCGTCCCCCATTTCACCATCCGCAACCGCCGCGAGGGCGACCGGTTCCGGCCGCTCGGGATGGCGCACGACAAAAAGCTGAAGGATCTGCTGATTGATCGTAAAATCGCGGCATCGTCCCGGGACCGTATCCCACTGGTTATCTGGCAGGGCACGATTGCCTGGGTGGCAGGCGTGGAAGTTTCCGAGCTGTTCAAAGTGACGGGCGAGGCCGCCGATCGTTACGAGGTCGCGATTGAGCAAGATCACGAAAGCGTTCAGCGCCAGGGAGATTGACCATCGCGTCGCCGCGCTGGCCGCTGAGATTCGTGACGATGCCGGCGAGGCCCCTCTCTTTCTCCTCGGCATTCTCAAAGGGGCGTCGTGCTTCACGGCCGATCTGCTGCGCCGCATCCACGGCGAGGCAACCTACGGATTCATCGACGTCGTGCGCGACATGACCCACACGCACGGAGAGTCGACGATGGAGATCGATTTCCTCAGTTGGATCAACATCGAAGGACGAAACGTCTACGTGATCAAGGATGTCGTCACGACCGGCGTGATCGAGACCTACCTCCTGGCGCAGCTTCGCCAGAAAAACCCGGCCAGTCTCAAGCTCGTGGCGCTCATCGACCGCCCCGACGCGCGCACGGTCGATCTCACCGTCGACTTCCCCGCCTTCCAGGCCTCCGACGACGGCGCCTACGCCGGCTACGGCCTCGAGATCGACGGGCGACATGGAAACCTGCCGTACCTGGTTACCGTTAAATAGGGCTGTATGGTTGCGGAGTCTCGCGGTTGCGCGGTCTCGCGGTCTCGGGACTATCCTCACCGCGAGACCGCGAAACCCCGAGACCGCGCAACCCCGTTGCCCAGAATTTCACCACCGCCCGGTCCGTTCTCGGACGCGGTTATGCATGGCACGCACGAAGCATCCGCGTGTTCTCCTGGAGGCATTCATTGAATTCGACGGTTAAAACGGCGCTCCTGTGGGTCGTCATCATCGTTCTGGTCTTCCTGCTGTGGAGCCTTTTCCAGAACACCAAAGGGGGCAGCGAAGCGATAGCGTTCAGCCAGTTCCTCGACCGCGTCAACGCCGGCGTGGTGGAGAGCGTGACGATTCGCGGCGATGACGTCCACGGCGAAACGAAAGCGACCATCCCCGGCGGCAAGAAAGAGTTCCACACCACTGCTCCGACGAACTATCCGGCCATGATCGACCTCCTTCGCGCCAAGAGCGTGAAGGTCGAGGTCGAGCACGCTGCCGATACCCCCTTCATCACCGCGCTCATCACCTGGGCGCCGATTCTCTTTCTGGTCGGCCTCTGGATCTTCTTCATGCGTCAGATGCAGGCCGGCGGCAACAAGGCCCTCTCCTTCGGCAAGTCGAAGGCAAAGCTTCTCTCCGGCAATGCCAAGAAGGTGACGTTCAAGGACGTGGCCGGCGTCGATGAGGCCAAGATCGAGCTGCACGAGATCATCGAGTTCCTCAAAGAACCGCAGAAGTTCACCAAGCTCGGCGGCAAGATTCCGAAGGGCGTCCTGCTGATGGGCACGCCCGGCACCGGTAAGACCTTGCTGGCGCGCGCCATCGCCGGTGAGGCCAACGCCCCCTTCTTTTCCATCTCCGGATCCGACTTCGTGGAGATGTTCGTCGGCGTCGGCGCCTCGCGCGTCCGCGATCTGTTCGAACAGGGGAAGAAGAACGCCCCCTGCATCATCTTCATCGATGAGATCGACGCTGTCGGCCGCCACCGCGGCGCCGGCCTCGGCGGCGGACACGATGAGCGCGAACAGACCCTGAACCAGCTCCTGGTGGAGATGGACGGTTTCGAATCGAACGAGGGGGTGATCCTCGTCGCCGCCACCAACCGTCCCGACGTCCTCGACCCTGCCCTTCTCCGCCCCGGCCGTTTCGACCGGCGCGTCGTCGTCGACCTGCCGGACCTCAAAGGCCGCGAAGGCATCCTCCGCGTCCATACGCGCACCATCCCGCTCTCCGAGGATGTCGATCCGGTCGTCATCGCCCGGGGGACGCCGGGATTCAGCGGCGCCGACCTGGCCAACCTCGTCAACGAGGCCGCGCTCAACGCCGCCCGCTACGACAAGAAGAAGGTGCAGATGGTCGACTTCGAGTTCGCCAAGGACAAAGTCCTCATGGGCGTCGAGCGGAAGTCGATGGTGATGAGCGACCGCGAGAAGCGGAACACCGCGTATCACGAGTCGGGACACACCGTCGTCGCCGCCGTGCTGCCGGCGGCCGATCCGCTGCACAAGGTAACCATCATCCCGCGCGGCCGCGCGCTGGGACTCACGCAGCAGCTCCCCACCGAGGACAAGTACTCGTATTCGAAGCGCTACCTCGAGGCCACGCTGGCCGTGCTCATGGGCGGACGTCTGGCCGAGGAGATCTTCGTCGGCGAGATCACCACCGGCGCCGGCAACGACATCGAGCGCGCCTCTGCCATGGCCCGCCGCATGGTCTGCGAATGGGGCATGTCCGAGCTCGGCCCGGTCACCTTCGGCAAGAAGGAGGAAGCGATCTTCCTCGGCCGCGAGTTCGCGCAGCACCAGGATTTCTCCGAGGCCACCGCGGTCGAGATCGACCGCGAAGTGAAGCGGATCCTCGACAACGCCTACAACCAGGCCAAAGAGATCATCACCTCGCACAAGCCCTCTCTCGACCGCATCGCCCGCAAGCTCCTCGAGCGCGAGACGCTGGAAGGATGGGAAGTCAACGACATCCTCCGCGAAGAGACGGGGAACGATTACCTGAAGATGAAGGAGTACTACCCCGACCAAAGCCCCGGCCAGACGATGACCATCGCCCCCGGATCGGGACCATCGACGGATGTAACGACGCCGGTGGCGCAACCGCCGGTGCCGACTCCGGCGCCGGATCGGGCGTCGTAGACATCGCTGCCAGCTCAACGGAAGGGCCGCCGTTCCGGCGGCCCTTTTTTTGAACATCGCTCTCTTCGATATCGACGGCACATTGACGGCCAGCAACGCCATCGACTCGGAGTGCCGCGCCGATGCATTTCGCGACGTCTTCGGATTCGCGCTCGATCGGAATTGGGATGCCTACGAGCACACCACCGACCGCGGCATCGCCACCCAGGCGCTGCGGGAACAAGGCCGCGAGGCAACGGAGCACGATCTCTCGCTCGATCGAGCACGCTGCGTCCAGCTCCTTACGGAGCGGATGACGGAACTGCATGAGATCCCCGGCGCCAGCGCATTCCTCGCCGTGCTTCTCGCCCGCGATTGGCGCATCGCGCTCTGCACCGGCGCCTGGGGCGACTCCGCGCGCCTTAAGCTGTCGCGGGCTGAACTCCCCCTCGATCTGCCACTGGCATCGTGCGATGACGACATCTCCCGCGAAGCCATCCTGCAACGCGGCATCGCACTGGTCGGCGGGGGGCCCGGCGACGTCGTGGTCTCGTTTGGCGACGCACCGTGGGATCTTCGCGCCGCCCGCGCACTCCAGCTGCCATTCATTGGCATTGCCTCCGGCTTGCGCGCGGAGGGGCTTAGCCGGAGCGGCGCTGCCGAGGTGTTCGATGACTACCGCGATGCAGCGGCCGTGTTCTCTGCCATCGATCGCGCTGGCTGACTTGCCAGTCCAGCAATCGGTAGCCGGCGGCGAGGAAGCGGAGTGACGATCCCGGGAGAGACTCAATTGGACGCGCTCACGCGATGGATAAGGCGTTACGCCACACTACGCGATGCATAACGCACTGAGGTCGAGCCGAACATGGCTGGTATTCGTCACCGGATTGACGTAAAACATGCCTGGACCGAGAATAGCCATGCAGCTCAACTGAGAGTTGGACGGCGGAATGACACTTCGAAAGCCAATTACTATCGTCTTAGGGCTGATGCTGGGGGCGAGTAGTGCATTCGCATGCTCTTGCATCCAGCTTGGCAATGCCGATCCGGTCGCGGCGGTCACGGGAACTGACGCGGTGTTCCGCGCGCGCGTCATCACGACTGCGATGGTACTCACCAATGATGACGGAGCGATCCTCCGGAAAGGCGAACGGGAAACTCCAACCGGATTCGTTCAGCGACTCGTCGCGCTGCGCGTCGAAGAACTGTTCAAGGGCGAAGTCGCTCCTCTCATGATTCTCATCACCGGCTCCGGCGCAGGCGACTGCGGCTATGCCTTCGAAGACGGGAAAGAATACTTGGTCTTCGCAACGCAGAGCTCGGAGAAACGTTACGCGAGACTAGCTCGATCGACTCCAGTGCTAACCACTTCCATCTGCAGCTACACACGACCTGCAGAAAGCGCAGCGGAACTCCTGTTATCACTCCGCACGAAGTTTCCTCCTAAGCAACCGGTCTGGGTCGCGTGGCCGTGAGTGAATTCACGTCCTTCGGCCGCGCCGTCCTACTCCGCGCTGGAGCGGACTTAGGCCCGCCACGCTGGTAGGCTACCTCTCGCGAGAATCGAGCGGGCCGAAGCCGCTCAGCTTTGAAACGTTAGGCCTCCGTGGAGAGCGTTGTGAAGACTGAAGGACGAGAAGATCCCGAACATCGCGACGGACGATTGGGTCCGGAGGGTCTGGAGTGTCAGACCTTCGGTTTCGCACTTGGGTAGCATCTTCATGAGCAAATAGATGACACGTAATCGCGACCGCTCAAGTGAGGCGTCGCAAGTGCAGGTGCCTCAACTGGTTGCAGACAGCAAGAGAGCAAAGGTCTGACACCCTTCGCGATAAACGGGCTGGCGCGAGCCAAACCTTACTGAGTCTTGGCGTCCAAGTAATGAAGAAGCGTCCTTACGCAGTTCAAAGCCAGAACCGCCTCTGCTTCGCCTAGCAATTCGTCGTTTGGATGGGCAACGCTCGCGCGGTTTCGCAGCGTATTGAGAGACTCTAATACGGCACCAAGGGACCGGAAGAATTCGCGTGATCTCAGTCGAGTGCAATGTCTGCCGGAAGGCTGGATGTTCTGACCGCACGATTTTAAAGAGTTCCGTCATGCCAGCGTCAGCTGCGGGGTTAGCACCAACCGACTCACAGATTCCCCGTAAGTAACCATGGAGAGCCGTATGCGCCCTATCCACTGCGCTTACCGCTCCTGAACTCCGAAGCAATTGTTGAGCATCCCGGAGGGCACGCTCAACAGTTTTGCTGGCGATCTTCGGGGTCAGTTCATCGACCAGTCCAGCAACCATTTTGGTATTCAGCTCTGCCTTTACGAATCGAACATACGGGTACGCGCCAATTTCGGAAATCGTATCCGCAACCAACGTGAACTCGATCCGATTACTTTTGTCCTCCTCGATCTCCGCCAAACGGACGTATTCGTCTAGGCCCACACTTGCATATAACAGAGTGAAGTCGTCTCCGAACACGTTCGTTCCACGACGTAATTCGAACGGTATCTCGCGGAGGAGCTCGGCCGCTCGAAGTTCCTTCCGAGTCTGGAGGAGTTTCACAGCCGCTGACTTCAAAGCTGTCCAGTCGTCGTCAGGCACCGCGGCAACCAGCAACTCGAAGTCCTGCGCACCTGTTCCGTGGTAGAAAGTCAGCAAACGCATATCGTAGTCGAACAGATGGTCTCGCGTAAACGCCGCCGAGCCGTCGGCGGTCCAGCCGGCCAGCAGCCGGCGACACGATCGTTCTGGTCAGCGCGTTGACTCTCGAATTGCGAAGTCTCCTCCTGGAGACGTCGCCTTCAGCAAAGCGTCGAGTTTCCCGACCGTCGGTACCGCGTCACCACGTTCGTACCGGGCGTAGGCGTTCCGCGATGAGGAGCCAAGCCTGGTGGCCATATCGCGAAGCGAGGTTCCGCTCGCCTCTCGTCTGCGCCTCAGCAACAACTCCGTCAACGCCGCGGCGTTGTTTCCGGCGATCTCGAATGTTGTCGGGCTGAGTGGATACACTTGCGCTTCGAAGCCCTTTCGATCAATCATTGTCTCCAGCCAGTCACCGATCATCGCCAATGCTTCCTTCCGTATCCGTTCCTGAGTCATCGCCTCGAGTATCGGAACCTCGGCCAACCACCAGCGTCCATCGCGCACGATTTGTCCTTCAAATCTCATGAACATTACTGTACACCGATCCGTGGTCTGGACAGTCGATTCGCCAGCTGACTCTGCGCGCATCCCGAGTGCAACTCTCATCCTGAGACTGCCGCAGCCGCTGAGTGAGCATAGCGAGCGAAACGCGGCGGAGGACGGCGAAGGATCTCGAAATGCGCTGCACCTGCCACAGGCCCTGCCTCTGGAGATCCTTCAGCGTCCTCCGCGCATCTCGCTCGCTGGCGCTCGCTTGGCGCTCCGGCAGCTTCAGGATGTGCTCTCTGGTTGATTTCTTCACAGCCTCTGAGACTGCCGAAGCCGCTGAGCGCATCCGAAGGGGCAGGATGACAATCGGCCGGTATACTTTCAGGATGACAGTGGATTGAGAGGCGCTTAACCTCCGATTTCAATCTTGACACGACACTAGATCCCTCGGGTGCTCGAACCGCATGGCCAAGCAGAAACGAAAACTCACGAAAGCGGAGAAGGCCGCGAAGGCGCTCCGCAAGGCCGAGTTCGAGTATGTCTTCTTGAATGGAAAACAGAAGAGAGTGCGGCGTCCTGCTCAGATCGAGGGAATGACCGTTGACGAGTTCATTCGGGCGAACGCCGACCCGATCTGGCTGCATCAGAACGAGATGTGGGAGTACATGGAACCGGAACCGGACGACGACGGCGCGGAATCAATCCCCGTCGACCGGGAGGACGAGATTCCATTCTGAATGAAACGAATACTCCTTTGGCTGCACTACCTCGCAGGGAGTGACAGCCAAATGGACGCAACCGTGTGGTCCGCAGTGTCAGACCTTCGGTTTCGCACTTGGGTAGCGTCTTCATGAGTGCAAATAAATGACAAGTAATCGCGACCGCTCAAGTGAGGCGTCGCAAGTGCAGGTGTCTCAATGGGTTGCGGACAGCAAGAGAGCAAAGGTCTGACACCATCGCGCACCCCGTATAGGTGCCGTCCAACTCCGCGCTGCACCGGGCGCGAACCCGCAACTCGGCGTATCGCCAGCGTTACAATCGTTCGCGTGCGGGTCCGCGCCGGTGAGCTTGGATCCGTTAGAGGCGGCTCCGACCACACATGACTCTTACATTCGTCGGCGCACTGTTCTCCGCGATCGCGATGTTTGGCGTTGTCCGGGCGTTGTCCGAGGCTGCGTCCGCGCGCGCCAGCGAACACTGGCCGCGAACGCCGGGTAGCATCGTGACATCGGGCGTATCTGTTGAGTACGACGGATACGGTCGAATGTACGCCGCCGACATCCGCTATCGGTACGTCGTGGACGGCCATGAATACACGTGTGACCGCGTTCGGTTTGGTGGTTTTTGGTCGTTTACGTGGCGTAGACCTGCCGACACCTTGACAAAGCGCTTTCCGGTCGGCGCCCCCGTTGCGGTTGCCTACGACCCCTCGAAACCTTCGCGTGGGGTGCTCGAGCCAGGCCTGGGCGGGCAGGCGTACCTAAACGTGCTGGTCTTTGCCCTATTTGTTGCGGCCGGTTTGGCGATGCTGGCCGCCGCCTAACGGAGCGGTTGCACCGGACTTCGGCCCGGCTGGTGCTACTCTACTCGTACGTTCTCTGTGGGCCGAACCTGGTGAACCGCAAGACGTTAGCCAGACAGAGTCACCGATCGAGCGTATAACGGTACGCATGAAGATGGCTGCGTTCTGCTTGTTGCCGCCGGTAGGAGGCGTCGCGGCCCTTATCGCCTTCCATGAGTGGTTTCTCAGTGCGGGCAAAGAACTTCCGCAGATCTGGGTCGCGTCCATCGCCGCGAGTTTCTGCACGATCCTGACACTGGGCCTCCTGTACAGCGTCGGGGTCACGTTGGGAGAATGGGTGAAACTGCGGAATAGCGGCGGAGGCAGATTTCCCGGCGACGGCAAGCGAATCGTCGTTGCAGGTCGCATTCAGACGGTGGCGCCGCTGGTCTCGCCCATCAGCGCAACATCGGTCGTCGCGTACAAATATGAGATGCGGAGACAGGCGCGGCACGGACCGCTTCGCGACTACGAGGGAATGGCGTTGGCCGCATCGACGATCCACACCACCGCCGGCCCGCTCCGCGTGTTGTCACTGCCTGACTTTGATGTGCCAAAGCTGACCGGCGGACCTGACACACTTCGAAATGCTGAAGCCTATGTCGCGGCAACCGAATTCACTCGCATTCAAAGCCCCCAGGAAGAGGGACGCACGCTCGACAAGCAATGGGCGGATGACGACGGCGTCTACCGTCTCGACCAGCGAGGGACCGACAACCCGGACCTTCCAGACTGTGTGCTCAACGAATGGATCATCCCGCAGGACGCCGCCGTGTGCGTGTTCGGAAGATACGACCAAGCCCGCAGCGGCATCGTGCCCGACAGGAAGGCGCCGAACACGATGAGAATCATGCTGGGCGATGCCAGCACCGTCGCCTCGACGCTCGCCTCCCGGATCGTCCAATACACGTTCAGTGCGGTGATTACAGCCGGTATCGTCGTAACGATTTGCGCACTGTATTTCGCCAACGCCCGGTAAGCCTTTGCATCCCTGCAAGTAGTCAGACGGTCGCACTTCGGCGACAACTGGGCCAGATCCTCGATCTTCGGGTTTCCGGCGGTCGCTGATCAAGTGGCCTCTGCTTCTCGCCAATCGAACGGCGTTGAACTGGCACGAAACAAACGATTCGACTCCGCCTTCCGCGTGATCCGCTTCTCACTGGACTACGCGCCCTCCCGCGGACGCCGAATACTTCGATTCGGTCCTACGGCAAGGCGGTATCAACGAGTCGCTAATTCCCGACTGGAGCCCAGCCTGTAACGAGCACGAGTCCTGACTCAGCGCTGCACCCCCACCGTTACAATCCTTCGCGTGCGTGTTCACGTGTCATGAAACAGGGAACGATCGTTTTCGCGTGCGTCTCGCTCGTCGTGGTGTCGTGTGTCAGTACGTCGGTCGAATCACGGCTGGTTGAATACCGGGATGATCGAGGCTGGAAAGCAGAGGGCCGCGTCACCGAGTTCACAAGTAACGGGTACGCGATTGCCGAGGCCGAGAAACGACATCCCGTGCCCTGGAAGAAGTACTACCGCGTCGGAACATGGCGGTACTGGTATCCAGATGGTCACCTTCGTGCAATCGTACGTTACGACATCGGCGAATACCCCGAGTGCTGCGTGGCTGGTCCCTGCACACGGCGTTACGAACGTCTCCGTGGCCGCCCGCAGTTATTCACGGAAGAAGGCGTGGTAGTGCCTCTCCGGCACGCAAAGTGGTCAGCGTGCATCCGCACCAACTGCGTGAACTGCGAGCTCATCTCCCGGCCCAGATACCTGCTTCCGGCCGACCTCGCTCCTGAGTGGAATCCAGGAGAACCTGATTCGCCATAGCCACGAAGCGCTGGCTCTGGAAGCTGGGAACTGCCAGCCGGTCTGGTCCGCTGGAACGCCTCGTCCGGCCTGAGTTCCCTAACCGGCTCAGAATCGTACACATTGTTTCCAGGACCGCTGACGTTGTGTTCGTGAGGACCTTGCGGGCGCCGGACGCCAACGAGCTGGTGTCCCGAGTGCGGCCGTCGCGCGCTGTTAGCGCAAGAAACCCACCCCACCGTACGCCGTACTCCCTTGTATGCGACGGCTGATGGCGGCCCTGCTCCTCCTCCTCGTGACCGGCGCTGTAGCGTTGCGCATCGGGACGCGAAAGGAGGTCGCAGCCGGCCCGTCGCTAAATGATGGAGTCATGCGGGTCGTCGTGCTCGGTGACTCCGTCGCGCGAGGCGCAGGTGATGAGAAAGGCCTCGGCCTGCCCGGCTGGTTGCATCACGATCTTCGAGCGACGGCAAACGGTGCGGCCTCCACTCTGAACCTCGGGATCAATGGCGGCCGAACCTTAAACGTGGCTCGCCTTCTCCGTCAGCCACGCGCACGAAGCTCGATCGCGCAGGCAGACCTCGTCGTGATGTCGATCGGCGGAAACGATCTGTACGGCGACTCCCTGGCCCGCCTGTTGACCACCCTATGGCCGTGGTATCAGAGAGAACGGACGCTCTCCAAGGTTGCGTCTCTGGTCGCGCAAGTCCGGCAGATCAATCCCGGCGCTCGGATCTACATTCTCGGCCTCTACAACCCGTATGAGGCGAGTGGCGCCGGCCGATGGATCGATGTCCAGGTCAATCTGTGGGATGGTGCCTTGATCCAGCGACTCGCGGCGATGCGAGGAGTCACGGTCATCCGGATCGCGGACGTCCTCGCACGCGCAGACCGGCTTAGTCCGATCGACCATTTCCACCCCGGAACGCTGGGGTATGCCGCGATTGCGCGGAGAATCGCGGATACGTTCTGATCGGCGCCGCGCACCGCAAGGGAATCGGTACTCCGCCGGCGAATTCCAATTCCGCGCTGTACCGAGATCAACCCGTTCCATGGCTTATCCTCTTCGCCTGCGGATTGCTATCGGTACCCCAACGGATGCCTGGAATGTCCTTCATCAACTGGTCTGATTCCCACGAGATGCTTGGGTTGCTCTCCGAGTTCGTCGCCGACGAGCGCCAGGAGTCGATCGGTGACCCTGATCGAATGCGCTTTCTTACGGGTGTATTGGAAGAGCTGGGCGAACTGACCGGTCACATCGATGAAACGAATGATGACGAGTCAATTGCCAGGTGCCGGATGATTCTGGAGTCGGCGAGCGGTGAATTCAGCGGCGACCCCGTCCTGGAGCATATCGAGGCGTGTATCGAGGAGCTTGAACGCATCCGTAATCGATCGATTCCATTTTGAATGAAACGAATCCGCCTTTGGATGCACTACCTCGCAGGGAGTGACAGCCAAATGGACGCAACCGCAAAATTCGTGGCGATCATCGCCGTGGCCGCGTTCGCGACCGAACGCGTTCAGGCCGTGGTCAATTACCTTTTGAATGCCCTGCGCCTGGCGCGCGTGCATTCCGGCCTCGCCAAGGGGTTGCGCGCGAAAGAGCGGCGCAAGCTCGTGCTCTTCCTCGTTGCCGCGCTCATCGCCTATGTCGTCGTCGACCGCGCCAATCTACGTCTGTTTCGCGTGTTGCAGGTCGACAATATTCAACCCCTGTTCGACTTCTGGATGACGTGGCTGGTGGTCCTGGCCGGCGCCGATCGGGTGCGGTCCATGATCGGGAGCGGCGGCACTGCGCCGAAACCCGCCGCCGCTCCCGCCGTACGCGTGCAGGTCGACGGCGGAGAAGTGCACAACCTGCGTCGTGTCGGCTGACTCCATGCACGACATCGACATCTTCCTCGACGACGACGAGCAGCGCAAACGGGGAAAGTGGCTGATTCCACTCTTCGTCGGCGTGAGCGCCACGCTGGCTCTTGGCCACCAGAAGGCGCCCACGAATCCTCTTGTTGCTGCGGCTCCAGCAGTCGTGCGGCCGATGCCGGTGGTGTCCGTCGAGACAACGGCGACTCCCCAGGCTGCTCCGGCGCGCATGGCCGTGACGCCCGCGTTTCTCGACTTCGGAGACAGCCCATCGACGCGCAGCCTCGCCCCGCAGATGGCAACGGTGCGCAACGAAGGCAAGCAGGCGCTCACGGGCGTCAGCGCTGCTGTCGACGGGCAGTTCCTGGCCACGAGCGGATGTGCGAACGAGCTCGCGCCCGGCGATCAATGCGTGATCGCGGTCGTCTTCACTCCGCGACAACCCGGCAGATTCACCGGCTCGCTGAAGATCGCGGCGGGCCAGGAGCGCGCGCAGATTCCTCTGCACGGCGCTCTTCCCCCGCCTCGGGAAGCGGTCACGCAAACGACACCCGTACGACCTGCACGTCCGCCGGTGCCTGCGGTCGCGACCACGACGGCAACACCGCTTCCTGCGCCTGGGCCTGCTCCCGCTCTGCCGCCGCTCGCGCCGGCGCGGATGCTCTGTTTTCAGCCGGCCTCGTTGCACTTCATCTCCACCGGTAGCCAGACCATCACCCTGACAAATCCGGAGCCGGTGCCGCTCCGCGTGGTCGACGTCGTGCCGATCGGCCGGCAAGGCCAGACCGTCTCGGGCTATGAGATCGAATCCAGGAAATGTCTGCGCGTGCTGGATGCCGGACAGCAGTGCACGTTCACGATCCGCGCAAGCCAGATCGCACTGCGGACGGGAGAGACCATGCAACTGACTGTCTTTTACGAGGATCCCACCACCGGCAGCCGACGGGCGGCGCGCTTCAGCACATCCTGCGGTGGTCGCTGAAGACTTCGCGGGATTTCACGCGGAGTCGCGGAGTACGCGGAGAAAGAGAAACTTCCTGTAATCTCCGCATCTCCGCTTCCCCCTCTCCCTCCGCGTCTCCGCGCCTCCGCGTGAAACCTTCCCCTTGACCTCCCGTAAGTGTATGGCGTATACATACACCGTACATGTTCCTCACCATCGACACCAGCGATCCCCGTCCGATCTATCAGCAGGTTGCTGATGGCGTGAAGGAGCTGATCGCGCGCGGGAAACTGGCCGAGGGGGCCGGGTTGCCTCCGGTGCGGCAACTGGCGGCCGACCTCGGGGTCAACCTCAACACCATTGCCACCGCCTATCGCGAGTTGCAGAAAGACGGGTTGATCGTCATCAAGCACGGGTCGGGCTGCGTGGTTGCGTCGCGCGCCGCCACGGATCGGAGTCATGACGAGTTGCTGCGGCCGTTGCGCACGGCGCTGACGGAGATGGTCCTGGCCGGCCTGTCGTCGAAGACGATCCTGAACCTGGTGACCAAGGAGCTGGGCATGGTGTGGAAGGAGAGCAAGTAAATGTCGATCGACCAGTCCGCGGTGATCATCTATGTCCTCTTCTGGATCGTTCGCATCAACGGTTGCTTCCGCCGAGGACGCCAGCCGCTGCTGCGCGGTAAGGAATGGTTCTTCAACGTTCACGTGCAGCCGGATTTCTACACGGGCGACGGCAGGAAGATCCTGCATCGCTACTGGATGCGGATGTTCATCCCCTTCGCCCTCGACATCCCTCTCGCCATCACCATTTTCCACATCGGGCGCCTTGGCCTTCTGCAGTGGTTGATCGTGGGGCTCTGCGCCCTGATCCATCTCAATCATCTCTACTCCGTCGAGCTGGCGGAGCGGCAGGCCCGGCGGTTTGCGGTCCCGGAGGCCGATCAACCGGTGACGTCGATGGCCTTGTCCCTGACCCCGCGGCGCCTGCGCGATTACACCAATCCCTACCTGGAATGGGTGATGGCGCTCTCCTCCGTGGTCGCTCTTGCATGGCTGGTCCGCTATTACCTGGCCACTCCTGAGCACCACAATCTGCGCCTGGTGTTCGGGACTCCGCTGGTGATGCTTTACCTCCAGGCCGGCTACCTGTTCCTCAAGCGCGCGCTGGTAGCGTGGCGCACTCCGACTCCGCGGGTCCAGGCCGCCGAGCACATGGAAGCGCGGGAAGAGGCTCGCAAGTACTACCTCAAGGTCTGCGACTGGCACCGCGCCGCCGTAGCGGCTGCGATCGTTTTCTGGCCGATTGCACTCAACGCATCGCCGGCTGGCCTCGACCGCCTGCGAAACATCTGGTTCGCAATCTGGCTGACGGTCACTGTTGTCGGCGGTGTGCTAGTGGAAATCAAGAGAAGGCAACTGGCGGCGATGGCGGCGCGCGTGCGCCCGGTGACGCTTCCCGATTTTCTGCACCAGTCCGACCTGGCACGGTCGCCGGTCTGTTACCAACCCTCCGCGCCGCTCTTGTTACTCAAGGGCGCGCACGGCTATTCATTGAATCTTGCGAATGGGCTCGCGCACCTCGGCGCGGTCTATCTGGCCGGGTTGATCGTTCTGTTCGCGCTGTTCCCACTCGCCCACTAACCAACAGCTTCAAGAAACATAAAAGGAGAACACTCGATGAAAACGAGACGGGAGACGTGTGTCTTTATTCTGCTCATGCTAGTTGCCGGAGTGCTGTTTGGAGCGGACGCAAACAACCCCACCATTACCGGCGAGTGGCAGGGAATGGTGGCCACCCAGCATCTGATCGTGAGGATCGAGCAGGCAGGCGACGGCTCGTACACGGGCAAGCTCACCGCCGTCGACCAGGGAAACGTTACCGTGCCGGTGGAAGCGGTCTCCTACGCGGCCGGCGTGTTGCGAATCGAGTTGAAGTCCAATGGCGCCTTCTACGAAGGGACCCTCAGTGCCGATGGAAACGAGTTTGCGGGAGCATGGCACCAGGGCGGCAATACCGTTCCGCTAACGCTCCGCCGGCCCGGTGCCGCTGCTCCGAAGCTCACGCTCAAACCGCGAAGCATCGGAAGCATCCCCTTCGAGCCGTGCCGCACCGCGGACGGCAATACGGAAGGACTATGCGGAAAGTATGTGGTTTATGAAAACCGGGCATTGAAGAGCGGGCGAACGATCGCGCTGAACATCATGGTGCTGCCCGCGCTCTCCGAGAAGCCGGCGGGCGACCCCTGGTTCCCGCTTGGAGGCGGACCGGGACAGAGTGCCGTAACCGCCTACCCGGCGGCAGGCTTTACGACGAGTGTGCGGCAGCAGCGTGACGTCGTGCTGGTCGACCAGAGGGGCACCGGCGGCTCGAATCCATTGCCGTGCAATCTGCGGGATCCCAAAGACCCACAGGAACTGATCGGCGATGCCATGCCGGTGGACAGGGTGCGCGCCTGCCGCGCGGAGCTCGAGAAAAAGGCCGACCTGACGCAATACACCACCTCCATCTCCGCCGATGATCTCGATGACGTCCGGCAGGCCATGGGGTACGACAAGGTCAACGTGTTCGGCGCCTCGTATGGCACCCTGGCCGGTCTCGTCTACCTCCGGCGGCACGGCGATCACGTTCGCACCCTGACCCTGGAGGCCGTGGCCACGCCCAATTACAGGATTCCGTTGCCCTTTGCCCGGACCATCCAAAGCTCGATCGATGGTTTGATCGATCGTTGCGCCGCCGACGCCGCCTGCAATAAAGACTATCCCGATCTGAAGAAAGAGTTTCGTGCCGTCGTTGACCGGCTGGATCGATCGCCGGCACATTTTGAGGTGAAGAACGCCGCCGGGGAGGCGAAGACCGTCACTCTTTCTCGCGGGATGTTTGTCGGCGACCTGCGGCCTGTGCTGTACATTCCCGCCTTTGTCCGCCAGTTCCCTGATCTGGTCCATCGCGCGTATCACGACGATTGGAGCGTTTTTGCCGGCGTCGCAACGGGTATTCGAGCCGCCCTCGACAAGGCGGTCGACCGCGGCATGTCTCTTTCCGTCATCTGCGCGGAAGCACTGCCCGGAATGACAGAGTCAATGATCCGGCGTGAGACCGCCGGCACATACCTGGGAGACTACCAGGTGCGCATCTATCAGAAAGCCTGCCACGAATGGGCACGCGGCAGCATTCCTCGGGATTTCTATGACCCGATCCATTCAGCAGTGCCCACGTTGCTGATCTCCGGCGCCCTCGATCCCGCCACACCTCCCGAGGCATCGGCGCAGGCGGCGCGCGACCTGATCAACAGCCGCGTGGTGGTCGTAAAGAATGGAACGCACGGCACCGGGTCTCCCTGCATCGATCGCCTCATCAGCGAATTCGTCTCCCAAGGCTCGGCCACCGGCCTCGACGCCTCTTGTGCCGACCAGATTTCTCTGCCGTTCGTGACATCGGCACAACGATAAAAAGCTGAACCACAGAGGCACAGAGATCACAGAGGTTTTCTCAGTGTCTCTGTGTCTCTGTGGTGAACGCTTTTGACTTTACCTCTGAAACGCGTACGACATCTTCATGAACAACTGCCTGCTCGCCGGCTGCAGTTTATTGTCGGCGACGTCGACGTCGCGCTCGTCGCCGAGGCCGACGAAGAGAAGCGTCTGCCAGTTCACCTTGTAGGCGAAGAGGAGCGATGACGTCACATTGCCGCTGTGCTGATTGACCGCGTTGAGAAAAAGCTCCTGATTGCGATTCGTGCGCACGTTCTGCACGATGCCGCGCACGTACATGCGCGAATTGAAGGTATACGTCGCCCGGATGCGCTCCACCTGCGCGGTGAAGAGACGCGCGCGGGACGCCTCGATCTGGCCCGGCAGCGGGTTGACGTTCAGCCAGCGCAGGCCCTGGTTGTAGCGCAGCTCGAGGTGATCGGTCGGACGGACGGTGCCGCCGACCGAGATGTCGGCCCCGCGGCCGAGGCGCGTATTCGAGAAATCGACGTCCTGGCCGGCCGAGCCGTTGATCTGGATGTTCTGGAAAATACGCGACGGCGTGAACTGCGTCGCATAGAGGAGCTGATGCCGCGTCAGCACCTTGTCGCCGCTGCGGACGCCGTTGATCGAGAAGCGCAGCCTGGTGCTCGACGCCAGTTTGCCGTCGAAGCCGACGCCCGCCGAGCGGTCGCGGAAGAGGAGATCGCCATTCGTGGCCGCCGAATAGTCGCCGTTCAGAAAGAGGCGGATGCGGTTGGCGAAGCCGGTCGTCGGCCGCATCGTGTAGCCCCCCTCGAAGAACTCCTCGCGATAGCCGACCTGCGGCACGAAACCGTTGTCCGCCCGGAAGCCGTCGCTGTAATCCTTCGCCTCCGTGTACCAATCGATTTTCTTCGTCGAATGCGACCACCACACATCCGCGGCGTGCCCGTTCAGCGTCTGCCCGTTCCACTCCGAGGCCAGGTCGGGGCGATCGGGGGTCCTGGTATTGCTGAAGAGAAGCTGTCCGGTCACGGTCTCCTTGTCGTTGATCCGCCACTGAAAATCGGGACCGAGCACCCGGTTGTGCGCGCTCCCCTCCGACTCCCGGAATGTGCCCAGGAGGCTGATGTAGGAGAGGCCGAAGTTGTGCCGGATGCGTCCGATGGCGACGGTCGAACTGAAATCCTGATTGGCGAAATCGGAGCCATTCGGACCGGGAAGGATCGTCAGGCCGCCGCCGCGGTCCTGGGCGATGATGGCCGTGTAGTCGTTATCGCCGAACTTCCCGGTCGATCGCAGCCCAAACCGCGGCGACGTGATCGTGCGGGTATAGACAGCCGTGATCGGCGTGTTGAACAGCTCGATCCCCTCCAGGAAGAACGGCCGCTTCTCCGAGAAGAAAATCGCGAAGCGTTGATTCGCCGAGATGGCCGCCACGTCCGACTCCACCTGCGAGAAGTCGGGATTCAGCGTGCCGTCGATGGCCGTATCGGCATTCGGCGTCCACTTCACATCGAGGCCGCCGTCGATCTTCGCCGGCGCGTTGACCATCTCGTTGCCGAGGACACCATTGCGCGGCGTCCCCTGCTCTTTGATCGTCATGTACGGCGCGGCCACGATGTGCCCGCCCTGCGGCAGCCCCGTCAGGCCATTGATCTTGTTCTCGTTGCAGATGAAGCAGTTCCCCCCTTTCGGAATCTTGTTGGCGAAGAACTGATAGCGCCGGTCGCGCGGGTAGTTGCGGTAGAGCAGGATCCCCCACGTCTGCGGATCGGCCTTCTTGTAGCGGAGCGAGGAGAACGGGATGCGCAGCTCGAGGTCCCACCCCTCCTTCGTGATCTTCGCCGCCGACTCCCAGAAGAAATCGGGAGAGCTGTCCTCGTTGCCGCTGGTGTCATCGCTGACCGAATCGTACTGGATGCCCCGCGCGTTCGACAGAAAGAGGATGGCCGTCTTCCCGTCGTTGCGCGTGTCGAGGATCACGCCGCCGTAGTCGGTCGAGCTGGAGACGTTGTCCCGGTCCGCGTACGGCGCCCGGATCCGGCTCGGATTCGGGTCCTCGAAGTGAAAGGCCGCGTAGAAGAAATGGTCGTCATACGTCAGCCAGGCCACGTTCTTCATCGGCGGCTCGGTGTTGTCGGTGGCATTGGTCTCGTACCACTTGTCGACCCTCACAGCGTCCTTCCACGCGGCGTCGGAGAGGTCGCCGTCGATGGTGATCGGACCGGTGGCCCGTTTGATGTCGTAGGTGATGGCCGGCTCGCGCGTCTGCGCATACGCAGCGACGGGGAGACAGACGAATAGAGCGATCCAGGCCACCCGGCGGATTGTCTTCATGGCTCGTTGAGACGTAGCGGAGCGATGAAAGTTAGGAGCGGGTCATCGAATATACGAACTACTTCGTATTCGTCACCGAATGGTTTCAGAAGCGCTGTGCTACTTTTCGTCCATGAGAACGACGATTGCCGCAGCCCTTCTCCTCGCCGCCTCCCATGCCGCCGCGCAACCGAGCGCACCCGCCCCCGCCACACCGAAAGCGATCGTGCTCCGTGCCGCGCGGATGTTCGACGGCACCTCGGACAGCATCATTCAACACGGCACCGTCGTCGTGCAGGGCAACCGCATCGTCGCCGCCGGCGGGAGCGTGGCCATCCCCGTGGATGCGCAGGTCATCGATCTCGGCGACGTCACGCTCCTCCCCGGCCTGATCGATGCGCACGTCCATCTCACCGACCAGAGCGGCGAGAACTACTACCTCAACTATTTCCAGAACCTGATGCGCCAGCCGGCCGAGCAGGCTCTCCTGGCCACGACGTTCGCGCGCAAGACCATCGACGCCGGCTTCACCACCGTGCGCAACGTCGGCGCGAGTGACTACATCGACGTCGGCCTGCGCAACGCCATCAACAACGGTTGGGTGGTCGGTCCGCGCATGCTGGTGGCGGTCCATGCCATCAGCGCCACCGGCGGACATGGCGACGGCGACCCCATTCCGCCGTCGAAGGGTATCCCTTCCCTCGGCCCGATCGACGGCGTCTGCAACGGACCGGCGGAATGCCGCGCCGCGGTGCGCTACCAGATCAAGTACGGTGCCGACGTCATCAAATTCATGCCCTCCGGCGGCGTGCTGTCACTCTCCGATCCGGTCGATGCGCCGGAGCTGTCGCAGGAGGAGATGAACGCCATCGTCGAGGAGGCGCATCACTGGGGCCGCAAGGTCGCTGCGCATTGCCACGGCGACGCCGCGGCGAAGATGGCGGTGATGGCCGGCGTCGACTCGATCGAGCACGGATCATTCATCAAACCGGACACGCTGGATCTGATGCGCGAAAAAGGGGTCTACCTCGTCCCGACGCTGATGGCCGGCGATTGGCTGATGGCGCGGCTCGACAAGCTCCCTCCGGCAATCGCCGCCAAGGCCAAGTCGGCGATGGCCGCGCGCGACGTCATGTTCCGCGCCGCGCTGAAGACCGGTGTGAAGATCGCCTTCGGCACCGACGCCGCCGTCTATCCGCACGGCCTGAACGGCCACGAGTTCGCGCTCCTGACCGGCCTGGGCATGTCCCCCGCCGCCACCCTCCACTCCGCGACCACGGTCGCCGCCGCCCTCCTCGGCGTCGACGACCGCGCCACGCTCACGACCGGCAAACTGGCCGACATCATCGCGGTACCCGGCAACCCGCTCGATGACATCAAGGTCATGGAGCGGGTCGCCTTCGTGATGAAGGATGGGGTGGTGGTGAAGGGGGCTAAGTAATTTGGATAGCCCCCGAGAGTGACACCTGAGTGCCTTCCCGACTCTTGGCGACCACGTCCCAGGTATCCGACGCTAGATCCTTTGGCGCTTTGAACTGAACAGTCGTATCGCTTGAAAGCACGTCGGCTCCAGTGATATCCACTGTAACCGTCTTGCTTCGCAGCGAGATGGCGTTCACGCTGAGCAGCCCGCTACCTGTTGCCGTGAATGCCTCCGGCAATGCACCTTTCGGTGCCTTCGGTGGCGTGACGCCGGTAAGGGTCATCGTAGGTTGTGTCGGAAGCGGCGTAGTCGGCTTACCCGACGATGCATCTGCTGTCCTTGAAGCAAAGTAGAAACTGGTAATCGAAGTGATGAGCGTACCGAGCATGATCAGCAACTGCTTTGCGAAGTCCTGGGAGGCCGTTAGGTTCGATTGACGACGGGTATCTGCTGGGCTGAGGCTGGTCGCCGGAGGATTCGTTGTCGTCGGTGGGTTCGTTCCTGTCGCGGGATTAGTTCCCGTTGTATCTGTTGCTGTTGCGGGCGCCAGTGGTTTGCCTGTACTTTTGGCAATCTGGTCCTTCAGTTCCTTGAGCTCCTGGCACGATACGCTGTCCATGTCCGACAAATCGGAGAAGAGGTACACAGTTACGACCGAAAAAATGAGGATGAGGCTAAGGGCGATCACAGCCCGAACGGTGCCATCTGGCAGTCCGAGCGCCTGGGTCTGATTTGCGAGATGAACCGTCTTGAACGCAATCGCCATCACAGCGAGAAGTGCGATGAGGGAGACGAGCCCGGCAATCACCAGTAACGGCAGTTTGACCGCATCCTCGAGGCGTGGAAGATCCTTCATCTTCCAGACGCCGAAGCCGAGAAGCCCGAAGATGACGACGATGGTCATCATCACAACGCCCGCTGCCCGAAACGCCTCGACTGGTTGGTCGTTACGCTGTTCGCTCACTTGCGACCTCCGCTTTGCCCGCGACCGACGCCACTTTTCTAGTTGGGTTCTGAAGAAGGCGTTAACACTTTGCAGGCTCACTCGAACCTCTGTCGAGTTGACGGACACCGGGCTGACATTCCGCCTTCAGCTGCGATGCGACCGGCGGGCTTCACTCGCTTGTCGCGGTGAAACGTACGTTCTCCGCCTCAACGCCGCCGTCGCTCCTCCGTGACGACTCTCGCCTTCGGCGCGACGGTCGTGCGACACTTACTCAGCAACTGGAGGAATTCCGGTGTCGATTGACCTGCACCAAACCGCGCTGCTTCGATTTCTAGAGAAACGGAGCTCGACGTATCACGGAAAAGTCTTCGAGGTTCGCGACGAAGTGATCGGCTGGCTCGTGTACGTCCCGCAAACGTTCCCCCACTACACGAGGCACACGATCGGCCACAGCGAAGAGATCGTGTCGCAGATGTCGCAGTTGCTCTTCACCGACGGGGATGTCGGCCAGCCAATACTCGCGCAGCTCTCGGCAGTCGAGGCCTACATCCTAGTCATCGCCGCGTTTCTTCATGACTCTGGAATGGTCGCTTCAGAAGCTGAGAAGTCGCGAATCCTTGCGACTGCGGAATGGCAAGAGTGGGTAAAGTCGGGTGGAGGAGCCACTCGATGGCAAGCAGCAGACGAACTGCGCAACGGCGCCGTACCGACCGATGTGGCAAGTCGCAACTTCCTCGCCGACATTCAAGTCAGATATCTCATCGCCGAGTTTGTACGCCGCCGCCACCATCTTCGCTCCGGTGACGTCATCCGCGAGCATCAGGAGAAGCTTGGGCGTTTTGCGTTCAACGATCCATCGCTGATCGAGACGATCGCCAACGTCTGCATCGCTCATGGTCTAGCCTCGCACGAGTTGGCAGATCACGACCGCTTTCCTGACCGCCGTGACATTCGCGGAGAGAAGGTGAATGTTCGCCTCTTGGCGATTCTCCTGCGACTCGGCGATCTGCTCGATATGAGTCACGACCGTGCTTGCCCTCTTCTCCTCAGCGCGGCCTGTCCGCTGCCGGCCGAGAGCCTCGCACATTGGTCGCAATACCAGCGAATCACGCATCGCATGACCGCGCCTGATCGGATCGAGATTACAGCTCGCTGCGAAACGCAGGACGAGCACCGATTTCTCTACGATTGGTGTCGATGGCTGGCACAAGAGGCGCGCGAGGCAGAGTTCACGCTGAAAGAGTCGAGACGTCACAAGTGGGACCCACCGAAAGTCACACTCGACACGCCGAACCCTACAATCTCGATATCGCCAGCTGCGAACGCGAACTATATACCGCGTAACTGGACCTTTGAGTTGGATTCGGATGCGGTCTTTCAACGGCTGATCTACGACGCGTACGACGTACCGCACGTGTTTGTGCGGGAGCTGATTCAGAACGCAGCAGATGCAAGCCGATGTCGCATGTACACTGACCTCAAGTCACAGAGTAGGCCGCGACCCAAGTATCCGACCGACGTCGATGAGGAAACTCGGCAGAGATATCCAATCCGTGTGACGTCCTCCTTTGCAACACGGGAGAACAATCTCTCAGGGGAGAAGGAAAGCCTCCAGACCATCACGGTCGAAGACCAGGGTGTCGGAATGGATATCGACGTCATTCAACGTTACTTCCTGCAGGTCGGCCGATCGTTCTACGTTACAGACGAGTTCCGACGAGAGTACGGTTTTGCCGCGACCAGCCGTTTCGGAATCGGATTTCTCTCTACATTCGCGGAAAGTGAAGACATCGAGGTAGAGACATTCAAGGCAGGTTCGGCCGATGGCGCCATTCGGCTGCGCCTGACCGGACCGCGCTCCTACCTCTTGACGGAGCACGGTACGCGTAGAACGACAGGAACCCGCATCCACGTGGCGATGAAGACTCCGGTCTCGGACGACGACCTGATACTGATGATCCGCCATTGGTGCCGGATGCTGGAGTTCCCGGTAGAGGTCATGACCGCGGCGGGTCGGATAATGACGATAGCTGCGGAACGACCCGACGATTTCACCGAGGAACTTCCTGATTTCTCAGTTTCCGGCGCACGGTACATAATCCGCTCATTTCCTGTCGACGAGGACGGCATCAGAGGACATCTATATCTTTGCGCTTGGATCGGAGTAGGTGGAGAAGAGTTATGGGCCCGCTTCGGTCGTGGTCTCGACCGCTATCCCGGTGCACGCATTCCTGATGGCCCTTTAAAGCTACGCGCGTTGCACGGGATAAACCTTCAATCGAACTGGCAGGCGAAAGACTACACAGTAACCCCTACTGAACGAATAGACCTGCGCGCCTCTGAGTCGGTCGCCATGTCGCGTTCCAGTGAAAGCGATCGAGACGCATATGTTTCGACGGTCCTTAGACGCGCATGGACGCAACTGCTGATGTCGCATCTCTCTACTCCACCGGCTCGCTTCGAGGGCCGGCAGTGGTTATATTTGCAGGGATTGATGACGAAGTTCTATGACAAAATACTTTGGGATGACGTTCCTGGGATGGTGCAATTCTTCGAGAACGGCCAATCAGTGTGCTTGTCTCTCGCCGAGACCTCCAAGTTACCACGTTTTCTCATGCTTGCGCCTACGGGCCGACCGTCTGCAGAGCTCGACACACGCGATCTCGCTGCCCACTTGTCGGGCAATGGCACTCCAACGATGTGCGCTGAGGATCTCGGCGAGCTGTCACTGTACTGTCTTGACCGAATGATTCAATCGCGCTATATCCTGACCGCCCATTTTATCGATAATCTGATAGTAACTGAGTGGTCTCTGAGTACAAAAACTCAATTTCTTCCACGACGAAGAGCCATTGGTAGCGGTGAACTCTTCCTGGGAGCAGTGGTTTGTGATGTGCCCATCCTCTATTGTAATATCGGCTACACTATGCGAGTAATTGTAAGCAGCCATCATACGTTTGGCGAATGGCTCTCCTCAGTCAGGGCTGCGTTCAATACGGGCCAGCCCGGGCTTTCGGAGAAGCACGTCTACGGGCTTGAAGCGAAAATAGTTAACTGTTGTGAACAGGGCTGGAATACTGATGAACTCGCCGAGTTTATCGCCCATTGGCGCGAGATTCCCAACCTACCGCCCGACCTCGTGCCGCCTGACGTCGACTTAAACCAATTAGCGTTTCGTCTCGCCGAATGATTCGCAAGCGCGTCTACATCGCCTACACCGGCGGCACGATCGGCATGAAGCGGACCCGCGCGGGCTACGTCCCCGCCTCCGGCTACCTGCAGCAGCAGATGGATGCCATGCCGGAGCTGAAGCATCCGTCGATGCCGCTCTTCCACGTACACGAATACGCTCCCCTGCTCGACTCATCGAACATGACGCCGCGCGAGTGGGTGGCCATCGCGCGCGACATCGGCGATCACTACGACGGCTACGACGGCTTCGTCGTCCTGCACGGGACCGACACCATGGCCTACACGACCTCGGCGCTGCCGTTCATGCTGAACGGGCTCGGCAAGCCGGTCATCGTCAGCGGTTCGCAGATTCCGTTGTGCGAGGTGCGCAACGACGGGCGCGAGAACCTCATCACCTCGCTCCTCATCGCCGCGAACTACGACATCCCGGAGGTCTGTCTCTACTTTGGAGGGAGACTGCTGCGCGGATGCCGGGCGGTGAAGGTCAGCGCGGACGGCTTCGCCGCCTTCGCCTCGCCGAATGTTCCGCCGCTGGGAACGGTCGGCATCGATATCGAGATCAACTGGGATCTGGTGCGGAAGCCGCGCCCTCGGCAGACGATGCGCGTCGAGGAGCTGGCCTCCCCCGTCGTCAGCGCGCTGCGGCTCTTCCCCGGCATCGCCCCCGAGCTCGTCCGCAACGTGCTGCGTCCGCCGCTGCAGGGGCTGGTGCTCGAGGCGTACGGCGTCGGCAACGGGCCGGATCACGATCAGGCCTTCCTCGCGGCGCTCACCGATGCCACGAGCCGCGGGGTGGTCATCGTCGACTGCACGCAGTGTCTGGAAGGAACGGTCGATCTTGCCGAATACGCCGCCGGCTCGGCGCTGGCGCGCGCGGGCGTCATTAGCGGATTCGATATGACCGCCGAGGCGGCGCTGGCGAAGCTCTACTACCTCTTCAGCCGCGGTTACGGAGTCGACAAAGTGAAACGCGAGATGCAGCGCGATCTCCGGGGGGAGATGACGGCCACGAACCACGCCGGGATTTCTCACACGCTCTCTTGAATTTTTCCCTCGAGAGCCTTGCCACTCCCTTAATCGAGAGCCCTTCTCCCCACGCGGTTTCTTGCGGGGGGAGAAGAGCCTGCCCTGAGCGAGCGAAGCGAGTCGAAGGGTGGCGAAGCCGGATGAGGGGGGCGCTTTACGAGATCGTGCGACTTACCGACGCTAATCCGAGAACGCTCGACGGCGCACGAGTGACGTCCTCGTGAAACGCCCCCTCATCCGCCTTCGGCACCTTCTCCCCCAGCAAGAAACCGCTGGGGGAGAAGGGCTCTCGATTGGAGGTACTGCCGAGAACGAACCACTCGCACAACGGCCGTGCCGGCCTAGAATGTCGGAGTTAACTCCATCCAACAGGGGATCCGATGAAACCGCTCGTTAGTCTGTGTGCTGTGCTCCTCCTCGTCGCCGGCAATGCCCTCGCCGCCGACCCCACGCTTCCCGAGCTCTTCAAACGCGCCAAGGACGAATTCGCCGCCGGCAGCTATCAGCGGTCGCTGACCGACTTCGACCTCCTCGATACCATCAGCGCCAAGCCGGGGTTTGAAGCAGACCGCGCCAAGCTCATTCCGGTGATCACGTTCTACCGCGGCGCCAACCTGGCGGCCCTCGGCCGGAAGGACGACGCCAGGGAAGCGTTCATCACCTATCTCGCCTACACGCCGAATGCGGCGATCGCATCACCACCGTTCCCGAAGGCGACCGTCGACCTCTTCGAACAGGCACGCAGGGAGGCGGCGGGACGTACCAACACCGTCAGCACCGCCTTTGCCACCTTCATCAAGCCCGCCGACTGGTCGCTTCCGGCGGATGAACATTGGATCGAGTCGCCGGTGAAGTATCTGCTCACGCCGGCGCAGAAGAAGGAGTACGCCACCTTCAGCACGAACGCCGAGCGCGCAGCCTTCGCCGAATCCTTCTGGAAGCAGCTCGATCCCACTCCTGCGACCGAGGTCAATGAGCTGCGCAACGAATTCGACCGGCGGCTGGCATTCGCCGACGCCAATCTGGCCACGCCCAAGCTGGCGGGCCACCTCACCGACCGCGGCGCGATCTTCGCGATCCTCGGCGCGCCAACCTACGTCGGCGTGAAAGATCTCGCCGCGGGTGATGAAACGATGGATCAGCTTCGCAGCGGCGGGATGCGATCCTCCGGCGGCCGGGAGTTGGAGCGGCAGGGACATCACGGACAGCGCGAGTCGTGGTATTACCGGCCCGGCCGCATTCCGGCCGGCGTTCCATTCCCCGAGGTGCGCATCGACTTCATCACCAAAGAAGGCTATGGGACTTCCGTGCTGCAGAAAGATGCCGCTCCGATGCAGACTCTCGGGATCGCCGCCGATGCGGTGCGCCGCGACAAGAAGTTGAACTGACCACAGCCAAGGAGACCCTATGAAACTCTTCCGTATTCTCTGCTACTCCTCCGTACTACTTTTCGCCGGCGCCGTCTTCGCCGCCGATCTCACCCTTCCCGAGCTCTTCAAACGGGCCAAGGACGAATACGCCGCCGGCAGCTACCAGCGCTCACTGACCGATTTCGACCTCCTCGATTCCACCAGCGCAAAGCCGGGATTCGAGATTGATCGGGGCAAGCTCCTTCCGGTGATCACGTTCTACCGCGGCGCCAATCTCGCCGCCCTCGGACGAAAAGACGATGCCAAGGAGGCCTTCGTCACGTATCTTGCCTTCGTCCCCACCGCCGCGATCGCCTCCCCTCCTTTCCCGAAAGCGACCGTCGATCTCTTCGAGGCGGCCCGGAAGGAAGCGGCCGGGCGTTCCAACACCATCGGCGTCGCCTATTCGACCTTCCTGCCGCCGTCCGGCTGGACGCTGGCGCCTGACGAGAAATGGATCGAGACCCCCGTGCGCTACCTTCTCACCCCGGCGCAGAAGAAGGAGTACGCGACGATGACGACGAATGCCGAGCGTGCGGCCTTCGTCGAGGCCTTCTGGAAACAGCTCGATCCGACGCCGGCCACCGAGGAGAACGAATTCCGCCGCGAGCTGGAGCGCCGCATCGCCTTCGCCGACGCCACCTGGTCGACCGACAAGCTCCCCGGCCGCCTCTCGGACCGCGCCGCCATCTTCGCCTTTCTCGGAACGCCGAACTATGCCGCAATGGGAAACATCGCCACGGGCGACGACACGCTGTCGGCCATCCGCGCCGGCGGCAATGGCGACCTCCAGAACTACTCGGGAAAGACCGCACCCGTTCGCGGCGGCCCCGCCATCCCGGTGCAGCGCACGGCCACCGACAACCTGGAGCAGGACTACGGCCGCGGAAGCCGCGAGTCGTGGGTCTACCGCCGCGACCGCCTGCCGAAAGGAATCGCCTTCCAGGAAGTGCGAATCAGCTTCATCACCAAACAAGGCTACGGCTCCGGAGTCCTGCAGAAGGACCCCCAACCGATGCAGGCCCTCGGCCTCGCTGCCGAGGCGGCGAGAAGAGATAAGCAGCTCAACTGAGAAGTAGACGAGCCAAATGTGGCCCAGACCACAGTTGTCCAAATTAGGTAGCGGAGAGTTGGCCGATCGGTAGAAACGCCGGGCGCTGTAGAGTCAGTCAGTTCGACCAGGAACGACGATTCGACAGGAGGCCCGACGTTGAGCGCATTTTCTAG